>Ga0272444_10000030_pt1 | contig 209725 bp, 149 predicted proteins | sample SSMForm13_FD_201033 | JGI IMG/M metagenome (GOLD analysis project Ga0272444, IMG submission 201033) | Marine sediment archaeal communities from Little Sippewissett salt marsh, Falmouth, MA, United States - SSM-Form-13 | ecosystem: Environmental > Aquatic > Marine > Wetlands > Sediment ... | reverse complement strand
ACAAATAGAAACCTAAAATTGTCGAACGATACCCTCCTTCTGCACAATTTTTGTGCGAATTCGTCTAAGTCTATGTCGTCCTATGTTTTGTCAAAGATACAACTACGTTTGTCAAGCCTACATCGACATTTGTCAGCCCTACAAACCCAATTTCACTCATATCCTTCTCAATTCCGGGGATTACCCCCGATTTCCGGCCTATTTTCACTCCCGCCGAACGGCAAGTTCATTTCAAACAATGAGGGATGGGGAATGTATTGTCACTCTCTCCCACACATAATGAGAGGAGAAAATACTATCTCGATTGACAGATTTTGCAGGTGCATCCTGACTTAGTATAGTGCCTAACACCTACAACTTTCTCATTATCAGTTCCGGCGGAAATACGATCCGCTCGAACGTAGATATTGTCCAGAAGCTCCTCTTCTCCGTTTTCAAAGTATCTTCTGAGGGCATAGCTACAAACGTCGGCGGCCTGAACCATGCATGTTAATTGACTATCCACAAACAAAGGGGTTTCGATAATATTAGTTACATTAGTCCAAAGGGTTCCCTTCTTATGGAACTTCATCATCAACTCCGTTAGCCTTTTTGCCACGGTTTCGTTGTTATCATGGATAAGCATTCCCATTATTGGATTTGGATCACTTCGGGAGATAATTTGGAGATAATGCTCGAATCTCGACACGATTTGTTCAAAGGCTTGTTCATCAACAGATTGCGAAGCTATCGAGGGGTTGAAGAAAGTTTTATCTATACATTCCGCGAATAATCTTGCAAATCCCCAACTCGCTATTATTTGCGAGAATTCTCTAACTACGCTCTTTCTTTCATCGAAAGTAAGGTGAATGTAATCTTCTGTTTTTCGATAGTTCTTTTTAGCTTGATGATAGCCTTTTACATTTGTTTTTTGAAGCCGATACAATTCGTTTTTTCGATAGGACATCACTTCAATGCGACGTCTGTTCCAATCCATTCTGTCAAAGTCGGTTATCTTGCGTTGTTCCAAATATGGTCTTAACATCCATGCGGTATGGATTTCGGCGTCGTCTATTCCCCATTTTTTCTTGAGCAAGAAAATATCTCTATCACAGTCTTTCCAATGATAATCTGGTATTGCAATGCCAGCCAAAATAAAATGTGAAGTGTTGCCGGGAATAACTGATGTTCCGGATTCATCTATATAGCACAATATCATATGGAGATTCCTTCAAAAAAAAAAGCGACTGGGTGTAAGGCCGTTGACCTTTCGACGAGACGCTTGGCGACTCATCCCAGACGCTAATTTTTTTATGTTATCAATAACTTCATTTCTATCATATAGCCCGGTTCGTAAAAGTCAAGCACTTTTTTTATTTTTGTTCTTCCGCTTCGTGCCGTTTTGGTTTCGCAGTTCCCGCCCGCCCGCGGTGTTCTCCCGCTGGCGGTTGGTTTCTAGCTATTTGAAATTCCTGCTGTCATATTTAAAAAACAATATCTGGCGCGGTTTTGGGAATGTCAAGCAAAAAAGTGGCTGTGGGGGGTGTTTCTTTATTCCCCTCTGTAAGAGGGGTGCCCCGAAGGGGCGGGGTGTTTAATATAAGAGGCTTCGACCGCGTGGGGCTGTAAGCAGGTTCAGGGAGCGTGTGGGGGGGGAGATTGCCGCGGGCTGTCGCCCTCGCAATGACAGGGCAGGGGGGAGATTGCCATGCAATGACGAGTCCTTCCCCCTTCGAAAACCCGAGCGGTCGCGAAATTCTCCACCCAAAAAAAGCGGCCTTCCATCGATGAAAGACCGCTAAATTTGTCTGTATCTCAGCGCAATTTTAGAACTGCTCGATAAACCTCAGGTCGTTGGAATAAAGCAGGCGGATGTCGTCGATGTTGTAGCGTATCATCGCCACCCGTTCGACACCCATTCCAAATGCGTATCCGCTCCATTCTTCCGGGTCGTAACCCACCGCGCGGAACACCTCCGGGTCAACCATTCCCGCACCGGAGATTTCTATCCAGCCGGTGCCTTTGCAAATCTTGCAACCACCGCCGCCGCAGATGCATGTGAAATCATATTCCACACTCGGCTCGGTGAAAGGGAAAAAGTGCGGGCGAAAACGTATCTCCGTCTCCGGTCCCATCAGCTTCTTCGCAAACGCCGTCAGGACGCCCTCCAAATCTGCCATGGTAACATGCTTATCGACATATAACCCCTCGCACTGCCAGAAACTGAAATAATGGGTAGCGTCCGGAGTGTCCTTTCGGTAACACCTACCCGGCGCGATAATACGAATCGGCGGCTTCTGCGATAGCATTGTCCGAACCTGCACCGGACTCGTGTGCGTGCGAAGGAGATATGGATTTGCGTCGTCCGGGCCGTTGCCCGCGATATAGAAAGTATCTCCGATATCCCGGCTGGGATGATCCGGAGGAGTGTTCAGCGAATCGAAGTTGTTCTTCGCGGTGTCGACATCCGGGCCGAGGGCGAGGGAGAAACCCATTCCGTAGAAAATGTCGATTATCTCGTCGAGCATCTCTCTGAACACATGACGATTCCCCACCACAGGCATTCTGCCGGGCAGAGTGGTGTCTTTCGGCGTCCAGCGTCCCCCTTTGGGAACCGCCTGTTTAGCCGATACCGCGCCGGATTTGATCTCGTCGAGGCGTTTTTTAAACTCCCCTTCGAGTTCATTCTTAATCCGGTTGGATTCCTTCCCGACTATCGGCCTTTCCTCTTTCGACAGGGTGCCGAGGGAACTCATTATATCGGCGAGTTCCCCTTTCCGCCCGAGATATTTGGCGCGAATCTCGTCGAGGTCAGCCTGCGAGGAGGCGGACTTCAATGCGTCCAGAGCCTCCCCGCGAATTTTTTCGAGCCTATCGATCATGCTCTAATACTGGCTTTTGGCCACTTCGACCAGCTTGGCGAAAGCTTCGCCGTCCGTAACCGCGATATGAGCGAGCGCTTTGCGGTTAAGCTCGATGCCCGCGACTTTGAGGCCGTGAATCATCTTGCTGTAAGTCAAACCCTCGTTACGCGCCGCGGCGTTGATTCTGGCGATCCAGAGTCTTCTAAAATCCCGCTTCTTCGTCTTGCGGTGTTTGTATGAGAACGTCCACGCCCTCTCGACGATTTCTCTGCTTGTCCGATAAAGGCGATGGCGCGAACCCCAATAACCTCTGGCGGCTTTTAGATACATTTTGCGCTTATTACGCGCCGCTACTGTTCCAGTGCTTCTTGGCATAGTTTAAACCTCCGCTACTTTATCTTACCGAGTGAGCGACGGATTGCCTTCGCGTCGCAGGATTGCAATACACTCTGAACTCTAAGGGCGCGTTTACGGTTGCCGCGCTTACGGCGTCCGAAGTGATTCGTGCCGGCGCGATGATGCACGATCTTGCCGGTGCCGGTAACCTTGAAGCGCTTGGCTACGCCTTTCCGTGTCTTGATTTTGTTCTTCTTGCCCATAATTTATCCTTCCTGTTCGGCCGCTTTTTTCTCGGCGGCTTCTTTTTTTGCTTTCGCTCGTTCTAAATCCTTGATCTTCTTAGGATCAGGAGCGAGAAGAAGAATCATGGTGTTGCCCTCGAGTTTAGGTTCCTGCTCAATTCGGGCGATATCAGCCGTATCCTTTTTCAGCTTTTCCATGATTTCTTTACCCAATTCGACATGGGTAATCTCGCGTCCGCGGAATCTCATCGAGGCTTTAACTTTATCTCGGTTCAGAAGGAACTCCCTGACGTGTTTCATCTTATAGCCGTAATCGTGGTCGGAAATTTTCGCCGAAAAACGCATCTCTTTGACTGTCTGTGTATGCTGTTTTTTCTTTGCTTCGCGAGCTTTTTTTGCTTGCTCATATTTATATTTGCCGTAATCCATGATTTTCACCACCGGCGGGCGGCTGTTAGGTTGGATTTCGACCAGATCGAGACCCCTGCGATAAGCCATAGATAATGCCTCGCTGGTAGGGATAACGCCAATCTGGCTTCCGTCTTCGTCGATGACGCGCACCGGCGAAATACGAATCTGATCGTTCATCCGCTCTGTGTTCCTGTCGTTCCTTTTGATAGTTAACCTCTCTGATAAATGTTTTTATTTGGGCGGTTTGCTTTCCGCCGTGAGTTTTTCGATAATCTTCTCGATGGGCATAGCGCCGAGGTCGCCGTCGGCGTGACTGCGGAGACTCGCCGAACCGCTTTCTTCCTCGCGTCCGCCCACGATGAGCATATACGGCACCTTGCCCGTTTCCGCCGAGCGAATTCGATATCCCATAGTCTCCGGGCGGTTGTCCAATTCCACTCGAATATGCTGTCTGCGAAGCTTGGAATAAACATCTTTCGCGTAGTCGTCGAACTTCTCCGATACTGGAATCACGACCGCCTGCACAGGCGCAAGCCACATCGGGAAATTCCCACCGTAATTCTCCAGAAGACACGCGAAGAATCTTTCCAAACTTCCCAGCAGAGCGCGATGAACCATAAAAGGCCGCGCCTTTTCGCCCTTTTCATCGATATATGTGATGTCGAACCTATCCGGCTCGTTGAAGTCGAACTGCACCGTGCTGGTCTGCCATTCTCTGCCGATAGCGTCCTTGACCTTGATATCAATCTTCGGGCCGTAAAATGCGCCGCCGCCTTCGTCTATTTTGTAAGGTAAGCCCTTTTTGTCGAGGGCTTCGCGTATGGCCGCAGTCGCCTTTTCCCACCAGTCGTCCTCGCCGACCGATTTAGCCGGTCTCGTTGAGAGATAAATTCCGAACTCCTCAAAACCGAAGCTCTGAAGAATATCCAGCGAGAAATTGTAAACCCGCAGTATCTCATCCACCATCTGATCCGGAGTGCAGAAAATATGAGCATCGTCCATAGTAAAACCGCGCACCCGCAGAAGTCCGTGGAGCACGCCGCTTCTTTCATAACGGTAATCCGCGCCCAGTTCGCAGTAACGAATGGGCAAATCGCGATAACTGCGCAGTTGCGAATTGTAAATCGCGATGTGAAACGGGCAGTTCATCGGGCGCACATAATACGCGCCGCCTTCCTCGAACTCCATCGAAGGATACATATTCTCCGTGTAGAACCCGAGATGCCCCGAAGTCTCCCAGAGCTTAGCCCTGCCGACCAGTGGTGTGTAAACCGGTTCGTAGCCTTCTTCCCAATGGCGTCTGCGCCAGAAATCCTCGATAACCTGACGGGTAATCGCGCCCTTCGGATGCCAGAGCACCAGCCCAGGCCCGATGTCCTCATTGATAGAGAACAAATCCAGTTCCTTGCCCAATTTGCGGTGGTCACGGGCGCGGGCCTGTTCGAGCATCTCCAGATATTCATCCAGCATGGACTTTTTCGGAAAACTAATTCCGTAAATCCGCTGAAGCATCTTTTCCTTTTCGTCCCCGCGCCAATAAGCACCGGCCACAGAAAGGAGTTTGAAAGCCTTTATCATCTTCGCGTCAGGGATATGCGGGCCTCGGCAGAGGTCGGTAAATTTGCCCGAAGTATATAAACTGACGGTCTCGCCGAGAGGAATAGCGCCTACCAGCTCGATCTTGTAAATCTCGCCGTCCTTCTCAAAACGCTGGACAGCCTCTTCACAGCAAACCTCGCAACGCTGGAAAATTCGCCCTTCGGCGATAATTTCCTTCATCTTGGCCTCGATGGCTTCCAAATCCTCCGGGGTAAAGGGTTCTTTCCGGTCGAAATCGTAATAAAAACCCTGCTCAATTGCCGGCCCGATAGCCACCTTAGTTCCGGGGAACAACTCTCGAACGGCCTCCGCCATGATATGCGAACTGGAATGCCAGAAAATATGCTTTCCCTCGTCGTCGCTGAAAGTGAGGATTCGGAAATCGCCCGATTCGGTAATCGGCATATCCATATCCCGTTTGACGCCGCCGAGTTCGTAAGCCAGAGCCGCCTTAGCCAGCCCCGCTCCAATAGATTGGGCGACTTCCATACCGGTAACACCGCTCTCGAAACTGAGAACGTCACCGTTGGGAAGATTTAATTTTATTTCATTGGCCATAGTTGCCTCACAAAAAAAGGGCGCACACGCGCCCTTTTGAGTTTATGGTGGGCGATACTGGGCTCGAACCAGTGACCTCTTGCATGTCAAGCAAGTACTCTAACCAACTGAGCTAATCGCCCAAAAATTTTCTCGTTCCTATCGTGTAGGTCGCGTAGCCTTCAATATTTGCCGCCAATTCTCACGGGGGCGTTTCCCGTTCCCGAGGCTCGAAGCGTGGCTTCGTATTAATGCCCGCCCGCAGGGATTATTCGCGGGCCGTGATAATATATGCCTTGGTCGGCATTTGTCAAATAAAAAATTCCTCCAGTCTATTTTTTTTGATGGAGAAGATTTATTAATTTTAGGCTAGAATCATGAAATCAAGTTATTCACCTTATCATATCAATTGAATAGCAGACTTTTAATTTTCTCTTTGCGATTAAGGACCCCTTGGCCTATATTTTGCTTCGAGGTAAGCTAATGAAAACACCCGGAACTGAAATAAAATCTGCAGCAATATTGTGCAACGCAAAAAAAGAAGGCATCGACAATTTTTTGCGCCTGCTTATCGGTATTTTGGACGAATCCTCGGTAAGATGGCAGGTTGAAAATGACGGCGCCGAAATTCTAGGAATTGAAGGCTTCGAACGGTTCTCCCTTCCGAAAGCGGATATCGTTTTCGTCCTTGGGGGCGATGGCACAATGCTCGCCGCGTCCAGAGCTGTCGGATGCAAAGAAATTCCTATTCTCGGAATAAACCTTGGCAGACTTGGATTCCTCACAGAACTCGATATGGACGAAATCGAAGAAGCAGTACCGAAGATTATTCAAGGCAACTTCTGCGTCGATTCCCGTATCATGCTTGATGTCCAATTGCCGGGGTATCCCTCTGGACAATGTGCCCTCAATGAGCTTGTAATCGACCGAGGTCAGAGTCCGCGCTTCGTCAATCTCGAAATATTCGTTTCGGGACAGCTCGTGGCAAATGTCGCCGCAGACGGCATAATCTTATCGACTCCAACCGGAAGCACTGCATATAATATGTCTGCCGGCGGCGCGATAATGTCCCCCGAAATGCCGGCATTTCAGATTATCACCCTCAGCCCATACACCCTCTCCATTCGACCCGTGATAATAAGCGCGGACGAAGAGATAAAAATCTCCTTCTCCTGCGACAGCCAGGAAAAACCGCGGGCTTCCCTCGACGGCCAACTCGGTCTCGAACTCCCAAACCGAGGGGATGCGTTTATCAAAAAGGCGGAGTATTCCGCACATTTTGTCCATTATCACAAACGAAGTTTTTACAGCGTCCTCCACCGAAAACTCGGATGGGCGCTTCCCCCCGGAAGAAGTATCAAAGACCCAATTTGGAACATAAAATTAGGAGAATAATGCAGTTCGACGATTCGATTTTCAAAGCTTACGACATACGCGGAATCTATCCCGAACAGCTCAACGAAGACATCACTCGGCTCGTGGGCGCTGGGCTGGTCGATTATCTCGGTTGCTCCGAGGTATACGTCGGCCAGGATATGCGCGTTACCAGCGATTCCATTTTCGATGCCCTCGCTGACGGCATTACATCGGCGGGCGCGGACGTAGTCGATTTGGGCATGGTCTCCACCGACGGAATTTATTTCGCGGTGGGAAAATTCGGTGCCGAAGCTGGAATTATGATTACCGCAAGCCACAATCCCCCTGAATATAATGGTTTCAAGATATGCAAAACCGGCGCGATTCCCCTCTCCGGCACCGACGGCTTGCCGCAGATAAAAGAGTTCGTCCGTCGCGCGGAAATGCCGTCGGCGGAAAAGCGCGGAGAAATCCGTCCGAAAAACATCGACGAAGCCTACGCCCAACACTGTCTGAGCTTCATCGACATCTCGAAAATCAAGCCTTTTAAAATAGCTGTTGATGCCGGAAACGGAATGGCCGGAAAAACCTTGCCCACGGTATTCAAACATCTTCCATGCGAAATCGTGCCCATGTTCTTCGAGTTGGACGGCACCTTCCCGAACCATCTCGCAAGCCCCATCGAGCCGGAAAACACTGTCGAACTTAGGGCGAAAGTCGCCTCCGACCCCGCTATCCAACTCGGCGCGGCTTTCGACGGCGACGCTGACCGCGTATTCCTCGTGGATGAAAAGGGGGAACTCGTCGGTGGCGATATGATAACCGCCCTCGTCGCCAAACGCTTACTGGAAAAGAATCCGGGCGAGACGATTGTCTATGCTCTCATATGTAGCCGAGCAGTCCCCGAACTCATCAAGAAGATGGGGGGGAAGGCCATTCGAAGCAGAGTCGGCCACGCTATCATCAAACCTATTATGAAGCGTGAAAACGCAATCTTCGGCGGAGAACACTCCGGGCACTTCTATCTTCGCGATAACTATTTCGCCGACAGCGGTCTCATCGCCCTCCTCGTCTGTCTTGAACTACTATCGGATGCTGGAAAGCCCTTGTCCGAGCTTATCGGGGAAATAGACCATTATTTTAGAAGCGGCGAAATAAATTCCAAAGTCGATGACCGGAACGCAACCATCGCAAAAGTCCATAAATTCTACGAGGACAAGGGTTTCGACGTTGACGACCTCGACGGTATCACTATCGAATCCGACACATGGTGGGTCAACCTCCGTCCGTCGAACACAGAACCGCTAATCCGCTTGAACGCCGAAGCCGAGACCCGTGAAAAACTCGACGAAATCGTCGGACAAACACTAAAACTGATTCGTGAGTAACCGATGAAAAAAATTCTTCTATTAATCCTAATAACCTCGTGGGGTCTATTTGCCGCGCCTATGATGTTGGAATTGCCCAACGGCGCCACGCCGAATATTCCCGCTATTGTTTCTGAGGGAAGTCAAAATTCCCCGCCCTCTAACGCCATCGGCGACATCGAGTATAACGCAGAGAATGGCGACATATGGATTTCCACCGGCAACGGCCTCGCGGTCTCTCGAGACGGCGGAGCGACATGGGAGACCAAACTCTCCGGCATAGGCTTTTCCGCCCTCGCCGTTCTGGGCGAATGGATTTTCGCCGCCGAAAGCTACAGCGCGGATGACCCCGCCGACCCCGACGGCAGTCTTCCCGCCGGCAATGGTTTCTACGCCAGCTGGGACAACGGCGCGACATTCACCCATATCGACAGCTTCGTTGATCAGGATGTGCGGCGGGCTAGCAGAATCGGCCAGCTCGCTTACGACATCGCCATAGTGCCCGAAGGCGCGGATACGGGAATCTACGCCGCCTGCTTCTACGGCGGTCTCCTTTACTCTCCCGACGGTGGCCAGAGCTGGGAAGAACTCATCGTTGACGGCTCCGATTCCCTCCAATTCAATAAACTCGCCCATCGTTTCTTCTCCGTCGCGGTAGATTCCAGCGTGAATCCCCCCGTAATTTGGGCTGGAAGCGCGAAAGGCCTTTTCGCGGGGAGCAAGGGCGATTTTGCATGGGATTGGCATGACGTCAATGGCCATTGGATTCCCGATTCCGTTCCCGTTTTCGATACCATTTGGGTCGATGTCGATTCCTTCGTAGTCGATTCGGTCAGCGAGTTTAACGTTGTCTGGAACCTCGATCTGGAAACCGACGGTGAAATTTCCGGCAACTGGATAATTTCCATCGACTTCCTCTATGGTGCTGAATCCACTGGCTTCTTCGGCTCTACCCGCTCCACAGGCGACGACGGCGGCTACGACGCCATCTCATACACTTTCGATAATGGTTCGAGCTGGGATCAAACCGGAGATTCCTATGTCGCATGGAACATGGGCTTCACTGGAGATACTCTCTGGACAGCCACTACCCATGGCCTTTCCCGAATCTTTGCACCCGATTACAACTATGCTGATACTGTCGAAATCTCCGGCACCGACCTTCTTACAAACCTGCCTGTGGATGTCCTGAACGACGAAGTCGTAAGCGTAACATATTGCGATAAATCGATTTACGTCGGCACATATACCGAAGGCGTCGCCATCGCCCCAGATTCGATGAATTATGAAGAATGGTTCATCCTCGCCCATTTTCCGGAACCGGCAGTGGCTTCCGAGCAGGCGGGTTTCGACGCAAGTCAAGAATTTGTCTATGTCTTCCCGAACCCATATTCGCCACGAAAGCACGGCAGTTGCTTTTTCGTGTTCGAACCACAAGATAATTACTTCGTGGAATCGGATTGGAATCTCAGCATCGAATTATATGACTATGATATAAAAAAAATATGCACTATAGCGAGCTATGATGGCCCCGGTATAGCCGATTTCGGACCGGTCTTCGAAGAGGATAAAAAGACGCGAATCCAATGGAACGGCCTCCTCGACGACGGCACTTATCCAGAAAACGGCCTCTATTTCTATCGAATAACGACCCCGGACGGCGATTTCTGGGGCAAACTGATGGTTGTGAAATAACGATGAAACTCAAAATTGCAATACTATTGATTGGCCTCCTATCTTTGACCTCCATCGCCGAAACTGGCAGAACAGCGGTTTTCCTGCGAATGCCCATTGGATGGAAACAGACCGCTATGGGTGGATGCGGTGTGGTCGTCGGCGGCGAGGCAAACTCCGGATGGTTCAACCCCGCCGCTCTGCAGATGTTCGAAGGTTGGGGCGGCTCGTCGGGCTACTCCCAGCTCGCTCTAGATAGATGGTTCTACTACATCAGCGCCGCAGGCAACCTCCGCGACGAGGCCGCGGTTGCCCTCACATGGGTGCACGCCGACGCCGGAGACATCGACGGACGCGATATCAGCGGCAATCACACCGGCATGCTCGACTACGGCGAAGAAGCCATCTTCATGACCTTCTCCAAAGTCGTTACCCGAGAATTCACCATAGGCGGTAACGCGAAATACGTGCAGACCAAACTTCACGAAATCATCTCCTACATGGCCGGATTCGATCTCGGCGCCCACCTGCGGCTTATGCAGGGACAGGTGCTGGTCGGAGCATCATACAGCAACATCGCCATGGAGCATCAGTGGGATTCCAAAGGGCTTTACGGCTCGTCTTCCGGCACAACCACCGACGAACCTATTGCAGGCTATACCCGCGCCGGAGCGGCATATTCCCCACGTGAACTGCCCAGCACAATTACCGCCGAAATAGGCCTTCGCGACGGCGGGGACGCCGAATTCCGCCTCGGTCTTCTTGTCGAGCCAATCGAGAACGGCGAAGTCGCAATCGGCCTGGATGACGGCATGTTCACCGCCGGCCTCGGATACCGCTACGACGCCGGTTTCGCAAAGTTCGGCCTCGGCTACTCCTTCCGCACCGAGCGGGAAGGCCTGCCGCCGCGACACTCCTTCGATTTGATCATTGGAACGGATTGATATGAAAAGCTATTTCGATAGATCCATCGACGAATCCATCGCCTCGATAAACTCCCTTCGGGAATCATGGGAGGCTGTCAATAATGCGGTCAACATGATTTCCCGATCTCTTCAAGCCGACGGAACGATCTTTTTTATCGGCAATGGTGGAAGTGCCGCCGACGCTCAACACGCCGCCGCAGAACTGGTGGGCAGGCTTGGAATGGGTGTTTCCCGCAAGCCTCTTCGCGCAATAGCCCTAACGACCGACACAAGCGCCCTCACCGCAATTGCAAACGATTTCGGTTTCGACCAAATCTTCTCCCGCCAATTGAAAGCCATCGCTAAACCGGGCGATGTCCTTGTTGCAATCACCACCAGCGGGCAATCCGCGAATATTCTGCACGCCGCCCAATATGCCGTCCAAGCTGGAGTTCATGTCATCTCCCTCCTCGGCCCGAATCGGGAAAGCGAGCTGGCGAAAAAATCGCAAATCGCCATCCACACCGAGGGGATGAATACCCCGCGAATTCAAGAAGCGCAAGGATTAGCCCTTCATATCATCTGTGAACTTGTAGAAAAAGAATTCGCGGAATAACCCCAAAGGAAATCACCCATGGCTGGAATAATTTTCTTCGCGACAAAAAAATACGATGAAATAAAAGACTTTTACGGGCAAAAACTCGGCCTCGATCTCTGGCTGGATCAGGGGGGATGCGCTATATATCGCTCAGATAATTTCCTGCTGGGATTCTGCGGGCGCGACCACTCGGAGACCGAAGGATGCATAACAATCTTCTTCGAGGACAGAAGCGGCGTTGATTCAGCCTACTCCCGTCTGCAAAACATCGCTGACGGTCCGCCACGGGAAAATCCTCAATACAAAATCTACCATTTTTGGGCAAAAGACCCCGAAGGCCGAACCCTCGAGTTCCAGTCCTTTGATACTGAAGTGTCGCCAATATAGATGTAATCCGGGGGCATCGCGCCCCGCGCTCATATCTTTGCGATTGCAATTTTTCTAAACAGATAATCTAAAAATAAGTCTAGTGGTGGTTTACCAAAAATGCGCGGGGCAGAAACGCTCGCGGAATGAATCCAACCGTTGCATGGTGAAAGAAATCAATCCGCGAGCGTTTTCCGCCAATAGGCGGACGATGCCCCTTTATGCTATCCGCCGCGCGATCCAGTTCATGTCCAGTTCGACAGCCTCTTCGGGGCAAAGCTCCATGCAACATAGGCATGTAATGCATTTGCCGTAATCGAACTCCGGCAGTTCCGCGTCGCGCATCTTGATTGCGTCCACGGGACAGTGTTTCGCGCAAACGCCGCACCGAATGCACTTTTCGTCGATTGGTATCGGACGGTATTTGATTAACCCTGCTATCAGTCTCGCCGCCCAGGCTGGAATCACTGCCTCCGGCATCATAGGCGGAAGTTTGAAAGGTTTTTCGATGACGAAATCTTTCAGTTCGCCGCCGACAATATCGATATTCTTTAATTTTCCATTGCCAAGACCCTGCTTATCAGCAATAGCCGTTGTTTTGACCTTGCCCTCTTTGATTCCAATAATATGGCTCGCGACAGCATCGAGAGCCACGCCGTCAGCGGATGCGAAAAGTAGGTTAGAATCGCGCAAATCCCCGCTGGCCGGGCCGTTCCCCTCCATGCCGACAATGCCGTCCATGATATTTAGAGTAACCGGCGAATTGGCATATACCGCCACCAGCATCCGCGCAAAGTCGCTGGGGAGGGGGAACAGCTTGTGGTAAGTCGCTTTCCGAAGCCCCGGAACAAGGCCGTAAAGGTTCTTCACTGCGCCCGTAAACAGGGTCAGCGAATGGGTCTTCAGCTTGGGCATATTTATTACATGGTCGAAATCCGCCGTAGCTTCGGTTAGGAAAAGAGTAAGGCGGTCATCAACTTTTATCTGCCTTGCGCCCGCAGTTTCAAACTTAATCCAGGGAATTCCCAATTCTTCAGCGACAGCAATCATGCCGGTATTCCGGAAAACACGCTCTATACCTTTGTCCGCGCCGCCGGGAGAATCACCTATAGCCACCGACGCCCCTATGTCCAACAGACATTCAGCCACCGCTTTTACAACCTCGGGATGGGTTGTAACACCCCGTTCCGGCTGTCTTGCGGAAAGCAGGTTAACCTTTAAAAGAATTTTATCGCCGGGTTTAACGAAGGCTGTCCAGCCGCCCATATTATCGATAAGCCGGGTAACATGCGAACGGAGAGCCGTGTAGCCCTCCGTTCGAACGATAGAAACAACGCTGTTCATCTATTCTTTTGGCTTTTCAAGCTGATGCCAGGCGTTGCGGAACTGAGCATATTTGCTCGGCGGGTCGCCGTTCTTCTTCCGGCGATAATCCGAGTATCTGTCCTTCAGAGTGATAAGGGTGAGGTGTTTGATCATCTCGAAGGGGATAATGTAGTAGGTGTAGCGTTCATCTTCCTCTTCTTCGCCCAAATCTAGAACGAAGATGCAGAAATCCACAGGCTTGCTGGTTATCGCAAAGCGATAATAAATACTGGGCCTGCGTTTACGGGGAATGTGGTAAATGGTCTCGGTGTTAGTTCCCGATATATTCACGGTATAACCGTTCACGATGATTTTTACCGCGCTGTTTCTGTTGGCGACCAGTTCGGTTTCCATTCCAAGGCTCTCGGCCTTTTCTTTGATAATTTTCGTGTAGTAGGTTTTTTTAGCGCTACGGTCTTTGCCCAGTTTCTCGTATTCCTTCAAACGTGCGCCAAGATCGGTCGAACGCTTGCGAATTTCCTTCGCGCGTTTGTCCTTACGTTTCGATTGAATTTTGCTGTAAGGCTCTCCGAAGAAACTCCTATACAGCCCCGCCGTATTCTGACGGCTGAAACCGAAATGACTTCCGATCTCTTCGAGGGTGCAGAGGTTCTTGACCATCTCTTCGAACTTCTTGAAACCGCCGATCTCTTTGTATTTCTCATCGAATCTGGCGATTTTGCGTTCTCTGCTCATTTTCATGTGGAGGGCTCCTTTCTCTTGCCTCAACGAAGTATTATTGATGAATTATAAACGTTTCTCAAAAGTTCGGCCACCGTAACGGGTCCTACCCCACCGGGCACTGGTGTGATGGCTTTCACATAACCTTCTAAATCCGCGTAATCGACGTCTCCCAAAAGCTTGTCGCCCACATAATTAGTCCCGACATCGATAACAACGGTGTTTTCCGTCACATGTTCACGACCAATGAACTTCGGTCTGCCAACAGCCACCACGAGAATGTCCGCCCTTTTTGTGAAATCAGCTAAGTTCTGTGTCCTGCTGTGGCAAACAGTAACAGTCGAATTGCCCGTTTTTCCCTTCCGAAGGAGCATGTTAGCGAGCGGAAGCCCTACAGTTCTGCTTCTGCCGACAATAACAACATGCCGTCCCTCGATGGGAATATCATAATGTTCCAAAATCTCGACCACAGCCTTCGGCGTAGCGGGATAAAACTGCGGGTCTCCGCTTATTATCTTGCCAAGGTTGACAACCGTCGTGCAATCGACGTCTTTTTCGGGAGGGATAGCTTCCCGAATGGGGTAAGGATCGATGCCGTCCGGCAAAGGTTCTTCCAGAATTATTCCATGAAAATGCGGATCGCTGGCGATGTCCTCGATTTTCGCGAGGGCTTCGTCCGTTCGGGCGATGTCCGGGTAGTGGATGATTTCGACCTCGATACCGAGCTTGGCGGCGGTTCGAGTTTTCGATTTGGCATACATCACACTGCCCTCGTCATCGCCAAAAATTACAGCCGCAAGGACGGGAGTAATGCCGGAAGCCTCTATAAGCTCTTTCAAATCGGCCTTGATAGATTTAGAAATCTCTTTTCCGGACAACTCTATTGACATCTGAATAACCTGTTTTGGTCAGTTTAGTTTATGCTATACATCTCAAAATCCATTCATTATAGTGATACTCAATAATCTGTCAAGCAATAATTTAAAAAAAGTCTTGATTTTTTTAAATTATGTTGTGGTTAGCTTTTAGTGGGTGGTTTAGGCGTAATCTTAGATGAATCGGGAGATTTTCTCGATTAATTCCGACGGCGAATAGACCCGTTCGAAATCTACCGGCAGAGAATTGGTGAACGCCTGGCCGTAAAACTTCGTTCCGATACGCTTATCGCAAAGGATTAGGACGCCCACGTCCTCTTCGCCGCGAATCAGCCTGCCGATACCCTGCCGGAATTTTATCACGGCGCGAGCAACAGCATATTCGCGGAAAGAATCTCCGCCACCCCGTTGAATTCTTTCGCATTGTGCCGAAAAATAGGGATCCGTAGGCACTGAGAAAGGAAGCTTCGTCAAAAAGAGCAGTTGTAGAGCCTCGCCGCGCACATCGACCCCCTGCCAGAATGACTCAGTTCCCAAAAGGACAGATTCTTTATCCTCGATGAACTGCTGGGTAAGCTGGCTCCGCCCTCCGCTGATCCCCTGGGCAAGCACCAGAATCCCCTCGTCCGCAAGGGTGGGGGAGAGGTAGGAATATGCTTCTTTCAGCATCTTATAGCTTGTGAAAAGAGCGAGGCTTCCCGCCCGGGTTTCCGTGCTGATTTTGGCTATCAAATCGGATAACAGAGGGATATAACGCTTATCATTGGGGTCCGGAATAAACTCCGGATAAAGCACTAAAAGTTGGGATTGAAAGTCATAAGGACTACCCAGCTGAATATCGAATACCTGCTCCGGTTCAACAATGTCCAGTCCCAGCCGGTGTTTGATATACTGAAAATCATGTTCCACAGACATGGTCGCGCTGGTGAAAACGCAAGACCGCTTTTGAGTATGCACCGCATCATATAGCCTCTCGGCTACATCCAGTGGTGCCCAGCACATCACCGAATCGATGGAATCCTGCCGCATAGGCGATTCCCACCAATAAACAGCGTCGGGATTTGTAGGCTCGAGCATGAATTTGAGAGCTTCACCGGCCTCGGCAAGTTTGGTCATCTGGCCGGTTATCTCCCTCGAAAGCCGGTCGATTTCATCGTCCTCGTCAGTTGGCAAGCCGGTAATAAGCATCCCCAAATCCGCGCAGAATCTGGCCGTAGCATCGATCAGCCGTTTGACCGAATTCTTCGTGGCGATGTAAACATCCTCGCCCGCGTGAAATCGTTGATTCAGGCTGTAAGGAGCATCCCGCCAACGGTAAATCAGATCAAGCTTGTTCGTGATGTCCGTAAATAAAGCATCCGCGATTCTCCGCAAAGACTCGACACCCGACACAACATAGTCGTAAGTAGTTGCAAAATCATCCGGCACCTCGTAACTCGACGTGAAATGCGCCAGCAGTTCCGGCAAATGCCCCTTGGTAGCCACGCTGTCGCGGAGTAGCTCCGAAAGAGGTATGCTAAAATTCCAGGATGTTATCCTGTCGCCAAAATGTTCCGCCGCAACCTCCTCCAAATCGTGCGCCTCGTCGATTACGATATGTTCATACTCGCCAAGCACCGATGAATCGGCCATCTCAGCGAAAAGAAGCGAGTGGTTAACTACGACAATCTGAGCATCTACCACAGCCGAACGCGCCTTCTGAACGAAACACTTCTTTCGGTATGGACACCGGTTTCCAAGGCAGGTCGGGCTTTCGCTTCGAACCTTAGCCCAAAGGGAAAGAAAATGACGCAGATAAAAAGAATTTGCCTCCGCAACGTCCCCTGATTCGGTTTCTGCGGCCCATGCCAGAAGACGCGCCAACATAACCCTTTCGTCATATCGAAGGCTCGAGTGATCCGCAACAAGCCGGAAAAAGCGCTGAAGGCAAAGATAATTCCCGCGGCCTTTCAAAAGCACGCTTCGAAAATCGAAATCCAGAGCCCGCCGAAGGGAGGGCAAGTCCTTGAAAAACAACTGCTCCTGCAAATTTTTCGTCTTTGTCGAAACGACTACCTTAACGCCCTTTTTTGACGCGAAAACGATTGACGGCAAAAGATACGCAAAAGATTTTCCCGTGCCCGTTCCAGCCTCAGCCACAAGGGAGAGGTCGCATTCGAGACTGTCCCAGACCGCCTGCGCCATCTCGATTTGCACATCGCGGACAGCATAGCCCTCGATAATATCCAAAAGAGGTGATTCCGGGCCGAGAAAACCGAGGACGTCGTTCTCCGTCATAGTGCAGTCCGACGGCTCCGCGGGATTGCCGATTACGTTATCGAACCGGCTGATCATTGACTGGTCGATTTCCGGAGGCGGCAATTTTGCGCTATGTGGCGATTTAATAGCCGGAGAAAGCCAGTTGATAAGCCCCATATCTCCGCTCGCCCGAGAAATCTGATAAAGAGAATCCAAAAAAGGTTTGTCCAGCGATAAAAGCTTCTGCCAAAGCTTATTAGCCACTTCGAAAGTAGTCATTGCGTCGCAACCCGCACGGTGAGGGGCGTCCATCGAAATTTGGAAAAGCTGGGCGAGATTGGAGAGGCCGTAACCCTTCAGCCTCGGATAAAGCAAATTCGCGATGGGTTTCGTGTCGATTTCCTTGCCTGACCAGATTGGAAGGCCGTGTTTAGAGCTTCGAGTCTTTAAAAATCCAGTATCGAACGAGACATTCTGACCCAAAATCGGACGGTCGCCGATGAACTCCCCAAGCCGTTCCAGCGCGGTTTTCTCGTCGATTGCATTCTCGACCATGGATTCGTCGATGTTCGTAAGACGCTGAATATTATAAGGTATAGAAGTGCCCGGGTTTACCAGCATATCGAAACTGCCGGCGATTTCGCCGTCGATGTAAAGAAAAGCCCCGACTTCAATTATAGCGTCATAATTAGGGTCGAGGCCGGTGGTCTCAAAATCGAGGGCGATGATTTCTTTTTCGTTAAGTGGATTCATAACCAATTATAATAGCCCAAAAAATCCAAAATACAAGCAAAAAGAGAACAGATGTTTGCCGAAAAGCAAATTTACTTGCCGGAAACCTCTTCGACGATGTCCAACTGGAGCCATTCTCCGCAATAATAGATGAAGAAATCCGATTTCTCCGGAAAAAAATCCTGCCCCAAATTCACTTCCGCAGATGAAATCCTGCCCAGTTCGCTGATTCCTTTCGCTCGTAGTTCTACGCCATCCTGAGTAATTAATGTTTCCCTTGCGTCAAGTTGTCGTTCGCCTATGATATAGCTCCTAACTCTCGGCGCGATATAATCTTCCGGCGAATCGAAACCTACCGTAAGACGTGAACCATTCAAGTCGAATTCGCAACTGCGGTATTCGCCATAATGAACAGAGGGTATAACCTCCAGCATCGGCCTGCCGTCGCCGGAAACAGCCTGCAGTGTCGGCACGAAACCATTGGTGTATGTCCCACTGCGATAAACTTTCGAGGGCAACATCAGGAAAACAAAACCCTCAGCCTTCGGAGAATTTTCCAAAACAACTTCCCCCTGCTTGATAAGTCTCCGCGCCAGCTCAGAGCTTCGCCCAATCCTGCTTCGAAGTTGAATAAAACCTATGCCGAAAAGGAGAAAAAGAGTGAAATAGATGCCAATATTCATCGCCCTCGCCCGTTTTGCAAACAGCAGTTCCCCAATGACCAGCGCTAGCAGTGCCGACGGCAGATACATATGCCACCGCATCGCCATCCCCATAACCGGCAGAACCGAGACAGCGAGGGCGGCCACCAGGAGCATAATCCGCTTGTTTCTCCGCAAAGCGAAGAAAAGCCCCACGCCCAACACTAAAGCGCAGAATCCCGCCAGCCAGAGGAAAACCTGCGGTTCCGCGAACATCAGCCGCTCCGCTGCCTCGTGGCCGAAGGGGATGAGCAGAAAACTTCCCGCCTTAACCGCGTTGATAACCATGAATCTTCCGAAGGCAAGATAATACGCATCCCCCGAAGCCGCGCTGGTTCCGAGAAACGCTACCCTGAGAACCGCGAATACAAGTATCGGGACGAAAGTCGCCATGAAAACGAATCGAATTCGGCCTTTCCATGTTTCATCTGTCCCGGCATATACCGCCAGAACCGTTACCACCGGGGCGGTTACCGCCATCTCTTTGCTGAACGATGCCGCGAGGAAAAAAGCACCCGCCAAAAAAATCTTTGCCCTTCCGCCTTCAATAGCGTATCGCAGGGAAAAGTAAATCCCCGCGAGATATCCCGCTGTGCAGAGCAAATCCCCACGGGCACTAATCCAATGCACAGCCGCCGGATGGGCGGGATGAAAAAGAAAAAGCAATGCGGTCAGAAAGGCGTAAAGAGGCCTTTTGAGGAATAGTATCGCTACAAGATATAGAAGAATCGTGCAGAGGGCGTTCAACAGTATATTTACGAAGTGATACCCGGCAGGATTTAGCCCCCAAACACTTCTCTCGATCAGAAATGTCGTCAATGTAAGCGGCCGGTAAAGTCCGCCTTCACCTTTTTCGCCGGTAAGACTCCTTCCCCAGATTCTCGCCAGTGCTCCTCCTAAACCGAGGTCGTCGCCGATTGTTATCAGCGGGACATCCTCGCCCACAAAGGACAGCGGGTAAAAAAGGGAGAGGGAAAGAAGGAATAGGAGTAAAACCGCCGCGATATTACGCCTCGAAATACGCGGAGGTGCCGTTAGGGTCTGGGTTTCAGGTCGAGCTTCGACCTTAGCTCCCGGCCTTGTATCCGAACTTGCGGAGAATATCTTTTCGCCATGCGATTCCCTCGTCGTCTTCGATACCAACGGGCGATTGGCCGTCGAACACGCCTAATATTGCGCCGGAGTCGTCGCGCCTTGCAACCACGACCTCAACCGTGTTCGCCGTCGCGCAAAAAATATTGCAGACCTCCGGCACCGCCTTGACCGCATTGAGCACATTAATCGGAAAAACATTCCGCATGATAATGAGAAAACAATGTCCCGCGCCAACCCGAATCAGGTTCTCCGCCGCTAATTCCTCCAATTCCGGATCAGTGCCGATATGCCGCACCAGACGCTCTCCCGAAGCCTCCGAAAAAGCGATTCCGAACTTCGGATTCGGCACAGAATTCATCATCGCCTCATACAAATCCTCAATAGTCTTTATGAAATGAGATTGACCGAGAATGATATTCGTTCCATCGGGAAAATTTAGTTTGACTGCTTCGAGATTCATCTTGACTACCGCCTTTTATAATTCTCCCAAAGCTTGTTTAGATTCTCTTCGAGCCTGTCTCCAAGGGCGTCTCCGCGTCCGGTGGTAACATCGTCGTGGTTCGGAAATGTTACATACGGCACACGAATTCCCTTGACCTCCACGAAATTCGGGTCGCCGGCGGTGAAATCCTCCCAATCGACTTCCTTATATAAAGCCTCCATCTTGTCGTCGTCGAGGCCATGTTCGAGGATGCTGTCCGGCTTGTCCGGATTAAAGCGCCTGCGGTTTTTGCGCACCGATTCTTCGTAGCTGACATCGATAAACATAATCGCCGCGCGCCGAAGGATGTCCTCCGAAAGATGCTTATACGCGTATTTGTAACCTCCGTGTTCCGACCCGCGGGAAAACTCGATTATCGTCGTGTAGAAATCGTGATAATCCGCCTCGTCCCGAACCCGCTTGGCATATTCAATATTAATCCGCTCGATGAGCAGATCCCACATATGCAGTTCCTTGAAGAAGCCGTCCGAGGTAGTATGAATACGAGGTTTGCCCATCTTTTCGAGAATATCGTCCTCCTCGAACCATGTCCAGAGCATGGGAAAATCGTCGATTTCCTCGAATCGGTCGATGTGGAACCGATGGGTTCTTTTCGGCTCGGGGGTGTTTTTAAGATAATCGATGATTTCCGATTTACCGGATGCCGGTCTGCCGTGCAACATCAATATATCGAAGGTTTCCTTTTTCATCTTTTCTCTCCTCGGTTGAAGTGTCCAATTACCAATATAAAACTAATGCCCAAATTTTTCATTGTCAAGCCCTCCCTTCAATTCCGCCGGAAAATCGAGATCAAAAAAGAAGACGCATCGAAAAACCGTTTCAATAAAGATAGATATATAGTAAGTTGTGATACAAGAAGATACGGCAATCAGTCCGCCGTATCTGCCCTTTGGATTCTTCGAATCCCTCTGAAAAGCAAAAAAACCGGAATTTCCCCTTTCCATTTTTCGCGAAGGTGATTATCTTAGGAAAAACCGCAGAAACCAGAGGTCAAATATGGCGAGGAAAACGAAATATATCGTTATCACGGGCGGAGTTTTGAGTGGCCTGGGCAAAGGCATAGCCACGGCGTCTATCGGCCATCTTCTCGGGTCGAAACTGAGAATAATCCCCATCAAATGCGACGGCTACCTGAACACCGACCCCGGCACAATGAACCCCATCGAACACGGCGAGGTCTTCGTGCTGGACGACGGCGGGGAAGTTGACATGGATTTCGGCCACTACGAGCGGTTTCTGGGCGTAACATGCAAGTTCGACTGGAACCTCACAATGGGAAAAGTCTATCAGTCCATCCTCGACAAAGAGCGCAGAGGAGACTATCTGGGGCGCACCGTCCAGCTCATTCCCCACGTTACCGACGAGATAATCGCGTGGTTCCATTCCATCGCAAACAACGAAAAAGCCGACATCTGCCTTATCGAAATAGGCGGCACCGTCGGCGACATCGAGAACGAACTATACATCGAAGCTGTCCGCCAGCTGGCTCAGGAAGAGGGCAAGGACAATGTCGTCTTCGTCCATCTGACATACGTCCCCCTGCCGAACAACGTCGGCGAACAGAAATCCAAACCCACTCAGCAATCGGTGAAACTTCTCAATGAGCGCGGAATCTTCCCCGATGTCATCATAGGCCGGTCAAAAAAGCCCCTCGAACCGGAAATCAAACAGAAAATATCCCGGTTCTGCAATGTCCCAATCGAGGCGGTCATCTCCGGCGAGGATGTCCGCACGGTTTACGAAATCCCCCTCCGTTACGACGACGACGGCCTGACCGAAATCCTTCACAAGCGCCTGAACATCTACTCTCCGCCTCGATACGACAACTGGCGCAAACTTGTCGAGACAATCCTCAAGCCGAAAGATGAAGTCAATATAGCCATTTGCGGCAAATACACCCGCCTTCACGATAGCTACGCCTCCATAATCGAAGCCCTGACCCATTCCGGTGCTCACAATGACTGCAAAATAAAAATCTCATGGCTGGAAACCACGAAAATCGAGAGCGGAAAAACCACCGCCGAGGAAGCTCTGGAGGGCATCGACGGCGTCATCGTCCCCGGAGGTTTCGGAACCCGCGGAATAGAAGGCAAAATCGAGGTCATCCGCCATTGCCGGGAAAATAATATCCCATTTTTGGGAATTTGCTACGGTATGCAACTCGCAGTGGTCGAATTCGCCCGAAACGTCTGCAGAATCGACAGCGCAAACACCACCGAGATTACCGAGGACGGGGGAGAGGTGGAAAACGGCGTGATTTGTATCCTGCCTTCTCAGCAGAATGTAACCCGAAAAGGCGGCACCATGCGCCTCGGCGGCCAGAATGTTACTATCAAACCGAAAACCCGAACTCGAGAAATTTATGGCAAACCGGAAATCCGCGAAAGATTCCGCCATCGCTACGAGGTGAACCCGGAATTCGTCTCCCGGCTCGAAGAATGCGGCCTCGTCTTTTCCGGCACCACACCGGAAGGGGACATCATGCAGATTATGGAATTGCCCGAGCACCCCTTCTTCTTCGGAACACAGTATCATCCGGAGCTATTAAGCCGGTTGGAAACGCCGGAGCCGCTATTTAAGGAATTAGTGAAGGCCGTATTAGCCGGGAAAGACTGATTATTCGATTTCTTTGAGAGCGTCTTCCATATCAGCACGGTTTAACGCCTCGATAAGGTCGAGGAGATCGCCGTCCAGAACCTCGGGAAGATTGTATGCGCTGTATCCGATTCGATGATCGGTAACGCGGTTTTGAGGATAGTTATAAGTCCGAATTTTGTCCGACCTGTCGCCGGAACCCACCTGCAGACGCCGTGCATGCGCCCTCTCCGCCGCCTGCTTTTTCTGTTCCTCGGCGTATATCCTCGAACGGAGCACCTTGAGTGCTTTGGCCTTGTTCTTATGCTGGGATTTTTCGTCCTGACAGCTTACAACCACGCCTGTCGGAATGTGAGTGATGCGAATTGCCGATTCCGTCTTGTTCACATGCTGACCGCCGGCGCCGGATGCACGAAAAGTGTCGATACGCAAATCCTCGTCGTTGATTTCCACATCGACATCCTCGGCAGACGGCAAAACCGCCACAGACGCCGCACTTGTGTGAATCCTTCCGCCCGATTCCGTCTCCGGAACCCGCTGAACTCGATGGACACCGGACTCGAACTTCATCATCGAATATGCTTCGTCGCCCGAAAGCTCGAAACTAACCTCTTTGAAACCGCCAAGCCCTGTCTCGTTGAAACTCACGCCATGCATCTTAAGCTTGTTCCGTTCTGCGAATCTCGAATACATACGGTAAAGCTCCGACGCGAAAAGCGCGGCCTCTTCACCGCCAGTCCCCGCGCGAATCTCGACAATGACGTCCTTACCCTCGTCAGGATCCGGCGGAATTAGGGCGAGCATAAGTTCATGCTCCAGCTCTTCGATGCGGGTTTCAAGTTCGGAAAGTTCCTCGCGGGCAAGATCCACGAAATCCGAATCCCCGCCCTTGTCGATGATGGACTTGGCTTCATCGATGGACTTCAGCGATTCCTCATATTCATCTATCATCGGAAGAACGCCTTCGATGTTACGAAGTTCCCGTCCCAATTTCGAAGCCGTCCGTTGATCGCTCAGAACCTCCGGCTTGGAAAGCTCCGCTATAAGCTCTTGGTAACGAACCCGCAGTGTGTTTAACTTATCCAGTAACATCGGTGCTTTCCAGTGGTGTTTGAATTTCCGAGTCTTCGATTCCGACTGCCGCCTTCAGCGATGCTATCGCGACCTCAAGCATATCATCCGTCGGTTCGATAGTGGTTATCCGCTGAACCCAAAGCCCTGGCCAAACAAGAAATCGCGCCCACTTAAATCGAGTCGAAAGATAAGCCGAGAATTTGAGGGCTTCGTAGCAAACTCCCACCAGAAGTGGCCAGAGAGCAAGGTGAATTGCGAACCGTATCAAAATTGGGGGGATATAATCGAAAATTAACGCAATAAGTGAATCCGCGATGGCGAAAAACAAAATCGAAAGCCCCGCTACGATGATGATGAAGCTCGTTCCGCACCTCGGATGATGAGTCTTGAATCCGCGGGCATTATCCAGCGTGACCTCCAGGCCTTCCTCGAATGCGAAAATCGTCTTATGCTCCGCGCCGTGATATTGAAAAAGCCGCTTGATATCCGGCAGGAAACTGATTCCGATGAGATATACAAAAAATATAGTAAGGCGGAAAGCTCCGGCAATCAGATTGAACAAAAAGGCGTCCTTTTCGAATCCGAATAGCTTCGATAGCAACATCGGCAAAAGAACGAACAGCCCCACCCCGATGACCAACCCAAACAGAAGCGATGGCCATGTCGCGGTCTTCTTGGCCTCTTCGCCGGCGGCCTCACGCTCATCGGCTTCTGCAGTTTCCGCCGACCAGTTGAGCGAGGAAATTCCAATGGACAGCATATCGATGAGGTTCAGCGCTCCGCGGATTATCGGCAGGCCGAAGAATTTGTTCTTCTTCGAAAGCATCTTCTTGCTCTCGACCTTCGTCTCGATAGTCCCATTTTTGCGCCGCACCGCGGTGGCGATATTATCCCCGGCACGCATCATCACTCCCTCGATAACAGCCTGTCCGCCGACATTTTCTATTTTGCATTTTTCGCTCATAAGGCGCAAATATACCTATTCGACAGCGCGGTGTCAAGGTCAATGAACACCCTTCGAAAATCCCCATTGCTATAATCTTGAATAATCTCCACCCTTCGGGGGAATAGCAAATTGTAAGAAAATGGCGAAGGTCTGTATCATATTGACATTCGACCCTCGGCATATTAAATTGTATAAAACCAAAAGAAGGAGCAAAAAAAATGAGCCCAGCAAAAGCAACAATCACAACCGTTATCACCGCGATTGTCATAATCCTCGCCGTGATAATCCTCCTCGCCGCGATTACTGTGGTGCCCGCCGGTCATGTCGGCGTTGTCGTCCTGTTCGGAAAAGTGAGACCCGCGCCGTTAAGTCCGGGGCTTCATGTCATCAACCCCCTGGCAAACGTGGTGAAAATGGAGACGCGACTCCTCGAATATACCATGTCCGTGGCATCCGCCGAGGGAACCGTCCGCGGCGACGACGCCATCGACGCCCTGACGTCCGAAGGTCTAAAAGTTCGCCTCGACCTGACCGCATGGTTCCGGCTCAAACCGGAGGAAGCCCCGAAGGTTTACAATGAAATAGGAGCAAATTACGACAGGAAAGTCATACGCCCGACCCTTCGCACCGCTATTCGCGACGTAGCTGTGAGATATACAGCAGAGGATATTTACTCGGTCAAAAGGGACAGTGTGGTTATCGCGATCACACTACGCGCCAAAGAACTCATTGGCGACCGCGGTCTTATCCTCGATAATATTCTCCTGCGCAATGTTATCCTGCCAGACAAAATCGCCGACGCAATCGACGCCAAACTCGCCGCAGACCAAGACGCGAGGCGCATGGAATTCGTCCTTCAGAAAGAGGTTCTCGAAAAAGAACGGAAAATCGTCGAAGCCGAAGGTATCCGCGAAGCCAACAGAATCATCGCTCAGGGGCTGACCAACAGCTACCTCCAGTGGTATCGAATCGAGATGCTGAAACAGCTTGTGAATTCGCCTAACAACACGATAGTCATTCTGCCGGAAAACATGAATTCCGCGCCGTTGATGCTGAACACAAAATAGTAATAATATAGGAGAAATATGCCCAACGAAATGCTCCCGCCGGCGCGAGTCGCTGTCCAGGATTGCGCCGCGGTCAAACCGTCCGATTCCGTCCTCGTAATAACCGACACGAAACTGGAAAAAATCGGCAAAGCCCTTTTCGAAGCCGCTTTGGAACAAACAACCGAAGCCGCGATAATCACAATTCCGCCGCGTAAAAGCCACGCGGAAGAACCACCAGCACCTGTCGCCGAACTTATGAAGCACTACGATGTCCTCTTCATCCCCACTTGGCGGAGCATGAGCCACACCGACGCCCGTAGAGCCGCATGCGCAAATGGCGCGAGGTGCGCAACCCTGCCGTGCATCCTCGAAGAAACATTCAAACGCGCTCTACAGGCGGATTATGAGCGAATCGCCGCTCTCTCCGTGAAAGTCGCGGGAATGATAACGGAGGCGAACGAAGCCAGAGTAACCACCCCTGCCGGCACGGATATCACCTTCTCTCTCAAAGACAGAAAGGGCATCGCAGACACGGGGTTGATTCGGAAACCGGGGCTTTTCACCAATCTTCCGGCGGGGGAGGCTTACTCCGCGCCGGTCGAAGGCACTGCAAATGGCGTGGTCGTTATTGACGGCGCAATCGCCGACACCGGAATCCTCACTCCGGACGACTATATCCGCGTCGAAGTCGAAAACGGATACGCCACGAAAATCACAGGCGGTAAATCCGCTGAATACCTGCTTTCCATCATGGAACCTCACGGCAAAGAGGCCCGCAACGTAGCCGAACTCGGAATTGGCACAAACCACGAAGCCAAACTTATCGGCAGTATCCTCGAAGACGAAAAAGTCCTCGGCACCGTGCATATAGCTTTCGGCGACAATAAATCCATGGGCGGCAATATCAGCGTGGGAAGCCACCTGGACGCCATTCTCCTTCAGCCCAGTCTTTTCTTCGACGGACGCCCGATTATGCTTGGAGGTGAGTTCGTAGAAAAGCATTGACTTTTAGCAAACGAGGTATTAAATTAACCAAAACATATGTTTAACAATGCAACCTCTTAAAGGAGGAACAAAATGAAGAAAGCTGTTACAATCCTTCTCTTGTCCGCTGTTGCGGCAGTTCTTTTCACCGGCTGTATGCAGGGCCAGGGCTCAGCGGCACTTCAGGAAGAAATTCAGCGTCTCGAAAGCAAAGTTGTCGAGCTTGAAAGCAAAATCGTCGAGCTCGAAGCTCAGATAGCCGAATACGAGGCTATGGAAACCGAGGGCGAAGAAGAGACCGAAGAAGTCGAAACCAAACCCGCCGAGGCGAAAACCGAAGCCAAAACCGAAGCCAAAACCGAACCCAAACCGGCAAGCGGAGGAACTGGCGGCAAAACCAAAGGCGCAAGAGTCGAGTAATCATTCGGACTCAATCGAAAGGAATCACAAATGAAAAAACTATTCTTAATGTTACTTCTCGTTCCCTTCATGTTAATCATGGTAGGCTGTGAAGAAGACCCGACAGAAGACATCAATCCGCCTTCTTCGCTCCAGTTGGTCGGAGCCACCGATGGCGTTGGCCTTGTTCTGACATGGAGCCCCAGTGCAACAACGGACATCGACGGATATCGTATATACTTCGACGGCACCGAAGTCTGGGAAGGAACCGCTACGACATTCACTCACGCCGATGCTCCCCTCGGAGAATATGATATCGCGGCCTATCGCGGAAGCGAAGAATCCGATTACCTTAACCGTGATACCCATGACGACGTTGAAACCGGCACCGGCATGATATATGCCTTCTACGTTCCCGCTCAGCCCTCCGGTTACGGCTGGAACCTCTCCGCCGGCACCGGAAGCTCTTACAGCTTCACAACGGGAAACGCTTCCTACATCGACTTTTACTATGACAACGATGACGATCTTACCAGTTCTGATGTTTACAGCACCGATTTCCCCAACGAAACCGGCTTCGTTATGTCATCGACAACCTACAATGACCTGGATGTAGTTCCTTCCACTGGCGCGGCGTCTTATACTAATTACGTAACACCGGGTCTCAACCAGACCTATGCAGTTATTATTAAGAAAGACCGTTCCTACGGCAACTATGCCAAACTTCAGGTTACCGCTATCGACGGCTCGGAAAACTCGATTTCCTTCCGTTGGACAGTGCAGACCATTGAAAAATGGCGCGTTCTTGGCGACTAAGCTAACTCCATAGCTTTCCAAACCGGATGTCTTCGGGCGTCCGGTTTTTTATTGTTTTCCGCTATCGACGTATTGACGCTGTCGATCAGGGGATTGACGGAGCCGATTAATGGATTGACGCCGTCGATCAAGCAATTGACGGAGCCGATTAATGGATTGACGCTGTCGATCAAGCAATTGACGAAGCCGATTAATGGATTGACGCTGTCGATCAAGCAATTGACGAAGCTGATTAATGGATTGACGCCGTCGATTGATCAATTGATACAAATCAATTGATCAATCGACTGAATCAACCGTCCAATCCGACGCTTTTTGCTACTAATTTTATCAAAACAGGCATTGCCCAGACCTTTTTCTTATTGCCTTTCGTTAGGTTTTCGTTATATTCAATTGAAATTAGATTAACTACATTGGAGGATCAGATGAGCAAATTTATCTTTCCCGTTGTTGTGCTTAGCACTTTGCTGATGGCATTCGGATGCAGTTCGAACGATCCCGAGCCGGATCCGGAACCGGAGGTTTTCGACCCGCCGTCGAACTTAACCTTCCTGACCTATCAGGATTCCATCCAGCTCTCATGGGTTCCCAGCCCTGACGAGGGCGAGACTGGCTTTTTGGGCTACCTCGTCTATCGTCGTGAAAACGCCGGATTTGGAAGCGTCTCTGCTGAAGATATGCCGACCTACCTCGTATCCACCGACGCCATCGGCGGAGTTGGAACGACTGTAGCCGGTATTCCGAGCGACAGGAAGCACTTTTTCACTGTGCGCGCAATCAAAGTCGAAGGAGACGATACTACCCTGTCGGCTCTCGCTTCAACAGTGGAAACATCCCCCACAATCTGGTTCTCCGATACTGTCTGGGAAGAAGCTGGCGGCGCAGGCGTCATTTGCGCCATCGATTTCGACAACCAGATGGTCTATCCCATGGAACTGACATATCTCACGCAAATCGACATCTACCTCGGCATGGAGGACTCGAACCGTCTGGCTCTGAGGTCACCGCATCTTCACGGCACGGATTGGAGCGACCGCGAGGCCGAACTCAAGCGGCTCGGCGTCCCTTTGCAGGGTCTCGCGTCTTTCAATTCCGCTGGAACAAGCGGCTGGGGGGACGAGGTTCTCCTATACCCGGGCGAATCCTACGCCGTCAAGATCGGCAGTAACTACAGCAAGATATTCGTCCAGTCTTTCACAAGCGGCGTCTATCCTAACCGCGGGATAATTTTCTCGGCGGCTTATCAGGATGTCGATAACTACGACCGCTTCTAACACTCAGTCGTCTTGAAAAGGCTCAACTCAGCGATTCTACTCCTTTGCCTTTCAATTTCCATCCACGCGGGGATTGTTGATCCTCGCGTGGATTTTTTGATTTCGATTAAAGAGCAAAATGCTTCAGCGCCAAGTCTTGCCGAGGAAGTCTTGTCCAAAGATGTAATCGAGCTTCATGTTCGATGGGCGGGCGGGATCGATGCCGATGTCATAAGCCATTTCGAAGCTCTTGGCGCGGAGTTTGTCCAGTTTCATTCGGGTAGGATAATGAATCCGGCTGGGTATTCCCTCGTGAAAGCCCCCTGGTCGATTGCCCGGCAGATAGCTAATCATAGGGCATTTAGCCATACCGACTGCAGTTGGGCGCCGAAAGTCCTTCCACCACTGGATGTATCCGCGCCCGAAACCGGCGCTACCGAGGTTTGGGAAATCACCGCGTCCGATGGTTACCCTCTCACCGGAAGAGGCGGTGTTATAGCCAATTTCGACACCGGAATCGATATTTTCCACCCCGATTTTTTTCATCCTGACGGCGGAGCATTTGAGTATCTCGATATCGATTACGACGGCTATTTCACGCCGGGAATAGATGTTGTCGATCTCAACGGCAACGGCATACCCGATTTCGGCGAGGAGCTTTTTTTCTTCGAGTCCCGAGTTACCGACTATTCCGGCCAGTTCGGCGGTTCAGAAGCTGTATCTAACATGGACGGCATCTACCAGCCGGACTGGGATTATCTTTTTCTCGATCAAAACGCCAACGGAGTCCGCGATTACGGCCCTGAAAACGGTTTCGACAGTTTCGATCCCGGTTTCGGCGAACCAATTTTTATCCTTGCGCCAGGATTCGGGCCTGATTTAGGAGATGGCGATACCTTGCTAAAGCTTAGGTCGAGCAAAGTTCTCGCCACTTATGCCGATTACGTTACATACACAAGAGGTTACAACCTTGCCAATTCCCCGTCAGATGACGGTTCCCATGGCACCGGTGTTTCGTCGATAATCGCAGGCGGACATCCGGGAAGCCGAAAATTTACGGGCATAGCTCCCGGTGCCGATCTACTGGCGATTTACCGCTATTCCGTGGATCTAATCGACGGCATGGACTGGGCCGCGGTTCAGGGCGCGACCGCTTTCCTATGGGAACTTGGAGGATGGACATGGCAGTATCTCGACGGCAGTTCTTCAGTCGAACGCTCAATCGATGCTTATTCAGAGCTTGGAATTATGCAGGTCAACCCCACCGGGAACCTCAACGGTTCCGGCAAGCATTGCCATTTTTATGTCGCCCCTTCCGAGACCACCGAGGTCAGGTTCCACTTCCCTAATCGTTCGGAAATTGAGGATATTTGGTGCACTTTCCTCTGGACAAACGTTCCCCTGGACAGCGTCCGATTCCAGCTTCATCAACCGGGCGGCTACTCTACCCCTCTGCGAAACGGCTCGAACCCTCTCGATGCCGGCGGTGTCGCGTATTGCTCTTTCAGCACATCGCCCCGAGGCACCCATTCCCTGCATATAGTTATTTACGACGGGTTCCCTGATACTTCGGCCTATTACTTCACCGTTTCCAACTCGTCATGCTGTCTTTTGGCCGATATTCAGGGCTACATCGCGGACAATATCTCATCGTGGGGTGGAGGCACTTATTTTGACTCCTTTGTCGCCGAAGAAACCAATACTGTAACATGGCCTGCTACCGCAGATTCCGCATTCGGAGTCGCCAGCTACAGTCCTCGAGGCTACGGCAACTACGAAAACAGCGATACAACCGCTTTTTCGGGGATGATCTCCCGTTTCTCCGGACGAGGTTACAGAGTTTCGGACTACATGCCCCTCGTCGATATCGCCGCACCTGGCAACTACGATGTCTGGGCTTCCCATTCATCGACATGGTCGGACGAAAATTACGGCGGATACCAGCAGTTCGGCGGAACCAGCGCGGCGGGGCCTCATGTCGCTGGTGCGGTTGCGCTTATCAACCAACAATATCCATCGTGGCGACAGAGACAAATCTCCGAGCTTATCACCTCTACAGCCCGCCGAGACAGTATTACAGGGTCATCATACAATGTAACATGGGGCTATGGCAGGCTCGACCTCGATGCCGCCCTTACTGCTATCTTCGAAAATGAAACGACTCTCCCGACTCAGACCGCCCTTATTGCATTGCCAAATCCATTCAACTCGACCGTCTCGATCATTTCAACAGAGAAAATTAGCGAAATCCAAATTTTCGATATCCTTGGAAATCGTGTCGATGTCCTGTCCTCAGAAACCCCCAGAGCCGCTTTCAAATGGACTCCCGAAAGTATTCCATCGGGCATTTATTTCGCCCGCGCCCTTGGAAATAGGCAATCATACCGAATAATCTTCCTTAAGTAACAGCAAAAATTCACGACGTTCTCTCCTGCGCCGTAAACCGTTTGCTGTTTCAACGCCCGGGGCGCCGCTGTCGGTCGTCAGTTTGGACTGTCGCAATGACTTACACATCGATAGGGTCTTTTCCCATACCTCAAAGACTTATCCCGCGAGACGACCGACACTGGCCTGCCTGCTTGATAGGGTGTATCAGCTTTTATGGGTAATAATGATTTTCAATATCGTAGCATCTTAAACCGCAAAGGCAGGACAGATTCCGCAGGGATCGGACTGGAGACTTTTGTGTTTCCCGATAGCTTTCTAATCCGATCCCTGCGGAATGCGGCGCCCCACTGCGCGGTATCAGCGCAAAAAAAAGGCCCGCCAAGATGACGGGCCTTGATTTCGTATCGGAGGATGTTTACCTGAGGTAAACCATCCTGCCGTTGGCGGAGAAGTTCCCTGCGGTCATTCTGTAGAGATACATACCGCTGGAGACCTGTCTGCCGTTGCTGTCAGTTCCGTCCCAGATGACACGGTGGGTGCCGGCCTTCAGCTCGTCATTGACGATGTTGGAGACTTTGTGGCCGAGGAGATCATAAACCTCGACAGACACCTGAATGTCTTCCGGAATATCGAAAGCGATTGCGCAAGCCGCATTGAACGGGTTCGGTGAAGCGGCGTGGAGGGCGAACTCGGCCGGGATATCGACGCGGCGTTTGGCCGTGTAAACACCCGGGTAAAGGACAGCGGAGCCGTCTCTATCGAGTTCGTATTCCATTCCAAGACCTTCGAGAACCATGCCGGCTGGCGCGTCGCCAACCCAGCTGACTTCGACAGGCTCGATGGAGTTGACCACTATGGTCCACTCGCCGTTTGCGCGAATGTCTTTCACCATTCTCATGTTGCCCTCGATGTAAACGTCGAAGGAAGCTCCGGGGAGAGCCGGCGGAATCGGCATATCCAGACCGCGGTCGAAACCGCTGGTGGCGATGTCGAGTTCACCGATGGTGATAGTGCGGGTGCTCGGGCCTTCAAAGACCATATCGAGAGCCCAGTCCGGTTTGTCGGTGATTCCCGCGGAGGCTTTCGCGCCCATGCGGTAAGTAGCGTTGACAGTGATTTCCGCGCTGGTGAAAGGCGAAGGCGGATCGATGAACGCCCAGTAACCAATACCTGCGACGACTTTATCGTCGAACATGTAAGCACCGGTCTCACTATCGAGATAATAAACGATGTCGTCGAGAATAGCATCGGAAGGCACTGTAGCAATACTTGTTACAGGAACGCCGCCGAAATCATACACGCCGCCGATCAATGCCCAACCCTCAGCAACAGTGCGGGTATAGTTGGTTATCGGGGTTCCCGGAATCGTGAACCTGATAGGATCAGGATCGCCCGGATCCGGGGTGTAAAGCAGGAAGTAAGCGCGTCCGGGCTGAACAACAGCCGCGTTAGCGTATGCGCCACCTGCATAAACCCACGCATCCAGCGGGTTGATCATCGGGAAAACAGCCGCGATTGCGGGATCGTCCGGAATAACCGGAACCGAAACCAGGTTCCAACCGGAATAAAGGGTCATGATTCTGCGGGTAACATTGATTTCGATAACCTCGCCGGGACCGAAGCAGTAAGTGTCTTCGCCGCGCATGTCGATAGTTCCGTTGATTACGAAACTGCCGAGAGCCGGAAGATCTGCCGGATTCCAGTGGATGCAACCGGTCTGAGAACCAGTCCACATCGTCCAGGTCCAGTTATCAGTGTCGAGACCCTGATAGTCTTCCTTCAAAGGAGTTCCCGCAAGGGGAGTAATGAAGGAAATCGGAGTTTCATCCGGAGGCGGAGGTGGAAGGAGAATGTCCAGACCAGCATCGTATTCCGGGGTGCCGCCGACAAATGCGCCTAAAGCATACATGTCGGTCGGAGGAAGGGTATCTACGTATTCATCAGCGTAGTATTCAATCGCTACACTCCAACCCTGATCGACACTGAAGTCGAACTGGTAAGTGGGCATAACGTTAGCAGTTGGGCAAACATAGTCCGGAAGATCCGCGCCGTTAACCTCGATGAAAACATCCCAGGCCTCAAACGCAAAGTCGATTCCGGCGAGTCCCAGATCGAGCCAAAGCTCGGAAAGGACCGGATCAAATATGATAGCGCCGGGATGAGTCGCCTCGGTTATAACATAAACCTCGGTCGGAAGGGTGTCGCCCGGAGCCCAAAGCTCGATATCGAACTGAGCGGCGTCAACATCGACACCAGCCGGATCAACAATACCGAGTTTGAGGAAGTCGGGTACCATTGTAACGACTTCGCCGAGATCAGGCATCGTCCAGTCAACCATCGGGCCGGAATAATCGGCGTGGAAAGTCCAACCGGAAATCGGGCTGGAATCATCGATGATACCGGCAATGTCGCCTACACGGGCGAGAGACCATTCAACTATACCCGCAGGATACGGAGTAACCGGGGTGTAAGTAAGATAGGTGCCGTCCCAGGTGAGTCTCGGGTCGCCCCAGTTGATGACGATACCGTTGACGATCATCTGGAAGTAGGAAGGATCCACGCCATAATCGTCGGTAACTTCCACTATTATAGGTAGGTTACCGCATGCGCTGACCTCGCCGTCCAAAGGCTGAACGACATTGGCAACCGGCGGATTGTTATCGACAGTGAAGCTCCAGCAATAAGGAAGATCCTGTCCGGGATTGCCCCAAACATCACACAGATACTGGGGAAGGTCGAAAGCCTGTGTAAGGCAAACATTAACCGTTGCGCCGTGTGCCCAGGGGATACCTACAACATCGCTACGAACCGTAACCGTGCCGCCGCCCGGGAATACGTCCCAATCGACGCCCGGATGAATGAGCGGATTGTAGTTGATTCCGGCAACCTGAATATTGATTCCGGCAGGATTAATGATTCCCGAAACTGCGTCGTGAATATCCATCGAGAAGGTGGGATACGGACCGGCCGTAACACCGCCATCGACGGGATAAGTGTCGCCGTAGAAGGGGCCGGAGAAGTCCGCCCAGAAACGCCACACGAAAGGAGCATTCCAAAGCGGGTTGCCAAGAAGGTCCTGAGCCGCAATGATACGGCAGTTCACTTCCATAGCGTCGGTGTATTCAAACATGCCTTCAGGGAGAAGGGCAGGATTGAAAGCAAAGACTCCGGGACTTTCTTCATAGAAAGGATTGAAGACAGTAGTATCAACAATCATGACCGGGCCGACCCAGTAAGTATCGATAATCTCGGTTTCGTAAGTAACATCGAATAGCATTCCCTCAACCTCGAAAATAACGCTGTTGGGGTTGATGCCGTCCGGATCGAGAAGCTCGAAGCCGATTATCTGATTCTGGCAACCGGTGAATTCGTCGTCGCCCGGGTAAATATCGCCAACCATCGGGCCGTCAGCTACGAAGAAGGTCCAGACATAAGGCGGATGCTCCATGTCGTTCTCGTCGCAGAATTCGGTCGAGTCAGAAATATTCCAAACCGTGACCGTGATAGTGTCGCCCTGGGGCCAGGTAACTCCGGCACGGGCGGGATCATAGGTAAAGGTCAAGCCATCCCAGGTAATTTCAGGGAAGGAAACGGGATGCCAGAAAGTGTATTCGATAGTCGGCATCGACGGCGATGCTATCGTTATGTGTAGGGTTGTCGGATCGACTCCGCCGTGAACGTCAGTAACATCGAAGCTGATTTCCTGCTCGAAATCGCGGGTCACATAACCGGAAGTCGGGAAGTTGTTCGAAACCGAAGGGCCGGTGTTGTCGAACATAAGTTGCCATGCCGTCCAGGGATAAGCTCCCCAATACCAGCCGGTGCCGACGTTTCCGTAAATATCCTCGACATAGGGCGGGTGAATCGTGTAAATAACACCCTCATACCAGTAAGGATTCGGCGTGAAAGTGAATCTCGCTTCGGTAACGAACCAGGCGGTCGGAACACCGAGAGTGTCCCATTCATAAGGCTCGGTGTCGAGAGTGTCGACGGCGATGCGATAGTTGCCCCAGTTGTAAGTCATCGAGTTAATCTGAATCGAGAAGCTCGTCAAATCGATTCCGTTTTCGTCGATTACATGCCACTGAAGTTCGAGGTCAGAACAGCCAATCCAGGCGACCTGACGGAAGAACGGAATCGGATATTCCGGTGTGCTTTCCGGTCCGTCCGCGTCCACCCAGAATCCCCAGACATTGTCCGGAAGATCCTGAAGCTCGTTGGGCATACCATAGTCGGGGCTGTCTTCAGCCGCGAGAAGCTCGACATCGACCCAGTAATTTTCCGGCCATGTAATACCGGCAATTGCGGGATCGAACATGAACTGATAGCCGCCTGCAATCGGATCGATTGTAACACCGAGATCGCCACTGCCATAAACCACGCCATCGATGAGAACTTCGATAGTTGAGACATTGACATAGCCCAGGTCATCGAGAATATCGATAGTTATAGGCTGGAGGACATCGGTTGTTGTGAAAGGTTCCGCTTCGCCCATCATGCCCGGCGTGCGGGCATTCATATAGGGGCCGGAAGCATCGACGTAGAAAATAGTAGCAAGCGGGCTTCCAGCGATAGGACCACGATCTCCGCCACCGCCGCCAGTTGTGGTATCTTCGGCGGAAATTGCAAGCTCGTGCATCCCCTCTGTCCACTCGGGATCTACGTCATAGTGAAAATTGACTAAAGACCATGTGATCTCCGGGTCGCCGACAACATAGTCCATTCCATCTACGTTCAGGACGATTGAAGAAACATCGACCGCTCCCGGTTCAGCAAAAACATACGTTACTCGCTGATTGATGTCCGACGTAATCAGACCATCAAGGGGCTGTGTAATAGCTACTCCCTGCGCGAATAACGCGCCTGCCATGATGAGTGCCATCACAAATGCTTTAACTTCGGGTTTATGCATTACGCACCCTCCATTCCTTTTGTTTGGGTTATACTTGTTTTCATTCATTTAATTTGCTCCGGGGCATACTCATGCCCGTTCAAAATAGGTTGAGATAAGTTAAATACCTAAAATGCCCATGTCAAGCATAAAATCACGGTTTTTTGTCTACTCTCATCAAAATACTGTCCTACAAATTAACGAATATCTGTCCAAAACGCAATAACTATTTGTCCTATACCTAATTATATTTGAAAAAAGCCCCCGAAAACCGGGGGCTTCTTCATTAAGAAAATTCGCTTCTTTTATTCTGCCGACGATTGCGGTGGAATATCTTCGTCCGGTGTGCCTTCTTTTTCCATTATAAAGTCGATGACAACACGGCGGTTGACCGTCCGGCCTTCGGGATTTTCATTTTCACCGATTTTTTCTTCGACCAGAGTGTTATCTTCCCACTTGGTTATAACGTAAGGCTCCGTGTCCGAATAACCTTTGGAAGTCAGAGTCGTGTTGTGCGACCTAAGCCAGGCATTGAGTTCATTGTTGTTGCCGAGACCCAGAAGATAAATCAGGTAGCGGCGAAGATTCTCTTCCTCTTTCTGTGCACGCTCGATAGAAAGTTCTCTGTTGCGGTGCTCCATGCCGATTACGTCCGTATGACCCGAAACGACGGCGGTGAGGCTTCTCTTCGGTTCGAGGGCCTTCTGAATGAACTTCCTCGCAACATACTCGACTCTGCTCTCGAGGAATCCGGATTCGGAAATCTTTTCGTCAAAGGAGAACTGCACGATAACAAGAGTCTCCAACTGCTGTTGACGCTGGCTAACATTGACCGCAATCGGGTCAGAGACAGTGGTGAAAGTTTGGCCGAGTCTGTCTTTGATTTCCAGCTTGCAGAAATATTCTTCGTCAGGATTAATCAGGTTGCCCTCTTCGTCCTTCCAGTCCCAGGGCGCTCCGGATGGAACACTGCCCGTTCCGGCTGAAAGAATCCGGAAAACCTTGCCGTCACTATCGACAATCGCGACGGTGTAAGTATCAACACCTGCTTCGACATCGCTAGTGATATGAACGAAGTTGGTCTGTTCATTATTGAGTTCGTAGCCCTTGGCGGCCATTCTGCCTTCGAGAGGCCGGTAAATAAGGCCTTCGCCGTCGATGATGACTTCGGTCTTTCCGCGGTCGGCATAAACATCCGTGTTGCCGCGAATGAACAACTGCTTGCCGTATTTCTGAACGAAATCCTGTCCGAGAATCTCGCCAAGTTGTTGTTTGACTCTGAACGCACGGTCGAAAGAAAGGTCGATTTCGCGGGTTCTGCCGCTGACTTCACCCTCGGAAACGAAACCTTCCATCTGGAAGATAACCTCGGGATTGCGTTCCATGATCTCTTTAATCTGAGTTGCACGGTTTTTAAGTTCACTCAAACTTGCGGTTTCGACTCTGTCGGAGCCTTTATCATAATATATGACTGGCTTCCAATTCTCAAAACCGGTAACGCGCGTTGTCATTTGAACTCTACGGTTCTCGGACATCGCCAATGGAATATCTTGAGGCTGATGCTCCATGGGCAAACCGGCTCTGCTACGGCTGGCGTCGTATTCGAGGGGGTTCACGACATGAATTCGATCCGCCGCAATCTGCTCAAACCTCATAAATACGCTTCTGACAGCCTTTGCTCTGTTTTCCGCCAAACGGTCGCCGAGGGTAGGCGTAACGCCGTCCGAGAGAGGATCGTAGAAGCCATAAAGATAAATGTCGATGTCTGGATTGTCGCGAAGCCTCGCGCCCAGAATCTCCTGAAGGCGATGGAATCTCTCTTCAACTTTGTCGTCGCCGGGATCGAAGAAGAAAATCGGAATAACCGGCTCTTCTTCGCGAATAAGGGTAACCTGGCTGATTTCGAGAGTATTCTCGACCGGTGCAACAGTGCCCTTTGGAAGACCGAAAACGTCCACTTCGATAGCGCCGGTATTGTTCTCTTCGTCGATTTCATTTGTCTGTCCGCGAAGGTTAGGAAGCATGGTTCCATCGTCGTCCACACTCGCGAAAAGCTGATAATGGCCGCGGTCAGGAGCGATCCACTTGAATTCGATTTCCATCTCGGCGCCCACTTCGAGTTTCTCATTGACCATAATGGGGCGAACCGCATTGACCCAGCCCTGCTCGGGATCCTCATAGGAAAGGCTGACATTGTAGCCGCTGACGGCCTTCTCGCCGAGATTTTCGACGATGGCTTTCACAGTAATTGTCTCGCCGATCTGAGCGTCGCGGGGATAAATTGACATCTTCTTTGTCCGCAGAGCCAGATCATAAAGCTTCTCCGGCGGAGGAAGGAAACGAAGGCTCGCTGAAATTTTGTGGCTGGTCGCTCCGGTTTCACGAACCTCGGAAAGGGGATATATGAAAGCATAATCGACCTGAAGGTCGAGAGCTTTTTTACTGCGGTAAGTGAATCCGAAAGCCATCTCGGTGGGATCGTAGCCCTCGCCGCCGATACTGGCGTTGTATCCGGCGCGAAGAGCCATCATTTTGCCGGTGAACCACCATTCAACACCGTTATAATGGTGAATCTGGTTTCCGCCGTTGACTTCGCTCATCAAATATTGAATGTCCATGGCAGGGAGAATCTGATCCTGAATCCAGTAGCTTGCGCCGGCACGGATGCTCATCGGAATCTGGCCGGTCTCGCCGATACCGGCAAAGCTCATGTCAGGCTGAGTAAGGTTGGCCGCCATAAGTCCCACCGCAAGCTGACGGTTGGGGCGATACATAAGGCCGACATCGCCGGTGAAACCCATTTTGTTCCAGCCGTTAGCGGCAAAGAACGGGTCGTTCCGAGGATCGACTATTCCGTGGTCCGAAGCACCCGGCTGGTCCGAGAAAGTGATGTTATTCTCGAGAACCTCGTTGCGAAGGAGCCTGCCGTTGACGCCAACGCTCAAATGCCGTCCGATATTATGAGAAAAACTCGCCGTAACGCGAGTCTCCTGCCAAATATTCGAAAAGAGCATCACCGCATTGATACCGACATCGCCGCCACGCCTGAAATGGTGAACATAACCAAGCTGGCCTTCGCCGATAGCGTCGTTATCGATGCCCCAGTAGAGCCTCGAGAACATCCCGCTCAGCACCCGCTCCTTGTAGAAGCTCATGCCGGCAGGGTTCCACAGAGGGGCATTGCCGTCGTCAGCGATACCTACAAAAGCCCGTCCAAGGCCGAGGGGGCGTGCGCCCATGTTATCCTCGATGTCCTGGGCGAATGCGGTGACCGCCAACAAAATTGCTAAAAGGGTGAAAATCGTGCGCATCTTATTCATATCGCTTCCTCCAAATTTTGGGGAATGTCCTTATTCTCCAATAAGACATCTCTAATCAATATAGTTAATATCAAGTTCGAACGCAACATTTTTAATAATTAAAATTAGTTCGACCCGACTCTACAGTTTTCAATATTATAGCTTCATTTGGAAAAATCAAAGGTTTTTTTATGTTTTCTCAAATTTTCTTTGAAAATCAAACCTTGAGATATTATTTAATAACCTCGATTTTTACCATTGCAATACCGCTCTGAATTATGTCAAGTTTCTCGGCGGCACCCTGCGAAAGATCGATTATTCGGCCATCCACGAAAGGCCCACGGTCATTGACTTTAAGCTCGACGCTCTTCCCATTTTCTAAGTTTGTAACTCGAACTCTCGTCCCGAGGGGGAGGGTTCGATGAGCGCATGTCATACCGTTCATATCAAATATTTCACCGCTCGATGTCGGCCTGCCGTCAAACTCCGCTCCGTAATAACTCGCCATTCCGACCTGTTGCTTGAAAGTAAATTGTCCGGGTCTGCCCTTTACCGCACGGCGGGCGATATATCTGGGCGACGACGCACATCCCCCTAACATAATCGCCGCAAAGAGAATGACTATTGCGAACCGGAGTTTCACATCAACCCGCCAGAAGACTGCCGGTAATTTCTGCGGCGCTTTTGTAGCCCTTGTCCTCGCAATATTCCCCAATACCCGCAATCGCCACAAGCGGAAGATTCGGATTTGGGAACTGACCGGAACCAATCTGAACGGCGTTTGCGCCCGCAATCATCATAGCAACAGCGTCCTTGGCCGATGCTATTCCGCCGACACCCACGATTGGAAAGTTCGGGAAAGCTCGACGAAGCTGGTGAACTTTTGCCAGAGCTACCGGATGAATCGCAGGCCCGGAAAGACCGGCGAAAACATTGCCTATCAATGGCTTGCAGGTATCGATATCAACCGCCATTCCCTGAACCGTGTTTATGGCCGTCAGAGCGTCCGCGCCGGAATCTATGGCCGCTTTTGCCGGAATAGTAATGTCCGTTACGTTCGGCGTCAGCTTTACCCAGATATCTTTCTTCGTGATTTTGCGGCAGGCGCCGACCAAATCCGCCACAAGCTTTGGATCGGTTCCGAAAGCGATGCCCTTTTCCACATTCGGGCAACTTACATTTAACTCGAACAAATCGACCGCGTCCAAGTCGGACAGTTTTCGGACTACCTGAACAAAGTCATCCACTTTTTTCCCGGCGACACTGACAACGCGGACGGTTTTCAAATCTTCCAGAAAAGGTATTTCAGTCTCGATAAAACCCGCCACGCCAGGATTTGCCAAGCCAATTGAATTCAGCATTCCCGCAGGAGTTTCGCAAATTCGAGGCGGCTTATTTCCCGGGCGCGGTTCGAGGGTAACCGTCTTGGAAACTATTCCCCCCAGGACAGAAATATCATACAGCTCGCCATATTCCCTGCCCACACCGAAGCATCCGCTTGCTGTAAGAACCGGATTTTTTAGCTCCACCGAACCGATTTTGACGCTCATATTAATCATCGAGAGCCTCCCAGATTATTTTTTCGGCATCGAAAACGGGGCCATCGGAACAAACTTTTTTGTAGCCATCACGAGTTTCGACCGTGCATCCGACGCAAGCGCCTATTCCGCAGGCCATCCGGGCTTCGAGGGACACATAGCATTTCGCTCCAAGCTCTTGGGAAACCTGAGCCACCCTCTCCATCATTCGAACCGGCCCGCATGTGAAAATCTCCGCAGGCCCTTTCTCAAGCTCGGTTTGCAGATAATCGGTTACAAGGCCTTTTTCACCGTAACTGCCGTCTTCGGTAATTATTTTGGTTTCGCAGATTCCGTTGTGCAGACCGCAGAGGTTTTCCTGGCCGCGTTCGCCATAGAGGAGTATCGCTTTCTTCCATCGTGATGCCGCGAATGCCATTGGCGCAATGCCCGTGCCCCCGCCCACCAGAATCGCCCTTTCGGAAGGTTCCGGAAAACCGTTGCCCAAAGGCCCCAAAATCGGAATACGTTCTCCCTGTTTCAAAGTCGCCAGAAGTGCCGAACCCCAGCCCACAACTCGCACAATAAACTCCAAACGCCCAAATTCCGTTTTCGCGAAGGACATAGGCCGGCGCAGAAATGGGTCGAAGGAAGGTGAATCGAAACCGAGCATAGCGAACTGCCCGGGTTTAGCCTCGCCTGCAATTTCCTTAGATTCGGCTACGATTTTAAAAGTCATCTCCGCGACCTGTTGCACCGCAGTTATCTCGCACATTCTGTCTAACGGCATTTTACCGCCTTTGTTTCATCGATGTTGATATTTTCGATCTCTACGAGGTCCTTTGAAAATCCGTCTATTGCGGAAAAAATCTGTTCCTTCCTTTTCGCCGAGAAGACTTCTGTGCGCAGACGCTTACAATTCGGCATTCCCGATGTGAACCACACAATCTGTTTTTTGGCGAGGTTGGTCCCGTTTCGCTCGCCGTGGTATTCGATAAGCTCGCGAATATATTTTCTGCAAACCTCGATAATTTCAAAATTCGACGGCGGTTCGGGCATTTCTCTGCCTTCGATTGCCGCCGAAACTTCGTCAAAAATCCACGGATTCCCCATGCTGGCTCTGCCAATCATAACTGCAGAACAACCGGTCTTTTCAATCATCTCGACAGCATCCGCGCCCGACTCGATATCGCCGTTCCCCACAACCGGCATTTCCGCCGTTTTTACAGCTTTTGCGATAAGGCTCCAGTCCGATTTGCCCTTGAAAAATTTCTCCCTGCTTCGAGGATGAAGGGTAACGAAAGCTACGCCCATGGAATTAATATTTTCGATCATCTCGATTGCAGTTTCGTCTCCTTCGTTCCACCCGGACCGCATCTTGACCGACACGGGAATGTTTACCACCTTCAGAGCGGCCTCGACTATATCGAGAGCACGGGGCATATCCCGCAATATTGCCGACCCCGCGCCCTTATTAACCACCTTCTTTGCCGGACATCCGAAGTTCAAATCCACGCCGTCAAACCCCAGTTCCTCGATAATTTTCGCGGCGTCTCTGATGGCTATGTGGTCATCGTCGAAAATCTGTGCGAAGATTGGTCTCTCCAATTCGTCGAAACGGAGCAAGTCCAGGGTGCGGCTGTCGTTTCTGCGAATCCCCTCCGCGCTGGCCATTTCCGTGAAAACCATCCCTGCGCCGAATTTTCGTGCCCATCGCCTGTAAACGGAATTCGATATTCCCGCCAAAGGAGCCGCCAGGATTCTGTTTTCCGCCAGCAGACTCATTCTCCTTTTTCCGCCAGAATTTTTCTTAGATGGTCCATACGTTTTTCGATACGTTCGATTTCCTCATCCTCTTCGGCATCTTCGAGAATTTTGCCGTAAATCCAAAGTGCTTTCTCAATCTGCCCTTGAGCAGAATATATTTCCGCCATGGTTACAGTATATACTTCGTTTTCTTCAGTATCGTCATGATCTGCTTCCGTCTCCGAGTCCTCGGAACTACCTTGTGTTGTTGGTTCAGGCTCGAACCCCTCGCTCTTTATAATTCCCTCAAGATACTCTGGCTCGATTTCATCATCCTGTCCCATGAAATCTTCGCGGGTTTGAATGTCCTTGATGACTATCTCCTCTTCAGGCGGCTCGAATCCGCCGGAGACTTCGAGGCCCTCTATCTCATCGGCAATTTCTTCGGGAGGCTCGAATCCACCGCGGGTAAGAAGACCGTCGATATCCTCCGTGACCATAGCTTCGCTGTCGTCGTCAGGCAATATCTGTTCGGTTTCCTCGATTTTCTTTTCGGGAACCTTTTCGACAAGCTTTTCATCGGCGATGGGCTCTGTATCTTCCTCGACAGCATTGGCCGCAGACTTTGTTTTTTCTTTGACACCGAAAGATCCGAAATCTATTTCCTCGTTCTCGTCTATTTTCGAAGCGGTATGATCGGTTTCCTCGATTTCCTCGGAATCCTCTTTCATAACGGGTTTTTCCGCCATGTCTGCTTCTGACGAGTCTTCTTCCGCAAAAACAATCGATTCTCCATCGTCATCTCCAAGTTTTGCGAAATCGGGAACATCCTCAAGCTCTTCATCCGACGAAATCTCCGATGACGCGATTTCTTCCGGAGCTTTTTCTAATATAGACTCGGTATCTTCTGGTATATCTGCAATTTGCTCTTCATCCGTCTCATCAGGAATCTCGGAAGGTTCAGAAATTTCGTCCTCTTTAGCCGCCGACCCGAGGAGCCGTGCGAGCTCCTCCGGACTGGACACGTTGATTTCATCTTCCTCCGGTGCACGAGGCATCCGTTCTTCGAAATCCGGGATCTCTTCCTCCACCACTTTTTCATCCGATGACTCACGTGCAAGTTCCATTTTTTCGAACGATACTATCTCATCATCCTCTTTATTCGGAGCTTCTGCTTTTAGTATTTTTTCTGAGGTTTGCTCAACTGCGTCTTCAGCGGTGGGAACTTCTTCTTCGATAATTGCCCCGCTTTCGTATGACTCCTCTGGTTCATCTTCATCCAATTGCTCATCCGATGCTTCTTCTGCCTCTTCGAAGAAAAGGGCGTCCTCCGAAATTTCTAAAGCACCGCCTCCAAGAATACTTCCGGTCGAACCTGCCCCTTCTGCAGAAAGACTCGTTTGGTCAGGTTCTTGAGGCTTTTCGGTAATTATTGGCTCAGAAGGTTGAGGAGTTTCAGTTTTCGTCGGTTCTTCTTCTACAATAACCGGCTCGACATTATCATCGGAGCCAGCCTCCGATTGCCGGGTTTCGTCAGCCGCAGGTAGGTTCTCACTCGCGGAAGATGTTGCGGGAAGTTCTTCTTCTATTATCTCCATTTCGGAAATGTCCATCTCGAAAAGCTCTTCGAAATCTTCGCCAGCAGGTTCCGTTTCGGTTTTCCGCGACTTGGTTTCAATAGGAGCGGCAGGCTGAACTTCAGTTTGAGGCTCTTTTTCAGGTTTTTCCATCATTTCCGGTTCACTGGAAATTTGGTCCTCGGCCTTTTCCTGCTCCGTCTCCCTGTCGATAATTATTGGGCCTTCCTGCCCCACAGGAATCGGAAGGAGGGCTTCGCGTCTCGGCTGGGGAGGTTTTGGAGGGCCGTATTCTTTGCCTGTGCGTCGCAATAACTCTTCCTGAGCAAGCTTATGATAAGGATTTACGAGGAGAATTTTTTTCAGGTAACGAATTCCATCGACCTCGTTGTCCTCCTCGAACGAGATAGCGGATAACTGCCACATGGCCGCAATGTTCGCAGGGTCGAGCCGTAGGACAATTTTGTAACGTTCCTTGGCCTGAGGCAGATAACCAGCCTGACGCAGAGTGTGAGCCAAAACAAGCTGTCCGGTGAAATAGCGGGGGTTGAGTTTGACTCCTTTGGTCAGAACGGCGAGGGCGTTCTTGAAATCGCCCATCTTGAGGAAAGCGTCACCGACCCTCGCGAATCGAGGATCTCCGGGGTCTTTTTCTACAAAAGCCCCAAGCTTATCGACTATCTCTTTCGGTTCCATATTACTTCACCCTTTCGATGACAACACAGCTGATTCGAGCTTGCTATTCGTTTGTCGTAGGCTTTATCGTGCTCTGCGGATTGACAATAGTCTCTTCCCATTTCGGATTGTAAATCTCGCCGGGGTATGTCGAGTGAATCAAACGCCATTGACTTATTCCTCGAACATCCGCAAACACGAATTCAGAGCCGCCTTCCAGTTTGTAATACTCCCAAATCTCATAAGGATTCCTGTCAATCTCGATAGGATTCCTCTCGATTGAATTGGGCTTGCCAAACTTAATATATATTCTGCCGCGCTCGGTTTTCCAACCATTTAATTCGGTTCGTCCGCTTTCGTCGAATGCATAATTGGCAGTATGCCAACGCTCTATTATGTCCTGCCTGTATTCGTTTTCGGGAGTTTCCGGAGTAGGATCATTGTCCTCCCAGAACCTTCGAATAAATTCCGCTTCGCCATCAACGGTGAGTTTCTCGAAAAGATCTTTTTCCGATTTCGACAGGAAATACTGAATATACTTGTATTCCTGCTCGATATCTTCGATTTCTCCCATGTCCGCGAAAACTCGAGCTTCCGGCAATAGGAAACTTTTCCTTGCGCTAAGCGGCGTAGCTACTCCTTCCGAACCGACTTCGACAGTCAGAAAATATTTCCCGGGTGATAGACCTGCGACATCGAGACCATTCAGAAGAAAAAGCTCCGAGGCGGATGTTTCGATATTCTCCCACTCCGACTCCGCTACGACAAGCTCTTCGGTGTCGTGAATTATCCATCGGGACCGAATATTCCCAGAAATACCCTCGTCCCGGTAAACTTCGAGGTAGTAATACAGGGCAGGAAAATTCACGCCGAAAACTCCGGAGGGATTGGGCAACATCCTGTACCCATTGCGCAAGAAAAGCCCGGGTTCCGAAGTCTCCTCGACCTCGCCTAACAAAGCAAGGCCGGAAAGTGCCATTGGCCCTTCAAATGAAGGCATCCAAAATGTCTCCGAAATCTCGAACACTTCATAGGAACCCAAATCGTGAAGGCCAAAATTGAGAACATATGCCCTGTTTATAGGCAGTTCCGCGATATAGTTATCGAAAAGGAGGAAACTCTCCGAAATCATCTCTCCGCGAGGCATATCGACAATCCTGCGAATAGTATCGGCCAGCACCGTCTCGCCGCCCGCTTTGACTTCGATTGAAAAATCCAAAGTATCCGTCCATACCTCGTAGGTTTTGACAAACCCCAATTCGCCCCGATTTATTGCCCATACTATTTCCGCTGTCCCGATATCCGCGTCGTCCGCGCCGGAATAGAGGTTGACATCCACAGCCAAACCGCTGTTTGCGGATAAAGTCCCACAAATAATCATCATCGGAATCATTATCAACTTAGCATACTTCATAATAACCTCAATTATGTAATTCTTAAATGGCATAATTCGCAAAAAACAAAGGACATCCAGCGTTCATCAAAAGCAATCGATCGCTACTCCTGATAAACAAGCTCATATCTGCCGTCGCCAAGCCGGTCTTCGAAATAAAATGTTCGGCGCGGATTGTTATAATACCAGATTTCCCGCGAGGGATACCCGGGTTCGAAAGGACGTCTGTCAATCTCATCCGGTTCGCCGTAAACCACGAGAACCCTACCTCTGGAAGTTTCCCATCCCGGTCTTCCGCCACCGTAACGGTTATTCGCCACCTCGATTCGGCGGTAAAATTCTTCCTTAAACTCGTTGAACTCCGTCGAGGGGGTGGGATCCCGTTGCGACCAAAAATCCTCGATTAGGCTGTCGAGGATCATAATTTCACCATCCAGAGCCGACCGCATCTCGCGAATCTCTTTTCGCGTGCCAATCAAATCCAGCTGGTCGATTATCTCTTCGACATCCTCCGCCGATGCCGAATAAGGGTCTTTCAGCACACGAATATTCTTCTCAGTATATGACCTCGAGCCATCTTCCCCTCGAAACTCCGCGAAGAACAAAAATTCCCTCTCGGCGGGCATTGGAAGAGTGCCGAAAAAACGTTCCGAACCCGTGGCAACATTCAAAAAAGTGTCCGATGCAAACAATCCTTGTGAATCCTCGATGCCGGCAATCATTGAACCCTCGGCGCTTTCCGGAATTATCGCTGAAAATTCGTATTCGAAACTGTCAGCATCAGGATAAGCTTCGGGAGGATAAAATTTACCTCCGGATTTGGAAATAACGGAACTGAACTGAACCTCGGCATGTTTGTCGAAAGTCGGAACTGCGATTTCCTTCATTCGCGAGTATTCTCTGGAAGACTCGATATCCTTCACCGCGATTCTAAGCTCGAACCTTCCCGGCGGAACGTTCCTGAGGACATATGCGGGCGGCGCGGCGCGCTCGAGAGAGTGGGTTTCGTAATAATTCTCCGCTCTAACACTGTCCCGCCGGTCAAATCTGGTTTCGAGTCTATTGCCTTCATAAATCGCCAGTAGAACCTCGAAACTCGCGGAATACCCCTCGGAATTTTTCACGAATTGAAGTCTGTCAAAAGGAATGCGCAGATACACCTCCAGATTCGAGGTGCCGCTTTTTTCGCCCGGAAAGTATCCGATGGTCTCTTCGAAAACCGGCGCGCCCAAACGGTCGTACGGTGTTATCTGAGCGGACAAAACGACAGTCAAAACAAAAAAGGCGGTTATTATTGAGAGATTTTTTTTCACTCGAAACGTTTTCCCCTCGGATGAAATTTATCGTAAGCATCATGAAGATATTTTCGGCTCACATTGGTGTATATCTGCGTCGAGCTGATGTCAGCATGGCCGAGCATCTCCTGAACAGCTCGAAGTCCCGCTCCGCCCTCCAAAAGATGGGTAGCGAAGGCGTGTCGGAAAGTATGGGGATGGACATCCGCCAAACCCGCCTTGTCCGACCATTTGCGGACTATATTGTAGAGCCCCATTCTGCTCAGAGGGTTGCCGCGATTAGTCAGAAAGATTACCGGCGTAACTTTTTTCGTAACAAGCCCCGGGCGGACATCTCGCTGATAACGGTTTATCCAGTGAAGGGCGGCACGGTTTATCGGAACGAGACGCTCTTTGCTCCCCTTGCCGAAAATCCTCACGAAACCTATGTCCTCGTAAATGTCCTGCTTCTTCATATTGATAACTTCCGACTCCCGCGCACCTGTGGCATAAAGTGTCTCCAATATTGCCCTGTCTCGTATTCCAAGCCCTTTCGGAAGGGTCAAATCCACGCCGTCGATAATTCTGGAAACCTGTTCGACACTGATTATATCCGGCAGAGGCTTTGGAAGTTTGGGCATATCCAAACCTTCCGTGGGATCCTCTTCAAGGTTACCTTCGAGAATCAAGTAGCGAAAAAATCCTCGGATCGTCGTCATCTTTCGGGCGATAGATTTCGTCGAAAGCTCCAGTTCCGTGAGGTTCCGCAGAAATGAGACGATGTTTGTAGAGGAAATATCATCGACGTCCGAAATTTCCTTTTCGCGAAGATACTCTGCGAAGACCCCGATGTCCCGCTGATATGCGGCTATCGTGTTTTCCGCGAGGCCTCGTTCGGTCAATATCCAATCCAGGAAGCCATCGACGCAGGATTCGATTTTAGAAGATCTCCTCGATGCCCTCCGATTAGTTATCATTACAAATCGAATTCAGGAACCGTGAAACTTGTAATCTCGCGGAATTCCTTCATTCTTGCCGCGATATCGTCGATGGTCAGTTCGGCAAGTTTATGCACGCTGAATCCTTCAACATTCATGCTCGCTACGATAGAACCCGCTACCACGGCGCGTTTAAGCTCCACGAAATCAATTTTGCCCCGTGAGGCCAAATATCCCATAAATGCCCCCGCGAAACTGTCTCCGGCTCCGGTCGGATCGACAACTTGCTCGATAGGATAAGCCGGCAGAACGAAGATGTCATCCTCGGTGATAACCATCACGCCCGATTCGCCCCGCTTCACAATCAGAATCTCAGGCCCCATCTTCAGAACATCGCGGGCGCCTGCCAAAAGGCTCTTGTTCCCCGAAAGCATTCGAACTTCGAGGGCGTTGATTAACAGCATATCTATATCCGAAAGCAGGGCTTTCAATTCGTCGAGCTTGCCCTCTATCCAGAAATTCATCGTGTCCGCGGCCACCAGCATCGGCGATTTCACCTGCTTGACCACTTGCCTCTGCAGGGTTGGGTCGATGTTGCCCAAAAACACAAAACTGCTTCCGCAATAATGTTCTGGAAGAACCGGCGCGAAGGTCTCGAAGACGTTAAGCTGGGTATCCAGAGTTTCCGGGTCGCCGAAATCCTCGCTGTATTTCCCCGCCCATCGGAAGGTTTTGCCCTCCGACGTCATCAGACCGTCGAGGTTAATCCCTTTCCCCAGAAGCATCTGCGTGTGTTTTTCCGGGAAATCATCCCCGATTACCGCCACGACGTTGACATCGGGAGAAAAGAGTCGCGCCGCTAAAGAGAAGTAGGTAGCGCTTCCGCCGAGGGCGTCATCGACCTTGCCGTAAGGGGTAGCCACAGAATCCAGAGCCACTGAACCAACAATTAAAACCGACATTTTTTCCTTTCGAAGGGTTTATCTAATCTCATTATTATATAGGTCGCAATGCTTATAGTCAAGCAAAAGGAAAAACTTGGAGAAAAACTTCGATTGTTTAGGAATAAGAAATTGTCTTCGCTATAAATTAATATTACGACTGAGAAAAAATAAGACTGGAATTTGCCCCGTTTTCGAGTTAAATTAAATACGACAAATCACATACACGGAAAGCAATATGGAAAAGAACGAACTCTATAAATTCTACAACAGGTTCAAATACGGCGAAGATGTTTTTCATCGGCTGATGCCGGTAAAAATCCGCGAAATACTTCTGGTATCTACATTCTACGACGCATTCATCTTCGAGGAGGACGGCAGGTTCTCCGAACAGATTTTCGGCGAATACCATCAGCTTAATCTAACCTCCGCGCCCCGCATTACCAGCGTCCCCACAGGCAAAGAGGCCCTCGAAATGCTTGCCGAGAAGGATTTCGACATGGTCATAACCATGATGCACATCGGCGAAGTTTCCCCCTTCGAATTAGCACGGGAATCCCAAAAAATAAAGCCAAATACGCCTATTCTTCTACTGCTGAACGTCCAGTCCGATGTCTCCCTAATCGACAAAGCCGCACCGGAGATGGAATTCATAGACAACGTCTTTCTCTGGAGCGGCGATTCAAAAGTCTTCCTCGCGATGATTAAATACGTCGAGGACCGCCTGAACGTCGCTCACGACACCGATGTCGGTCTTGTGCGCGTGATTCTTCTCGTCGAAGACAGCATTTTCTACTACTCGCGGTTCCTGCCGGAACTCTGCAAAGAGGTGATGCTTCAGGTTCAGCGCCTGCTCTCCGAAGGTCTGAACGACATTCAGAAAAACTACCGAATGCGCACCCGCCCGAAAATCCTAATGGCGCATAATTTTGAGGACGCCGTTCAAATATGCGAAAAATACCGCGACTATCTCCTATGTGTAATCTCCGACATTGGATTCGCTCACGACGGCGAACACAACGATCGGGCAGGAATCGAACTTACTCATTTCCTTAAGAATAATGGCTTAGACATACCTATTTTAATCCAGTCCTCTCAGGCGGAAATGGCCGAGGAAGCAAAAAACCTCGATGTGGGCTTTATTAACAAATACTCGCCGACCCTCCTTCAGGAACTCGGGGACTTCATCCATTATAATCTCGGTTTCGGTGATTTCGTATTCAGAAACGAAAAGGGCGAAGAATACACCAAAGCCTCTACCATGCACGAATTCGAATCCTTGCTCGAAGAAATCCCCGACGATGTCCTCATTCATCATTCCAAGCGAAACGATTTTTCCCGATGGCTTATTGCCCACGGCGAAATTGAGGTGGCAAAACGTATCAAACCCCTCAAAGTGGCTGATTTCGAAAACAGCAGGGAGATTCGAGATTTCCTCATCGAGGTTTTTCAAGAGGTTCGAAGTAGCAGAACCCGTGGCAGAATAGTCGATTTCGAAAAGAGCAACCTGAATATCGACGAGGAGATAACCCGCCTTTCCCAGGGCTCCCTCGGCGGAAAGGGGAGGGGCATCGCATTTCTGAACGCTCTGCTGAACACCCTCGAATTCGACGAGAAATATCCCGATGTCGAAATTCGTATCCCTCGAACAGCCTTTATTGGCACCCACGAATACGACCGCTTTATCCGAGACAATAAACTCTGCGTAGGCGCAGTCGGCCAGGACGGCAACAGTTGCACTATTGATGATAGCAAAGTCAAAGAACTTTTCGTCGAAGGCAAGATTTCCGATGAGCTTCATCAAAAACTGACATCTTACTTGAAACACTTACACGGACCTGTCGCCGTCAGGTCTTCCGGCCTTCTCGAAGATTCCCTCGCCCAGCCCTTCGCAGGAATTTACGAAACATACATGCTCCCGAACACAAATCCCGATTTCGAAAAACGCCTCGAAAACCTCGAAACCGCAATAAAACTGGTTTTTGCCTCGACATGCCTAAATGACGCCCGCGGCTACACCGAAAGAATCCACTACCGCACCGAAGAGGAAAAAATGGCGGTGATAATTCAGGCCGTTGCCGGCAGACGTCATGCAGATTACTATTATCCGCACATCTCCGGTGTCGCTCAGTCATATAATTATTACCCGACCTCATACGTAAAAAACACCGACGGCGTCGCGTCAATAGCCCTCGGCCTCGGCGGATGGGTGGTATCCGGCAAAAACGTCTTCCGCTTCTGTCCGAAATACCCGAAAATCGACATCCTCCCGCCGGAAGATATTGTCCAGAACTCCCAGCGGGAATTTTACGCCATAAACATGGCTTCCAACGATTTCGACCTGATGAATGGCGAGGAATCCACCTACACCGTCCTCGACCTGGAAACGGCCGAAGAGCATGGCTCACTTCAATTTCTGGCCTCGGTATGGGATGTCCAGGACAAGCGTCTTCGCGACGGCATCGACGTGCAAGGCCCCAGAGTGCTGAATTTCTCATATATTTTAAAGCATAACTATATCCCCCTTGCTGAAATTCTCGCTGAGCTTCTCGAAATCGGCGAAGTCGCCTTCGGGGTTCCGGTCGAAATCGAGTTCGCGACGGATTTACCCGAGAAACCAGACGGCAAAGCCCTTTTCTACATCCTTCAGATTCGACCCCTCTCTGTCCATTCTGATAGAATCCTCACCGTTCCCGAAGAAATCGACCACGAAAAGCTGTGGTTATACACTAACCATGGTATGGGCAACGGCGTCATAGAAAATCTACGCGACGTCATTTTCATCGATCCTGAAAAATTCGACAAAACGAAGACCATGGACATGCTTGCCGAAATCAAACAGCTAAACGAAAAAATGAGGAAAGCCGGACGGGAATATATCCTTATCGGGCCGGGTCGATGGGGCTCCAGAGACCGTCTGCTGGGGGTTCCCGTCCGATGGTCGGACATAGATATGGCCAGAGTCGTGGTCGAAACGGGAATCGAGGGCTACGCGGTCGATCCCTCGCAGGGCACCCACTTTTTCCACAATCTGGTATCTATGAACGCCGGCTATTTCAATGTCCCGCATAAATCCGAAGAAGGCTTCATCGACTGGAATTGGCTGAAGAATCTCCCAATCGACGAGGTATCCGAATATTTTATCCATATATCCAGAGAAAACCCCTTCACCGTAAAAATGTTCGGGCAGGCGGGAGTTGCAACTATAGAAAAGTAGGCGATTATGAGAATCGAAATCCCCTTTGCGGGCGGCTTTCAGGTTGTGGAGGTTCCCGATGAATGCGTCGGCGGAATCCTTCACGCTAACGAAGTCCCCATCTGCGATGAGTTCGAGGCAGTTAAAAAATCGGTGGATAACCCCAGAGGCTCTCCGCCGCTTTCAAAATTCCTCGCCCGTGCCGCTTCGACCCTTATTGTAGTCAACGACGGCATGCGAGCCACTCCAACCCCCCTCGTCCTCGATGTCATCCTGCCATATCTCGAAAACACCGAATACACCTTCATAGTTGCCACAGGTAGCCATCGCGCGCCAAACGAAGACGAATTGTTCATGATTTTCGGCGATCATCTCGAAAAAGTTCGGGAAAGGATCATTATCCACGACTCCCGAGCGGCGAAAGATATGGTAACCATAGGCTTTGCCAGGCAAGGCTACCCAATCCGCGTCAACCGCAAGGTCCTCGAAGCCGACCGCTTGATTACGATTAACTCCGTCGAACCCCACTTCTTCGCGGGTTTCACAGGCGGACGCAAATCCATCCTGCCCGGCGTTTCGGCTTACGAGACAATCGAGAATAATCATTCTTACGCGATGTCTCCTGCTTCGAAATCCCTCGCTCTCGAAGGAAATCCTGTCCACGAGGGAATGGAGGACGCTGTCAGATTTCTATCCTGCAAGCCGATTTTTTCAATTCAGGCTGTTACGGACAAAGACGGCAAAATCTACGCAGTCGAATCGGGGGACATCACGGCCTCCTTTGAAGCCGCAGTAGTAAAGGCTAGGGAGGTTTATTGTCTCGATATCGGCCAGAAATTTGATGTAGTCGTTGCGGTCGCGCCCTTTCCCTTCGACGCCGATTTATACCAGCTTCAAAAGCCCCTCGAGCATGCCCGTCTCGCTCTTAATGAGGGGGGTCATCTCATCCTCGTTTCCGAGTGCCGCGACGGCATCGGCCCGGATGTCTTCCATCGGCTCATGTCATCCTGCGCGACCAAGGAGGAGATGCTATTGGAAATAGCCAGAGGGTATAAACTGGGGTATCACAAAGTAATCAAGCTCATTGATGCGTGGAAAAAACATCGGATCTGCGCGGTTACGAATTTGGAGGGCGAAGTCCTCCGCACCGCCCTAATCGAACCTGCCGAATCGGTTCAAAGTGCTCTGGATCATGCTTTGAGGGACAAAGGCAAAGATGCGAAAATTCTCTTTTTAATGCAGGCAAGCATAACCGTGCCGGTGTTAAGTTAAGATATTCGCCGCCAGGATGGGTTTTGCGGCGCAGATATCTTGGCGTCAAGATCGATTCCGGCCTCTTTGAGCGCACCTTTTATACCGCGCTCGGACATATCGATTATTGCTGACGATAGTTCACGCCCGCCCACGGAAAACAACGCGGAGAGTCGGCTTCGGCGCGAGTAGTTGATTTCGAGACTCAGGTTAGAAACATTCTTCAAACGGGATTTTAAAATCGCGAAACGCTCTTCAAGTTCCCTGTGAGATAGCATCGGCGAGTCCGCGAAGCGCGAATGAGGCTTCGGAATAAATGGGTTCACACTGCACGAGATTCTCATAGAACAGGTTTTTGCGATTTCTTCGATGGCCGACGCCAAATTCTTTACATCTTCCCGTTCTTCCTCGGGCAGACCGACTATCCAATATAGCTTCATCTCGTCGAAACCGGATTCAGACAGTTTGCGACCCTGTTCGATTATGTCCGATGGCGGAATCCACTTGCCGATTCTCTTCGCAAGCCTTTCCGAAGCCGTTTCCGGAGCAAAGGTTACGGATTTCGCCCCGGATTCCGCGAGAAGCCGAACCACTTTCCCTGAAACCCTGTCCAACCGGATACTCGAAAGATGCACCGAGACATTCCGTTCGGCAAAACCTCGAATTATAGCCTCCAGATCGCGGTGCTCCGCTATTGCGGATCCAACCAGCCCCACTCTCGAAGCTCCCTGTCCGAACTCGTCGTAAACTGAAAGAATACTCTCGACAGAATAATTGAAAACCGGTTCGTCCAACCACGAACTTGCGCAGAAAGCGCATTTGAAAGGACATCCCCGTTGAGCCTCCACGAGGAACATGTTCCGGAAATGGCCGAAGCTGGTCAGGATAGGCGTGTATGCCGGGATTTGCCTATCTGAGTGTGCTCTGCGGAGAACTCCACCGTCGTCACGCGAGGGTATCCAAACTCCGTCGATTTTCGCACAGGAGTCGAGGAAACTATCCTTCGACACAAGCCCCGGAGGAGTATTTCGAGCTATCTCCGGGAATTTCCGCGCCCAATCTTCGCCGTCGCCAAGGATGATTATGTCGAAAAAATCCGCGAAAGGAAAGGGATTTAAGGTCAAAGAATCTCCGCCGCCGATGAGAATGGGCGTTCTCCCTCTGTCCTTAGCCAAAGGCTCAATTCCAGATGCTCGCAGGATTTCGATGAGGTTAAGCCCGTCGATTTCGTAGGGCATTGATACCGCTATAACCGGAAAATCCCCCAGCCTTCTGTCGCTTTCGAGGGACGCGGGCTGTTTATCAAAAAAAAAACGTTCGGTAAGCAAGGCGGGATTTTGTCTAAGAAGCCCGTAGAGCCACTGGAACCCGATATTGGCCATAGCGACCTCGTAGCTATTCGGGTAAACCAGCGCCAAAAGCTGGCTCCAGCCCATCGGATGCTCTGCAAACGGCGAAAGCTCAGCGCGCAGATAATTCTTATGACCGCCTTTACGCGCCATTATGGACTTTTAGCAAAGCACATTTGATTAAGAAATGAATTGGTGGATTGCGTCGGAAATGCCCTCAGGATCGAGACCCACTATGTTCAGAAGCTCCCCGCGGGTGCCCTGTTCGATAAAACGATTCGGAATGGCGAGATTTTTTATCTTGCCCTTGTAGTTTTTTGAGGAAAGCCACTCGGTAACACCCTCGCCAAATCCTCCTGCTTGAATGTTTTCCTCTATGGTAACCATCTTATCGAATCCGGCCGAGAGTTCATCCAGTATTTCAATATCCATCGGTTTGACGAAACGGGCGTTGACAACTGTCGTCTCAAAACCTCTCTTTTTGAGCTTTTCCGCCGCGAGAAGCGAGTTCTGCACCATGCTACCCACCGCCAGAACCGCGACGTCCTTGCCTTTGCGGAGTGTCTCCCATTTCCCGATTTCTATTTCGCCCAACTGTTCCCTCTTCGATAATCCGGTGCCGCAACCGCGCGGGTAACGAACCACGAAGGGCATCTCATTCTGGGCGAGTCCGGTATAAAGCATCTGCCGAAGTTCTTCCTCGTCTTTTGGTGCGGCGACAATTATATCCGGCACACATCGCAAAAAACTCAAATCGAAGGCTCCATGATGGGTCGGGCCGTCGTCGCCCACCAAACCGGCTCTGTCCAGAGCGATGACCAGAGGAATCTTTTGCAGGGCGACATCGTGGAAAAGCTGGTCATATGATCTCTGAATGAAGCTGGAATAAATCGCAACCACAGTCGGAATCCCGGACTGCCGCAAACTTGCGCCGAACAGCACAGCATGCCCCTCCGCGATTCCAACATCGAAGAACTGGTCGGGATACTTTTTGTGGAATCCGTCCAGACCGGTGCCGATTTCCATAGCCGCCGTGATAGCGCAAAGCCTCGGGAATTTTCCGCGAAGTTCTATCATCGCGTCCCCAAATGCTTTCGTGTAAGTAATCGGCTGATCCCCCGCCGGCTCTTTCTCTCCGGTTTTCGGGTTGAAACAGCTTATTCCGTGGAATTTGCTGGCGTCGTGTTCCGCAGGATAATAGCCTTTGCCTTTTTTAGTTATGACATGAAGGAGTTTCGGACCTCTAACGCTTTCTATCTCATTAAGTATCTTGATTAATTCGCTGGTATCGTGGCCGTCGATAGGGCCGAAATAATCGAACCCGAAGCCTTCGAAAAGCATCCCCGGCTGAACCGTAATCAGGGATTTGATTGAACCTTCCAATTTATGCCCGATGTATCTCAACTGCTCCGTCAGCGGCACTCTGTCGGTGAGGTTCCAGATTCCGCCCTTGAGTTTTCTATAACTCTGTCCGGCAATGATTTCCGTAAGATAAGTGCTTATCGCCCCGACATTTTTCGATATGCTCATCTCATTATCGTTGAGGATAACGAGCATATCCCGCCCGCTGACACCCGCGTTGTTGAGGCCTTCGAGAGCGAGGCCGCCGGATAGGGCGCCGTCGCCGATAATCGCGACCACCTTGTTCTTATCGCGCTTCAAATCTCGCGCCACAGCCATTCCCAGCGCCGCACCGATACTGGTCGATGCGTGCCCCACTCCGAAGGCATCGTATTTACTCTCCGAAATTTTCGGGAACCCCGAAAGACCGCCCAACTGCCGAATAGTATCGAAACGGGATTTCCGCCCGGTGAGTATCTTATAAGGATATGCCTGATGGCCGACATCCCAGATAATCTTGTCATATGGAGGCGAATACAGAGACAGCAGGGCGATTGTCAATTCGACTACACCCAGCGACGGCGCAAGATGTCCGCCGGTCTGGGATACGATTTCGATGATGAAACTACGCATCTCATCGGCGAGCATTTTGCGTTCGGCGGTGTTTAGTCCTTTGACATCATCGGGGGAATCGACGCCGGCTAAAACAGGATATTTTTGCTCATTCAAGGACATTGCCTATTTGAACACTCTCTTGAAGATGGTGTCAACATGGCGCATATACAGGTCCAGGTCGAACATCGCCTCTATTTCCTCCAGCGACAAATACCTGCGGATCTCGCCGTCTTTGATTACCTCGTCCCGGAAATCCTCGTGCCTTTTAATTGCGGCCATAGCTTTGCCCTGAACCATCGTATGCGCCTTGTCCCGCTCCATTCCCGCGCCGACAAGCCTCAGCATAAGCCTCTGGGAGAAAACCAGCCCTTTGCTGATTCCGATATTCTCGGCCATCTTCTCGACCTTCACGTTCATGCTGTCGATTATGAAATCGAGCTGTTTGAGGATGTAATCGAGGCCGATGCAGACATCCGGCAGAATAACTCTTTCCGCGCTGGAATGGGAAATATCCCGCTCATGCCAGAGAGTTATGTTTTCCAGAGCCGGAACAACTGCCGCGCGAACTACACGGGCTATACCGCAAATCTGCTCGGATTTCACCGGGTTGCGTTTATGGGGCATCGCGCTGGAACCCTTTTGTTTCGGGGCGAAAGGCTCCTCGACCTCATCGACTTCGGTTCTTTGAAGGCTACGGATTTCAGTGGCGAGTTTCTCGCAGGAACCCGCAATCATAGCCATCACCGATACGAACTCGGCATGCCTGTCCCTCTGAAGGATCTGATTGCTGACCTCGGCGGGTTTCAGACCCAGTTTCTCCAAAGCCGAACTTTCGATGTCAGGGGAAATCTGCGAATAATTCCCAACTGCGCCTGATATCTTGCCTACGTTTATCCGCGGTTTGAGTTCCTTGATTCTGTCGGCATGACGCGAAAATTCGGCGTAGAACACCGCCAGCTTCAGGCCGAAAGTCGTCGGCTCGGCGTGCATTCCATGGGTTCTTCCGATTATCGGAGTGAATTTATACTTCTTTGCGACCCTTTTGAGGGTAGTCAAAAACTTCTTAACATCTTCCTCGATGAGATCGAGGGATTCGGACAACTGCATGGCCGTGGCCGTGTCCATAATGTCGCTTGAAGTAAGCCCCATATGCACAAATCGTGCCTCTTTGCCCACATTTTTCTGAACTACCTGAAGGAATGCCAGAACCTCGTGATGATTCTCCTTTTCCTTCTTGAGAATATCCTCCAGCTTGAAATCGGCTTTTTCCTTGATTTTCGCCAGAGATTTCTCCGGAATTTCGCCCTGTTCGCCCAGAGCTTCGCAAACCGCGACTTCGACATCGAGCCACTTGCGGAAACGGTATTCCTGGCTCCAAATGTTGGCCATTTCTTCATTGCTGTAACGTGGTATCATACTCGATGGGCCTCCAATCCCTGAAAACCGGGTGTTTTGTTATTTTATAATTGTTAATTTAATAGCATTTTCCGTGCCCGGCACAAACTTCGCCAGATACACTCCCGAGGGCAAATCAGCGCCGGAATCGTCTTTTCCCCACCATAAGAAACAGCACTTCTGGACAAGCCGTTCCTTTCGGACGAGGGAGCCGGTTACATCATATATCTCGATATCCTGCTCCCCCTCCCAACTCGGTGGTCTGCAAATTCGGCAGTATGAATTGAAAGGATTCGGATGGGCACTAATCTTGTGTTTATGCGGCAGAGATTGATCCTGTACCGCGATAGGAGTGTTTATCAAAATCAGAGAATCGACGATGTCATTGTCGTAATTGTGCATGAACATCGATAGCTTATGCTCTTCCGCCACATATCTGAAATTCAGATGATGGAAGAAATTATACCCGAAAGCGCAATGGGACAGCCACCAGAAAATAGTACTGGAGGGCGCTCCGCCGCCTCCGGTTACTATATATATAACTCCATCCTGAGGATGTGACCGCTCATAAATATGGTCGTGTCCCTGCAAAACCAAATCGACGTTATTCGCCACGAGTAGGGGTTCCAGGGATATTGCCATGTTCTCTTCCCTGCCATGATAGCCGCTTGAATAGAAAGGCCGATGGACAAGACCAATCAAAAAATCATAATCCGGATTGGCCGAAGCGTCCGCCAGATCGTTCGATAAAAACTCATACTGGTCGCTCGTTATCGAATAATCTATCTCGGAATTCATGAAGAAGAAATGTATCCGTCCCCAGTCAAAACTGCCGTATTCTTCCGTCCCAGAGGGATTCTGCGGAAGCCGGACGGCATCGTAAAAATAATCCGATTCGCGGTCATGATTCCCCATAGCATAGAAAAAGGGTGCTGTTCGCGCAATATCGTAATCCTCCGAAAGTAACTCGAAATATGTGTCCCAATCGCCGGTGTCATTGCCGTCGCCGACCATATCGCCGCTGTGTGTAACAAACATTGGGTCGCAGGAAATAATATGCTCGATAATTACCGCGTGGGCGATATGCCAGTCCCTCGAATCCCCATAAGAGCAGAACTGGAAATCCTTCATAACCCCCGGTTCAGGAGCTGTCCAGAAGAAATGGGGACCGATACTGTCGCTGTCGGCAAGAAGGACATATTCAATATTGGAATATGCGGGAAGGGCTATTTCTATTGCATGATCCGTTGACGATTTAGAATCCGACGCGAAACGCCAATCCGTAGTCCCCGTCTCGCGAAACTTCACCTGGCCGACACATGGATTAGCAGTCCGGAAATTTACGATCATTGCCTCATGGGGGGTCTCCGCGGAAAGCAGTGGCCCCCTGACGATTCCGGCAAAGCAAAGACCGGCAAGCATAAACATTAGCGCAAATCCTATTCTCATTATTTTTACCGAATTAGTGTTATCGAACCTTTGCAAACTGCCTTGCCATTCGCTTCGACAACATAGATGTAAACACCGCCCGGGCAGTCTTTGCCGTCGTCGTTTTTACCGTTCCATGCGGCTTCGTCTATTTTACCGGCGGGGACATCGTAGCTCTTCACCGGAACTCCGCGCATGTTGAAAACCCGCACCGTAGCGCCATCCCTGAAAAAATGGGGCCAGAAGAAAGCCACCTCGTCATTGAAACCGTCAAGGTTTGGAGTGAACGGATCCGTGCTAGTCGAGCACTCTACGTGAGGCTCAATCCAATACGAGAATTGGATGCACCCAACATTCGGCGGACACAAATCCGGGTCGTCCCCGGCACAGACGTCTATTATAAGAGAATCGCCGTCTTCGAGATCCAAACCGGCGGCTCCGGCATCGAACCGAAGCTCGGAAGTTTCGCTGTTCCAGTTCAATCCCGGCGAATCAGTTGTTAAATCGTGGGCAATCCCGTAATTTACAGTGATTGTAGCCTCGATGTAATCTCTATTTATTCCGCACATACTATCGAAAATCGAAAGTAAAAATCCCGTATTATCCTCGGGAACCATCTGCCCCTCGGAGGGTTGCAACAGCTGGAATCCCGGCGGCGCTGTATCGACATAGAAAGTCCATTCGATGGGCACGAACAGGGGATTCCCAAGTTCGTCGCTGGCTTCAATAAGGCTGACATGCACCGCACCGTCTGCGAAAATATCGCCGGGCGGTTCGTAAACGAACATGCTGTCGCCATATGCCGTGAAATTGGGATTAGCCGTCGTGACAGTCGAACCGTCGATGACGAAAACGCACGAAGCCATATTCAGAGACACCTCGCCCGATGTCCGAAACTCGATTGCCTGATTGGCGCACGATGTTACCCATTCCGGCTGAGGAATCGTCATATCAACATTTGCCGGCGCAACAATCTCGATGAACCACATGGGCGAATTCCCGCGAAGACGATCGCTCGCCTGCATGAAATCGTAGTCGTCGTCCCAACATGTCGCGATGAAATGGATGTCCGCGTCGGCATCGCCCGAATAAATAATCTCATCAGTCATAAATGTTGCAGTGTCAGCGTTCACAGAGACGAAATTCAGCCACGCTGTATCGCAACTCGCCGTCAGCTCGCCGTCGGTGTCCCAGATAATATACGGTGCCTGAGTGTCCGGCGGATCGGCGATGTAAATTCCGGAGCTGTCGAAAACCCGGCAGGTTATTGTGAACACGGAATCTTCAAGCCACAAATTGGGAGAATAATCTATCCAAACCGGCGGAATCGTGTCGTCGTCGGGAACGAAGAACTCCCAGGTCGTATCGACGGCGTTCGGCGGGCAATATCCCGCGCAGTCCAAAGCTGTTATCCGCAGAGAAACAGTATCCCCCTCTGAATAGTGAAGCCCGGCCATCGCCGGATCGAAAACAAGGGTATCGCCGCTCCAGTAAAGGCCCGCGCCAAAAGGCACCAGGGTGCCGTCGAGGTAGAGCGCGACCTCATCGACAGCCAATCCGCAACCGTCATCAGTGATAACAATTCGCGCGATATCCTCCGGATCGACATCATCCGTGCCAGGTAGGGGGGAAAGTATCCCGATTTCCGGCGGCATAAGGTCGATGCGAACCACAGTGTAAATGGTGTCCTGAAGAGGATTCCCGACGGAATCGAAAGCGGAAATCAGCTCGAAGGAAATCGCGTCCAGATGGCTCCAATCGGCGTCCGGCGTGAAGATGAAGGTGTCATCAATGTAGTCGAAATTCGCACTCGGCCATCGAACCGGAACGCCATCGACCAAAACCACGATGGAGTCCATCATAAGCCCGGAAGGATCGACCACCCGCACCGAAAAACCCTGAGTCGAACAGCTTGACCAGGTTCCCGAGTCCGGCTCAATCAAGAATGCCCGCGGGCCAAGATTGTCGATGAAGAAAACCCACGATGTATCCCCGCAGTTTGGACCGCAAAGCTGGGTGGCGTCGCAGGCGTAAACGTTTATAATCACGCTGTCCGTGTCGAAAAAGTGGCCTGCAATATGTGGGTCGAAAATCAAGCTGTCGGCCACAAAACTCAGTCCCGGCGGCAAAAATTCGTAATCCCAACAATCGCCGTTGGCGCAAATCACGAGACCGCTGTCCGAAAGTCCCGTGTCATCCGCCAAAAGGGCTACGATGCGCGGTTGGGTCGTATCCACAACCCCATTATGCGGCGGAGTTACTGGAGTAATAAGCGGCGGCTGAAGATCAACGGAGAAGCTGTAAATACAAGGGTTTTCGAGGGTATTGCCAAGGCTGTCGTCGGCGTCGGTGATTTGAACCTCGATAACCTGCCCGTGAGTCCAGGGCGCTGACGACGTAAATTCAACAGTATCCCCTTCCAGCGTAACCTCCGGGCTGGAAACATCGTAACCGGCGCCGTCCACGCTGAATCCTATCGTCGAATGATCGACTCCGTTCGGATCTGCAAGATAAAATCGTATCGTAAAATCGTCGCAACCGACTACCCATCCATCCAGAGGCGAGATAGGCACACATTCCGGCCCGCGCAGGTTCACATTGAAATACCAGCAGGTGTCCATCGAGTTTGCACTGCAACCGGAAGCGTTGTCAGCGGAATGAACACACACAACCACCGAATCGCCATGGGCGAAATCCCATCCTAAGACAGCGCCGTCCATAATTATCTCAGTGCCGTCCCAACTTACGCCGGCGTGGGTTATTGCATATTCGACACCGTCAACTTCTATCGAAATCGAATCATCGTTCACACCGCTGAGTAAATCCGTAAGCTCGAAACTGATATTCGGAGCCGAAACGCCCACATATCCGGCTTCCGGCGGAACCGCACCGCTCACAAAAGGCGGAGACTGATCCGCGACGAACTCCCAGCTGTCCCCGCTCCATTCGTTGCCCAGCATATCTTCGACAGTAGTGAATGCAATCTCGAAAGTGTCACCGTCAGCGAGAGGCATGCCGGGCGAAAGGTGCAAAGTATCGCCTATTAAAACCATTCCGCTCGGATACGCAAAGCCGCTTCCTGCGGCGTTCAAAGCCAAACTCGACGTATCGACCCCCACTAAATCCCAGATATAAAAAACCGCTTCGAGGCTGTCGCAACTTATGAAGTAATTCTCCGGTGAAATGAGCTCTACTAATGGCGCGGTCGTATCGACTATCACCGTATAGCAGACCTCGGCCATGTTCGCCCCGCATCCGACGGCGATATCTCCCGCGCCGACACACACCTCGACCGAATCGGCAAGCTCCATACCCGCCATATAGGTGCTCAGGGTGAGTTGACTCGTCGTTCCGTTCCAGCTGAGGCCGGGGTCGCCGTAATTTATTGTCGTGCCGTTTATTCGCCAATATGTTGTGGTCTGATCCACCGAGGATGTGCTGTCGATAACCGTTACACGGAATATCGGCGTTGTGTTCGATGTTATCTCGCCGTCTCCCGGAAGGAAATCCGAAATTACGGGCGGCACAAAATCCGCCGTGAAGCTGAAGGATGTGTCCCCAAGCCAGCTACAGCCGGTTTCGCCGGTAAGTTCGAGGATGTTTCCCTCATAAAGAATCCCGTGTTCCCAACAATCCGTCGGGCCGAGGAAACTGAATGTCGAATCGGCGACGCTCCAGGAACATCTCGAACTGCCGTAAGTAATGGAATTAGCCTCTATCTGTGCGCTCGCGGTCGAAAGTCCGCTCTCCGTCCGAACATCCCAACTAACCGCTCCGCAGGTGCATGAATAGAAACTCCCCAATGGCGGCATAGCCAACTCCAGCTCCGGTTTCGGCAATTCGAAACGCCATGTTATCGACCGAAGCATAGGACGCTCTCCGTGAATTCCCCTCTGCATAATCGCGCGGTAGCGATAGTAGGGGCCATCAGCAAGCATCGCCGGAATAGGAGTCAGCGGCTCTATCATGTAATAATCGCTCCATATTACGCCATCGGGGGAAGAGGCCAGCTCGATGTTAACCTCCGACGAGCCGAGGGTATCGACATCGTAATCGAATCTCACAAGTTCGCCGGGGCATTCGGCGGTGAAGGCGGGGCTTTCGTAAACTCCAGAACCGCGCCCGCCGAAATAGGCATAATACATGGAGTTAATCATGGCTTTGCCCTCAATCGCCTCGGGACGCCAATCGAGGACGCCCTCTTCGGCATAATGTCCCGTGGAGAAATAAGCCGCGTAACTGCCGTAAGTTCCCGAATGATAAGTGTGCATGAAGATTCTGCCGTCCACGCTTCGGAACCAGACCTGGCCGTCCTCGTAAATCTCGCCGAAATCATGGCAGGCGCTAATTGCGAAAGTGTCCGGCAGTTCGAAAGGGGCATGAAGAATAGGCGAGTCAGGAGCAATCGCGTCTTTGCTAACTTCGAAATACAAATCGTCCGGAGCGTCGCAATCTACCCACTCGGAACCGAGACCGGTTACATCGGAAATTGAGTTAAACCGTGGATGTTCAAAATCGCTGAAGTCCGTGCAGGTTATAGGATTAGGCCAACCTCGGCGTTTGGCAATCGTGTCGTGGGTCAGTATAACCCCTTTGCCAAGACCGGCAAATTCCCGAACCCTATCCCTGCCGGAGTTACTTAAATCCCTGCTTCGCCCGCCGAAGCCGTTAGCTATCCCGAAGAATATAATATCGTAGAACATGAGATTTCGGTTTAACCATGGCCCGCTCAAATCGGCAGGATTCTTCACCTGGAAATTATTGGTAAGGCTCGAAATGCCGTTCCATCGATCGAGAGTCGTTACCTCGATCAAAAAAACGATAGCTGGTTCGCCAAAAGGTGAGAGTGAATCCACAATGGTGTAAAAACAATCGAGGCAATGCTCGTCGTCGGGTGTTATCTGAAGAACTCGAATTGTATCGAACTCATTTAAGATAATTGCCGCAGGGGGATAGGCCGGATCCGGAACTATCTGAGTATTATTAAACGACCCGCCCAGAAAATCAGATTCGTTCGTCAGGGTCATATCCCACGGCGCGGAAAGGCCGCTGATCGCTAACGCTAATATAAAGAGAATAAACAACTTAGGACTAATGCGGTTCATTCATATCCTCGGCAAAAAATTATACTCCACCTTAATATATAAAAAAGGTTGCCAAAAGGCAACCCTTTTTTTATAAGATATTGATATGCAAAAACTTACAAATCAAACATCACTCCGACATACGGATTATAGGTAGTTATGTCGGAAAAATTGGCTTTGAAGGTGAAAATTCCAGTGATGCCTTCCTTCAAAGGCATAGTCGCTCCCAGAGCAAGATGCAGTTCCAAACGCATTTCTCCGGGCTCCTCGTTGGCTCCAGACTGGCGTTCATCCAGCTTGGTGATATAATAGTGAAGTCCCAAACCGCCCCCGATATAAGGATCGAAGGGCAGGCTTTCTATGCCCGGCATAATTTTGAGTGTAATGATGCCAGAAAAGTCAGAAAGGGAATTGGTGTATGTCTCGAGAACTGACTTTGTAATTCGCATATATTCGACTGTCCCTTCAAGCCCAATCACCTCATGAAGCTTGCCTAAATCTGTATTTATCGCGAAAGCAAATCCCACGTTATAAGGTGTGTTCGGCAAAACCGGACCGACCTTTACGCCAATTTTTTGAAAGCCGATGTTCGGGTAGTTAGTATATGTTGTGGTCTGAGCGGTTGCAACCCCTACAATAATAGTCATCAGGGCGAAAGCGACGATAACTTTTTTCATATCTCCTCTTTTCTCGAATTCGGGTTCTTTTATTCTGGAAAATTATTGCTGAAGAAGGCGAATGTCAATAGTATTATTAAAAAAGAAAGCAAAGGAGCCCCGATGTCATCAAAATTTCTCGAAATAGCAAAACAGCGTAGAAGCGTCCGCAAATACACTGACCGCGAAGTTACGGACAGCGAAATCGACAAAATTCTCGAGACCGCCCGACTTGCTCCGAGTAGCAATAATACCCAATGCTGGCGTTTCGTAGTCGTCCGCGATAAAGAAAAAATCCGCGAGCTCTCAAAAGCCGGGCCGCTGATTTCCAAACCGGTTATAGGCTTCATCGAAAAAGCGCCATGCGTGATAGCTTGTTGCGCAGAGCCGCAGGCGATATACCACAAGGCCACCAAAAGCCTTATACCATCGGATTTGGCGGTGATGGACGTAACAATCGCAACCGAGCATATCGTCCTGGCCGCCGCGGAAATGGGCCTCGGCACATGCTGGATAGGTTGGGTCTCCGAAAAAAAGACCGCAAGTATTCTCGATTTGCCAAAAAAATGGAAGATAATAGCCTTGCTGGCTGTAGGATGGCCCGAAAAACCCCTCGAACCGCGAGAGCCTAATCGGAAAGAACTGTCCGAAATCGCTTTTCGCGAAAACCCTCAAACCCCATGGAAATCAGAGGATTAGATACTCGCGGAAATCCTCTTTATTCGCCGGTTTGACATCGAAATATCTTCGCTCCCCGGACGGCTCCTCGATTACCATTCGCACTGTTTTCGAACTCGAGCCCTTGCCGTAAGCCTCCACCAGAGCTCCCGCCCGGTTGAGTTCTTCCGCGGAAGGTTCGCGGTTAAGGGCGGCTGTAGGCCCGGGGATGCCGTCGGCGTAAACCAGCAGGGATTTGCCGTGGGCGATTTCCATCAGAGCATTATTATCCGAAGCATCGCGGGGGATTATCATACGCAAACCCCCAGGCAGACGGTAATATCGACCAGTCTTAATCAGATGAATTTCTGAGGGACGGACTTCGCCATCATGCTCGAGAATATCGAAGAATTTTTCCGCATATGCCTTCTGTGTAAGCAGACATCCGCCGGCCGGGTTGGGATAATCGCCGATTCCGAACTCTTCAGCGAGAGCCATCTGAGGTTTACGGCTTCTTCCGCTGAAATCGAATAGCCTGTCGCGGTCGATCCATCCGCGCTCCTCGGCCTCGGTCGGCGGCAGGATCTTGCCGGATAGGGGCCGAAGAATTTTACCGCGCAGATTCGCTTTGTTCTCAATCTGATTGAGATAATTCTTCATCTGGCTCATCGGCCTCTGCCCGACCACTTCACCGGTTACAAGAAATTTTCCGCCGACCATGTTCATCATTCGCTCCGCCCGTTTCAAAATGAACGCTCTGCAGTCTCTGCAGGGATTTGCGCCTTTGCCTCGGCCAAGTTCGGGGGAGATTATCATATCCAAAAAAGCTCGGTCATCCCAGTCCTCGATGATGGAGATTCCCACCTGGAAAGCCGCGTGTTCGGCGGGGGAGAGGCCGTCGGCGCGGATATCCGGCTCGAAAAGGTGGCGAAAATGATAACCCACAACCTTCACCCCCGGATGATCTGCCATGACTTTCGCGGCAAGAATGCTGTCGAGACCGCCAGAAATAAGTGCCAGCGCGAGAATTTCCATTATTTAAGCAGAATTCCTTTCACGCTCTCGCTTTGACCTTCAACCCGGAAGAGGTATATTCCCGAGGGCATATCCTCTCCGCGGGAATTCATGCCGTTCCATACGGAGGTTTCGTTCATGTCTATTCTCGATACAAGCTTGCCGTTCATATCGCGAATTTCCACGACGGCCTTTTCCCCGCCCAACTCTATACTACATATAGAATTAAATGGATTCGGAAAAACACGGAGGGAGAGTTTTTCGGGCGTTTCGAAACCACTTTCACCGATATCCGTATAACCGCCACCGTAAGCTCCCATATCGCTTCGAGTGCCGTCAGTATCGGTGATAAATGGATCCCCGGCGTCGATACAAGGGCTTCCCGAGGCCAGATGAAAATCGAATGGCGATCCGCCGACGAACATAGGATCGTCATAAATTATGTTCGCGCCTAAGTCTATCGGTCCCCATGTGTCGATGGCGTTGTCGTAGAAACAGCAGTAATCAAGTTCAGCCGGCCAAATTTCGCGGACATCGGCTCCCGCGCCGCATCGGCTAAAAATCGAGTTTATGACGCTCAAATTAGCAAGGGTATCGACGGAAACCGCGGCGTAATAAATACTGTCGAAGGTCGCGTTAACAATTTCGACATCGCCGGCTTTGAGCGCCCATATCGCGGACAAGGCCGTGAAATCGGCGTCTTCGTCGTTAAGGCCATGCACCAGCAGTTGATTCGCGGTCAGGTTAGCCCCTCCCGTTATCAGGATTCCCGTCTGCACATCGCGAATCTCCGCGCTGAATATCTGAATACTTCCCCGTGTGAGGTTTATCGCTGTATCCGCATGTTCCATAACTACATTGCGCATAACCCTCGGCGAATAATTATTGACGAAAGTGATGCCGCCCCAATTATCATAAGGCTCCCGAACACTGAATGTAACTGGTTGCTCCTCCGTCCCCAGAACCTCGAATTGCCCCTCGATAATCAGCCGCGAAGTCCAGTCCAGAGCGTAAACTTCCACGCCGGGCAGGATTTTCAAACTTCCGCTAGCCTTCACAGTCGTGTAACCGATGTAATGAGGCCAGGTCGTATCCGCCCAAACCTCGTCGTGGTAGATGTTTCCTTCGTGTATCGGCCACAGAGTTTCCACCTGATCGAACCCGCTGTCGAAAAGTTCCGCGATGCCGCTCCAATGAACCCGCACTATGCGTCCTACCGCGATTTCATCTTCGAGGGCAATAGTCAGGCGTGTGCCGTCGAGATTGGCTTCTGCAATTCCGATAGAATCCTCTTCCGCTGTAACCGACCATTTTGACAAATCCGCAATACTCGGGTCAGGAGGCACGGCAAAATCGAGATAGATAGTATCCAGTGCAGTTTGAACCGCATGGTAGATAGTGTTTCCGGCATAATCGCTCGACCATTCCAGGGTAATATCGTAAGGCATTACAATCGCAAGGCACTCCACCCGCAGGTAAATATCACCCCCGCGAACGGGCAGAGCGGACTCTCTGTCGAGAACAATTTCGTTCGCCCCTGAAGAAATTGAAATGGTCGTGTCGTATGCGGAGAAACTCGCCGGCGAGCCGTATCTAACCTTCAAATTGCCGTTGCCGGAAACCACATTCGCCGTGATTCGAATCTCGGAAACATCGTGGGGGAGGTCGGTGTAAAAATTATCCGAAACGAGGATGAACGCGGTGTCTCCGTGAGATTCCCCTGCTGTAAGATATTTTGCGAGTGCACCATCCAGTTCCTCGAAAGCCGCGCCGATATTCATCTTGCCGGCACCCCAATCGAAATTAGGCGCGCTTCCGACGAAAGAATCGACAACCGCGGTCGAAGCCAAAAGCTCCCGCACGCGGTCCGGAGTCAATGTCGGGTCTTTCTGCAGAAGCAGAGCTATAGCTCCTGTAACATGAGGTGCGGACATCGATGTTCCCTGCATCATAGTGTGTTCGCCGTCGAAAGTGCTCCACCATCCGGAAAAAACCGCGCTGGATGATCTCGCCGCCCCTATCAGCTGTCCCGGCGCCGTTATATCCGGTTTCAAATTCCCGCCCCGAGCCGGTCCCGGACTTGAAAAGCTCGAAAGTTCATCCACCGTAATCCATCCTCGAGCCGAGGTGTCGCCGTATTCATTGAGCCAGCGGTTTTTGGACGCATAGCTCGCCACGGTGATTGCCTCGGGCATAGTTCCCGGAGGACCTACAATATGCGTATTCGTAATGTCGTCTTCAAATAGCGAAACCGAAATCGAGGCGGCATAAAGCCATCCATGAACCGTCCCGCGCCCAGAGTATATTATCATCCAATCCCCTGCGGCGGGGGGTTCTTCCTCGACCGCGTCGCAGAGGGCAAAAGTAAAGCATCTGTCCCCATTCGGAGCGAGACCGAAACTGGAATTATCGAGCCAAACGTGGCCGTCGCTGTCGGAGCTTGTGAAAACCTCATCTTCGGGATTAATCGGGCCGTAAGTCCTGCCGTGAGGAGACCGGACGGTAACCGCCAGAGAATCGTCGCCGAAATACCAGCCTGAAATCAGCACGTAATCGTTCAATGTTCCGGGGGAAGAATAGGGGTCGATTGTTACGCGAAGGGTATCGCTACGGGATTCCGTTATGTCGAAAGTATAATGCCGGTTGTTCCCCCGCGAATTACCCGCCGAAATGGCCGCTATTTTCCCCGGGCCGGTATAATTAGCCATGATTCTCTCGTAAAGCAGACTGCCGTCGTGGGGGCCATAACCGCCGCCGAGGGACATATTGATGCAGATAGGCTTGCCTTCGCTATCAGCGAAATCCATTAGCCATGCGAATCCGTTGGCGATATTATGGCTGTAGAAATAGTAATTTCCCGCCTTCGCAAAAGCGATATCCGCGCCGGGAGCCATCCCCATAAAAAGGGTGTCGTATCCCGCCGCTATTCCCGCAACGTGGGTTCCGTGTCCATAGTAGTCTTCCTGAGTGCATACTCGGTCGCGGATGTCGTCCGCTGTCCAGAACATGCCGTAATCCCAGCCCTCGGGATAAACATAGCCATCCACTGTCAAATCCCAAATCGCAAGAATTCGGGAATCCCCGAACTCGTCGTTGAAATCGGTGTGATAAATATCGATGCCGGTATCGAGGATTCCTACAATAACACCCTCTCCTGCACCGCCATCGGGCGAAATCCATACCGAAGGCGCTCCGGTGGCGGGCACGCTGACATCGCACAGGGGGTCGCATCGGCTCGAAGCTTCCACCCAGAGGACATCCGGGCAATCTACAAGTGAAGGTAGCTCGGAAATCTCGATATTCAGAACCGCGAGACCGTTTCTGTCGTAATGAACCGTAGAATTGTAAGGCGGCGTCCACTCGGGTGTATGCGAAATAATGACGTCCGTCTTGCCCTCCTCGACGGAAAAATTATCCCGCACGAAAGGGGATTGAAGGCCGTCGGCACTTTGAAAAGCCGGATGCTCCAGAATAATTCGAACATGTGGGTCGGCGTTCCCGGAAATCAGCGAAGCACAAAGAATTGCTACAAGCAGAATCGAAAAATATCTCATTTAGACCTCGATTGAAAAACATTCATTTAAATATAGTCGCGCGCGAAGCTTTTTCAAGGCCAAAGGGAAAAAATCGACAACTCCCGAAAGATATTGACAAATGCCCCAAAAATAACGAAATTAATCCTATGTTTTTCCGATTGCTGATACTATTCATCCTCGTGCCCATAGCCGAACTCGCTTTGCTGATAGAAATCGGCAAGGCCATAGGCACATGGCCGACTATCGCGATAATCGTTGTTACGGGCATCATCGGAAGCTATCTTCTGAAATGGCAGGGGGTTTCGACCTGGCGCAAATTCCACCAGAACCTTTCCCGCGGGGGGTTCCCGGGCGATACGATTGTCGAAGGCGTTCTGATACTCATCGGAGGGGCGTTTCTGCTTACGCCGGGAGTTGTAACCGACGCCCTCGGCTTCATTCTGCTGATTCCTCCAAGCCGAGCCCTCGTCGTAAAGGCTGTAAAAGCGTATCTCAAAAGGAAATTCGACTACGAAGACCTGATAGTCATCGAACCGGACGAGCCGGAGCAAAACGAGTTCTACGACCCCGGTAAGCGAATCTGACTTAAATATCGAATCGCCAGCCTGCTGTTATAGCCACATTAATTCCGTTTTCCCAATCATCTCCGATTATCGGTGCGTCCCCCCACGCATCCAGATCGCCGTCGTAATCAAGCCGGAACCCGATACTCAGCTGGGGATGGGGATAAACTATCAATTCCCCCCACGCTACCAGCAGGCTCCCTTCGGTCAGCATAGCTCCGTCGAGAACAACCCACGGCCTATCGAGAAAGAAAGTATAATCCCCGACAAACCGCACGCCGGCGACGAAATCGACATACTCGTAACCCCCTTCGAGCCTCGAAATATGGGCCCCCGCCGCCATCTGATACTGAAAAAGCCCGCCTACCATCTCGAAATTCCCCACGGCCCCGATGATTTGAGCCATAGTGTATGCGCCGTAGTCGTCATCGTAGTCCCGGACGAAGAATTTCCCCATCATGCTGTATTTCGGCCGAATCTCAATCCACTCGAACCCGCCGGAAGGCTCTTCCGCGATGGCGGTAAGGGAAGCGCCCGTTCCGTGAAACGCCGCCACTCCAATCTCCAGGTTTCTGCTGAAACCGAAAGCGGAAAAAACGGCAACCAGGATAATTAGCGCGACGATTTTTTTCATTGTGCTTCTCTCAAATCGATTACTCGATGGAAATTCCGAAACCAAGGCCGCCGTCGGGGGAAACCTGCGGTGTTATTGACGCGTCTCTGCCAAGAAGGCCGTATTTATAACGCACGGCGTCCCGTTTGTATTCGATGGTATAAACGCCGTCGAGCCAGCCGTAAATCATCTGCCCGACAATCAGCATGCCGCCGACGCCCATCAAAACCGCGCCGCCGGGGGAAATTGGCTCATATGCTTTCTGCCGCCTCAGCTCATATTCGATATCGCCGTCGTTCATCGAAATTGGTATCTTCTCGTAGCGGTTGCCGTCGATGAGGGCTATCTCATAATCGGAATCCGGCCATTCCTCGTCGTCAGTTAATAGGGCGCCCGTTATTATGGAAGCCAAACCAAGTCCCGCGGCGCCCACACAGAGCCATCCTTTGGTGTCCTCGCCGGCATAAAAATGGAGCATCCCCGGCACCGGAATCGACATCAGCATAAGCCCCACCGAAATTCTTCGGTTAGCGTCCCGGTATTCCTCGAAAGTCATCCCCTGAGGCACATTATAAAAGGGTGTTTCGCTTAGAATTTCCCCACCGGAGTTGATATTCATCCCCTGCCCAAGGGCGCTTAAAGCGACAACCAGTAAAACCAGATACTTCATTTTTTCCTCCTTGTATTTCTTTAATAATGCAGAAAAATTTCCCATTAGTCAAATGAAAGCTTGAAGACGACCGCTCTTTTCTTATATTATTATAACACCATCCTAACTGGAGAAACGATATGAGAACTATCACTATCACTTTTGCCATCGCAATCGCCCTCTGTTCATCCCTCTTCGCAAACCACCCCTTCGAGGGTTTGGAGATAACCGACACACCGCGCCCCTCGCCGGCATTCGGCAGCGGCAAAATCGATGTCCTTAACTATGATCTCTCCTTTTCCCTCGGAGACACCATAACCGAAGGCATCTATTGCGACGCTTTCATTCAATTCGTTTCGCAAACAGATGACTCGATTATTTTTCTGGATTTCGAAGGCTCTTCAGTCACGTCCGCATACAAGCAAATCCCCTTCTTTGGAGATTATGAGGCGATCGATTTCTCCTTCGAGGACACCCTCCTGTTTCTAAACTGCGGTGATTTTTCCCCCGGCGACACCGTAGTTCTCTGGCTGATGACCTTCTCCGAATTCGGCACGGGCATCTACCACGAAATATTGCCCTGGGGACAGATTTTCTACACCCTTTTCTGGCCATCCCTCGCACGGCGGGCTTTTCCCTGCGTAGATCACCCCGCCGACCGAGCATCCTGCACATTAAATCTGACCTTTCCCACAGGCCTAACCGTCGCCGCGGGTGGAGAAATGATTGACAGCATAACCGTAGGCACATCCTCGACGAAGTGGACTTACAGCTACGACGAGCCTGTTTGCACTTATAACATAGCCTTCGCCGTAAGTAATTACGCGACAATAGAAACCACCGCTCTCGGCGGCTCTCTACCCATCAAATCCTACGCTTTTCTCATTAACCTTTCAAGCACCGAATACGATTTCGCCCGAATCCCCCAGATGATAGAGCTGTTCGATTCCCTCTACGGCGACTATCCCTACTCCAGAGCGGGTTGCGCCGTTACACCCATGTCCGTGTGGGGCGGAGGCGGCGCGATGGAGCATCAGACAATCCCCTGGATTGGGTCGGCTCTAATCACCGGAAGCAGAACCTACGAGGAAATCATCGCCCACGAACTTTGCCACCAATGGTTCGGCGATTGCATAGGAATATTCGACTGGGCGGATTTCTGGCTCAACGAGGGGATGGCGAAATACTCCGAAGTCCTCTGGAAAGAGCATGTTTCCGGCCCTTCTGTCGCCAGGTCTCACATGACGGGAATCGAAACAACTTATCGCAATTACGCAACCTACACCGCCGATTTCCCAATCTACGACCCGGAAAGCTTCCTCTCGCCGATTCCATACCACAAAGCCGCCAGCTGGTGGCGCATGCTCCGATGGATGATTGGCGACGAGGATTTCTTCGATTTCCTCCAATATTATTGCGCCCGCTTTCGTTTCCGCACCGTGGTTACGGACTCCATTCACACCGCCCTCGAAGATTTTACCGGCGAAGATTGGGACTGGTATATGGATCAATGGATCTACTCCCGCGGCTTCCCGAAATACGGCTACTACTTTGAGTCCCGCCAGGATTCCGCCGGATGGTTCCTCGATGTATGGCTTAAACAGACCCAAACCGAACCTATGTGCACCCTTTTCACCATGTGGGTGCCGATGGAGATAAACGCCCCCGATTCGGTCTGGGAAATGACCCTGCATCCAGACGCCAGGGCATACTACGAACGGATTCGCATGCCGGACTCCGTGAACTACATTTTTTTCGACCGAGACAACGCAATATGCGGCACATTCACCTTCGATTTCTCCGCGAAAGTCCCCGAGGAAAGGCTTCCGGAGAGCATAACCCTGCAAATATCTCCGAACCCCTTCAACTCGGCTGTTAAGATTGAATCACCTGCCGGATCGAGGATAGAAATATTCGATATCCTCGGCAATAAAATTGCCCACCTGCAAAACCCCTTTTCAAAACTCGACTCCTCGGCGGAAACCTATATCTGGTCACCATCTGCGGACATCGGCACCGGGATATATTTCGTGAAATCAACACTGCATGCAAGGACAGAAGTCCGAAAGGCAGTTTACGTTAAATAGGAGGTATATATGAGATACATAGCGTTAGCATTTATTCTCACAGCTTCTGTATTCGGCGCCGTTATCGAAACGGATTGTTGGCGCGTTCAGATTACCGATTGGAGCTTTGTTTCCGGTTACAGGGCCACACCCTTTCCGTCGGATTCCCTGAACATAAGGTTACAGGGTGGATGGTTCAATGCGCACATCGGCGAAAACCGCTGGTCAAGCATTGATCTACTCGGACTGATGTTCCCTGATGTCAACATTTGGGAAGTCGGTGTTTTCGATTCCGATTCGTTGTGGACCTCGCAGGAGGAAGCTATAGACAGTGACGGAGTAAAGGCGGTCTGGGAAAACCGAGTTCATCCCGAGGGGGATTGGGAAGTTTTTTCAAATCTCATGGTAATCGCAAATGAGTCTGATACGGCAATAAACATACGGCCGAATACTCTGATAGATCCCGCGGGAATTGACAGCATAGTCGCCTTTTTCCATTGTTCGGCTGTCCATGTCGTTCCGATGGGCGCGGCTTCCGTGGTTTTTTATCCGCCCGAACCCATCGATTCTTTCACCTTACGGGTATATTCTCTGACCGACAGAGTCGATATCCGCGGGATTATTATGCCGAAAAACATAGAATATCTTGCGTGGGGTGACTGGAGAGATTTCCTTGGCCAGTTCGACGGCTTCGATTCTTTGGCATCAGGTTATATCGGAGATTTTGGAATCGCGATACAGTGGGATGATATCGCCATCCCGCCCCATTCCGAAGATAGTTTTGGAGTCCACTTCGCAATCCTCGATTCCGCCGACGGCATCTCCGAGGTCAACCGGCCGCAAACCCATAATTTGCGAGTCTTTCCGAATCCATTCAACTCGAGTGTAACGATAGAATCAACGCCAGAGTCGGCAATCGAAATCTTCGATGTTCGCGGAAGGCTTATCGATAGGCTGTCTGCGGAGGATAAGCGATGGTCGCCCTCTCCGGAAACCCCGACAGGAGTGTATTTGATTAAATCATCATTCGGCGGGATAACAATCACTCGGCGCGCTGTATATATGCGCTAATCAGAACCGTCCCTCGGCGAAATCCTGCAGAACAGAGGGATAGAGCGCATGTTCCGCCTGCAAAACCCGTTTCTGCAGTGATTCCGGCGTGTCGCCATCGAGAACCGGCACCGGCGATGTCGCGATAATGTTTCCCTCGTCGTAACCCTCCGTTACATGATGAATCGTCGCGCAGGTCTCCTCCAAACCGGCTTCCAGCACAGCTTCGTGGACACGAATGCCGAACATTCCCCTTCCACCGAAATCTGGTAGGGGTCCCGGATGAATGTTGACTATTCTACCTCTATATTTCTCGATAATTTCGGGGGGAATTTTCCGCAAATACCCGGCCAGAGAGATAAAATCAACTCCATGCTTCTCGAGGAGCATCATCAATGTCGAAACAAAGGACTCCCTGCTCTCGCAATTTCCGCTGGATATCGCAACAGTGGGGATTCCAGCCTCCTTTGCTCGAACAAGACCGTAAGCAGAGGGTTTATTCGACAGCACAAGCCTTATTTCAGCGTCCAGGTCGCCCGATTTCACCGCGTCGATTATCGACTGCAAATTCGACCCGCCGCCCGATATAAACACGCATAGGTTAAGCTTCGCCATTTGATTTCCTATCATATAGTATTTCCCCGCCGATGATTGTCATCTCAATTTCGACAGAATACGGATTTTCTTCGATATCTCCGCTGAGCACCGTGATATCGCCCTTTTTCCCCGGTTCCATACTCCCGCAAATCTCGTCCATCCCTTCCGTCTTGGCCGCACCGATAGTGAACATAGCGATGGCCTCCTCGGCGGAGACTCTCTGGTCGGTATTCCTATGTTCCATCGCGGCGCAAATGCCCGCCAATGGGTCAACTGGTGTTATATAACTGTCCGAACTTCCCGCAATAACGATTCCTGCATCAAGAATATCCCGGAAACGGTTCATTTTGCGCCATCGCTCGCCCAGTCGAGTATCATAAAGCCCCAATTCTCCTCCCCACAGCGCGTCGAAAACCGGTTGCATCGCAAGCGAAACTCCAAACTGTGCGATTCGCTCGATTTGCTCATCTCGAAGAAGCTCAGCATGCTCGATTCGTGGTCGAATAGGGCGCAAATCCTTAGGTAGAGCCTCAATCGCCTCTAAAACCATATCAACCGCCCCGTCTCCGATGGCATGAACAGCGGGGGAGAGGCCAAACCGGGCCGATTCCGCCATCCATTTGTTCAGCGCATCCTGCTCTATCTCCCTTGTCCCGAAACAGCCGGGAAGGTCGCAGTATTCTTCGGTCAGTAGCGCGCTATGGCTTCCGAATGCGCCGTCCGCCATAGGCATACACCCGCCGACGCGCTTCAGTCCAAGCTCTACGGCCTCTATAGGCCGCAAAGTCTCCAACCGAGGGACAATGTTAATCGGCAAATCAAGTCCTAAAAGCAATTCCATCCAATCAATCCGAGGCACGAGAGCGACGATAGTCCCGCAACCCACTGACAAAGCATCTTTCGAGACTGCATATGCCGCCTCGATAAGCTTATCTTCCCTGATTCTCGAAGCCGCAAATCTATCCGCGTATATGTGCGCCTCGCCGAAAAGCCACCCGCGATGGGCATCCGCTGATTTTAGACGGGCAACCTCATCGCCCAGAAGTCTTAACATAGCCGTATTTACAGAACTCGAATGTCCATCGATTCGCCGAAGCAGAATAGGCACGTCCTCTGAAATGCCGTCCAGTTGAGACTTTGTGGGCAAGTCTCCGCTATCGGCGGGATCGTAGCCGTAGCCGTTAACTTCGCCGTGCTCGCGAACCCAATCGGAGAGAATGTCTAAAAGCTCCGTCTCGCTTTTTGCCTTCCCACCGTCGAACTCTATTTTGCGAATACCGGTCTGAAAAAAGTGGACATGGCCGTCCCAGAAAGCCGGAACTACGGTCTTTCCAGCCAAATCCAACACTCGGCCAATCTGCGGACAACCCACGTTTTCTCCAACTCTGTCTATTCTGCCGTTGGAGATGATTATCTCCCGCGCCGAGGGTTGCGCCGAATTCATCGTGCGAACTAACGCGTTTTTAATCAATAGATTATCCATTATTTACTCTTGAAAAATTCATATTTCAGGTTGGTAGATAAATATAATGTTGTTATGTCATTATCGTCGATATCGTGCCATTCAGGAGAGTAAATTCCTATCAAATCGACGCGCAGACGTTCTGTTATCCAGTATGACGAAATCGCGCTTATCTCGACAAACCAAAAATTGGAATAAAACGCAAACTCCTCCGGAATTTCCCCCTCGTAAACTCGAAACCCCGGCTCGACAATCAAATCCAGCCAGATTTTCCTGTATTTAAGCCAATCCAAGCCAAATTCCATCGAATATTCTCTGTAATTATCCGATTCGGATAAATTCGCCCAGCTGACAAGATATCTCGGCCCGATACTTCCATATAGATAAGGTGAAAAAGCCCACTCACCAGTGGTTTTAACCGAAATCTCATCCCTGTTGGGATACACTGAGGATGCCAAATCATAACGGTAACTTTCGGCAATTAATTTAGGCTCTAATGTCAACTTATCGGTGAGTCCAATTTTCGGCGCAATATTCCAATTTGTCCGCCAATGATTACCGCTCAAATCCCCTTTATTATAAACTCTCCGCTCGCCGTCGAAATCCGCGCGCCAGTAATTTCCTCCAGAAAAATAATCCCAAGACACAAAAACATTATTACGCTGATAATTCGCTTCTGTAGTGTCAGGGGCATATCGAAAAGCAAACTGATAGCCAAAGGTCAATTCGTCCCGCTCCGCGATTAGGGGAAATCCAAAATCGAAGCGAATCCGAGAAAGGCTGTAGTCATAGGCGTAGCTCGATTCCGATGTGAAACGCTTGTCTTCAAACGAGAAACTCGCAGATCCACGCGCTTCATCCCATTTCTTGCGTGCCCGTGAGTTAACCGACCATTTGTAATAACCTGGAATATCGCCCAAACTGTAGGGTTGCCGAAGATCAAAAGCCAAATCGGATTTTATAGTTAGATTATTAACGCCAGTCCTTTCATGTTCTGCTTTTGCGCGCCCCCAGAAAGTCTCGGTTCCAGAGTTGAGTGAAGAATAAAGCCGAAGCTCATTATTTCCGATCACTCTATTCCAATTTCCTTCGAGAAAGGCTTTCCCCTCGTTGCCCGTAGATATGGTATCCCTCTCGAATAGCACGAAACTCTGCTCGAGATGGGTGATCCCCAACCCGCCGGTGAGTCCGGTTTCGCAAAAAGCCCCGGTGGCAGAAGCAATTATGACCAGAATCAAGAAAATCATTCTAATATTATAATACCGCACGACCTGCCGGTCAAACCAAATATGTTCAAATTCGAAAATCCTAACAGATCTTTATATCAAAAATTCCTTGACATTTCCCAATCGAGGATTTATAATCTCAACGCTTTTGAAAACGTGCCGGTATCGTCTAGGGGTCAGGACAGGTGGTTCTCAGCCATCAGACCGGGGTTCGATTCCCCGTACCGGTACCAAAATATTCCAGCCCGGCGATCTCCGGGCTTTTTTTCACAACAGAGTCGCCCTATCACTCTCGAGATAAACTAAAAAATCCCCATTTACGTATTGACATCCAACCGCTTTACCTTATATTTATCCTGATATGTTATACTTAACGAAAATTAGGAGGTTTCGCATGCCGAAACGAATTTGGTTAATCCTTTTAGTATCAATTTTCACAGCAACCCTGTTTGCTCAGGTGGACGACGAATATGCCGCCAGAAAAGCATTGATGGCGAATAACAGCTCGACCCGCGCCATGATTTCATCGCAGAATTCAATCGTCAGAGTGAATATGGACGACACCGACGGCCAGTTCGTAATCGGAAAAGTTACCGGTGAAAGGCTTCTCTATGGCTATCCCAGCGGCCCTTGGTCATCCTGGACAGCTTTCTACATCGACGGTGTTCACTACAGCAACGATTTCGGTGCAGGTTCAGACCCCACAGGTTCGGTTCAGCTCGGGGGCGGCACAATAACCTATCCCTTCGCTCTCATTCCCCATTCCGGCGATTCAAGCTACATCCGCGGCGGATGGCGTCAGAGCGGACTCGACATCAAACAAACCCTCCAGCCAGTGTATATTGAACATTCAGGCTTTACCGACGGCTTCATCTTCATTAAATACGAAATCGCGAACACGGATGCAACATCCCATACCGTGGGCGTTATCCTTCAGATGGACACTATGATCAACGGCAACGACGCCGCGCCCCTCGGAACCCTTTCCGGCGTCAGCGCGATGCAGACCGAATGGTCAGCCGATGCCGTTCCGCCATGGTGGTTCGCATGGGAAACTTCTCCCAGCGGCACAGGCATTGTAGGCATGGGCATACTCAACGGTTTTGACGCTGTTCGTCCGGAGAGATTTGCGGTCGGTTCATGGCCGTCCTTCAATAGCTCCGGAACATGGACATACACCGTGGGCGGCGGTTCTTACGGCGACAGCGCCGTTCTTTACCGCTGGGGTATCGATACCCTTGCGCCCGGAGACACAATGGTAGTAGCTACCTATTACGGCATCGGGAACCCATTTACCAGCGGAAGTTTCACCTTCGTAACGGAAGATATTTCCGTCGTAAACTGCAACTACGTTCCGAATCCCTTCGATTTCTCAGTCTTCTTCACAAATGAATCTGCCCTCACCCTCGATGACGTAATAGTCCATCTCGACCTTCCCGATGGCATAATCGTAGCGGTCGGCAGTGAAGATACTCTCATGACCGGCGGCGACCACCTCTCGAGTTTCGGAAGCGCGGTTATGGGATGGAGATTGGCAATCGTGGATGTCCCCGCCAGCGATACAATCCACGTCTGGACGACCAACTCCTCGACGAGCGACACTTTCCACGGCTATTATATCCTCGAAGTTCCCGCTGTGGGAATGGCTCCTCAGGCATCTCTTGTTGAACCTACCAACGGCGCATGGACAAGTTGTGATGATCAGGAGATCACCGTCTGGATGGAAGCTGAAAATGGTCTTCTCCTCGATTCCGACCTCGTTTTCGACCTCGATGGAAGCTACATCGACCTTTCCGATCCCAACCTCACTTGGGACGGCGAGACTCTAAGATACGTTCCTACAACGCCATGGACCGACGGCGCCCTCATCTCATGGGGACTCATGGAAGTCGTCGATGAAATGGGTTGCTCCCTCGTAACTCCCGTTTCCGGATTCTTCCAGGTCGATCTGACACCCCCGGTGGCAGATAATCCGTGGCCCGAAGAAGATCGCGTTCTCGGATACACCGATATTCCCGGTATATGGGTCGAGCTTTACGATTCAATCCGCGATGTCGAACCGGCATCGATCAGTTTCGAAATCAATGGCGACATCTACACCATATCCGACCCAGAATTGATCTACGCCGACGACACACTCTTCTTCGATACCGATGCCGCAGGAATGATCTTCGATGACGGCGATACTGTCTGCGTAAGTATTTCAGGCGTTACGGACACCGAACTGGACTATTGCGATGTCAACGAAATGGACCCATACGAATGGTGCTTCTCCTTCCAGATAATCGACCTTTGGTTGCCGGACACCCAGCTATGTCCGCCCGGAGATACTTTCCTTATCCCGGTCTATACTGAAAACCTCACCGGTCTCGGAATCACCGAGATGGAAGTGGCCATAAGCTATATCGAGGGCATTATCCAGCCCATCGGGGTTGAAACAGGCGGCACGGCTACAACCCCGTGGTCACTCAGCACCCTTATCGAAGACGGCCTAATCACGGTTACCGGTGACGGCGTAGAACTTATGGGCGGTGGAATCCTCTTCTACATCGAAGCCTATGTTCCCACCACCGGCACTGAAGCGGCGTATTCGCCCCTCGAATTCATAGAAGCGGAATTCAACTCCGGCGAACTCTCCGCAAAACCAGTCGATGGCTTTGTAACAATTTGTTTCACCGACCATATTTGGACTAACGACATCATAATCTACAAAGATGCCCAGAACCAGAAGGTCCTTACCCTCGGTGGAATCCCCGGCGCATCGGACGGCTACAACAGCGGCCTCGACGTAATGTGGGTACCTGCTCCGATAGGCAAAATCGACGCCTGGTTCGATCTCGACGATTCAGCCCATCCAGCAATTACCAAACTCCTTCGTGATTTCCGGAACACAACGCCAATGCCCATCGTTTGGGAGGGCTACGCCGGAAGACCGGACATGGACACGATCTCTATCCGTTGGACTCCCTCCCATTTCCCCGATGGTAGAGTCATTCTCAAATACACCGACGATGGCGTCGATCATACTTATGATATGCGCAGGGTCAACAGAGCCACTTTCACCGATGAGATAAACTTCACAATAACCTATTCCCAGCCCGAAATCGGACGAGCTCAAATGGCCGTATGCCCCGGCTGGAATCTGATTTCATTCCCCTTCATTCCCAACGAAGGTGTAAAAATCAGTGACGCCGTGGCGACATCGATTACACCCGGCTACTGGTTCAATCCTGGAATCGGCGGATATTCTATAACAGAATATGCCGAACCGGGCAAAGGCTATTGGGTTTACTGCACCGACCACGACACCTTCGACATTGCAGGCATGATAGTTACCGCGACGGAACTCCCCCTATGGCGCGGATGGAATATGTTCGGTCTGCCCTGGGAAGCTTCCGGCACAATACCGGCGTCTGCTCTGGATATTACCCCCGATGTCCTAATCGGAGGCAACATCTTTGGGTTCGATGCCTGCGGAAGTGGTTCATATTTCGGTGAAATCTCCGACTTCGAAGTCGGACAGGGATATTGGCTCCTCGCCAGCGGTTCCGCCGGACTATATATAGAAGGAGACACAGCGGTCGGACGTATTCAGCCCGCTGTAAAACCGGAGTTCACCTTCCAGTTCGAGCTCGAGGGCGAAGTTAGAACCATCGGCCTCGATTCCCGCGCGGAAATCGGCCTCGATGCATTCGACCGCGCCATTCCGCCCGCGGATCCTGACGGCTTCCGCTTCGAAGGCCTCATAGCAGACGGAATTCCAATGTTCCGCGATATCAAACCTGGCGAAAAGGCAGAGTTCGTAATCGAAAGCGATAATTCTCTGATGACATGGAATACCAGCGACATTCCCGAACATCTCGATATAACCCTCGTTCAGGGATTCTCCTCGATTTCCATGAAGGACATCGACCACGCCCGCATCGACGGCGCGGCGAAAATCATTGTCCAGAGGTATCTGCCGGAGAATATGGTTCTCCACGCCGCGGTTCCGAACCCCTTCAACCCGGCGACCGAGATTAAATACAGCATCCCCGAGGCGGCGGCAATCGACATGAGCGTTTACGACCTCATGGGACGCAAAGTCAAAACTATCGTTTCCGGCGAAAAGAACGCGGGCAACCATACCGCAATCTGGAACGGCACCGACCATAACGGAGCGGAAATGCCCACCGGCGTTTACTTCTACAGAATCGTGAACAACGCCACCGGCGAATCCATGACCAAATCCATGGTCCTGCTGAAATAGCCGGACGCCATAAACACAAAAAGCCCCCGATAATTTATCGGGGGCTTTTATTAATGTCTGAGCCGAAGAAAGAATCAAACCCTCAAGCTCTGAATTGAAAGCTGTTCAGATTAGATGTTGTAGCCCATCTCGCGGAGTTTGGTCTTGCCAGCTTCCGAGATGTTGTCCACTGTCCAGCGCGGCTCGAATGTCAGCTCGACGTTGACATCTTCCACGCCATCCAGCTTCTTAACAGCCTCGGACACCTGACGGGTCAAAATCTGATGCATCGGGCATCCGGGGATAGTGAGTGTCATCGAGACATCCACCTTGCCATCCTCGATTTCGACACCGTAAATGAACCCGAGATCTACTACATTTATCGGAATCTCCGGATCGTAAACTTCGCTGATAGCCTCCATTACCTGTTCTTTGGTAACCATTTGATAACCTTTCGCTAATGCTATTATTTTGAAAACATTTTTTTCATGCCGCCATCAAAAATAGAATCGGCCCATACAGCCCAATATAACAATGGAAACGCCGCAATCAAGACTCCATCCGTAAAAATCTTCAAACCCTCGATAGCTCCCGTGTCACGCATGGCCTGCCACCACAAAATAACACTCGTCGCAAAAACATGAAGCCCAAAAGCGATGGCAAGGCCTATCACCGCGCCCAATATCCGTTTCTTGATTTCCACGGGAGTAGCGAAAATCAGAGCCACAAGGGGCACTACATTGGTTACAATCGAAGAAACATCTACAACGATAGTCTGACGCTTATCGAATAAATCGAATGCTATCTCGCCCGCCTTTGGAGCAATACGCTGGCTCAAAGCCGCTGTTCCATATGGCAGGATTCCCCCCAGTTTCGCGACTATCCACCCCAGAAGATTCAGATATGCCCCCTGAAGGGCAAATCGCCATATGGGGAAAAACCCAAGAGCGATAGCTACTCCAATTAATATGAACCTATTTCTTCTTGTCATTCTTGCTTTTCGCGGTCTTTTTCTTATCGACAAAAACATTTATCCAAACAAACCACATCACCAGAACAAGTATGATGAAAGTAGCCTGCCAAAGGTATTTGTGAATGAAATCGAATAAATTCCGCGCGTAAAGGGCAGAGAGGGAAAGCACAACCAGCCGCCCCATATTGATTATGAACACGCCGATAACCCCGAAAACATGCCCCCAAATTTTGCTGACAATCGTGCTGGGATATGCAAGCACACAAGCGGAGAAGATGAACATCGCGAAACCGCCGGTGCATTCGTAAATGATTATCAGATCCATTTCCGGGAATTGTAGCGTTTCGCCCATGAGTTGGATATTCGAATTCAAAGCCGAAACAATGACATGGAGTATCTTCGCGGTAACTTCGATAAGCCCGGTCGTTAGAAAATCCGGAGCGAAATGGTAAAAGGCAAGATACTCGACCGCCGCGACAAGAACGAAGATTCCCGCGAAAGAGAGGGGTTTATTTCCGCCTATTTTTTTCATAGTATTCTGAACTAAAGGGCCGGGAACAATTGCTTCGGCACCTACGCCCGGCAATTTCGTTAATCAACCAATTCTACTTCTTTTTCGCGATTCTATATATGCCGTATCCAACCGTGCCTACAGCAAGAATCGTAATGGCAATCGGCCCCACCGGAACCGCTTCTGAAGGGGCCATCTGGGCGAATAGGGTAGTCCCGAGAAACGGCAATAAAGGTAGAAATCTCTTCATCTGTTCATTCTCCATAGTTATTTGATTAAGGTCATTTTTCTCGTCTGTTCGAAATCGTCAACAACCACGCGGTAAAGGTAAATCCCGCTCGGAAGGTCTCTGCCGTCATCGTCCCTGCCGTCCCAAACAACTCTGTGCTGTCCAACTTCCATCTGTCCGTTTAATAGCGTCGAAACCTGTTTGCCTAGTAGGTCGTAGACCTCGATACGGACATCGCAGGCTTCCGGGACATCCAGCATGAACTCCGTCGATGCATTGAACGGATTGGGGATATTCGGGCCTATTGCGAAACGGTCGGGTTTTGCGGGGTCTTTCAGCCCAAGGTCGATATCGGTGAGAGTTATGGTAAACTCCCGCGGTGATGATCCGTAAGTGAAGTTATAGAAAGTATCGGTTTTCATGTCGATCATATCGCTGGAGAAATTGTCTGTAAGAGTAAGATTCCATCTCGGGTCGAGGTTTTCCACTCCGCATGACATGTCTTCTCCGGTCGGAATTCTATTTCTGGGCCACATAAGCTTGACCGACATTCCACTCGGCAGGTTCCGAACACGGAAAGTCCAGGTCTTGCTTCCACCCGCAAAATTCTCCTTAGAGTCGAGGGCGAGGTTAAATGCACCGCAACGGAAATGGCCGTCAAAGAAATTCCCCGGTGGGGTTGTAGCCGGCTCACGGACGTCGTATTCATCGAAACCGTCCGTGGCAAGGGAGTCCAGCCCGAAGTAATTATAAACATCATTTCGAACATCGCCGCCGCTTACGCCCTGGGCAGAAAACCTTAGAATAAAAGGCTCCGGAGTGTCGGTCGCCACAGCCGCGCCCTTTGAAGATTTTGCATGTGCCATGGAAGCAAATGTGGGCAGAGTCCAGTCTTTTGGGAATGTTAGATATGTATAAATTGCAGGATTCCCGCCTTGAGTATAAACAAAGAATCCGCGCCAGGCATCGATAAGATTATCCTCGCCGCCGCCGCCGATGAGAGGGCTATACCAAGACCAGCCGTTCTTACGGCTCCATAGGAAATACTCGGCATCCAAATATGTGAAGTCATTGGTAGCGTAAACGCCGTCCCAGTCCAAACGAGTCGTGAACGGATTGCCGATTAGCCACCATCCCCAGTTCGGGCTTGATTCTGGATAATACAGGGTGTAAGTAAAATCGCCGTCGGCATAGGGCGTGCCGTAAATGTCCCAATATGTATTATCCAACCATGTCTGAAGGAAATACCCTTTGCCCCGGACAAACCCCGAAGGAAGCTCCATAGTGCCGGCATCCTGATTGTAGCCGTAAAGATTAGACGAAGAAGGATCGATGGAGAAGGGCACAATGTCGTCGGCAAATTGAATGGCCGGATTATTCGGCACAGCATTAATAGGCACAGAGATAAGCTCCCATCCCATCTCCGCGCGAGGCTGAACCTGCACACAAGCAGGAATCGAATAAGGCATTGTTAAATCGCCGTAGAACATCGTGATGTCGAAACAATAATCGCCAACCACAGTCGTCCAAGCATCGTTTATAAGACCGAAAGTAACACATTCCCCCGGAAGGAAGAACCCAGTTTGCGGTTCGATATACATCGATGATACCGGCCCATCGATGACATAAACTTCACTCTCGTTTTGATCTACTACCCAGAATCTTCCCCGTTCGTCTATATCGAGGCCTGCAAGAGCATAATCTCCGGGTGCCGGCACTGAAATGACGTTTACGATGGTGTTTGTTACAGGGTCGATTTCCGCGATACGGTTGACCGTGTCGTTTATCGCAAACCAGACAGTCCGTCTTTGCGGATGATAACAAACCCCCGCGCAACCGGGCGCTGATAAAGCTCCTACACTAGTTCCGGGGTTAGGCCAGCTCGGTCCGCGAACTTTATAGATATTATTTCTATTCCATCCACCGATATAGAATATATCCTCTGTCGGATCGAAGCCAATTCCCCGCTGAGTAACGGAATTCCAAATATTGATTGGGTCAAATAGGGAATCGACTATCGTTCCAGTTGCGGGATCGATAGCGTAGATTCCGTTATCCCCGCCAACAGCCACCTGCCAGACCACGCCTCGAATAGGATCCCAGCACATATCTGCCATCCATCCCGCGCCGCCAACGCCGGTAACATTGTGATAATCGCCTGTGTAATCACCTACTGGACGGTTGTAAATATGATTATATTGGTATATCGAAACATCCCCGACCCAGAAGTTGTCGGAATGAACCGAAACTCCCCATGCAACATCGCATTCGTCCGAATTGTATATGTTCCAAGTATCTCCAGGCTCTCTCGGTCTCGAGCGGTCGGGCGAAAATCCCGGTGCCCTGTTATAAGCCAACTGGTCAGAAGGATTCGGCCCGATTTCAAGTGCAATACCGCTCCTCGCTCCACCCTCTAACATCATGGGCAAAGGTGGAAAATCGAACCAGACCGTGTCTTCCGAAGGATTGCAAATCTCGAAATAAACCGTGTCATCTGCGGCATATGCAAGATGACCGGTAATTTCTTCTGAAAGTATTGGGCATATCGGCAGAATCAGGAAAACTGTGTCGTCGATGAATACTGAAATATCCTCTTCACCGGTGAAATAACCGTATTTTACAGCGGAAACAACCTGGCTACCGTAAGGGACATTGTCGATAAAGAAATATCCCGAAGCATCCGTGTATGTCTGTTTGCCGGCAACCGTAACTCTGGCGTTCTCCAGAACACTAAGTGTCACGCAATCATAAATAAATCCTTCCACCCTGCCCTTATGTATCTCCCCATCGATAATTGCGAAATCGTCCAAATACCATCCGGCATCCGCTGACGAATAATCATCGGTTCCGAAACGCATCAGAATATTCGTTATCGCGTCATATTCGGAAATGTCGATTGTTACATGTTCCCAGTCTGTCGGGTCTTGACCCCATCCATCCTCTCCGCCCATGGGATTTCCCCACGATGCGTCGATCACATCAGTGTAAGCGGGATTAGGATCGTCGATTTCATTCCACGAAGAACCGCCGTCGTCGGAAATCCAAAGATTCCCGCCGTCCTCCATGTCGTCGATGTAAGTCTCGGTCTCGATCCAATGCCAGAAAGAAAGCTCAGTGCCGCTTACCGAAGGCACTGGAATGTTAAGGGTATAAATCCCCGCCGGAGGAGTCATGAAAGCTGTAGTATAGTAGCCGTCAATGTTTGTCGCCCAGCAGTTCTCACCACCGTGAGAGCCCGGAGGCCCGACCATCGACGGGGAACCCCATTCCCACATTCCCGATGAAACAGCTCCGCCGCCGTCATCCTCGAAATCCTCGACCCAATCGGGCAAAACAGGGTCGAGCACCAGAAGCCTGAATTCGGAATCGATATCGAGAGTCTCGCTAGATGCGAGTGAGAAAACGGGAGAGTAATCCAATGAATACCCATCGCGACTGGCAGTTACCTGAACGTCGCCGATACTTACGCCGTCCATGAAGAAATACCCGCTTGCGTCGGTAATTGCCGTTAATCCCGTGCGCAATTCAGTAATGAGAATTCCCGCGTCGCCGACAGGTCCTGTGTCCGATAAATCCGCCCATCCCTCGATGTAGCCCGCAGATCGGGGCACCAGCGAGAAATTCAGGCTCACCGAATCGCCGACAGGAACCGTAACCCCGTAAACCGTATCCGGATGATAATCGGGATGGTAGCAATAAACATCATATATACCCGGAGGCACTGTTTCTATGCGGTAATATCCCGTCATGGAAGATGTTCCGAAGAAAGGAATTCCCAGACAACCCACCTGCGCCCCTGAATTATCGCTGGAGCCTTCAAGATTAACGTTGCCGTAAATTAGCCCTGATGGAGGCGGTTCCGTGCTGTATCGAATTGTCCTTCGCGGATGCAGGCTGTAGGAAGGGTCACCGAAAATTCCTCCAGTATGATGATATGCCTTCCCATATTCGCCGCTCTTATTCTCGACACCCATCTCGATAGGATCAAAATTGCTGGGCAAGATATTGAAACGAACATCGATTGCGCTGTTGCCTCCGGGCTGAGGCAGTGACGAAGGATTCCAAATCTGTATCTGGCAATTGAAAGCTGTATCGTAATCCCCCAGCTGATACCAATCCTCGAATGAGAACAAAATAAAATTCCCCGAAGGATCCTCATAATAGTTGGCAGTCGGAAAATATGGTCCCTCGCGGTGAGATGGCACCCCTCCGCCGAAACCGCTGAGATCATCCCAGCACCATGCGAGGAAATTGTCCATCCAGCCGTCAACGGTAGGAATAAATTCTGTCCAGAACCAATTTCCGAGGGGATCTTCGCCAAATTTTATCCAGCCGTTTGAGCAAATCCACAGACTGTCATATTCCCTGCCAAAGAAAACTACTGGAAAAGGCAAACCAGTCTTAAGAACCCTTGCGTCGTCTTCTTCGAGACTGGGAAGATTCTCCGTGATACCGCTGACCCAATGGGTATCCGGCGACATAGGGAAACCAGAGTGATTCTCGTATATGTAATACTGTCCTTCGATTAAAGTCGAAAACACCCCTGTCGATCCAGCATTTGCGGGGAAATATGTGTCCGTGGCGCGAAAATAATAATCAAGCTCGTTCCATCCGACCAAATCCGGAATATTGAATGTATAATTGCCGGTACCATCGGGACGACTTCCTGCATAAGTCATTGGGAAACAATCGAATGGCTCGCCGTCCACACGATAACAAAGATCCACGTTCGGAACATCAACACCGGTAAAATCATTTAAATAAGCCACAACCGGAATGGATGTAGTTCCCAGGGGATAAAGAACCCTCGGTCCAAGATGGGAAATGCTTGGCGGTGCCGGTTCCGGCTCCGGCAGGTAACCATAAACAGCAACATTATCGACGGCCCATCGAATGTCATTATTGTTGTCATACCAGAAACAAACTTTCGCGTTCGAACTGCTCCCCGCCCAGAATTCAATACGATACCTGTTCAATGTCGGAAGGATACGGGTTCTGCCGTATGTTTTCGCGGTTTCCCACGAGGTTCCGCCGTTTGGACTTACCAGAATATAAGATGACCCAGAACCCCCTCCGCCGAAAATCTCGTAATTCTCGAAAACCTCTACAACAATGGAATCAAACCCCGCAGAAGCATCGAAGTTGGGCGTGAAAAGAGAATCGTTGTTGTTCAATTCGTATTCGACTATCGCACAATTCGAGCCGATACCAGGAAACAACCCCTGATGCCAATCGCTACTGGACAAATAGGACGGGTTTTGTGACCATCCTGTAGGCAAATAAGTATCGAAAGTCTGCGTAGGTATAAGCTCAACAGCCGCTTGGCCGAGAATGCTCGATATCACGAAGATGATTAAAAATAGAACCAAGGCTCTTTTCATATCAGTTCACCTTTCCAGAATTGGCGACAATAAATAATCAGGTTAAATAAAAAGCAAATATGCAAATAGTCAAGTTCTTTATTTTATAAGGAGAGTAAAAAGGAATCATACTTTAGTGCAGGAGTCGAATATTAGAACTTTCTCCATAAAGCATAACAAAGGACTCTGTCAAATTCCGTGGATTACTTCAGACATACCTTTTCTGAAAAGTTCTCCGACCATATCCTGCCGATAGTCGCATGTAGAACGGAAATCGCTTATAGGTTTGCATTCTGTAACGAGAACCTCAGCGGCAAGATTTACCAATTTCTCGGAAATCTCGTTTCCTTCGAGAATTCTCTCCGATTCCGGTGCGCGAATAACCTTAGGGGCCACCGCAGATAATGCAATACGGACATCCTGAAGTCGGTTCGATTTCAGATTCGCGGCAAACGCCACGCCAACCTTGGTTATCGTCATAGCCGCTCGCGAACCGAGGCGTTCGTAGAACCCGCAGAAATTTGCGACCACAACCGGAATCTCGAAACCGAGTATCAACTCGCCCTGCTCCAATGCATTTTTCCCCGGCCCGAAATGAAAATCTTCCACAAGCATCCGTCTTTTGCCTCTAATGCTAACCATAACGACCTCTGCGCCGTGGGCTATTAATGTCGGAAAGGATTCCGCTACAGGGCTCGAATTACCAACATTTCCACCTATAGTCGCTCGGTTTCGAATAGCCGGACCGCCCATTACAGCACTGCTTTGAGCTATCAGTGGGGCATTTTTATCCACCAGTTTCGAACCCGCGATTTCCGCGTGAGTCATATTACCCCCGATAAGCAGTTTGCTACCGTCCAACCGCAGATATCTCAATTCCGGTATTCCGGAGATGTCTATTAACCGAATTTTTCTGCTCGAATCCTGCAACTGCACCATCAAATCCGTGCCTCCCGCGAACGGCTTCAATTCCGGATCCTCCGCGAAGATTTCCAGAGCTTCCCGAAGACTCTTCGGGCGCAAAACCTTATCTATTCTGAGCATTTTCTTATCCTTTCGATCCCATGTTTTACAGCCAGCATTTCCGCCACCACTGCGACCGCGATTTCTCCCGGCTCCACAGTTCCCACATTCAAACCTATAGGCGCGTGAACCCGCGAAAGCTGTTCTTCCGAAAAGCCCTCCCTGCGTAGCCTTGCGAACATCTCTTCGATTTTATATTTACTGCCCATCATACCTACATACATAGGTATATATTTGCGAGACAATATATTTTTTAGCACCGTTTCATCGCCCTCATGCCCGGCAGTTACTATTGCTACATAATCCGTCTGCAAAATAGGGGAATTTCCGGCGAGATCGTCGTAATCCCCTGTTCTGTATTCATTTGCGGTGATGTTCTCCGGTTCGGCGGCTCCGGGTCTATCGTCGCAGGCTACTACGTGCCAGCCTGCCACAGCCGAGGCTTTCGCGATTTCCCGCCCGACATGTCCCGCGCCGAAGAGCCATAGTTTCATCTTAGGCCGAATCGGTTCGAAAAACATTGTCACTTTTCCGCCGCATTCCGCGCCAAGAGGGCCATCTTTGCCCATCTCATATTCGATCAGCCCCGCGTTTTTAGAATCTAATCTCCGCAGAGCTTCTTCGATAGCGGTTGTCTCGAGAATTCCGCCGCCAACCGTACCAAAAGCCGAGCCGTCGGCCAACACAGCCATTTTCGCCCCCGGGCGGGCGGGAGTTGAGCCTTCCGCCGCAACAACAACGACGTAAACTCCGCCATTTTTCAAAGTTTCGGCGATGTTGGTCAGTGTAAGAACGCTCATTTGCCCTCCCCGAGTCGTTTTGCCGCTTCTAAAACCCCTTCGATAATTTTCTCGTAACCGGTACACCTACAGAGATTTCCTGACAGCGCCGTTACAACCTCCTCGCGAGAGGGGGAGGGGTTATCTCGCATAAGTGCTGTTCCCGCCACCACGAAGCCCGGAATACAGAAACCGCATTGCACGGCCCCGCAATCCGCAAAGGCCTCTATTATAACCTTTCCCATGTCCGTTTTCGAAATTCCTTCGATCGTCTCGATTTCCACACCTTCGGCCTGAAACGCTGGAATGATGCATGAATTAGCCAGTCTGCCGCCGATGATTATCGAGCAGGCTCCGCATTCACCCTCCCCGCAACCCTCTTTGGTTCCGGTCAGGTCGAATTTCTCGCGAAGGACATCCAAAAGCCTATCCGAAGGCGAAATTTCCGCCGAAACTGTTTCGCCGTTGAGCTTAAAATTAATTTTCATGATTCTTCTCCTTAATTCCCGCCCAAACCCTCTCTGGTATTAGCGGCTGTTCTCGAAATCTCACTCCGACAGCGTTATAGACAGCATTTGCAACAGCCGGAGCGATTCCCATAAGCGGTTGTTCTCCGAAGCCCTTAGCCCCGAAAGGACCGTCCTTATAGGCCGCCTCGACGATTATAGGCACAATTTCCGGCGCATCAGCTGTTGTTGGAATATGATAAAAGGAGAATCTTGGATTCATCGGAATACCGGATTCGTCGATAAGATATTCCTCAATGAGCGCGTAACCCGCACCCTGCAAAGATCCTCCTTCTATCTGCCCCTCCACGAGTTGAGGATTGATCGCTTTGCCCATGTCGTGCGCTGCCCACAATTTTTCCAGACTGACAACACCTGTGCGTGTATCCACAGCCACCTGTGCGACATTTACCGCCCAGGAGAAGACCACATAAGCGTCGCCGTGCCCCGTCTTTTCGTCCCAGCTTGTGGGAGGGCTAGAATCGTGGCCGACCACCGCCAATCCTGCCTTAGCGCGAAAAGCCTTCTCGACAGCGGATTCCCAGCTGATGAAACGCGAAGGCTCATCTGCACGAAAAACTTTGCCCTCGCCGAAACTTATATTTACGGCCTTTGTGCCAAATTCATCCGCGATTACCCTGGCGATATTGCCTTTGATCATCCCGCAGGCCGCCAGTAGCGCTCGCCCGCTCATCGTTGTAGCTCTGGAAGCCACCGTAGGCCCGCTGTCAGGCACACGACTTGAATCCACCGGCAGGCAGTAAACGCGTTCGTAATCGATTCCAAAAGCCTCCGCGACTATCTGCCCGAGAACAGTGCGCATCCCCTGGCCCATCTCCGTCGTGCCCACCGCGAAATGCGCGCTTCCGTCCGGTTGGACGCTGATATACGCTCCAGTCCTTGCCAGATGTGTTCCTCCCGCTCCGAGGCCAACACCATAATAAATTGTCGAAACACCGACCCCGCGCCGTATCGGTCCCGTTTCCCGCGAAAGCTTTTCGCGGAGCTCGAAAAAGTCGCTCTGTGCCAACGCTTTGTCCATGCACTCCTGCAGTCCCACCGAGTCAGAAAGTATCTGCCCGGTTACCGTTTCGTCGCCCTCATTTATATGATTGATTTTTCGTAGCTCGATTTCGTCCATTTCAAGCTCTTTCGCAAGCTCATCTATTGCAGATTCAATAGCAAAAAGGGTTTGTGGCGAACCGAAACCGCGGTAGGCTCCGCAGGGCACCTTGTTCGTCGCAACAGCCCTTGCATCCGCCTTTGCATTTTCGATTCGATACGGCCCGCAACTATGCACAATGCCCCGCCAGAGCACAACTGGTGATAAAGTCGAATACGCTCCGGCATCGAAAAGAATATCTATTTCCGCCGCCTTAATCACACCTGTTGCAGTTGCCCCGATTTTCACTCGAGTTCGCGAAGGATGTCGCTTGCTCATCGAAAAGAAATCCTCGGTGCGATTCAAAATAAGCTTAACCGGCTTGCGAGAAGATAACGCCAGCATAGAGGCCCATCCGGCAACCAACGACGGCACATCTTCCTTGCCTCCAAAAGCACCGCCGGTAGTAGTTTGAACGATACGAACCTTCGACTGAACCAGCCCTGTAACGTCAGCTACCGCGCCGTGGACGTAAAATGGACATTGCATGGTGCCGTAAACATCGACTCCTCCCTCCGCAGACGGCACAGCCAACATCCCCTGAGGCTCAAGATAAGCGTGCTCTTGATACGCCGTCAGGTAAGTCCGTTCGATTATCGCCTCACACTCCGAAAAGCCTCTGTCTATGTCCCCACGCCGTATCTTGTGATGCGAAAAAACGTTATCTTTCCCGAAGAGTAGAGGAGACTCTGAATCGCTGTATCTTTCAGGATCGACTAAGGGCTTCATGGGTTCGATTTCCAGTTCAATGGCTTCGATAGCCTCAAATGCCTTGGCTTCCGACTCTGCGGCGACAATAGCTATTGCCTGACCATAAAATCGAACCTCATTCTCGGCCAAAAAAGGCATGTCGTCGAACACAATATGGCAGTTGTTCTTTCCCGGCACATCCCGCGACGTCAGCACCGCATGAACACCGTCGATACAGCGCGCGCTCTCGACATCAAGCCGAAGGATCCTTCCGTAAGGCACTTTGGAAAACAACACCTTGCCGATCAACATCCCCGGCATCTTCATATCCGACACATACTTGGCTTCACCGTTAGCTTTTGCAACGGCATCGACCCGTCGCACTCTCTTTCCAACTACCATGAGATTTCTCCAATTTTTGAAGCAATATGCTTTTCATATAGTTCAGGTGTGTTTACATCGATGCAAATGCCGGGGTCATCTACGGGCACGAACCGCCTCAAATCAGGGTTTGCGCGAACAACATGCCTCGCTCCAACCTCCAGTGGCGCCGTTGCAAGCTCGTCGAAAAGGACACGCGGAAAGATCACCGGATGACCCCCATGGTTGTTGTGCACAGGCGAAATTATGCAACCGGGATTCCTTCGATGTTCTTCGATAAGCTTGCTGTAAGTCGAAAGCTTCACCAGCGGATAGTCCGTCAGCGCAATCAGTCCGCCCGTATGCTCCGCAGATGCTGATTCCAGGCCTGTCAAAAGAGAAGACAACATATCCATTTCCGGCTTTGGATTCACTGCGATATCCACTCCCTCGGGAACGAAAGGACGAACCTCGTCGGCGTGAAATCCAAGAACCACGGTAATGTCCTCGATTCCAGCCTTCATCATCACCGAGATGATGACCCCCATAAATGTGGATTCACCGATGGGCAGAAGCGCTTTCGGACGCGATCCCATCCGCTCTCCGCGCCCTCCGGCAAGAAGAATCCCCATTAATCTCGTTTTGTTCATATCCATTTTATCTCGATTCGATTTATTTTCACAAATTATAAAACACCATACCCATACTGTCAACCCTTTACAAATATTAAAAGTGAACCCACAGGGACACATGTGATTTTATGGTTCGCTTTAATCTCGTAAAATGCAATTTGAAGAAGCCTATAACATCTTATAAAACAATAAGTTATAGACACGTAAAACTATTGGCACGACGAGTGCACAACCAAATTGCGAATAGAATTGTGTTGTGAAAAAACTCACTAATTTCAATTCTTCCAATTTTCGAACGCCGGTAGGGGACGAGATTAACTTTAAGCCGCGGCCACGGACTCGAGTTTGTCGTCCCCATCGGTTTTTTTATTTTTCACGATTTTCATCGGAAAGATGTTGCGAAAACTGCTTCCATATATTAATTTGTTCTGAATATTATAAAGGACGAAATGACAATTATTCTCACAAATGATGACGGAATTCATTCTTTAGGCCTGCAAAGCCTTGCCCATAACCTCGCCGAAGAATACGACGTAGTAGTGGTTGCCCCCGACCGAGAACAGTCTGCGGTTGGACACGCGATTACTTTATCGAATCCATTGAGAATCACCGAAATTTCTAACTCCAACGGAATCCCCACATATTCATGCAACGGAACTCCCGCAGATGCCGTAAAATTAGGACTTAAAGTAATTTTGAACGACCCGCCCGACCTTCTGATTTCCGGAATCAATAACGGCGCAAATGTCGGTGCCAGCCTCATATACTCCGGCACAGTATCCGCCGCCACCGAAGGCATCCTTCTCGGAATACCTTCCATAGCTGTTTCCCTTGACAACAGACTTGGCGGAGACTACTCAGCGGCGATAAAATTCACATCCTTTATTGCGCGCAAAATAATTCAAAACGGCTTACCCAAAGGCATTCTGCTGAATATCAATGTCCCAGATCTGCCCCTTGATAAGATCAAAGGGGCAAAAATTGCCGTTCAAGGAAGAACCAATTTCAACGATTTTTTTGAGAAAAGGCGCGACCCGAGAGGACAGACCTATTACTGGATGGCTGGCTCCATGGTAGTGGACGATTCTCACCCTGACCACGATGTTTCGGCCCTGAACGACGGCTATATAACTATTACTCCGGTGAACTACGACCTCACAGCACGCAAGTTTCTCCCGAAACTGAAAAATTGGGGACTCGAAAAGAATTGGGAGGATGATGTTTTTTAATCTTTTAATTCTTCTCGGCGGTATTTTCGTGCTGTATGTTGGTGCGGAGGGCATGGTTAGAGGCGCAAAGCGTCTCGCAATAACCCTGGGAATTCACCCCCTCGTAGTCGGACTTACTATTGTTGCTTTTGGGACTTCTGCGCCCGAGCTTGTCGTGTCGATGACTGCCGCCCTTCGAGGTTCTCCCGCAATCGCCCTTGGAAACGCCCTCGGTTCAAATGTCGCCAACCTCGGCCTAATTCTCGGAATCTCTGCTCTCATCGCCCCAATCCGCGTGGAGGACAGAACGGTTCGTCTCGAGGTTCCCCTCAGCATCTTTGCGGCGGTTTTTCTATATCTTTTTGCCGGAGACCTTGGAATCAATGCCGGAGAGGGTATTCTGCTTCTTCTGGGATTTGTCGCGATTTTCTTTGTGGCTGTATTTCCTCAGATTGTGAAAAATTTCAAGGTAATCCCACAAGAATTCGATATTGAATTGGAAAACCCCATCACACAAGAAGAGATTAACGAAGCAAGAGCTCGCCAGTCGTGGGTTTCCGACGTGCTTCTCGTCTGTCTTGGGCTGGCGGGGCTTGTCTTCGGCGCAGACCTGACGGTCGATTCCGCAATCAAGATTGCCATAGAATTCGGCATCAGCGAAATGGTCATAGGTGCAAGTGTAGTTGCTCTCGGAACGAGCCTTCCGGAAATGGCTACATCTATCGTCGCCGCTTTGAAAAACGAGCCTGATATTTCCGTTGGAAACGTAATCGGTTCAAATCTTTTCAATACACTGATTGTAATTGGACTTCCCGCCGCAATCACAGGTTATATGCCCGTCGAAAAAGACGTCCTGATATATGATTTCCCGGTGATGATTGGCTTATCCATCCTCGCCCTGCCCCTTCTCAGCTCGGACAGAAAACTCGACCGAACTGAAGGCTTGGGCCTGATTCTCGTTTACTTAGGTTATATAGCCCTGATTATCGTGAGGCCTCAGCTAATGCTGAATCCCGAAGCCTTCTGGCCATATTAGATCCCATTATCGAAACTAGAAGTATCACAAAGTAGAAACTTGCAATAGCCTATCTCATTCTTGTTTTATCAATTTAAAATTTAATTGTTTGACAAAACGATAATATACCTATATTTTACTCGCTTGTTCGGGCTACGTTTTTTGAGTGTTTTTAAAAGAATAATAACAACAGAGAGAGAGGAGTTACCGTGGCAACAAAGGAATACGCCACAGAGAACATCAGAAATATCGTTCTCCTTAGCCATGGCGGCGTCGGCAAAACCACCTTCGCGGAAGCGGCATTATTCACAACCGGCGCGATTAACCGCATGGGTAGCATCGACGACGGAAATACCGTCAGCGACTACCACCAGAAAGAAATCGAACGCAAAGGCTCTATACAGTTATCATTGCTGTTCGCCGAACATAAAGACAAAAAGATAAACATCCTCGATACTCCCGGTTACGCCGATTTCGTTGGCGAACTTATCAGCGGAGTTCGAGTGGCCGAAGCAGGGGTTATGCTCGTCGGCTCCCAAAGTGCAGTCGAGGTCGGAACCCAGACCGCATGGGGACATCTCAGCGGCAAACCCTGCATGTTCCTTGTGAACCGCATGGACCGCGAAAACGCCGATTTCTCAAAAGCCGTCAAAGAGCTTAAAGAAGCCTTTGGAAACGGTGTAGCTCCCCTCGCCGTGCCCATCGGCGCCGGAGATTCCTTCAGCGGCGTTGTAGATATGCTCGAAAACAAAGCATATTCCTACGATTCCGGCGGAAAAGGGATAGGAAAACCCTCCGATATCCCCGCCGCCTTGCAGGATGAAATCAATGAATTCAGAACTCAGCTCATGGAATCCGTCGCCGAGAGTGACGATACCCTAATCGAAAAGTATTTCGAAACAGGCGAATTGACACCGGAAGAACTGACTAACGGTCTCCGCAAAGCAGTCCTCAACGGCAAACTTTTCCCGGTGCTTCCAATTAGCGCATCTAACAATATCGGAACGGATATCGCTCTAAACCTCATCGTTGACCTCCTTCCCGCTCCGAATAAAGTAGGCGATGTTACAGGAAAACCAAATCCAGAAGCCGAAGAAGCCACCGAAACCCGCAAGGTCAGCGAATCCGACCCGACATCCGCCCTTGTTTACAAAACGTTCAGCGAAGAGCATGTCGGCAGATTGACATATATCAAATGCTACTCCGGTAGCATCAACAACGGCCAGGACCTCTACAATCCAGAACAGAACAGCTCCGAAAGAATCGGAACCCTTTATGTTCCCCGGGGCAAAGACCGCAAAGAGGTCAAAAAAATCGCCGCCGGAGATATTGGCGTTACAGTCAAATTAAAATCGACCAATACCGGAGACACACTCTGCGAAAAATCCAAACCAATCGTCCTGACTCCCATCCAGTTCCCCCATCCTGTAATCGATGTCGCCATCGTCGCCAAACAGAAGGGTGAAGAGGACAAGATCGCAACCGGTCTTGCCAGACTGGCCTCGGAAGACCCCACTTTCACATATAATGTGGACTCCGAACTCAAGCAAACCCTCCTCTACGGCATGGGCGAACTTCAGCTCGATATGATAGTCGATAAGCTCAAAGAACAGTTTGCCGTCGAAGTCGAACTCAAAAGACCAAAAATAAAATACCGCGAAACAATCCGCAAAACCGCCGAAGCTCAGGGTCGCCATAAAAAGCAGACCGGCGGCAGAGGCCAGTTCGGCGATGTCTATCTTCGGCTCAGTCCTCTCGAAAGAGGCTCTGGCTATGAGTTCCTCGACGAAATCACCGGCGGAGTCGTGCCGAGCAAATTCATTCCGGCGGTCGATAAGGGCGTTCAGGAAATTATGGAAAAAGGCGTCCTCGCCGGATGCAAGGTCGTGGATGTCTCCGTGGCTCTCTACTACGGCTCATACCATACCGTGGACTCCAGCGAGATGGCTTTCAAGCTGGCCGCCCATCTCGGGTTCAAAGCCGCTTTCGAGAAAGCCGACCCATACATCCTCGAACCCTACGACAATGTCGAAATCATCGTCCCAGAAGAATTCACTGGCGATGTAATGGGCGACATTTCTTCGCGCAGAGGTAAAATTTCCGGCATGGAACCCACCGGCGCTTTCACGAAAGTCAAAGCTCAGGTTCCTCAAGCCGAACTCTACAAATATTCAACAATCCTCAGAAGTCTGACTCAGGGACGCGGATTCTTCTCAAGGGAATTCTCCCACTACGAGGCCGCTCCGCACGATGTTCAACAGCAGATCATCGAAGATTCCAAAAAGACCGAAGAAGAAGAATAGCCAATCTGCAACAAAAAAAGGCGAACCGATTTCGGTTCGCCTTTTTTTATTCCCATTCGCTTATCATAGTAGCCAGTGGGGTGTTTGGGCGTCAGAGTTCACGCACCTTTTCTACTACAGCCGAGTAATCCGCCGCTTTGTAGAACGCCGACCCCATAACGAGTATATCCGCGCCGCCCTCGATTACGCGCAGAGCGTTATCCGGAGATATTCCGCCGTCGATAGCTATCATCATCGACGGCTTTTTACGGTTGCGAATTTCATCGGCTTTCAGAAGGTTAAGATATCCTTCTTCGAGGAATTCCTGACCGGCAAACCCGGGGAATACAGTCATGATAAGCACCATCTCGATATGCTCGATAATCTTTTCAAGCGATGACATATCGTTGTCCGGGTTGTAGCTGATTCCCGGTTTCGCGCCCATTTCTCTGATTTTGTCCGCTATCTCGATTGCCTTGTCGGGCGAATCACAAATTTCATCGTGAAATGTGATGTATTCGCATCCGATTTTCGCGAATTCCGGTGCCCATTTTAGCGGATCGGTAACCATCAAATGAGCATCGCATGGCAAACTTGTGGTCTTTGTAACAAAGCTCGAAATCTTGGGTCCAAAACTGATGTTCGGCACAAAATGCCCATCCATAATATCGAGATGAATCATGTCCGCGCCCGAGGATTCCGTCTTGCGAATCTCCCTCTCTAAACTCCCGAAATCCGCCGCCAAGACCGATGGCGCAATCAAAACATCGTTGCTCATACCATATCCTTTCTTTTTGAAACAATCTCCCGCACCATCCCGAACCACTCTTCGGCTTGACTTTTACGAGAATACCGACCGGTAGGTATGTGCCTGACGAGAGCGTTTGAGGCGAATTTCGCCTTCAAATCCGCCAATGCCATTGTTGCAGATTGAACATCCTCCGGAGCTATCATAAGCGCGTTGGGAATATCTTCCAAAAGCTCACGAGCTTCGCCATCCGGCAAACAGGCCAGAATAGGGTTCCCCAGCCCGATATATTCGTATGCCTTGCAGGTCGTCAAACCCCTTTCGCCCGGACGCGGGTCTATATATAATAAGGATACATCCGTCTCTGCGCCAACCTGAAGGGCTTCCCGATGGGGCAGAAAGCCCAGAAGCTCGATTCTATCGCCCAACTCTAGTCTCGCGATGTCGTCGCTAAGTCTCTGCGGATAACGTCCTGCGATACGCAACCGCACTCCCGGCGTCTCAGCCATAGCTTCCAGAACCGGCCATGGATATCGAATATCGGGATAGATCGTCCCGAGATAGAACAAAGTCAGTTCATCGTTTTTTCGAGAAAAGTCCAACCCCTCGAAATCCTCCGGAGCATATCCATTGGGAATATGCTTGACTCGAACCTTCGGCGCAAACTGCCTCATCTCGTCGCAAATCGCATCATTAACTCCTGTTATCAAATCAGCATAACGAACGGTTTTTCGCGCAAGACGTCTGTTCATAAGCTTATGGGGTAACGGCAATCTTGGCCGCATCGGATTCTCCGTCCACGAATCCCGAAAATCGAGAATCAAAGGCAAACCCAAAGCATCCGCCGCGCGTCTTGCCGCAATGGCTGTGGAATAAGGGGGGCACGTAGCCCAAACGAAATCGGCGGATGGCGCCGCCATAACCCCCAGCTTCGAAGCCGGACGAATCCACCATATCTTGTTATCCGGAAGGACGAAATAATCGCTGATGGGCGCGTGAATAGCCCCGGGCTTGCGTTTGCGGATAAAACTCAAAGGGTCGAGCCGTTCCGGAGTCCGCAGAACCTCGAAAGTAGTGGGTATCTCCGCCGTCAAACTATCGTCGCGGACATTGTAATCCCCCTCCGCCGCACAGATGACAGTCCCCTCCAAACCCAGTTCCGAAGCGTATTTCAGCATCTTAAGCGGCCTAATCGCACCGGGTCCGCCATGGGGAGGAAAATAAAAACTGTAAACGAGAGCCTTCATATTTTAAATCTAATCAAATAAACCCGCGCGGTCAATTTATAATCCGTTGCAGAACAATTTTTTTTCATTATCTTTCATTTACTATGAGAAAAATAATCCTATCGATCATAATCATTTCAGCTGTAGCCCTCTCCCAGGGCCTTCCTGTCGCCACAACTATCGCGCCCCCTAACAACGACGGCACGATTCGATGGTTCGGCTGGTCCATCGCGACCGGCGATTTCAACGGCGACGGCCACGGCGATATAGCAATCGGTGCGCCACGCTCCGATCGCCCGCCGACCCATCCCGATTCCGCCCTCGGATATGCCGGCAGAGTCGATATCTACTTCGGACCCATTTCCGAAGGCTTCCACGACGGCTTTTCCCTGCCGCCCGACCACACTTTATATGGAGCGGACTCATCCGGCCAGCTCGGTATATCCGTCGCCAATGCCGGGGATTTCAACGGCGACGGTTACGACGACCTCCTCGTGGGCGCAAACGCCGTGCGGGGGATAGGCGAGGCTTACATTTTCTTCGGAGGCCCGGCCATGGCCGATTCTCCCGAATATACCTTCTCCGGAATAGCCTCCGCGGACAACTTCGGGTATTCGTGCACCGGAATTGGCGACCAGAACGGTGACGGCTACGACGATGTCCTCGTCGGTGCCCTCTACAACGACGCCATCGGTCCGCGAACCGGCCAGTGCTATATCTTTTTCGGCGGAGACCCGGCGGACACTTCTGCAGACTTCGTAATCACAGGCCTCGACAGCCTCGACGATTTTGGCGTCGTGATGGACGGCCCCTTCGATTTCAACGGAGACGGCCAGCCGGACTTCGTAATCGGCGCGGTGCAAGCTGGCGGATACTGGTTCAAACCGGGAGAGGGCTATGTTTTCTATGGCGGCTCCCTCCTCGACGAAAGCCCCGACTGGACAGTCACCGGCACTCACCCTATGGAATTTTTCGGCGGCGGAGCCTCCGCCCTCGGCGATGTTGACCGAGATGGCTACGACGACGCCCTTTTCGCGGGCTACAATCATCACAGCCCCCCTGATTCCGGCCTTGGGCGCGCGGTTCTGCTCTTTGGAGGAACTGGAGACACATTGACACTCATAGGCGACATGCCCGACCAGTTTCTCGGAAGTGAAATCGCCTCCGCTGGAGATTTCGACGGCGACAACCGAGCAGAATTCGCCATTTCCCAGGCGATCGACGACAACGGCGACGATTTCGGTTTCGTCAAAATCTATGGTATTGCGACTCTGCCGGATTCATCCCGCGAAATTCAGGTCGATACGGTCATATACAACCCGGCGGCTCGAAGCGACACCTGGTTCGGTTATAGAATGGCCTCATTGCTCGACATCAACGGCGATTCCTACCCCGATTTCGCTGTTACCGACCCTCGAATGCCCAACGACCCCGGTCTTTACGAAGCTCAGGGCAGAGTCTATATTTACAATGGCTGGCGAGTGCTGTTCCCGATTTTCGCCGAGATAATAAATCCCCTCGCCGGCGGTCGAACAGCCTGTCCGCGCCAGGGAACGGAAATCCGCCTGAGGCAGGAATTCGGCTTTGTGAATCTATCAGCGACCGTATCCGTCGAATCGGACTCCGGAACAAATCTATTTACCCTTGATTCTACTGCCCTTCAAATGATAAACGATACAACCCTCCTGTTCACTCCAACCCGTGACTGGAACCACGGCGAGGAGGTTGTAGTAACGCTTATTTCAGCCGATATGCCATCGGGCGAGGAACTTGACGCACCGGTAAGCGACAGCTGGATTGCCGATTTGCAAGCGCCCGCCGTCGAACCGCTGGTTTTAGATTTCCTCGATGACGACCCATATCCCGTTTTCTATTGGATAGTTACAGCCGACGATTACGACGAGGAACTCGAACATATTGGAAGCGGTGTTGTTTACTGCGATGCAGACTCCGTATATCCATCCAACATTTTCGATGTCGAAATCGAGGGCGCGAAGGAGAGGAAAATCATCGCCGTGCCCCTCTCGGAACTGGGTTTGCGAGCGTCATACGCCGACTCTGTCACGATGTGCTTATCGGGCATCCACGACGACCCTGACATGCCCTGCGGCCCGAACATCGCCGATGTTCTCTGCCAGACTCGCTATTTTGTCCGCGCATGGACGGCGGATTTGAGTTTCGAGTCGGGGAGTCTGGAGCCCACAGTTCTCACTATCGGCGCCCTTCCCGGAATGACCGATGCCTACGATCCCGGCGGCGACATTATATTGCCGCCTATCCCCGCAGGCAGAGTCCACGTGCGTTTGAGCCTTGCCAGCGAGGGGATTCCGGCTTATAACTCCCTCCTTCGCGACCTACGAGGTGCCGATGACGACACGATTCAATGGGTTGTAATCACCGAGGGAAGCGGATCCGCCTCGATCCGATGGAATCCTGATCTTCTGCCGTCTGGCAAATTCATCATCGACGGCAGAACCAATATGCGCGCTTTCTCAGAATATTATATCTCCTTAGGCGATACTATCGAAATAGAATTCACGACCGGCCCGAAAACCCTTTTCCCGGTGGATTTCCATGCCGATTTCCCCCGATGGCAGATGGTTTCGTCTCCTCTCTACCTCGACAATTCTTCGATGTCTCTCTACGAATCCTTTATCGACGCCCTTTTCGACGGTGCGGAAAAATGGATTTACACCTTTGATTCGGAAACCGGAATCTACGAATACCCCGATAAGTGGCCGACGGGCAAGGGGTTATGGTTTTATATCAATCCAGATGACATTACTGGAAGCAGGAACGTCCCCCTCGTGCATGCAGGATGGCCTATCGACACGCTGAAAATCCCAATCCACAGGGGATGGAACCAGATAGGCGCACCAATTTCCGAGGTTACCGACGGCGAAATCGGTGCGGAACCTTCCGGAGAGCTGATTTCGGGCACCCTGTTCGGTTTCGGTGAGACCGGAGACTATTATTTCGCGGACGCCCTGACACCAGGAGAGGGTTTCTGGATTCTCAGCGCGGCGGAGGGGGATTTAGTCGCGCCAATGCGCCCATCGACAGCCCGTAAAAGCATATCAATAAAGGATTTGACAACCGACTTCGGAGCATATCCACCTAATCCTCCCGGATTTGCAGTCGTTCCGGAAAAACCGCAAAACCTCTCCCTCGGCATCTTTCCGAATCCATTCAACGCGGCATGCAGAATTTCACTGCCGGAGGATTTCGTCGGAGATATTCTTATATTCGACATCTCCGGGCGAAAAGTTCGAAGTTTCATCGACGCCGGGTCAGAAATTATCTGGCGGGGCGAGGATAATTCCAGCGAAGAGCTTCCCAATGGTGTATATCTCATTAAAGCCGGCAACAGTGCGTTTTTCAAGGCGGTTCTTCTGCGTTAGGCACATTGAAAAGCACATCTTATCAACATCTTATCCACCGGCTTATTAACAAGTGGGACAATAACTTACCCAAAAATTCCCTTGCCTTATTCAGAATTAGCCCTAAATTGAATAATTATGTCTAAACTATGCAATAACAACCCCGCGATAATCCTCAAACGCCTGCTGGATATGGGCGAAGACGAAATTGTCCTTCATCTCGGCGAAGGCGAACTCGAGGACGAGATAATCGACGAACCTATGGAACCAATACCTATGCAAAATGAAGCAGATAGAATACAGAAGAATACATCTGATAGCAAACCGAATACAAATGACAGCGTTCTGCTTCAGATTCCTTCCACTATCGAGGAGCTGGAGGAAGAGATACTCGCCGATGGCGGATGCCGTAAATGCGACCTTTCCGAGGGGAGAAACAAAATCGTGATAGGCGTCGGCGATCCCAAGGCCAGAATCGTATTTATCGGCGAAGGCCCCGGTGCGGAAGAGGACAAGACGGGAATCCCCTTCGTAGGCCGTGCAGGACAGCTGTTGGACAAAATTTTCGAGGCCATGGGCTTATCGCGCGAGAAGGGAATTTACATCTGCAACATCGTGAAATGCCGCCCCCCGGGCAACCGCGATCCCCTGCCGGAGGAGTCTTCAGCCTGTATGCCTTACTTGCTCAACCAGCTGGAGATCATCAAACCCGCCGTGATATGCTGTTTAGGAAGAGTAGCGGCTCAGAATCTTCTGAACACCGACGCCACTCTCGGCAACATGCGCGGCAAAACCCACTATTTTCAGGGCATTCCGGTCATCGTAACCTATCATCCGGCTTATCTTCTGCGAAACGCGGCTGGAAAAAAACCGACCTGGGAAGACATGAAGACCCTCCTCGGAATTGCCGGTCTGCCTGTCCCTAAACCCTAAGCGTTGTCCTGAGCCTGTCGAAGGGAGCAATAACTAATTATGGAAGATAGACTACCCCCCCAGAATATAGAAGTTGAACGCGCGGTTTTAGGCGCGATGATGATCGAGCCGGAGGCTTTTTTCCGCGGACTCGAAATCCTCAAGCCCGAATATTTTTATCAGGAGGGTCACGCTAAAATTTTTCAGGCCATGGAGGCCCTCGCCGAGAAGGACAGCCCTGCGGACCTTGTAACCGTAGCGGATCAGCTTCATAAAAGCGGCGATCTCGAGCGAATCGGAGGCAGAAGCTACATCGCCTCGCTAACCACCGGTGTTGTAACATCCGGCAATCTCGAATACCACGCCGAGATCATCCGTGAGAAAGCCGTTCTGCGCAAACTTATCCATGTCGGCGGGGATATCGTCGCAAAATCATATTCGGAGCACGAAAGTATCGACGATCTTCTCGACGATGTCGAGAGCATGATCCTGCAGATAGGCGAACAGAGGCTTCGGGGCGATTTCGCCTCCCTCGACGATATAATTCCGAAAACGTGGGAAAAGCTTGACGAAATCCGCAATAGCCCTCATTCCGTAACCGGTCTGGCTACTGGTTTTCGGGAGCTGGACGATTTAACCAGCGGCCTTCACGGCTCCGATTACGTCATCATCGCGGCGAGGCCTTCAGTCGGGAAAACATCTCTGGCTTTGGGGATGGCGCTGAACGTAGCGGTTGAGCAGGAACAGGGCGTGGCCCTATTCTCGTTAGAAATGGCCGCGGAACAGCTTGTGATAAGACTTATGGCAAATAAATTCCGGGTAAATGCCCACTCCCTAAGAACCGGAAAACTGCGTAAATCCGATTTCAAGCGCATCGGCGGAAAATTGCCTCTCCTTGCTAAAGCTAATGTTTTCATCGACGACACACCTTCCCTGACCGTTCTCGACATGAAAGCGAAATGCCGAAGACTCATGAAACGCCATAGTATAGGCCTTCTGATAGTCGATTACCTGCAGTTGATAACCGCTGGCGGTCGAAGAATCGAAAGCCGTCAGCAGGAAATCACCCTCATATCCCGCCAGCTGAAAGCACTCGCCCGTGAGTTGGACGTGCCTGTGATTGCGCTGTCTCAGCTTTCGAGAGCGGTGGAGTCCCGGGAAAACAAGCGCCCTATTCTCGCGGACCTTCGCGAATCGGGGGCTATCGAGCAGGACGCCGATGTCGTGATGTTCATTTACCGTCCAGAGATGTATGGTTTAAAATACACCGAAGTTTACGGGGAAGGCGGAATGGAGAAAAAAGTGCCCAGCGATGGTATCGCCGAGCTTATTCTTGCTAAACAGCGCAACGGCCCGGTGGGAAGCGTATTCATGACATTCCATAAGGAATACGCGACCTTCGAAGACCTAGCGCCAGCCGCCCTCGATAACCTCGCGGAGACATACGACGAGCAGGAATACCAGCACGGCGGGACTTAACCGTGAACGGAACGTCCAGCGAAAAACGCTTCGACGAGCTAGTTTTCGAGGCTCCATTCGGAAGAGCTGAGCAAACTTTGGGCGCGATTACTCTAGTATTAGTTATCGTTGTGGGTTTTGTCTTTCAGGTGGGGATTTCTACGAGAGGAGGGGATACTCTATTGTGGAAAGTCATCGGGTTTATCCCGATAGCGGTTGCGGGGTTTCTGTGGTTCGGAAGCCCGCGAAGATACACTCTGGGAGAGGACTCTCTTCGAATCTACTCGGTCTTTTCTCGAAATGTTATCCCTTATAACGAGATACGGAAGGTGGAATTCTATCGGGAAGGTGAGATTCAACTCATAGATAATAGCTTTTTGCCTTCGAACCTGATGATATATCTCCACTGCTTTCGACACCCTGTTTATGGAATATTGAAGTCGAAATCAAATTCGATCTTTCCTGCTGTTATAGTCATTGCGGAAAAAGAAGCATATCTGCTTTCCACTAGCGACAACTCGAGTTTCGTTAGAGCTTTGAAAAGCCGCATAAAATAGCCCTTCTCAAACTGTCCCCACAGGAACACTTTCTACATATCGGAACGTTCCGTATAATGCAAATATCCCATAACTATCTAACACATAATAAGATAGCTTTTTGGCATCTGTTGTGCGTAATTAGAGATGAAGCACTCTTTAGGAGCCATTATGAATGTAAAACAAAGATTAGAAGATTTCGCTTTTTCAATGCTGTTTGCATGCATTCCTCTTATGCTTTTTCTCGGATTGTTTGCCCTTGCTTCGGTTAGCTACGGCGCACCCACGGCAGATATCGAGTTAGAACTTGAAAGAACGGACGCCATTCTTCAGAGTATTCAGGAAAACCTACCGCAATATGCTTCAGGTCAAGTTTTGGAACAGCTCGCAGTTGCAATTGATATGCAAAATGACGCCTATGCCGCACTGGAAAGGGGCGAGAAGATGCTTGCCCTTCATATGACAATGCAGTCGAGGGAAACCGCACGCCGTGCTGAATCCATTATTTCTCAACTTACGCCGAACGAACCGGGGGCACCCGAGGGGCTTTTGCGACTTATCGAGGGAAACGCGGAGCTAATCGAGGATCTTTCACCAGTTGTGGATGAATATGGCGGCGAGGTTTCGCGTTCAAGTTTTGCGGCGGCTGTGGATCTTCAAAGAGAAGTCTGGCTAGCTTTTGAAAACGGCGATTACGAAGTCGCAGGGAAACTTGGCCGGATGGTGCACGATAAACTAAATCAGGTTCGCAAAGCTATATCCATGGCCAGTAGCCGCAATTACTCAGAACAGATAGCGGCTGAAATCGAGAGAACTTCCGAGGTCCTTGTCCGCGCCGAAGAAAAGTTACCGGAGGGTGCCGCCGAAGCGATGGACCTTCTTCGAACAGCTCGGGAGATGTTCACGGAATCCGAGGCACTATATTCTCAAGGCCGTTCCAGCGAGGCTTCTCGGATGCTTCAGGAGGTTACGGTTATTGTTCAGAGAGCCGTAAAACTCGCTGAACAAAGAAGTCTTCAGTCCGTCGAACTGATCGAGACAATATGCCGAACAGATGACTATCTCGATGTTGCCCGGACAAGGGTTCAAGAATCCGGTTTCGGCAACGCCATCGATATTATGGAGCGCGCCGACGATATTCAGACTTCTGCAAAACACGCCCTGAATATTTCTGAAAATCCCAAAGCAGAAAAACTAACCCTCGAAGCCCGCCGTCTGGCGGATTTGGCTATACGCACATCTCACGAAGACGATGAAATCGATCTCGATAAAATCGAAGGCGCAATCGCAAAAACAGATGATATTATTTCAAGATATACTCCCAACATCGAGCAATCCGGAAATGCATCCGCAATTGACCTTCTACGGCGAGCGGAACACTTTCAGGCCGAGGCTGTTACTCTCACTTCGCAGAAAAAATACCGCGAGGGTCTAACTATGACCAGAGCGGCATTGGAGACTGTTCAGAGGGCGGCTCGAATCGAAGGTATTGAATAGATAGTAAAGAATTTCAAAACGGGGGATTAGAAGCGCTCCCCTGGATCCCCCGAGATAAAAACGGCCCTTTTAAGAGGGTCGTTTTTTATAGAAATGAGGATTTTCGGCCAGACCATCTCTGACATTCTGTCCGAAAATTTTGCTACGGTAATATGTCTGTAGTGTTGTGCCGTATATTGGTTTGACAGGAAAATGCGCGAAAATAGTGTTCAGAGCGAAAATTGTTCCGAAATTATCTTTCGGGTGCCGAAGGGTATAAACCATAAGCAGTCTTTTAGTGCGAAGCCGCTCTTTAATGGTCAGAACCTGCCTGCCTGTGTGGGTTTCGTTAGCGAGGAGGCTGTCCAGATGAAGCATAGCGCCTACAGTCGAGAATCTTCGAGTGCGATGTCCGATGAATTCGAGGGCCATTCCAATAGTGCTTCGAAGGTTGTTACTGCTCATGTTCTCAGCGAGTCCCCAGAGAGGTTTAGCCGGGGGTTTGCCCGATAGGCCGGTTTCATGAAACAGCTTTTCCAATTTTAACCTCGCGCTTCTGAATTGGCGATTCTCAAGGTGGCGCAGGAAAGCTTCGCTCTCTGAAACTGGCAGATTGGAATGATTCTGTATTTCCATAATCAGTGTGAAAATATCTCAGGAGTTCTTATACCAAAATATTTGCCCGTGTTCGGCAGATAGCCCAGTGGTCTGAGTTTTGCGGGGTCAATTTTGCCGTCGGTGATGACATCCTCATCAATGTGCACCGCCACAATTTCACCTATGAAAAGATCGTGGGAGCCTAAGTTCAAGACATTTCTCACGACGCACTCAAGATTTACCGGGCATTCTGCTACGAGGGGGACGTCGATTTCGTCGGCCGGGATGCGGGTAAAACCGCATTCGGCGAATTTGTCGATGCCATCGCCGTGAATCGTGCCGGATTTAGCTACCGAATCGACAAGGTCTTCGGAAGGGATGTTAACTACGAACTGGCAGTTATTTTGTAAGTGCTTGTAACTGAATCTATTATCCCTGCGGACGCCTATCGCAATCTGCGGCGGTTCGGAGGCGGCTACGCCAATCCAGGAAATAGCTATGATGTTGTCGCCAAGTTTCTTGCTTGCCACGGAGATTACAGCGGCTGGCACTGGCGCGAGGAAAGGAGCGAAATTGTCAAATCGTTTCTTCATCTTTCTCCTAAATGATATAAAATAGCACTTGGTTTTAACCATTTAATTATACCGAAATAATCCCGAAAATCCACCTTGAATTTGAGGGAGAATTTTGAAGAATACTTTTCTTGTGAATAAATTTCTGATTAAAAGCCATGTGTCATCTAAAAAATCACTTTAAAAACAGTTATCTATCTTCATTCTGTATAATAAGAAAGCTGAAATAATGCTTGCGAATTCGAGGAACAATAATTATTAATATGTATAACAATGGCCGGAGAAATGCATATCTCAAAGTAACAAAAACTCCGGCGATGGAGGAAAAGTGCGCATAATTGCCGTTTTTTTAGTGATAATACTTGGAGCCGCGGCCTTTGCGGTCGATACGATACCGCCATATGTCGAGCTGGTCTGGCCGGACAGCGGTGCGTATGTCAGTTGCACGGATATCACGATCGAGATGATTATCGTAGACAGGGATTTCTGGATCGACCGAAGCTCTGTTCTGCTGACCGTTAATAATTTGCCCGATTGGCTCTACGCTATCGACGAATCCACTTTTAGCTGGGTGGATAGCTTCTTTTATTTCCCAATTCACGAAACTGTTTTCGATGGCGATTCTCTTTGGTGCCTGATGAGCCCGGTCGCCGACTACGACGACAACTATTCCGACGGATTCAGCTGGGCCTTTCATATAGATCAGAGAGGACCGGATATAAGCGGTATGAATCCACCGCCGGGCGCGGAAGTTGCCGATCCTCGGACAGAAATTTCCGCTGTGGTTTTCGACCAGGCGGGACTGACCGAAGATAGCTGTTATATCACAATTAATGGCGACTCTTATCCCCTTTTCGATAGCTACGCGGCATGGTTTGCCGACACATTCATGTTCTATTCCGACCTTGCAGGGCTGTTCTTTCCGGGAGGCGACACGGTAGAGGTTTGCGTCTATTCAGCCGACGGCGCGCAAGGTTGCGGCGTCAACTGGAGCGATACATGCTGGTGGTTTACTCTGCCCTCGGGAGGACCAACAGCCGAGCTTGTTTGGCCGCCAGACGGCAAGTGGATTTCCTGCGACGACACTTTTGCGGTTTTCAGAATTTTGGATTCGGAGGGTGTTGAGGAGGATTCCATACGAATCGAAGTTGGCGCGGAAAGCTGGACTACGGCCGATCCGGAATTAACTTGGTCGCCGCCTTTCCTGTATTGGAGCCTTGCCGGAATGCCCGAAGGCTGGATCGACGGCACCCTTTACGCTTTCGACATAATTGGAAATGCAATGGATCCGCCGCTGGATTTCGGTTTCGGTCTCGATTTCACAAGGCCTTATCTTCTTAATGAGACTCCTGCCCACGGCTCTGCGGTTTACGACCTGAACCCCGAGGTCTTTTTCGACCTCTATGACGATCTCGCAGGCATGATGCACGGACCTACCCTCGCGGGGATTTCTGTTGACGGTTCCCCGCGAAGCTGGTTTAGCCTTTCGGATTTGGAGTTTTCACGGGTTGGTTCGACATATCGACTCGATTCGACAGCGGTGCCACCCATCCGCGGCGGAGATACAGTGTCTGTGCGAGTTATCGCCTATGATTCAGTAACGGTCTGCGAAACAAACCGGATTGATACAACGTGGTTTTTCTATATACCATATACTCCTCCGACAGCGCATTTGATTTCGCCAGACAGCGGTGCGGTGAGCGCGTGCGACAATCAGGAAATCTGGTTTTATCTTCAAGACGACGAGGGAATTCGCCTAAACTCGATATTGGTGCGCATTTCCGGTTTTTACTATAATCTCGCATCCCCGGAACTCAGCTATTCTAACGATACCCTCTGGTTCTCACCGACGACGCCTTGGGCGCATGGTTCATACATTTCCGGCTCATTATACTATGCCGAAGATCTTCTGAGTAATCCTATTGCTGAGCGGATAGAGTTCGGATTTTATATTGATCTTCATGGCCCCGAAATTGTATCATATTCACCGCCGGAATTTTCGCTATCCGCCGATACTCTTCGACAGGCGAGGATTCGGATCGAGGACGTTCCAGCGGGTCTCGATCCCTCGAGTGTGGAAATTACAGTTGATGGATTTCCCTACATCATCGATGGTAGCAACCTCCGCTGGGAAGACCCCTTCCTGATTTTCGATCCTGCATTTGCGGGTGCCTGGGACGATGTCGATTCAGTAGAAATCTGTCTGACATCGGCTTTCGACAATCCCGATTTATGCCCTCCCAACGCGGCGGTTCCTTTCTGCTGGACCTTCTATATCGACGCTCGCGATCCGGTCGCGAATCCCCCGGACGGCGCGGTAGTAGCATGTGTAGAACAGGCGATATCCCTTTATCTATGGGCCCCGGGAGGTATTGTCGAGAGTTCTGTCCTGCTGGAAATCAATGGCACACCCTACACAACAGCGGATTCCCGTCTGACTCTAACCGCCGCCGATACATTGCTTTTCGTGCCGGATGATCCCTGGACGGACGGCGACAGTGTGATTTGCCTTCTCGTTCACGCCGAGGGCGGTCTTGGTTCGTCCATCGATTCCGTCCGATGGGGTTTTCTTATGGATTATTCTCAGCCGGAATTGATATCGGCAAACCCAGCGCCGGGTGAAGTCGTTGCTATGGTCGATCCGCCGGTGGAGTTCGAGCTTATCGACTCTATTTCCGGGCTTTTGCCGGGGGCTTTCCAGTTGACTTTTAATGGCAGTTCTTTTGGATGGGATAATCCAGCTCTGACAAGGGTTGGCGATTATTTCACCCTCGATTTGCCCACCGCCGGAATTCACATTTCGGGGGGAGATACCGCGGAAGTCTGCATTCACGCGGAGGATTTCGCATATCCCGAATATTGCGGGCCGAATTTTATCGATACATGCTACACATTTTCGATAGAGGCCGGTGGCCCCACTGCAGAGCTGATTTCCCCCCCGGAACTAACAGCTTATGCCTGCGATTCGAATATCGTGATAGTCGTAGATGACCATAATGGCTATCTTTGGGAGACGCTGGAGATTGAAATTAACGGCGAAGTCCTATTGCACGGAGATTCGCGGATCGATATTTCCGGTGACACTATAAACATATCCTTCGAGCACACAAGCGGGGAGACTCTGCACGTAGTTTTTGCGGAACTTCAGGATTCGCTCGAAAATAGTTGCGTTCCTGACGAATGGCTCGTGATTTTCGACCACGAACCGCCGGTTGTGGAATGGATTTTTCCCCCTGCGGGCACGACTTTGACGGCTACCGACCCGACTGCGATAGCGGTAGTCGCGGATTCAGTTAGCCTTGGCGGAATAAATACCATGGAGGGTCATCCTTACTACGTTTCCGGCGACACGCTCTTTTTCGAGTTTTCCGGATTGGCCGATTACGACACTGTCCAAATCTCCTTAGAGGTTTATGATTCGGCTATTTGCGCGAATTATGATACTTCCGAGATTATCTTCTTTATTGACGCCGCCCCGCCGGTTGCGGATTTGATTTTACCGGAGGATTCGGCATGGACTCTTTGCGATCCTCAAGAGGTCAGAATATTGTTGACAGACCCCTCTGGAGTTAATCCTTCAGGTTTGCAGGTCAGGATAGGGGGAGATACTTACGGTCTCAGCGATCCCAATCTACGAATTTCCGGTGATACGCTGATATTCTCGCCAGATACCGCATTTCTGCCGGGAGAAGTTGTAGTGGAGATACTTTTCGCTCAGGATAGATGGGGAAATATACTTGCAGATTTCAGCGCATTATTCTATCAGCAGGATAATCCTGCAATAACCGATGTCGATCCGATTCCGGAGGGCAGTTCGGAGACTGTTGCGCCGGAGATTACCGTGGATTATGCCTTTGCCGATTCAGCATGGATAGAAATCGAGGGAGCAATTTATACCGTGGGCGACCCGGGCTTTTCATATGTTTCCGGCGATGCTTTCGCCTTCGATACCGATGTGGCAGGGCTTTCGTGGACTGCGGGAGATACTATCGACGTTTGCGCTTACGCCCTCGCGGACGCTGATTACTGCGGCCCTGCGGTAGCTGAGAGTTGTTGGACCTTCTATATTCAATACTCTCCGCCCGAATGGGCTTTCAGTTTTCCGGAGTGTTCCAGCTGGACCGCGTGCGAATTCCAGACTTTTATCGTTGAGCTAATTGACGACGACGGCATTGACGAGGCTTCGATTGAAATATCGGTAAATACCATTAGTTACGATGTTTCCGACGATGAGCTAACCTTCGATCCGCTCAGCGGCGAGTTGGAATATACGCCCTCTGTGCCCTTCGTTTCGGACACGATTATTTTCTGCCTGAACTCCGTAGCGGACGTTCTGGGCGCGTTTGCCGGCGATTTGCCGGCGTGTTGCGAGATGTTCCTCGACGTTACACCGCCGCAAGGCGTGTTTACAATCTCTCCGGGCGAATATCTGCCGGTGCCGGGAGCGCCGATCGAGATCGAGGTTATTGACGCCGGCGCGGGAGCACAAATAGACAGCGCTTCGGTGAACTGTGCCTGGGCTTTCCCCGCCGATGACGAGCTTGAATGGCTCGATCCAGTTGCGGTTTTCGACATCTATCCCCTTCTTGATGTTCCGCCGCCGGAGAGCGTTGTTGTATGCCTTTACGTCAGCGATTTGGTCGAGTATTGCGCACCGAACGACACGGTTTTCTGCGCGGTTTATCCGCTAAATATAAGTGGCCCTGTAATCGAGATGATTTCGCCTGGAAACGGCGCGGTTACATCGTGTGCGAACGGTCCTCTCGAGTTCACGGCGGTGGACATACACCAAATCGATACTTCAACGGTCAGTCTTATACTTGATGGAATAGAAATCACGCCACCAGATTCACGTTTGTCTTTCCCTGACGACATCACGATAGTTTTCACTCCGGATACGGCGTGGCACCATGGCGCAACGATTTGCGGGACTCTGAGCGTTTACGACACTCTCGGTGCGATGTCTTTACCCTACGATTTCTGCATCACGATAGATATCGAACCGCCGCAGATTATCGAATACACGCCATTTGCGGATATTATCGACACCTTTGCCGCGATTCAAATCGTCGTGGAAGATTTGCCCGCCGGAATCGACTACGATTCTCCGGTGGTGCTGGTTAACGGCGATTCTGTTCTTTTCGATTGGCATGGCGATACGATTGTTGTTCCGCGCGATTCCCTTGAATTCTGCGAGTTCGATACTCTCGATATCGCGGTAGTTGGGCTGTCGGATTTAGCGGTCGTTTGCGGCGCAAATACTCTTCCCGACACTGTTTGGAGTTTCGTAATCCTCGACGACGACACCCTCGGCCCGGCAATCGGCAGTTTTTCGCCGGGGTCGGCAAATTCGGGAATCGCTTTTGTGGTTACCGCAGAGATATCCGATACGAGCGGAGTTTACGAGGCATTTGTCCTCTGGAGCTCTGGGGATGAGCTTTCCGCTGATCCAGACTCGGTGGGGATGAGCGAGTTTACGCCGGGAATATGGGCTTCCATCGACAGTATCGGCCACATCTTCGACGATTGGGCGACGGTCGCGGTCTGTGCCTGGGACGACGATTTCGATTGCGAAAACCCTATGGACAGGTCGCTCAAATGCGATACTTTCCTTGTGCCCCTTTTCCCGCTGGCTTTGGAACAGGTTCCGACGACTCATGGTTCCTGGAATCCCTCTTCGTGGGGGGATCCGCTTTGTGTCGGCGAGAAATTCAGAGGGGGCGTTATGTTCACAAACCCCGACACAATAACACTTTACGCCGATTCTATAATCATATCGATCGGCGATGTTATCACGGTAAAAGAATGGGCAGATACGTCCTTAAGCGCCGGAGAGAGCCTATTCGTGCCCCTCGAGCTTATCGGAGACGATGAGGGCGATTTCACCGATACCCTGAAAATATTCGATTATCGATTCACATATCCGATAGGCGTGGATACGCTATTTGCCAGCCTGATGTTCTGCGATTTCAAAGCCGGCCCGAATCCGTTTTCGCCCAATAACGACGGCATTTACGACGAATTCAAGCTGGAATTGCCGCGAACCGGCGATATCGAGATTTCTTTCTACCGTCTCGAAGGCCAGCGGGTAGCCACTCTGGAAGGCACCGGCAGAAACTATGCCTGGAGCGGCAGGGACGATAGGGGGCATCCACAACCGCCTGGAATTTACTTGTGGGTCATTCGTATCGATGGTGATGTATATAAACATGGTTCCGTAACCTTAGCGAGATAGCCTTTAAAGGCGAGGTCTTTTATGAAAATAATCAAGAATTTGATATTGGCGGCATGCCTTATTTTATCGGTGTTTGCGGACGCCGGAGATTTCGGTGTGAAAGAAACCGGCGCGGGGCTGACCGGAACGGCTCGGTATTACGACGCCGGCAGTGTCCTTATGAATCCGGCATCTGCGGGGCTTATCAAGGCGAACTGCTTCATGGCGGGATACAGCCGCCTTGCGTGGGGAATCGAAGGCTCCAGTATCGAGCGCGGGATGGGCGGATACACTTTCAGACGCCCCGGACTCGGCGGTTTGGCCCTGAATTTCAATATCCTCAATCAGGATGTCAGTTATTATTCGAAAATGGGGTTCACAGTCGCTCCCGAATTTTACTTGTTCGGCAGGCAGATGGCTTTCGGAATGACGGGGAACTGGTATCAGACGGGATACAGGCCGTCGCAGTTTCAGGGGCACGATGAGGGTCTCGACCCGATTTTCGCCGACGGCACTCAGAAGGATGCTTTCGGTGTAACGATAGGCTTTATGGCCAATGTTCACCGCGAACTCTGGTTCGGAATAACAGCCAGGGACATCAACGAGCCTAATCTCGCTTTTCAGGATACAGTCGGTTACGGAAAACGCCCGATGGAGATTCAAGCGGGTGTTTTTTACCCGGTCGATTGGTTCCTGCGCCCCAGCCTCGATTTAGTATGGCGCGACGAGACTATCAACGAGAAACAATATATGCGTCTCCGAGCGGGGACGGAGATGTATCTTCCCCGCGGAGTTCGTGTTCGTGCGGGTTACGACGGCACAGGCATCGATTTGGGAATGACCCTTCGCGCAGGTTCGCTCTTCGGAGGACTCGACATGGATTATGCCTTCGTTTATCCTCTCGAAAGGGATCTGGCGGAGGTGGGCGCGGTAAGCCACCATTTCGGCCTATCAGTGTGGGGGATCACGCGGAGACCGAAAACAGTGGACTTGGTGGCCCATGAAGTTTCTGTGCCTCAGCCGCTGATGCCCGGTGTCAAAACTCAGGTTACTGGAATGGTCTATAACAGCGGAAAAGAGCGATCCGAGGGCTTCTCAGTTACTCTCGCCTCCCAGGATTCCGAGGGCAATTGGAAGATGATTTATCCTGTTAAATATCTCGACGGTCTTCCGCCGGACAGTATGCTTGCCCTTACCTGGCCCTGGACTCCCAAGGAACCGGGGAATTACATTCTCAGGATGTCTGTGGACGACGACGGCCGTAACCTGCCCGAGTTAAACGGCATAATCGATGAGCGCAAGGAAGACAATAATATCGCTCTAATAGCTGTGGAAGCAATATTTGCGGGCAATATGGAGTTCGCAATAGATGAGCGTAAAGGTTGGGTTGATAGAGTAGATTATCTGGTGGAGGAAATGCCGCTGGTTCCTGTGATTTTCTTCGATAGAGGGGGCACGGAAATCGATTCCATCGAACTGGAGATGCTAAAAATATATGCCGAACGTTTGATTCGGAATCCCGATGCCGAGCTGGTAATCGAGGGTTTCTTCGACTCGAGTGACGGCGTAGCTTGCACTTCCGGAGCAGAATTGGCACTTCGCCGGGCTGAAGCTGTCCGTAGCGAAATTATTCGAATCGATGGGACAATTGAAGGCCGGGTGCGCATAGCAAATAGTATCGATTGCGCAGAGCCTGAGCCGCGAATTGTGCCTCAAGGCTCTGTTCGAGAACCCGAGCTTGTTGCGGAGGAAAACCGCAGGGCGGAAATACGCGTTGAATTCGCGGAAGCCAAAAAGATTTTTGCTGAATATTCCCTCGAAACCGGAAAAATAGATGCTCCCTCAGACATCGAATTTGACGAACCGACAATCGCTATTCTCAAACGTAACGACGACGCGGTTCTTTTAATCGAGGGCGGTTTCGCCGAGAGCGAAGATTCCGTCAGGGGCTTAGCCAGAGCGGAAGCGCTACGCGAAAAAATTCTGGATACATATCCAACCTTGCTACCCGGCAAGATACGCATTGTTCCGGGGTTCGACGGTTCTCGAGTTCGAGCTTCATTTACAGGCGAGGGTATCGTATGGTCGCCGACTTTATCATTGCCAAGTATTGTTGCTTATCAAAACATGACACCGGAAGCTGTTAATATTCAGGTAACATCCACAGGTTTCGAAGGGGTCAAAGTCGATAGCAGTCGAGTGGACATCATTTCCCCGGAAGGAAAGAAAGTCCGCACAATACATAGTGGCGAGGGTTTGCCGCCGAAGAGCGTAAGCTGGGACTGGAAAGACGAGGGCGGCCATCTGCTGACTCCGGATTCATGGGTGTTCATCCGCGGACTGGCTTATGTCGGCGGAGAGCCTCTTGGTTACCGTTCCGAAGGCAAAGAGGGGAGGATGAAGGTCAGCGTCCGCGACATTATCCGCAGGATAAACAAACTTCTTGTTGTCCAATTCGTGTTTGACGAAGCCGCTCCCACAAGCAATTTCCTCGAAAGCAGACTGGACGGACTCGCTTACGACATAATTTTCCAAACCAAACAGGGACAATCCCCGGATGCCCAATTGGCGGGGCATACAGATGCCATGGGCACACCGGCATACAACCAGCAGTTGTCCGAACGCAGGGCTAATCGAGAACTTACTATTCTGCGGCTTTATCTTCTCCACCATCTCGGTTTGAGTAATGCCAAAGAACTCGACGCCTGGTTGGCTAACGAGGACGCATCAATTGGAGCAAAGGGATACGGCGCCGCGAGACCCTACAGTGTGCAGAGCATTTCGTCAAGAGGGGTTCCAGTTGTCCTCGGCGACAACCGCACCCCCAGAGGGCGCACTGTCAATCGACGTGTAACTGTCGAACACAGTTCAGATGAAAACTCGGATTATAAACAGGAATAGACGTAAAGGACTGCTAAAAGCATTTTGCGCGGTTGTCCTGATGTTGCTGATTATTTTCTTGGGATTCCGCGCCGAAACTGCATCTACATTCGAATCGATTGTCTCCCATGACTATATTCGAAAAAGCTGGAAGTTTTCTGGAGTTGTTTTTTCCGATTGGACGGAATTGTCCCCGGGGCGGGTGTTTGCACCGGAGCGGCTCCGTCGGACTCTGACAGCTTACGATTTCGAAGAGGTTCGGTTTCCTCAAAAGCCTTATGAATTCAGCCTTCGCGATGGTTTATGCGAAATTGTCATTCCTGAATTCTGTTACCCCAACGGCCCTTGCATTTCCGGTAAATTCAGAATCGATTTCGACCGCAGATGGCGTATCCAAGGTATCTCGGATTCGTCCGGCAGTTCAGTTTCCGAAGTTCGCCTTCCGCCCGTTTTGCTCGGACGAATTCATGACTATGACCTTATTCTGGCAGATTATGCCCCTTTCGAAGAAATTCCGGAGGATCTTGTAAACGCCATCGTCGCCTGCGAGGACGCGTCCTTCTGGACTCACCGGGGGTTCACGGTCGAGAGCATAATTCGAGCGCTTCGGGAAAATATATCCGCCGGCGAAATCACGCAGGGCGGGTCTTCGATAACCCAGCAGTTAATGAAAAATCTTGTCCTGACTCCGGAAAGAAGTTTCAAACGCAAATTCCTTGAGCTTCTCTGGGCCGTTTCGGCGGAATTTTTTTTCGACAAAGAGACTATCATCGAGATGTATCTCAACCAGCTGTATCTTGGCCAGGATGGGCCTTTCAGCATCGTCGGAGCCAAGGAAGCGGCGCGGTTCTACTTCGATAAACCCCTTTCGGAGCTTTCGACTTCTGAATGCGCCCTTCTTGCCGGGATTGTCCCGGCGCCGGCGAAATTCAGTCCGTATAAAAACCCAAATCTTGTTAAACGACGGCGGGACGGCGCTTTACGGGATATGGCAAGTCAAGGATATCTTACTGAGGTTGAGAGAGATTCGCTTATCTCGACAGAAGTTATTTTAAAACGCGGGGAGAGAAAAACCGGTCGATATCCTGATTATACTGAACTTGTAAAACGCGAAGTGGCAGAGATTTATGGCGAAGACGCTCTGACTTCAAAAGGGTTCACTGTCTGGACATTTCTCGACCCGTATCTTCAGGAATCTGGAATATCCGCTGTGGATTCCGGAACGGCGTCGATGGATGTGGCAACCGGCAATTTTCCCGTGCAATCAGCTCTTGCGGCATGTCGTGTCTCCGACGGCGCAGTTGTGGCGATTGTAGGCGGCAGGTCGGATGTCGAAACGGAGTTCGTCCGCTCGCTTGACGCCCATCGCCAGCCGGGGAGTGCGTTCAAAATCTTTGTTTATGCCACTGCCGCCGAATCGCCTTTCCGGACTGATGGCGGCGAAGTTTTCTCTCCGACAACTTTTTTGCCCGATACTCCAAGTGTATATTTTGTGAAGGACACGATTTGGTCGCCGCGCAATTATGTCGATGAGTATGCAGGGCAAATCACAGTCCGGAGGGCATTGGAGCGCAGTCAAAACGTTGCGACGGTTAATCTCGCGCTGGCTCTCGGGCTGGAAAATATCATCGACCTCGCGAAAAGATGCGGTATCGATTCCCCGCTGGAACCGGAGCCGTCCCTGGCTTTGGGGGCTTTTGAAGTTACGCCCCTGGAGATGGCTGTCGCCTGCCTGCCTTTTCCCCGAGGCGGTTTGAGGCCGGAGACAGGTTCGGTTAAGCTGATTCAGGATTACCGCGATGTGCCAATATATAGCAAAAGAAAACATGAAACCTCCGTTATGCGTGAATCTGCGGCCTATATCGCAACAAATTTATTGCATGGCGTTATTAACTACGGCCGCGGCTACGACGTTAGGGAAATGGGTTTTATTCGGCCCTCTGCGGGAAAGACCGGCACAACAAACGACGAGCACGACAGCTGGTTTGTCGGATTCACGCCGGAATTCACCGCCGCGGTTTGGGCAGGAATGGACGATAACTCCCGCCTCGGTTTGACGGGCACCTATGGCTCATTGCCGATTTGGACGCATTTCGTTCAACTCGCCCACGACGGCCTGCCATATCGGAATTTCGAGAAACCGAACTCTGGCCTGGTTTACAGATGGATAGACGAACGGACGGGATATCTCGCGGCGCCGGGATGTCCGGTGCAGATAGAGGAGGCATTCATTCCGGGAACTGAGCAAACGGCGGTTTGCGTGGTGGATCATTCTGCAGAGGATACTTTAAAAACATCCCCTTGACAAAACGAAGTTTATCCGCCTTATTTATGTGAATAATTCAAGTTGTCACGTGTATATCATTTGAACTTAACTTACCGGAGGAGCTGTGGAAACCCCCTTAATTCCAGTCATTATTGCAACCGTCACAATTTTCGGAATCACCCTTTTAATTTTGTGGGCGGTAAAATATTCGAAAAAAATGAAAGCCAAAATCGGAGAAGTTGCCAACCTTCTCGGTGCGGAGTTCGAGCCGGGCAACTGGAAAACACAGCCTCTCATGCGCGGGAAGTTCGGCAAACGGAGCTATATCGTGACCTTTCACGTGGTTAGCACCGGAAAATCGCAGGTTACGTATCTCGATTTAAAAACTCCCATCGATACTTCGATTCAGAAGCTGGCAGTCCGCAAAGCCTCGGGCGCGGGACGTTTCTTCAAAAAAATCGGACTAAACAACCCGCTGAGTTCCGGCGACCCATATTTCGACGAAAAGGTTGCTGTGAAAGGCGATCCGGAGCAGGAGATTCTCTCAATCCTCTATGGAGGCTACTTCAAAGAGCCTGCGGTTCAGCTAACCGCACGGAAATATGCTGTCGATTTGAAAGGGGAGGAGCTTGTGGCTTCAAAGGTTTACAGTTTCAAAAAGGACATGAACGAACCGGCTCTGCGCAACGATTTGACGAATTTAATCGACATTGCGCAATCCCTGGAGAAGAGATAATGGCAGTGCGGACAATAATTGGTATCGTCGTTTTCGTCGGGCTTTTTATGGGGTTTATTATCTGGCTGTTCAACAATCGCAGAGACTCTTATCATAGGGCTTTCGAGATTATCGGAAAAGAACTTGGGGGCAGTTATATCAGAGGTGAATGGCCTTTCGAGGGCAAAATCGATTTGAGTTATGCCGGCAAAAATTGCCAAATCGAGTTAAGCCAGGGTGAAAAGGTCAAAGGAAAGATAATTCTACTTATCCTGCGTTTTCAGGTTCCCTCTCTCAGCGGAGACTTCAAGATAAATAGAAAAGGGATTGCAAAAAAAATACGGGGAGAGGAGTTAACCGATAGAACCGGCAATCGAGATTTCGATTCGATGGTGGATATTATTTCCGATGATATGAATATCCCGCAATTTGCCATGAATCCCGAATTTCAACATTCAGCGATTCATCTTGTTAAGCGCGGTTTCGATATCACTGCTCATAACGGCGAGCTGAAGGCGATCAAGGCATATGCCGAAAAGCCGGATAGGAGCAGTGCAGTTCTTGAAGCAGACATCAAAGCTCTGCATTCAATAGCTGATTGCTTATCCTGAGATTATTCCAAAAAGGTTTTAAAAAGTTGTTTCGGAATTAAAAGAATAGGGGCCGTCTTGCGACGACCCCTATTCTACTCGTGGGCAGGATTTTTCAGTCCATGTGCCGATTCGAATGCGTTACACATTTGAATTTTTTCCGGTCCGAGTTCTTCCGTAGTCGAGATTTCTCCTCAAGCGTTTCACTGAAGGCCCCGAAGGGCTCGATTTCGTGATACCTCGGCTTGCGAACGCGCATTTAATCGCGTTGCCAGCGGGATTGTCTTTCCCTTCGGCCGTCGAATTTGCATTCGATTGCCGACTTTCAAGACATTCGAGCGCTATGAGTCGGGTTTCCGTTTTCACTCGCCGACCTTTCGGAGGGCGAAACCTTTACTTCTAAAGGATCTCCGGTCGATACTGCCTGCTACGGTTTCCGCGTTTCCTCTTCAATCTTTCGATTGAAAACCTTCAGCAGAAGGGCGGTTTCCGGTGGAAGTAGCGGCGAAGTTCCACGGCTTTTTCAAGCCTGAAGAAAGGATAACTTCATCCTGCTCTCAGCATTCGGCCATCGGTTTAGCTTCGACACGTTTCCCCGACGGTGTTTCCATCGCCGGACCCGAAGGTGTGTCGGGCGCTTGCCATTGCCGGAACGATTCTTCGGAGGCTTTCCGCCTTGCGCGCCAATCTTTCGATTGGACGGCCTTTCGGCGCGGTTTGCTTCGAATAATCAGCTCGCCGTTTCCGAGTTTGATACATTGCTCGAGTTCCGTTTCCGGTTCTCGGCCACGTGGGCGTATCGCTCGATATCGTTGTCATATGCGTTTTAGGTGCACTGCTTTTCATCCGCGGCCTTTCGACCGCAGAACTTCCCGAAGGAAGCGTATGCGCCGTTCGCAGTTGGTTGAGGGAGGTTCGAGTTGCCTTCTCCCGCTTTCGCGGAAGTCTCTCCGAAGAGTCGATTCCCTAACCAGTAGGCGAAGATTTCCGGGTTTCCTCGAGCGCCTTTCGACGCTGTCTCTCCCGAAGGAGCCGTTCATCTTTCCTCGATTACGAGATGGGCGGAAAACTCTTGCGCCGACCGCTTTCGCGAATCGGACCGCATTTGCACCGTGTTCGAAATCATCCTGAACACCGAAAGATCCATGTTGCCTTCCTCATCTTTCGATTAGGTCTCTTCTTGCGAAGATGGTTTTCGTTTTCACGACGATTAGCTCGAACGCCGTGCAAAACGCGGCAGTCGGCCGCTGTCTCGAAATCCGGCAACGACGAAACTTCGAACTCGCAAACTTTCCAGATTGTCCTTTCAGACAATCTCCCCGAGGGGATTGCGATTCGGTTTCCGGCGGCAGAAGCACATTTGCGCTTGGGGATTTCTCACGACCGAAGTTTCCATCGGCCGGCCCGAGGGCATCCCTTTGCTTATCGAACCTGCGAATTTCATCCTTGCGAATGAAACCGCCAGTTCGGCGTGCGGTTCCGGACGGGTTTGCTTTCGTCATAGGGGTTTTCTCACGGCGGGGGTTTTCTCCTCGCCGGCCCCGAAGGGCAACCTTTCAGCCTACTAACAACTTTCGGCGGCATTTTTTGCCGCCTCCCGTGCTTTATCCGAGTCCCATTTAGCACTGGGTTCTTTAGTCCGTTTTCAATATCGCCGGTGGGCGAATCCCACGAGCGTCCTTCGACTTGAGTTTTTCGAAGAAGTTCCGAAGAACTTCCTGCGATTTCACTCATTTTCAAAGATGCCTAACAGCATTTTCCCGAAGGCGTGAATAAGATATGAACTCAGAAAAAAACTACAAGAAAAAAACAAAAAAAAGTTTTCAACATTATGTTCAAACTCGTGTAAACTATTATCGTTACAATGTCTCCTGCGATAAAAAAAAGTATGTGAAAAAATGTACAAAAATAGCCCTCCGCTTTACATAGGATTTTGCTAAGGATACGCTGTTTGCAGATTGTGGATAAGTCTGTAACTAAATGATATATAAGAGATTAAGTTGTTGAGAAAATCCCGATTAGGACGAATGCAAAAATTGACAGAAGGCAAGATTAAGATAAACGATAATGCGATTTTAGTAAAATTTAGGCGGTTTTCTTATCCCAGTTTACCGAAGATAGATTTCCGTGTCGCCTCGTCTATTTCGATAATTTGGTCAAGTGTTGGATTGGCAATGGTTTCATGGGAGTTGAGGGCGCGGTTTATCAAACGGGGGATTTCGGCAAATGAGATTTTACCTGCGAGGAAAAGAGCCACAGCGGCCTCGTTGGCGGCGTTGAGGACGCATGGTGCACTGCCGCCGGCTTCGAGGGCGTCGTAAGCGAGGATTAGGCTCGGAAAACGCCGGAAATCCGGCTCGTGGAAATCGAGACGACCTATCTCGGCGAGGTTTAGGGGGTCGATTGGGGAGTCAAACCGTTCAGGGTAGGTGAGGGCGTATTGAATCGGCAATCGCATATCCGGATGGCTTGCCTGGGCGATTTGGGAGCCGTCCACGAACTCGACGATGCTGTGGATTATGCTCTGCGGGTGAATCAGCACATCGATGTCCTCGGCGGAGATTCCGAAAAGCCAGTGGGCTTCGATGACCTCGAGGCCTTTATTCATCATGGTTGCGGAATCTATAGTGATTTTCGCGCCCATGGTCCAGTTGGGATGCTGAAGGGCGTCGCTTGCCGTAACCTCCTCGAAATCGACATCCTTATCCCGGAAAGGGCCGCCGGATGCTGTAAGGATAAGTTTGCGGATTTCGTCTTTGCGACCCGAAAGGGAGGCTTGAAGGAGAGCTGAGTGTTCGCTGTCGATAGGAATAAGCTCCGCTCCGGTTTCCTCGACCATCGGCATTAGCAAGTGCCCTGCGATTACCAGAGATTCTTTATTTGCAGAGCAGAGTCGGACGCCTTTGCGAAGGGCCGCGAAGCTGGGTTTTAACGCCGCCGCTCCGACTATAGCGTTCACGACGATGTCGCCATCTGGGTGGGAGGCGAGTTCGAGAAGTCCCTCTTCGCCGGACAAAACCGATGTGTCGGAACTGCCGATTTTCTCCTTGAGCTTTTCTGCGGCTGTGGCATCGACCATCACGGCTATCTTTGGTTTGAAAATATCGATGTGGCCGGCCATGATATCGACTTCGTTCAAAGTGGCCAGGCCAAGAATCTCAAATTCACCGTTAAGATGCCGGACGACATCGAGGGTTTGTTTGCCGATGGAACCGGCGGAACCGAGCAGAGTAATTTTTTTCATTTAATCTCCAATTTGCTAATCTTTTAAAAATAATGATTGAAGGGTTTTTTCGCAAGGGCTAACGCTATATGTCGCTAAATGTAAAAAGGACTTGACATTTTGTCCCGGCGACATATCTTGTTATATGAGAACGGAGTGATTTATATGGCCATGAAACTGAAAAACTGGATTAAGATGCACCGTGCGCGGCTCGACCTGACTCAGGAAGCCCTCGCCGATATTGTGGGTTGCACGCGCCAGACGGTTATATCCATCGAGAAAAACAGATACACACCCAGTGTTGAATTGGCTATGAAGATAGCTCAGGCATTAGAAATGACCGTAGATGAGCTTTTCGTGTTCGTCGATGAATCGGAAGAGGATTAAGGGGAGAAGAAATGGAATCTATACCTACATTAATTGCAGTTTACTCTCTGATTCTTCTGGTCGTTTTCGTGATTCTCATAATCAAACTTCGCAACGTAAAGCGCACGGGGGACGAGCGCCAGATAGCCCTCTTTTACCGTTCAAGCTATGATGGGATGCTCGGAGGTATTTTCGGTTATCTCATCGTTATACTGATGAAAGTTCTCAAAACAAAATTCGGAGTTCCGGAAATATATTTTTCCTGGTTTCCAAGCCCAATCGTTATAGCGATTGTGACGATGTATATCAGTTACTACCTTCGCGCCAAATCAGAATAAAAAACTCCCTTCTGCAGAATCCTATCGGACTAATTGCGCCTAAGAATTCCTTCCCGTTAAGAAATCTTCCTTGACTTTTACCTCGGATTAAAATAGATTTTAATTATATTTAATGGGTATTTATGACCAATAACACAAATGGAGGTATGATGTCTCACAAGAAGCTTTTTATTCCGGGTCCCACAGAGGTTCTGCCGGACATTTTAGATGCTATGGCTATGCCCATGATAGGCCATAGGAGCAAGGATTACTCGAATCTACAAGGCGAAGTTACGCCAAAAGTTCAGCGGTGTCTCTACACCGAAAATCAGATTATCTTCTCAACGAGCAGTTCCACCGGTCTTATGGAAGCCGCAGTTAGGAATTTCTCGAACAAAAAGGTTCTCGCATGTATGTGCGGCGCCTTTTCCGACCGCTGGTCAAATATCGCAAAATCCAACGGCAAGGAAGTTATCGAGCTGAAGGTCGATTGGGGCAAAGCAATCAAGCCGGAGATGGTCGATGAGATTCTGTCCGACAACGAAGGGGACATCGACCTCGTCCTTCTCGTTTTCAACGAGACATCGACCGGAGTCATGAATCCTCTTAAGAAAATAAAAGAGGTTTGCGACAAGTATCCCGATGTCCTTCTCGCCGTGGATGCCGTCAGCGGAATGATGGCCGCTCCTATTTACGTTGACGACTGGGGATTGGATTTCGTTCTGGCTGGAGTCCAGAAAGCGTGGAGCCTACCTCCGGGATTGGCCATAGCTTCGATGAGCGACAGGGCTATCGAGAGAGCTAAGACCGTCGATAACAGAGGCTCTTATTTCGATCTTCTCGAATACATCAAAAAGAACGAGAAGGATCAGACTCCTAGCACGCCGGTTATAAGTATTATCAATGCTCTCAACGTGATGTGCGATCGTATCCTCGATAAGGAAGGATTGGATAACCGCTGGAAACGCCATGAGCGTCAGGCCGAGATGGTCAGAGGCTGGGCTATGTCCCGTGGTTTCGAGATGTTCCCGGAGGAGGGATACTGGTCGGTTTCCCTTTCCTGCATTAAAAATACCCTTGGAATTTCCGTTGGCGATTTAAACAAAAAACTCGGTGAACGGGGCAAAACCATATCCAACGGCTACGGCAAGCTGAAAGAAGAAACCTTCCGTATCTCCCACATGGGCGATATTTACGAGAAGGACCTCGAAGAGCTTCTCGCCGACATCGACGATATTCTAGGATTCTAATAGTATTACGCCGGCTCGGAAACGGGCCGGCATTTTGAAGGAAATATCTGTTAAGGGAAAGGCGAACAAAATGGAAAAGAAGAACAAGACCAAAAGACGACGGGGAAGGCCGCCCAAGGCCAAATGTTTCCGCGACGGCTCAAAACCAAATTATCTAGAACCAAAAGACAGAATTAAAAATGTCGCTATCGACTTATTCCACAAAAAGGGATTCCACGGAGCCAGTATTCGGGAAATAGCCGAGGCCGCAGAAGTTACGAAGCCGGTGATTTATTATCATTACGATAGCAAAGAAGGGCTTTATAAGTTCATTCTTAGAGAAGCAATGACCGAGGTTTCCGATCTTTATTTGAATTTCGCCGGGCTTATCGATGAGGAACGTCCGTGTGTTCTTCTGAAAAAAGCCACAAAAGCACTTTTCGAGTGGATTGGGCGAAACCGCCCACGAGCGAACATGCTTATTTTCACGTTAGTTACACGTGACCCTGCATTCGATGAGATTTGCGACGAATATGTCGAGACACGTAAAAAAATTCTCTGGCCGGTATTCGTAAAGGGTATTGAGACAGGTAACATACCTTTGAAAGAACCGGAGACGGCGTATGTTGCATTCACGAGTCTGGTAATAGGTCTCGAAATGCTGTCCTGTGTAACTGGAAATGATCTCACAACATCGGATTATGCAAATAAGGCAATCGACCTATTGATAGGCGAGTGTCAGTAATATAATTAACTTTCAATTTCAATTTCTCACGAAAGGGGAAAAGATGGCCAAGATTCTTATTTGCGACAAGATGGACGATTCGGCAGTGAAGGAGATTCAGGACCGTTGGGGTGTGGATGTGAAAACAGGCCAAACTCCCGAAGAATTAGCGGAAAATATCGGTCCTTACGAAGCCGTAATTATCAGAAGTGCTACTAAGGTGCGTCAGCCGGCTATCGATGCGGGGAAAAACCTTCGTGTCATTATTAGAGGCGGTGTGGGAATCGATAATATCGACCATGAATACGCTCGCAGTAAGGGCGTCGATGTCCGCAACACGCCATCGGCGTCCAGCGATGCCGTGGCGGAAATTGCCATTGCGCATATGTTTGCATTGGCGAGAAATCTTCATAAGGCCAATGTTACCATGCGCAAAGGCGAGTGGAACAAGAAGCAGTATAGCGGGATAGAGCTTGCGGGTAAGACTCTGGGGCTCATTGGAATCGGCAGAATTGGGCAGGCCACGGCTAAGAAGGCTAATGCCCTCGGAATGAAGATCATCGCTCATGATCCTTTTGTAGAAAAATCCCCACTCGATTTCGTGAAAATGGTCGATAAGGATGAACTTCTGGCCAGTTCGGATTTCGTGAGTCTTCATATTCCCAAAGCCGGTGAGGGTTATGTCATCGGTGAAGCCGAAATTGCCAAGATGAAAGACGGTGCATATCTCATCAACGCGGCCCGCGGAGGCACTGTTGACGAGAAAGCTCTCAAAGCCGCTCTCGATTCGGGCAAGATTGCGGGTGCCGGTATTGATGTCTGGGAGAAAGAGCCTACGGAGAACATCGACCTGGCTTGCCACGACAACGTCTGCGTAACACCTCACCTTGGTGCTTCAAGTTCCGAAGCTCAAGCGAGAATCGGCGACGAGGTAATTTCAATCCTCGCCGAGTATTTCGATTAATTCTCATATCGAAAAAGATAAAGAAAGCGGCCCCAAATCAGGCCGCTTTCTTTATATATAGCGGTGATGAGATAAACGGGAAGAATGTCCTCGGTTTCTGACTTTATCCCTAAAGTAGCTCTTCGTCGAGATCGTCCAGATAACCGGGGTCATCCTCTATGTCGATGTCTTGCTGGCCGGGGATTCCGTATCCGTTGCTAATCTCGAACTCCGCTAGTTCTCCCGCTTGTTCGAGTTCGCTTATTATCTGCCTGGCTCGTTCAATAGAATCGTGTGGGACAATAATCTTCCAGTCTTTGTTGCCCTTGTCAGAACCGAGGGCCGATGTTATCGCATCTCCGGCTTCGAGGGACGCGCTGATGCCCTCATTGTTGAGAATCTCGACCACCATCTCCCCAAATGCCCTCATGTTGACATCCAAAACGATCTCTTTTTTGTTCATATTAGCCCCATTTCAAAAAGCCCGATCTCTACTAAAAAAATTACGGAAAAAATTCGGCAGTTTCAATAAAAAAACCGCCGAAAAAATTTCGGCGGTTCGAAAGATTCTATTTGATTGTTTTAGTCCAGCAAATGGACTACCATGCCGCTTCGAAGTTTTGGCTCGAACCATGTGCTTTTAGGAGGCATGGTTTTTCCGGTGTCGGCGATCTTCATAAGGTCGTCGATGCTTGTGGGAAATAGGGCGAAACCTGCTTTCCATCCCTGATTGACGCGTTTTTCTAACTCACCGAGACCCCGGATACCACCTACAAAATCGATTCGTTCGTCGGTGCGGGGGTCCTGAATTCCGAGGATTGGCCCAAGCAGGCTGTTCTGTAAGATTGACACATCGAGACTCGCTACCGGGTCGTTTTCGTCGAAGATGCCCGGTTTAGGAGTGATTTGATACCATTTGCCTTCGAGGAACATCCCGAATTCGTGCTTGGCTTGAGGTTTAAACTGTTTTTCGCCGATCTCTTCAACGGAAAAATCGCCCATGATTTTCGCCATGAAGTCGCGCGGGCTGTTGCCGTTGAGGTCCTTCAATACGCGGTTATAATCGAGGATCATCATCTGGTTGTCCGGGAAAATGACGGTTAGGAAGAAATTGTATTCCTCTTCGCCAGTGTGGTTCGGGTTGAGGTCCTTTTTGAGTTTCTGAACTCGGCTGGCGCTGGCGCTTCTGTGGTGGCCGTCGGCGACGTAGAGTTCCGGAATCTCATCGAACCCAGTGCGGATGCCGTCGATATTCTCTACTTCGCGGACTATCCACAGGGTATGGCGGACTCCGTCGTCGGAGGTGAAATCGACATCGGGACGCATTTTTGTAATCTTTTCGACGATTGCGTCTATCTTTTCTGAATGCTTATAAGTCAGAAAGACCGGGCCTGTGTTTGCGCCGATTGCGTTAACATGGCGAGTTCGGTCGTCCTCTTTGCTCTTTCGAGTTAACTCATGTTTTTTTATGATGTTCCGGTCATATTCATCGACGCTCGCGCATGCGACGATACCCACCTGGGAATGATCGCCCATAATCTGGCGGTAGAGGTAGAAGCATGGGTCGGAGTCCTGGCACATGTAGCCTGCTCCAATAAGCCGCTGGAGGTTCTTTGCGCCAGTATCGTAAACTTCGGTGGCGTAAAGGTCAGAATCTGGCGGCAGGTCGATTTCCGGTTTGACCACGTGGAGGAAACTCATAGGATTGTCCTTGCCGAGTTCGCGCGCTTCTTCGCTGGACAAAACATCGTAGGGCGGTGAAGCTATTTTCTCCGCATGTTCCGGTTTCGGACGGACGCCTCTAAAGGGTCTGATATCTGCCATAATAGTCCTTTCTTAAAAGTCGAAAACATCGAACTTTCCAATTTATACACCCATCAAATAAAATCAACCGAAATTTCTAAAATGGCGATATTATCTTGTCAGAAGGGCTACACAATGGGCTTCGACGGCATTTCCCATTCCGACATCGCCCATTTTTTCTGCCGTTTTGGCTTTGATGTTGACAGAATCTGCGGGCATTTTCAGCGCGGATGCTATGTTTTCCCTTATTTTTGGAATATATGGCGCAAGTTTCGGATTTTGGATTATCACTGTAGCATCGACGTTGACTATTTTCCAGAGTCTTCTGCGAACACCCTCGTAAACCTCGGCGAGGATAATGAGGCTCGAAATTCCGCGAATCGATTCGTTGTCGTCGGGAAAGTGATGGCCGATATCGCCCAATCCGGCCGCACCAAGTATTGCGTCCGCGACGGCGTGACAAAGCGCGTCTCCGTCCGAATGGCCGTCACAGCCGACCTCGAACTCGATAGCTACTCCACCGAGCATAAGCTTCCGTCCCTCTACAAGCCTGTGAATATCGTATCCCTGGCCGATATGAAACTCCATTATTACTCCTTCGATTAAATATGATTATCGGTTTCTAATATTGCTACGAAAGGGCAATGCGTAAAAAGAAAGATAAAAACAAGGTTACAAGGACTTGACATATGTTTTTCAATATAATAATTTGGTATTAGATAACTATCATTCGGAAAAAATTCTCCGATTTTCTCAGCAAGGAAATATAATGGATAATTCTCAAAAAACCAAGAAAGAACTCCTCGATGAAGTTTCAAGCCTTAGGGATGCCATAGAAGAGCTCCAAGAAAGCAAGGTCCGATATCAAAGGCTTTCCGAAACTTTGCTCGAATCTATTGCTATACATGACGACACAATCATAATCGAGTGCAACGATGCGTTTGCTAAAACCTTTGAATACGAAAGAGAAGAACTCATCGGGAAGAGTGTTTTAGATTTGATCGCGGAAGATTCGCGCGATTTCGTTATGAAGCAAGTATCAGCAAGAGTTTCGGAACCGTATTCATCTTTTTGCCTGACCAAAACGGAAAGAGTCTTTCCTGCGGTGCTCACAGGAGTGGAGGTTCCATACAATGGCAAAAAAGTCCGAATGGTTACAGTTACTGATATTACAGCCGAAACCGCCGCTAAAAGTGAGAGAGATTCTGCACTGCGCAAATTGAGGGACATTGAAGAGGCAGTAAACCGGAGTCCGGCTATGCTCTTTTTGTGGAAAGCCGAAGAGGGATGGTCGGTGGAAATTGTTTCCGAAAATGTGAGCCAGCTCGGATATTCTCCTGAACAATTCGTATCTGGGGAGATAACTTTGCCCAATATTACTCATCCAGAGGATTCCGACCGCGTTCAGGAAGAAATAATCGCCTATCTCGCCAAAGGAATAGACGAGTGGAGCCAGAGTTATAGGTTCATCACCGCAGACGGCGAAGTCCGGTGGATGCGCGATTGGAACAGGGCAGTTCGCGATAGAGAGGGATATGTAACCCATGTTCAATCGATAATTCTCGACGAGACAGAAAAAAAAGAAGCCGAGTTAGCACTCGACAGAGAAAAAGAATGGCTGAGTATTACCCTTAAATCCATTGGCGACGCCGTTATAGCTACCGATGATAGCGGAAAGATTACACTTCTTAACATAGTTGCCGAAGAACTCACTGGTTGGAAAAACGATGATGCTGTTGGCAGGCCTCTTACAGATGTATTCCGAATAATCAACGAGAATACAAAAAAAGTCTGCGAGAATCCAGTGAAAAAAGTTCTGGAGTCAGGTATAATAGTCGGGCTGGCCAATCATACTGCCTTGATCGGCAAAGAGGGCGAAGAGATTCCCATCGAGGACAGCGGAGCGCCTATACGAAATAACGACGGCGATATAATAGGCGTAGTATTGGTGTTCAGGGATGTCCGCGAAAAGAAATCGGCTCAGAAAGCCCTTCGTGAGAGCGAAAAGAAGTATCGCACTCTTTTTCATTCGGCCAACGACGGCATTTTTCTGATGAAGGATTATCGGGTAGTCGATTGTAATAAAAAGGCCGAGGAATTATACCAACTAACGCGTAGCGACATAATCGGAAAGATGCCCCATGAGCTTTCGCCCGATTCTCAACCGTCAGGCTCGGAGTCCCATCGAGAAAGTATCCGGCTAATGGACGCCGCACTTAAAGGCAACCCGCAATATTTCGAATGGGTGCATACTACCGCTGACGGAAACACTTTCATAGCGGAGATTGGCCTCACGAAGATTTCTTTCGAAGACGGCGACTACCTTCTCGCGCTGATACGAGATATTACAGAGCGCAAAGCAATGGAAGGGCGGCTAATTCAGGAGCGTGAACAGCTTCTGTCTATCTTTGACGGCATCGGCGAGGCTGTTTATGTCAGCGATCCTGCAACTTACGAAGTCCTGTTCGTGAACCGTCATCTGCGGGAACTCTTCTCGGACAATCCTCTGGGAAAGAAGTGTTATAGAGTATTTCAGGGTTTCGATGAGCCTTGTCCTTTCTGCACGAACGATATTATTCTCGAAAAACCCGGGGTTGATTATCAGTGGGAATATTACAACCCGAATTTAGATAAGCATTTTCTGCTTTTCGACAGAATAATCAAATGGCCCGATGACCGGAATGTCCGTTTCGAGATGGCTGTGGACATTACCGACCGCAAGATTGCCGAAAACGAGCTGGCTTCGGAGAAGGAAAGACTTGCGGTAACCCTTCGGAGCATTGGCGATGGAGTGATAACCACGGATACGGACGGCCGAGTGCGGATGGTTAATAAGATTGCCGAGGAATTGACAGGCTGGACTCAGGCAGATGCTTTCGGAAAGCCTATCGAGGAAGTATTCCACATAATCAATGAGATTACGGGTATGAAGTGCGAAAACCCGGTCGAGAAAGCACTTAATACAGGAAAAATTATCGAACTGGCCAACCACACCAAGCTGATTTCCAAAGACGGCACGGAAAGAATAATTGCCGATAGCGGAGCACCTATACGCGATATGGAGAGTAATATTGTCGGTGTCGTTCTCGTATTCCGCGATATTACCCGCGCCACAGAGTTGGAAGAAGAGCTTGCGAGAGCGCAAAAACTGGAATCGGTAGGTCTTCTTGCCGGCGGAATCGCCCACGATTTCAATAATATTCTCACAGCGATAATCGGGAATATTTCCATAGCCAGAGATAGAACGAGCATCGACAGCGAGCAGTTCGATCTTCTTCTGGATGCCGAGAAAGCCTCTCTACAGGCTCGGAATCTCACTCAACAGCTTCTCACTTTTTCTAAGGGCGGTGCACCAATCAGATTGGTTTGTTCTATTCAAGACATAATCGAAGAATCTTGCAATCTCGCTCTTCGAGGCTCGAATTCCGTCTGTGCTTTCGATTTCGAGGATAGACTTTATAACGTAGAGGTCGATCCGGGGCAGATTAGTCAGGTGATACACAATTTGGCTTTGAATGCCGATCAAGCTATGGATGAAGGCGGGAAACTCAAAATAATTGTTCGGAATGAAAATATTGAATCCGATTCCAAATTGCCCCTCGAACCCGGAGACTACATACGAATAGAAGTCAGCGATACAGGCAAAGGGGTGTCAAAAAGACTCCTCGACAAAATTTTCGACCCTTATTTCACAACTAAAAGCGAGGGCACCGGTCTTGGTCTGGCTGTTTGCTATTCGATAATCAAGAATCACGACGGCATTATCACAGTTGATTCGGAAGTTGGCAAAGGAACTGAATTCAAAATTTACCTGCCGGCATCCGGAAAGGAATTGGAGGTTGGGGAAGACCATAAGCTGTCGCCGCCAGTTTTCTCTGGAAAGGTAATACTCATGGATGACGAGAATATCGTCCGTAAGGCGGCGAAGGCTATGTTCAGCCATCTTGGTTACGATGTCGAAGTTGTAGGTAGCGGTGAAGAGCTAATAGAAAAGTATAAAGCCGAGAAGAATGCCGGCAGACCTTTCGATCTCGTTGTTATGGATTTGACCATTCGCGGCGGCTTGGGGGGTAAGGAGACTTTCGACAAACTGAAGCTTATCGATAAAGAGGTAGTGGCAGTAGTTTCCAGCGGCTACTCCACAGACCCGGTAATGGCGGACTACAAAAACTATGGTTTCGCGGGGGTTTTGACAAAGCCATACAAAATGAACGAACTGATTCTTCTACTCAAGCAGTTGTTCGACAGTAAATGACTCTTAATACTTACAATACACAGCGGAAAATTCATTGAATAAACTCAACCCCCGTGAAATTCTTCGTATTACTTTACACCCCAAAATAGGTGTTTTCCGTAAGCGTATCAACCGTTTTGTCGCGGAAGTTTGTCTGGATGGCAAATCTATCGCGGCTTTCCTGCCCAATACCGGCAGGCTCGAAGAACTGCTGATTCCAGAAACTCGGGTGATTCTGGAAAAGAGAAGAGAGGGCGGTAAGACTCAGTTCGATATGTTGCTCATCGAAACACTCGAGTATCCTTCAAAGAACCCGATTTGGGTTAATCTCGACAGCCGTCTGCCGCCGAAGTTATTGGCAAGGGCCATTGAAATGGAACTTATCCCCGAATTCGAGAACACGCGGAAGATACTCTTCGAGCCTTTATATTCAGCGGGACGGTTCGATTTACTACTTGAATCCCACAGTGGCACGACTTTCATCGAAACGAAATCGGTCAATCTGGTGGATAGCGAAGGCACCGCCCGTTTCCCAGACGCAGTAACTACTAGGGGCACAAAGCATATTCGAGCACTCATTGAAAAGTGCGCAGAGGGCGTTTCGGCCTGTATAGCCTTCATTGTTACTCGAAGGGATGCCCTCGCATTTTCGCCCTTTTCCGAGAGGGACGGCGAATTTGCGGAAGCCCTTTTTTGCGCAAAACAAGCGGGAGTGCGGGTTGCAGCTTATCATTTCGATTCAGGGACAGTCTTCTCTTACCTTGGGGAGATTCCCGTCGAACTTCCGGCGAAACCTTTTCCAGGCTTTTGGCCGAGTTTGGATTAAGTCAAAACTCCCACGACGCTTGTTTTTCAGGTATCTGCAATCGCCCTCGAAAAATACCTTTGACACCGGCATCTTATTTCTATATTATACTAACTTTAGTTTCAGCGAGGTTTGTATGATTAGAAGTATGACAGGATTTGGCGAGGGCACATCGGATTCGGGCGGAATTACAGTTTCTGTAACCGCGAAAAGCGTAAACAGCAGATTCCTAGAGATAGGAGTCAAAATTCCGGATATTCTCGGCAATCTCGAACATCGGCTTAATGAAATAGCGTCGCGTAAACTTTCACGGGGGAAGCTTTTCCTTAACGTGAGTATTAATTATGTTACCAAGACCGATATCTACAACGTTACTTTCGACAAACCCTTGTTGGATAAGTATATGGAGACTCTCAAATCCCTCGAATATTTTTCAGGCGATGTCGGTGCTTCCGATTTAGCGGCTCTGCCGGATGTTTTAATTTCGTCGCCTCGAGAGGATTTTTCCGGTAGAGTCGAGGCACTTCTCGTCGATGCCGCGGAGAAGGCTATGGATGGACTTCTGGCTATGCGAATCAGCGAAGGTGCGGCTATCGAGAAGGATATTCGCGGACGGTTGGAAGCTATCGAAGAATCGGTGGAGCTACTTTCTGAAAAAGTGGATATGAGCCGGGAACACTATCTGGAAAGGCTTCGTGACCGAATTGCTTTAATACTGGAAGGCAAAACTCAGGTCGATGACGACCGTCTTCTTCAGGAAGCCGCCTATCTGGCTCAGAAATCCGACCCGACTGAGGAGATAACGCGCCTCAAAAGCCATATCTGCCAGTTTCTAGAAGCCCTATCAGCCGACGAACCTGTAGGAAGCCGTCTGCGGTTTATCCTTCAGGAGTGCAACCGAGAGGCGGACACTATCGGCGCAAAAGGCGATACCGCGGAGACTTCGGCAATAGTTATCGCTGTGAAAGAACAACTTGAGAGAATAAGAGAGCAAGTGCATAATGTTGAATAAGGGCGACAGAAAGGGTTTTCTGCTTATCCTGTCCAGCACTTCTGGCGGCGGAAAAAGCACTATCTACGAGGCTTTGCTGGCCAAGGGGCATCCTTTTGCATTCTCTGTTTCGCTCACGACCCGTCCAATTCGCAAAGGCGAAATCGACGGGGTCCATTACCGTTTTGTAGACGAAGAAACTTTTGATTCGATGATCTCAGCCGGCAAACTCGCCGAATGGGCGGTTGTCCACGGGAATAAATACGGCACTCCGCGAGAGTTCGTAGATACTGCTCTGGAAGAGGGCAAGATTATGATTTTCGAAATCGACGTTCAGGGTGCGGCTCAGTTAAAAGCCGCATATCCGGACGATTCGGTTCTTGTGTTCATTGCGGCGCCCTCTGCGGAGGAGACCGAGAGGCGAATTCGTCTTCGCGGAGCGAACACAGAAGAGGATATTCAAATCAGGCTCAAGAACGCATACGCCGAGATTGCTCGCTGTTGGGATTACGATTATATTGTAATAAACGACGTTTTGGAGACCGCAATCGAGGATGTTTTTTCCATTGCCAGAGCCGAAAGGCTTGTATCAAAGCGTTTCAAAAATGAAATTTGGCCGAAATAGTAATTAATAAAGGATGTGAAGATGCTCGACACGAAGTTCATCTACGATGTTAAGATCGAAGGATTGACCAAGTATGAGATGGTTCTTTTGGTTGCGCGTAGGGCAAGGCAGATAAACGATATGCGAATCGCCCTCGAGAAAAAGCATACAATAAGGCTTATCGAGAAGGAAAAGCCCACAACCGTTGCCATGAAGGAAATCCTCGCTCAGGATCTGGAATACGAATTCCATACTGGAAGACGTGAGGAGAGGATAGAGCAGTTCAAGAGGGGCATGAAAAAGACCCTATAAAGAAATATTTATTGCCTGACGCTACATTACCGGATCAAAGAAACGGATTGACAATATGCCAAAGAAAATCGTCATAGTTGAGTCACCAACAAAATCAAAAACTCTCAAGAAATTCCTCGGGGCGGATTTCGATGTTCTCGCGAGCGGAGGACATATCATGGATTTGCCGCCGGATAGACTTGCAGTTGATATAGAAGGCGGTTTTGTTCCGCAATACGAACCAATTCGCGGTAAGAACAAGGTTATTGCCAGTATCAAAAAGGCCGTGAAAAACAGCGAAGAAATCTTCCTCGCATCCGACCCGGACAGAGAAGGCGAAGCTATAGCGTGGCATATTTCCCAGCTTATCGGCAAGGGCAAAAAATTCGGCAGAGTCCGTTTTAACGAGATTACAAAAAATGCTGTCCTCGAGGGAATCAGCCATCCTGATAAAATTGATTTGCGCAAGGTTGACGCTCAGCAGGCGCGCAGGGTTCTCGACCGATTGGTTGGATACAAAGTGTCCCCTCTACTCTGGAAAACTCTCTATAAAGGGCTTTCGGCAGGCAGGGTTCAGAGTGTCGCTTTGAGATTGATTTGCGAACGCGAGGCGGAAATAGATGCTTTTGTTCCGGTGGAATATTGGCATATCCATGCTGATTTAGATCATGAACACGCCACCTTTCGGGCGAAAGCGGTTAAATTCAAGGGCGAGAATCTCGAGATTCCAAATGAAGAAGCGGCCATCAAACATCAGAATGCCCTCGAAAAATGCAAATTTGCAGTGGATTCAATCGAGACGAAGAAGCTGAAAAAGAATCCCTATCCGCCCTTTATTACAAGCTCTCTTCAGCTTACAGCGGCACGGATGCTTGGTTTCACAGCCAGCAGAACGATGCGTATCGCCCAGCAGTTATATGAGGGAATCGAGTTGGGCAAAGAAGGCCCCAGCGGTTTGATAACATACATGAGAACCGATTCCGTCCGCGTAGCCGACGAGGCTATAAAGACAGCCGCGGCCTTCATCGAAAAGGAATACGGCAAAAAGTATCTCGAAATCAGAGCTTACAAAGCCGGCAAATCCAGTCAGGACGCCCACGAAGCAATTCGTCCCACCGATGTTTTCCACACGCCGGAGTCGGTGAAAGATTATCTCACAAAAGAGCAATACAAACTGTATGAGCTTATCTGGCGGCGTTTCGTATCGAGTATGATGGCCTCCGCAGTCTACAATCAGATTAAGGTTACAGTGAAAGCTGGAGACTATGAGCTGGTAGCTACCGAGAGATCCCTTGTTTTCGATGGTTTTCAGAAAATATACGAGGAAAAAAACGGCGACGAGGACGATTCCGTGAAGTTGCCTAAACTCAATGAGAAGGACGCTTGCGAGCTTCTGAAAATTGAGGCTACACAGCATTTCACAAAACCGCCCCCGCGGTTTTCCGAGGGCACCCTCGTCAAGGAACTCGAAGACAAAGGCGTTGGAAGGCCATCGACCTACGCCCAGATTATTAAAACTCTACTGACGAGGAAATACATAGCCCGAGAGAAAAAAACTCTTTTGCCGACGCCCCTTGGCAAAGAGGTTTATCTGCTGTTGATAAAACTTTTCCCCGGCATGTTCGAAGTCGGATTCACGGCGGACATGGAGGAAAAACTGGACAAAGTTGAAGAGGGTCAACTCAATTGGGTAGCTGTAGTATCCGATTTTTACAAGGATTTCGAGCCTCTTCTGGAAAAAGCCAATGCTAACCGCTCCAAAATCAAGCAGGAGCTCGAGGAAGAGACTGAGTTCGTATGTGAAAAATGCGGTTCGCCGATGATTATCAAATGGGGACGCCACGGGAGATTCCTCGCATGCACAAATTTCCCCGAATGCAAGAACACCAAACCGGTTAACGAAGAGGGTGAGCCTGTAGAACAGGAAAAAGTGGACAAAAAATGTCCCGAATGCGGTAAGGAGCTTATTATCAAGCACGACCGCAGGGGCCGGCGGTTCATCGCATGCACCGGATATCCGGACTGCAAATTTACCGAACCCTACGATACCGGCTACATTTGCCCCAACAAGGATTGCGGCGGAAAGGTTCAGGAAAGATACACCCGTCGAGGAAAAGTCTTTTTCGGTTGCAGTAACTACCCAAAATGCGATTTCGCCAGTTGGGATCCGCCAACAGAAGGACCTTGTCCCTCATGCGGATGTGAGACTATGTTCATTCAGGTTCGCAAAAGTGGCACTCGGAAGGTTTGTTTGGCCTGTAACTACAAAGAAGTGGTCGAGGTTTAATCCAAGTGAAATCCCCGCAGAATTCCCTGATAGACTACATCGGCGAGTTTCTGCTGTATCTGGAAAAAGACAAAAAGTATTCTTCGAATACTGTAAATTCTTACAGAATCGACCTTTCCCAGTTTGCTGAATATATCGGCGAACAGTTTCCGGAAGGATTGGAAAATCCCGCCATCATCGAGATAATCGACTTCCGAGGGTTTATGGCCGGATTACGCCGTGGCGGATATTCGGCATCGAGTATTCAGAGAAAAATCAGCTCGGTCAGAAGCTTTTTTAAATTTCTTCACAAACTTGGTGTTGTAAAAGCCAACCACGCGCGAGTTTTGATTCTTCCAAAGAAAGAGAAAAAACTCCCTTCATTTCTGGATTTTGCGCAAGCACATCGAGCAATGGAAATTCCTGACACCGCGACCGAAATCGGAATTCGCGATAAAGCAATACTTGAACTACTATATGCCACCGGAATGAGGGTTTCCGAACTTGTGAATTTCCAGCCATCCAAGCTGAACCGCGAGACAGGCGAGATACAGGTAATCGGGAAAGGCAATAAAGTAAGGTTTGTCATTGTTGGGGAATACGCAAACTCGGCGCTGACCGAGTATTTAAAAATCCGCCCGAAACTGGTAGGCGAAAAAAACACCGAGCCCTTTTGGGTGAGTGAAAAAGGGAACCCCCTTGTCCGGTCGGATATCTACACCATTGTCCACAAATATCTACGGCAGGTTACCGACGGCAAAGCTTCGCCCCATGTGCTTCGACACACTTTCGCGACACATCTTATGGAACAGGGGGCGAATCTTGTGGCAGTTAAAGAGCTTCTGGGCCATGAATCCCTTTCCACGACCCAGATTTACACTCATACATCGATTGAACACCTCAAAGAAGCTTACCGTCACGCACATCCAAGAGATAAAGAAAAAAAATAGCGTTTCCTCCAGATGGCTATTGATAGCCTTAATCGAAAGAAAGATTCTTCGCCGAAAAAAATAAGATATTGCAGAAATTCTCTCATTCCAGACCTTGAAATTTTCTAATAATATACGTATACTAAAAGACTATACTTAAAGAAGAGAAGGGATATCATATATCAGGAGGAAGAATGTTTTGGACCAAGAATAAGGGCGGCAAAAAGCCCGGCACTACGATAATAGGTCTCGTCTATTCCGGCAAAGCCGCTATCGGCACAGATTTCGATGTTTCAAAGGAAAACTGCGATGAAATAGGTTTGGTCGATAGTTGCAGGCATGCCCTGGTTGGTTTTACGGGAGATCCCAAAGGAAGTGATCTCCCCAAAAAATTTGTTCACAAGCTCGATACATGCGAGGATCTTCAAAATACTTGCCGAGAGATGTCCCATCAATGGCAGACCGACGAGCTTTTTAGCGAGATTTCCGGCAAACTTGTGGCTTTGGGACGGGATTATGCGTATCTCATCACACCCGGCAAAGCGGATAGAATCGACACTGGGATTATTGCTGTCGGTCCCGGGGAGGAATATGCCCTGGCCGCTATCAGAGCGATTCTGGCACAGCCAAATGTCGAAGAATCCGTAGAAGAGATAGTCAAAAAAGCTTTCAATGTAGCCGCCGGTGTTTGTGTTCTCGTGAATTCCAATGCGACAATAATTTCCTTGAATTGATGGATAACTTGAAATCAAATATTTTCCACGGCACCACCATTATCGGTATGAAGCTTAACGGCAAAGCGGCCATGGCCGGTGACGGCCAGGTAACCCTCAGCGAAATGGTTTTCAAGGCTGGTGCTAAGAAAGTCCGTAAGTTCGATGAATACGGCGTTCTCGTGGGTTTTGCTGGTGGCGCCGCCGATGGAATGGCACTCCTTCAGCGTTTCGAGGAAAAACTATCCGAGCATGGCGGCAATATACCCCGCGCCGCGGTGGAACTGGCCAAAGACTGGCGCACGGATCGATACCTAAGGCGTTTGGAAGCGATGATAGCCGTCGTTTCGCCGGAACATTGTTTCATCATTTCCGGCACAGGCGATGTCGTGGAACCGGACGACGGAATTTGCGTAATCGGCTCAGGCGCAGGTTATGCATTGGCCGCCGCAAGGGCGATATTATCCTCGTCAAAACCTCCGAAAGATCCTGTTGAAGTAGTCCGTAGGAGCCTCGAAATAGCCTCGGAAATCTGCATCTATACCAACAATAAAATTTCAGTGATCGATATATGATCTTCAATAAGAATAAAGGGCAGGAAAAACTGCTCACCCCAAAAGAAATCGTCGTCGAGCTGGACAGGTATATCGTTGGGCAGGACGACGCAAAGAAGTCAGTCGCAATCGCCCTTCGCAACCGATGGCGTCGGCAGATGGTCGAAGGGTATCTGCGTGACGAGATACTTCCAGCGAACATCCTCATGATAGGCCCCACAGGAGTTGGCAAGACCGAGATTTCCCGTCGCCTGGCGGCTCTAGCGGGAGCACCTTTTGTAAAAGTCGAGGCGAGCAAGTTCACTGAAGTCGGCTATGTTGGCAGGGATGTCGAATCGATGATTCGGGATCTTGTCGATATCTCCATGAATCAGGTTCGAAGCGAATATGAGGAAAAGGCCAAAGATGCCGCAGAACGAAATGTCGAGGAAAAACTTCTCGATCTGCTAACTCCGGTGCGTCCCAAAAGGGGTTCGAAGGAAACCGAGCCGGACCCGCATCGTGAAAAAAGGATACGTGAAAAACTGCGCGGGCAATTAGCCGCAGGTCATCTTGAAGACAGGGAAGTCCAGATCGATATCCCAGAAAATTTCTCGGCAAATCTCGAGCTTTTCTCTCCCATGGGGATGGAGGAAATGGGTCTGAACATATCCGAAATGTTCGATGGGATTATGCCCAAGAAGACAAAAACGAAATCCCTCACAATTGGTGAAGCGCGTAAACTTCTCTTTCAATATGAAATCGATGAGCTGATTGACCACGACAAAGTCGTAGATATGGCCCTTTCGAGGGCGGAGGAGTCCGGAATTGTCTTCATCGACGAAATAGACAAAATTGTCTCCGGAGCGAGTGCCCATGGCCCTGATGTCTCCCGCGAAGGTGTTCAGCGGGACCTTTTGCCGGTTATCGAGGGAACGAACGTCGCCACGAAATACGGCATCGTCAAAACCGACCATATTCTGTTTATCGCCGCGGGGGCTTTCCACGGTTCCAGCCCAAGCGATCTTGTGCCGGAGCTTCAGGGGCGGCTACCCATTCGAGTGGAGTTGGATTCCTTGTCTGGAGAAGATTTCGAGCGAATCCTTCTAGAACCTGAAAACTCCCTTATTAAACAATACACTGCCCTCATGGAGCCGGAGGGAGTTAAAATCGAGTTCACTTCAGGGGCGATTCAGGAGATAGCCCGAATTGCGGATCAGGTGAATTCTACAACCGAAAACATAGGCGCAAGACGGCTTCATACTGTTATGAGCACACTTCTCGAAGATATTATGTTCGACGCTCCATATGGCGAGGCAAAAAAAATCAAGATTACCAAGAAAACCGTCGGAGATTGCCTGCTGGGAATTGTCGAGGATAGCGACCTGGCTAAATATATATTATAATGAAAGTTACTGGAATAGTCGGAAGCCCAAGAATTGGCGGAAACACGAGCCGTCTGGTAGAAAAAGTCCTTCAGGGTGCCGCTTACAGTGGTTCCGAGACCGAACTTTTAAATCTGAACTCAATGCAGATTACACCATGCCAGGCATGTAATTACTGCAGACCCTCCGGTCAATGTATTCTCAAAGACGATATGCGGATTGTTTATAGTGCGATGGAATCGTCGAATGCCTTCGTTGTGGGAAGTCCAATCTATATGGGGCAGATGTCCGCTCAGACCAAACTTTTTGTGGACAGGCTCTACGCTAATTACATCTCGAGCAGAGACACCGGAAAACCCGTACTTCTTGCGTTTACTCAAGGCGCGGAGAACCCAGATGTCTATTCCGATTACATCGAATATACGGGAAGAATCTTCACTTATCTCGGGTATGATCTCCGAGGAATCATCACAGCTACAAACACAGGCGCAATCGGTGACATTCTTAAACAGCCCGATGTTCTCCAAAAGGCTTTCGATTGCGGCGCAAAGCTGTTTTCCGGTCTATAAACCCAGCCCGGGAATTCCGCCGCCGAGACCGCCTGTGAGTTTGCCCATCTCACGCTGAGCCATCTCGTTGGCTTTGGCCATCGCCTCGTTAACAGCCGCTATAATAAGGTCTTCGAGCATCTCCGGATCCTCCGGGTCGATAACTTCAGGATCGATTTTGACATCCACCAGTTCCATCCCGCCGTTGACGATTGCCGTTACCATACCGCCGCCGGCAGTAGCTTCGACCTCTTTTTCCGCGAGTTCCGCCTGCATCCGCTCCATATCCTGCTGGAGTTTCTGCATCTGTTTGAACATCTTGTCCATCTTTGCCATTTTTTATCCTTTCTAAATTATTTATTTCTCATCGATAAGGAGACTATCATAATAAGTCCATATAGAGCGATCAAAAGAAAGAGCGCTCGCGTCATTCCGAAAACAGGTATTATCAAAATCCCGAAAAAAGGAGCTGTGAGAGCCGATCCGATGAGATCGGCTGAATATATCACCGCCGGAGATTTTTTGCCCATAAGCCCCTTTTCATCGGCGGTGTATAGTAGCAATGGATACAGCATTCCGACCACGCCGCCTACGAGCAAATGATATGCCCCGAAGACGATAATCGCAAGCCAAATCGGAAAATTGATTATCGTCGAATAGCTCAGAACACCTATGGACGCAACAAAGATGAGTAAGGATAACCGCCAGAACCCGAAACCGATTTTGCCTCGGGATGCCAAAAGCGCGCCGTATATCGAGCCCATAATGAAAAGTCCAGAAAGGATGCCAATGGCGAAATAAAGCTGACCGCCCACCACCTGAAAATAATACATAAGCCAGATGGAGCTTCCCATCCCCAGAGCGCCGGTGAAAAGAGCTATGACGAAAATCATCGCCGAGGGAACTTTTTTTGATAATGAAAATGGCGCTGAAACAAGAGCGAGAAGTCCCAAAACTACCAGCCATGCGGAATACGGAATCGACGACATGGCTGTCAGAAAGCCGCCGTCGGCGAGGTTTTCCCATCTTCGCAAACCGATTAGCAATACCGCCGGCTTGTTCCATGTATTGACGGGGATATCGGTCTGGGCGATTCGTTCGCGCAGAGATTCTTGACGGAAGCTTTCGAAAAGGGTCGGCAGGGCGAAATGGTATGCTTCGAGACCGCCATGGCCATCTGGTTTTATGTTGCGCAGAAAGTCGCCCCATTCGCCGTTGTCCGGGTGGACAAGAAGGGCGGTGTTTTCGCCCATATAGGCCGTTACCTGCCCAAAATCGGAGATTGTTTTGCTAATGCTGGCTAGCATTTCCGCCTCTTCGTTGGTAACGAGATTCGGCGCCGCTGGGAACCCTACGAAAAGCTTGCCGCTGGGTTTTCGCAACTCGGTAAGGGTTGCGAATAGTCGATGGGTCAAAATTCTGCTATCCCCGCTCGATTGGGGGATACCGGGGAAAAGTAGAATATAGTCGAATTTGCCATCGAGTTTTTCGATGGATCGCACAGGATCGCCTGGAATAACTTTTATTCGGGGATCGTCCAGTTTCCGAAAGGCGGAAAATTCCGCGATACCGATTTCGAGTGTCCGCGGGTCGTTAACAAGGACAGTTACGCTCTTGGGATCATGGGCGAGAATACTGTTCACAGCGCCCTGAAGAATTCCTCCTGCAAGAAGATAATCACCCCCTTTTCGAGAATCCGCCAGAATACCATGCATGAGCGGCGCGGAATCCGCAGTGTCTCTAGCGGAGCCAAGATAGACGCCGTTTTGGTAAAGATATGTCTCGTTTTCCCGTCGAAGAATCTGAATCGCGCCCTTGGTTGATTCGTAACGTTCGACGGAATAGCCGCCGTAGAGGCTTTCGGTGAGTCTCTCATGGGCATTGTCGAGAAGCGGGATGGTCGAAAAAACGAGGATAAGTCCCGCAATGCATGTCAGAGTTTTCTTGCTTTTCGATGTGTATATTAAAAGTCCCGCGAAAGATACTCCTGCAGTTACGGAAATCCCCACCTGAGGCGGGAGAAAAATAGCCATGAAAAGTGAGAGCATCCCACCTACCAGAGAACCCGCGCCCTCGCGAATGTAAACTTGCGCCGGGTCGCCAAAATGTCTGTATGCAGAGGATAACGAAGCAAAGAGGCTCCCCGTAGTAATAGCTATAGGCGCTGAGGAAAGGAGAATCAGTAGCACGCACTTATAAAAAGGCCAAATCTGCCCAATGCCGGGCGAGAGGACATTTGCGAGGATGTATAGCCAGACTATCGACAACGCTGAGGTGATTGTCTGAACTGTATAACAGACGAACCATTTTTTGCCGAAGGGTGCGGAGATGCTTCCGAGACCGGTCATCAGAAGCCATAGGGATAGAAGAATTCCAACAATCAGGTCATTGGAACGCAGGATTATCGAGAGCTCGCGGAAAAGCAAAGCTTGAGTCAGAAGAGCCATCGCCCCCGACGAAAAGGCGGAGGCAAGTAGGCTTTTGCGTGTGTCTTCAGGAGCCATTTATTGCGGGATTTCGTAAACCTGTGCCGTCGAGTTATGGACGAAGACTACATAGGATACTCCGTCCACAACGAAGCCGTCGAACTTGCCGTCTATCTCCACTGCGGCGAGATCGTTTTTGTTCGAATACGGCATTAGGACAGAATAAAACTCGTAATCTCGAATATATAGAGTATGGGACAAGACTGATATCTCGATATCCGGCCAGACGGTCGGTTCGGCATTCAGGGTCAGCATAAGACGCGTATTATAGTGCTCGAAATCCTCGCAATAATTGAAAACCGGCTCGTGGAGGCCATCGGTTAACCTCGAACAAAGATTGCCATGCAGGATAACAGTTTCATTATTTAACGCGGGGCTGACGACACTGATATCGGGCTGGCTTTCGTCCGACCAGCGGAGGTCTCCCGTGTGGGGATTATAGCAGAACAACGATGGATTTTTGCATACACGGGTTAAAATGAGTAAGGTAGAGTCGATGAGAGCGCTCTTTTTTTCCTGCACTATTACGTTGGATTCGCCCTCGGTCATCTTGCGTTCCATATGGATTTTACCGGATTCGAGGCCGCGGATTACTAGGTAGCGGGATTCAGGGCGAACTTCCGTGGCGATAATGACCTCTTCGCCTTTCCAGGTTGCGAATGACGCGTGTTCGACAAAATACTCGAACTCAACCTCCCGTTCTTCGAGGTCATACACAAAAGGAACCTGCGAATCCTTGCGGATGTAGCCCTGCAGAGCGAAATAGTTACCTTTCGGCGAGACGCTAAGCCATTCTGCGAATTTGAGCAGGCCGGTTTCGGCGAGAATGTCCATGTTTGTCGAATCGAAGACCCAATTCACGGGGGTTTCGAGCAATCTGTCCCATCCTCTGACTACGACGATTTCGCCATAGTCGGAAACTCGTAAAGCGAGGGTATTCGTGTATTCGCTGAGGTTCAGAGTATCATTCATCGACCGAAATTTCTCGCCATTGGTTGAATAGGCATCAACAAAAAAGCGTCCCGAAGATTGGGAAAGGACGTAAAGATTACCGTCGGCATCGCTTTCGAGGTCGATTATCATATTGTCAGTTTGGACTGCATAGACTTCGCGAAGTTCGGGAAAGAAGTCCATCCAGGGTTCGCGCGCGAATAGGGCAATGGTTAGAAGCAGAAAAATTATTGTCGAGCGTTTCATATTGTCTCCTCATAAACGAACTCCCTCGCCCGGAGAATAGTGTCAATCCAAAAGAGGTCGTATTGGGGGTTATAACGCAATTCGTTGGCTTTTTTTTCGAGGAATTTCAGCGCTCTGCCCACCGGTTCGGGATTCGGAAATTTAAGGGATGCCTTTTCGAGTCTCTCGTTAATCGAACGATTGGCGGATATCGATTCCGCGCCGATTTGGTGAAGGCTCTGGTCGCGAAGTATAGATATTGCGGCCTTGAGAATCGCCAGGGATTTCGAGCGGTCTTTGTCTGCATTATTCACGAAGTCGAGGGCCTTGCTATCGTTTTTCGAGTAGATTGCCACCCATAACTCTTCGGCGAGAGCAAAGACTTCGGAGGTTGAGTCGTCGAGGTAGTCGATGGCGGCGGAAATACTGCCGTCGGCCTGGAAAGCGGCGTCCAGAGCCCTTTTCTCGCTGATTCCGCGGGCAGTGAGAATCTTGACAATCTGATTTCTGTCCATCCTCGCAAAGGAAATGGGCTGGGCTCTGCTTCGAATCGTTGGCAGAAGGTAGTCCGGACTGGAGCTTGTGAGGATGATATGGCTGTTCTCGGGAGGCTCCTCGAGAGTTTTAAGAAAGGCGTTCGCGGCCTCGGTGGTCATAGCGTCGGCATCTCGAATGATAGCCCATCTGCCGCCGGGCGAGGTTGGTGCAAGGGCGAGCCAATTTGAAACTCCCCGCGCCTGATCGATTCCTATGCTTGCCGGCTTGTCGAAGGATAGGGTGATAAAATGGTCATCCGCAATTTTGCCAAGTTCGTCTGCCGTGCTGTCAGGATTGTCGCTTATTGCTTTGGGCAGAGGAATTATCAGTTCCAAATCCGTATGGTTGAGCCGTTTTATCAGTTTGCACGAATTGCACTCCCCTTTGCAAGTTTCGGGGGATTTGCATTTCAGCCATCTAACGAAATCCAGCGCAGACGCCAGTTTGCCGACTCCCGCCGGGCCTCTGAAAAGATATGCCGACGCGACTCTTCCGGAACCGATGGCACGGAAGAGCATGGTTTTTGCGGTTTCCTGCCCGGGAACAGAATCGAGAAAATTATGCGGTAACGAGCCACTCAAGGGGGTTCACCTCCTCTTTGCCCTTTCGTATTTCAAAATGAAGTTTAGCGCCTTCGAGCCATCCCTGGGCGGCGGTGTAGCCTATGGTATCGCCGTTGGAGACATTTTGCCCTTTATCGACGACCACATGGCCGAGGTTGCCATAAACAGAAAAGTAACCCCCCTCGTGTTCGAGGATGATAATTCTTCCGTAACCCCTCAACCAGGATATCTGCGCGACCCGCCCCGGCGCTACGGACGCGACCGTTTCTTCTGGTTCTGTAGCAATATCTATACCGGCATTTTTAAACTCCGTGCCGAAACGGCTTTCTTTAACGATTCCGAAAGGATGGAGGATCGATGTCGAAGCGGTAGGCCAAGGGAGATTGCCCTTGAAACGCTCAAAATTGCCCTCCAGTCTTCCCTGCGGGATATTCCGGGTGAGTTGGGCGAGGGATTCCTCCATCTGCGCTATTGCGCGCTGATATGTTCTCTTGTCCCGCCTGATGTTCGAAATGACTTGTTCTCTATGTTTTTTCGCGGCGCGAAGACTGTCGAGTTCGGTTTCACGAGTGAGGCGGGTTACAATGACGCGAGAATGAACCTCCTCGGTCGAGTCGATAAGTATTTCCACCTTTATCGCCGCAGAATCGGCTATAGCGGATATTTTCGCCCGTTCCCTGGCGAGAAAGACAAAGTAGCCGACTCTGGACATGAAATCGTCCATGCCGTCGCTGGCGAGGAGGAAAGTGTAATCGCCCCCTTTACCGCGGATAAACATTGCCCTCAGAAGCTCGGCACGAAGGGTGTTTGCCGAATCCAGCTCCTCCCGTTTGATTGCGAGGGAGTCATTTAACAAATTCAGCCGCCGTGTGAGGAGGGAATCCTGTTGTAGAAGCTCTTCTACAAGGTCGTTGATTAGGATTACACGTCGGGAAAGGGCATCGAGGACTCCCAGTTCATCGGCCTCCTTGCGCTCAAGGCTCTGAAGCTCGGATTTATTCTTCTCGATTTCCGCGCGCAGAGATTCGCCGCTCTCCGCAAAGGCCGTGCAGATAAGAATCAGAGCTGATATGGTAATCAAGCGCGTCATTTTGACTTTTCGAGAACCAGCCATTTATCAGAAATCTCGGCCTGCGCGCTTTTGCAGGCGCGGTAATCGGAATACATTCCAGTCGGAATCGAAAGCCCCGGGCGTCTGTATTCGTCCTCAAATACAAGCTGTTTGCGTTTCTGAGAGAAGTTAGCCGAGTAGCCGACAGAATCGAAAACCACATCGATCGCTGACGGAAGATGATAAAGGCTATATCCAGCCGGAAGTTCGATGGTTATCCTGTTCTGCTCGCCGTAAGGAGAATCGAACCAGACAGGCCATATGCGGTCCGAAGCGCCCGTTCCCCAGGATGAATAGTGAATTCCCGGAAGTTTGAAGGCGAGATATTTTTCGCCGGCCGTAACCGCGAAATCCGGCGCGGAAAATTCGAGGAAAAGTTCCGGAACCGCATCGAGATCGTCGATGTTCTGAAGCCGCCATCCGTCGAGATGAGCGGAAGGATGGATTTCCGCGGCTCGTTCGCCCATAGCCTGCTGAATTTGATCCTGCGATGCGAACCTGAATTCGCGAATATCTTCCTGAGAATTGCCATAGAACTTTTCGTGCAGTTGCCCCTGAATTGTGCCATTCGCTTTGAGTAGAACGGTCATTTCGGATGATTTGCCCTCGTTTTCCGGCTGTGGCTTCGCTATAGAGACTGAATGGAAACCGTTGCCATCAAAAAAAACCGCAGGCTCGCCCGCCATGCCTTTACCAACGGCGCCCATGGGCAAATAGTCAGTAGTTAAGTCGATGAAATATCTTTCGCCGTCGAGGATCGCCATTATCAGAGGCGAAGGCGCGGAAAACAGCGACGGCACACTCTCGGCGAAATAGTCTTCATGGGTCGATGCGAAACCTATGCGGACATCGAGGCCGACCCGCTTGGCGAGGCTGTAAAATAAAAAAGTCCGGTCGAGGTTATTGCCCGATTGTTTTGCGATAATTTGGGACAGCTTTTTGGGGGAGAAGCTGTAGGAATAGGCGTTTACGGGGATATTCCCCATTTCTTCGCATACCCAAGAATAAAGTGCTTGGGCTTTGGCCGTCTCCGATTTTTTCCCGGGGAGGGAGCGTTCGATAATCTGGTTTATTCTGGGAGGAGAGTCGTCGGCGTCTTTTACTGCGGTTGTGAAATCGGCGGCGATTTCATCCCAGCCCGCACCCTCGGCTACAAGAATTGCCGGCGAATAGAGGCTTTGCGGGGGCATATTCGATTCTGGAAAGACGGGCGGAATGTTCTCTGCAGTCCAGGTGAATTTTGTGAATGCAGGCGACTCTTCAACGGTAGCTTTGTTCCAGCCTTCCGGCCAGTTTACTTCCGCGAAAGCCGGGTCGGTGCCGGTTTCGGCGAGGATTATAACTTCGAGATGAAGAACCGGAGCCGATGAATAGAAGGGAACGCTCAGGAAAAATGGTTCGAGGGGGGAAGTGGTTTTCCGAACAGTCCTCTCCGAGACATCGACGATAGTTCCGACAGCCATCTCGCCAAGGGCATATTTGAGGATATTCAAACGGTCGTAATCCGGGAAATACGGGTTTATTGCACCCCTTTCGATGGCCGATTCGTCCAGATGAAGCACCTGACCGAGAGGCGAAACGCTTCGCGCGTGGATTATCTCCGGTATTTCGATGTCAGGATAGAAATAAATCTCGTTTACAGCTACATAGTCTTTGGCCCCCTCTGATAGGACCTGAGCTATACGCCGCCTTGTTCTCTCGATAGTGCCGTCGAGGCGGAATTCGATGCGTATGCTCTCATACAGGATTGCGTAGTTTGCTCCGGCGAAGAAATCGTTGGGCACCTCTTTATTGAGGGCTTCGAGGAGAATTTCGTCGTCGATGTCGTCTATTGTGCGCCAGGTGTCTCCAACTCGCTCTTTGCCGAGGGTGATGTTTAGAACTTCCCCTCGGTCGAACTCGATTTCGCCGCGAATTGTTTCGAACCTTATCGCCTCGGGGTCGATTTCTAAGAGTCTTCCTCGAACCTCCTCGCCGTCGCGGGTGTAGAGGACATCGCGCATTTGGGCGGAAACCATCGCCGCCATTAAAACCAGCAGGATTATACCTGCGGCCGGCTTTTTCATTGGGATTCCTCTTGGGGGCTTTCTGGATTTTCCATCATATATAACATCATTTCGGCCTGTTTGGGAAGTTCTCTATACATGTTCGGAACATCTTTGGCCGAGATAACATCGCGCAGAATATCTTTGGCCGCGGCTTCGTTGTCCATGGAGATGTAAACGCGGGCGAGTTCGAGCTTGAATTCGAGATTATCTTTTTCCTGCTTTTCCGCCCGACGCAGATAATAGGCCGCGCTGTCGATACAGGCGGGGCCGAGGCCGGTAGGTTTGCGATCCAGCATGGGTTTGGGGCAGACCCATTTGTGCCATAAGGCCATGAGATAAAGGGCGTTCGGATTGTCTGGCTCTTCATCGAGAACGAGGGATAGTTCTTCGCGGACACGCCTGGCTACGCGATTGTCGTCCCAATCCGGCTTAAAAAGGGCGAGGCTTCCGAGGGCGCGGGCATACTCGAGATGAGCCTGCAGAATTCCGGAATTGCCTACGATAGCTCTATTTAGATAATTCGTGGCTACCTCGAGGCTGTCATGGCGCGCGCCGCCCTGAATTCCGTATGCAAGCCTCGTCATCGCGGAGCCTATTCGCCAAAGGACTTCCGGGTCGTCAGGATTCTCCGCTTCGGCTTTACGATATTCGGCAAGAGCGCTCGAGTATTCACCCCGGGACATCAAATGGTCGCCCATTCGCAAAGGTCCTGCTTTGGCGAATATCAAACTTGCCGATAGCAATAAGAGGATAATAATTCTTTTTTGTGTCATTTTTTTTCCCGTTATGGATATTTTTCGTTCAATCTAATCGAGAAGTAAATTCGGCTTCCTGCTATAACAACAATCAGCACAACGATATATGGGAATGCGTAGAAACATACCCACAGGTTCATCAGGAGGACAGCCACTTTATTTGAAGTAACAAAACTCTTGCCACCCTTCACCGCGGCATATACATAAAATGGCGACGCGAAAAGCCCCGTAAGAAATACCGCCGGTTCTTTAACGAACATCGAACCTATCGCTGAGACGCCAATCATCGTGTAAGATATTATGGTTGCGGTCTTTGCGCCATTAGCGACCGCGAGGGTGATTTTGCCCGTCGCCCTGTCGCCCACAATATCCGGAATTGTGGTAGCGATGTAAACTCCCGCGAATGCCAGGGCGTAGGGCAACATTCTGTAGAGAACCTGCCACTGGAGATTATCGATGGAACTCCAGCCGATGACATAAACAAGAGCGCCATGCCCAAGGCCGTTCAGGAGAACAGCCAACCACGGGCTATCTTTGAACCGGAACTTCGGATGGGAATACAAGAAACCCATAAATACGGCCACTGCGGTTAAAACTCCGGTGATTGGTGTTATCCAAAAACCTATAACGACAGCGGCGGCGTCGCAGAGGACAGTCATAGCCCATGCGGCTTTGGGCGAAACCAGCCCCAGCGAGAGGGGCAGATTCTTGCGGTTGATCCTATCTCCATCTACGTCGTATATCTGGTTGAGTCCGTAAATCCCGCCGCCGAGGAAAATACCCAGCAGAAGGAGTTTGATGAATACGAGTTCGAGGCCGCTTCCGCCGACAGCGACGTATCCCAACAGCAGTGGTGCCCATATCGGCAGGATTAGAAGGGGGCGCAGGAAAAAGAGGTGGTCGAAAATGCCTGCGAAGAAACCGCCCTTTTTTATCTTATTGTCGAATTCAGTCAAAGCTGGTTACCTCAAGTTGAAAGCGTGTTCGTCGAACTCGACGACTGTGTATTTGAAAAGCTGGGTATTAGGGTCTTTGTAACAATCGGAGCGCAGTCCGGCTTTTTGGGAGCATAACTCCTGCAGGAACTGCTCTTTGCTCCACCCTGTATCACGGCCTACTTGCGGAAGAAAAACTCCGCTTCGGTTGCCGTTGGTGAGCCATATTCCGTGGACACCGACCTCGAAATCCCGCCAGTCATCGAAAGGTTCCATGGGGGAGAGGACGGAAATTTCGATATCGATGGAATCCAGCTCAGCTTCGGTTACAGGCCGAAAACGGTGATCGCGGGTAGCGGCGGAAATGGCCATGTCCCGAACCGCCAGATACAGCGGTCCCTGAGCTATCATCTGCCCGATACATCCGCGGAGCATGCCATCGCGATGCAGGGTCACGAAAACAGCACCGTCGTCGGTGAGAAGCACGTCGTCGGGAGGGCTTGGATTGTGGACTTCTTCATTCAGGATGAAGTCTTCGATTGTCTTGCGCGCGAGTTTGAGCAGATATTTTTTCTGCTCTTTGGTCAAATCGAATTTCTCGCCGGAATTTCCGGGATTAGAACTTTTCATCGAACTCTCCAGTTTTTCCGTTTTGCCCGTATCGAGAAAAAAGGCGGAGAAGTAGCCTACGACCTGCGAAGAATCCCCCTCCGGAACATCGGCGGAAGTGGCGTATTTTAGTTTTTCGATACTGTCCGCGCCGAGGGCGCCTGCGCATTTCATTAGAGTGAGGACTCCATTATAGCCGCAGGCCTCGCATTTGCCCGTGCGGACGACTTTGCGAAGGCTGTCGGCATTTCCGCTGAGGACGGCGTCTGTGAAGATGTTGTCGAGGCTATGAGCCTGCCTCTCAGGGTGGTAGTGGGAGAGGTCGGTGCTGGCGAGGATGATAGTGTTGTCGTCTGAGATTTCGGCGATTGCCCTAGCGAGATTATCTATGACGTTGTCCGCCTGAGAGCCAATAACGATAGGCACTATCTTCAAATTGTTATCCAGGGCGTATTGGAGAAAGGGCAATTGGATTTCGAGGGAGTGTTCGACATTGTGCACCTGAGGATTAAATTCGGCGATAGGGCCGAGCTTTTCCAGGAGCGCATTTGCGAAACGCGTATCGACAGGGGTGGAGCCGAGGGGGGTCATCCACGCGCCCTCCGCCCAGATACTTATTCCGGAAAACCCCGCCGCCCGGTGATTCGGGCCGAGGATGACCACCGTCGAACCTTTGTAGCGGATTTTATCCTGCATCAAAGCTTTGTATCCATATGCCGCCACCGGCCCGGAATAGACATATCCGGCGTGGGGAGAGACCATTCCGATAATTCGGCCTTCGACTTTCGGCGGGTTGGCCTTTTGAATATAAGATTCAATTGTCGCCCGCAATTCTGCAGAATCCCCGGAATACCAGCTTCCAGCGAGTATCGGTTTCCTGTCCATTCGATTATCCTCCCTTAGCAATCCGTCCGGCCTGGCCTGTTCTGCCTCCGCGCAACCGGCGCAAAGAAGGCACAACAAAACGGAAAGCCCGATTATTCTATTTATGTTCATATGGCAAATACTCGATTTCATAATCTTTCTCCTTCGCATCGGCATCTATATAAATTAAGGTAGAATTTCCTCAAGTCAAGGGGGGATATATCAGATGTAATTTTAACTGCAATAATGATTAGAACATTCAAACAGTTGATTTGCATATGTAGGCGGAAACAGTATCTCGAATACGCAGTCTTGAGAAACCGCGCCCGTATCAACGCCGTAGAGAATTACGATTGGAACGTGGTTCTGGACGAGATACACGGAATCGAAGCGGCCAAATCCGGAAGTGAAGTCGGTTATACGGACAGAATGCATAAATATTGCGAAGACGGCAGATTCAGTATCCACGCCGAATAGGCAATCGTCAGGAAGAATTGGCCTTTAGAAAAAACGCTTAACTAAGCCGAGGATACCCTGTTTCCATGGCACTCGATGGGTGATGCCGTCTTCGGTTTCCCCGCTGTGGAATTTATCGACATTGTCGAGGAACCATTCGTAGTTGCGAAGGAGAGCGTCTTTGTTCGAATGTTTGGGCGTGAATCCCAATATCTTCTCCGCCTTATCGACCGACACGAAGGAATCCTTGGTCGCGGTCTTGTAAACCCATGGGTAAAGGGGCGATAGTTTCAACTTGTCGAGGACTTCGAGGGTGAAAACTACCAGATTTCCCGGCGAGCCTTTGATTTTTTTGCCATGTCCGGCGGCGTCGAGAACGACCTGATAATCCTCTTTCATCGTCGAAAATTCCTTTGCGCCGATGTTGAACTCCGTGTTGACCGCTTTTTCGTCATCGAACTTGGCGGCCATCCAGATTGCCTCGCATAAATCCTCGACATCCAGAAGCTGGTATAGGTTATTGCCCCGGCCAATCATTGGGAAACTTCTGCCTTCATTGGCCCACTCGTAGAAGATTCCGAACACCCCCAGCCTCTCCGGGCCGATGAAGGATTTCGGGCGGATGGTCGTGATTGTCATTCCGCGCTCACGGAACATTTTGACCAGATTTTCCGCCTCGATTTTGGCCTCGCCGTAAGGGCCGACGCCGACGAGTTTGTCCTCCTCGAAAATCGGGTGATGGTCGGGGATGCCGTAAACTGCGGTGGACGAAATATATATCCCGCGGTCGATTCCGTGTTCGGCGGCGGACTGGAAAACTTTCGCTGTGCCGTCGATGTTGGTAGTATAAATATCCTCTTTGGGGTATAAGGGCAATGCCGCCGCGCCGTGCATGACGATATCCACCCCTTCCATGCATCGGTTGACCGTGTCCATGTCGCGGATGTCCCCCTGAACATGGACGATTTTGTCCGCGCAGTCCTCATATGTAAAAGGAAGAAGGTCGATTGAAACGACCTCTTCGCCCTTTTTTAGCAGATGTCTTATCAGATTGATTCCGAGGAAACCGGAACCGCCGGTAACGAGCCATTTAGCCATTTGAAACTCCGTTCTATTACATATCGTCTTCTAAATCGAGATGATAATTCATCACTTCCGATTGCTTGAAAAAGCGGGGGATTTCGCGTTTGGCCGCGAAGACATCGGCGGAAGCGTGGATTATGTTCTTGCATGTCGTGATAGCATATTCGCCGCGGATAGTGCCCGCCTGCGCGCGGAGGGGATTCGTGTCGCCCACGAGATACCGCGCCGCCTCGATAGCATCCGGGCCGCTAATCACCATCGCCACTGATGGCCCGCTGGTAATGAACTCGACAAGTTCGCCGTAGAATTCCTTGCCTTTGTGTTCGCCGTAATGACGTTCGGCCAGTTCGTTGTCAACGAGAATCATCTTCATACCGTCGATACGCAGACCCTTGTGTTCGAACCGCGAGATTATCTCTCCGACAAGTTCCCGCTGAATTGCGTTGGGCTTGAGCAATACAAAAGTGCTTTGATATTCTTCGTTCATAATTCCTCCGGTCAAAATTTTCTTCTATAGAGTATAAGATACGATAGCGACATGCGCAACCTATAATGGAAAAATGGGAAAAAGACTAGTAGCGGAGAACGCGTTGGGATAATGTCTAAGCTCGAATGTTAACTGAATCACACCCTTCGATTTCGCAGTAATTAGTCATTACTTCACATATAATATCGGTGTTCGCGCAAAGGTGCCGTCCGTATGACGGGCTTTGGCGAAATATAGCCCCGTAGCGATGTTCTTTCCCGGCGACCAGATTTGACGTCGGTCGCCCTCTTTATTGACCACGATTCGTTCGACAAGCCGTCCGGCGACATCGAATATCTCCAACGAAAACACTGGTTTGCTAAGTTCGAAATTTACCAAGGCGTTGAAGGGATTCGGCCATGCACGAAGTTTGAGGGTAGCTGGACGTTCGACCAGTTCGAGGATGCCGACGGAGGTGTCTTTGAGACGTCCGTCCGATTGATAAACCGGTGAAAACTCCATAGAGGAGCAGTATTCGGAAAGGGCTTCCCAAACAGTCGTGTCGGAACGGACAATTGCCGTTGCGGAGATGCCAATAAGTCCCATGGCGTATTCGAGCATTTCGGTGCCGGCTATGTAATATGTGTCCGCGGGATCCCAGAGCATGCCGTTGATAAGCCATGTGGCGGTGTTGATTTTATTCAGAAGAGGCCCGCCGGAGTTGAATTCGATCCTCATCCCGCTGAATTCGGGAAAAACCTCCCCAGAGAATGCCGAACCGAAGAGGGCATATTCCATCATGGTTTTAAACTGCTGGCCGGTGGCGATAACTTTGATTAATTTTGAGTTCAGTCCTTTTCCGCGATGGATTCCCACGGGCGCGATACGGTATAGGTCGGCGTAGGTTACAGGGCCTCGACGGGTGGACATCCGCATAGCACCGCGTCCCTCCACGCCCACATCAGTTCCCAGCATAGATCGGTATGCTTCGGTAATCATGTTCCCCTGCGGGGAGTCGTTCCATCCGCTGTCCGACGCGTTTGTGGGGCTAATCGAAATGTTCGAGTCGGCGTAAAAGGCGACTGTCTCGTAAGGGTCGAAGCCTATGAAGGGGTTCGCGGCTATGGTGTCGCGGTAGGCGTCGAGTAAAGCTCTTGCAGAGGGGCTTTCAGGCACACCGGCGACAATCGGTATCGCGTCCCAGCTTACGAAACTGAGTCCAGTGCTTTCGTCGTAATCCATCACCAGATGTCCCACGCGGATAATCATCGGACCCGATTTAAGAATCGGAGTGCTATCCGCGCCGGTAACGTGCCATATGGGGGCATCCGGAATCGAATGGTCATGCCCTCCGAGGACGGCGTCTATGAAGGATATTTCTGCGATTGGATGGTCGTCGGTAACATCGAGATGGGTAAGGGCGATGGCGGCATCGGCACCCGATGGAAGGCCGAAGGTGTCGATTCCGACTGTGGCGTCGCCTAAATCCAGGGGGTCTGTCCAACCGGCATCGTCGGTCTCCTCGGTAGTGGCTCCGAAGACCGCGATTCTAATGCTGTCCGCGCCTTCACCGGGAAAAGAGAAAATTCGATACGGCTCGAAGGAGGCTTGAAGATTTGGATATCCCTCGGCGTCCAAATTAGCGCAGACCATCGGGACATCGATTTCGCCGAGGATTGAATCGAGCATATCCACGCCGTATTCGAACTCGTGGTTGCCGATTGCAAAAGCTTCCACTCCCGCCTGCATCCATAAATCCCAAACAGCCCTGCCGATGGTCATAGTGGAAAGAAAATCGCCAGTGATGACATCGCCGGCGTGGAGAAAGAGGAGGTCGGGATATTCCGCGCGAAGGGAATCGACGACGTGAACGGCACGGGCATAGCCTCCCAATGAGCCTTCGAGGGTGATGTCGTCCCGATAGCTCCACGCCTCCATAACTGCATGGCAGTCATTGACGAGGATAAAATGAATCGGCACTGAAAGTGCGGAGAAGGCTATTGCAAGGCCGAAAGCGGCGATGAATTTCTTCATATTAGGACTCCTTATTGTTAACTAATTCTTAATATAGTGAAAATAATCTAGAATTCAAAGAAAATTGTCGTGTTTGAATTTGAAACTCGAAAAACGAAATGGAGATATATTATAAGTTGGTTAAGGCCTATTAATTAAAGTAAGGAAAAATGAGAAATTTGAATTGGACAATGAGCAATGAACAATTGTCAACTCCGCTGTCATTGCGAGGAGGGTGATAGCCGACGAAGCAATCTCTTCGCTTAACTTAGAGGATTGCTTAGTGCTTCGCAAAGACACTTCGACCCGTGGGGCCTCAGGGTAAGGCTCATTGTTCTTGTAGTCGATGACAGGTAAGACACTTCGACAGACTCAGTGTCCGTGTTCGACTCAGTGTCCGTGTTCGGCTCAGTGTCCGTGTTCGACTCAGTGTCCGTGGTTGACTTAGTGTCCGTATTTCTCCCCATCGCCAAAATCGCATCAATAAAAATCATAAATCACAAATCATCATTCTTACATATTCATCCTCTCTGTTGACAATGCCTATTTAGGAATGTAAATTGCATGGCGTATATTAATATTGAAAGGAACAAGATGAAAAAGTTTATATCGATTCTGATAATCACGGCGTCCCTTTACGGCGGATGGTTCTTTATCCCGTGGGGGTATTGGACTTTTCAGGACGGCGGAGTGGGCGTGCTCTACACTCAGGGCACTTACGAGAAATTCGGATGGGATATCGATGCCCGAATGTCCGGAGCCGGAGATTACTGGCTCGAGGGGAACCTCGATTTCAATCTATTCGGCCAGGGGACAGAAATTACCGCCGAGTTCGTCTCCGATTCTATTGAAAAAGATTACCGCAAACCGGACGCTATCGAGTCCGAGGCCGCCGGGGATACAATTCAGCAGTATCCATCTTACAAGGCAAAAGAGTTTTCAATTTATCTCAAGCAGAATTTCAACGTCGGCCCATCCCAGAAATTTTATCTTTTCGCGGGATACAAGACCGGCGAATATCTCTCCGACTATAAGTTCGTTCCGACCGAGGGGCAGGTTCCTGGCGAGGAAACCCGTGTCGCGGAAGCTATCGATGCCGGGTTCGAATTTTCCATGGACAGCCGTGACGACCCCGAAAACCCGGAGACGGCTTTCTACTTCGGAATCAAACTGGGCGCACTGCATTTCCCGAACGCCGAGGAGGAGAATTTCGATTATCTTCGCACGACCCAGCTTCAGGACGAGACGAAGGCTTTTTCGAAAACCACCGGCTACATCAAACTCGACCAGCGTCTTTACGGCAAGCTTCAAATCGACGAGGTTCCTTTTCCCCTGATACTCGCTTTGCGTATCAGCGCGGGACATCATTTCACCGATGTTCCCCAGCTTGTGGCTTTCAAAGGCGGCGAGCACGATTTTCTGCGGGGGATGGACCAGTGTCATATTATGGGACAGAGTTTTTATCTGATGTCCGGGGAGCTTCGCGCGCAGGTTTGGGAGGAGAGCTACACGCCCCTCGTTCTGCTCCATTGGCTGATTCCCGGCTATGAAAACCCGCGTCCGATTCTCGAAGTTGCACCCATCGTGGAAGCCGGAAGGGTTTACAGCCAGTATCTGGGCGACGACGAGAAGCAATACATGACCTTCGGCCTCGGCTTCCGCTGGATTTTCACCGATTACACGGTCATGCGCTACGATTTCGCATACTGCCCCGCTTTGGAAACATGGGGCGCATATTTCAGCTTCAAACCGAGCATCTGATAATTGCGCAAGCTCTGGAGAGTCATACGGATAATCCTCATTATCGGCCTTATCGTGGGCGCGGTGGTAGTGGGGGAGTGGTATGCCCTTCAGGGGGTAGATAAGGCCTTCGACCAGCTTCTTTTCCGCGATGCGATGAATTCGGCGTCGGTGATGCTGGTGGCCTGCCGTATGGTATATGATTTTCAGGTGCTGAGGGAGATCGAGCGGGAACAGCTTTTAATCGAGGCCGCGCAGAGTGTTCCGGAAGGAGAAATTGAAAGCGTCGATCTCGACAGGATACGAGAAGCCGGAAAACTCCCCCTTGTGATTCTAACGGACGAAAATGGCGAAGTGATTCAGAAATCCGGCGCGCTGATGGCGGACACATATACCTGGCTTTCCGACATCGAGGAAAAACTGCCCGGAGTCTATTTCGACGGCGAAGAAATCGGCATATACGGCATCGACCGCGAGTTTCCCCTTACCGAGGAAACGAAAGTGCTTGCAGTTCGAGTCGAGAATGGAATTCTGGTGCTGTTCGCACCTCAGCCAACTATTAGGGAGAGGGAGGAGCTGACGGTCGGCAATCTCATAGGCCACCTCGGCGAGAATCCGAATGTTCGATATATCACCCTTCAGGACGAGAGCGGGTTTATTTTCGCTACGAAATCGGTTACCGATATGACCAGCCTCGCGGCTGATTCTTTTCTCATCGAGGTCAACGAAACGGGCGCGACAAAAAGCCGCTACATAGATTTTTCCGGCGAAAGAGTGTATGAGCTTGCGCTGAAATTCCCACGAATGGGGCTTTACAGGGGCGTGCTTCGTATCGGATTATCGACCTCGGATTATCAGCGGTTATACACGAGCTACGGAATGCAGTTGGGGATTATCCTACTGCTGGTGATTGCCGTGGCGATTGTTGCGGTAGTCCTGCTGTTCACATCGAGGAAGCTGTCGGCTCAGATGGGCCTTTCGGACGCCATCTTATCGGAAATGAACGCCCTCTGCGCCGCTGTTGATAGGGACGGCGTTATTACCCTGATTAACCCGAAAACCGCTAAGATATACGGCTTCAAGCAGAAGGAAGTGGTTGGGAAACTCATCGAGGATGTTTTCCCGAAAGATCCTTTTCATATGGAGGAGACATTGAATTCAGGCGCCGGGTCGGTTTTCGCTACGGAGATTACAATCGGCGGCGAACGTTATGATTTGGACGTTTCCACGGGTATTCTTCCCGATGGTGGAGCATTTGCCATCGCCGAGGACATCACCAATCTCATCGAGCTTCGCAAAGAGGCCGCCGGAGCGGAACATCTTCGCGCCCTCGGAGAACTCACCGCCGGAGTCGCCCATGAAATCCGCAATCCGCTGAACGCGATTGGAATCGCCGCCCAGAGGCTGTCTGCGGAATTCGAGCCGGTGGAGGATGACGAGGGCTACCGCGACCTGCTCCGCAATGTCCGTCAGGAAATCACCCGGCTGGATAAGGTGGTGCGGGAGTTCATAGGCCTCTCCGCGCCCATGTCCCCCGATTTGAAACGGAGACCTCTGCAACCCATTCTGGAAGAAATCGCCGAGGCGGCAAAACTACGCGCCAGCGGGAAGCATATAGAATTCAACATCGACCAGAAAGATGTCGGCTTGGCGGCTATCGACGAAGAGCAGTTGAAAAAGGCATTGCTGAATCTGATAAAGAACGCGATCGAAGCAACTCCGGAATACGGCGAAGTGAGATTATCCGCGAATCGTGAGGGGGAGAAGATAATAATCGAGGTCTGGGACGACGGCCCGTCTATACCCCAGGAGATACGCGAAAAACTCGGCAAGCCTTTCGTTTCGTCCGGCAAAGAGGGGGGCACGGGAATCGGATTATTCCTTGCTTTCCGCGTTGCCCGAGATCATGGCGGAAAAATAGAGGTGGACAGCACCGATGCGGGGACATCTTTCAAACTTATACTGCCGGCGTGTTAGAGGGCATGAAAACCGGTTCTGGAGCAAAGATATGAAAGCGAAAATACTTCTAATCGACGACGAAAAGGGCGGCAGGGAGCTGTTGTCCGGTTTTCTTGTGAAACAGGGGCATGAGGTCGATTCCTTCGCCGACGCTGAAACGGCACTGGAGGCGTTTTCCCGGCGGGGCTACGACATCGCCCTGGTGGATGTCAAACTTCCGGAGATGAGCGGAATCGAGCTGACCGCAAAGCTACTCGAAATCGACCCGACTCTGCCGGTGGTTCTCGTTACGGCCTTTGGCGGCGTGGACACAGCGGTTTCGGGAATGAAAGCAGGGGCGTCGGATTACCTGACTAAACCCGTTGATTTGGAAGAGCTGAAACTGATTATCTCGAAACAAATCGACCTCAGACGCCTCGAAGACGAAAACCGACTCCTCAAAGAGCAGTTGGATTCGGCCTTTCCAGAGGACATCATAGCCGAATCGGAGCAGATGCGGAGTATTTTGTCCACTGTTTCTCGAATTGCATCGGCGGACGCCCCGGTGCTTATTACCGGCGAATCGGGTGTGGGCAAGGAACTCATCGCTCGAACAATTCATAACGCCAGCGGACGCAAGGGCAGTTTCGTGCCGATAAACTGCGCCGCTATTCCGGAGAACCTGCTCGAGAGCGAACTTTTCGGTGCGGAACCGGGGGCATATACCGGCGCGAAAAGCCGTATGCGCGGGAAAATTGAACTTGCCGACAACGGAACCCTTTTCCTCGATGAGATTGGGGAACTTCCTGTTAGCCTTCAACCTAAACTGTTGCGTTTTCTCCAGGAGGGGCGGTATTTCAGGCTGGGAGGGCACGAGGAGATTTCGCCAGATGTTCGTGTTCTAGCGGCCACAAACCGGGATGTCAAAAAGATGGTCTCCGATGGCGGAATGCGCGAGGATTTATATTTCCGCCTTGCTGTGATAACCATCGAGATACCTCCTCTGCGCGAACGGCACAAGGATCTAATCCAATTATCCCGTCGGCTGGTGGAGAACTTCGCCCAAAAACACGGTAAACCGGATTTGTCCCTCTCGAAAGAGTCTATCGACGGTATTTTGCGCCACACTTGGCCGGGGAATGTCCGCGAATTGGCGAACACTCTCGAAAGGGCGGTTCTGCTTACTCGAAGGGATTGTATCATGCCGGAAGACCTGCAGATCCTTACTGAGCCAAACTCCGCGAAGTCGGACAAGCTTACGGATGTGGAACGAACTCACATTTTGAACATCCTCGAAGCCGTCGATTGGCAGTTAACTCGCGCCGCCGATAGGCTTGGAATCCACCGCAACACCCTTCGGAACAAAATAAAAGAATATGATTTAGATAAATTATAGCCTATATTTAAGGCTTTTGCGGGAAAATGCTCACATGAAAACAGGACTTTTCCATTTTGTCCTTGCATTGAAGCGCTTGCACGATTATTATTGACAAATTATGAAGTTAAACCCCGAGCCTACTCGGGATGGAGGAATATATGGCACAGTCTGAAATGTTGAAGTTCTTGCGCAAGCGGATGAAAGCTATTTTCTGGTTCACCGCAATCGTGTTCATCGGATTAGTTATCTTCGGATGGGGCGCCGGTATTACAGGGCGTGACAGCGGCGGCCAAATCGACGACAACCTCGCCGGCAAAGTCGAAGACCATGAGATATCTTACATGGCCTATCAGGACGCTATTCAGCGGGAATATGAGCAAGCTTACAGCGAAAACCGCAATATCACCGAGTCCGAGCAGGAGCTTATTCGCGACAGAACTTTCTACACCCTCGTGAACCGCTATCTGGCGACAAGGGAGATGGAGGAGAAGGCAATCGACAATACCACCGATGCCCTCATTTACCAGTCTATCCTTCGCGACCCGCCTCAAGCAATCACTCAGAACCCGAATTTCCGAAATGAGGACGGCACTTTCAACCGCCAGCTTTTCGAGACATATCTTCGCGATCCCAATGTAGATTGGATGCCAATCGAGATGATGGTGCGCGGAAATCTTCCTTTCGAAAGGCTTCAGCAGTTGGTCGGCACTTTCCCGATTACCACGAACATGGAGGCTCAGGTCGAGTATATGTTTCGTAGCGAGAAGGCAAAGGGAAGCTACATCAAATACGACCCCTTCGTGGCAGAAGATGTAACTGTGGATACTTCCGACCGCGCGGTGGAGGCGTATTATGAAGCCAATAAAGACGATTACCGTTCCGAGGGCGCGAGTATAGTCAATCACGCTCTCATTCCAATCGTTCCTTCCCCGGAAGATACAGCCGAAGCACATGCCCTCGCGGAAACCCTTATGGCTAAAGATAATCTGCTCGATGAGTTCGATTATTTCGTCGAGAATTATTCCGACGATGCCGGTTCAAAGGAGCGGGGCGGAGTTCTTGGATGGTTCGGCAAGGGCCAAATGGTTGCGCCTTTCGAAGAGGCCGCTTTTGCCGCTGATTCAGGGGAGATTGTCGGGCCGGTGCTCACCGATTTCGGCTATCACATCATCCATGTCCTCGATAAAGAGGGTGAAGGCGATTCAGTTCGAGTTCAAGCCGCCCACATTCTGCTCTCCATCGAACCGAGTATCGATACGGAAGCCAAAGCAAAAGACCTCGCGAACAATCTTGTTTTCGAGGTCGAGGACGGCGAGAATTTCTTTGAGGTCTGCGAAGCTCTCGAGATAGACTCCATCGGCCAGTCGGCACCAATTACTAACGATGATCCGATTCCCTATGTCGGCTTTAATGAGAGAATTCGGACGATGATGAAGGAAGCAAATCCAAGCGCTATAGAGAACGTGGTTGTGAGGCTTCGAGAAAGGCCACTTCTGGAAGGCGTCGCTGTAGTTCAGCTTCATAAACGTTTCGACAAGGGCATTCCCAGCCTCATAGAAGTTCGGGATCAGGTGGTCACTGACATCATCATGGATGCCCGTAAAAACGCCATCATCGAGAGGGCGCGGAGAGCGGGACAGCTTATGTCCTCCGGTTCCAGCATGGCCGAGGCCGCGGAAACCACCGGCGGAGTGTTCGACACTACCGGATTCGTGGCACGCTACGACTGGGTAGAGGGTGTCGGAATGAACCCGAAGTTTACCGGAACCCTTTTCGGAATACGGGAACCCGGCAGGATTTCGTTGCCCATAGCTCTCGACGACGGCTCAGTTTACATTATCAGACTGGACGAGAAGACGGAATTCTCCCCCGAGGATTTCAATCGTCAAGTTGGGCAGATAAAAACCGAAATAGCTCAGTTCAACAGGAACAATGCCTACGAAAGATGGTTCGCAAACTTGCGCGAAAATGCCGAAATAATCGACAATCGTTTTGCCGAGCAGTTCGCTCCAGTCGATGTCGAAGAGACCGAATAAGCTCGATTTCCCAGTGTATTCACAAGCCCACGGTTTTTTGCCGTGGGCTTTTTTGGTGCTCAAGCTCAAATTTGGAGCTTTTCTCTCTGGAATTCGTAGAGGATGATAGAAGCCGCCACGGAGACGTTGAAACTGTCGAAACGGGGCGTTTGAGGGATACTCAGACGGACATCACACTTAGAAAGGACTTTGCCGCTGATACCTTCCCCCTCGTCGCCGATTACGAGGCAGAGTTTCACCGGTGCAGAGTATTCGCGGATGTCCACTGTAATATCGTCCGGCATTACAGCCCCGGCTACGGCGAATTCCATCTGTTTTAGGATTCCCAGCTCGTGAGCGAGGTTTTCCGTTTTGGCTATTGCGATATGTTCCGTCGCGCCGGCAGAGGTATGGGTTACCACTGAGTTCACTTCCGCAGAACCCCGCTCGGGAAGGATTATTCCACGCGCACCCAGCAAAACTGCAGACCTTATAACCGCGCCCAGATTGCGCTGGTCGGTTATTCCGTCGCAGGCGATGATTATGCCTTCGGGAATCTTGCGTAGAGCTTCGATTTTGGCGTATTCAAAAGGGGCAACCTCCGCCGCGGCGCCCTGATTATCACGTCTGCCGGTTATCTGGCCTATCTCGCCCTTCGAAACGATTCGTGGTTTGTAGCCTGCCCGACGAAGTTCCTGCCCGATGGTTTTATTCGTTTCTTTTGTTAACCATATTGTGAACACTTCCCGCTTGCCGAGGGCGACCTCTAAAACAGGGTTGCGTCCATAGATGATTTCATTTTCTGTCATTGCTATCTCCAATAATATGCTGAGGTGATTCTAAACTCGGTCAACGGATCTTTCGCGGACTTGTCGTAAACTGCGTATCGGATTTCGGCAATCCAAAGGATCGGCCCCGTGCGTATCTCGTCCCGAAACCGAAGCTCCCAGTAGCCGTTTTCCGAGTTTTCGACATCGCTTTTGTAGCGTTTTGCTCGAAGTCGCATCACCATTGGCTCGAATCTTGAGTAGATGAACTCGGGATACACTGAGATGCCGTAAACAGGGGTATTGCCGGTGCGAGTCTCTACTATGCGCATGTATGTGGAATTATCGAGGTGATCGAAAATCGGCCAGTTCAGACTCAGGCGAAAGGCCTGTTTTTCGCGGAAAGCGCCGGCGACTATTCTTTTATCGTAAGTAAAATCTCCGCGCAGACGTTTGCCCGCGGCAGGGCGATAATAAAACCCTACCTCTGAGAGGACGCCCCACTCGTCAATCTGCGCAGTTCGCCATCCGGAGCCTTTGGTGTTGAAAAAGAGATTTTCACCTAGGGCGGATGTCGTGCGAATCTCGAAGCCGCTCTCACCAGCCTCCCGCGATCGTTGGGTCACGCCCGATTCTTCCAGTTCGATGATGGTCTGTTTGTAATCGGAAATGCCTTTGGCGTTAAGGGGGTTGAAGTCGTCAGCGTATGCCCAAACTTCGGTGAGAGTGCGAGTATCGCCTATCTTTGCGACTGCTGAAGCCATCAGCCCCACGGCACCATTCTCGACAAATCCGAGCTCCGTTTCAACATCGATGCCATTTATGTCTCCCATGGCGAAAATCGAGCCGGAACTTTGTTTGAAGGCAGTTTTCGCCGGGCGGCTGTTCGTCGAAGCGAAGGCGTAAACTCCGCCGACTCTCATCTCTTCGAAGGGATTCCAGCCGAGATGCATTCCGACAACGTTCGCATAGATTTCGTCATAAACGATGCGACTGGCGAGGGCTCCTACGGCGATTTTGTCGTTTTCCCGCTCATAGCGGAAACCGTTGAAAAGATTATCCTGCGGATTCGCAAAAGATTCTATCGTAGAGTTCGACCGCATTCCCCCGGGAATATAAAAGGCTTTGCCAAGCACCATTCCCGGCCCGAAACCATCGCGGTAGCTTCCGAGGACGAGATCGCCGTCGAACAGCTTCATCTGGAGTTTTCTGCGCTTCAACGCGAAACCGTTCTGGTCCTCCTGCATTCGAAGGTCGATGTTGTAGCCCTTATAACGAGCGTCTGCGGTAAAATATGTCTTCGGATAATAGGGATCGCTGTCGATGAAACGGCCGTGGGTATAGATTTTCGTGCCCGCCCGCCAATCGCGTCGCGTGGGTTTATCGAATATGATAAAAGGTTCGATGCGGTCAAAATCATATGGAAAAAACTGGATTATCTGGTCGGGAGAGGCGTATGGACCGGCTTTCTCCACCGCGCGCGTAAGGGCTTCAGTCCAGCGTTTATCTACTCCGGGGACGATAAGCAGGACTTCGATATCGTCGGTGAAAATACTTACCTTCTCGCGGAAAAGCTCTACAAGATCATAGTATTGTGTGAAGTTTATTTCGTCGGAAGCGAGGGCGTTCAGAATCTCTTCTTCGGAGGAAAGGTAATCCCCAACCTCGCTTGCGAGAAGGGTTAAGGGAATTATTAGGGCGATGAGAAACCTTTTCATGGGGACAATATAGTCTTTGGTGAGTTATTGGCAAGCACGAACTCGCGGTGTCTCCAAAAGGGTTTTATTGCTCAATTTCCGCGATGATTCCCCCGCCGATGACTGCATCGTTATCGAAAAAAACTGCCGATTGCCCCGGCGCTGGGGCGAATAGGGGGGTGTCCAACGCGATTTTTGCTGTCTGCTCGCCGGTTCGAGTTGTTTTACCCACTGAGGTTCGGCCGCCGTGGCGAATTTGAATCTCGCCTTGTCGAGTTTCGCCGATTGGCCAATCGATATGGAATATACAGTTTTCCGTTGTGAAACCCCTGTTCATGAGCATATCTCGGGGACCGAGAGTTATGCGGGCATCTTCGGCGTCGATTTTTATCACATACAGCCTGCCGTCCGAACTCGGGACGCCTATCCCGCGCCGTTGACCGAGGGTATAGTGGGTCCATCCCTCGTGTCTGCCGATGACATTGCCCTCGGGATCGATAAAATTGCCTTCCTCGCCGCGGACGCCGTGTGTATCGAGAAACTCGCGAAGTTCGCCTTTGGGAAAGAAGCAGATTTCCGTGGATTCTTTGCGCTCCGCCACGGAAAGACCGCGTTCGCGGGCGATTCCGTAGGCTTCTGATTTAATCATGCCTCCAAGGGGGAAAATCGTGCGCTCGATAATATCTTTTGGCAGACGATAGAGGAAATATGCCTGGTCTTTGACTTCGTCAACGCCCCGCTTGATTAAGCCTTCTTCGATTTTGGCATAATGGCCTGTGGCGATGAACTTCGCTCCGATTTCGTCGGCGAAATCGGCCATGGCGCGGAATTTCACAATCTCGTTACAGACAACGCATGGATTAGGAGTTCGGGCGAGGGAGTATTCGCGCAGAAAAGGCTCTATTATATGCATGCGGAAGGTGTCGGTCATGCCGAGGGTGTGATGTTCGATTCCCAATTTTTGGGCAGATTCCTCGGCGGAGCGGATGTCCCCGCATCGGAAAAGGTTCAGTGTCAGGCCGATTACCTTATAGTCCGCTTTTTGAAGAAGATAGGCGGCAATTGTGGAGTCCAGTCCGCCGGACATCCCCAGCACTACTTTTTTTGGGGATTTTGATTTCATCGGCTGGCTTGATGAGAAAGGGCTTAGGAAGGGACAAAGCGTTCTCTTCCTTCTATCCTCTCGATTCTCGATTCTTTAATGATCGTCTTTTTTATACTCTTTGAACATCTTTGCGCATTCGGGATGTCCACTGACAGCGCCCTCACCGCGCCAGTAATCGCATATTGCATGGCGAAGGGCATCGAGCCCGAGAATACTGCAGTGAACCTTGTTCGGCGGCAGTCCGCCGAGAGCTTCGACGACGTCATCCTTTTCAAGGGCGAAGGCTTCTTCGAGGGTTTTGCCTTTGGCGATGTCGGTCAGGATGCTCGATGATGCAATCGCCGCGCCGCAACCGAAGGTTTTGAACTTAATCTCGTCGATCCTGTTGTCTTTCACCTTGATATAAAAACGCATCATATCGCCGCAGATTGGATTCCCCGCTTCCGCAACCGCCGATGCGTCTTCGATTTCGCCCACATTATGCGGGTTCTGAAAATGCTCCATTACTTTTTTAGAATACACGTTGCCTCCATTTATTCAAGCTCCAACAGCCTTTCCCTCAAATGCTCCAGGTCGGGGTCAAGTTCGAGGGCTTTGTTATAGTATGTAACTGCGAGTTCATTCTTGCCGAGTTTCTCGTAAACCACGCCAGTATGTTCCAATATAACCGGATCCGGCGTTTGCGCAAGGGAATCCGCACGAAGGAGAAATTCCAGCGCTTCTTCATATTCGCCTATTCGATAGAGATACCAGCCGTAGCTGTCGATATACGCGGCATTTTTCGGATCTTTTTCGAGAGCGAGTTCGATGAGACCGCCGGCAAATTCCAGCTCGATGTTCTCCTCGACCAGTAAATATCCAAGGTAATTTGCTACGAGGGGGTCTTTGCGATTATCATCCCAAAGGTCGCGAAGTAGCTCGATAGCTTCGACCCGCTGACCGGAACGCTCGTAAACGTCCGCGAGACCGAAAATGGCCTCCTCGTTGCCGGGGTCGATAATCAAGGCGCGTCCGTATGAATTTATCGCTTCGGAATATTTCCCCGCTCTGCCGTAAATCACGCCCCTATATATGGGTATCGAAGGGGCATCGGAAAACTCCGCTTCTCCGCGACGAAGAACATCGATTGCTTCATCGACGAGTTCCGCGCTTTCGTATGCCAGGGCGAGGGTTATGATTCCATCGGGGTCTTTTGAGTGGGCAAGGGCGATTTCGATCTGCTCGATGGCCTGTTCCGGCAAGTCTGAAGCCAGAAGGCTTCGCGCATAAAACAGCCTCGCCTCTCTGTCCGAAGCATCCCAGTCGAGAAGCCGCCGGAAATAATCGATGGATTTCTCATATCTATCACTGTAGTATGCGAGAAAAGCAAGCCGTCTTAGCATTTCCCAATCGGTGGGGACGGCCTCAAGATAAGCGTCCCCTTCGTCGAGAGCACGCTCGAATTTACCCTCGATGATGAGAAGATTGAGCCATTGGCGACGAAGCTGAGTATTGTCAGGATTCAGAGAGATAAATTTCTCCTGAACAGCAATGAGAGAATCAGTCATGTCCAGCATCTCATACGCCGCGCTTAACCCCATATACGCTCGCGAATAGGCCGCGTCTATCTCCAATGCCCTGCGGAATGCTTCGATAGCTTTGTCATACTCTTCCCTATCGAGATGGATATTACCCCGCATTCCTTGAACTCCCGGTTCAGTCGGGTATAATTCCGCGGTTTTTTGGATACTTTTAAGGGCGTCTTTTGAATTGCCCATACTCATCAGAATCAGGACATACTGCATCCAGTCGCCGTAGCCGGGTGTTCCTTTGTCGATAACCCAACTCATTTGCTTTTCCGCCTCGCTGTAGTTACGCGACGTAAAGGCGGCTTCGGCGGCATATCTTCTATAATGTTCGTTCTTCGGTTCGATTTCGACCAAATTCAGATAGGCTTCGAGGGCGTTTTCCGGTCTATTCATCTGCAAGTAGATATCGGCTATTGACCTGTGAAGTTCCGGGTTTTCCGGAATGAAATTCAGCGCGATGAGGTAACTGGAGAGGGCTTTTTCGATGTCGCCTTCAAATTCTGCCATCAGACCGTTCAGGAAATGACGCACGGCAATGGGCGGGATTTCCTCGCGTGTATCACCCGTGAAAGCGGGAATCGAGAGGATAAGAACCAAGATTATTATGACGATAAGGTTTCGCATATCTTATTGAATATAAGCAAATCTTATACCGATTGCCACACCGATATCAAATTAGAATGTGAAGTGGAGGTAAAAACATGGGAGGGAACATGAAAAAGGGGGGCTACTGTGCCCCCCTTTGATTTAAGCTTCTTTTTTCAGTTCCTTGCGGAGTTCCTCGTTTTCCTTTCGAAGCTCATCGAGTTGGTCGATGAGAAGCTCGAATCTGCCGGCTTTGGTTTTGCTCCAAATGCGGTGCAGTATCGCCAGGGCAACCAGGAGGATCATGTAAGAAATCATCGACTGGATAGAACTATCCCAGCTGACAATGGAGCTTATAACGAGAAGAAAGGAAAGCAGGGCTATGATAACTGCCCATACTGACATTAGTTATCCTTTGCTTATTGTCCGAAAGCTTTGTTGAGGTTTTCGTAATATACTGTTACGACAGCGCTCTTTCGTAGCTCTTGAATTTTTTCCTGCTGAGCTATGTTCAGTCTTTCACGGACCATATTTCTTTCGATGTCCTCGCGAACTTCGTCAAAGGGCCTTTTACCTGCCGGCACCTGTTCGATTACTTCGACCATAGTCCACTGATTTTCGCCGATTTCCATAGGGCCTACAGTGCTTCCGGCTTTCGCATCGCGAACCAGTTCCATCATTCTGAAATGGCTGTCTTTTTCACCTTGAGCGTTGCCCTGTCTGCCAGAACCATCGGCGGTGGAACTGCGCTCATATTCGAGTTCCTGGAAGTGCATTTTTTCATAACTAGCCTGTGTTTCCGGCCTTTCTTTCATTTCCTGTAATCGGTTACGGACCTCTTCTTCAGTGTTTCCCCATGCGCGAATTATCTTCGCGTGGGCTTGTTGCATGTATCTTTCGGATTTATCATACTCTGCGCGGATTTCTTCTTCGGAGGGTTTAACCTGCTCGTAAAGGACTTTGTCGATGTAATACTGCACCATCATAGCGCGTTTGAATGCTTCGACCTGGGTTTTAAGATCAGGGTCATCGGCCATGCCGGCGGCTTCGGCTTCTTTGAGCATGAGGGTGTTATTGATTGTCTGATCAAGCATCCACTCGGCTTGATCGGGATTAACGTTCCTTTGCCTTCTTTGACCGGAAGCATTGGACATGTATTCACGGGTCATCATGTTCTTCTCGGCATCACCAGCCATAAGGTCTTCTGTGGTAATCTCGATGTCATTTACTTTCGCTACGACATTTGCGGCTGGCTGTTGCGAAATAGCAGCTCCTGCTATCAGGAATAAAACAATCACAGTGTAAAAAGCTCTCATTGGACCTCCAAAATGAGTTACGTTTTTTTATCTTCATATCCATCTAAATCTATATTTCAGAAGATGAAAAGTCAAGTCTAATAAACACGTTTGTGAAGAAGGGAGAAGTTCAAGAAAGAACGATAAAGTCTTTCCGCCTGAAATGTGTGCTTTTTAAACTGCATTTGAATTTCCACTCCGGTAGTTTATGCAGTTATCAACCAAGTTCGTTATCCGAGAAAGCCATTACAAAGGGCTTTCTCGAATAAAATCGCAGAATTTGAAAAATTTCTTGACTCTGCGGGTCTTCACAAATATATTGCCTCTCTTGAAGCACTGGGGAGTCGTCCAATGGCAGGACATACGGCTCTGGACCGTAGAATTGGGGTTCAAATCCCTGCTCCCCAGCCAATTCTCATCGACGCTATCGGCGTTCCTTCACGAAAAATAAATCCCTCCATTGATTTCATGGAAAACTATCTTACAGCAAATCCTTGTTTAACAAGCATCTTTAAACATTTTTTGAGATAAATAAAAAAAGGGTTGAAAAGTAACCCGTGGGTCAGTATAGTTATTGCGAGTTAAGTTTATGACCAACCGTTTCACGTTGGGAGCGATATGAGACAAAGGGAAAAAGATAAGATTCGCAATAGACGGCTACTTCTCGAAGCCGCGGAAAAGCTCTTCGCAGTCCATGGGTTTGCAATGACCAAAATCGAAGATGTCGCCGAGGAGGCGGGTTTCTCGAAAGCCACGGTTTACAATTATTTCGATAACAAGGAGGATCTGTTTCTTGCCCTCATCGAAAGCAAATTCGAAGAGATGGTTCAGGCCAGCGAAGATGTTTTCAACTCAAAGGTCCCTTTCGAGACCGTAGTTGAGAATTACATTAAAACATCGTTGAACATCATCAATCAGAACCCGAATTTTTACAGGATTATGATGTCGGAGTTCTACAGATTCTGCCCTGAATTCATCGTCGATAAGATTCGGCCTCGAATTCACAGTGTTATCGTCGAATCTCGAATCAGGCTGACGAGATATTTCATGAAACACCCTTCGAAATTCAGGGGTTCGGTTTCGCCTTCGGATGCCGCTTCGGCGCTTTCGGGTCTGATATCATCATTTATGGGAGATTGGTTCATGTCCAACGAGAAAAACGACCTTCAAGAAAAATACGAAATCATTCGCGACCTCTTTTTCAACGGCGCGATTAAAAACGAATAGATACTTTAAGGAAACGAAATGAGAACAAAACTGATTCTGCTGACTTTTCTATTCGCTCTTGCCGCGAGCGGCCTGACGCTGGAGGAGGCTATCGACAGGGCTATGGAGGCCAACTCCGAAGTTCTGATGTCCTCCAGTTCGGCAGACGCGGCGAGAATGGACGCTAAGTCCGCATTCACGAACTTTTTACCGCGGATAAAGGCCGAAGCCTCATACACGCGACTCGACGAAGTCCCTACAATAGTCATGCCCGAAGAATTCAGCATGTTCATGCCAGAGGGCGGAATACCCATGGGGGACGACGACAATTATAACCTGACCTTAGGCGTGCAACAGCCTATTTTCATGGGCGGCAAGATATTCAACGGCTACCGCGCCGCACAAGCCGGTGCCGAAATGGAAGCCCTCGGAAAGGACAATAGCCTGAACAGCGTAGGCAAACAAGTTGCGCAGGCATATTTCGGCGTCATTAAAGCCGAACTTTTCCGCGAGTCGATGGACGACGCCAGGGAGAGAATGGACGCCCATCTGCGAGTCATCGAGGCGATGTATGAGCAGGGTCTAGTTTCCCGCAACGACCTTCTAAAGACCCGGGTGGCAAGTTCAGAAATCGATCTGATGAAGATTCAGTCCGAAAACGCGGTCAACGCCGCTCGCCTCGGATTGAATTTCATGCTCAACTACCCTGATGACACTACCCTCATCCTCGACCCGGATACATCGGTGGCTGAAATAGATTTGCCGAATTACCGCGCGGATATAGAAAAAGCCATGAACCATCGAGTCGATATACGTCAGATGGAAAAGGCTGTCGAAGCCTCGAAAGCGGGAGTTAATATCGCATACGGTTCCTTTTCGCCGAATATTGTAGGTATATTCAATTTCGCATACCAGCGTCCAAATCGCGCGAACGAGCCGGAGTTCTACGATTCGTGGAACGCCACCCTCGCCGCGAGCTGGGATTTGATATCCTTCGGCGAAAGATTTTTCGGCGTCAAGAAGGCCAAATATATGCGCGATAGAGCTATGGAAGCCCACTCGATGATAAAACGCGCCGCAGAGATGGAGATTCGCAACCAGTTTAATGTTCTGCGGGAAATTCAGCAGAGGCTGGATGTCTCCCGTATCAAGCTGGAACAGGCGCGGGAGGGTTATCGTGTCGCACAGGCCGAGTTCGGAGCCGGACTCGCCACCAATACGGACGTCCTCGACGCCAATTCCTCATTAATACAAGCTCAGAACGAATATATTTCCGCAATCGCGGATTACAAAGTCGCCAGCATCGAATACGATGTTGCAATCGGAATCAATTTCACCACGGAGAGATAAGATGAAATCGCGTATCGCAGTTATTATCCTAATCGCTGTTATCCTAACACTCATTACCGGATGTCAGGGAAAAGCCGGCAAAAACAATCAGGATCTTTCAAAAAGGACAATAGTAGTAGGTGTCACAAAACCTGATGTTAGAAACATCGAGGAATATGTGGGCTTTTCGGGGCGGCTCGAAGGGATTCAGGATGTCATGGTTTTTCCCCAGATGCCCGGAACTATCGAGAAAATTCTCGTGAATGTCGGCGATAAAGTTGCGAAAGGCCAACTTCTGGTCAAAATGGACGACGAAAATCTCAATCAGGTGCGCGCCCAATATGAAGCCGCAAAACAGACCTATGAGCGGATGCTGAGTCTATATCAGGACAGCCTCATATCTCCTCAGAGCTTCGATCAGGCCAAAGCAGGTTTCGAGGCCGCCGAAGCGGGTTTCCGTCAGGTGCGCAACAATACCGAACTACGCGCGCCCTTCGCGGGAACAATTGTCGGGAAATACTTCGACGAGCAGAATGTATATTCTCCGGGAATCCGCGGTATTCTCCGTCTGGCAGTTACGAATAAACTGAAACTGCCCGTGAATATCTCCGGTGCCGACTACCGTAAGGTTAGCGAGGATATGCCCGTGCGAATTACAACTGATATGTTCCCGGACACGGTTTTTATCGGCAGAATACAGAATTTGTCCCCCGGCGCAGACCCGATTACAGGCCTATTCGAAGCCGAAATAGTCCTAGACAACAAAAATGGCCTTCTTCCGGTAGGCGTTTTCGTCGATGCCCGTGTAGTTACGGATGAACGCGAAGATGCAATAATCGTCCCAAGATCGGCAATTGTATCCGATAGCCTCGCTTTTACATACGATAATGGAACAGTCAGTCGAAAAGTTATTGAAACAGGTATTTTCAGAGCGGATTCCGTCGAGATTATCTCTGGCATAGAGCCGGACGATTATGTTGTATATAATGGCGCTCTGGGCCTCCGCGACGGCGCTAAGGTAGAAACGATGGAGGAGGTGTCCCGGTGACAATCCCCGAATTTTCAGTAAACAAACGCGTAACCATAGGTATGTTCGCGCTGATTCTCGTCGTGATGGGAGTCTGGGCGCTCTGGGGACTGGGGCTGGACCTTTTCCCGGACATCGAATACCCAATGGTAACCGTAACCACAATATACAGCGGCGCGGGAAGCCAGGAGGTCGAGAAAAACCTCACGGAACCCCTCGAACGCTTCGTCGGGACGGTGAATAATCTCAAGAAAATCACGTCTGTCTCCCGCGAGGGCATATCGATACTAATGCTCGAATTCGAATGGGGCACGAATGTCGATTTCGCCGCGCAGGATGTCCGTGAGGCTCTCGATGCCGGAATGGCTTTCCTGCCTGAAGACATAAATCGACCCAACGTGTCCAAGTTCGACATCACGGCGATGCCGGTGATGACTGTCCCCATCTACGGCATGGAGGACACTCGCGAATTGAAAAAACTCGTCGAGGAAGAAATCGCCGAGAAACTCAAACGCGTCGATGGCGTGGCAAGCGTCCTCGTTTTCGGCGGGGATGAGCGCGAGGTGCAGATCAGCGTCAACGGCCTTCGCATGCGCGAGCTTGGAATCTCCACAGACGATATTTCCATATCCCTTGCGGCGCAGAATCTAAACATGCCCGCTGGAATTATCGAAGAAGGGCATGAAGAATATCTCCTTCGGACAGTAGGCGAGTTTAAAACTGTCGAAGAGATAGGCGACATAGCCGTCGGCGCGACAAATTTCGGAGAACCCATTTACCTTCGCGACGTTGCCGAAGTCGAAATGGGAATTGTGGAGAACCGTTCCGATGTCCGCGCGAACAAACAATCTGGCGTGGGCATGGTCGTTTTCAAGCAGTCCAATGCGAATACGGTCTCAGTCGGAAGGCGCGTAAAAAAGGCTCTGGCAGAGCTATGGCCAACCTTGCCGGACAACATCGAATACGATTTCGGCCTCGATATGGAGGACTGGATTTCCGACGTCGGAAACCAGACGAGCACCAACGCTCTCGCAGGCGGCCTTCTCGCGGTTGTTATGATATGGTTGTTCCTGCGCAACTGGCGTCCGACTTTCGCCATCGCTACGGCGATTCCCCTTTCTGTGGTCGCGACATTTATTCCCCTGCGTCTCGGCGGTTTCACTCTCAATATCATGACCCTCGGAGGTCTTGCCCTCGGGGTTGGAATGCTGGTCGATAATGCGGTGGTCGTAATCGAGAATATCTACCGCTTCATCGAAAAGGGGAGAACGCGTATCGAAGCGTCCAAACTCGGTGCGAGTCAGGTGGCTATGGCAATCACAGCAAGCACATTGACAACAATCGCCGTGTTCATGCCTATGGTTTTCTCGTCAGGACTTGCCGGTCAGTTGACCCGCGGCCTCGCATTAACAATTACCTTCGCCCTGCTCTGCAGTCTGCTGGTCTCGCTGACCATCGTGCCGATGATTGCCTCGATCCTATTCCGCAAAGACGGCAAGAAGAAAAAATCCGGCATCTTCGGCAAAATCAAGGTCAAATACACCAAAGCTCTTACCTGGGCGGTCGCGCATCCTGTTAAGATGCTCGTCTTCTTGGTTATCGTAATAGCCCTAACCGCGGCGACCGTTCCCCTTGTCGGCACGGAATTCTTCCCGAAAGCCAACGACGATATGATAATGATGACCGTCAAACTTCCCGTGGGCACCCGGGTGGACGAGACCGACCGTTTCGCCAAGGAGATGGAAGACCTCCTCTTCTCACTGCCGGAAACCGACCGCGTTCTCACCATGGTCGGTCAGGGGCAAATGGGCGGCGGCGGCTTCGGCCCCGAAGGTTCTAACGAAGCCTTTTTCATGATAGCTATCAACAAAAAGCGGGACATCACCAGCGGTGAATATAGCGAAAAAATCCGTGCCAAATTCCCCGACTACGACGGCGTAACTATTGAAATGTCAGAAATGGGTATGAGCGGTGGTTCTGAGGGGGATATCGATATCAAAATCTTCGGCGACGACCTCGCTTTAATGCGTCAATACTCCCTCGAAATCGCGGATATTGTCCAGGACGTTCCCGGCGCGAAAGACGTCCGCTCCAGCGTCGAACAGGGCAAGCCGGAAATCGAGATTCGTATCAATAAAGAAAAGGCGTCACGCCTCGGTCTTCCCGTGGCAATGGTGGCGTCGCAGATACGCACCCTGACCCTCGGCACCGTCGTAAGCAGGCTTCGCGAAAGGTCGGGGGAGGAGATCGATATGCGCGTCCGTCTGCGCGAATCCGAACGCCTGACCTTCGACGACATTAAGAATCTGCCCATCTCGTCCCCCATGGGCGAAAAAATTCCCCTCAAAGAGGTGGCGGATTTCGTCGAGATGCTCGGGCCGGTGCAGATTCAGCATGAACAGCAAACCCGCGTGGTGCATGTCTATGCCAACCGCCAGGGACGCGACCTCGGAAGCCTCGTAGCCGACATCGAAAAGGCGATTCAACCGGTTACATCCCGATTCGGACCCGGCTACGACTACGAAATCTCCGGCGAGCAGGAACAGATGCAGGATGCCTTCAAAGACCTCGTCCTGGCGATGATTCTGGCGATAATCCTGGTTTACGCCATCATGGCGTCGCTGTTCGAGTCTCTCGTTCAGCCCATGGTTATCATGATAACCCTTCCGCTGGCGGCTTTGGGTGTGATGTGGATATTCCTGATCACCGGCGCGACCCTCTCGGTAGTCTCCTTCGTCGGGGCGATTATTCTTGCGGGAATCGTGGTGAACAACGGCATCGTGCTGGTTGACCACACGAACAAACTCCGCGAAGAGGGGCTTTGCGAGGAGGACGCCATCATCCAGTCCGGCACGGACAGAATCCGCCCGGTGCTGATTACCGCGCTAACCACGATGATAGGCATGTTCCCGATGGCGATAGCCACCGGCTCCGGCTCGGAAATGAGCTCGCCCATGGCGCTGACCGTTATAGGCGGCCTTTTCACCGCGACAATCCTCACCCTGTTCTACGTCCCGATTTTCTACAAGGGCGCGAACAGGCTATCTCTGGCAACTCAGCGCCGTTTCGTGAGTGTTCTCCACGGCGAGGACGAAGCCAACGGCATCGACGACGGCAAAGACTGCAAAACGGGAGTCCGCGCGGATATTTAGAACGTCTAAAAACTAATCGAGAGGGGCGGGAAGTGAAAAAACTCCCGCCCCTCAGTCATTGCGAGCGATTTCGCGGTTTTGGAGCGATAGCCCGAAGCAATCTTTCGCCCCCGTGTAATGTCGTTACGATAAGACCGGGTGCGTTCCCTCTTTCACAAAGCAAAGGCCCGAAGGCATCAACAACCTGATTCCGAAATAAACTACTCCATTTTCGGTATTGCGAAGGCAATGCTATCATATAGTTTAGCATGCTATTGAAAGAAGTTCCCAGAAGCGAACATTGGGCCGAATTACTTAGAACACAGAAAAAAATAAAGGCAGGTAATATCTCAGAGCACCCAGGTTGTTCATGCAAAAAGACGAACAAAAAATCCTTTGACTAACCTTTTATTATCATTTAAATTGTTTATGGTTTGATAGTATAGCAAATCTAATAGTTGGTGACAAAATGAAAAAAAACCTGCCAATCTTAGTTTTACTGCTTATCGCGACACTTCTCTTGGTATCAGCCTGCAAAAACGACGATCCCACCGGCCCGAACGACAACGACCCTGTCGTAACCGACCCCGACCCGCCCGATTATTCGACTTTCATCAGCGCTTATTTCCGCCTAGAGGTCATGGCGACCCAACAATACGATACCTTCTCGACGAATGAAGTCTCGACCTTCAACCCAACCGGAAACCTGCTCGGCAGTTTCAGCGGACAGGTCTTCACCGCGGAGACCACATACACTATCTTCGACGGCGAATATACCGAGCTTCTAACAATCGCAATGGATACCCTCACGGGAGTCATGTCGAACCTCGAATACCACCAGACATATGAGGACCCGGTTTCCTCCTACGAGATGTCGGTTCTCGTTTCCGACCTGGAAAGATCGATGAAAACACCCTATTACATGGTCTTCGTGGATTCCAGCACCTCCGCCTGCTCGCATATAAACGACATCGACTACGATTACGAAAATATCCCGAATCCGAACAGTAGCTATAGCGTAACAAGTTACTCCTGCGAAGAATGGAGCACCGCGGAAATCACGCTCATGACATACATATACTAACCGACGTTCTTCATCAGGTTTTTTCGATGATAAACAGACCAACTAAAGCGAAAAGGATAATAATGAACAAAGCCCTTCCCTTATTCCTTGCGATAATTATCGCCACTTTGCTCGTGTTTACCGCTTGCAAGGACGACGACCCAACCAGCCCAAACGACAACAACAACAACGTCGTCACAGACCCCAACCCACCCGATTACCCGCAATTTATCTACGCATGGTTCCATTTCAGTGTAGAAGTTACAAAGCAATACGATACATATTCGGAAGATTGGTTTACGGGCATCCAACCTTACGGTAGGATGCGAGGAAGTTTCAATGGCGGTGTGTTTTACGCGGACACTACCGTAAACCCGACATCCACAAGTGAACAAACCGAGCAATTAACTATCACCATGGATACCCTCACAGGGGTTATGAGCAATCTCGAATTTCATAGATTTTTCGAAGACGATTCAACGGACTTAACCATGTCAGTTTCTCTCAGCAACATAAACAGGACAGATTGGAGCTCTAATTATCTCGTCTATTCGGATTCCGGGATGGCTACATGCGGCCATATCAACACCCTCGATTGCGATTATAATAACTATGCCGAACCCTGGCGTAGCTACGTTTACACATCTTACGAGTGTTCTGAAGTAAATAGCGATATCGAGGTCAGCCTGAGCACTTATTAGCAAAAAATATCCAGCAGTATTCAATTCCACCGGAGGATAAAATGAAAACAAATCTGAAAGTTTGTATCGTAGTTCTTCTCGTAGCAGTTCTCCTCTTCGTCGCCTGCAAGAACGACGACCCCACAGGCCCCGACGACAACGACCCCGTAGTCACAGACCCAAACCCGCCGGACTACCCATCCTTCGTGCGAGGATATTTCCAGTTCGATGTCGAGATTACAAAACAATATGATACGCACACCGTGGACGATTTAGAGTCGTTCAGCCCCACCTGGAGCATGCTCGGTGGTTTTAGCAACGGCGTCTTCTACGCCGAATCAACCTGGACCACCTTTGACGGCGAACAGACCGAACAACTCACGATCACCATGGACACCCTGACCGGTCGCGTGAATAGCGTGGATTTCCATCAGGTTTTCAACAACGTTCACGCGAGTTACGAGATGTCTATCTCACTTTCTAACATAGCCCGAACGGATCAATCGTCTAACTACATCGCTTTCGAAGTCTCCGGTATGGACGTCTGCAATCATATCAATTCCGTCGATTTCGACTACGAGAATTTTTCAGATCCAACCTTGGACTACATAATTATCGGCCACGAATGTCACGAAGGATGCCAACTGCTGGTTAATCTGAGCAATTACTAATCATCAAAAAGGGCGGCCTCCCCAGCCGCCCCCAATATAACCATTGCTAATTGTTAATTGACAAATGAATCGGCGCGGTTCCATCTGTCATTTCGAACCGAAGGGAGAAATCTCTTACGTATTTGCGAGAGATTCTCGCCCTACAGGCCCCAAGGGTCGGGCTAAAACCTCTCTCGAAATGACAGGCAAAAAAAGGGAGGGCGAACAAAACCCTCCCCCCCCCCTTTGCTCTGGGATGTGTGAACGAAATTACCTACACGACGACTTCGATATCGCATAACTCGCCGCGTCGTAAGTCGCCATCCCCTCGACGCAAATATCCACGCGATGGCCGTGTTCGTCGTTAGTATCGATTGTGAAAGCGTTATTTTTGAATTCCGCCATGATATTTTCTCCTTTTGTAATTGTTTAATAGTCGTTCATCGACGTTCCTTAGCCGTTCACAGCTTTCGCATAGGGCTAAGGGAAAGCAATGCACGCCTATGCGAAGGCAGTGCACCGCTAGGGAAAGGCAATGCACGCCTAATCGAAGGCAGTGCACCGCTAAGGGAAAGCAGTGGACGCCTATGCGAAGGCAATGCACCGCTAGGAAAAGGCAGTGGACGCCTAATCGAAGGCAATGCATCGCTAGGAAAAAGCAGTGGGCGCCTATTTAAGATGTTAAAGATCAATGATTTAGGGTTGTTTTAACGTTCTTCTATCTGAATCTATCGAAAATCCGCATAGCGCGGGATTGAATAATTATCATTCCGATTCGTAGGGGAGGGTCTCAGACCCTCCCGATTGCCGATTGCGCAACGCACGGGCGGGTCTAAGACCACGCCCCTACGGCAAATTTATTTCAAATACACGATTCGTTTCGATGTCGATTGTTCGCCGATTTTCGCCCGGACGAGATACACCCCGGAACCGAGGGCGGCGTCGGGTTGCCAGATTGTCTCCGTAGGGGACGCATGTATGCGTCCCGCGGGCGGGATACATCCCGCCCCTACGGAGATATTTTCGACCATTCGTCCATTCACATCGAATATTTCTATCGTGCTCAACCGCTTCGCGGATTCGCTTCCGCAGTCAAAACTAATCGTAACTGCGGAATTGAAGGGGTTGGGGGAGATGCATAGGGATAGCATATCCGGAAAAACTTCTTTTGATTTCTCGATTAATGTGGAACCGGACCAATCGGTTTTTATTAAGTAAACATCATTAATGCCGGCACCGTAAGAACTCGTGTAGCCGGCTACAGCATAACCTCCTTCGTTTGTAATGATAACAGAGTTTCCTTCCTCATAACCGCTTCCGCCAAAGGTTGTTGTCCATAGTGTGTCTCCAAAAGTGTCCGTTTTTATTAAATAGACATCGTTTGTTCCAGCACCATAGCTATATGTATGGCCTGTTATAATAAAGCCGCCGTCGTCAGTTTGAGCGATAGACCTACCAATTTCACTGTCTGAACCACCGTAAGTTTTGGTCCACATTGTATCGCCGTATGAGTCGAGTTTCAAAACCCAAATATCGTAGAAGGTTGGTGCGTAGCAATTTCTACTACCTACGACGATAAATCCTCCGTCTTCTGTTGGTTTTATGCATTGAGCGTCATCATAGGCGATTCCTCCATAAGTGCGAGTCCATAAGGTGTCTCCTATTGAGTCGATTTTTACTATGTAAGCGTCGTAGTCTGTTCCAGTGGATAGAGATATTCTTTGACAAGCAATAGCATAACAGTTATCAGGAGTCAGACAAATAGAGCGTGCGTAAGTTGCAGTTTCCGAGTAGTAAAGACGAGTCCACATCGAGTCTCCATCGGTATCGATTTTCAATACATAAAGAAAATACCCAGTGGTATAGGCTCCTGTTGCTCCAGCCGCTATATAGCCTTCGTCAAGAGTTTGCGCTATGCAGTAACTGTAATTCGCGTCTTCGTTTGTATAACGACGTGTCCATAGGGTATCGCCCGACTGTTCAATTTTTGCTATGTAAACAGCTCCGCCTGAAAAGGGATCTCCGCCGTCGTATCTTCCGGTAAATACAAAGTTACCGTCATTTGTCATTATAATTTCATAGCCACAATCCTCACCATTTCCTCCGTAGGTTTCTAACCACGCTATTCCGCCGTCGGCCTTCGTTTTTACTACAATAACGTCGGCGCTGTCGCATGAGAAGGACCTTGACGATCCGATTGCGACAAAACCTGAATCTGGAGTTTGTACAATCGAATATGCCCTGTCATCGTTGACACCTCCGAAGTATCGTTCCCATCCAATAGTAATTTGCGGGAAACAGAAAGTGGAAGTTAGGAGTAATCCGACAATTAAGAACTTTCTCATGGTTTATTCTCCTGTTTGGTGTTAATCGCAATTGGTTATATTTCACTCTTTCTATATGTCATTCATTGTGAACGACAACATAATTGTTTGTGGTCGAATGTCAAGCGAATAATGCGAATGGAAAAAAATATTTAAAGCTTTGCGCTTTTTGGGTATGATTGCTTGGATAATGTCGTCTGAATGGCTATAGTGGGAATAATAGTCCCAGAAAAAGGGCGGCTCTAAAAGCCGCCCGTAAGTATTGTCTAACGATTTACGCCGTCTCGCCCCTACGGCAGATACACACCCCATCTTAGTTTCAGGGCGATGCGGTATTCGAACTCGGCCTCCGGCGGGTAGCATGGATGATAGCCCGAAGGCGCGGCGATACCCACGAACAAAGTCATGTCAGATCCCGGCGCGAAGGGGGTTTCCACCGAGTCTATCACGCTCGTGAATACATCGCGGATGAGGGCGTAATCCCGCGGGAAGGTCTCGTCCGTAAGCCGCGCGCGGACGCCTATGCTGTTTTTGTCAAGGATTTCCGAGTTAGATATTTGCACCGGCGGGCAGTCATAATCCGAGATGTTCTCCGCGCTGACCCACTTCAGAGCAACTTCCAGAGGTGTTCCGCCGCAATTCTGGAGGCTGAAGCCTCTCTGCTGGACGATATTATCCCGTGAGAATACGGAATCGTCGGCTACGAGGATTTCCTCTATGTCAACTGAAATTTCGCCGGGGGACATGGGGAAATCGAGGCACATTTCGGCAATGGTGTAAACCGCATAAAGCGTGTCGTGCGCCGTTGTCGGGCAGTATGTGGTGCAGGAGGCGTAGCTGTAGGTTCCCGCGCCGGTTTCCCAGTGGTCGAAGATGTAGGCGTTGGGCATCACGAAATCGGTGTCGCTGGCGCAAATGGTCATGCACTCGCCATCCGCGGGGAAGGTGAAGTTGCAGGCCGAGTATCGACGGTAGCCGTCGGCTTCTATCCAGCCTTCGGGATCTAAGGCGCAGGGGGATTTTATAATCGTCAAGAGGGTATCCTGGACGTAAACGCTGTCGCAGGCGGTTATCACGCATTTATCGTCGCCGAACATGTAGTCGAAACGTGCGCAGAAAACCGTCTTTTCGTAAAGGCTCGTCGCTCCGCGGATGCCGTCGGGATAGCGGGTTGAGCCGTAGGGCAACATGGTATCGTCATCAAAGATGAACCAGTCGATGAAGCTATCCACAGCTGTCGGCGGGGGCGAATCGATGTGAGGCCGCGTGTTTATAGAGTCTCCGGGGGTAACACCGGGCGGCAGAATGTCGATGGAGAAGTCGTATGCCGGTTCGATAATGAGGGTTTCGGTTACGCATGACATCGCACCGGCACATTCGTGGCAAATCCGCGCGAACACGGTTTCCGGAGCGAAGCTGTTGAACTCGCCGGAGGTAGTCATAACGGGTTCGACTTCGATGTCGGTGCAGATTGTGTTCGCGCCGTTGCTCCACAGAATATCGTCGATGCTGATTTCAGTATTGAGGTTGTGGACGCAAACCGTAACCTCACCGGCGGAGGGGCAAATTCCCGATGGCGTTGTGAGTTTGGTCTCGGGCACATCGCAGGTTACCACTGAACAGCATTCTAAGCTAAGCCATTCGCAACCGTTGGCGAAGAAGTCGTAGCAGAACATTGTGGATATGGGCTCGGTGAAAGTTTCGCGCAGAACACACCAATCGCCGGGGGAGAAGACCCCCGTTGTTTCAGCAGGTGCCCCGACTGTGTATTCGAGAACGATTATACTGTCAGGAATATAGCCGCCGCCGAATTCTCTGCAAGGAATGGGCAGTTCCATAGCCTCGTCCATGGGAACATAGACTATTTCCGGCCAGATATCGGGAGGTTGGGGCACGACATGAACGGTCGCGCAACGGTTCAAATTGCAAATGTCGCCGTATTCGTTTTCGTAACTCGTAGAATAGCAATATGTTGTAGTGCTGTCGGGAATGTGTTCGACACAGAAATCCGTGCCTATAAGAGCGCCGTTAGCTGTCCATTCTCCAGCAAGGGTGTCTATGCCCGGGCAGTCGATTCCGAGGAGAATTGCGCAGATATAGGCTGTTTCTCCACGGCATACAGTGTCATATACCGTTTCAATTTGTAAAGTGCAACAGGATTCATCAATACAGGTGAGGGTTGTGCAAATGGTGAAGGAGCAGAAGCTCGATTCGACGCAACTGTTTAGAACATGTGCACATAGTTCTATCGAATCTGTGCCGTGGATTGTCAAATCGAGAGATTCGCTCCATACCGTAGTGTCGATCGGCTGGCCGAAGAAGGATTCCACTATCCATGCGATACTGTCCCATGGGCAATCTGAACCAGGAACGTCGTCGAGAGTGAAGCTCCAACTGCAGTCGCCGGATGTTTCTGTGATTAGCTCTGCAGAGGGCTTACAACAGACGGTAACATGCCAGCAAACATCATAACAGCATTCGTTATCCGTGTCATAAAAATCCTCCTGGCAGACGATGAATTCGCCCACATTAAGGGGGATGAAGTCCATACAGGATGAGTCTTCATCCATGACGATGGAGCCGTAAACCGGCATTCCGTCGCGAGTTACAGTGATTGTGCCTCGGGAGATTCCGCCGGTGTCGCATAATGGACTTTCACAGAAGGTCATGGTGTCGCCGAGGCACATGAATGTGTCGCGAACCTCGTCGAACAGGACGTTTACGAAGATCGAGTCGATATCGATGCAATCGGCCTCGTCGGTTGCGCGGACGTAGAACCAGATGTCCTCGGCCAGAGGCCCGAAAGAGGGGTTCTGCACGGACGATGTAAAGCCGGAAGGTGACGACCACCAGTCATATGTAACCGCGCCTGATGCGCCGGTAACCGATGCAGACAGAACCGCGCTCTCATCGAGGCAGACAATTGAATCTTCCGCGGAGGCCGTAACTTCGACCATGCAGGATTCTATCTCGCAACCACAGCCTTCGGGTTCTATCCAGCATGCAATATTTTGAGCTAGGGCAACGCCGTCGCATTGGGGAATGTAGCTGTCGATATAGCGATAGAAGCTGGCATCGACGAAAAGCCTGCCGCCGTCGATGAGCGCGGCTTGCAATGTGTCGCCGTCGTAGGTTGCAATGGGCGTGAAATCGCCGCCTCCGGAATACCCGATTCGGCCTTCGGAGATGAAGGTGGCCATGCGGTAGAGGCCTCGGGTGATATAATGGCTCGCGAAGTCTATTTCGCTGTTGCACAGCGATCCCGTGTGATGGTTAACCGATCCGGTGATGCCGATATCGAACTGGGCGAGGATGTATGCGGCATCGCGGGTGTAATATGGGTGATGATCCGCCAGCACAGCAACTCCGCGCCCGCCCTCGATGTAATCTCGAATCGCGGCGACCTCGGACGATGAGAGCGTTGTGTCCAGAGAATTCTTGGAGTCGATGAACCAGAACTGGCTGTAATTACTTAGCAGGGCGGGGGTTATCTCGATGTCGTCATCCGCGCCGTAGGCGGTAACCTCGTTGCCCTGGGCCTCCAGTGCGGCTATAAGCGAATCGAATTCGCGAATGGAATATGAACCGCCGTCGGTGGAGTTGGAGTAGATTAGCACCTTGCAACGCAGAGCGGTCGTGTCGATCTGTGTCCAGCAGGTGTCCGCGCCCCAATTGCAGAAGGAATCACGCCCAGCGACGATGAATTGGACGTTGCAACCCTCGGCCTCCGGTGGTATTACCCAGTCGAACGCAGTGCTGTCCAGCACGAAAGACGTATCGCCCGCGCACCAGTTTAGATAAATCTCGAAATAATCCTCGACGGGGAACATATCGTCGATAGTCCACGACCAAACCAGCGTATCTCCCGCGAAGAGCGGACTTGGCGGGCAATCGAAGACTAGAGAAGGAGGATCTGTATCGACAGGATTATTTGTATAATAGCTACCGAGAAGAGAATCACTTTCGATGTCGCGAAGTTCGAGCATTATCGCGAAATCGCCCTCCCAGTCAGGTAAATCGCGTCCGGCATTCCAGAAGAAACAATGTTCTCCCGCGAGTATTGAATCGCCAATGACTCCGGAATAATCATATAACGTGCTCAAATCTATTCCCCAAGTCTCGCCTTCGTCTTCGCTTCCAATGACAGTAATCGCATAAGACGAATCTGGACATGAGGATAGCAGATCGTAGCAGATTTCCACGATGTTCGAATCGTTGCAATCCGTTTCCTCGCTGAACCAAACTGAATCTATCCACACCGAGCAGGGGGGGGCATCGCCGGTAACCACGAATTCGCAAGTGTCCGCGCTCCAGTTGCAGAAGGAATCCCGCACGGCGACGATAATCGAGTAGGTCGAGCATGGCAGTGGCGGTGTCCACATGAACAGAAGTCCCTCGACCTCATGTCGCTCATGGATCGCACCGCCGCAACCCCTCACGGTTACGGAACACGGATCGCCAGCGTAATAGTCATCTTCGATAGTCCAGCTGAAATTGTAAGGAACTCCGACCTCCAGCGTATCCGCCGGACAGCCGAGGGAAACCTCCGGCGCGTCGGTGTCCAGGATGCCCGACGCCGTCGCGAAATCATTGTAGCCGTGTCCGGCTACGTCGATGCGTATCGAAAAATCGTCGCCCTCCCAGTTCGGGAAATCGTGGTCGGCGTCCCAATAGAAGCAGTGAACTCCGGGAATCGTGCCCGGGCCGAGATCGCCCTCGTCGTCGGTGGTCGAATCGATGGTTACCATCCAGCTCTCTCCGCCGTCGGTGGAACCCATGGCCGACGCGAAATAGCCGGAATCGGCGCATGCGCTGTGGAAATCGTAGCAGACGAACACGAGGCCGTTATCGAAGCAGTCGGTCTCCTGAGTGAACCATACGGAGTCGATGAACACCGAACATGGCGGCGCCGGTTCGTAAACCCGCACCACGCATGTGTCCGCGCCCCAATTGCAGAAAGAGTCCCGAGTCGCGACGACAATCGTGCAGGCGGGGCATTCCCACGGATCCATCCATCCCACTGAAGTTCCGGTTACGTAATTATTGCGCTCGTTGTCACATCCGAAAATATGCACCGAACAAGGATTTTCGGCGTGAAACATGTCATCGACGTTCCACGTGATATTATAAGTTTCTCCGGCCTCGATAGAATCCGGGCAGTTTATCGAAATTCTCGGCGGACGGGTGTCACCCGGGCCATATGCAACTGAAGAATTCACGAAAGAATCCCAGAGCTGAATCTTGTAAATCTTCATCGTGCCCGTAGTGTTGAAATTGTGGAACCACATGTGTTCGCCGTCGAAACAGAGGCCCTCGGCACCCTCGCCCTCGTTGGGAGCGGGGTAGCATCCGACATAAGCCATGGAATCGAGGTCTATTTCGATAATTCTCCCGAAATCATTGGAACCCCAGAGTCTGCCGTGGGCATATGCCAATCCCTCGATGGTGTGGCATTCGTCGAAGGGGCTAACGAATAAAGTTTCCCATTCGGCGATGGGGAAGGGGCGCGTTAAATCGAGATATAACAGCATGTTAGGTTCTTCTGGATTAGGCCATGTTTCTTCGAAACCGAGCCATGCTACAATTAGGCTGTCGCCTGTAACATGCACACCCTCGATGTCGCTGGCGTATTCCGGCAGAGCGGTGATCCGCTGGTTCTCACCGGTCGTGATGTTAATCCTCCGAAGCCGTTTGCAGTCTCCGCCCGTTGAATCGGCGTAATAGATGAAACCGTCTTCGTAATCGATGTCGCAGTTGTTGCCTGTCCCAGCCCAAAAACTGTCAACCGCGGTGCATCCGATACAGTCCGTCTGGTAAATCCATCCGCTGTCGTAATTGTAGATGAAGTAAAAACCGTCGCCGTAACCGAGGCCTCTGCCGTAATTCGGCCTATCGGTGACATCGATGGAGTCGATGACGAGGAAAGTATCGTAATCGACTGATACACCTATTTCGATAACCAAATCGGCAAGTTCGGTATTAGGTCTATCCGCACCGATATCCCATGTGAAACAATGGGTGCCGGAAAGGACATTGCCAAGGTTTCCAGTGTGGCCGTAAAGGGTATTCAAAGCGATAGACCATGTCTCGCCCGAATCCATGGAAGCGCGCGCGGAGCTGTAGAAAAAAGAATCCGGGCACGTCGATATCAAATCATAACAGATTTGCATGAGATTCTGGACGTCACAAACTGTTTCTTCGGCAAACCATATTGAATCCACCCACGCCGTGCATGCGAGAGTAGGCTCCATCACGCTCAGGAAACATGTGTCGATTCCGGGGTTGCAGAAAGAATCCCATACTGTTACCGTCAATGTGCAGTCAGGGACGAAATCCGTCGAAAGGCTCATGGTGAATGAAGGTTCGGATGTGTTGAAGGACTCGGAATGCTCATTGCGGAAGATGTTTATCTCCGAAGGTTCCGAGGTGGGTGAGTGGTCGTTTTTCGCAAAATTAATCTCATGGTCTGCGCCGGCCACTATGGGTGAAGTCGGACATACGACAGCTACATCCGGCGGTTTGGAATCGAGGGAATCCGAGACGCGGCCATGACTGTAGGAATTCGCGTTATATATCTCGATATCGACGTCGAAACTACCGAGATTATCCTGCCAGCGGTAATTGTCGTTAACCCCGAAAAAGATTCGGTTCGCGCCCTCAGGGGGAATCAAAGTCGAAGGCCCCGCGCCGACGAAAACCGCCTGCTGAATCTCCGGAGTCGAAGTGAAAGCGGATAACTGAGATGGCATCGCCGTAGGTTCCGGCTGGCCGGGGGCGAGAAAAACACCAACTAAACCGGCCATCGGGCAATCCGTAAAATAGCTTATACCGGACAAAGCGCCGTATTCCGAAATTGTCGGTGTTGGAGAACCGCCGTTAGCGCTATAAAAGGGGAACGAATCGCCATAGCTGACTGCCCCGGAGGCTGATATGACAATGCTGTCGATAGTGGGGTCGATGTTGAGACGCACAGGAGCAACAGTGGGAATCGTATCCCCGCCCCACCAGTCGGTGAGTTCGGTGCCGTATGGCATTCCCGCCCAGTAGGGGCAAGCTGTTCCCGGAACGGTCAACTGCCGTTTCAATGGACTTGTCGAAAAGACCTCGACAGTGAAATAGCTGTCGTCGCTGTTGGGGTAATCATCCGCCATCGCCCATCCGAAGCAGTTTGTGCCCGATGGGGTATTACTCCCCAAGCTGGCCTCGGTGTCAAATAGTGAGGTGAAGGGAACATCCCAAGTCGCCCCGCCGTCGGAACTCATACGCGTGCCGACATCAGAAAAACCATCTTCCGGGTCGATGAGGTTGTAGCAGACATGCACGGAGCTTGGGTTCGGCGTGCAGTCCTCCCACATCCAGACGGAATCGATGCTCGCCGGAGCATTCATCTGAAGGCCGCCGTCGATGATGTAAACGCCGTCGTTGCCCCAGCTCGCGAAGATGTAGCCCTCGGATGCCGCAACGTTCAAGCAGTTGTGAATTGTCGAATAGAATCCAGTTTCAAAAGGAGTTTGCGGATCGTGAATGTTAATTGCCCGAAGTCCTTTGTCGTAATCTGCTACGAAAGCGATTGTGTCGCCGGCCCAAACTCCCATGGCATAACCGTCAGTGTCGAAAGTCGAAATCAGAGTCGGCGAAGCGGGGTCGCTTGCGTCGATGATGTGAAGGCCGGCACCGTAACTCGCCACGAAAACAGTATCCCTGCGGGCAAAAACCCCGCGAGCCGAACCGGAAAGGGAAAGAGAGCCGATGATGGCGCATGAATGAGGATCGGAAATATCGACTATTTTCAACCCGGCTGTTCCGCAGGCGATGTAAGCGCGGTCGTTGTCGAGGGTTATCGAGTAGGCGTATCCGCCGAGGGAGCTTATCGGCCCGTATTCGACGGGATCATTCAAAATCGAAAAGTCTATTACAGTAAACCCCGACCATCCAAGGGCGCAGAACGCATATCTACGCCGGGCAACGGCATCGGCGTATGTTCCGTAAAGGGTGTCCCGGGCGATTTGAATCGGTTCAATCGGGTCTGCTACGTTAAAAAGCCGAATTCCACCGGACATGTCGGCGACGTAAAGCAGTGTGTCATATAGGAATACGGAATTCGCTTCGCCGGGGGTGTCCTGCACGTAGCCATAGGTAGGATTTGCTGGATTCGAAACATTGAGGATAACCAGTCCGCTGTAGGCATCGGCCACCAAAGCATATGGATAAGCCGCGAGGATGTCCCGAGTTACCCCTTCGGTGTCGTAATACCCGATTCTGCTCATATTCAGGCTGTCCGCGGCGAAGCACCCCGATGCTAAAACTAACAATACGGCCAATAAGATATTTCTCACATCTGCCCCTTTTCATAACTTTATAACATTATAAAATAGATAAATTATGTCAGTTAGACAAATGGTTTTTTCGAAGCAGTTATTCTCGCCCTTCATCGGGGTGATTGTCGAAGAAAGGACTTTCTGGATGTTACTATCTGATAACGAACGAAAGCGGGGAATATTCCCCTGTCTAAATAGGTCTTGTTCCGTAACTTATTGATATATAATAAGATAGATTTTGGCATATGAGTTGCATAATTTAACTGATAGAAAAAATATTTTTCATTTGTGTAATATTCGATTCTACTCTTCAGACGGTTCTATTCGACAGTTTTATTACGCAAAACATTACATGGAGAAATTTCCAAAGGGAGAAATAATGTTATCCAAAACAAGAGTTTTGTTAGTGGCAGTAATCCTCTGTTCAAGCCTAATTATGGCTGATTTTGGACAAGTGTTCACTTATCAGGGCAAACTCGTCGACGGGACGGGGCTTCCAGCCGAAAGTGCCGTGGATATGACCTTCACGCTATATACGGCCTCCACCGGCGGCTCGATAGTGTGGTCAGAAACCGTTTCGGGAGTCGATCCCGAGCATGGGATTTTCAGTGTGGAACTGGACATTTCCACCGGAGATCCGACTTCCGTGGATTGGGACACATACCCCGAATTATGGCTACAGGTAAACGTTGATGGCACGGATTTATCCCCTCGGGAGCGCTTAACATCTGCTTTCCACGCTTTCAATATTGCCGATGGGGTAGTTACGGCCTCTAAGCTTGCCAACGGCACCGCGCCCGGACAGGTTTACCAATTCGACGGTTCCGATTGGAGTCTTGTCGACGGTTCGAGCATTGGCTCAAATTCCCTTCAGGAGGCTTACGACGGCGGAAACACCATTGAGGCCACCGTTACAAAAAGCAATGTAGCAATTTCCAATAGTGCAACTGAGGCCGTTACGCCTCTTGTTGTTATGTCTGATGTGGTCGGAAACGAGGGCGCATATTTCGCCAACACCGACGGCGGTAACGCTATTAAAACCGGCGGCGGAAGCAATAGCGGCAATATCTGGATGGAAACCGGCAATATTCAAATGGACGCCGGTAATGTTACCCTCGCTGACGGCAAGATTTCCGCAACAGATGCCATTGGTGACCCGATAATATACGCCGCAAATACCGGCGCTGGGAATGCTGTCCAGCTTTCCGGAGGAAATTTCTGGATGGAGACAGGTAACGCCGTAATAAGTAATGGCCAGTTAAACATAACCTCAAATGCCAGCGGTGTCGAAGCCATTTACGCAGTCAACACAGACGGCGGAAATGCTATCGTAACAGGGGTTTCATCGGCGACACCGGAAGACAACAGCGGAAGCATATGGATTCGCAACGGTAATATGCAGATAGACGAGGGCCAGCTTTCAATTTTCGCAGACTCTCCCGCAGGCACCGAAAAGACATTCAACGTGGATTCCGACGGCAATGTTTACTTGCGCGGGGATATTTACGCAGAAGGCGCAACTGACGACGCCAACGAAACTCGTCTAACTTTCGTCGATCCGACGGCTTCCAATGTAATCACTTTCCCGAATAACTCCGGCACGGTTGCGCTAACATCAGATATAACCTCGGCTACCCCCGGCGGAAACGACGGCAACATCCAATACAAAGACGGCACATCCTTTGCCGGTTCCGACAATCTCCACTGGGATGCCACTAATAGCAGGATGGGAATCGGAACGGCAACGCCCGGATATCCTCTTCACGTCTATGGAGAATCCCGAATGCAGGTTGCCGATTATAAATATGTCCATTTTGGCGAAGATGGACCCCTGCAACTATTGCTCTACGACGGAAGCACGGCTAATCCTAAAATAACTTTTGCATCTGGTGCAGGCACAGCTACGATTGAAACTAGAGATAATATTGGACTTAACCTCGATGTAAGAGGAACATCAACAAGTAGCTTGGGGTTTAAAATACGAACAGATAATGGTTCAGGATCTTTAACTGATCGTCTCACTATTATGAAAGGCGCAACTTCAGTAAATACAGCGTTCCTCAATACTAACGTCGGCATCGGCACTGATTCCCCAGGCGCGAAACTTGATGTCAGACAAACAACAGATAACATCGCTGGATACTTTGTTACTTCAAGCACTGCCGATTACCACGACGGAACCGGCCTAAAAGGCGAAGCTACAGGTGCAACGGGAATAAGCCGGGGTGTTGTAGGAACCAACGCTAGTGCTACTGCGGGCGCGGCAGGTGTTTATGGTGTTTCAGATGCGGCCGGAACCTATGGTGTTTTTGGCGATAGTGACAATGGATATGCCGGTTACTTCCAGGGCGATATGTCCACAACCGGTTCAATCAATCTACAGGATATGACCGCGCCAACCGCCGGGAATAAACTTTATGCCAACGGCGGAAACCTATACTGGGACGGCACACAACTTAACACCAGCGGCGGCACAAGCCAATGGACCGACGACGACGCTAACAACCGCCTATATAACAACAACGCCACTGCGGAAGCCGACAGAGTCTATATCGAAGACGACGGTGATGTCAAAGTTTCCGGCGGCGACCTCGAAATCGGCGAGGGCGAACTAAGAGTATTGTGCGCCAGCACCAGTTCCTCTTTGGATATAGGTTCTGGAGGAACAACGACATCTTATGGCCCATTTTATACAGGTTGGGAAAATAATAAAACTCAGATGCTATATACACAGTCCGAAATAGGTGGAGCAAATACAATTACTGAAATCGGTTTTAATATAAGCACAGTCGGTTCCCCGGACGATCTGGTAAACATGGAAATCACACTAATGCACACTTCATTAACAGAACTTCCTGCCAGTTATACAGATATGTCTTCGGGAACAGTTGTTTATGGTCCTGCGAATTACACTTTGCCTTCAGCAACAGGATGGTTCACTGTAGATATAACTGACTTCGCTTATAATGGTTCCGATAACCTGCTTGTTCAGGTTGTTTGGGGTGACAACGGAACCTATTCCTCTAGCTACGTCGTTAATGCTACCACCACCGCAAGCTATTTTATGGTTTATGGATACGCAGATAGTGAAACCCCACCATTTTATGATGGGCGAAGTTATTCAAGACCGGATATTAGACTTGGGCTTGCAACAGCTGGCACCACGCAACTCACGGTTTTAGATGGTTATGTCCAATTTCCGGAACAATCTACTTCTCCGACAACTCCAGCATCTTCCTTTGGTAATCTTTATGGGAAAGCCGATGGAAAAGTCTATTATAAGAATGATGCTGGTGACGAATACGACCTTACTTCAGGAGCCGGAGAAGTTGTCCTTCCCGGTGGCGATGTCGAATACTGGATTAGACCGACAATCGAACCAACATATATCAAGCCATACAATAATGATAACGTCCGAATTTACGATGCCGGCGAAGACCTCGCCTTCTACTACGAAGGCTCTAACCCCAATGGTTCATTCTTTGCGGGCGGCGATTGCGGGGCTATCGGTCATAGATCTGGCGTTCCTTATGCTCAGATACCCTCCTTTATCGGTGATGAATTCCCATTTGTCGATATCGGCCTCGATGGCGAGATTACATCTGCTGACGACGTTACATATACCGGCCTCTATGCTTATGGTGACATTTACAATGGCGTTACAGGTATCGCTTATCTGGATGTAGGTATCCGCGGAATAGGCCTCGATGATTATGGCGGAACCAATTCAACTTGGCCTGTTGTTGGTGTTATTGGCGAAGTTGTTGCAACTGGAGATGGATATGATTATGGCCAGCAAGGCGTTTACGGCTGGCAGGCCGCTACGGCTGGAACCGATGAATATTGCTCAGGTGTTTACGGCAGAACCTCCCAAACCGGCTATATGTCCGCAGGCGTCCTGGGCCAATACACTGCCTCAGTTGATGATCTGGTTTATGGTTTCGACGGTTCCGCTTCGGAAATCTGGGGCGCTCTCGGTTATGGAGGACAATATGGCGTTTACGGAAAATCTGAAAATGCTACTGGTGCAGGTGTTGTAGGCGAAGCTTCGGGTTCTTGTCCATACGGGTTATATTCCTATGGCGACGCCGCCATAGATGCCACTTCCGACCCAACCCAATGGTTCTTCGAGGGCGCTTCTACTGGCGGCATTCGTTTCAACGGCACAAACATGCAATATTCCAACGACGGCTCGGCATGGAACGACATCAGCGGAGGCTCCGGCGGCGGCAGCAACGATGATATATTCCCCGGAGAAAGCTGGGAAAACGGCTGGGGTGGCTGGACACCCTCGAACGCAACATATGTTACAAGGACCACTACAAATGCTGTAAGAGGTTACTGTGCGAACATAAATCATCCATATGGAGGAGGCACATATTACTTAACTTCTCCAACATTTGATCTCAAAGAAGCGGGTGTTATTGAATTCGATTACTACTACAATACCGAAAGCTGTTGTGATTATGTTGCCCTGGAGGCTTATTCTGGAAGTTGGTCAACGGTTTGGGGAGAACACTATGGATCAGGAACAGGCCACACTTCTGTTGACCTTGCAAGCGATGTAACTCAAGTAAGGTTTAAGTCATACGGCGATGGTTCCAACGTATATGACGGCCTATTTATAGACAATGTCAGAATAATGGCCTCCGGTTCCGGCGGTATCACTTCGATCAATGGACAAACAGGCCCCGCATATACAATCTCTAACGGAACCGGCATTAGTGCGAGCGAAGGAGCAAACTCAATAACTTTAGGCCTCGCAACATCCGGCGTTACAGCCGGCGATTACACCAATGCCGACATAACCGTTGATTCCTACGGCAGAATCACTGCCGCAAGCTCCGGCTCCGGCGGCGGCAGCAACGATGATATATTCCCCGGAGAAAGCTGGGAAAACGGCTGGGGTGGCTGGACACCCTCGAACGCAACATATGTTACAAGGACCACTACAAATGCTGTAAGAGGTTACTGTGCGAACATAAATCATCCATATGGAGGAGGCACATATTACTTAACTTCTCCAACATTCGATCTCAAAGAAGCGGGTGTTATTGAGTTCGATTACTACTACAATACCGAAAGCGGTTGGGATTATGTTGCCCTGGAGGCTTATTCTGGAAGTTGGTCAACGGTTTGGGGAGATCACTATGGATCAGGAACAGGCCACACTTCTGTTGACCTTGCAAGCGATGTAACTCAAGTAAGATTTAAGTCATACGGCGATGGTTCCACAGTATATGACGGCCTATTTATAGACAATGTCAGAATAATGGCTTCCGGCGGCTCCTCCAATTGGACTCTCTCCGGCTCGGACCTTTATCCGAACCTTACAACATACAACGTCGGCATTGGAAGAGATAACCCAAGCCACAAACTCGATGTTTATTCGGATGATGCTACTGCTGAGAGAGTAGCACGAATATGGAACGATAGAGATGTCAGCGGCGAGGATGGTTTGCTGGTTAGCACAACTAACGATGCAAGCGGAACATATGTCCTAAACACGGTTAGTAATAGTGCCAGCAGATTCTATGTTAGAGCTGACGGCAACGTCGGAATCGGAACAACGGGCCCCAATAGCAGACTTGATGTTAACGGGACCATTCGTGCTTCAGACTTCAGGGACTCAGGTGGCAATAACCTTTTGCGTTCAAGCGACGCCTCGATTTCAATCACGAACGACGGAGATGGTTCTTACAATATAACTACGAGTAGCTCCAGCGGCGGCGGTTATTGGTCTTCCTCCGGTTCGGCTAAATGGTATCAGCAAAGTTCTGACGTGAACGACGGAAAAGCCGCTTTTAGATCTGGTAGTATCACTCACGGCCAATACACGGAAATGTCCGTCGAGGTCGAAGTGCCTACTGGTTTAACAGGCACAGTTACCTTCGACCGAAAAGTCAGTAGTGAGGGTGGTTGCGATTATCTCAGATTCAGGATTGACGGCACAGATCAGGCAGTTTGGGCAGGCACTCAGGCATGGGCAACCGTAGGACCCTACAATATCTCTGCTGGAACACATACGCTAACTTGGAGATATGATAAAGATGGCTCAGTAAACTCTGGAAGCGACTGTGCATGGGTCGATAATCTTGTTTTCAACAACGTGATCGTTGGTTCAGGCGTCGAACCGAACCTCGAGGGCGGCGGCTCCGGCGGCACCCCTGGCGGCGCCAGCGGCAACGTCCAGTTCAACAATGGTGCAGGCGGTTTCGGCGGAACAAACAACCTCCACTGGGACAACACAAATTCAAGACTCGGAATCGGAACAAGCGCCACAACCACAGGAAGAACCGCTCCTTTGATTGCACAAGCTGACTGCGTCATGGGAACTCCTACCTATGCCATAGTTGCTCGTGCCGCCAGTAACACCAACAGCCATGTAGGTATCGGATTCGATTATGCGGGGAGTAGGGGCTTCATTCAAGCGAGAACCGACGGAGTTGCAAACAGGCCTCTATATATCAACTACCTCGGCGGCGATGTTCTTCTGAATGCCTCCAGCGGCAATGTCGGAATCGGAACAGCAAGCCCCGGTGCGAAATTGGATGTTAATGGAAGTATTCGCGTTTCAGGGAATGTGCACGGAGCCGCCGATGACAGGCTCGATTTTTACCATAACACCAGCTCTGCCGACAGCAGGTCTTGGATAGAAATGTGGGGGAATGATGTTAGCCGTGCCGGCGAACTGACCCTCGCAGGAACTTATATCGCCTTCCACTATAACTCCACAACTTCAGGGTCAGGGACACGAGGTATGTTGTTGAACTCCGACGGCACCCTCACCCTCGGCGATTACACCTTCCCCACCACCGACGGCACCTCCGGACAGGTGTTAATTACCAACGGCTCCGGAACCCTCTCATGGGGCGACGCAGGCTCTGACCCGCCAGACCCGCCAACTGATTTATTCGTCGATGATTTCAGCACGGATAAAGGATGGACTGGATATGCTTCTGGTGGATGGGAACGTGGCTCTGCTACTGCAAGTTCTGGATGCAGTGGTAATCAGGACCCAAGCACTGATCACTCGCCGACATCAGATGATTATGTTCTCGGATATAATATTGGTGGTTGCTATTATAATAATATGACCGCTGAATATATTACATCACCTGTTATTGATTGTTCAGGTGCCTCTGGTGTGCATGTTGAGTTCTATCGATATTCAGGATGTGAAAGTAGCTCATGGGATCATATGTCTTTCGATGTTTATGATGGTTCCTCTTGGACAACAATTTGGTCAAATGGTAGTAGTTGGTCTGATGTCGCATGGACTCTAGTAGACTATGATGTCAGTTTTTACGCTAATGGCAACAGTAACTTTAGAATCAGATTCAAAATGGGAACAACCGATGGTTCTGCGGTATATATGGGATGGAATATCGACGATGTTAGGGTTTATGAAGGAAGTAGAAGTTCAGGCGGAGGTTCCGATGTCGCTTATGGCGAAGGTTCCGGAAGACTTGTCGATGGCGAAGCTACCATCTCGTTCGGCGACGACTACATCGGCGAGCTTCGCGGAAGGACTCCGAAAGTCATGGTCATGCCGACCGAACCGTGCGGAGTCCTCTACGTCGCGGAAAAGGACGCCACGTCGTTCACCGTGCGCGAACACCACGGAGTCTCCAACGCATCCTTCGACTGGATAGCCGTCGCGAAAGATAATCCCGTCGAGTCGGAAATCAGGCCGGAAAGACCGACTATCAACCCGGAGAACAGAGCGATTAAGAACGAATATCTTGAAAATCCCGCGAGCCGCAGTTATTCGGAATGGCTCGAACTCTTTGAGGCCGGGGGTTTCCGCTTCATCGACGAAGAAGAACACCTCAAGCATATAGAAAAGGCACGCGAAATCGAAACAATCGAATAAACAACCCAATCGGGGTGGGGAATAATCCCCGCCCCGGGAAAATTATGAACGAAAACGTAGCAAATATCTATGAACACAGGGCAACAGCGGCTGTCGGCCTCAGGCGAAGCTCCGTCCGCGTCACAAAAAACGCCGTCGGCCATAGGCGAACTACCGACCTCAACGTAAAAAACGCCGTCGGTCATAGGCGAAGCGCCGTCCGCGTCGCAAAAAACGCCGTCGGTCATAGGCGAAGCGCCGTCCTCGTCGCAAAAAACGCCGTCGGCCTGACAAAAAACGCCGTCCTCGTGACAAAAAGCGCCGTTCCTACAAGACTAAGCGCCGTTGTCAAGAGAAAAAACGCCGTCCGCGTCGAAAAAAAAGTTTTTCTGACGCCGACGGCGATTTCTTTATCGCAAACATCGAAAATTTTTTCGAAGGAGACAGAATGATTATCAACAACAGCATTTCCGCCGATAGCTACAGCGAGCGCGCCGAGAGGCTCCAGCTATTGTCAACCAACATCGACACTTTCGCCGTCGATCTCGGCATTATCGACCCTCGACTCACCTCCTGCCGCAACGCGGACGGCGAGTGGGACGATGCCTGCGCCAAATGTGTCGTCGAGGACGGCCAAAAGGACGAGGCTTACGAAGAGTTCAACAAGGCTATCCTGGCGGCTTCGAAGTATTACTCGGCTTTGAAGAAGCACCTTCTGACTATCATTTACGAGTTCGGCGGCAAGCCCGACGATTTCATCAATCAATACGGGTTCAATGTCGATTCGCCTCGCAAATATAAGCCTTTGACGGCCGCAATCGAGGCGTGGAAGCGCGAGCACGACAGGTTAGTCGCAATTCCCGATCCGCGGGTTGTGAGCGGCGCTATGATGACGAACCTCTGGGCGCATAAGACGGGGATCGACTATCTCTCTAATGCGGCATATATCGAGAAGAATGAAGCGGACACGGCTTTTGACGAGAAGCAGGCGCTTTTCGATGTGCATACGAACCTGCTTCAGTTCGTTCTCACCGCCGCGATTTTGACCTGGGGCGACGAAGACCCGCGCTTGAACCTTCTCGGTTTCAAGCCGAAGAGCGAGATTTGGACGCCGGGACAGCCGGGATCCGGCTGGGATAGCGCGCCGATTGCGAAGATGATAAAAGCGTTTGATCCGCTGGATGGCATACTCGCCGGTTGCGAGGATTACGAAGGCACTGAACGGTTCGATTTGCGTATCGCGTGGGCGAAGAAGAACGATCCCGCGCCGGATATGCCAGACACGGATACTTACACCGACATTATGCAACCCGCTCTGCTGGACGCGGACGGATTTCCGCTTCAGAAGAATTTCGTTTATTACCTCTGGATTCGCGCTCGCAAGGACGGCGAGGTCAGCGAGTGGAGCGAGGTTGCGAGTTTCGAGTGGACGGAATAATTCTAAATCAGGAAACGAATATAAATTGAAACGAATAACAAGGAGAATATGATGAAGAGATTGATTTTACTGCTTATGGTCGTTGCGATTGCCGTCGCGCCGCTTTTTGCGGAGGAGGCCAAGGGGGAGACTGCCACGCAGGGCGAGACCGAGGAGTTGCAGGCGACATCGCCGGTTACCGAGGCTTATCCCGGCATGAGCAAGGTTCCTAAGGCCGACCGGGAACGCGTGATGGCCTGGATTCGCCTTCAGGCGGTTAAGGATGGCGTTATGCCTATCTCGGACTGGGTCGAGCAGAAGGGCGGGGATGCGTCGATTATCGCGCATCAGATTCCGGCGAACTGGGAACCGGACGCCGCGGAACTTCGCGAGGCGGAATTTCGGCTCAAGATGTCCCGTAAAGGGAACGAGCCGCGCCGGGAGACGCCGAAGATGCGAGAGGTAAAGATGCCTCCCACCGAAACTGTGCATCCTCCTGAAAGCAGTGATAGTGAGTTGGAAAAAACGAGAACTGCAGAAGAGCAATGAACTGGATATTGCATATCAAAACCTCGGCCCATCTTTCATACGATCATACGATAATCATCTTGAAAACCCAGATATGATGGACATAAGGGTGGAGAATTTTGCTCCGCCTTTTTCTTATTGACCAACGATGTATTTTTATTATCTTTTAATAATACAAGGATTTCGATTGCAGTTCGATTACGGAAAGGTTTGAATAATGAAAAACTCAATATCAATAATATTTTTAGCCCTGGTGCTCTTTGCTACAGCGGCTTTCGCGCAGGTTGCGGAACCGACTGCTGTCGCGGTGCCCGAAACCACGGATGCCCTTGGCGACACGATTGCCGTGGATCCTTCGCCTCTTTATGCCGAGGCCGAATTCGATGACATTGTCGAGCTTGACGGCATAACCATAGACCCCCGAGAGCGGCCTATGGAGCCGATGGCGCCGGAAGGTCTGGAAATCGGGAAAGCCGGCGAATATTCTTACTTCTCCTCCGATGCCGTGGGTATAGGAACGGGAGCAGTTGAACCCGGTTCGCAATTAGAGATATACTCGCCCACAGGAACGGGCACCGTAGATATGCTTCGGCTCAGAAGCAAGCACGATACCGCAACTAATGTATATTCACTCTATTTCAGCCCGCGAGAAGTATCATACGTAATCGAAAACGGCGCTACAGGCACGAATCTTACCCTCAGCACAAAAGCAGTTAGCGGAGGTTCTTTTCAGGCCGGCTACGGCAATATTTTACTGATGCCCCACGGCAACGTCGGCATCGCAAACGCAAGCCCAGCATACCCCCTCGATGTAACCGGAACTGCAAGAGTTACCGGACTGATTATGCCGACTGGCGCTTCGGCAAATCGCGTGCTCACTTCAAACGCTAGCGGAGTAGGCACTTGGGAGGAGCTACCCTCAATGCCTGCGGATAATGTTACTGGAAGCGGAACAGCGAACTACGTCGCAAAATTCACGTCCACCGGTTCTGTGATAGGCAACTCGTCTATCTACGACAACGGCACTAATGTCGGGATTGGGACAGCAAGCCCTGCTGAAAAACTTCACGTAATTGGAAACATTCAATCATCAAACGGAGCGCTAATCGGCTCTCAGTTCATTTCAAACAGCATCTATAATGCCGCCGACGGGATTTTAATTACAACAGATATCGCTACATCTGATAATAGAATGATAGAACTCTATATTGAGGGTAATTCTTACAGTGCATGGGGGGCGATTGGCGGGAAGGTTCAAGCATACAACTATATTTCAACCGGCACGATAATTCAGACCTCTTATGTGACTCATGGTATTTCACCTTCAGAAGTAAGGATTTTTCATCACGACGGAGTTGTTAAGTTTTGGATGGAGCAGACTAGCAGTTATCAAACATACCGTTTCCGTTTAGGCACTCATTCTGGAACTCACAAAATAACGAGTATTCAGAATACAGCGATGCCAAGCACAGGTGTTACAAATGAAGTTGTCTTAACGCCCAAAACAGTAATCAATAACAATGTAGGGATCGGTTTGTCTAATCCCTCTCGTCCACTGGACGTTAACGGGGCAGGGAGAATTCGAGGGGATCTTGGCGTAGATAACAATTTGGCAGTTACCGGCCAGACCTCCACCGGAACTTTCCTTATGATAACCGGCGCATCAACCGGCCACGTGCTCACTTCCGATGCAAGCGGTTATGGAACATGGCAAGCACTCCCCACCTTACCCTCGGATAATGTTACCGGAACCGGAACAGCGAACTACGTTGCAAAATTCACGTCCACAGGCTCGGTCATCGGCAACTCGTCTATTTTCGATGACGGCACTAATGTCGGCATCGGAACGGCAAGCCCATTAGAAAAAATCCATATAAATGGTGATGTTCTTATGAAATCTAATACCGGAACTAGGACTTTAACAATAACCATGGAAGCAGTTACTGCTGGAAACGTAAACTTAGATCTAAAGCCTAATTCAACAAGCGATCAACTTGCTCACATTAAGTCAACTTATGGCTTCCAATTTGAAACTAACACATCAGGCACTGCGGTTGATGCCTTGAGAATAACACCCGCCGGCAACGTCGGAATCGGCACACCAAGCCCGGTTGATAAACTCGATGTTTATGGTGGTGGTATCACTGTATCCGATGGAACCGATGCGGGTTTCATCGATTTCCGCCACGACAGAGACGATTCTCGAATCTACGAATCCAGTTATAACCTCCATATGATTTCCGCTAATGGCCTAACCTTCGATTATGATGCGAATGGAAATGATGGTGGCGATTTCATAATAAACGACAATGGAACAGCAAGGTTTTTCGTGGAAAGAGTTACAGGTGATATTGGTATCCACACAACGGCCCCTACCACAGACCTCGATGTCAACGGCACAACGCGATTGCGCGGACACCTCTATGATTATGGCAATTCATCCGGTTCTTCCGGCCAGATTCTAACTCGCGGTGCATCTGGCGTGCTCTGGTCCGACGGCGACGGCGATTTCATCCAGAATCAATCATCATCCGACCAAGATGCATGGTTCCAAATTGATAAAACTTTACCAAATGATGGCGATGCGGTTGCTGAAATTAACTTCGCGAAAGCTTCAGTAACAACCAACACAGCATACGGCGTCAAAATTACATCCGATGCTCTTGATGGCAAAGGTGTTATGTGCGGTCTAAGCGCTTCCACAGAGATTAATCCAGTTTCTCATTCTCAAGACGGCAAAGCATCTGCAATATTAGCAAACGTGCGCGGATATGACCTCAGAGGAGAAATAATCGGAGTATGGGGAATATCCAACCCAACGAGATTATCACAAATTGGTGGGACTTCATGGGCAAATGGCGTAAAAGGAGTCGTATCGCCAGATGGAGGAACACTTACACTGGACTCCGGGGACGAAACCTGGGTTGCAGGTGCTTATGGTGAAATAAAAGGAACAATAAATAATACCCCGGGTGCAGGCGCTGTCGCCGGTATTATTGGTATCGATAATGCTATCGGCACAGCAACATCCTACGCCGGTTACTTTGACGGTGACGTCCATATTACGGGAAATCTAACCGGCGGTGGACTGAGCAGTAGCAACTGGACACTTTCGGGAACAGACCTTTACCCTAACAGCACAACCTATGACGTCGGAATCGGAACTACGAGCCCGGGTTACAAACTAGATGTTAATGGAGTTATCCGTAACAACAACAATATCTACTTTGGATCCAATACCCCTGGTGGATCTGACGAACTATCTACAGACTTTAATGATGGTATCATAGTCTATACACCGGTCAGCGGGGATAGGTTGGTCAGTATAGAAGTAGATAACGACGATATTCTCACAGCAACCCAAAGTGGCAACGTCGGAATCGGACTTACAAATCCCAGTGCGAAACTGGTCGTAAACCAAGGCGACAATATTCTTCTTAGGCTAGAGAATGATGATAATGGCGAGGAAGCTGGTGTGAGATTCAGAAGTAGAACAACCGGAGGTAGTTACCTTCATACAGATATCGCTTGCGATGCCGACGGTGGTTATATGGAATTTAGAGTTCCACACGACCAAACACGTATGGTCGTAAATTCCTCCGGCAACGTCGGCATCGGAACAACAAGCCCGACATATACACTCGACGTGGCAGGCTCTGCCGGGTTCAACGATTATATATACCATAATGATGATACCGATACGCGACTGCTGTTCGAAACCGATCGCTTACGAGCATATATAGGAGCGCAATACTTGCTCGACCTCTACGAAGGCACTCAGGATTACGTCAAACTGGGCGATGGCGGCGACGTTGATATCAATCTTAATGATGACCTTTTTGTCGAAGGCTCTAGTAGCAACGTCGGTGTCGGAACCACGAGCCCTGATGCAAAACTACACTCCGTTAGTTCTTACTCCGGAACTGGAAGCGCTCTTACTAATGCATCCATTGCGGGGGTAAATGATAATGACGATTCAGACAACCCAGATGGTATAGGCGTTTATGGAGAGTGTAGCACGGATTATGGCTATGCCGGTTACTTTAACGGCGACCTTCGCGTCACCGGAAAATACCTCGACTCCTCCGGCGACGCTGGAAGCTCCGACCAAATCCTCTCAAGCACTGGGAGTGGAACTAACTGGATAGATGCCCCCTCCGGCGGCACTGACTCCGACTGGACTCTCACTCATAGCTACGTGTATAACACTGATCAAAACGTCGGCATCGGAACAACAACCCCTGATTATAAGCTCGAAGTTGAAACTTCAGCCAGTGGAAATACAGCCATATATGGTAAAACCGGAGTGGGCATAGGTGTTTATGGTTATACAACTGGATATAATGCAAGTTATACGGGCGCTGGAGTTTACGGATTCAATGGCGGTCATGGTTACGGTGTTATTGGACACGCGCAAGGAGATAGAGCCGGGGTATTTGCGGAAAACACAGGTGATGGCTATGACTTTTATGGTACTGGACCTCAAACCTATTTCGCCGGCAACGTCGGCATCGGAACGACAGGCCCGAGCACTAATTTCGAGGTTTATGAAAGTTCAACATCAACAACTCCAATGATTGAAGTGCAACAAGCCAGCACTGGTGACGCAGCTATGCGGTTTATTGCCGGAAATACCTATACTATTG
>Ga0272444_10000029_pt1:67500-210571 | contig 210571 bp, 180 predicted proteins | sample SSMForm13_FD_201033 | JGI IMG/M metagenome (GOLD analysis project Ga0272444, IMG submission 201033) | Marine sediment archaeal communities from Little Sippewissett salt marsh, Falmouth, MA, United States - SSM-Form-13 | ecosystem: Environmental > Aquatic > Marine > Wetlands >... | reverse complement strand
CATAAAAGACTGTATAGATGTAGTCCCCGTCTTATGACTTCCTATATGAAGGTATATTTTCCGCATCAAGCATCACCCAAAAACCACCCCATTAATTCAAAGTATACAAAAAAATCATACGCTCCGTTTCCACCGGTCATGCAGCCAGAACCACTCTTCGGGGTAGATGCGGATGTAGTGTTCGAGTTGGGCGATGTAGCGGAGGGTGAGCTCCTGGATGGAGGCTTTGCTGAAGGTGAGGTCGGAGGTAGGGATCTCCTTGAGCTCCATGAGGTATTTGCCGCTTGGCTGGCGGCGGGTCATGATGAGGAAGACGGGGACTTGTGCTTTGAGGGCGAGGAAGGCTGGCCCCTGGAAGAATGAGGCTGGTCTGCCAAGGAAGTCGGTCACGAACACCATGTCGGGGTCGGACTGATCACCGAGGATGGTGAGTACCCCACCGTTTTTGAGCAGGCGAAGGCCGTCACGAAGCGCCTGGCGCTTGTAGAGCACGTCGTTACCACGGATCTTGCGAATGCGGTTGATTTCCTGGTCGATCAGCGTGTTACGCAACCGTTTGGCGACAACGGTCATCGGCAGGCCAAGCAGGCCGATGCAGACACCGGCAAGCTCCCAGTTGCCGAAGTGGGCAGAGAGCAGGATACCGCCTTTACCTTTATCTTTTGTAGCAGCAATGAACTCCGAAAGGTCTATATCGATCAGTTCTTTTGCATCTTCAGCATTCTCAACCATGGGTATGCGAAGAATCTCGAGCAGGCTGACCGACATGTTGCGGTAGACCTGGCGGCCTATGCGGCGGCGCTCTTTGAGCTCCTTGTCGGGAAACGCTGCTGCAAGGTTCTGGCGCACCACTCCCCTTCTGACTCGGACAATATCGTAGAGAAAATCACCGATGCGGAACGCTATCCACTCGAACTGCTTGCGGCTGAGGAGTCGCACTACTCTGCCCAACCCAGTGAAGAGGCGGTAGATGAGCTTGTCCTGGTATGCTTTCCAGCGGGATCGTCGGGCCATTGTGTATGAGTGAGGTCGCTTCGCTTTGTGACGTGTAACGCGTGACGGGGGAATATAAGAAAAAAGTGACGGGTGTCGAGTAACCGGGGAAATGCGGGAGAGGAAAACGGCGGCTTGTCCATTATATTCAGGTATGGATACCATACAGAAAATAGTGACGCAGGACTCTGCGCGTAATATCGTCAACTCATGGAAAAAGGATGGGTTGCGTGTCGTGTTTACCAACGGGTGTTTTGATATTCTTCATGCTGGGCATGTGCAATACCTGGAAGCCGCGAGAAATGCGGGAGACAGGCTTGTGCTGGGAGTGAACAGCGATGCTTCGGTAAGGCGGCTCAAGGGAGAGCAACGGCCGGTGGTGCAGGAAGAAGATCGCTGCAGGGTGCTTGCTGCGCTGCAGTCGGTTGACCTGGTGACGGTGTTCGATGAAGACACCCCGCAGGAACTGATCGAGCTGCTGTTGCCCAATGTACTGGTGAAAGGGGCTGACTGGGCGGTGGAGAACATTGTTGGGGCGAAAACGGTTATGGAACATGGTGGAGAGGTTAAAACGATCACGTTCCTTGAGGGACGGTCGACAACTGGCGTGATAGAAAAAGTGCTGGCACGGTGCAAAGCGTGAGGAGTGACTACTAAGGCCGGAACTGAACGACGATTTATTGTGAGCAGGAAGAGAATATACCAGGCGGCAGGTATTGTGCTGGGAGGGCTGTTGGTGCTGCTCTCTACGGTGGGTGCGGCTATTGTGCAAAGCGGGATGCTGGACGAGTATGCCAGGAAGAGGATCACGGGGTATGTAAACAGCGAGTTTGCGGGGACGTTGGCTATTGGTGAGCTGAGTGTCCGGCTGCCGTTGACCGTTGTAGGGAAGAATGTTGCGCTGTACGAAGGGCTTGAGGATGAGCCGGTGGTGGCTGCTGAAACGCTGGAGGTAACGCCGAGTCTTTCCATGCTTGTGGGGCTTGGAGGTGGAGGCATCGAGCTTCAGACGCTGTCTGCCACTGCCCTGCAGATACGGTGGGACGAGTACGAGGATGGAACAAGCAGCATTTCCAGGGCACTCTTGCCCGCAGGGGCTGCCAGTGAGGATGGCGTGCCGTTCCAGATCTCAGTCGGAGAGCTGAGGCTTGATGACGGGCGTGTTGCGTACAGGAACGCAGAGCAGAAGGAGCTGCTTCTGGAGCATATTGATGCACAGGTTGAGGGTATCAGCTATGCCCCGCTGCGCATAGCTGCCAACGTGTCCGCCCTTTCACTGTCTGCCCCCGGCTACGGTGTTGCGCTTGATGAAGCCAGGGGGAACATGCTGTTTACCGACAGCCAGTCGTCTCTGTACAACCTGCATATCAAGACCCCCAGAAGCCATGCTGATGCATCGTTTTCGATTTCAGAGTTCAATATTTTCTCACCTGAACGGTGGAAAGACTTCTCCAACAGCCCGGTGTATGGCGATGTTCGGAAGCTTGAGCTCCATACCGATGATCTTCGACTGTTTACCGAAGAGATCCCTTTGCCGGATGGGCTCTACCGGCTGCAGGCAAAAGCCGGGGGAACACTTCGCGACCTGTCGCTTGAAGAGGTAGAGCTTGCAACCCGCCAGAGCAGGCTTCACATGCGGGGTGAACTCCTCAATGTCAACCAGCCGGAGTTCCTGGCGTTCAACCTTGAGGTAGGAGAATCGCTGCTTGGACAGGAACTGCTTGGCGCACTGGTGGGCCCGGAACGTGTGTCCACCGTCAGCCCACTTGGTACCGTCAACTTTTTCGGGACCGTGCAGGGCGACATACGGGAGTTCTCCACAGATGCGGAGGTATCGTCCGGTGCAGGCCATGGGCAGCTCACGGCTACAGTGTCGGTGCCCGGAGGAGTTCCACCTGCCTATGAAGGTGAACTGAGGCTGCTTGAAATGCAGCCACATCTGTTCATGCAGGGGCTTGGTGCGAACCAAAGCGAGCTGACTGCGCTTGTGCGGTTCGAGGGCAGGGGGGGCTTGCCTGGGCTGGAAGCGTTTGATGCAAAGGCTGACCTGGCGCCATCGTTCTGGCACAACCAGCATATCGAAAGGGGAACACTCTCGGTCACCTACCGCAGCAATGCACTTGCCGCCATGGTCGATATGACAGGCGAGGAAGTCCAGCTCTCGATGAACGGCAACATCGACTGGCAGGACGGGTTCCCCCGCTACGCTGGGGTCATGGTTGGCCGGCATATTGACCTTGAGGCACTTGGCCTGCCGGTATCCGGCAGCTCGGACCTGACCTTTTCCTCTTCAGTGGACGGGGAGCATTTCACCCTGGATGCTCTTGCAGGAAAGTTCTCGGTCACGTTCAACCGCTCACGCCTCAATGACTACCTCTTTAAGGATGGTGCAAAGCTTGACTGCAGCATCGAGCGTATGGGTGAACAGACGGTTGTGAACCTGGAAAGCGATGTGCTGGATTTCAAGGCGGAAGGGAGATACCGGTTCACGGAGTTTGTTGAAGGGCTTGGCATAACTGCAGGGGCTGTTATGCACGAAGTACAGGAACACGATATCTGGCAGCGGGCGAGGGCGCCGCTGGAGCAGCTCGAGCTTCCCCACAAGGAGTTCGATGCGAACTACAGCATTACCATTCACGATCTGTCGCCACTGGGAGCGTTCCTGCCAATCGAGGGATACCGGTTCAGAGGGAGCGTTACAGGAAGATCATCGTTCCGGGGTGAGGAACTCTACCTCTCTTCGGACATGGTAGTAGAAGAGTTCGAACAGAATAGTATTGTTGCTGCCGACGGTGGCTCAGGCCGACTTGAGCTCTATTACGGAGCGGACGGGGTACGTGCTGCATCACTGCAGGCCGGGGCTGACTCGCTGCGCATCGATACGCAGCAGTTTGTGACCCCAGCCCTGGAAGCTTCATGGCAGGAGAAAGAGCTCAGCCTCCTTTTGGGAATGACCGAAGCTGAAACCTCGGAAACGCTTCGGGTAGGGTTGCGTGGGGTGGCCGAACAGGACCGCTACCTGCTTTCGATTGAAGAGTTCAACATCATGAGCAGGTCGGGAGCATGGACTGTACCTTCTGGCACCACTGCCGAGCTGCACCGCAACTACCTGCAGATCAATGACCTGCTGCTGAAAAACGGCCCGCAGTCGATCAGCTGCAGCGGTGTGCTGAGCAGCGAGGTGCAGGGCAGGTTCACCATGTCGCTCAATACATTCAGCATAGAGGAACTTGAAAGCTTCTACTTTACACCCGGGGCGTCGGGGAAGCTGTCGGCCACCTTTATCGTAGAGGGGGCACCGGGGAGGAAGCGCTCGATGTTCGCCCTGACGGGACGTGATATCGTGCTGCAGGAGATCGGGCTCGGCACGGTGGAGTTCAACGCAACGCACCAGGGAGAGACCCTCGGGTTTGCGGTGCATTCGAGCGGGATGGAGGGGATGAATACGATCGAGGGTAAGGGAGAGGTTCCCCTGTCGCTCAGCTATGCGCCGTGGGAGCTTGCCATGCCGGAGGGCAGGCCGGTGGAGGCTCTTGTCACCTCAAAGAACCTCTCTGCAGGTATACTCGAGTTCCTACTCCCCTTCTTTGACAATCCTGAAGGCACCATGGTCTCTGCCCTGAAGGTGAGCGGCAGGAGCCCGGAACCGAAGATCATGTTCGAGACAAGCCTCAAGGATACCGGCTTGCGAGTCAGCCCTACGGAAACCTCGTACAAGCTGACGGGTACCATCATGATCTCGCCGGAGCAGGCCAGGTTCGAGAAGATCGCGATCACGGATATCTACGGGGGCACAGGGACGCTGAGTGGTGTGGCAAACCTGGAGAACCTGGAAGTCACCACGCTCGATCTGCAGGCCTCATTCGACAACCTCCAGCTGTTCAACAAGCAGGACAAGCAGGATGAGACCTCCTACGGGACTATTTTCGGATCGACGGATGCCATCAGGTTCTACGGCAACATCCAGGAACCGATCCTGACGGGGAGCCTGAGGATTACCGGGGCTGATTTTACGCTCTACGGGGCAGGGGCAAACGAGGGATCGAAGTACGTGGGTATCGAGAACCTGATCACGTTCAGACCCCGCTACCCTGAAGAAGAGCTGCTGCCGGTTGAGGACGATGCACCGGCACCGGTGGTGCTCGACCCGACATTCTACCATTCGCTGATCGATATTATTCGCATTGATGACCTGAAGCTGGAGAGCCGGGTGCCGTTGAAGTACTCCATGGTGTTCGACCGGCTACGGGGCGAGAAGCTTGAGACCAAGCTGCAGAACCTGTCGCTGATGGTCAACAAGCGCCAGCAGAAGTACGAGCTGTTCGGGTCAGTCAACGTGACGGGGGGCAAGTATTTCTTCTCGAACACCAGCTTCGACCTGGACGAGGGCGGAAGGATTGCGTGGAACAACGACGATATCCGCAACGGGGTAATGCAGAACCTGTCGGGGAGGAAGTACGTGGTGGCGACTGATATCCAGTCGGGTGAAACAGACAATGTGCGGCTCCTGATTATGATCGAGGGGAAACTCAGCACACCTAACGTGCAGATGGGCTACTACCTCAATGATGATTCTCAGCCGTTCGCCTCGCAGGGGATGATCGGATCGCAAAGTGCGAAAATCGACCCGAATGCAGAGCTCAACACCATTTCACTGCTGTTGACCAAGCAGTGGTATATCCGGCCAGGCAGCCGTGAAGCAGGAAGCAATATCGCGTTCTCGAGGGTTGGTGTGTCGGCCGGGAGCGGGCTGATATCGTCACAGCTCTCGAGGCTGATCATGAAGGCTTCGGGATTTGAAAGCTTCAACGTAAACGTGGCTGTGGATGAAGGTGGAGACCTGAGCGGTGTAGAGTTCTCGCTGGCGCTGCTGGTGCCGAATACCGGGGGCAAGATGCGCTTTATTGCAGCTGGCACTGCCACGAACGGGGCCAGTTCGTCTCTGGAAAGCTACTATGGGAATTCTCAGAAGCTGGAGTACAGGATAACACCGAAGCTCTTCCTGGAAGGGTACCGCTCGTATGGGCTGTTCCATAACGATGTAACTACCACCAACCTGCTCAAGCCACAGGAAACCTACGGCGTGAGCCTGTCGTACCGGACACGGTTCTACACCTGGGGTGAATTCTGGGAGAGTGTGTTTTGATTCACGTTCTTCTGGTTGCGGCAAATACGCTATAGAGTGGGAGGAACGTGATCTTCTGTTCGGGAAGGTCAGCATACTCTCGATCAGAAAAAACCAGGGCTTTACCACATGCTGGATAGGTATGAAGAAAAAGATGAAGGCTTTTGAGACTGCCGGATGAGCCGCTTTTTACCTCTACAGGGTGTACCAACCCGTTCATCACAGCAAGATAATCGATTTCTGCAGTACTGCTTTTCGCTTGCCGATTCCAGTAGTACAGGTCAGTTTCCTGGGCTACAAGCATCTCCTGCCCAACAAACTGTTCTGCCATAGCTCCCCTGTAGATGGCTAGCAAATCATCCTTAGCATACTCAATATCCGCGGGCATTCCGGACAGGTAGCGCATGAGGCCAATATCGAGCATGAGCGCCTTGAAGGTTTTTGCTGAAGCAGTAGCGCCAAGAGGAAGTCCTGAAGGATCTGCTGCGGGAATTTTTCGAATCACCTGAGCCAAACAAAGGGCTTCAAAGGCTTTTTTCAACGTTGGATTGCTATACCCTTCTCCGAGCCGGGCATATTTTATCTGTTTACCTACCTGCTGAGCCATAGAGATGAACACTGCATCAAGGCAGTAGCGATCCACTCTGATAGAATACTTTGCAAAATCCATCCGATAAGATTCTACAATATCCTGTTGTACCTCGAAGGCATCTCGCATCGAACGGTTTTCCAGGTATGCTCGTATTGCTGCAGGCATTCCTCCGATAAAAAAGTAGCGCTTCAATTCCTCCCGAAGTAGGCTGTGGACCGCAGGAGATAGAACTGCAGGTTCACCTACTACTGCCGAGGCAGCTGGAGAGTTGCCGATTGCTTCCAGGTATTCAGCAAAACACAGGGGATACAGTGTAAGAAACTGAACCCGACCAACAGGAAAAGAGCTTTCGTCCAGAGCAAACTCCAGAAGAGATCCTGCTGCAATGAGGTGTAGTTCCGGTAGCTCTTCGTAAAAATAACGCAGGGCAGTGATAGCCCTGGGACAGGCCTGTATTTCATCGAAAAAAAGCAATGTTTTGCCGGGAATGATTTTTTGCTGCAGCATCACTTCCAGATCCGAAAGGATGTTGCGGGCATCAAGATCGCCATCAAAAAGCCTGGACAGCCTACGATTCCTTTCAAAATCCGCAAGGACCAGGGAGTCAAAGTGCTCTTGACCAAATGTCGTGATGGACCAGGTTTTGCCAACCTGTCTGGCGCCTCGAATGATAAGCGGCTTGCGATGGCTACTCGTTTTCCAGCGCTTAAGGTCATATTCAATAAATCGTCGCATGGTAGACGAATTTAATAATACAAGGGTTTATGTCTTATTAAAGTATAAAAAAACAAGGGTATTTACATTGCTATCACAAAAATCCTGACAAGACTCTACTGTAAGCCGTTAGCTTACTGCCCCAGCAGGGTGTTGAGGTGGTGGATGTCCTGCTCGGTGAGGGTGCCGGCGGCGTCTTTGAGCATGATGCTGTTGAGGATGTACTGGAACGTAGCACGGGTGAGTTCTGGGAAAGTGTGTTTTGAGGAGCAGAAATTTTGTTATAACATATAGTATAACAATCCGGAGACCAGATTATGCGTGCCACAGTAACAAAGATTGGTAATTCAACAGGGGTTATCCTGCCAAAAGCAGTAGCTGAACGCCTTAAAATCAAGCAGGGGGATGTTGTGTATCTCACCGAAACGCCTGCAGGATACACCGTAACGCCATATGATCCTGAATTTGCAGAGCAAATGCAAGCAGCCCGACGCGGGATGTCTGACTATAAAAACACGCTCCACGAACTTGCCAAATGAAGTGGCGTTGGCTATTAGATGACGTGATCATTGCCATTCACGACGAACAGATTGCTGAGCATGGCGGAAGTACTGGTATTCGGCGCATTACAATGATGAGCCGACTGTTTTTGAGTTAGCCGCAGCCTATGCCTATGGCATTATTCGCAATCATCCTTTTGTGGATGGCAATAAGCGCACTGGTTTTCTAGCTGCCTATGTATTCCTGAATATCAACGGATGGCAACTGCGGGCATCAGAAGTTGAAGCCATCACTGTTATTCTGGATGTAGCTGCAGGTAGCATTGATGAGCCAACTTTTTCAAGATGGCTTAAAAACAAGTCCGTTATTCTCCCTGACCTGAACTTGTAACTGGGTAGCCTACTGCACCAGCAGGGTGTTGAGGTGGTGAATGTCCTGTTCGGTGAGGATGCCGGCGGTGTCTTTGAGCATGATGCTGTTGAGGATGTACTGGAACGTAGCTCGGGTGAATTCTGGGAGAGTGTGTTTTGAGGAAAGGACTGAATAACAAACACCCTCGCTCATACAGCGAGGGTTTTACATTGATTGGTACGTCAGCAATCACGCATCGGTAGCACGATCCTTGTGGGGCTGTACCATCTGAATTACCAACTTCATTCCGCAAGCCTTGGCATATCTCCTCAAGGTATGCAGGGATGGAGAATGGTCTTTTTTGCCGAGGCTGGATTCAATTCTTGCCAGTACCGGCTGTGATACGCCCATGCGTGAGGCAACCTCTGCTTGAGTCAGACCTGCTGCCGATCTTGCTTCAAGCAAAGCCTCTAAGGCTGCAAACTCATCTTCGAGAGCGTCATAAGCGACCTTGAATTCAGGATCGGTGGCGCATTTCTGAGTAGCCACCTCGCTCGGATCAAAAAATACTGGTTCATATCTATCGTTCGTATTCATCATGTGATCTCCTTTTGTCGTTTTCTTGCAATCCGGATATCCTTCGGAGGTGTCTTTGGGGTCTTCTTGATGATTTCATGAAGAATAATCACTCTGCGGTTAATCACTGAACAGAAGAATGCACGCCCTATTCCTTCCGCCCCTCTTGCTCTAATTTCAAATAACCCTTGACCAAGAGGCCGCGTATAAGGCATCCCAAGATTTGGCCCTGCGTTCTTCATCATTTCAGTAATTTTAATAAAGCTGGCATAAACCCCTGCCGGCCATTTTTCAACCCCTGCTTCAACTGAATTGTTGTAATAAAACATTTTGTATTCCATAAAAGAATATAGCATATGTGCTAATATCCATCAAATGCTTTCTCCTGTCCACTCTCCGGTGTGAGCCTGTCGTACCGAACCAGGTTCTATACCTGGGGTGAGTTCTGGGAGAGTGTGTTTTGAGGGAATTATTATATATTATACCCTGTAGGGGATAAAACATATTTATCCCCTACAGGGTATAATATACACACAAGAACTCTCATGAGGGCATCATATTCGTCAATACGAACACCAGCACAATTGGGACTACTGCTGCAGGGTTACAGAAAAGAGCTCGAACTTTCACAAACAACTGCTGCAAGCAAGGTCGGCTTATCCCAAAAAACGGTTTCTGCACTCGAAAACCATACTGACCGATGCTCATTGAACAGTTTGTTCAAGTTGCTCTCAGCACTTGACCTGGAGCTGGTACTACAGTCGAGAAGTGCAGGAAAACCTTCCCATCATGAGTGGTAATGGGACGAGCTTCCAAATCAAGCGAGCTCCTGGTGGTTATGAACGGGGAGCATGTTGGTAACTGGGCTGTTACGGCCGGAGGAGCCTATGAGTTCAGCTATGCGGCTTCATGGCTTGCATCAGAAGCAGCAAGACCACTCTCTCTTTCAATGCCTCTTCGAAATAAGAAATATGTTGGAGACATTGTCTATGCCTATTTCGACAACCTGTTGCCCAACAATGACACTATCAGAAAACGGATTCAGAATCGCTTTACCGCAAGTTCTTTGGCTCCTTTTTCTCTGCTGTCTGAAATCGGGCGAGACTGCGTTGGCGCAATCCAGTTACTCCCGCCACAAGAAACTGGCACATCAGTCCACAGCATCACTGCTGAACCTGTTAATACCAGCGATATAGAGCATCTCTTGAACGGTCTGCTTCGTGACACCCCTATTGGAAGGTCTGCGAGTCAATCTGATGAATTCAGGATTTCGCTTGCCGGGGCACAGGAAAAAACAGCCTTTCTTTTTCATGAGAACCAATGGAAGCTACCTCACGGGACAACCCCGACAACTCACATATTCAAGCTTCCTTTAGGTCATATCGGACATTATGATATAGATATGACGACTTCCATTGAAAACGAATGGTTGTGCGGCCGTATTTTAAGCGCCTATGGCATCCCTGTAGCGCATTCCAGTATTGAGGTTTTCGGAAACACAAAAGCTCTTGTGGTCGAAAGATTCGACAGAAAACTGTCATCAGATCGTTCGTGGATTATTCGACTACCTCAAGAAGACCTTTGCCAGGCAACGGGAACCCCGCCCTGGAAAAAATACCAGACTGATGGCGGCCCAGGTATCAAGGAAATCATGAACCTGTTACTAGGCTCCACTCAATCTGAGCATGACAGAAGAATGTTTTTTAAGTCACAGATAGCATTCGTCCTATTATGCGCAATTGATGGGCATGCAAAGAATTTCAGCATTTTCCTTGAAGCTGGAGGAGGATTCCATCTAACACCACTCTACGACGTTCTTTCTGCATTTCCAGTAATCGGTCATGGCCCGAAAATGCTTTCCCGTCAGAAAATCACTATGGCCATGGCTGTATGGGGGAAAAATAAAACCTACCTATGGAATAAAATGACCTCAAGACATCTAGTCACCACAGGCTTGGCATCAGGGCTTAGTACATCGGTATGCACTGAACTAATTGATGAGATGGTGCAGAAAACCCCCAGGGTTATTGCTGAAACTGAAAGCATCATCCCTGCAGGATTTCCTGCTCATGTAGCATCTTCAATACTGGAAGGTTTGAGCAGGAGTGCAAAAGAATTGATGTGAGTTCTGGAAGAGTGTATTTTGATAACCTATGGAAGCTTACTGCACCAGCAGGGTGTTGAGGTGGTGGATGTCCTGTTCGGTGAGGATGCCGGCGGTGTCTTTGAGCATGATGCTGTTGAGAAGGTACTGGTAACAGGCTCGGGTGAGTTCCTGGCGGGCGGTGACAAGTTCGTAGCGGGCGTTGAGGACGTCAACGCTGGTTGCCATGCCAGACTCAACCCCTTTCTCCATACTCCTGAGAGCGGTTTCCCTGGAGGTCAGAGCAAGCCTGAACGCATCAACCTGGGCCATGGCGTTGATGGTGGCATTGTAATATTTCCGGACGTCCGACACAACCTGGCGTTCATAGAAGCTAAACTCTTCGGTTGCCTTGATTCGCCCGGCCTTTGCCTGGCGAACAGATGCACTAACGTAGCCTCCGGTGTAAATGGGTACTTTTGCCTGGAGGCTCACCGACCAGGTTTCATAGATCTGGTCGATGGTATAATTGGTTTCACTCTGGGAGTAGCTTCTGCCAGCAACAAGGTCCAGGGTAGGGTAACCGGCTGCCTGGTTTTTATGCACTTCCCTACGTGCAATTTCAAGTTCCTGGCGTGCCATGCCTATATCCGGACTCTGCTGCCGTGCCATGGCAATCCACTCACCGACATCTGAGGGATCAGGAGCTTGAGGCTTGAAGAGATCATCGTTGACGGGAGCTATCTCATCAGGATAGATCCCGGTCAAACGTTCAAACTCACTCCGGTTAAACTCGAAGCTGTTCTGGCTCACAAGCAGTTCAGCATTTGCAATATCAAGGTCCGCCTTCGTTTTCTGAACCTCTGTCACCGTTCCAAGGCCGTTCTGCAGCGCCTTTTCTGCCTGCTTAAAGGTAGCTTCGGCGGCCTGCTGCTTTGCCTTGGCGAGTTCCTTGTTCCCTTCGGCAAAAAGCACGTTGAAATAGGCTTCAACCACCCGCACCATCAAGCCGGTTGTCTCGTTCTGCAAGGCCTCGTCGCTTTTGGCGGCAACGGCCTTGGCCTGTTTATACGAGGCATAGGTCCCAAGGTTGACGAGCTGCTGCTTGAGGGTCAGGCTACTGGATTCTGTGTTATAGTACCTGCGTCCTTTAAGGTTATCAGGGTCAACCAGCGAGGTGCTGACTGTCCTGTTCCGTCCGAATGATGACTGTGCCTGCAGGCTTGGCAGAAAACCTGCCTGTGCCTTGGCAACTTCTTCCTGCTGCATGGCGTTTTCAGCCTCCGAGATACGAAGCTGGGCATCATACTCCCGAGCCTGCTGCCAGGCTGATGAGAGATCGACGGATTCTGCCTCGGCCTGGAAAGGCAAGGCAAGCATGCCAGAAACCATGAATGCTGCAATACTCTTTTTCATCCCTTACTCCTCCTTGAGAGATGCCGACATGCGCTTGATGAGCGGATGGAGCAGGTAGGTGAGCATGGAACGGCTGCCGGTCTTGATAACTACCTGCACCGGCATGCCTGCCTGCATCTGGCGATCGCCAAGCGTCTGGATGCCTTCGGGAGTAATGGAGACCCTGGCGAGGTAGTAGGTGGCTCCGGGCATCATCGGGTTAAGCTTTGGGTCGGTCAGGAGATCGTGGGAGACCGACTCAACAACACCATCAACCATGAGAAGGGGTGAATGTGAGAATGAGGCGAATCGTACATCTGCCGGCAGCCCTGCAAAGACCTTGTCGACCAGATGAGGCTCCACGCGAACCTCGACAAGCAGGTTTTCGTTGAGCGGCACGATATCCATGATTTTCTGTCCGGGGGTAATGACTGCACCAACGGTCTGGACTTCAAGCCCGACGACCTGGCCTGACGCCGGTGAACGGATTTCCGTGCGCTCCAGTTCCTGGCGAAGGGCGAGAGATTTTTCCTGCTGGGCATTAACCGCTGCCTGTACCTCAGCCATTTCAGATGCAATACGGGAGTCCAGCTCAGCCAGGCGTTCCTCAAGCTCGAGCTGCTGGTGACGTGTTGCGAACCCCTCTTCCACCATCGCCCGTACACCCTGCAGGCGCTCTTCGATGGAGCTGCGCATCATACTGCGCTTGTTGAAAAGTTCTCGCTGCGTGGCCATCATCTCGGCTGTCAATACCTTGTCGGAGTCGTTATGAAAATCGGGATGGAAAGAGATCTTCGCCTTACCGGATTCCTCAGCCAGGAGGCGGCTTTCAGCTGCGCGAAGTGCAAGGTAGCGCTGATGGACCTCCTGGAAATGGGCAAGGCTTTCCTGGCTTGCAAGGCTCATGAGCAGTTCACCCTCTTCGACCATCTGGCCTTCACGCACATAAACGTTGTGGACAATGCCGCCCCGAAGGTGCTGTACCACCTTGCTTCGGGTTGCTATGCTGACGCTGCCGGTACAGGGAACGCCTTCATCCAGGGGCGCAAAAGCTGCCCAGAGAAGGAAACCGCCAAACCCGACAAGAAGCACGATAATGCCTATGCGGATCGATCCTGTTGTTTGCTTGAATTTTTCAAACCCTGCCTTCCGGGCATCTTCCGGGCTTCCTGTTGCAGGGGTATTCGTACTATCTGAGGTCATAGGGTCACCTGTTTATGGCTCCGCTTTTTGCTGTTTTTTTCGAGTTCAGGATCCTGAGGATTTCGTCCCGGGGCCCGTTATGAAGTATATGGCCTTCCTGCATGACCATGATCCTGTCGGCAAGGGCAAGTACTGCCGGGCGATGGGTAATGAGGAGTACTGTTTTACCTGCATCTGCCATCTGGCGAAGCACGGTACCGAGAGCCCTCTCCCCTGCCTCGTCAAGGTTGGCGTTTGGTTCGTCGAGAATGATAATGGAGGGATCTCCATACAGCGCCCGGGCAAGTGCTACCCGCTGGCGCTGCCCTCCGGAGAGCATGCTGCCAGCCATACCTATGGGGGTGTCGTACCCCTTGGGAAAACGAAGGATCATCTCATGAATCCCGGTAGCTGCAGCGGCTGCTATCACTTTATCGGGATCGACCTCCTGGAACCGGGCAATGTTTTCTGCAAACGTACCGTCAAACAGCTCTACATCCTGCGGCAGGTAACCGATATGCGGGCCAAGTATGCTCCGATCCCACTCCTCAACAGGTATACTGTCAACCAGAACAACACCGCTGGTTTCCGGCCATATGCCTGCCAGGCAGCGCGCAAAGGTCGATTTACCAGAACCTGAAGGACCAACCATGGCCACCAGCTCTCCCGGACGGAAGGTCGCATCTATGCCATGAAGAATTGGAATACTACCACCTGCAGCTGACGCCGACAGGCCCTCCACACGGATATCGCCCCTGATATCCTGGGTCTGCTCGAGCTGTTCCGGCATATTGAAACCGGACAGAAGTTCTTCAAGCCTCAGGAATCCTGCCCGAGCCTGGATAAACAGCTTCCAGGTATTAACCATCATGTCGAGCGGAGCAAGCGCACGAGACATCAGCACGTTGCCTGCAATCATGCCTCCGGTTGTCATTTCACCGTTCAGCACGAGCAGTGCGCCTGCCCCGAGAGTAAGCGACTGCATGGCATAGCGTATAAACTTGTTGATCGACTGTTGCCGATGCTGCCGATGATGCTGGTCTGATGAAGCATCAAGCGCCTCAGCGTGTTTTTCAAGCCAGCGCTCTCGCAATGGCAGCGCCATGCCCATAGCGTGAACCGGCTCGATGTTGCGAAGCTTGCCTTGTACATAATTGCTGGATGCAACAGAGGTATCAGAGGCTTTCTCGATACTATCGGCTGTTGCAAAGTGGCTCCACCAGGCACTGGCAGCCTGGATCAGAGCAAACAGGATGCCAAGCCATCCGATGACGGGATGCAGCAGGAACATGAAGACCAGGTAGACTGGTGTCCAGGGCATGTCGAAAAAAGCAATCACCCCGGTACCCGTCAGAAACTGCCGGATATTGGTCAAGTCGGTGAATGTCTGGACAGTGTTATGCTTCGCTTTTTTAAGAAACGCTGAAAAACCGGCATGGAAGACGAGCGAGTTGAGCTGCTCGTCGAGCCGCACCCCTATGCGGACAAGCAGGCGCGAACGCAGCCATTCAGCGAAGCCCATGATGATAAAAAACGCAAGAACGATAAGAGTCAGTACCAGCAGGGTGAGTTCACTCCGGCTCTGCAGCACACGATCGTAGATCTGCAGCATGTAGATGGTCGGGGTGAGCATGAGCAGGTTGGCAACAAGGCTGAACACGCCAACCCACAGGAATTCCTTTTTGAAGTCCATGAGCACCTTGCCAAGCCGTGTGTCCTGCAGTTCCTTGATGGTCATTGGCCACCTCCATTGGCTGGAATTGAAACCACAGCAGGAGCGGGTTTTGGTTTTGGTTTGGGCTTCGGCTGAAGCTCGGCAAGCACTTCATCACGAGAGCCGAATTTCTGGACCTGGCCGTTGATGAGAATCAGCATATGGTCGAGCTCGGCCACAAGGTTCTTGCGCTGTGTGATCACCACCACGGTACATTTCTCATTCCTGAGACGCCGTATAACCTCGAGGAGCGCAGCATCTCCCTCGTCATCGAGACTGGCATCGGGCTCATCGAGTACGATGAAGCGGGGATAGCCGTAGATCGCCCGGGCAAGACCTACGCGCTGGCGCTGCCCACCTGAAAGAAACGCGCCATCAGCACCCACCTGGGTATCGTACCCAGCCTCCAGTGTCTCTATAAATCCATCGAGCCCAACCATACGGCAGGATTCTGCAACTTTTGCCATGTCGAGATCGCCGAATCGTGCCACGTTCTCTGCAATCGTTCCTTCAAACAGCTCGACATCCTGGGGAAGATATCCGATATGCGGCCCGAGCTCCTCCTTATCCCATGCATACACGTCGATCCCATCAAGCCTGACCTTGCCCTGCAGTGCCGGCCAGATACCGACAAGCAAACGTGCCAGCGTGGTCTTCCCTGCTGCTGAAGGTCCGACAATCGCAACAGATCCGCCGGCAGCAAGAGTGAATGAAACACCCTTGAGTACCTGCATGCCTGATTTGGGGGGGCCGGCCACAACACCTTCTACAGCAAGTTTTCCTTCTGGAGCAGGAAGCGGCATCCCTTTTTCAGGAAGAGGATATGCTTCGAGCACTCCCTTAAGACGTGCATAGGCTTCACGGCCCGACTCGATCTGGCGCCATCCGGTGATCACCTGCACCAGCGGGGCAAGCACCCGTCCACCCAGGATAGACCCAACAATCATGAGCGACCCACCAATGTAGCCTTCAAGTGCGAGCAAACCGCCAAGGCCAAGCAGCATCGAGCTGACTACCATCTGCACTGTTTTGGAGAGCGCAGCACTTGTTCCGGCAAAATCAGAGGCTACTGCCTGCTGTCGAAGGAACTCTTCCTGCATACCATGCCAGCGCTTGTGAATACCGGGCAGCATGGCCATAGCCTCAATCACCTGGGCGTTCTTCACCACACCGTCTGCATACTGGCGGGCAACCATCGCATTACGGTTCGCCTCCTTAAACGGCTCATGGGTTTTTCTCTCGTTGAACCAGCCTATCGTGACCTGCACAAGGGCTCCTCCAACGGCAAACCAGCCAAGCAAAGGACTGATGAGAAAGAGCAGGATAAGGATAAGAAGTGCCAACGGTACATCGAGCATTGAAAGCAGTGGCGTTGAGGGCAGTATGTCACGAATGGTTTTAAGATCGTTCAATGGCTGAACGCTGCCAACTGGCGAACCCTGCAGGCGGGCTGCGAAAACAGCATGAAACAGATGCGGACGAAGCCTTTTGTCGAGTTCCAGCGCACCTTCGTGCATGTGCCGGCTCCGAACCCACTCGAGCATTTCAAGAATGATGTACAAGCCAACCACAAGAATGGTAAGCATCAGGAGCGTCGATACGCTGCGGCTGTTAACCACGCGATCATAGACCTCAAGCATGTAGAGGCTGGGAGAAAGCACCAGAATACTGGTAAAAACGCTGATGAACAACACCCGCAACACGTAGGGCAATAATGGAGAGAACAGCTCTTTAGCCTTGGGTTTCTGCTGGGGGTAGCTCACAGGAGTAAATAACCAAATATTTTCAAGCTGATTAAAACTGTTTGAGTATAAACAAAAACACTGCAATTTCCACACCATCGAAAGCTAAATGGAAGCCGCTGTACTAGCGATACAGCGGCTTCAGTGGATTGCAGACTGAGGGTTACAGCACGAGCGCAAAGAAGCCTACTACACCTAACCCGATCAGTATGGCACTGCTGTCATCAGATCCTTCTGAGGCTGATGCATGCGCTGCATCGAGCACAGTCGAAACATAGTCATCTGCTTCAAGCGCCATCTCATCGACAAAGCTGAGGTTCTCGATCCCAGTCAAGATATCGGTTCCATCGACACCATCCCCCTCATGGATAATGGTAAAGGTGTCCGTGAGCTCATCATAACTGATTGCATACTGTTCACGTTCACCGCTAAACATGACAGTATCGATACCGTCACCACCTATAATGATATCGTCACCACCACCACCGGTTATGGTATCGTCACCCTTACCAGCGTCTATACGGTTATCCTCATCGTCACCAATGAGAGTATCATTATAGTCGCCAGCAAGGATATTCTGGATATCAATCAAGGTATCGGTACCGATATTTGCAGCATCTTCACCATTGGTTGAGGTCGCAAAGCCAAGTGCAAGGTCAACGGTAATATCGTCCATTGCACTTGGATACTCAACCGTATCGCTACCTTCACCACCATCATAGGTATCATCACCTTCTCCATTACCACCAACAATGATATCATCACCTGCACCGGCCTCGACATAGTCGTCACCTGACTCGGCATAGATGTAGTCATCACCATCTCCGCCATAGAGCGAATCGTTACCGGAACCGCCTGTAATGGTATCGTTCAGGCTACTGCCGCTAATGTGGTTGCCTTTGACTTTGTCACCCATGTAGATATTGCCTTGTTCACGGTACATGACATAGCTTTCGACACCGCTTTCGATGCCTCTTTCATATGCCGAACCATAGACAGCAAGACCTGTTGTCTCCTCATTAGATACTATAAGAAGCCCGTCATCAGCAACCAGGCCCTCTGGAGCCTCCAGCCCGGTATCAGCGGCAATATCAACCAGCTCAACAAAAGAGACCTTGTAAGGGTTTGTCACATCAAACACTGCAAGGCTGTTAACCCTTTCAAGAGCGACATAAGCAATGGTCTTGCCATTTACATTGGCTAGGGTTATCGACTCCGGTTCTGTCCCCTTGTCGTCAGAACGTCCATCGTCGTAAACGCCTGCCGCAATTGCCGCCTGCTCAATTAGGTCACCACTATCATAGACAATATTGCCATTGCTATCCATGATTGAGATCGAGCGCCCACCAAATGCAATAATCTGCTCTGGGCTTTCAGCATCTGCTGCAGCATCAGTGAAATACACTTCAGTATTCACTGTTTTCAGACGGCCTATATCACTTTCCTTATCTTCTTCCTCATCGCTAAGAGTGTCATTATCATCATCATACTTGTAGAGCCTGGTTTCGTCTGTGTAAAAGTCGTCATCCGATGCCCAGCCGTACTTCAGAGTAAGGAAGAACTCATCACCCTCCTCAACTTCCTGAGCATCATCATCAGATTCTTCAGAGACAATGATATGGATATCATCTCCTGTAAGAGGATCTGTAATACTCTCAACCAGATCTTCCCCGCCTGTTAGCTCACTTACAAGCTTCAAAAAGGCTCCGTCGTACTCTTCTTCAACCTCGAAGTTAACAGAATCCGGTCGAACCCGTCCATCTCCTTCGTTAGCCATTACGATGAAGGTAGAGCCGTTATACTCGTAGCTGTCAATCCCGTCAGGCATGCGCATACCATAAAAATCTCTTGCTCCAGGATCGATAACATCCTCCTCACCACCTTCATTGTCACTTGTATCTACGAGGAGATCGTTGAACGTGATCTCGACAAGCATGTTGTCGGTGTCGCGGTCTTCATCATGCACAAAATCATTATCGAACGTGACCACAAGTGTACCGTCCTCTTTCAGAGCAAGGCCTTCTGCCTTGTCGAAGCTCGGGTCTATACCAAGTGAAGGAATGTTGAGCAGTTCGTTCTTGTAGACAAACTGTACATCCCCAGCCAGAGCATCTGCCAGGCTTGCGACATCCGACAGTTCCGGCTGATCAATACCATCTCCGAGTAGGTCCTCCCAGCTCTTGCCATTGGCGCCAGTGGTATACTCCAGTACATCTGTTGCTCCAGTAAGATTGATTTCGAAAATCGACTTATTGGCATCGCTCGTTGTTGAAGAATCCCGTTCGATCACGTAGAACACCCCGCGCGCCGTGTCGTAGACAGCATCACCAATCTTGTCCTGACCAGATTCACCGGTCAGGGAATAGAGATACTCGTGAACAGCTTCACCAGTAAACGGATCAACAGCAACAATACGGGTCACCTCGCTATTGAGGTAACCGTCCGGACGAAGCGGGCTCTGGATAAAGGCATACAAAAGGCCATCATCGTTATTGTACGCCATCGCCTCAAACCCGCGGTTGTTGGTAATAGACCCATACACCTCAGGCAGTGTTTCGAGGGTATAATCCGGATTATCAGCATACGTAATGTTGGTGACCACCTCGAAGTCAGTATTTGCCGGTACAATGCGATGTATGAGATGGCCGGTAGCAGCGTCAAATATCGCGATTTGCGGTCCATACTCATCTGCCACTGCAAACACAGCATTTCCATTATTAAAACCCTCGATTTCAAGTCGAAGCAGCGCTTCGGTATCGAGGCCGAACTGATCCTTGCCAAGGAGCGCGTAACTGTTTTCGTCCAGAAACTCCTGGACTGTTGCGCTGTCAGGATCCACAGGATATGGTGTTGCGCCGCCAAGAGCCGGATCGTAACCAATAGTCGGGTCAAAATTCTCAGCGTCATACTCGCCAACCCCGGCAGCTGATGCGTAGAGGTTGTAGGTATCGATATCCCACGTCGTGGTATATCCTGACCACCCGTCTTCGATCGAGCCCCAGCTATCCCAGGCAAGCGCCTGGTCTTCTCCGTACAGGTAGCGGCTTGCGGCAACCTCATGCTCTATGTTCATACCGTCACCGATAAAGAGCATGATGTGTTCAACACCGGCGTCTTCTGCCGCGGCTTTCATCACGTCGTAGATCTGCGTGTTGTCCACGATGTTCGTACCGTCGTACCACAACCCAGCATATTCCTCGAACAGTTCAGCCCCGGCGCCGCGGGCGGCAACTGTTACCAGCTCGTTGGTATGGCCGGTGGTGCTGTAGGTCACTTCACCATCCGGGTAAGTAAAGCTGTATGGAGTTCCTTCCTGCGTTGGCAGGTTGCCAAGACCAAGCACCTCTTCACTGCGCAGGTAGCTGTTGGAGTGGTCACTTGTCACGATGACAAGCGTGTTCTCCCAGCTAATACCGTCCGATCCACCATCCACATAGGCTTCCGCTGTCAGTACTGCCTGCTCGAGATCATAGACACCGCCGATCATGTTCTCGTAATCGTTGGCGTGGTTGTTCCAGTCGATATCCCCCTGTTCGAACATCACGAAGAACCCATCTTCGTCCTGGTTCAGCACCGAAAGGGTTGCTGTGGTGATATCGGCAAGGGTCGGATCCTCGATATCCCTGGTTACTTCAGGATCACCAGGCTGGTCAGCCACATCGAAGTACTCGAAGTTACCGCCTGAAGTACCAAACAGTCCAAACAGCTTGTCGCCGGCAGAGAGGTCGATGGTGGCTGCTGCATCAAGCAGGGCCTGGCCACCATCAACATCTTCAGCACGTTCCACAAAAATATAGTCTGTACCATCTGTGCCATTGACAAAGGCATCGTAATCGTCATTGTAGCCGTTGTCATTCTGGTCGGTATCTTCTCCTGCAGCATTTGTTGTCGCAGTAGCGAAGTAACCATCGTACCCACCACCGATAACCACCTCAGGGGCGGTATCGAAGAGAATTTCATGAGCGATATCCCACTTGTTGCCACGCTTCACATCGTGACTTACCACGCCGGCTGGAGTCGCATGCGAGAACGGCACTGTTGAGGCAACACCGATGGCAAAGTCGAGATCGTCACGAAGGGTCTCTGCTATAGTCTCAAGCTCGCCATCTTCAGGATCGCCACTTGCCCAGGAGATATTACCAGCATCGGTTTTCTCTCCCGTAATAATTGCCGTGATCGCCGATGCCGAGTCCGTAGCCGGCACCTTGCCGTCGATCGGGGTCAGGAAGTAGTGTTCGGCAATTATTTCTACCGGAGCATAGGCCGCATCGTTCCGATCAAGCATTCCTATGCCTGTTGCGTCGCGGAACCCTTCACCCGAAGCATCAGGTACCTGAAGCGCTGTGCTGTCAAGCTCGACAACTTTACCATCACCATCCTTACCTAGCTTGTAAATAGTAATCGGATAGTACGGATCCTCGAATACCTTTTCACCAAGCGCAGGATCATCCGGACTGTCACCATCCCTGTCCCCGATATTGAATGCCTGGGGCCCCCTGTCAGTAATGGCATAGTAGATCTCGTATTCCGTTCCATCAACACTCTCAACACCGTCATACCATAGACCTGAAAGGCCACCGGCAACAACCTCTCCGTCATCAACCTGGCCATCCCCATCAGCATCAGGACGGTCTCCAGGGTAGGTTATGGTAAAAGGATGTTCGGTTGCAACTGGCGTTCCACGGCTCCAGTCTTTCAGACCAACAGGGAAAATATCGGTAATCTCTTTCGATACAAGATCAACAACCGCTATTGCATTGTTTTCCTGCAGTGAAACGTATGCCGTATCTCCTGTAATGGTTACGTATTCAGGCTCGATATCCTGCGCAACAAGGTTACCCTCGATACCATCAGCTGTATCATCTCCGGAAATACGAACCCCTTTATTCTGGAGTTGTACCAGAAAATCGTTGTATGCTTCAAAGCCAAGGGTCGTTACCGTAGAAGTACCCGGATCTTCTGCATTCACCTCGATGACCGAGATGCTACCCTCTGGATCCATGGAATCATCCCCCATGCCATAGAACATGTTCGGCTCGCCCTCATTGGCTGTTACGATAATAGAGCCATCTTCATTGAATGCCAGTGAATCCGGGAGGGAACCTACAGTAACTTGACCTGCAGCTTCAATACCAGCATCTACTGTTGTAAAGAACTGCACGAGGCCATTGGTATGGTAGGTAGCGGTACTACCGTCAACTGTTGCCTCCCTGTCAATAGCTACTGCAATAAGGCCATCACTGTTTACCGCTACGCTCTGCGCATTCCCGGCGAGGTCAATCGTGTCGCGAAGCTCAGGTTTGGTTGGATTCGAAATATCAACCACATACAACTTGTCGTCTCCGCCAATGACGTAAGCTGTTGATGTCGAAGCATCGTAAGCGGTAATTTCAGCTCCAGGAAGTTCAAGGTATCCAAGCAGTACAAGCTTTTCATCAGGCAGCACTGCCTCTTCTCGTTCATTGAGGTTCTGAATCCTGGTGTCTTCGGACGCAGGGGTATCAGCTTCATCGTAGGCGGTGTCGGCTGTAGCGTGGAATTCTTCCATGTAGGCTTCGAAGGCAGCCTGCTCGCCGAGGGGAGTCTCTCCTCCAGGCACGTTATCAGCAACAGTAAAGTCGAGGCTTTCATCGATCGCCTCGCTCAGGCTTACCGTGCCATCCTCGTTGTCGATAATGTAGCGGAAGTTCTCGCCGTATTCTTTCATCGGGTAACCGTCACCTCCTTCGGCAAGGAAGGTGAGCGTTACCATCGAAATGGTTTCAGGAGCCGTGTCAAGCAGAACCCCATCGTCATAGAGGGGAATGATAACGTCATCACCTACCAGGGCGATGTCACTGACTCTTTCACCTGCTTCAAAATCAGGATCCCATGAGAAGGAAACTCCGCCAACCTGCGGGAACCTGCCCTGCAGGGTACCCTCTGCCACACCATGTTCGAGAATTGCCTTAAGACCTTCGGGCGTAGTGTCGAACATCATGAGCTGGTTGTCAAAACGCAGTGAGTTTTCCACGTCGAGTTGCGTCACTGTTCCATCTGCTGGAGGGAGCTGTTCGGTTGTTCCATCAACCGGGTCAGGAGCGGACACCGTACCAATCTGGGCCCGTATGCCACCACCGTTCTTGAGCGATACAATATAGGTTGACGATGCCGCCTCGCTACCCATTGCAAGTTCAGCAGCGTAGGCGTTGGCATCTGCTGACAGGTCACCAAGGTTGGTCTCTTCAGAACGAACCAGTGCGCGTTCACCTTCAAGGTAGACATCGGAATAACCGAAAACATTTGAATTCTTCTCGTCAATCACATCCTGAACAGCATCTGTGAGTGCGGCAACATCTGCCCCACGGGTACCTTCAGCAAAAGCTGTCGTAGCAAGGTCTATCACATCAACATCCCAGGCTTCGGCCACGTTCTCTTCAGTAGCTGCATAGGCTCCATTGATCGAGGTGTTTGTCTCGATGCTGTCGGTGATGATGTTGCCGTCGGCATCGAAATCCACAACCAGTCGTCCAAGGTAGGTAAACTCGTTGTCGGTATTGACCAGCAGGGTGGTATTGCCATCCTTGTCGGTCAACTCAAGCGGATAGGTATCGGCAAACTCGGCTGCATGACCGTCAAAGGCAACTGCCTCATCGTCGCTGTCACCCAGGCGGGTATTGGATCCTGCTGCAAGAATAATGTCAACCCCTGAGAGTTTCCCGGCAAGCTCTATCTCGTTAGCTATCACCTGAAGGTGTGCCATCAGGATGATCTTGTTCACACCCTGTGCAACCAGGTCGTCGATCACCGGCTGGAGCTGGGCGGCAAGAAGCTCCATGTCGTTCTGGTCGGTGCCGATGACTTCTGTGCCTGACGGAGATGAGATAGACTCGAGCAACTGGGTGGTTGCGCCCACAAGGCCGATCTTCTCACCGCCTTCTTCAAGTACTGCCGAAGGCACAATATTTCCAGCAAGATCGCTTGCAAGCTCACCATCAAGACCTTCCTCTGCCACAGTATCCACATAGAGGCCACTGAGATCGTAATCTCCTGAGAAATCAAGGTTTGCAGAGAGATATGGGAAGTCTGCTCCATAAGCAAAGGCGTCTTTAAGGGCTCTCGAACCAAGGTCAAACTCATGGTTACCAATGGTGGAAGCTTCAACACCAATAACATTGTGTATCGCTATATCTACTGTTCCCTGCGATGCATAGCTGATACCTGTTATCTCCTCGAGGACATCAGCAACACCAGGATCGGTACCAGCTGCGAGGAACGGACCCGGAATGAAGTTATCGCCACCAGAAAGCGTGATGCTGTTTGCATACTCATCTTCAAACACATCGACCAGGGCAGCCAGGTTCGGGGCGGTCTCCGAAGCAAGGAGGCCAGCTTCGGCATCGGCAAAGTGCAGAAGCTGCAGTGTATAGGTCTCTTCTACATAGTCAGGTTCACCTATCGAATAGGTACTGACTGTGCCGCTTACCTCGTTGGAAACAACCAGGGTGTCAGTCTCATCGATAAAGAGTAGTCCTTCTGGGGCAACATCACCCTCAGTATAGATCCACTGGACAAACGAGGCATCTTCCGGTGTGGTAATATCGTACACCATAACACCTCCAGTGCGTTCAAGGCCGACAAAGGCGTAGACCGTTCCATCAACTTCACCTATGGCGAGACCTTCTGGTTCTGGACCTTTCGCATCGCTGCGCTCATCAACTTCACCTTCATCCTGATTGAAGATGGACGAGTTCAGTATAGAAGTGAACGTTTCGATATCAGATCCGGAATCAAACACGAGTTCTCCATCTTCAGTCCAGATGGTGAAGGAACGGGCTCCAAACGAGTAGAGTTCGTCATAGTCACCGTCATTGTCCGTATCGCCAAGCGTGGTGGTCACTTTCAGACGACCGATAGCATCATCTGTCTGCAGAGTCGCTGCTTCTGGGAACGCTGTTTCGTCGAGGGTGAGATCCTCGATACGTGCTTCCTCTTCAAATGTATCGTACTCGCGAGCGTCACCTTCGTTTGCCGTAACGAGGTAGGTGGTGCCGTTCACGGCGTAGGATGCAAGTGAATCGGGCATGTAGATACCCTGCACCGGCCAGGTGGTGATGTTGATCTCGCCATCCTTGTCGCTGGCATCAAAGGCATTTTCGTCGAGGCTGTAGTCCTTGAAGCCAAGAGGATGGATTGCTGTAATTGCCTTACTTGCGAGGTCAACTTCTGCGATCGCGTTATTTTCCTGCAGGGTGACCCAGGCTGTTAAGGAATCATCCGATACCGTGATGTATTCCGGCTCGACGTCGGCAGCAAGGTCGGCTCCTGGACCGAAGACACGCATCCCCTCTGCTTTCAGTGCTTCCTCCTGGTCGTTGAACGCGCTGAAGTCAAGGGTGGTGACACTGTAGTCGGAGGTATCGATAATGCTGACGGTACCATCAGGATCAACGCTGTACTCTGCGTTTGGCTCGCCTTCGTTGGCACTGAGAATGAAATTGCCGTCAGGAGTAAAGGTTACCATATCCGGCAGTGCACCTACCGTAACATTGGCAAGTTCACTGAAATCGTCGGTTGACAGTACAACAACCCTGCCTGGATCCTGCTTGACGTCAGCCTCGATGGCTATGGCCAACCGGCCTCCGTCTACGGCAACACTGTTGACGTTGCCACCGTAAGCAGAAATATCTATGCTGGTGAGCCTGGTTACGTTTGACGGGTTGGACAGGTCAAGCACATCGATACGGTTCAGCTCGGCATTGGTGACGAACAGTTTCTGTGTAGTGGCATCGTATGCAGATATCTCTGCTGCCCCTTCGCCACCAACGGTGAAGGTATCGAGATGGGTTGCTACGTTGGTCGTGGCTGTTCCCGGTGAACCGGTACCATCTTCAGGATTCTGCTGCTCCATCCCCCCAATCATGCCTTCAGCGGCATAGGTATACACCGGCTCTTCAGCTGAATCACCTGTCCAGACCAGGGAGGTTGTTTCAAATGAGCCAGCTGCTTCTCCAGCATGACCGCCCAGGGAGCTCGTGCCATTACTCAGCATGACAGGATCGACCACAATACTATCGCTTGTGGTAACTGCTGCAGTACCGTAGTTGAGGGCTGCAGCCGTATTGCCCATGGCATCAAATACAACAATGGCATCGTCACCACCGAGCCCCTTGCCGTCAGTGACAATCACCTGTACATCATCACCCAGGCCCCATGCTTCACGAAATGATGCCTCTGCATCCACGGCATCCGTACTCACAACGACCAGTGTCTCTCCCGGCATAAGCGTGATATCGCCAATAGCGATAGCGTCTGCACTCGTGAAATCCGCAGCACTGTCAATCCATTTCCAGCCATCGAGGCTGATGACTGTATCGCCATAATTGTAGAGCTCGAAAAAATCTTCGCCTTCTGCTTTCGAGTTGACTTCGGTAATGATGAGCCTGTGGAAACTATCGTAATGCTCTTCTGCTGTCATGCCGTACTCGTCAGCAAGCACTTCTGCAAGATCGTCAACACTCATACCCTCCCAGGGATTCACCAGCTGAATCGTTGTATTGTTGTCACCCGGCAGGCCATCGGTTAAAAGCGACTGCAGTGCACCGGCCAGCATCATCTGCATCTGGTCGCCAGAGGATGCCATGGTGGTTATCACCTGCTGTGTTTCTGCACTGATGATTTCATCACCCATGTAATGTGCTGCCATTGCCTGGGCGAAATATGGAGCCACTGGCTGAGCATCAGCTTCCGCGATACCAAACGATGACACCAGGTAGCTGATTGCAAGTTCGTTCAGTCCGGTATTGAGAAATTCTACAGCGTACTCAGGAAACGTCTGATCACCGGTGTCATAATCGATATCTGTCACCGATGCGGTAGAGATGTCAAGCTCTCCGTTTTCGAGACTGATAGTGCGTACCGGGCTTGGCCAGGTTACGAGCGAGCCCGTCTCTATCTCGGTAAGGGGTCTTTCTGTATCGAGGGTATTGATATCGTTTGCATGGAAGTGGCCGGTTAACATGATCTGCAGACCCGCATCCGCAAACAGTTCGGCAAGGGTTTCACTGCCATCTACGACATAGTCGGAAAAGAGATCATCCTGCAAGCTGAAATGCTCTGCAAGGCTGTGGTGCATCATACCAAGGACCGTGATACCCTGCAGTTTGGCCTCAGCCAGTTTTTCCAGAGCCCATGCGACCGTTTCCGGGCTCAGGCTGCCATCGGTTTCAGGTGAGGTAGCATTGTCGTCATACTCACAGCTGTCAAGCGCCAGAATCCAGAGATCGTTTGTTGGCGCAGCGATGTAGCTCAGAGATGCCGGGTCCCTGTAGAGTGCTTCACCATACCCGAACTCATCATAGATCGTTGCAAACTCTTCGGGGGTAACCGAAGCCACCGGCGTCTCGGTAGCACCATCATAGCTAACTGCATGAGGGTTATTGATATCATGGTTGCCTGGTACCACGTAGACTTTCGTGCCGTTTGCTTCAAGGTCTGCCAGGTATGCAGCAAAAGCTTCATGGCTGACTTTTTCACCATCTTTTGTCAGGTCACCGGGAATCAGGAGAATATCAGGGTTCTCCGCAGACACCATGTCAAGTGCAGAGTTCAGAATAGCATCGCTCTCTGCAATCATCTTGCGGTCTTCTGCCAGATAGGCTTCAAATGCAGCCCCGTCATTAACGAGCAGCGAAGGAGCAAAGTAATGGGGATCAGAAATTACAGAGATCTTGAGGTCGCCTGGAACGGCTCCCTGAAGTGCGGAAAGAAGCTCGGTACTATACGTGTTTTCGTTAAAACCATTAAGCGCCATGATACGCCTCCTGTTTTGGGTTTGGGGCTTTTGGCCAGGTGACTACTGGCCGGAATTTCACACTTGCCCATAAATGTAAAACAGGAGGCTCACAGAAATATTGAGGGTTGGCTACAGGGAGGTTACATGATTGTTAACTCAATAATACGTCAGATAGCACAAAAAAAGCCCTAGCAGAAACTGGTCTGCCAAGGCTGGCTACGCCTATGTATACGCAGTCCGTCATGCGTGTGCATAACCTATGCGATGACTGCTGATTCAGCTGGCCGAGGTCTGCTCTACACCTTCTACATTCTTTTTCAGCACGCCGTCTTCTACCATCTTGTTGATGGTTTTGGTCAGCTGGTCATGAGTCCTGAGCAGGGCTGGGATCGACATAGCAACAGCTCCTGCCGGACGGAGGTTAGCTTTTTCGTTCTCCATGCCTGCGATGTTAACGAGGTCAAAACGAACCACGCCGTCTACCAGGCGAATATTGGCAAGGCCGTCTGCGTAAAGAGTTTCCATTGGTATAACTGTCTAATGGTTTATGAAATAGTTTTTCTAATTATCCCTCTTCGCTCACTTCAGCAACTTCCTTCTTCGGCAGCTGCATCATGAGAGCCTGCTGGTAGGCGTTACGGGCGGTCTGTGCCATGGCGAGCTGGGCCTGGAGGCGGCGGACTTCGGTTTCAGCGAAACGGAGGTTGACGAGTTGCTCTTTTGCCTCTTTCGACAGGTCGTCAACATTGTATTCGATGTCATTCACTTTGAGTTTGGCAGGTTTGTTTTCAGCCATGAGGGTCTCCTTTCCTTGTTTGTTCTGGTTGCAGTAATGATTCCACCCACTCCAACTGACGGGGCAGGCAGATGGTTTTGAGATCGTAGTGTTCTGTTGCAAACGTTCTTGCTTCACTGCCAAGCCTCTTACGAAGCGCTTGATCGTCACAGAGATGACAGAGTTCGTCAACTAGTGTGTTCGTATCAAAAAAATCGACCAGCCGACCATTCTTGTTGTGCGTGATTACTTCGTGCAAAGGCTGAGTATCGCTGGCAAGCACGGTGCAACCTGCACTCATGGCCTCAAGCAGGCTCCATGAAAGCACGAACGGGTAGGTAAGATAGAGATGCACTGTCGAGAGTTGCAAGAGTTTCACAAACTCGACATATGGCACCTTGCCAAGAAAATGGACCCGCTGCCAGTCGGCATCACTGATCTGTGGCCGAACTTCATCAATAAAAATCTGCTTCCAGCTCTCCCCGTGTTTCGGGCGGGCACCGTAACTCACTTCGCTGCCACCAACAATGAGGACCCGCACATTGGGCTTTCGCTTGAGCAGTTCCGGCAGGGATCGCATGAACACATGGTAACCCCGATATGGTTCGAGATTACGGTTGACGAAAGTAATAAGTTCATCCTGTCGCGTAAGCCGAAGCTTTCTGCCCGCCTTAGTTCGCAGGGTGAGCGCTACATCGGGATCAGGCCGAACCTTTTGTGTATCGATACCATCGTGCACAACTGTAATACGTGACCGAAACGGCTCCGGAAACGTTGAAGCCTGCCATGCAGTTGGGGAGATCGCTGCATCGGCCACATCGAAATGGAGGAGACTGTTGATGTTTTTCATTCTTAACCGACAGCGGAAGCCCTCGTCTTCCTGCAGGAATTCAGGGTCGAACCCGACATCGGCGCCCTCCGGTGTATAGAAGAATTCACAGTAGATGGCAAGTTTTGCCTTGGGCCATACCTCCTTGAGAAACAGGCTCTCCCCCCAGCCCGGATGGGCTATGATGAGGTCAGGGGTATACCCCTCTTGGTCACGAAGCTGGAGTGCCGCCCGAAAACAGGCTTCACCACGTATCACCTTTGTCTCGAAGTCCCCTACCCAGGGATGAATGCCTTTGGTTGAGCCGCGAGCGACACCGTAAGAGATCATTCTGACGCCATTCCATGTTGCCGGGCACTCTTTTTTCATGCAGAGTGCTGTCACCCGATGACCTCGCTGTACAAGGGCTGGAGCAAGGTGACGGAACTGGCCGGGAAAGTTCTGGTGGATAAAGAGAATTTCCATAAAGAGAGCGACAACTGTTTTTGCTCAAGTTAGTACATTACAAACTTTATAGTGACCTTGAATCAATGTATCGCCACCATGCAGAACATCCAGCTTCTCCCTATCAAAACCGTCACCCTTCGTTACGATCAGAAAGAGGATCGCATTGCCATGGCTGCACGCACTGAACAAGAAGAACAGACCCTGTTCTGGCTAACCAGCAGGATGTGCAGGAGAATCGTTCCTCCACTTGTCAAGAGCCTGGAAAAAGCTGAAGAAGATCAACAACAGCTTATCGACCCTGACCTTGCTATGGCATGCAGGCAGAACGCTGCAGAATGGCAACACAAGGAACAGCAGCCAAACGAGGTACCGGTGGAACTAGAGGGGAATGAACACACAGTGCTGCTCGAAGAAATCCAGATGAAGCAGGTCCCCAGCGGTCTTATCCTACTCTTTCCCCTGGCACAGAACAAGAAGGCGACTCTGAAATTCACTCCGGGAGAACTTCGCCAGTGGCTCGGCATCCTCTACAAGCAGTTTGCCGCTGCTGGCTGGACAATGGAGGTGTGGCCGAAGTGGTTCACTTCGCGCAAGGCTTCTGGAATGAACTGACGTTGCTAGTTTCCTCACGGTGCTATCCCACCAACAACAGCATCGTAACCGGTCAAGGAGTTGAACTCATCTTGATCAAACAACGATTCACCCGCCTGTGCGGCATACCGGTTGTAGGTGTTGATATCCCAGGTAGTTACGTAACCTGACCAGCCGTTGCTGCGATCTCCCCATCCGTGCCAGGCCAGTGCGTTGTTGTCACCATACAGGTACCGGCTTGCGGCACGTTCATGCTCGATATGCATACCGTCACCGATGAACAGGATGATGTGACGCGTACCATGTTCACGTGCGGCTCGCAGCATGATGGCGTGCAGGTGGGTGTTATCGATAATGCGGGTGCCGGGATACCACTGGCCGGCGTACTCCCGGAACAGTTCACTGCCAGCGCCCTGTGCTGCAACCGTGACCAGCTGGTTGGTGTGGCCGGTCGTTGCGTAGGAGACCTCGCCATCGGGATAAGCAAAGTGTTTCGGTTCACCCTGCTGTTGCGGAAGGTCACCTTTACCGAGTACCGTATGGCTCTGCAGGTAGCTGTTGGCGTGATCGCTGGTGACGATCACCAGGGTGTTCTGCCAGTTCATGCCGTTGCGATTGCTGTTGACCCAGCTGGCTGCCGTGCGGACTGCCTCGTTCAGGTCATGGACGCCACCTATCATCTTTTCGTAATCATTTGCGTGATTGCTCCAGTCGATGTCGCCCTGTTCAATCATCACGAAGAACCCTTCGGGATCCTGGCTGAGGAGCTGGAGGGCGGCTGTTGTTGTTTCTGCAAGCGTCGGATCTTCGATCTCCTTCTCTGTTAGCTGTGGGAAACCGGGACTGTCGTGCAGATCGTAATAGCGGAAGTTCCCTTTGGGCGTACCGAAGAGGGCAAACAGCTTTTCACCTTTGTCCAGGTCTACCTCTGCTGCGGCGTTGAGCAGACGTGTGCCACCATCCTGCCCGCTCATGCGTTCGACATAGTGATAGTTGGTTGCATGCGTTCCGTTACGAAAGGCGTCGTAGTCGTCATTGAAGCCGTTCTGGTCACGGTCTGTGCTGTTACCCTGCTGATCCTTGAGTGCTGTTGCGAAGTACTTGTTGGCATACCCTCCACCAATCACCACCTCGGGTGCTGTGTTGAAGAGAATTTCGTGAGCGATGTTCCAGGCGTTCTTGCGGCTGGTGTTGTGCGCCGTGAACGCTGCAGGTGTTGCATGGGAGAATGGGACGGTGCTGGCGATACCAAGGGCGAACCCCTGCTCACGGCGGAGGGTTTCTGCGATGGTTTCCAGTTCGCCGTTGTCGGGATCCCCCGCTTGCCAGGAGATGTTCCCGGCTTCGGTTTTCCTGCCGGTCGCCATAGCTGTCCCAGCTGCCGCAGAGTCTGTTGCCGGCACCTTACCATTGATTTCAGTTAGGAAATAGCTGTCTTTGGTTGCTTGCGAGGGACATGGCTGGCCCTGCAGGCACTCTTTTGTCGGGCTGCAGGAGGTCTGCAGGGCGAGGAGTACGAGGATGTGCGCGCTGAAGATTGGACGCAGATGGTGGCGTTTCATGAGCGTTGCATGGCATGCTGTTGTGTTGGGATACCTGAGGGTAAGTTAGGGCAGGCAGGGCAGAATTGTGTTACGGGGAGGTAACATGTTCAAACCAGCAGGGTATTATCCTGTTGAACCCTGCATTGAATCTCCCGCACAGGCATATTTTTTTTCGTACCTTGAGAGGTTAAACAGGTAACGCAGCAAACCCTCACACTGTCCGGCTCCGTGGAAAGCGCCGGGTGGAAGATGGTTTGTGCTGTTCTCATTTTGTCGTCAAGAGGTGAATACGGAGATGTCGCTGAAAGGAAAAAACATAGTGCTGGGGATTTCAGGCGGCATTGCTGCTTACAAGATGCCGATGGTGGTCAGGTTGCTGAAAAAGCAGGAAGCCAATGTGAAGGTGGTGATGACTGAAGCAGCCACAAGGTTCGTCTCGGAACTGAGCCTTGCCACGGTATCGGAAGAACCGGTTGGCAGAGAAATTTTCCCGGCACGGCTCGATACGGCTGCTGACTGGACACAGCATATATCGCTTGGCGAGTGGGCAGATGCGCTGGTGATTGCTCCGGCCACAGCCAATACCATTGCCCGGCTGGCTGCCGGCATGTCGGACGATCTGCTCACCTCTTCGTTCATCACGCTTCGCCCCAACCGGCCAAGGCTTCTTTTCCCTGCTATGGATGGAGAGATGTTCCACTCGGCATCGGTACAGCGCAACCTCAGGCAGCTTGAGGAAGATGGCTGCAGGGTGATAACCCCGGAAAGCGGGTTCCTGGCTTCCGGACAGTGCGGGACGGGAAGAATGCCTGATCCTGAACGGATTGCAGAGATTGTAGAAGAAGAGCTTGGCGACATCGAGAAGTCACTCCTTGCAGGGCGCCAGGTTGTGGTAACCGCTGGCCCAACACGGGAAAAGATTGACGGGGTACGGTTCATCTCGAACTACTCGTCTGGGAAAATGGGGTTCGCGCTCGCCTGTGCTGCAGCTCGCCGTGGTGCCGAGGTGGTGCTGGTGAGCGGGCCTGTATCGCTGCCGACGCCAGAAGGAGTGGAACGGATCGATGTGGAGTCCGCCGAAGAGATGCAGGAGGCTGTTTCGCGGTTCCACAAGAGCTGCGACCTCTTCATAGGCGCGGCTGCTGTGGCAGACTACCGCCCGGAAACCGCTCGGGAGGGGAAGATCAAGAAGAAAAACGAGACTATGGACATCAGGTTGGTACGCAATCCTGATATCCTTGCAGGATTTGCCGCACAGAAAAGTTCAGGCCAGCTTGCCGTCGGGTTTGCCCTGGAAACCGAGGGTAATGAAGGGTATGCGCTGGAGAAGCTGAAGGCGAAGCAGCTGGATATGATCGCGTTCAACACCTATGATGGAACAACATCGGGGTTCGAGGTTGCCACCAACAGGATCACCCTTTTCAGTGCTGACGGCACGAGAGAGGAACTACCAGTGATGGAAAAAAAGGAGGCGGCTCAACGGATGCTCGATGCACTAGAGAAGATGCTGGAGAAGAAGTAATGGCCGACACCGCCCCCGCAAAAACTAAAGCCGACAAGCTCAACGAGCTCTACCTGCAGTCGAAGGATTGCCTGAAGTGTTCCCTTGGCGAAACCAGGACAAATTTCGTGTTTGGAGAGGGCAACCCTGAGGCAAAAATCGTTATAATTGGAGAAGCGCCTGGTGCGGAGGAAGACAGGCTTGGCAGGCCTTTTGTAGGCCGTTCTGGCCAGCTTCTCGACAAGATTCTCGCTGCTATCGGGTTTTCGAGGGATGACGTGTTCATCTGTAACATCGTCAAATGCAGGCCCCCTGGCAACCGCAACCCCCAGAAGGATGAAATCCAGAGCTGCCTGCCGTGGCTCGAGAAACAGCTGGAGACATTGGAACCCAAGGTTCTGCTGCTGCTTGGGCGAGTCGCTGCCAATACGCTGTTCGAAAACAACGAGTCGATGGGCTCGATGCGAGGAAAGATACTGACGTGGAAGGGGTACGATGTGGTTGTTACTTACCACCCGGCAGCGCTGCTGCGTAATCCGAACTGGAAGTACCCCTGCTGGGACGATGTCCGGATGCTCAAGGCGCATTATGAAAAGCTGATGGAGGAGGAGCAGGGATAAGAGGGATATGAACCAGACTATGACAAAAAGCAAGGGTCCCAAAGTTGACCTGGGCCAGGACATTGATTTTTCGAAAGAGAGTCGCGTTCCTCCCTACTCGATAGAGGTGGAACAGGAGGTGCTGGCCTGCATTCTCCTTGAGGGTGAACCGATCGAGCAGGTGATACAGATTTTTGGCGACAACAGGGAAGATGTGTTCTACGAGCAGCGACACCAGCTGATCTACAAGGCGATGATCGACCTCTACCAGAAGCGGCTTGCTATTGACCTCATCACGGTGAGCGAGGAGCTGCAGAAGATGAACGAGCTGCAGAATATTGGCGGGAGGCAGTACCTGGCAGAACTCACCAACAAGGTGGTCAGCTCAGCCAATATCGAGTATTACGCACGGCTGGCAAAGGAGAAGTTCCTCTATCGCAGGCTGATCTCGATTGCCTCGCGCATATCGGCGGCTTCATACGAGTCGACCGTTGATGTGTTCGACCTGGTGGAACTGGCATCACAACAGTTATTCAATATCTCGCAGGCGGGACTGAAAAAGAAGGCTTCAAACATCAAGGAGCTCTTGAAAGATGCGACCCGCATGCTGGAGAACCTGAGCGAATCGAATTCGTCAGTGACAGGTGTTGCTTCGGGATTTGCCGAGCTCGACGAGATGACGGCTGGGTTCCAGCCTTCCGACCTGATTATTATCGCGGCAAGGCCGTCAGCTGGTAAAACGGCGTTTTCGCTGGCGCTTGCCCGAAATGCTGCGGTGGACTTCAATACGCCGGTACTCTTTTTCAGCCTTGAAATGGCCGAGGTGCAGCTTGCCGTGAGGCTGATGTGCGCCGAAGCGTTTGTTGAGTCGCAGGATGTGCGAAGTGGGCGGATCACGCCGGAAATGATGGGCAAGATTATCAACAGTATGGATGCGCTGGCTGACGCGAAGCTCTTTATCGACGATACACCGGGTATCTCGATCATGGAGCTGACGGCCAAGACAAGGCGCATGAAGCAGGAGCATAACATTGGCATGGTGGTGGTTGACTACCTGCAGCTGGTCTCTCCGGTGCGCGATGGCAAGTCGAACCGTGAACAGGAGATTGCTCAGATTTCAAGGTCGCTGAAGTTCCTCGCCAAGGAGCTCAACATCCCGATCATCTCCCTGGCGCAGTTGAACCGTTCGGTTGAACAGCGTTCGGGTGATCGCAGGCCACAGCTGTCAGACCTTCGTGAATCGGGGTCGATCGAGCAGGATGCTGACGTGGTGATGTTCCTTTCCCGCCCGGAAATGTACGGCGTGAAGAACTTCGAAGATGGCACCTCGAGCAAGGATATCATCGAAATCGTGATCGGTAAGCAGCGTAACGGTCCGATCGGTGATTTCCGCCTGCGGTTCCTCAAGAACTATGGCCGGTTCATGTCGACAGCCAACGTGTACAGCAGCGATGCACCTCCACCGGCACTAGAGCAGGGAGTTGCACCAGGCAATCCACCTCCGCCACCACCGCAGGCGCCACCGTTCGGCATGGGGACAGGGGCTGAACTGCCTCCGCCCCCACCCGCGCCGGGAGCACCGCTGCCACCAGATCAGTTCAGCGCACCAGACGACGCACCGTTCTAACTTCAACATTTTGACCTGAGACCGTTATGGAGTATCCAGAGCAAGAACATACGCCGGAAGAAGCTGAAGAGACACTGACGTTTGAAGGCATTGGCGCATCGAAAGGGATTGCTATTGGCGAGGCGTTCCTTTTCGTCAAAAGCGTGTTCGAACACTCTGGCGAACCGCTTGCTCTGGAGGAGGTAGACAAGGAGGTGGCAAAGTTTCGTGGAGCATTGAAGAAATCTGAAAAGGAACTCACCAAGGTTGAACGGGTCACTATCAAGAAGTTGGGAAAAACGTACTCGGATCTTTTTCAGGCCCAGATCATGCTGCTTAACGATCCGGTCCTGATCAACGGGGTTGAACAACGGATACGCCATGAGCTCAAGCCGGCGACAGAGGTTGTTGAGGAAGAGTTCCAGAAAATCCTCGAGTGCTTCACGAACTCGACTGAGGAGATGTTCAAGGAGCGTGCCCAGGACATGCTGGATATACGCAACCGTATTATCCGCAACATCCACAACCACAAGCTCCAGTCGAAGATCCCCGAGGGGATGATCGTGGTCTCGACCTGCCTCTCACCGGCGGATATCATCCTGTTCAGCAAGAGCAACGCCAAGGCGTTCGTGACAGAAACCGGAGGGGTCACCGCTCATATAGCGCTGATCTGCCGTTCGCTGCAGATACCGATCATTGTTGGTATGTCGAATTTCTCGCTGAAGGTCAAGACCGGTGACCGGCTCATTGTTGATGGCACCACCGGAACGGCTATCCTCAATCCTGATGAGGAAACCGTGCGTCTTTACGAGCAGAAGACCGAAGAGGAGTCGCGCATCGAGGCTGATGTGTGCCGACTGTCGGAAGCTCCGGCGCAAACCCGCTGCGGCACGCCCCTGCATTTTTATTCGAACGTGGATTTTCGCGAGGAACTGCCTTCGGTGCAATCGGTGGGCTCGGAAGGCGTGGGACTGTTCAGGAGCGAAAATCTCTTTATCAACAACACCAAGGCTCCGCAGGAGCATGAGCAGCAGGCCTATTACAGAGAAATGGCAGATGCACTACACCCGGCACCGCTCGTTATCAGGTTGTTCGATATCGGGGGCGACAAGCTGATTTATTCATCGATCAGCGAACCCAACCCGAACCTTGGATGGAGGGGGATCAGGATTTTGATCGATGTCCCGGAAATCCTCGACAGCCAGCTGCTGGCGATCCTCAAGGCCAACACAAGAGGGAACATACAGGTGCTCTTGCCGATGATTTCCTCGATCGAAGAGATCAAGCATATCCGAAGCGTGCTGGACCGACATATCGACCATCTCAAGGCGGCAGGTATACCCTTCAAGGAACCACAGCTTGGAGCGATGATCGAGATCCCGGCAGCTGTGCTGATCATCGAAGAGATCACCAGACTTGTCAACTTTATCAGCATTGGCACCAACGACCTGACGCAGTACACCCTGGCCGTGGATCGCAACAACGAGATTGTCCAGGACCTGTTCGACAAGTTCCACCCGGCAATCGTCCGGCAGCTCTATACCATTATCACCACCGCGAACCGCAACAAGTGCCGCGTCTCGCTCTGCGGTGACATGGGCTCCGATCCGCTTGCCATGCCGTTCCTGCTTGGCTGCGGACTGCGGGAGTTCAGCGTGGTCAGCTCCGACATTCCTGAAATAAAGTCGACCTGCCGCCTGCTAGACATCGAATCATCAGAAAAAATCGCACAGGAGTGCCTGCAGATGGATTCCGCGCAGAAAATCAAGTCCCGCCTGCAACGGTTTTTAGGCCAGGTGAAGGGAGAGGGTTGAGGCCATATACGTTGCATATATAACCGGAAATACGTAGTATTGGAGTGTTGGTCTTCAACAAAGCCAAACAACTACAACCCTCAACCCCCTCATCATGAACAAGCTTCTCTCTTTTGTTGGCGGTGCAGCGCTCTGCATGGGACTCTGCATGCCGCAGGCTTCTGCTGAAATTCCGGTAGCAGTGGGTGCCAAGGTCGGTACGCCGGGTATTGGCGGTGAAATCACTGTTGGCCTGAACGACAATTTCAACTTCAGAACCGGTGTCAATGCGTTTTCCTATGAGTATAACGGGACGGAAAGTGATGTTGAATACGATTTCGACCTGAAACTGCTCTCCTTCCCGCTGCTTGTGGACTGGCATCCATTCTATGGGTCCGGCTTCAGGCTGACTGCCGGTGCCTATATCAACAGCAACGAACTGGAATCGACAGCGGTGCCTACCGGCACGTATGATATTGGTGGCGTTGACTATGATGCTGGAGATGTTGGCTCACTTACCGGTGACGTTGATTTCAACAGTGTGGCACCATTCCTCGGTATCGGCTGGGGGAATGCTGTTGGTGAAGATACCCGCCTGTCGCTTGCGCTGGACCTTGGCGTGATGTTCCAGGGCAGCCCGGATGTTGACCTGGATGCAAATGGTGCCCTAGCTTCCGATGATGACTTCCTTGCCAACCTGAAGAAGGAAGAGGAAAGTCTTGAGGATGATATCGAGATTTTCAAGTACTACCCTGTCGTGATGCTGGGCCTCACCTATAAGTTCTGAACTGGGTCTCTGTGCCTTTCGCAGGCTCCGGCAACGCTCCGGAGCCTGCGCTGCTATTCCCTCCTCCCAGACAAAGAGACGTTAGAGTAAACCACGGGAAATACGTACATTGCATAAGGAATAGTTGTTATTCCTACAGCAACACAACAATATCAAGTACATATCAGTATGAAAAAGCAGCTAGCACTTGCCGCGCTTGGCGCAGCACTTTGCATTTCAGCACCTGCCCAGGCGGAACCTCGTGATGCAGATTTCTGCATGCCCTGCGGCGTGACTGAAATTTCCCTGGAAGGCATTACCGACAAAGAGCCGGTATGGGGAGCGCTCCTCCTGCGTCCTATCGCCGAAAGCGATGATCACACCTGCAACACCTATTTCCAGACCAGCATCGAGCGTACAGACGGACGTACGACATTCGATGCAGGTATTGGCCGCCGTCGCCTTGTCGCAGACAACAAGGTGCTTTTGGGAGCAAACCTCTTTGTTGACCATGAGCTTCCTGAAGATCACGAACGTTTGAGCGTTGGTGCTGAAATCCGCACCTCGGTGCTTGAAGTCAACACCAACTACTACCGTGCACTAACCGGCTGGAAAGATGTCTCCGACACGGTCGAAGAGCAGGCGATGGACGGGTTCGATGTTGAGGCTGGTGTTCCTCTGCCTTACCTCCCGGCAACCCAGGTCCGCTACAAGCACTCGATCTGGAACGGTATCGACGATGTCAGTGACGTCCACGGCAACACTGTAAGCCTTGCTGCAGCAATTCTACCAGGCATGGAAGTAGAAGCCGGCTACACTGGTTACAACAACCAGCCGTCAGAACGGTTCATGAAAGTCACCTACATGTTCGGTGGCACCAAGCTCAGGGAGCAGAAAACCCCACGTGTAAGCGATAAAGCCTACAGCTTCGACAGCATGGAAGACCGCCGCTTCGAGAAAGTCCGCCGCGAAAACCGCAGCTTCGTAGCCGAAACTGAAGAACCCCTGATTCTCTAACTAAACGGGGACGTTCCTAAATAAGTGCAATAACCAGGCCAAAGGGGGATGTTCCTTACTTGAACGTCCCCTGTTTTTTGCGTTAGACCAAGGACGGACTTCTGCAAAGTTAGTGAAGTAAATGAAGTCCGTCCCCCTTGAGTTGGTAGGTGGTGGTGGATTCGAGGGTGGTGAAGAAGAGGTGTTCCTGCTGCAGGTGGGGGCAGGCCATCATGGTTGAGCCGAGTCGGCTGAAGCTGATGGCATTGCCGGGGCCGATGTCTACACTGCCAAAAAAGTAGTTGCACCCACCGAAACCGTGGACACGACGCCCACCTTCCTCGATCTCGAAATACATCTCATGCCGCTGCCCTGGCTCCTTCTCTACGGGCTTCCCCTGCAGTTCAACCAGCACCCACTTCGTCCCGACCAGCTCCGGCTGCTTCTCCCCGCCTGAAAAGCTCGCCCCTGAAAAACTTGCGCACCCCACCAGCAGCAGCAAAGGGGGGACGTTCCTAAATAACTGCAATAACCAGAAGAAACGGTTCATTTTTCACGTTGACTCAGGAGTTTTTGCAGTTATTTAGGAACGTCCCCTGTTTTTAGCGGTTGTCCTCGATGGTGGCGGTGGCGCGTTCGGCCTGGAAGTATTCGTCTATGACCTGGCGGGTTTTGGCTTGCTGGAGCTGGGGGCGGAGGCGCTGGCGTTCTGCGTCAAGATCGGGGTTGCCGGGGTAGGTTTTACCCTGGAGGGCGATGATGGCGCGGCCGTCTGCTGTTTCTACGGGTGAGGAGGCCTGGCCTGGCTGGAGGGCGGCTATGGCTTCCATGATGTAGGGGTCGATGCTCTGCTGGCGGCTGAAACGGATGTCGGCTTTGCTTGAAAGGGTTGCGCCTTCAAGGGTTTTGGCTGCTGCTGCAAGATCGTTACCGCTTGCGGCATAGGCTTCGGCTAGTGTTGCTTCAAGTGCTTCACCTTTTTTCTGCTGGCGGAGGAGATCTTCGATCTGGCTCTGAAGATCGCCCTGGAGCCTGCTGTAGCCGGTATCGTTGCGGTCTGTAACGGTCATGATGACAAAACCGTTTTCAGTGTCGATAATGTCTGAAACAGCACCTTTACGGGCGTTGAAGGCGAACTGGGTGACCTGATTGTTGAAGCCGATGCCGGGCACCATGCTTCTCTTGGTGAATTCACCTGTCGGGAGGGCGCTGAGGCCGCTTGCCATGATGGCTTCCTGGAATCCACCGTCTTCGGCGGCCATCTGGAACTCAGCTGCCTTGCGACGCTCTGCTTCGTAGGTTTTGTCGGAAGGGCGGATGTTGCGCACAACTTCAGAGGAGGTGATGCTCTTCTGGGCCTTGCCGGTCACCTTGATGATATGCAGGCCGAACTGGGTTTCGATGGGGCCGACGATGGCTCCATTGGCTGCATTGAAGACGGCCTGTTCGAAGGCGGGAACCATGGCTCCTTTGCGGAACCAGCCGAGGTCGCCTCCCTGGATGGCGCTGCCTGTATCGATGGAGTGCTCACGTGCAAGGGCACTGAAATCTTCTCCTGCCCTGACTTTACGGAGAATGGTTCGGGCAAGGTCTGCTGACTCTTTGGGAACGAGGATATGCGAAGCACGTGCTACAGGGTCACTGGAGGAGATACCGGTAACTTTGACGAGGCGATAGGCACCACGGTCTGCTACCGGGCCTATCACGGCACCGACCTTGAGGTTCCTGGAACTGAAGATTTCCTCTGCTGCTGCTGGCGAGTAGTCTGCCCTTGTACGGGTGAGGCCTACGGCATCGGGCTGGTCGCTCTGGAGGCTGACAAAGGAGGTGTCGTCATCAGTTGCCGCAAAATCAGCTGCAAGCCCTTCGAGTTCGAGCTTTACGTCCATGCTGTCGCGATCGGTGGGAGTGAGCGGGAAGAGCACGTATTCAGCCGAGCGGGTGGGATCTTGGCGGAACATGCTTTTATGCTGTTCGTAGTAGTTTTTTATCTCTGCTTCTGTCACCGCAAAGAGTGTATCGTCACCTGCTGCGCTGTAGGGCAGCGAGAGGAAGGTTGCCGAGTAGGCTGCAAGCCTGCGGTCCATGAGCTCTTCTACTTCACGGTTGGTCACCTGGACGGTTGCCTGGAGGAGGTGCTCGAGTTTCTTGACCTTGAGTTCGCCTCGGATAATCTCTTCCACGCGTGGCCAGATGTCTGCGTTTTCGGGGTTCTGGCGGGCTTCTTCAAGTGCTGCGCGGTCTATCTCGCCGGTTTCGGGATTGCGGAAGTTCTGGCTGATGATGGCTGGCGGGTTGTCACTCTCTACAGCGGCAAGCACTTCGCTATTGGAAACGGTAATGCCGAATTTCTCGAACTGTTTCTCGAGCAGTACCTGGTCGACCAGGATGTTCCATGCACGGTCTCGCAGGTCGTTTTCGATATCGTCGGTCATCTCCATCTGCGGAGCGGAGCGTCGGAAGCTGTCCTGCAGGTTCTGGTAGACCTCTTCGTACTGGCGATACTCGATGGGAACACCGTTGACCTTGCCGGCAACTGCACCGCCCTGGCTGACGCCGTTGAAGTTCATGCCCCATTCGAAGACGATAAGGGCGAGGAAGGCTGCAAGAAGTGTATATAGCACAAGATGGGTCTTGTCGCGCAGCTTGCTCATTACTGCCATGATGCTCTCTTTTTGTTTACTGGTTCAGGGTGTCGCATAGTATAGCAAAAATTCTCTTAATCATCCTGTCTCCATCCTTCACGGCCAACGAGAGGGACGAAGGCGAAGGTTTCGAAGGTGTCTTTATGATACGTGTCGCCCTCGCGGGTGAGAACGGTCATAACCTGCCCCTCCACACCGCCGACCGGGATGATGAGGCTGCCGCCATCGGCAAGCTGCTCTTTAAGGGCGGCTGGAATGCGGGGCGCTGCAGCGGTGACGATAATCCCCTGGTAGGGGGCGTGATCGGGCCAGCCGAGGGAGCCATCTCCAAGCTTGAGTTCGACAGGTATGCCGAGCTCCCGGAAGAGTGTACTCACTCTCTCGTGCAGTTCCGGCAGGCGCTCGACGCTGTAGACTTCGTACCCCATGGCGTCAAGAATAGCTGCCTGGTAGCCGGATCCGGTACCGATTTCAAGCACTTTTCCTGCAGGGCAGCGTTCAGCGAGCATGGAGGTCATGTAGGCTACAGTGAAGGGCTGGGAGATGGTCTGGCCATATCCTATGGGGCAGGCGCAGTCTTCATAGGCGCGGTTACGGTATTCAGGAATGAAGAAGCGGTGACGGTCGACTTCCGAAAAGGCCTTAAGTACCCGTTGGTTGACAATGCCATACAGCCTGAGTTGCCTTACCATTTCCTGCCGCTGGAGTTCATAGTCACTATAGTCTGCGTTTTGCATATGCATTATGCCATACCTGGCCCCTGTTTTCTTATTTTGCACTCATGATCGACTACTACGGTGACCCTTCCGCGCGTGAAGGGACCTACATGCTTGTTATCCGGCTTTCGCGCCCGCTTTCGCTCTCGTTCGGGCGGTTCCTCGACGGGCGGAAGGTGCTGCTCCCGATGGGAACCTGGCTCTACGTGGGCTCTGCGCTTGGCTCACGTTCCGGTTCCAGCCCGCTTGCCCGCCGCCTCCTTCGCCATGCCTCGAGGGGCGATGGGCGGCAGCCGCACAGCATCAGGGCTGCCATGGTGCGCTCGTTCAGGCATCACGGACTGATGGAGAGTACCACGACTCCCCCGTCGGAGAAAAAACTTCGATGGCATATTGATTACCTGCTGCAGCGCAGGCATGCCACGATCAGCGATGTACTGCTTGTGCGATCACCTGAGCGACTCGAATCGAGTATCGCCCGTTTTACGGTATCGCTCGAGGGGGTGGAGGCGCCAGTGCCCTCTCTAGGTGCCCGTGACGCCAGAGGAGAAACTCATCTTCTCTTTGCGGAACACCCTGAAGCGGCACTTGCAGCGATTCGGGAGTTTCTCCGCAATACGGCCGGAGGTGAGAACTGAGGGTTCAGGCCTTACCCATGATGGCCTCTACAAATTTTTCCCGTTCGAAGATCTGCAGATCATCGATTTTCTCGCCAACGCCGATGTACTTAACCGGCAGCTTGAGCTCCCTGGAGATGGAGAGGACAATGCCACCTTTTGCCGTACCATCAAGCTTGGTGACAACAAGGCCGGTGACATCAACACATTTGGAAAATTCACGTGCCTGCGCAACAGCGTTCTGGCCTGTGGTGCCGTCAAGAACGAGCAGTACCTCGTGAGGGGCTTCAGGTACTTTTTTCCTGGCAACACGCATGATCTTTGCAAGTTCGGCCATCAGGTTAGCCTTGTTGTGCAGGCGGCCTGCGGTATCGACAAGCACGACATCGGCCTGGCGCGAGACTGCCGAGCTGACGGCATCGAAAACCACCGATGCGGGGTCTGCTCCCTGCCCCTGGCTTACCATGGGTACTCCGGCCCTGTCGGCCCAGATACGGAGCTGTTCGACCGCTGCTGCGCGGAAGGTGTCGGCCGCGGCGATCAGTACTTTCTTGCCGGCCTTGTGGTAGTTATGAGCGAGCTTTGCAATACTGGTGGTCTTGCCTGCACCGTTGACGCCGACGATGAGGATAACATACGGTGTAGCGGGCAGGGGAGCATCGAAGTCTGCAGGATGGTCCTCGGTGGTATCGAGCAGCATCTCCTGCATGACCGACATGACCATCTGGTTGAGTTCGTCTTCTGAACGGTAGGTTTCCGAAGCGGCTTTTTCAGTGATGCGGTCTACGATATCGAGGGTGGTCTCTACCCCTACATCGGCCGACACCAAAATGTTTTCCAGCTCTTCGAGGAACTCTTCATCTATTTCTGTCCGCCCCTTGGTGAGCTTCGACAGGTTGTCCTGAAAGGTGTCCCGGGTTTTCGACAGCCCTTCTTTAAGCCTGGAAAATTTGAATTTGTCAAAAAAGCCCATAAAACTTACAAATTATCTATGTTACCTACCTACACTGCACTACCCCCTTGGGGAGGGCTGGACATAATGAACACAAATTTACGTGAAAATGTCATTGAAACCTATTGCTGACCTTGGCGAATTCGGACTTATAGAAAAGATTGCTGCACTGTGCGAGCCGACGCTTGCTGCTGCCGAGGGGCTGCAGGAGGGCATTGGGGACGACTGTGCGGTCTACAAGCTGAGTGAGTCGACCCTGCAGGTCGCGACAACCGACCTCCTGGTTGAACAGGTGCATTTCGACCTGCTCTACTCCCCGCTGCAGCACCTGGGAAGCAAGGCATTGAGCGTGAATGTGTCGGATGTGGCGGCCATGAATGCAAAGCCGCGCTATGCGCTTGTGTCGATCGCGCTCCCCCCCACTCTGCCGGCTGAAGCGGTCGAACAGCTCTACAAGGGCATGGCGCATGCTGCCGGGCTCTATGGCGTTGCGCTCGCGGGGGGCGATACGTCTGCCTCGAAATCTGGTATCGTGATCTCGGTGACGGCTGTGGGTGAAGCCAGCACGGAGCAGCTTGCTCTTCGCAGCGGTGCACGTGAGGGTGACATGGTCTGCGTAACGGGTGCACTTGGTGGATCGGCAGCGGGCCTGCAGCTTCTCCTACGTGAAAAACGGATCATGCTCGAGCACCTGGAGAATAACGAGCCGTACGACAAGAATATCATGGCCAACCTCAAGGAGTACCAGGGAGCTATCCAGTGCCACCTGCTGCCTTCGGCCAGAACAGACATTATCGATTACTTCCATCGTGAAGGCATAACGCCAACCGCGATGATTGATATTTCCGATGGTCTCTCGCAGGACCTTCAGCATCTCTGCAGGCGGTCAGGCATGGGAGCTCATATCGAGGAAGGTAGGATTCCACTCCACCCCGATGCGCGACACATTGCTGAAGAGTTCCAGCACGATGCCCTTGATTACGCGCTTGGAGGCGGTGAGGACTACCAGCTGCTCTTTACCCTCGGTACGGAAGAGTTCCAGAAAATTGCGACGCACCCGGATATTACCGTGATCGGCAAGATCACCCCCAAAGAGGAAGGGGTGAAGATGTCGGATATCTACGGTATGCAGATTGATCTTACTGACCAGAAAGGGTTTCAACATTTCTAAATTTTGGCTTATTGTGCCGAAGATCGTAAATTAGTCGGCTTGCCGAAGTGGCGGAATTGGTAGACGCCCGGGACTTAAAATCCCGTGTTCAGCAATGGACGTGCGGGTTCGATCCCCGCCTTCGGCACCATCCTTCCGATCAATCATGATCCCAGCTGTATGCCTGAAGTCCAGCACAGCATTTTGCATCTCCCCACTGCCTCAGCTTTTCCCGCTCCTTCCCTCCTGTTTTCCTTCATACTAAACCCTTGTATGCCATGAGCCAGGATCCTACGAAAATCCTCCTTACAGAAGATGAAATGCCCCGCCAGTGGTACAATATCCAGGCGGATCTTACCAAACCGATGCCAATGCCACTTGGTATGGATGGCCAGCCGATCAAGCCCGATGACCTGGCAAAGGTGTTCCCGATGAACATCATTGAGCAGGAGATGAGCACGGAGCGGTGGATCGACATCCCGGAACCGGTGCTCGAGATCCTCAAGCTCTGGCGCCCTTCCCCGCTCTACCGTGCAAAACGGCTCGAGCAGGCACTCGGCACACCAGCAAAAATATACTACAAGAATGAAGGGGTCTCGCCAGCAGGAAGTCATAAGCCCAATACAGCCGTGGCGCAGGCATACTACAACAAGGAGTTCGGCATTAAGTACCTCACCACGGAAACCGGTGCCGGGCAGTGGGGCAGTGCACTGGCCATGAGCTGCAAGCTGATCGGGATCGAGTGCAAGGTATTTATGGTGCGTATCAGCTTCGACCACAAGCCGTTTCGCAAGACAATGATGAAAACCTGGGGAGCGGACTGCATTGCCAGCCCGAGTAACCTGACAGAGATCGGGCGAAAAATCCTCAGCGAGCAGCCTGATACTCCGGGTAGCCTTGGGATTGCCATCAGCGAGGCGATCGAACAGGCAGTTGAGCGTGAAGATACGCGCTACGCCCTGGGGAGCGTGCTGAACCACGTGATGCTGCACCAGTCGATCATAGGACTTGAAGCCAAGAAGCAGTTTGACAAAATCGGGGCGTATCCGGATATCGTGATCGGCTGCGCCGGTGGAGGCTCCAACTTTGCCGGCATAAGCTTCCCGTTCCTGTACGATAAGATTCACGGTAAGGATCTTCGTGTTGTAGCAACCGAGCCTGAAGCCTGCCCGACGCTGACGAGGGGGCCCTACGTGTACGATGCGGGAGACGTAGCAAAAATGACACCGCTGCTTGCGATGCACAGCCTTGGCCACGGCTTTATTCCACCGGCTATCCATGCTGGCGGGCTGCGCTACCATGGCATGGCACCACTGGTGAGCCATGTACTCGAGGAGGGGCTGATCGAGGCTACCGCACTCCCCCAGACGGAGTGTTACGAGGCGGCATTGCTGTTTGCACACACAGAAGGGTTCATTCCTGCTCCGGAAACCTCCCATGCCATTGCACAGACCATACGGGAAGCGAAGCAGGCCAAGGAGGAAGGGAAGGAAAAGGTGATCCTGATGAACTGGTCGGGGCACGGCCTGATGGATCTGCAGGGCTACGATGCCTACATGTCGGGAAAGATCGAGGATTACCCGCTTCCCGAAGAACTCCTGCAGCAGTCATTGGCCGCTGTGAAAGACCATCCGAAGATATAAGAAAAGAAGCCCCGGCAGTGCCGGGGCTTTTCTCTGTTACTCATCTTCCTGAGTTGTCTCTTTTTTTGTTCGCCGTGCGTTGCGGAACTTGAGTTCGCCGGACTTTTCATCGAGCGAGATCTTGATGCGGCTCCCTTCGTGGAACTTGCCCTTGAGCATCTCCTCGGCAAGGGGATCTTCGACATATCGCTGCAGGGCTCTCTTGAGCGGCCGTGCACCGAACTTCTGGTCGTAGCCTTTCTCGACAAGGAACTCCTTGGCTTTTTCGTCGATCACCACGTCGATACCCATCTCCTGCAGGCGCTTGAAAAGCTTGCCTGCAGTGATGTCGATAATTTCGAAGATATGCTTCTTCTCGAGCTGGTGGAAGACGATCGTGTCGTCAATCCTGTTGAGGAACTCGGGGTTGAAGACTCGCTTGAGTGCATCTTCTACCGTGGATTTCATCGACTTGTATGCCCCTTCGCCTGCATCGGGAGTAGCAAAGCCCATGCCTGCGCCAACGCTCTGGATATCCTTGGCACCGATGTTGGAGGTCATGATAATGATGGTGTTGCGGAAATCGACTTTCCTGCCGAGACCATCGGTGAGCACGCCTTCATCTAATACCTGGAGCAGGATGTTGAACACGTCCGGATGCGCTTTTTCGATTTCATCGATCAGCACGACGGAGTAAGGCTTGCGACGCACCTTTTCAGTGAGCTGGCCCCCCTCTTCGTACCCGACATAGCCGGGAGGCGCACCAACAAGGCGACTGACAGAGAATTTCTCCATGTATTCGCTCATGTCAGCCCTGATAAGGGCATCTTCGCTGTCGAACAGGTAGCGGGTGAGCGCCTTGGCAAGTTCAGTCTTACCGACACCTGTAGGGCCGAGAAAGATGAACGAACCTATGGGACGCATAGGGTCTTTGAGGCCGGCCCTGGTACGCTGGATGGCGCGGGTAATTTTCTTGATCGCCTCATCCTGGCCGATCACCTCCTTGCGAAGGGAATCTTCCATGTTGAGCAACTTCTGCGACTCGGACTGGGCAACCTTGACAACAGGAATGCCGGTTATCATGGCTACAACCGAAGAGATGTCTGTTTCACTGACGTCGTAGACGGTTTCAGCAGCTTTCTCCTCCCAGTCTGTTTTGGCTTCCTCCAGGGCTTCCTGCAGGTTCTTTTCACGGTCCCTGAGTTTAGCCGCTTCTTCAAAGTTCTGCATCCGCACCACCTGGTTCTTTTCGCTCTTGACCTCTTCGATGGATTTTTCGAGGTCGAGAATGTTCTGCGGTACGTGGATGTTTGACAGGTGCACGCGTGCGCCAGCCTCGTCCATGACGTCTATGGCCTTGTCTGGCAAGTAGCGATCGGTAATGTAGCGTTCCGACAGGCGGACGGCTTTTTCGATCGCATCGTCATCGTAACGAACATGGTGGTGCGCCTCGTACTTGGGCTTGATGTTGTGCAGGATCTGTATGGTTTCATCAACCGAGGTCGGTTCAACCATGATCTTCTGGAAACGGCGGTCGAGGGCACCATCTTTCTCGATGTACTGGCGATACTCGTCGAGCGTGGTGGCGCCTATGCACTGGAGCTCGCCACGTGCAAGTGCCGGCTTGAAGATGTTGCTGGCATCTAGTGAGCCGGATGCTCCGCCTGCACCGATAATGGTATGCAGCTCGTCTATAAAGAGGATGACGTCACGACACTTTTCAAGTTCGTTCATGAGCGCTTTCATACGCTCCTCGAACTGGCCGCGGTACTTGGTACCGGCAACGAGGGCTGCAAGGTCGAGGGCAATGACACGCTTGTCGTACAGTATGCGTGAGACCTTGCGCTGCACGATCTTGAGCGCCAGGCCTTCGGCGATGGCGGTCTTACCTACGCCAGGCTCACCGATCAGTACCGGGTTGTTTTTCTTGCGACGGCTCAGTACCTGGGCAACACGCTCTATCTCTTTTTCCCTGCCGATAATGGGGTCGAGCTTGTCTTCCATTGCCAGGCGGGTGATGTCGCGCCCGAAGTTGTCGAGTACGGGAGTCTTGGTACGCTCACCCTTGCGGGCCTCCATCTTGCGGGATGGCCGTTCAGAAGCTCCGCCGCTCACTGAGCCCTCGAACTGGGGATCTTCCGGCTCGTTACTGCCGGTAATCGAACCAAGCTCGTCCTTGACATCGTCATAGGTTATACCGAACTGTTCGAGAATCTGCGAGGCAATATTGTCTTCCCCCTTGAGAATGGAAAGCAGGAGGTGCTCTGTGCCTATAATGCTAGATTTGCAGATCTTGGCTTCGAGATAGGTGATCTTGAGCACTTTTTCTGCCTGCTTGGTCAGGGGAACATTCCCCATCTGTGCCGCAGCTACTTTCTGCTGCGTGCTCTCTTCTATCTTCTGTTTGAGCTGGTAGAGATCAACGTTCAGATTCCTGAGAATCCTTGCTGCGATCCCTTCCCCTTCCTTGATGAGTCCAAGGAGAAAATGCTCGGTACCTATATAGTCATGACCAAGCCGGAGCGCTTCCTCGCGGCTGTGGCGGATGACATCCTGCACTCTGTTTGAAAAATTTCCTTCCATGCTGGTATATGTATAAAACGTTATATGAAAAGGGATCTTACGCTATGCTGTCGTCAACGTTCCACTGTTGTAATAATATGAAGATCACCTGTCAAAACCAATTCAACTCCTTATGCAGAACGGCCTGGGGGTATTAAAGGTTTCAGGGGGTAGCAACTGTGGCTACGGAACAACGTCCCCTTTTTTTTATCTTGGGGCATGGAGATTCAGCATATTATTCTCAATGACGCTAAGGAGGAGCACAGGGAGCTTGCGATCTGGCGTGAGGGAGAGGTGAACGAGGTCCGGCTTTCGGATCCGGAGTACAAGGTGTATCGCGGGCTTGAGGTGTCTGCGCATAACCATACGGCACTGTTCCATTACGGGGTCGTCGAAGCGCTTAACCGGCTGCAGTTCATTTCTGAAAGCGGCCATGGGCTCGACAGCTGGGACGAGGCGTTCCTTCCGGTGGCACTGCTGCCGAAGATGACGGAGATTCTTGAGGAGTGCCTTGAGGAGATTGAGCCGGGAAAAACTGAAAGGGTAATGCTTGGCTGGCATGAAGAGCCTGTGGCGGTTGCCTACTGGCGGGTACTCTCGAGTGACGAGGCGAGGCGGTTCCTGCAGGAGCTCATACAGTTTGCCCGTGAGGCTGCAGCTGCAGGGCATGACCTTGAGTGGATCCTGTGAGGGCAAGAACGCGTTCGGCACGCCTGGCCGGTGTTACCCTGGGCAGCTCGTGCAGGCGGAACCCGAGGGAGCTGTATGTATCCTGAAGGGCGTGGTAGAGTTCGACTGCTGTCGGGTAACGTTGCGGACGCTCGCTGTCCTGCACGAAAATACCCGGCCAGGGCGGAAGAATAATAACATCCTGTTCATACCGGCAGCTATCGAGCAGGCGATAATATGCAGCAGGGACCTGGTGCCCGCTGTGGCGAAGGTAGGCGATAATGTCGGGAATGCCACGGTCGAAAAAGAGTGTCCCTCCTGCCTGAGTCCCTTTGTGGTACTGGCGCTGCATGGCATTGATGGCAAGTTCAGCGAAAGCCTCGATATCGTCCCATGGCAGGGCTTTTCCCCCGGCCCTGTGCTGACGCCGGATGATCTCTCTCGATACTTCCCGGTAACACCTGGCCCCAAGCCTGCGGAGTTCTTCGAGCAGCGTGCTCTTGCCACTCCCGGGACCGCCGGTAATGATGAAGGGCCTTGCAGCAGGCCTCACTCCAGTGTTACCCTGCAACGCCTGCCTCCTCGAGAAGGAACTGCGGGAACTCCCTCCGCTCTCCCCAGTAAAGATGGATGTATGAAGCGAACACATTTTGCCATCGGAATATAGCCGTATCGACCTGCTTGTCGCGAGCCGTGGTGACCGTGGCGACATTGTCGATGGTACCCTGCCGGGTGATGCATGAATAGTGAAACTCGTGCCCCCTGAGCTCATGGGGAAAAGCCGGGTTGTGCAGCCGGACCTTCCTGTACCCGAGATGCAGGCGGGGTTCGGCCATCGAGGTTTCCAGGTCAAGCACACCGCACATCGGGAACCTCTCTCCGTCCCGGGAGCGCATGGCTGCTCCGAGGTACATCATACCCCCGCATTCTGCGTAGACCACCCCGCCATTCCTGCAGAAGGAAGCAACGGCTTCGAGCATGGCTGTGTTACGACTGAGCGCGGCAGCATGGAGTTCGGGATACCCCCCTGCAAGGTAAAGCATGTCGGCATCGGGAAGCTCCTGGTCAGCAAGGGGGCTGAAAAACCGAAGTTCGCCGCATTGCGCCAGTGCCTCGAGGTTCTCTTCGTACAGAAAGCTGAAGGCCTCGTCGCGGGCTACGGCGATAACCTTTTGACCGGAAGCTACAGGCTGCTCTCGCCCTGCAACGGGAGCAGCTGGTTCCAGACGGGAAATCTCGAGGAGGCGGTCGATATCGACCGTTGCTGCAACATGAGCTGCCATTGCCTGCACCGCCTTTTCCTGCCCGGCGTTTTTCGAGGTATCGAGCCCGAGATAGCGTTCTGAAAGTACCATTGATTCATTTCGGGGGACATAACCGAGCGGTTCTACGCCAGCATCACGAGCCGCATCGCAGAGGAAGGCGTAATGCGAGGCGGAATTGACCCGGTTGAAGATGACACCTCGCACCTGCAGTTCGGGATCGAAGGTCCTGAACCCGTGCAGGAGGGGCGCTGCCGAGTATGCCGTACCCTTGGCATCGACAACCATAACAACCGGCAGGCTCAGCAGCCTGGCAATGGAGGCACTGCTTCCTTCGCTTTTATGAGCTCCGTCGAAAAGGCCCATCACTCCTTCGATGACAGCTGCATCGCACCCGCGTGTCTTTCGCCAGAACAGCTCGCGCACATGCCCTTCGGAAGCCATGAAGGTGTCGAGGTTGATCCCCGACCTTGCCTTGCCGGAACTGGAGGCTGCCAGGGAGTGCAGGCGGGCATCGAGATAATCCGGGCCGCACTTGAAGGGCTGCACCTCCATACCCCGGTCACGAAGCAGCCTGAGGAGGGCGAGCGTCAGGGTTGTCTTGCCTGATCCGCTGGAGGGAGCGGCTATGAGGAACGCGTGTGAGGGCATAGGTCAGCTTTTCTTCCTGACCTTGTAGATAAACGAGCGCCAGCGTTCTTCCTGTACTCCGGACTGTGCAAGCTCCGCCCTGGAGAGCGCAAAAAAGAGATCCGAGAGACGGTTGATGAACTCGGGAATGGAAGAATGGATGTCAGCCTCACGCATAAGCCGGACCAGCTGCCGCTCACCACGCCGGACCTGGGTCCTGACGATATGGCAGAGCGCCGAGATCTCCGTACCTCCGGGAAGCAGGAAGTGCTCTGCAGGTCCGGAGCCCTCCTCGAGCCGGTCTATCCACTCCTCGCAGAATGCTGCCATACTGTCCGGGAGCGGGGCCCTGTTGGGGCGGGCTGCATCTGGAGGCGTTGCAAGATGGGACATGCTGTTCATCAGCTCTACCTGGATCGAAAACAGTCCCTCCTGCCATGGGTGGTCGAGGGGGAGCTTTGCGCGAAGCAGGCCGATCGAGGCGTTTGCTTCGTCGAGCGTACCGTAACACTCGACACGTATATCGTCCTTGTTGACACGGGTACCGCCGAAAAGGCCGGTTGTTCCGCTGTCACCTGTCCTGGTATATATCTTCATGCTGTTTTCAGGGATGGTTATCTGGGAAGGTCGAGCGGGTCCGGAACAGTGAACCGGTAACCCAGCTTTTCCTGGAGTTTTGTGCTGTCAATAATCTTGAAGGGTTTCGGGGGCTCATCTTTCCCGGTTTCTTCCGGAAGGGTAAGCCCTGAACGCTCTGCGGCTTTTCTGTAGTAGTCGCGCCGGAGCGGATGGTGCGGAGCGCATGCATTGAACACTTCACCCCATGCCTTCTGACGAAGCACTTCGGAAATAATGCCGATGCAGTCGTCACGGTGAATAAGGTTGAGCGGCTGCGATCCGTCAGCAAAGCTTCCAGCCCGGAGCAGGAAACGTTCGGGACGGCGGTCGTAGCCTATGAGACCACAGAAGCGCAGTATGGTGGTATCGAAACCTGTGGCTTCCTGCAAGATGCGTTCAGCACTGAGGAGCGCCTGTCCCGACAGGGCTTCAGGATTCTGCGCGTCTTCTTCACGTACTTCCCGCTGCAGGGCGGGATAGACCGAGGTCGAGCTGACCATCAGGACGTGCCGTACCGGCGTTCCCTGAAGCGCAGCGACAAGGGAACTGAACTGAGCAGTGTGGTACTCGACAATATCGGGCCGACGTTGGGGTGGAAAACTCAGGATGAGGGTGTCGGCATCGAAAAACCCTTCGGGATTGTCACCCTCAAGCCCGGGAGAAAGCGTGATGCAAAACGGCGCTATTCCTGCAGCCTCAAGTGCAGGAAACGCCGATGCCGAGGTAACCGAACCCTTGAGGCGAAAACCCTGACGGAGAAGCTCGCGCCCGAGCGGCAGGCCAAGCCAGCCGCAGCCTAGTATTGAAATAGTGGTAGTCATGTTGTGAAGTTAGTAAAAAAGGACAAAAAAAGTTTGGAATTACCCGCCATCCTATTTAAATTAATTTTAAACAAAACAGTTGTCATGTGCCAGGCAGCTGATTTGCTTGATCGACTCCTTCTTTTGGTTGAAAAGGCTCCCTGTACCAGCAGGGGGCCTTTTTGTTGCCCTGCAACGAGCTCCCCTTGTTTTTTACCGATTTTTATGTATACTTACCGACCCGATACCTGTATCGGTCTACGTTTGTTCTCGGCGTATAGCGCAGCCTGGTAGCGCACTTCCTTGGGGTGGAAGGGGTCGTGGGTTCAAATCCCGCTACGCCGACCGAGTGTCACAACAGCACCACCTACCACAATTTTTCTTGCAGCATACATATCCTAAAGGGCGCATCGTCATTGTCGGTGCCGGAATAGGCGGCCTGTGTGCCGGTGCCCTGCTTGCACAGAAAGGACTCGATGTAACGGTCCTTGAAACACACTCCATCCCTGGAGGATGTGCTTCTACGTTTTCACGTTCAGGCTTTCGTTTCGATGCTGGAGCAACTGTTGGCTGCGGCTTCCACCGCAATGGGCCTCTTGACCGGCTGGGGCGGGATCTTGGCATCACCTGGCCTCTCATGCCGAGCCCTGTTGCCTGGGAATACCATTGCGGAGACCTTTCCCTGCAGCTGGATCATATGCGGGAGGATATCCTTGCCCGTTTCCCCGGATCGGCACCGTTCTGGAAGGAACAGGAAGAGGCTGCTACCCTCCTCTGGTCTCTGACAAAGAAAGGGGTTGCCTGGCCTCCGGCCTCGGCCGGGGATATCGGCAGACTTGCTGCCCGCATGCCCGGAAAAATCTCTGACCTGGCACTGCTCGTGAAGCTTGCCGGAAGCACGATCCAGCAGTGGCTTGGTCGCCACGGCCTGGATGCCGATAGCGAACTGATACGGTTCATTGACGCCCAGTTACTGATCTCGCTGCAGACAACCAGCAGTGAAGCAAATGCCCTTTTCGGAGCGATTGCGCTCGACCTCCCGGTTCGCGGTACCCACAGGATTACGGGAGGAATCGGCACTGTTGCCAGGGAACTTGCAGTTTCGATCGAAAAGAACGGCGGCAGGGTACTCTATGGCAAGGAGGCTGTAACGATCGAGGTCGACAAAGGGAAGGCCCGAACAGTGACAACTGCTGACAGGGAGCGCTACGAGGCCGATGCGTTCATCTGCAACCTGACCCCCGGCTCACTGGCAGCTCTATGCCCGGAGGCGGTGTCGGGCAGGAAAGGAAACAAGGGCGGATGGAGTGCCTATATGCTCTACCTTGGCCTTGAGGAGGAGGTATGCGAAAAGAGTGGCTGCCATCTCCAGCTCTTGAGGCCTGATGCTCCCCTTGGAGAGTGTGGCAGCATTTTTGCATCGATCTCCCCTTCCGATGACTCACTCAGGGCTCCTGAAGGCAAGCGTGCGATGACCGTCTCGACCCACACGAGGCCCGGACACTGGTGGCAGGCGCTGAAACAGGGCAACGATGCGTATGACGCACTCAGAAAAGGGTACCGGGACGATGTTCTCTCGCTGCTTGAAGATGCGATCCCCGGTATCGGGAACCATATCGTTGTTGAACATGACGCAACCCCTGTAAGCTGGGAGCGGTGGACCGGAAGGAAGGGCGGGTTTGTTGGCGGCACACCGCAGACCGGCCTGATGGGAGTACGAGGGCCGCGCACGAAACTCGGCAATCTCTTTCTTGCAGGCGACTCGGTGTTCCCGGGGCAGTCTCTGCCCGGAGTCACTACCGGTGCACGGCGAACCGCGGAACTGGTGGAGATGCTGCTGAACCGGCTGCAGGGGAAACAGTGAGGCGTTACCAGTCACTTTTTGGTATATTATAAAACGCGACTGTTTTTCAATGCATAACCCCCTCTTCGAGATGAGTTATTTCCCGAACGAACGCTGCAACCTTTTCTATACCGATACGGCTGAACAGGATCCGGCTATGCTGGAGAAGCCTGCAGTACTGTTCGTCAATGGGTGGGCAATCTCTTCACGGTACTGGCAACCGGTGGTCGATATTCTCTCAAAGGAGTATCGCTGCATAACCTACGACCAGAGCGGGACGGGAAAAACAGAAATTGAGGCGAACCATAAACCCTCATTCACGATTGCAGGGTTTGCCAGGGAGGCTTCCGACCTGGTCTGCCACCTCGGCCTCGACAAGGGTCCGGGACTGCATGTGATCGGGCATTCCATGGGGGGCATGGTAGCAACCGAGATCGCCCTGCGCCATGCAGATGTCCTGCGTTCAGCAAGCATCGTTGCATGCGGAATCTTCGAAGAAACCCCTTTTGTGGGGTTCGGACTCTTCATGCTGGGTGGGTTGATTGACGTCTCGATGAACATGCGCCACCTGTTCCAGGCTGAACCGCTGAAAACCATGTTTATCAAGCGTGCCGCGACCAGGGATATTGGCAGGAAGTACAGTGATATCATTGTCGAGGATTTTACCACGTCCGACAAGGACGCAACCGTTGCGGTCGGCAAGTTCTCCATCGACCGTGATGCCCTGAGAACCTATACTAAGCATGTGCTGGCAATACCGGCACCTGTGATGTGCTGTGTTGGCATGGAGGACCACACGATTCCACCGGAGGGAACGGTGACCTTGTACAAGGTTCGCAAACAGCAGTCGTCAGTACCCTCGAGGCTTGTGCAGTTCATGCACCTGGGCCACCTTCCGATGCTGGAGGAAACGGAAGAGTTTGCCCGACAGCTGAAAAAACATTTTGAATTTGGAGAACAATTTCATAAAAACCCACAGCATTCCGATGCGAAAAACGATGTGATACAGCTCGACTGAGCAAGCTGTGGTCTGAAAACGATGAGTTAGCGTGGCTACGAAAAAGACGAACAAGACAAAGAAGAATACAGGGAAAAAGCCGGTCAGCAAAAAAAGGCCGAACCCGAAAAAACGCAAGCAGTCGAACGCTCTCAGCCGCCTGCTTCTTATAGCGGCTGCAGGAGTGTTTATCGTGACTGCGGCGGCACTCTTCAGCCTGACCCGCTCGCTGCCGGGCATGGAAGAGCTGGAAAACCCTGATCCGGAACTGGCTTCACTGGTCTATTCCCGTGACGGTGAGCTCCTGCACAAGTACTTCCTGAAGAACAGGACCTACGTCCAGCTCGACAATGTATCGGAGTATGTCCCGCTTGCGCTGATCGCAACCGAGGACCTGGCATTCTACAATCACTGGGGGTTTGATATACGCCGCTTTGTTCTTGCCATGGGTGAGAACCTTCTCAGGGGCAGGGAGCGCTGGCACGGAGCGAGTACCATTACCCAGCAGCTGGCTAAAAACCTTTTCCTGACGCAGGAAAGAACTGTTACAAGGAAAATCAAGGAGCTGTTTACCGCTATTGAGATCGAGCGGACCTACACCAAGCAGGAAATTCTCTCCCTTTACCTTAACACGGTGTATTTCAATTCCGGCGCCTACGGGATAGAGGCTGCTGCATGGACCTATTTCAACAAGCCGGCCAAAGAGCTTACGCTTGGCGAGAGTGCGCTTCTGGTTGGCATTCTGAAAAACCCGAGGGCGTACGACCCTTCACGGAATCCCGAGAGTTCCATCGGCAGGAGGAACCTGATCCTCTCCCTGATGGTCAAGGCTGGGTTTATTTCAGAGGATGAGGCTCTTACCGCAAGGCAGGAAAAGCTGGTGCTTGACTATACGCCGATCACGAACCATGGCAAGGCTCCCTATTTCACCGAGTATATCCGCCAGACCATGAAACCGGTCTCCAGGGAGCATGACCTGAACCTCTACCGTGACGGGCTCAAGATCCATACCACGCTCGACAGCAGGATGCAACGCTATGCAGAGGATGCGGTACGGGAACATGTAGACTGGGTACAGCGCCAGTTCGACCGTTCCTGGACCTGGCCCGAAGAGCTCAAGGAGCAGTTCATCCGCGAATCTGCCCGCTATGCTGAACTCCGCAACAAGGGCACAAGCGCTGCGGCAGCACTCAGGGAGCTTAAAAACGACCGGGCATGGCTTGAAGGCTACCTGCATGAAAAAACACGCGTGCAGGCTGCGTTTGTGGCTATCGAGCCGGAAAGCGGTGGCATACTTGCCTGGGTTGGCGGGAGTGATCTTGATCCCGAAGAGTACCAGTACCAGTTCGATCATGTATGGCAGGCCAAGCGGCAGCCTGGATCGACATTCAAGCCGTTCGTTTACACTGCAGCTATAGACCGTGGCATACCGGCTAACTACCAGATTCTCGACCAGCCACTGGTACTCAAAAGCGGTGACGAGGTCTGGAGTCCTCAGAATTCCGATGAAAAATCGGGCGGCCTGACAAGCCTGCGCGATGCACTGGCGCGTTCGATCAACCAGGTAACGGTCAGGCTGATGCATGAGTTCATGAGCCCATCGGAAGTGATCAGGTATGCAAAGAAGATGGGAATCAGTTCCCAGCTCCAACCAAACATGTCTATTGCTCTCGGAACATCGGAGGTCACACCGCTTGAACTTGCCTCGGCATTCGGCACCTTTGCCAACAATGGCACCTGGGTTGCACCGAACGCTATCACCCATGTCAATAACCGGTTCGGTCACATCGTAGAGGAACGCACCCCTGAATCACGTAGTTCGCTTGATCCAGCAACAAACTACGTGATGGTCACCATGCTGCAGGATGTTATCCGTAGGGGGACTGGCAGGAGGATACCCTATGGCTACGGCTTGAAAATGGAAGCTGGCGGCAAGACCGGTACCACCCAGAACCTGAAGGATGCGTGGTTCGTAGGGTTCACGCCGCAAGTAGCCGCTGCTGTCTGGGTAGGGTTCGACGACGAGCGCATCGCGTTTACCTCGATGCAGTACGGACAGGGAGCACGTGCAGCACTGCCGATATGGGGCCTGTTCATGAAAAAATGCTATGCCGATCCTGATGTCGGTATGAAAAACCGTTATTTCCAGATACCAGACAACGTTATCGCAATACCTGTCTCACGCAGGACCAACCGACCTGCTGAGATCTACAGCGACGATGTCTACATAGAGTATTTCACGCCGAAAGGATTCCGCAAGTACCAGGCAATGCTGGAAAACGACTAGTTTTCAACCACCTAATCACTATTGTTATGCATTCTGTCATAGTCCTCGATTTCGGGTCCCAGTACACGCAGCTGATTGCGCGTCGTATCAGGGAGATCGGGATTTATTCTGAAATCGTCCCCTATAACACCCCGGCCGACAAAATCAGGGAACATAATCCCGGGGCGATCATCCTCTCTGGTGGCCCCAACAGCGTGTACGGCGAAGGTTCGCTCCATCCCGACGAGGAAATTTTCAGGCTTGGCGTGCCGATCCTCGGTATCTGCTACGGCCTGCAGGTTATTGCCACCCACTTTGGCGGCAGGGTCGATGTCTCCCCCAAGCAGGAATTCGGCAGGGCCAAGATCCTTGTCAACCGCCAGGACGGCACGGCAGAGAGCCTGCTTTTCAAGGATATCCCCGACTCGGATGTCTGGATGAGCCATGGCGACAAGGTGGTTGAGATGCCTGAAGGCTTCAGCGTGACAGCAAGTAGCGGCAACTCTGAAATGTGCGCTATTGAAGCGAGCGGCAGCAAGGCTGCGCTCAAGGTCTTTGGACTGCAGTTCCACCCCGAGGTTCAGCACTCGCTGTACGGCAAGCAGCTCCTGCAGAACTTCCTCATCGATATTGCTGGCCTTACCCCGGACTGGTCTCCGAAAAGCTTTATCGAGCACCAGATCGAAGAAATCCGCCAGGCTGCCGGTGAAGGGACCGTTATCTGCGGCATCAGCGGCGGTGTGGACTCTACGGTTGCTGCCGTGCTCGTGAGCAAGGCTATTGGCGAGAGGCTCCACTGCGTGTTTGTCGACAACGGGCTTCTTCGCAAGGACGAAGGAAAAAAAGTGATGGAGTTCCTCAAGCCGCTCGGCCTGCGCATCACGCTGGTCGATGCTGAAGATATCTTCCTCAAGCGTCTCAAAAGTGTCGCCTCACCTGAAAAGAAACGCAAGATTATCGGGAGGACATTTATCCATGTGTTCGAAGAGCAGATCCACGAGGAAAAATTCCTTGTGCAGGGAACACTTTACCCAGACGTGATTGAAAGTGTCAGCGTCAAGGGACCGTCGGAAACCATCAAGTCGCACCATAACGTTGGCGGCCTGCCGAAGCGCATGAAGCTGAAGCTGATCGAGCCCCTTCGTGAACTCTTCAAGGATGAAGTACGCGCTGTTGGCCGCGAGCTCGGCATTCCGGAAGATATCCTGATGCGCCATCCGTTCCCGGGTCCGGGCCTTGCTGTCCGTGTACTGGGATCACTGACCAGGGAGAGACTAGACATTCTTCGCAACGCTGACGAGATCTTTATCGAAGAACTGAAAGACAAAGGGCTGTACCAGCAGGTTTGGCAGGCGTTCTCAGTCCTGCTCCCGGTTCAGTCGGTAGGCGTGATGGGTGACAAGAGGACGTATGAAAACGTGCTGGCCCTGCGTGCTGTGGAATCGTCGGATGGCATGACTGCTGACTGGGCGCACCTGCCTCACGAGTTCCTCTCAACAGTATCCAACCGGATCATCAACGAAGTACGCGGTATCAACCGTGTAGCCTACGACATCTCCTCCAAACCACCAGCAACCATCGAATGGGAATAAGCAATGCGTGAAATTCTGCTTATCAACATCTCAGGCCCTGACCAACAGGGCCTGACCTGTGCTCTATCGTCGCTTCTTGCCCGTTACGAGGTCAATATCCTCGATATCGGCCAGGAGGTGATCCATAATCACCTCTCAGTGGGAATCCTGATTGAGGTGCCGAGCGAACACTCATCATCCCCGGTACTCAAGGAGCTGCTGTTTGCCGCACACAAGCTGGGACTGCAGATCACCTTCACACCGGTGAGCGACAAGGAATACGCAGCATGGGTTGACGAACAGGGCAAACCCCGTTACCTGCTCTCACTCCTTGCAAGGGAGATCGATGCAGAGCAGATCATGCGTGTATCAACGGCTATCAGCGAAGAGAAGCTGAATATCGATACGATTAACCGCCTGTCGGGAAGAATCCCGCTGGAACAGGAAAAGAAACAGCATACCAAGGCTTGTATCGAGTTTTCTATTCGTGGAACACTACAGGATGAAAACCGCCTCCGGGAGAAGCTTCTCGAGATCACCAGCGACCTGGGTGTGGATATCGCGTTCCAGGAAGACACGATCTACCGCCGTAACCGCAGGCTGGTTGTCTTCGATATGGATTCAACCCTCATCACATCGGAAGTTATCGATGAACTGGCCATTGAAGCTGGAGCGGGTGACAAGGTCAAGGCCATCACCGAACAGGCAATGCGTGGGGAGATAGATTTCGACGAGAGCCTGAAGCTGAGAGTATCGACCCTGGAAGGGCTCGAGGAATCGGTTTTGGAAAAGGTAGCACGGCGTCTTGTGCTGACCGAGGGCGCTGAAACGCTGTTCCATACGCTGCACAATCTCGGGTTCAAGACTGCGGTCATTTCAGGCGGCTTCACCTATTTCGGACGTTACCTGCAGGAAAAGCTGAAGATTGACTATGTCCATGCCAATGAGCTTGAAATTATGGATGGCCGGCTGACTGGCAGGGTACTGGGAAGAATCGTCAACGGAAAACGCAAGGCAGAACTGCTCGAGGAGATTGCTCGCAGTGAGCAGATCAGCCTCGAACAGACCATTGCCGTGGGTGACGGAGCCAACGACCTGCCGATGCTCGCAAAAGCAGGCCTTGGCATTGCGTTCCGCGCCAAGCCGCTGGTAAGAAAAACCGCCAGGCAGGCAATTTCTACCCTCGGGCTCGACGCGATACTCTACCTGATGGGCTTCCGTGACCGTGACGCGTTGAAGAAGTAACCAGAGAAGTGATGCGTGACGTATCACGCATCACTTCCGATGCTCAATGCCTCAGTTTCTTGGCGGCGGCTTCGGCTGCCTTGAGAAGCGGGTAGCCTGTCGGAGGACCCGTGAGCAAAGGATGGGTACCAACCTGCATGGTAAGTACTTCATGAATGGTCATCTTGTTTTCGATGATCACCCCGATGACGTTCACCAGCTCTCCGGCGCTTGCACCACCGATAACCGATCCCCCAAGCAGCAATCCTGATTCACGGTTGACGATGAGCTTGACAAACTGCTTAGTTGTACCCGGTAGAGTCCCCGGATGCTTGTCTATCCCCTCGAATGAGGCTGTCACGATATCGAATCCACGATCTACCGCGATATTCTCGGTTACACCGGCTGCTGCGAAGGTGGTGCCGCCGATAGCAGTTGAAAAAATCGACATGGTCCCCCCGAAGGTTCTCAGGCGGGAAAGCTTGTAGAGGTTCATTCCAGCGATTCTTGCTTCGGAACAAGCCGTGGAGGCAAGCATGAGTCCCTTGACAATCCTGGTAAAGAAGGTGAACTTTTCAGCACAATCCCCTACTGCAAACACATTGCAATCTTCGGTGCGCATGTATTCGTCTACACGTATCGCTCCAAGTTCGTTGAGCTTGATACCTGCGGCTTGTGCGAGCGCGACATTCGGAGCATAGCCAGTTGCCAGAATGACGACATCAGCTTCCAACTGCTCGCCCGACTCGAGGCGTACACGGTTTACAGCGACATCACCTTCCAGGGCACTGACCTTTTCACCAAGCCTGAGACTGATACCCGCGTTGGTGAGAATCTCTTCGGCACGAAGTGAGAGTTCCTCGTCAAAGGCTGCCTGTAACAGGTGCGGGAGCACTTCTACAACCGTCACCTTGCAGCCGTTCTTGGCAAGTTCGTCAGCCATTTCTACCCCGATAAAGCCGCCACCGATAATCACGACATTTTTCAACGCCTGGAGTTTATCGCGAAGTTCGGCAAGATACTCCTTGTTTTTCGGGATAGTGTAAACGTTATCTAGCTCGGTTCCCTTGAGCCATCCCGGCACCTTGGGAAGCGAACCCGTTGCGATGACGAGCTTCTCGTAAGAGATCTGCTCTCCACCTGAAGTCACGACATGTTTAGCTGTTCTGTCAATGGAGGTGACTTCGTCAATCATCAGCTCAACGCCAGCATGTTCTATATGCGCAGCTGGTATGATATTCTGCTCTACGCCGTTGAGTGTTCCGAATATATAGGGGATGCCGCAGGGTACAACGGCTTCTTTCTCCTTTCGGATGATGAGAAAATCTTTGTCGGGATAAAATGCCTTTCCGGTTGTGGCTGCAACAATACCTGCTGCACTGCCACCTATGACCAGGACATCTACATGCTTGCTCATGGCTGGGTTCTCTTTAGGGATGAAATGAAGAGGTAGTGAGAAAGAACAGGCTCTCACTACAAAGTAGTAATCCAGCGGTCAGGGAAAAAGGGTGAAACGATATTTTACACAAGAGTGACGCGTAACGAGTGACGTGTGACAGGGAACCCCTATCGTACATGTACTCATCACGCGTCACGCGTCACATCTTACCCTGCAATCGCGGCTGTGACTTCTTCGCGGAAGATTTCCAGTGCCTCTGGGATGCCGTCGGGGTTTTTACCCCCGGCTGTAGCAAAAGCTGGCTTACCGCCACCGCCGCCCTGTACGGCCTGGGCTGCACTTCGAACGAGGGTACCTGCGTTGAGCGAACGGGTAGCCAGGGCTTTCTGGCCAACACATGAAACCAGGGAAACCTTGCCTCCTGCTGATGAAGCAAGAAGGGCAACACCATCATCCATACGATCCTGTATATATTGCCCAAGGTTCCTGAGGTCACCTGCGTCTATGTCTTTGAAGGTCATGGCAAGCACCTTGCATCCATTGATCTCCGCTGCTGTTTCGAGCTGCTGCAGAGCCTGCTGCAGAAGAACTGAGAGCTGCATGTCCTGCATGTCTTTTGCAAGGGATTTCTTCTCTTCCAGCAGTTCCTGGACTTTTGCTGCAACGCCTTCATCCGGCCTTGCCTTGAGCAGCTGGCGTACCTGCTGCAGCTCCTGGAACTCGTTCCAGAGCAGCTCTTCGGCGGCCTTGCCGGTAATCGCTTCGATTCGCCGTATGCCTGATGCAACCGAGGATTCACCGGTTATCTTGAACAGGCCTATGCGTCCGATGTTATCGACATGGGTACCACCGCAAAGCTCGATGGAGATACCCGGAACCTCGACAACTCGAACGCGGTCGGCATACTTGTCGCCGAAAAAGGCCAGGGCTCCCATATCGACAGCTTCTTCGAACGGGATATCCACTTTTTTCTCGAGATTATGGGCTTCACGAATCTCCCTGTTGACCATCGTTTCAACCTCGGCAAGCTCTTTGTCTGAAACCTTCTCGAAATGGCTGAAATCGAACCGGAGACGTTCAGGGCTTACCATCGAGCCCTTCTGCTGCACATGCTCGCCAAGCACCTTGCGCAACGCTGCATGAAGAAGGTGAGTTGCCGTGTGGTTACGCTCTGTATCGAAACGGCGCTCACGATCAACTGCTGCATGAACCTGCTGCTCCAGACCGATAACGATATCAGCTGGATCGATGCGGCTGTTGTCGGCAGGATTGACGATACTGTCTACAATATGTATGATCATGTCGCCATCTTTGCGAGTATCGGCAACATGGAACCGGTATTCCGCATTTTCAATAATCCCCTGGTCGCCTACCTGGCCGCCACTCTCTGCATAGAATGGCGTGGTATCGAGCACCAGGAGCAGCTCATCGGCGGCTGGCCTGATGGCAAGAATACGGGCATCGGTCTCGAGCTGGTCGTAACCGCAAAAACGTGAGTGCGAGCTACCTTCTTCAAACCACTGCCAGGCCGTTTCTTCCTCAGTGACCTGGTGTTTCTGCCGGCGATCTTCACGGGCCCTGGCTTTCTGCTCCTGCATGCAGGCATCGAAACCGGCTTCGTCAATCGTACACCCTTCCTCTTCAGCCATGAGGCGGGTGAGGTCAACGGGAAAGCCGTAGGTATCGTACAACCTGAAGGCATCCTCTCCGCTCATGACCGTGGTATCGGCGGTTTTCATGGAGGCCATGATATCGCCATAGATTTCCATTCCCCTGTCAAGCGTAGCAAGGAAGCTCTCCTCTTCGGAACGGACGATTTTCTGGACGGTCACGCACTGCTTGCGGAGTTCAGGGAAAACGTCACCCATGGTTTCGGAAATAACGCCTATCAGCTTGTAGAGCATCGGCTTACGGCAGTCGAGCTTGCGTGCATAACGCAGGGCACGGCGAAGAATCCTGCGAAGAACGTAGCCTCTCCCCTCGTTACCGGGCATGGCACCGTCAGCAATCGCGAATGCCAGCGTGCGGGCATGGTCGGCAATAACACGCATAGCGATATCGCGCTCGCCATCGAGAGTTGCCCGGTAGCTGATGCCGGTCATCTCGGTAATAGCGTCGAAAAGGGGCTTGAAGATATCGGTATCGTAGTTAGAGCTTTTGCCCTGCAGCACGGCAGTGATGCGCTCGAATCCCATGCCGGTATCGACATGTTTTTTAGACAGCGGCTGAAGCGATCCGTCGAGCTGGCGATCATACTGGATGAAGACAAGATTCCACAATTCGATAACCCGGTGGTCGCCTTCGTTGACAAGCGCCGCGCCGCTCATGTCGGGAGTGAGGTCGATATGGATTTCAGAACAGGGTCCGCACGGACCGGTTTCGCCCATTTCCCAGAAGTTATCCTTATCACCGAACTTCATGATATGGTCGTGCGGAATATCGGTTGTATCTTTCCAGATCTGAAGGCTCTCTTCGTCATCGTGATACACGGTTGCGTAGAGGCGCTCCTTCGGCAGCTTCCACACGTCGGTCATGAGCTCCCAGGCCCATGAGATTGCCTCTTTCTTGTAATAGTCACCGAACGACCAGTTACCGAGCATTTCGAAAAAGGTGTGGTGGTAAGTGTCACGACCAACATCCTCAAGATCGTTATGCTTACCCGATGCCCGAATGCATTTCTGCGTATCAACCGCCCTGGTGTAGGGTCGTGAACCCTTGTCGAGGAACACGTCCTTGAACTGGTTCATGCCTGCATTGGTGAACAGCAGGGTGGGATCTTCAGCTGGAATGACCGGTGCTGAACGAACAATTTTATGTTCTTTTGCCTCGAAAAATTCAAGGAACGTGGTGCGGATATCTTGTGATTTCATACCTGTAGGAGTTTCTGGAAAAGTATTGCCTAATGTAATAAAAAAGGGCAAGGAAAACTGAAGGGGCTGGAACTTATCAGCCATGGGGAAAATTTGGGAACACAAAAATCACGCTATAACTTATATATTGTATTACAAAATTACTGAAACGCTTCGATCCCCCGAATGAAACGCATCTTTTCTCTTTGCGCACTACTCCTCCTCATCGCTCTGCAGCTTCATGCCGAAGGACTCGAGGGGGTTGCTGTACAGACACTTGCCAGAACCAGCACCAGCTGGGATGGTGCCGAACTACCTCCTTACCTCGAAGGAACGCCCGAAGTTACCATCCTGCGATTTACCATCGCACCCGGTGCAACGCTGCCGCTTCATTTTCATCCGGTGATGAATTCAGGGGTACTGCTCAAGGGGCAACTTACGGTTACAACGCAAAGCGGCAAGGTACTCCACCTCAAGGCGGGCGATGCAATCGTTGAAACAGTCAACACCCTGCATTACGGAACGAACCCGGGTAACGAACCTGTCGACCTTATCATGGTCTATGCAGGTGTCACCGGTGAAAAGATCACGGTGCTTTCTGACCAATGACAAGAGATTATCACATGCAGTACTCCATCCCAACACCCGACGAACAGGCCAACCACCGAGAAGCTGATAACGACGAAGCATGTGCAGCAACAAGACATGAAATTGAAGCGCTCCGGGCAGAAAATGCCATGCTGAGGGAAAAGGCTTTGCGTCTCGATATGGTTATCCAGGCAACCGAAGTGGGCTACTGGGACTGGAATATCGCAACAGGCGAGGTTACCATGAACGAGCAGTGGGCACGGATGATCGGCTACACGCTCGATGAACTCAAGCCAACAACCCTGGAAACCTGGCAGCAGCACTGCCATCCTGAAGACCTCCGCAAGGCAATGGAGGTTATCCAGGATCATATCAACGGCAAAGAAGAGCATTATGCCTGTGAAATCCGGATGCGTCACCGTGACGGGAGCTGGATATGGATGTATGACAAGGGCGTGGTCACTGAACGGGATGCTGAAGGTCAACCGACAAGGATGGTAGGCTCTCACGTAAACATCAACCAGAAAAAAGAGTCCGACAGCATCCTTACAAAGCGCCTCGAGTTTGAACACCTCATTGCGACTATTTCCAATCGCCTGATCAACCTTTCCCTTGACGAAATCAATCCTGTGATTGACGATATCCTGGGCATTATTGCGCAACATACCCACGCCGACAGGTCCTATATCTTCCAGTTCTACGATAACAACAGCAAGATGGACAACACCCATGAGTGGTGTGCCGAAGGTGTGAGCCCCGAGATCGAGAATCTGCAGGAACTACCGACTGATATGTTCGCATGGACAGTAGCACATATCGAGCAGCGAGAAGTCATCTATTGCCGCAACATCGCTGAACTGCCTGAAGAAGCTACTGCAGAACGGGAAATCCTTGAAATGCAGGATATCAAGTCCATCCTGTTCATTCCGCTGATGACCAACAGCCGTGCGTTCGGCTTTATCGGGCTCGATGCGGTCAACGAGTATATGGAATGGGATCCTGAAGCCATCGGCATACTCAAGCTTGCAGGCGGCATCATCTCCAATGCCCTGACCCGTCAGAAAGCTGAAAAGCTCCTGGAAACCGAGCTCAACCTTGCCCTGCAGCTCAGTGCGTCACAGTCGCTACAGGAAACCCTCAACCTCTGTCTCGATACTGCTCTCGAAATTTCCGGTATGGATTGCGGAGGCATTTACTTGGTCGACCGCAACAACCAGAACCTGAAACTGACCGCCCTCAGCGGACTTAGTGAAAGCTTCCTGGACTCTATATGCACCTATCCTGAAGGAAGTCGCCAGCAGAGAATCGTACTCGAGGGCAAGCCGATCTACGGCCAGTTCCATAAGAGCATATCGTACAATAACGAAAAGGCCAGGGCTGAAGACCTCAAGGCTATCGGCGTCATTCCCGTGCTGAACAAAGGCAAGGCGATCGCCTGCATGAACATTGCCTCGCACAGTATAGAGCATTTCCCGGACGAGTCAAAAAAAGCACTGGAAACCATTGCCTCCCACATCGGCGCAGTAATACTCCAGGCGACGCATGAGGAAGAGATCGCTGAAACCAAGAACAACTTTGAAACCCTCTTCAACACGATCGACGACTACCTTTTTATAGTGGACGGTAACGGTAATGTCATCCATACCAACCGGGCTACGTCCCAGGCGCTGGAAATGAGTCGCGAGGAGATAACCGGCCGTCATGTGCTTAACTTCCATCCGGAAGACCAGCATGAAACAGCCCGGGAAAACATTACCGCCATGCTAGAAGGAACGGGAGAACTCTGCATGGTACCGCTGAAGGCAAAAAGCGGGAAACTGATACCGGTGGAGACGAAAATCACCAGGGGTATCTGGAACAAGCAGCCCGTGCTGTTCGGTATCAGCCGCGATATTACCCAGCGCCTGAAATCCGAGCAGGCACTTCGAGAGAGCGAAAAAAGGTTCAGGGAGCTTACAGAGCTCATGCCTCAGCCTGTCTTTGAATGTTCTGTGGATACCGTTGTCACCTATGCCAACAAGACCAGTTACAGGCTCTACGGCTACTCAGGCAGTGAAATGACGGAAGGCCTGAGTACATTCGACCTGTGCGTGCCTGAAGCCAGGGAAGTACTGAGGGAAATGCACCAGCAACTGCTAAAGGGAAGCCCGCTTGAAAGCAGGGAGGTTATCGCCATGACCAAATCCGGAGGTACATTTCCTGCGACCGTGTACGTATCTGCCATTGTTTCAGGAAAAAAAGTGACCGGATTCAGGGGGGTGGTGTTCGATCTTACCAAGCATAAAGAGATCGAAACCGCCAGAAGGGAAAGCGAGCTGAAAATGCGGATCATCCAGAATTACCAGAACCTTCTGGACAATATCCCAGGCTTTGTCTACTCCACAGATGCCCTGCAGCGCATACGGTTTATACTTTCAGCACATGTCGAAGAAGCTACCGGATACTCTCCCGAAGAGATTACCGAAATGCCGGAAGACTGGCTATCAATCCTGCACAAGGATGACCGCAAGGAGTACCTGAAAGCATGTGCAGCAATGCAAGACAACCTTCTACCGGCTGTACTGACCTACCGTATCCTTTTGAAGGATGGCACATGCAAATGGATAGAAGACCGTCGCTCCCCTATCATTGATGAAGCAGGGAACTACGCCGGTTCGGATGGCATTCTCCTCGACATTACCGAAAGGATTCAAACGGAGCAGGAAAAAAATGAACTTGAAGCACAGCTGCGCCAGGCTCAGCGACTTGAAACCATCGGCACCCTGGCAGGTGGTATAGCCCACGATTTCAACAATATTCTTACCCCTATTCTTGGCTATGCGGAACTCCTTGAACAGCTGATTGAGCCTGACACAGGCCTTCTTGACTATGTCCGGGAAATCAGTACCGCTTCAGTACGGGCAAAACACCTCATCGAGCAGATCATGACGTTCAGCCGGATCGAGGAATCGAGGCACACGTCGATCAATCCAGCCACCATTATCGATGAAGTCCTCAAGCTGCTTCGCCCTTCAATCCCCTCAACCATAACGATAGAAACGGATATCGACAGGAAAACGCGAAACATCGATGCGGATTCCTCGCAAATCCACCAGGTTATCGTCAACCTCTGTACAAACGCCTACCAGGCAATGGAAGGGAACAACGGAAAACTTCGACTGCACCTGCGGGAGGAAGAGCCTTCACGGTCTATGCTGGAAAAATATCCGGAGCTTAAACCACGACCATATGCCGTTCTTGAAGTACAGGATACTGGTCCAGGAATGAGCCAGGAAACAATGGAGAGGATATTCGAACCGTTTTTCTCTACCAAACCGGTCAATAAAGGAACAGGCCTCGGACTCTCTGTTGTGCATGGTATCATCAAGCAGCACCAGGGAGTGATTTCTGTAGCAAGTAAGCCTGGCAAAGGATCAGTTTTTACCATCTACCTGCCTGTTAGCCTCGTGGAGACACATGAGGAAACTGAACAGGCCAATCAGCCCGATACAACAACAGTGCATGCGTCGCTGCTCATTGTAGATGATGAACAGGCAACGGTAAAAATGATGAAAACCATGCTGGAAAACAGAGGTTTTACAGTGTATGCTACAACATCACCCACTGAAGCTCTCGAGTTGGTAAGGCAGAGTGGCGAGATGATAGACCTGGTCATTACCGACCTGACCATGCCGGAAATGACCGGCATCACGCTTGCATCACAGCTCCACAAGGCAAACCCGTCACTACCGGTGGTACTGATCACGGGACACGGTAACGATGAAGCTCTTATGCAAAGCCTTGACTACAAGGAAATTGCAAGAATTCTGAGAAAACCCGTAAGTTTCGCTATACTAGTCCAGGAAATTCAGCAACTTCTTGAACCAAAACCCCCAAGCTCATGAAAATCCTTGTTATAGATGACGATGATGCGGTACGCAAGTTTATAACCGAAATCCTCAAGCAGGACGGTTACTCGGTCTCAGGCGCCGAAAACGGCAAGGCTGCACTCCAGATACTGGCACAACAACCGGATATCATGTTTGTCATCACCGACATCATCATGCCGGAACAGGAGGGCATTGAAACCATACGGGAAATCAAGGCCAGTTACCCGCGAATCAAGATTATCGCCATATCCGGAGGTGGTAAGATAAGTCCGGAAAACTACTTGCAGCTGGCCCATGCAATGGGAGCCAATACCACCCTGAGCAAGCCGTTTTCCAGGAAGGAACTGCTCGATGCATTGCTGCATATCTGATACAGGCAAGAGTGCCGCGGATGCTATGGCTGGACATATAAAGGAGAACGCCACCTTATAATGTGATATAAGGTGGCGTTCCAGTGGACAGCTCCCCAACCATCCACTTATTTCTCACGGGCGTGAGAAATCTCTTATAATTCTCTCTTCATTTTAGCTAAAAGCCGGGAAAAATACAACCCCGCAGAGCACAATTATATTTTTACCTCTCAATGAAGGGACTTTTTCATGAATCTGAACCCTGCGAGAGCTTCTTGCCCAACAGGACGACATACTCCCTGGTATCCGCATAGCCAAAGTTATTGGCGTAAAAACACCATTCAACCTTAACATAACGACCGTCAGCCATCCTGAAACGATTCACAAGATCAGATGCTGCACTGCTTCCGGACCTGCTTGCCACAAAAGCATCCTCAACCACCGGCTTTTCATCCGGATGGATCAGGTCGGAAAACGATACTCCACGCAGCGCCCCCTTTTCATACTCGAGAAAGGCCTCGAAGGCAGCAGTAAACTCGTCGAGCACGAGGTCCTTGCCAAGCACGCAATACGCTTCGAACGGCGTACCGAGGGTATCGTCCATCTGTTGACAGAGCAGGCGCATACGCCTCATGATCTGCTCCATTTCAACCTTGTAGCTGGAAGTCATCAGGCGGGTACCCAGCCCACAGACGGTTTTATTTTTCTTGCCATGCAGTATCCAGTCGATATCTGCACCATCTTTCTCGAGCTTTTCAAGCATTTTTTTCCCTGGAACACTCTGCCCCTTGAGATAAGGGGTCATCTGTGCCGGATACTTGATACCTGAAGAGCGGCAAAACGCACTTACCGACCCGTGTTTCTTCAGGATATACTCGCGAAGTCTGTAATTGAAATCCTTGTATATCTGCATCGTCAATTACTTTTATATGTTGGGGGCAGGCAAAGCAACTATTACTTCACCTGGTTCAAAGTATAATAAATTATATATATTTCTCACAAAAAAATCCATACCAGCGCCATCCGGTCCGCCCCGGAATCACTGAACTGACAAGCCCTGCTGGTATGATCTTCAAGAAAAAGCGTTATATTTAATCCTTATATATCCGAAGGTTTCAACACTACCAGAAAGGAGGCTGCTCGTGAGCTGGGGAATGGAAGACCCGAAAAAAAGGAAAGACATCCTCGAACTTATGGAGTTATCCACTCAGAAAATGATGGAAAACCCCAACCATGTCAATGAGGTAAAGAAAAGTTCGGACGGCTGCTGGATGATGCAGATATATGGCCTGCAGCGGTGCGATATCTGTGACCTGGATGTCAACTGCCCTGTAAAAATGGAAAAACTGTGGCAGGAATATTGCGAAGAACACAACATCATCGTAGAAAAAAACAGTGACGAGTGACGCGTAAGGCGTAACGAGTGCCTTGTCAGGGCACAACGGGAGAGCGCCCCGGCCTCCCGGAAGCAGGCCATAATCAACGATAAGCAAAGATCATGCCAGTAAGTCATACAGGCACTTACTGCTTGCTTGATGCTTTTTTTAGACCTATATTTATAACTTTGCGGAAGCTTTTTGGCGCTTGTAGAGGCCAGGAAGAATTCCACCCTCCATCCCGGACTAACCACAGCGTTACATCCAATACCGTTCAACATGAAGCAATTCATTGAATGGGAGGGCTTTTTCTCGTTTTTTAACACGCAACAACATCTTAAACACAAGAGATATGGTAACATCAAAAACCAGCGTGTCGGTCCTTTTTGCCGGCGACTCTGGCGACGGCATGCAGCTGACTGGTACCCAGTTCGCCAATACAGTCGCTGTCTATGGAAGTGACCTCAATACATTCCCGAACTTCCCTTCTGAAATCCGGGCCCCGGCCGGCACCATTTCCGGTGTATCAGGCTTCCAGCTCCAGTTCGGTAGTGAGTCGGTCTATACGCCAGGGGCGAAATTCGACGTCATGATTGCTATGAACGCTGCGGCACTCAAGGCGAACCTCAAGAACCTGCACCACGGTGGCATCATCATTGCCAACACTGACGGTTTCGACGCCAAGAACCTGAACCTGTCGGGCTATGGCGAAGGAAACAGTCCACTCGAAGACGGCTCGCTCAGCGATTACACCGTATTCGAGGTTCCGGTTATCTCCCTTGTCCGCAAGGCACTTGCTGATACCGGCCTGTCGACGAAAAATATCGACAGGTGTAAGAACATGTTCGTGCTGGGTATACTCTACTGGCTCTACAGCCTTCCGATTGAAACCACGATCGAAACCCTCAAAAGCAAGTTCAAGAACAAGCAGGATGTTGCTGACGCAAACATCAAGGCTGTACAGGCCGGGTACAATTTCGGTGATGAAACCGAAATGTTCTCTCAGCACGGCCGTTATGAAGTTGGTCCTGCTGAAAAGAAACCAGGTGTCTACCGCAGGGTTACCGGTAACGAGGCTTCGGCTATCGGCCTGACGGCTGCTGCGAAAAAAGCAGGTCTTGAGCTTTTCCTTGGCTCCTACCCAATCACTCCGGCTTCTGAGATCCTGCAGACGCTTTCAGGCCTGAAGAAATGGGGTGTCAAAACCTTCCAGGCTGAAGACGAGCTGGCTGGTGTCCTTACCAGCATAGGCGCTTCCTATGGCGGTGCCCTTGCTGCTACCAACACCTCGGGTCCAGGCCTTGCCCTCAAGGCAGAAGCACTCGGCCTGGCGATGATCCTCGAGATCCCGCTTGTTGTCGTCAACGTCCAGAGGGGTGGCCCCTCTACCGGTCTGCCGACCAAGCCTGAGCAGTCCGACCTGTTCATCTCCATGTTCGGCCGTCACGGTGACTCGCCGGTCCCGGTCATTGCCGCAACATCACCGGTAGACTGCTTCTATGCAGCCTACGAGGCCGCCAAGATCGCCGTTGAATACATGACACCGGTCATCTGCCTCACTGACGGCTACCTTGCGCTGAGTTCCGAGCCAATGCTTGTTCCTTCACCTGAAGAGCTGGCTTCGATCACTCCGAAGTTTGCCAAGGAACGCAAGCAGGATGATCCACCCTACCTGCCCTACAAACGTGACGAGCGTAACGTCCGTGACTGGGCAATCCCAGGCACTCCAGGTCTTGAACACCGTATCGGTGGACTTGAAAAACAGCATGAAACCGGCCATGTGTCCCATGATCCGCTGAACCACGAGCTCATGACAAAGCTTCGCTGCGAGAAAGTCGAACGTGTTGCCGACATCATACCAGACCTCGCTATCGACAATGGTCCTGAAAAAGGCGACCTCCTTGTTCTTGGCTGGGGTTCAACCTACGGAGCGATCAAGATCGCTGTGGAAGAGGCTATCAAAGGTGGCTGCAATGTTGCTCATGCTCATCTGCGCCACATCCATCCGTTCCCGAAAAACCTCGGAGAAGTCCTGGGCAACTATAAAAAAGTGCTCATGCCTGAAAACAACAGCGGCCAGCTGATCCACCTGATCCGCGACAAGTTCCAGATCGAACCTATCGGGTTCAGCAAGGTACAGGGTCTGCCGTTCAACGAGATGGAAATCGAAGCAAAAATCACTGATATCCTAAAGGAGCTCTAATCATGACCGATACACTTTCAAAATTGACTGCAAAGGACTTTACGTCTGACCAGACCCCGAAGTGGTGTCCGGGCTGTGGTGACCATGCGGTTCTGCAGCAGCTGAAAAGCGCCATGGCTGAACTGGGACTGAAAACCGAAGAGGTTGTCGTCGTTTCAGGTATCGGCTGCTCTTCACGTCTTCCTTACTATATCTCGACCTATGGCGTGCATGGTATCCACGGCAGGGCGCTTCCAGTAGCATCCGGCCTGAAAACCGCACGTCCAGAGCTCAGCGTCTGGGTAGGTACCGGTGACGGTGATGCACTCTCTATCGGTGGTAACCATTATATCCATGCCGTCAGGAGGAACCTTGATCTGAACGTCATCCTCTTCAACAACGAGATCTACGGCCTGACCAAAGGTCAGTACTCACCAACCTCAAAGGTTGGCCTAAAGACGGTAACATCCCCGAACGGCGTCATCGACTACCCGATGAACACCATTGCGCTGACTCTCGGTTCTGGCGGTACGTTTGTAGCAAGGGTGATGGATCGTGACGGTAAATTCATGCGCGATGTCTTCAAACGTGCAGCTGAGCACAAAGGAACTTCGGTTGTCGAGATCTACCAGAACTGCCCTATTTACAACGATGGAGCGTTCGACGTGTTCACCGACCGTGAGCGCAAGCCGGATACCACCATCTACCTCGAACAGGATAAACCGCTCATCTTCGGAGCAAACAAAGACAAGGGTATCAAGCTTGATGGCTTCACCCCGATCGTGGTTGACCTGAACGATCCTTCGGTCTCCAAAGACGACCTGTGGATTCACGATGAAAAGGATATGGTCAAGGCAAATATCCTGGCAAGGTTCTACGACGATCCTGATGCTTCGGAGGACTTCCTTCCAAGGCCGTTCGGTATCTTCTACGTGGAAGACCGCTTCGTCTACGAAGAAGCCCTCGATAAGCAGATCGAGGCTGCACAGGCAAAAGGTGAGGGCACGCTCGAAGAGCTCCTCGCTGGCAACAGCACCTGGACTATCAAGTAAGCAAGGTAAGCAAAGAAGGCCGGTCTCACGACCGGCCTTTTTCTTTTTACCCCGCTTTTTTATTCTTCGATCCAGGAGCCCATGGAGGCGAATTTTTCTACCCGGGACAGGGAGAGTTCTTCACCTGTGCGGGTCATGAGCTGCTGGAGCTCTTCGATGAGGAGAGTTTTAAGGGTTGAGGCTGTCTGCTCGGGATCATGGTGAGCACCGCCTACCGGCTCAGGAACGATCCGGTCGATTATTCCCTGGTCGATAAGGTCTTCTGCTGTGAGCCGGAGTGCTTCGGCTGCTTGCTCTTTGTATTTCCAGCTTCTCCAGAGGATGGAGGAGCAGCTTTCGGGCGAGATAACTGAATACCATGCGTTTTCCAGCATGAGGATCCTGTCACCCACGCCTATACCTATAGCGCCTCCGCTGGCGCCTTCACCTATGATAACACAGATAACAGGAACCTTGAGAGCAGCCATTTCCATGAGGTTTTTGGCAATTGCCTCTGCCTGGCCGCGTTCTTCGGCTTCTATACCGGGAAACGCACCTGGTGTATCTATAAGGGTGATGACCGGCTTGTTGAATTTTTCGGCCAGTTTCATGAGCCTGAGTGCCTTACGGTAGCCTTCCGGCTGCGCCATACCGAAGTTCCTGTAGAGGTTCGACTTGGTATCTCGTCCCTTCTGGTGACCAATAACCATAACAGACTCGGAAAAACCGGCATCCTTGTCTTCAATCCTGGCAAAGCCACCTATAATGGCCTTGTCATCATGGTAGTGACGATCGCCCGAGAGTTCGATAAAATCCTGGCATATCATGTAGATGTAATCCAGGGTGTAGGGGCGTTCCGGGTGGCGGGCCAGCTGGACTTTCTGCCACCGGGTAAGGTTTTTGTAAATGCCTGCTTTCAACGTATCCACTTTCGACTCCAAAGCTTCGATTTCCCGGCTCAATGCTTCTGTTTCAGACTTGTTGTCGTCCCTGGCTGTTTTTTTCAGGCATACCCTCATTTCGTCAAGCTTTTCTTCGAGCTCAACAAGCGGCTTTTCAAAATCAAGTACTACTTTCGTGGCCATACTATCTATTCATGGATGAAAAAAAAGTCCACCCGGCTCGAGCAGGATGGACTTGAGAACATAGCAAATCAAGATTCTTCCCTGTAGCTGTCAACCGCCAACTTCATCTTTCAGGCCTTTACCCGGTTTGAACTTGACGACTTTCCTTGCAGCAATGGTAATGGTTTCTCCTGTCTGCGGGTTACGCCCCTGGCGAGCAGCTCTCTCTCCGGTAGAGAATGTACCGAAACCAACAAGGGTCACGTCTTCACCAGCTTTAAGGCTTGAGGAGACAACCTTGACAAAGGCATTGACTGCCCTTTCAGCATCTGCTTTAGTAAGGCCGGCTTCAGAAGCCACTTTTTCTACCAATTCAGCTTTTGACATAAGTCTCTCTTTTAGGTTGTGGAGGTGTGATACTGCTGGATATAATGAGTTAAGAACACTAGGCTCAATTTAACCAGTACTTTAGAAAGATGCAATTAGTTTTACGCAAACACACTGCACTAAAGCGGACCCGGGATTCAGAGTACCCGGACCAATGGACGATTGTTAATCATGGCTCGCTATATTATATTAGGTTTTCGAATCATCAGTATCACAACAGTTCATTTATGACCTCAATCAGTAACGTCTCCAGGGGATCGATCATCCGGTTCAGGGGAGAACCTCACAGCATAGAGAGCCTGATCCACAGGACACCGGGAAACCTTCGCGCTTTTTACCAGGCCAGCATGAAAAACCTGACGACTGGCAAGAACGTGGAGTACCGCTTCAGCGCTACCGAATCGGTGGACCTCATAGTGACCGAACGCAAACAATACCAGTACCTTTACCGTGACGGGGATGACTTTGTGATGATGGATACCGAGACGTTTGACCAGATCAACGTCCCGACATCGACCATCGGTGAACCGGCAAGGTTCCTCAAGGAAGGATTCATGGTAGATATCGTTTTTTCGGACGATGGAAGTATCCTTGAATCGGAACTCCCGACGTTCGTGGAACTCGAGGTTACCGAAACAAGCCCGGCAACGAAAGATGACAGGGCGACCAGCGGGACCAAGCCTGCGATCCTGGAAACTGGCACAGAAGTGAACGTGCCGATGTTCATCCAGACTGAAAGTATCATTCGTGTTGATACCCGCAGCGGTGAATACATGGAGCGCGTTAAAAAGTAATCCCCAAATATTTAAAAACAGACATCATGAACCTCAAGGAAATCCAGCAGCTCATCGATATCATCAATAAATCTGATCTCGATGAAGCAACTATTGAGGAAGGTGATTTCAAAATCACCCTGAAACGCTCTTCTTCGCTGCCCCCGGCTGCACCGGTACAACCGGTCCAGGTCCAGGCACCAGTACCGGTTGCGACACCGGCGCCTGCCCCCCAGCCAGCAGAAAAGCCTTCAGCTGCCCAGGAAGGACTGGTTGAAATCAAGTCCCCGATCGTAGGAACGTTCTACAGCGCTCCTTCACCTGAGTCCGCACCGTTCGTAAAACTTAACGATTCCATTCAGCAGGGCACAGTGCTCTGTATTGTTGAGGCTATGAAGCTGATGAACGAGATCGAGGCGGAAGTATCGGGGACAATCGTCGAGATCCTCGTTGAAAACGGCCAACCGGTTGAATATGACCAGCCATTGTTCCTCGTGAAGCCTTAATTGCCAACCTATCGTAATGTCATTCACAAAAATACTTATTGCCAACCGCGGCGAGATTGCCCTGCGTATCATGCAGACCTGCCGCGAGCTTGGTATAGCGACTGTCGCAGTCTATTCGACTGCAGACAAGAATTCCCTGCATGTAAAATATGCCGATGAGGCTGTATGTATTGGTCCAGCGACCGGTAAGGAGAGCTATCTCAATGTCTCTCGCATTATTGCTGCAGCTGAAATCACCAATGCAGATGCAATCCACCCCGGGTATGGCTTCCTGGCTGAAAATGCCGATTTTGCAGAGGTCTGTGCGTCAACCGGGCTGAAATTCATTGGCCCTACGGCTGAAATGATCCGCAAGATGGGCGACAAGAACAGTGCGAAAGAGACCATGATCGCAGCTGGTGTGCCTGTTATTCCGGGTAGCGATGGCCTGATCAGGGATGCTGCCCATGCTTACGCTTCGGCTGAAAAAATCGGTTACCCGGTCATCCTTAAACCTACCGCTGGCGGTGGGGGCAAGGGTATGCGCGTGGTCAACGAACCGGATATGCTTGAAAAAGCTCTGGTAGCATCACAAACTGAGGCCCAGCAGGCGTTCGGTAACAACGGGGTGTACATGGAGAAGTTCGTTCAGAGCCCCAGGCATGTTGAAATTCAGATCCTCTCGGACCAGCATGGAACAACCCTGCACCTGGGTGAGCGTGACTGCACCATACAGCGTAGGCACCAGAAGCTTATCGAGGAGACCCCCTCGCCAGTCGTTGATGAAGCGCTCCGAAACAAAATGGGTACGGCTGCAGTAGCTGCTGCAAGTGCTATCAACTATGAAGGGGCCGGCACGATTGAATTCCTGCTGGATACGGATAACAGCTTCTATTTCATGGAGATGAACACCAGGATACAGGTTGAGCATCCGGTAACGGAAGAGCGTTACGATGTTGACCTGATCAAGGAGCAGATCCTGATTGCTGCCGGTGAGTCAATTGCTGACCGCAACTACACGCCGAAAGGGTATTCAATCGAGTGCCGCATTAATGCAGAGGATCCTGAAAACGCTTTCAGACCAAGCCCTGGCGAGCTTCAGGTGTTCCATACTCCCGGCGGACATGGCATACGCGTTGACAGCCATGGTTATGCGAGTTACAGGGTTCCGCCCCACTATGACTCCATGATTGCCAAGCTCATTGTTACCGCCCACTCGAGGGAGGAAGCAATCAACCGGATGCTGAGGGCGCTTGACGAGTTCATTGTTGTTGGCATTAAAACCACGATACCGTTCCACAAGAGACTACTGCAGAGCCCTGAATTCAGGAGCGGTAAGTACGATACCCATTTCCTGGAGACGTTTCCCTACACGCGTGACAAGTAAGAACTGACGCGTAAAAAAGACACAAAAAAAGGCTGCCGTGAGTAATCAGGGCAGCCTTTTTCTGGTTAGATGCGGGGGAAGAGGAAGAGCACTAGTGCTCTTCCTCTTCTGCTTCACCTGCGGGCATCGCGTCTGCCTCTGGCAGGTCGGGCTGGAGCGAGTCGGACTTGACTAGATCCATCTTCCGGTACCGTTTGAGGCCTGTACCGGCAGGTATGAGCTTACCGACAATGACATTTTCCTTGAGACCAAGGAGGCCGTCGGACTTGCCTGCAACAGCGGCATCGGTCAGTACCTTGGTAGTCTCCTGGAAAGAGGCTGCCGAGATAACACTCTCTGTCTGCAGTGCAGCGCTGGTGATACCAAGGAGCACAGGGTGCGATGTTGCCTGCAGCGCAGGCTCTACCACGACAAGGCTCTTTGCATTTTTCCGCAGTTCGCGGTTGAGCTTGGTGATGTCACGAGCTTTGTAGAGCTGGCCTTCCTGGATCCTTGCTGGGGCATCGCCTGTTTCAAGTACCCGTACCTTCTCGGCAATAGCATCGTTTGCCTCGATAAAGACGCTCCTGTCAATCAGGTCGCCCGGGAGCAGTTCAGTGTCGCCCGGCTCTTCAACCCGGACTTTCTGCAGCATCTGGCGAACGATAACTTCAAGGTGCTTATCACTGATCTCTACACCTGCATTGATCTGGTAGACCTTCTGGATCTCATTGACCAGGTACTGCTGCACAGCGTTGGGACCCTGGATCCTGAGAATATCCTGGGGTGATACTGCACCGTCTGTCAGCGGCTCACCAGCCTTGATTTCATCGCCTTCGTTGGCAAGAACATGCTTACCGACCTGTACGTAGTAGCTCTTTTCCTCACCGAACTCGTTCTTGACCTTGATCTCCTTGCTGCTGCGACGCTGTGACCCGAAGCCGACGTAACCATCGATTTCGGAGACGATTGCCGGATCCGAAGGAATACGGGCTTCGAACAGCTCGGTAACCTTTGGAAGACCGGCGGTAATGTCACCACCTACGCGATCGAGGTTACGAGGTACCTTGGCGAGAATATCACCGACCTTGACTCTCTGGCCGTCTTCGACAAAGAGGTTAGACTTGATCGGGACCGGGTAGGTCTTGATAATCTCACCCTCGTTGCTGATAAGCAGGATCCTTGGCTCCCTGGTTTCAGACGCACGGAGCTTGGAACGCCAGTTGATAATGACATGCTGGACATAACCGGTCTGGGGGTCAACCTCTTCTTTGTAGGTGACACCTTTTTCGATATCGGCGAATTTGACGGAACCTTCCTGCTCGGCAATGATCTGCGTGCTGTTGGGTTCGCTGCTGAAGAGAACGCTGTCTTTTTTGACCAGGTCGCCTTCTGCACATGCAAGATGGGCACCATGCGGTACTTCATGTCGCTTGAGAACCTTGCCGGTATCTGGATCAAGAATGTTGATCCGGCCGTTTTTATGGATAACCAGTACCCTGGTTTCAGGCATTCCGTCTTCGTTGACGATTTCCTGGTCTACTGTCCGCAGGCCTTCAAACTCGACCTGGCCTTCGTAGACTGCCTTGGTTTCCGTTTCGGCAATACCACCCTGTGCGGTACCACCCTGGTGGAAGGTTCGCAGCGTCAGCTGGGTACCCGGTTCACCGATTGACTGGGCGGCGATAACACCTACCGCTTCACCGATCTCGACCAGCTTGTGGACAGCAAGGTTGGTGCCATAACACTTGGAACAGATTCCCTGTTTAGACTCGCAGGTAAGTACCGAGCGGATATCGGCTTCGAGCACGCCAATGTTCTGCTGGATAGCATCGGCGATCTCGTCTGTAATGACCCCACCTACAGGGACAACGATCTCATCCTTGAGAGTATCCCATATATCCCTTGCGGCGATTCTGCCGCGAATCTTGTCGCTGAACTTGATCTGGCCACCGGTCTCCTCTTCGATGCTGCGCTCGACATGCAGACCGCGGGTTGTACCGCAGTCATCCATGGTGACAATAACATCCTGTGCCACGTCGTGCAGCCTCCTGGTGAGGTAACCTGCGTCAGCAGTCTTAAGCGAGGTATCGGAAAGACCTTTACGTGCACCGTGTGTTGAAACGAAGTACTCGAGCACGGTAAGCCCCTCTTTGAGGTTGGAGATAATCGGGTTCTCGATAATCTCACCTGGCTGACCCGACATCGACTTCTGCGGACGCGCGATCAGGCCTCGCATACCTGTAAGCTGGCGAACCTGCTCACGGGAGCCTCGGGCACCTGAATCAAGCATCATGAAGAGCGGGTTGAATCCTGCCCTGTCTTTACGAAGCTTCTGGTACGACTCCTCTGCAACGAGGTTGGTCACCTTCTGCCATACGTCGACGATCTGGTTGTAACGCTCGTTCTCGGTAAGGGTACCACGGTTGTACTCCTTGATAATCTTGGTGCTTTCCTTGGTAGCTTTCTTGATAAGCGGACCCTTGGCTTCCGGGATGATGGCATCCGAAAGGCCGATAGAGAGGCCGCCTTTCATAGCGTAATGGTAACCGACTTCCTTGATATTATCGAGGAATTCAGCGGTCTGTACGTTCCCTAATTCAGAGCTCAGCTTTGAGATAAGTTCCTTGGCACCTTTCTTGTCGATAACCTTGTTGACGAACCCTATTTTTTCAGGTACGTACTGGTTGAAGATGACTCGACCGACAGTGGTGACAAGCATCCTGTGGTTCTCGATCTGCGTCTTGAGCCACTCTTTTTTCTCCTTCTCTTCTTCAGGAATTATTTCAAGCATCCTGACGGGGTCGAACTTCTGCTCCACCTTGCCGTCAAAACGGATAAAGACAAGGGAGTGAAGATTGATATGGCCCTCGTTGAAGGCGATCATGACCTCTTCCTTGCTGTAGAATATGTGTCCCTGGCCCTTTTCGCCGATCCTCGACTTGGTAAGGTAGTACATACCGAGTACCATGTCCTGCGACGGTACGGTAACCGGCTTACCTGACTGCGGAAGGATCAGGTTGTGCGAAGAGAGCATGAGGAGTGATGCCTCGAGCTGTGCTTCCTGTGAGAGCGGTACGTGGACAGCCATCTGGTCACCGTCGAAGTCAGCGTTGAACGCTGTACAGACGAGCGGGTGAATCTGGATAGCCTTGCCCTCTACCAGGGTTGGCTGGAACGCCTGGATACCAAGGCGGTGCAGCGTAGGCGCACGGTTAAGGAGCACAGGACGGCCGTCGATGACTTTTTCAAGCACATCCCATACGACCGGATCTTTCTTGTCGATGAGCTTCTTGGCGGATTTCACCGATTTTGCGATACCGCGCTCAACCAGTCTCCTGATGACGAACGGCTGGAAAAGCTCGATTGCCATGCTTTTCGGCAGGCCGCACTCGTGAAGCTTGAGCTCCGGACCGACAACGATAACCGAACGGCCGGAATAGTCAACCCTCTTACCGAGGAGGTTCTGGCGGAAACGGCCCTGCTTGCCCTTGAGCGCATCTGAAAGCGACTTGAGAGGCCTGTTCGATTCACCGGTCTTGACGGCATTGGCCTTACGGGAATTGTCGAACAGGGCGTCGACAGCTTCCTGCAGCATGCGCTTTTCATTGCGGAGAATAACCTCTGGAGCCCTGATATCAATAAGCTTCTTGAGGCGGTTGTTACGGATAATGACCCTGCGGTACAGATCATTGAGGTCGGATGTAGCGAACCTTCCACCTTCGAGCGGAACCAGTGGACGAAGCTCCGGTGGAATAACCGGTACTACTTCCATGACCATGTATTCCGGCTTGTTACCCTCGAATACGTATGGTTCGGGCGCTTCATCCTCGGGAAAAAGACCACCCGGTTTCTTGCGGACTTTTTTCTGGGGCTCATAGCTCTTGCGGAATGCTTCGACTACCTTGAGGCGCTTGAGCGCGTCTGCCCTTTTCTGTTCAGAACCGCTTTCGCGGAGTACGGTGCGAAGATCACCGGCTATGCTATCGAGATCCAGACCCTTGAGCAGGGTGTGAATGGCTTCGCCACCCATTTTGGCGACAAATTTTGCCGGGTTGTCATCTTCAAGGTCCTGGTTGTCTTCGTACTCGGTGATGATCTGGAAGTACTGTTCCTCTGTCAGGCGGTCAAGCTTCTTGATCCCCTGTTTTTCACCGGGTTCACCGGGATTGATGACAACATACACTTCATAGTAGATAATACGCTCGAGTTCCTTAGTGGAAAGATCAAGCAATGCACCGATCTTGCTCGGCACTGAACGGAAGAACCATGTATGCACGACGGGAACAGCAAGGGAGATATGCCCCATGCGCTCACGACGGACGCTTTTCATGGTGACTTCCACGCCGCAGCGGTCACAGATGATACCCTTGTAGCGTACCCTTTTGTATTTGCCGCAGTAACATTCCCAGTCCTTGGTTGGACCGAAAATCTTTTCACACATGAGGCCGTCACGTTCCGGCTTGAATGTGCGATAGTTTATGGTTTCAGGCTTCAGTACCTCGCCACGGGAGTGAGCGAGGATACTTTCTGGTGAAGCGATGCTGAATTTTATCCTTGAAAAATCACCTTTGATCGGCGATGATCCCTGTGAAAAAATCATAGTAATGTCCTGTTATAAACGACCTGTTTGAAATCCTTGCAGATGCCTGTCAAAACCTCTACAACTAAGGCACCTTGTCATCTATACGAATCTCGAGGCCAAGGCCCTGAAGCTCTCTGACCAGCACGTTGAACGATTCAGGCGTCCCTGGTTCGGGCAGGTTCTGCCCCTTGACGATAGCTTCATAGGTTTTGTTTCGTCCGACTACATCATCGGACTTGACCGTCAGCATTTCGCGGAGAATGTTGGATGCGCCATATGCTTCGAGCGCCCATACCTCCATCTCACCAAACCTCTGGCCACCAAACTGGGCTTTACCACCAAGTGGCTGCTGGGTAATGAGTGAGTACGGTCCGGTCGAACGGGCGTGGATCTTGTCATCGACAAGATGGCCGAGCTTGAGCATGTAGATATAGCCTACCGTGACTTCATCATCAAACGCTTCACCACTCCGGCCATCGTACAACCTGACTTTTCCATGTGAAGGAAGCCCGGCTTTTTCAAGCTGCTCCTGTACCTCCTGGTAGGTCGCACCATCGAAGATCGGGGTCTTGAAGTTGACGCCGAGGGCTTTACCTGCCCAGCCAAGCGATGTTTCGTACAGCTGGCCAATATTCATACGGCTAGGCACACCGAGCGGGTTGAGGACGATATCCACAGGGGTACCATCTGCCATGAACGGCATATCCTCAATAGGAAGGATCTTACCAACCACACCCTTGTTACCGTGGCGTCCAGCCATCTTGTCACCAACCTGGATCTTGCGTTTCTGCGCAATGTAGACCTTGGCGAGCTCTTCAATGCCCGGAGGAAGCTCATCACCGACGTTGAGCTTGTATTTCTCATTCTCTGCTTCGTCAGCGAGATCCTTGAGCATGAGCCTGTATTCCTTGATGAGGCTCTTGACCTTGTCATCTGTCGCCTGGTCTTCTACGAATCCGTTGGAAACGTTGAGGGTTTCAAGAAAACCGATACCGCTGAATTTAGCGATCAGGGTCTTGTCGAAAGGTGTTCCGGCAGCTATGATCTCCTTACCCCTTTCGTTCTGTACGCCTTTCGATACCTGGCCCTCGAGCAGCGAGGTGATCCATTTTTCGAAACGTTTGCGCAGCTCTATCTCACGACGTTCGATCTGGCGGTCGATAAGTTCGCTGCGTTCCTTGACGTCCATACCGACCTTTTTCTTGCGGCTGAAGAGCTTTGTCTTGATAACAATGCCTTTCATGCCGGCCGGAACGTGCATCGAGGCGTCTTTCACGTCGCTCGACTTGTCGCCGAAGATTGCACGCAGAAGCTTTTCTTCCGGAGTCGGATCGCTTTCACCCTTCGGGGTGATCTTGCCGACAAGGATGTCGCGCTCCTTGACTTCAGCGCCGATCCTGATTATACCATTTTCATCAAGGTTGCGGAGCGCATCCTCGCTGACATTATAAATATCACGGGTGAACTGTTCTTCACCACGTTTCGTATCGCGTACGTTAGCCTCGAATTCATGGATATGTATCGAGGTAAAGACGTCATCATATACCAGGCGTTCGCTAAGGATGATAGCATCTTCAAAGTTGTACCCTCTCCATGGCATGAATGCGACGAGTACGTTCTTGCCAAGGGCGAGTTCACCGAATTCGGTTGAAGCACCATCAGCGAGAACATCACCCTCTTCAAGCTGCTGACCTGCATAGACAACCGGTTTCTGGGTGATGCAGGTGTCCTGGTTCGACCTTTTGAACTTGATCATTGTATAGGTCTTGACACCTTCATCCGGATCGAGCATCGGCATCTGCTTCTTTCCACCTTCCAGGTCGTAACGAACCCTGATGCTGTCTGCCGTCACCGACTCGACAACACCGGGACCCTCGGCTACAATCACCGAGCGGGAATCGCGGGCAACCATGCCCTCCATGCCGGTACCGACAACCGGTGCTTCGGATACGAGCAGCGGAACTGCCTGGCGCTGCATGTTTGCGCCCATAAGCGCACGGTTACCGTCATCGTGCTCGAGGAAGGGAATCAGGGCTGCTGCAGCACTGACAATCTGTACAGGAGAGACGTCCATGTAGTCCACCTCTTCTGCCGTAACAACCGGATAGTCACCCTTTGTTCTGGCCTGTACTGTTTCTGAAGCGATTTTCCTGTTCTCGTCCAGCGGTATGTTGACCGGAACGGTAATCTTGTTTTCCTCATCTTCTGCCGAGAGCATGAGTACCTCATCGGTCACGACACCATCCCTGACTATCCTGTACGGTGTCTGGATAAAGCCCTTGTCGTTGATTTCAGCATACACCGAAAGCGACGAGATAAGACCGATGTTTGGACCTTCAGGGGTCTCGATCGGGCAGAGACGGCCATAATGGGTATAGTGAACGTCACGAACCTCAAACCCTGCTCGCTCGCGGGTAAGACCACCTGGACCGAGGGCAGATACCCTGCGCTTGTTAGTCATTTCTGCCAGCGGGTTAGTCTGGTCCATGAACTGTGAGAGCTGGCTGGTGGCGAAGAAACTTGACACCACGCTCGACACGGTGCGCGCATTGATAAGATCTGCCGGAGCAATCTTGTCTGAATCGCGGGAGTTGAGTTTTTCACGAACATTCTTGCCCATCCTTGCAAGCCCGATAACAAACTGGGCAGCAAGCTGCTCACCAACGGTACGTACACGCCTGTTGGCAAGATGGTCTACATCATCCACCTCGGCCTGGCCGTTGACAAGCTTGATAAGGTTGTAGATAACGGCAATAATATCGTAATGAGTCAGCACCATCACCTCTTCGCCTATGGCCTCTTCAGAATAGGACTGGATGGTCTGGAGGATCTTGTCGTAGATCGTATCCGACAGCTCCTTGAGCTCTGGTGAGCCGTCAAGGTAGGTACGAAATTCTTCGTGCTCCCTTGCGAGCTTCTTGTTAATGCGGTAACGGCCTACATCGCCAAGATCGTATTTCTTCTGGTTGAAGAAGGTACGTTCGAGGAAGCTTCTGGCTGCATCAATATCGGGAGCTTCATTAGCGCGCAGTTCCTCGTAGACGATCTCCAGGGCTTCTTCTTCAGTAGCCGAGCTGTCATTGAGGATGGTATTGGTGATAATTGACTTGTCGAGGCTCTTTTCATCGGGAGCCTTGATAATCTTCACGCTTTTGTACCCTGCAGCGGTTATCTGCTCAAGGATATCTTCAGTGATGGCTGTACGGGCACTGACTACCTCACCGGTCTGCATATCAACGATATCAGATGCGAGGTATTTGCCGATAAGGTACTCTTTCTTGTTTGCCTTGACCGGTACTTCCTCGACCATATCGAACAAGCCAAGGATCTCTTCGTCCCTGGCAAACCCGATGGCGCGCAGCAATGCCGTGACCAGGAAGTTTTTCTTCTGGTCGATATAGACGAAGATCTGGTTATTGATATCAGTCTGGAACTCGATCCACGACCCTCTTGTCGGGACAATCTTGGCCGAGTACATCTTTTTTCCGTTGGGATGAACAGCTTCGCTGAACACGACACCGGGAGAGCGGTGGAGCTGGGCGACAACGACCCTTTCTGCACCGTTGACAATAAACGTTCCACGCTCGGTCATATATGGTATGCGACCGAGATAGACTTCCTGCTGTATAGTTTCTTTCCAGTCAGGCTCGTCAGGTTCGTCCTTGTAGGAAAGCTTGAGTTTTACCTTCAGAGAGACATCGTAGGTCAGTCCCCTTTCAATGCATTCCTCTACGGAATACTTTGGTTTATCGAAGGTATAGGATATATATTCTAAAAGGTAAAGGCCCCTGGTATCCGTAATGGGAAACGCACTGCGAAGCACTTTTTCAAGGCCCTGGTCTTTGCGTTTTTCAAGAGGGACACTATCTTGTATGAAAGTATTAAACGAATCTAGCTGTACTTTTAACAGGTCTGGGGGTTCTACAATACTGGGAATTTTGGAAAAGGCAATACACTTCCTTGGTGTTTTATAAGCCACTTTCACTTGAACCTCACTTTTTCAATTGCAGGAAGTACTACTTCATTGAGATAAAACGCTGGCTATCCCCTGCCTGGGCACCTTGGCGAGCAGAATCAAGCGACAGCGAAACTGCGTAACATCCTTACTTCTAATAGTCGTAATCACGCAAACCTATACAAACGGGCAAAGCTCCGTCCCTTGTCGACACGGAGCTTATAATCTTCAAGATCCCGTAATTTGATCACTTAAGCTCTACTTCAGCGCCTGCGTCCTTAAGCTCTTTAGCGATCTTTTCTGCCTCGTCTTTAGAGACTGCTTCCTTGACAACTTTCGGTGCACCGTCAACCATCTCCTTGGCTTCTTTCAGGCCAAGACCGGTGATTGCGCGTACTGCCTTAATAACGTTGATCTTGTTAGCACCTGCGGCTTTAAGCTCGACGTCGAATTCGGTTTTCTCTTCAGCTGCTGCGCCATCACCAGCAGGAGCTGCTGCAAGACCGCCAGCTACAACTGCAGGAGCTGCGCTCACGCCGAATTTCTCTTCAAGGGCCTTGACGAGCTCGGAAGCTTCGGTAAGGGAAAGTTTACCAATCTCTTCTACAAGTGTCTCAATAGATGCCATTATCGTCCTCTCTTGTTTTGATTAATTAGTGTGCGAATTTTGAGTGCGTAATATTCTGTTTACTGCTTCTGTTTGCCGACCTGGTCTATGACGGAGACAAGATCCCTCATCACTGCATTCATGACCATCGGTACGGAAGCAACGACCTGGTTAACAAGACCGGCAACCTTGCCGATGTTCTCGGTTTTGCTGAGCATCTTGGCAAGCTCAGGAAGCTTGTCTGACTCGAAAACTGAGCCGTCGATCGCAGCCATCTTGAATTTCAGCTGTTCGTTTTTCTTGCTGAACTTCTCGATGATTTTTGCCGGAACAACCGGATCGTCATAACCTATAGCAAGACCAGTGGTATTGACAAGCCCGTCAGCAAGACGATCACCGCCTGCAACGTTTTCAAGGGCCTTTTTTACCAGCGTATTCTTGACAACTTTGTATTCAACACCTGCCTGCCTGAACTCATTCCTCAGCTGTGCCATCTGGCTTACATCGAGGCCCTGGAATTCGGTCAGGTAGATGCCCTGTGCTTTTTCGAGCTTTTCGGCAACGTGTTTAACTACCTGCTCTTTTTTCTCTCGCTTCATCGTTCAAAAACCGTTTATAAGTTAGGCAACAAACTTCTCTTTGCGGACCTTGACGCCAGGCGACATGGTGCTCGATACTGACATGTTCTGCAGGTACTGGCCCTTTGCAGCAGATGGCTTGAGACGAACCACTTCCTTAACGAAGCTTGTGATGTTCTCTACAAGCTGCTCTGCACCGAACGACACTTTTCCGACCGGAGCGTGTACGTTACCTGCCTTGTCGACCCTGAATTCAATTTTACCTGCCTTGACTTCGCTGACCGCCTTGGCGACGTCCATGGTCACTGTACCCGATTTCGGGTTCGGCATCAGGCCGCGCGGACCGAGGATCTTGCCAACCCTGCCAAGCTTACCCATAACATCCGGAGTAGCAATAATGACGTCCACATCGGTCCAGCCGTTCTGGATTTTCTCGATATAATCTTCGAAACCGACATAATCAGCTCCAGCTTCGGTAGCTTCTGCCGCTTTAGCCTCATTGCAAATAACAAGCACGGAGACTGTCTTACCGGTACCATGCGGCAACATAACTGTTCCGCGGACAACCTGGTCGGCATGACGAGGATCTACACCCAGCTTGAGTGCAACATCCACCGAGGCGTCGAACTTTACGGTCGACATTTCCTTGACGAGCTCAACAGCAGCTGCGAGGTCGTATTCCTCAACAGCGTTAATCTTCTGCTGCGCTTCTCTGAATTTTTTTCCTGCCATTTCTATCCTTATTTGTGGTCAGCGGCCTTGCGGCCTCCCACCTGTTTACCTAATAAAAATCCCCTCAGTCCTCTACAACGATACCCATACTTCTTGCGGTACCCATAACCATCTGCATGGCACCCTCTACATCAACTGCGTTGAGGTCAGGCATCTTGAGTTCGGCAATCTTTTTCACCTGATCCCTGGTCACCTTACCAACCTTATTCTTGTTCGGCTCACCTGATCCTTTCTGCAAACCAGCTTCCTTGATAAGGAGCACTGCAGCAGGAGGAGTCTTGGTGATGAAGGTGAAGGACTTGTCAGAATACACGGTGATAACAACCGGGATGATCGTCCCTGCCTGAGCCTGCGTCTTAGCATTGAACTGCTTGCAGAACTCCATGATATTCACACCTTTCTGACCGAGTGCAGGACCTACCGGAGGAGCCGGATTTGCACCGCCTGCGGGGATCTGCAGCTTAATAAACCCAATTACCTTTTTTGCCATACTGATATCACTGTTCAAAAGCCCGGCGGATTACCGGAGCCGTATTTATTGAGAAACTGATTTAACCTGGGAAAAGTCAAGCTCTGTTGGAGTACTCCTGCCGAAGAAATTGATCATAACCTTGACTTTCATTCTCTCGGTGCATACCTCATGAACCACACCGGTCAGTGAACTGAACGGGCCGTCTATGACCTTCACCGAATCACCAACCTGGTACGGCGCTTCGACAACTGCACGCTGTTCGACTGCACTTTCAGGCTCGAGTATCTTTTCAACTTCATCAGGACGAAGCGGGGTAGGTACGTCATCGACCCCGAGGAATCCCATTACGGAGGGAACATCAAGTATTAGATTCTTGGTCTGCTTGTCAAGCACGGCCTCGATAAGGACGTAACCGGGGAATGCGTTCTTGGTGAGACTGCGTTTCTTGCCGTTCTTTACTTCCACAAAACGCTCGTAAGGAACATATACCTGCAGAATCTTATCTACAAGACCCAGGCGCTCGACTTCATTCTCGATACCTTCCTTGACCTTGCGTTCATGGCCTGAATATATCCTGAGCGCATACCAACGGGCGTTGGGATCCGCCTGAGCATCACGCTCTATTACTTTTTCATCCATTTCGGTACCCTCTAACCCTTGTTACAACAATTGACTGATAAAGCCACTGATCACCCAGTCCACAACAAACGTAAACAAGGCCAGAATACCCGACACGGTCAGCACAACCACTGTAAGATCTTTGATCTCCTCCCGACCCGGCCAGGAGACTTTTCTCATCTCGTTAACCACGTCGCGGTAATACCCTGTTACCTTGTCGAGATACTTGCTCATAAAAAACCTGCTGTAATAAATCTCTTCAGACCGGCACGTCAGGAGGGACTCGAACCCCCAACCTGCGGTTTTGGAGACCGCTGCTCTACCAATTAAGCTACTGACGTCTGTATTCGCGCCATTACCATGAGAGCTGATGATCGGACTTGAACCGATGACCTCTTCCTTACCAAGGAAGTGCTCTACCGACTGAGCTACATCAGCAACGAATGAGTGGGTAGAGGAGGATTCGAACCTCCGAAGACATATGTCGACAGATTTACAGTCTGTTGCGTTTGACCGCTTCGCTATCTACCCGTACCTGGTTCAGAGAGAGCTGGTGATGGGACTCGAACCCGCAACCTGCTGATTACAAATCAGCTGCTCTACCAATTGAGCTACACCAGCACCGCTTTCAAAAAACAGGGCAAGTAATATACCCCTTCAAATCTAAAATCCAAAGAAAAAAGACCCCTCTATGAAAAAAAACTGTTCATCTCACTGAGGGGCATTCTTTCAGGCCGGATCTATCCATCGACCGCGGGACTTGACAAGTTCCACGAGCTGCTCCACTGCCTCTTCTTCGGGCAGGTTTGTAGCGACACACTCCTTGCCTACATAGAGGTTGACACGGTTCCGACCTGAGCCGACATAACCGAAATCAGCATCGGCCATCTCACCTGGCCCGTTGACAATACAACCCATGATGCCGATTTTCAGCCCCTTGAGGTGCGACATGCGCGATTTAATCATGCCTGCAGTCTTTTCAAGCTCGAAATAGGTACGACCGCATCCGGGACATGAGATAAACTCTGTTTTCGACATCCGTACCCTTGCGGCCTGGAGAATGGAGAATGCCAGCGCAATCTCGTCCTGGTATCCCAGGTCGGTATCCATGGCTAACAGGTCGCCTATGCCGTCACAGAACAACGCTCCAGCCTGGATAGCACATGTTATCAGGGTATCGAGCCTCTCACGCCCCCTGGACGAGCCCCGTACGATTAGCGGAGCCTCAATCCCGGCTTTCCGGAACTGCTCGGCAACCCTGCGGCATGCAAAGAGTCCATCGGCAGAATCAACCGAGTAAAACACCCTCCTTATGCCGTTCTGCGTCATCCTTGCAGCGATCATTGCGAGAACTTCGCCAGGAACGTTAACCGAAGCCTTGCGGTGTACAAAGCTGAATTCCAGGGCAGCGTTACGATCGTGCAGGCGGTCGAGCCAGGACTTTTCTATTCTTTCTCCCTCAACAATATCGAGCCTGACCTTGGCGACAAGCTCAAGCAGGCCGTGAGCAATCTCTGGGTCCCCTGTTGCTGCACAAACTCTGTCGCGGTCGCTCCCGAGTGACTCGAGTACAGCCTTGAGATGCCCGATACCATCCGCGGTGTCGACCCTGACGGTTACAAGCTCCGAGCGCTCCTCCCTGCCTGGCGCTGCACAGCCAAGCCTTGCCCTGAGCTCACCCAGCAAAAGGGCTTCAGCATTCGGTGTATGCCTGGCCATGGTCTCAACCATCGGGAGCTGCTCCCCTCCTGCCATGCCGGGACCAACCTCTACCACTGTAGACTTGCGCCGGGTGTAACTGAAGGGATCGAATGGCGGCAGGTCGACTGACTGGGCTGAACGTCCCTCTGTGAGCACGGTGTTGACGGCTTTGTGACCACTCTCACCCTTGACCTTGAGACGATCATTGTATTTTTTTACCAGCGCGAACCCTACCGGCACTTCATTGACCGGGTCCTCTGTCAGTGACACCCTGATCGTATCTCCCAGGCCGTCCTCGAGCAGGCCTCCGGTTCCCATGGCAGACTTGATACGTCCGTCATCCCCGTCACCGGCCTCCGTCACACCAAGGTGGAGCGGATAGGCGTGCCTGAGCTCATGATCTGCCCGTGCAACCAGAAGGCGGTATGCCTGGACCATGACTCTGACATTGGAGGATTTCATTGAAAAGAGGATATCGTGGTATCCTTCATCTTCACAGATGCGGGCAAATTCCAGCGCCGCCTCTACCATGCCATCCGGGGTATTGCCGTAACGGCTGACAATCCGGTCTGACAGGGAGCCGTGGTTGGTACCGATCCTCATCGATACCCCGTATTCACGGGCCTTGGCAACAAGGGGGAGGAATTCTGACCTTACAGCCTCGAGCTCCGCCTCGAATTCGCTGTCGGTATACTCATCAGCGGAGAATTTCTTTTTGTTGGCGTAGTTCCCCGGGTTGATGCGTACGTTATCGACATACTCAACAGCCTTCATGGCTGCCTTTGCGGAAAAATGGATATCGGCAACCAGTGGGGTGTCGATCCCGTCGCGACGAAGCGTATCACGGATCTCCCGCAGGCTTTCTGCATCGCGTTCCGTCGGAACGGTAAGGCGTATGATTTCACAGCCCGCCTCGTACAGGCGACGGCACTGCTCTACGGATGCCTTGATATCTGACGTATGGGTAGTGGTCATTGACTCGACACGTATCGGCTGGTAGCCACCGAGACTGATGGCACCGAACCCGACCTCCCTGGTCAGCCTCCTGCGATACGAATACATCGAGATGGGAAAATGCGGCATAACTGCTTAGTAGTAACCTAGTTTTGACGTAAAATGAACAAAGTTTCGCCCGGCTTGCGGAAGTTGTATTTCTCACGGGCCACTTTTTCTACAGCTTCGGGAGTGAGGGCCTGCCGTACCCGCTGGCGATTCAGGGCTATTTCCTGCTCGATGGCTTCATGCCGTTCCAGGAGGAGGCGGTGCTGCACCTCCATCCTGATACGGCTCACGATACCATAATCACCAAACAGCCCCCAGAAAACTGCCATGCCTGCGACGGCAAACATGATCACCTTCCTGGGGTTAGAGCGAAGATAGGAGGCAATGACTGCCATGACATTCCTGCCAGCACCACTGATATCCATAACACTCCCTGGCGCGACTGCGGTCAGACCCTGAATGCGCTGATTCCGGGATAGTAGGCATCGCAGTCGAGCTCTTCCTCTATCCTGAGCAGTTCATTGTACTTTGCCATGCGGTCGGAGCGTGAAAGACTGCCTGTCTTGATCTGCCCGGCATTGGTGGCTACCGCGATCTGTGCAATGGTGCAGTCTTCGGTTTCACCGCTCCTGTGGCTTATCACCGAGGTGTAGCCGTTGCGCTTGGCAAGGTCAATCGCCTGGAGGGTCTCGGTAAGTGTACCGATCTGGTTGACCTTGATGAGGATGGAGTTCCCGACGCCTCGCTCGATACCTTCACCCAGACGGGCGCTGTTTGTCACGAACAGGTCGTCTCCGACAAGCTGAACCCTGTCACCAATGGCATCCGTGAGTTTTTTCCAGCCATCCCAGTCATCTTCAGCCATGCCATCTTCTATGGAAATGATCGGGTAACGGTTGACCCACTCTTCCCAGTATGCTGCCATCTCGTCAGAGGAAAGCTCCCTGCCTGATGATTTCTTGAAGACATATTTTTTCTTTTCCTGGTCGTAGAATTCAGAACTGGCCGGATCCAGCGCGATCATCACGTGCGCATCGCCAAGTCCACCCTTCTGCTGGGGCTCCCCGACTTTGTAACCAGCTTTACCGACTGCCTCTATAACCAGCTCGATTGCCTCTTCGTTCGAACCGAGGTTTGGAGCGAAACCACCCTCGTCACCAACTGCCGTGCTGAGTCCCTTGCTTTTCAGGAGTGCCTTGAGTGCATGGAAAATTTCAGCTCCGCAGCGGAGAGCATCGGAATACGTTGGAAAACCGATCGGCATGATCATGAATTCCTGGAAATCGACATTGTTGTCTGCATGGGCGCCCCCGTTAAGGACGTTCATCATCGGCACCGGCAGGGTATTTGCCAGCGTTCCGCCGATATAGCGGAAAAGCGACAGGCCGGAATATTCCGCGGCAGCTTTTGCGCATGCAAGTGAGACGCCAAGGAGGGCATTTGCGCCAAGGCGTGACTTGTTGGGAGTACCGTCAATTTCGAGGAGCAGGTTATCGATCTCGAACTGTTCAGTCACAAGCATACCCTTAAGGGCATCGTGAATAATTGTATTGACGTTGTTGACGGCGGTCTCGACGCTTTTTCCAAGGTAGATATCCGCATCACCGTCACGAAGCTCCACTGCTTCGTGGACACCGGTAGATGCTCCGCTTGGCACGGCAGCGCGACCAAACGAGCTTTCTGTGTAGACATCGACCTCTACGGTCGGGTTGCCTCGTGAATCAAGGATCTGACGGGCGAAGACATCTGTAATGACTGGCATGTCGGCAATAATTTAACTGGTTGAATGTAGTAGAGACAGTCTGGAAAAATGCGATGCTGTAACATACTAATTTATAGACCCATTCACCAGTTTTTTGCGCACCACCTAACGCCCTGAATACTCATGATATCCGGTCCTTTTTCTTACCTTTTATTAATGCCAAGCTTTTACCTCTCTGCACCTAACCAAAGGAGTACAGCCATGCAAGCCGCTTCCAGTCCAGACACCATTCGCAATATCGTCATTACCGGCCATGCCGGCTCAGGCAAGACAATGATCGCCGAGTCGCTGGCACTTTCAATGGGAATCATCAACCGCCTTGGCAGCATAGAAGACGGCACGACAATCTCGGATTATGCCGAAGATGAAAAAACAAGGGGCCACAGCCTCAACGCAAGCATTATGCATGGCATATGGAAAGAACATAAAATTAACCTTATCGATACTCCCGGCCTCCTGGATTTCCATGGGGATGTCAAATCAGCAATGCGTGTTGCAGACACGGTCATGATTGCCGTCAACACCACAACAGGGCCTGAAGTTGGGACAGATATGGTCTGGGAATATACCCGGGAGTACTACAAGCCAACCATGTTTGTCATGACACGGCTCGATGCCGACAGGACGAATTTTAACCAGGCGATCAGTGATCTCCAGGAAAAGTTCGGCCACCTGGTAACACCGATCCAGTTTCCGGCTGAAGAAGGACTCGGGCACCATGTCATTATCGATGTCCTCCTGATGAAGAAGCTTGAATTCAGTCCCGACAAGCCTGGAAGTATGGAAGTGGACGATATTCCCGACCTGTACCGCAAACGCGCAGAGGAGCTGCACAACAAGCTTGTCGAAGCAGTCGCGGAAACTGACGAAGAGCTCATGAACCTCTATTTTGAGAAGGGTTCCCTGGAGGAAAATGAGCTCCGGGCTGGTATCAAGTCAGCGTTGCTGTCTAGAACTTTTTTCCCGGTTTTCTGCACTTCTCCCTTGCACCTTATCGGCTCTGAACGCCTGCTTGATGCCATTGTCAACCTCTGCCCGTCCCCTATTGAACGAGGTCCGGAGCATGCCCTGTGCGGTGACGATGAGTGCGAAACGCTTATAGAGCCTGATCCGGAAGGACCAACTGTAGCATTTATCTTCAAGACACTCTCGGAACCACGCCTTGGAGAACTGTCGTATTTCAGGATCTATTCAGGCCACATCGAAACCGGACATGAGCTTATCGATGCACAAACCGGCCAGGTAGAAAAAATTGGCCAGGTATACACCATGGAGGGAGAAAAGAAAATCCCGGTAGAGAAACTCCTGGCAGGTGATATCGGTATGGTGGTTAAGCTTCGTGATGCCCACACTAACGACACCCTGGCCGACAAGGATACAGAGTGCCGCATAAGCCCGATTGTCTTTCCCGACCCAGTGTTTGCCACAGCTGTCACGACCGTTCGGCAAGGCGATGAAGAAAAGATTTCCAGCGGTCTTCACCATCTCCATGAGGAGGATCCGAGCTTCCGGATCGAACACGATAGCGAATCAAACCAGACTATCCTCAAAACACTTGGGGAAGCACATCTCGACACTATTATCCGCAGGCTTGAAAGAAAGTTCGGGGTACAGGTAGAAACGGTTCCTGCCAAGATTCCATACCGTGAAGCCATACGCACAGCTGCCTCAGCCCAGGGCAAATACAAGAAACAGTCCGGAGGTAGGGGTCAGTACGGTGATGTGTGGGTTCGACTCGAACCCGGCGACCGTGACAGTGGTTTTGTGTTTGCCAGTGAAGTTGTTGGCGGTGTGGTTCCTACCCGCTTTCTTCCTGCTGTGGAAAAAGGACTTCGGGAAACTGCAGCCGAAGGTGTGCTGGCCGGCTACCCGATTGTTGACATAAAGGCCGTAGTCTACGATGGCTCTCACCATCCAGTAGACAGTTCGGAATTCGCCTTCAAGATAGCCGCAAGCATGGCGTTCAAAGCTGCATTTGAAAAAGCCAAGCCCAAGCTGCTAGAACCTGTAGCTGAACTCACGGTGAAGGCGCCTGAGGAGTATACTGGTGAAATTGTGGGTGATATTTCCAGTAAGCGTGGAAAAATTATCGGCATGGAGACTGAGAGCAATTTACAGGTAATCCATGCCCATATACCACAGGCTTCTCTGCACGATTTCCATACCAGCCTGGTCCGACTGACCCAGAGCAGGGCGCGTTACAACTATGCATTCAGTCACTACGAGGAAGTTCCTGCAGAAATAGCCAAGGGCGTGACAAGGTAAAGAGTGATGCGTCACTCTTTACCTTGTAAACTTGAGTCGCCACACAACCCAGATGGCTTCGAGGATGTTCTGGCGAGACATTTTTGACTGGCCAACCGTGCGGTCTGTAAAGACAATCGGGACTTCGACGATTCCCAGGCCGGCCTTCCAGGCCCTGTAATTCATCTCTATCTGGAAGGAGTAGCCCTGGGATCGAACCGCATCAAGGTTGATACGCTGCAGCGCTTTACGATTGAAGCACTTATAGCCGCTTGTCGGATCAGATACCGGCATCCCGGTTATAATGCGGGTATACAGACTTGCTGCTTTTGAGAGTATCAGCCTGCTGAGAGGCCAGTTGATCACGTTGACCGTATTGTTCATGTACCGGGAACCTATGACCAGGTCAGCCTCGCGACACCTGTCGAGAAGATCTGGCAGGGCTGCGGGGTCATGGGAATAATCGGCATCCATTTCAACTATAAACTCATAACCATGCAGAAGCCCGTAACGAAATCCCTTGAGGTAGGCGGTGCCAAGGCCTGATTTCCTGGGTCGGCTGATCAAGTGAACCCTGGCACTCTTCTCGACCCACTTCTGAACCAATGCTGCGGTCCCGTCAGGCGAACTGTCATCGATCACAAGAAGATGCAAATCATCGGGGAACAGGCCGAGCAGCTCCCCTGTCAGGCGTTCTATATTCTCTGCCTCGTTATAGGTGGGGATGATAACAAGCACCCTGCCGGGTAATGTAGACTGCTTACGTTCTTTGATCATGAGCATAAGGTATAAAAAAAAAGCATCGCCTTATGGGGCAATGCTTTTTGATAATGCTACCATTGATCTGGCTCTTACTTCTTCGACTCCCTATGGAACCTGTGAAGGAATCTGAGATCGAAATCGAGCCTTTCGGGCGGAGTGTAGGTAAAGTCAAGTACTTCACCTGTCGGCAGGATTTCCACGAGGGCACCGGAAGGGCACTCATCCGAGGAGAAACATGCGGAGCAGGATATACATGCATCCTGATCGATGTAACAGCGGAAACCTCCTTCCTGGACATCGCCATAGAACTTATACCCGATAGCGTTCACCTTTGGCGGGCATTTATCGAGGCAGAGTCCACAACCCACACACAGGTTTTCAAGAATGAAGTAGTGCTTTTTGGCACGAGGAGCCTTTTTTGCAACCGGTTTTGGCTTTGCCCCTGCCGGAGCTCCCTTCGCAGCGGGAGGAGCCTTTGGTGGCGGTGCGCCCTTGGCTACAGGTGCTCCCTTTGGCGCGCCTTTTGGTGCAGCTTTCGGTGCCCCTTTAGGTGCAGCAGCTTTCGGGGCCGGTTTCACCTTTGGTTTCGGTTTCACTATAGGAAGGGCTGACTCCATACGACGGCCTGTACGCCCTAGATTCACATCGAGTGGCGCAAGGCGGCTTTTCATCTGCTGGCCGTTGCCAGCCTGTTTTGGAGCCGGCTTTCCTTTTGCTGCCGGAGCCCCCTTGGGAGCTTGTCCCCCTGCCGGAGCGGCACCAGGCTTTGGCTTTCCAGCCGGCGGTACCGGTTTTGGCGCCCCGGACTGTTTTACAGGTTCGGCCATACAACCTCCTGGTCTTTAAACATCAGTTTGTACAATACGTGCAGTTTCTATAAAAAGCGGGCAGGGCGACACCTATCACCCTGCCCTACCTCATCGACTTAGGCAATGAGCTTCATCAGGAAATCAACAACCTGGGTCAGGAGCTGCTGGCTCGAGCCTGCCGCATCACCAACTGGTGGCAGCGCAGGTGTGTTGGTCTGGTAGAAGCCGTTTGCAATGAACAGGAACACTAGCATAAACGTACCGCCGAAATAGAGGAAGGTACCGGCAAGTTTCGAATCAGAGATCGTCAGAACCGGGAAGCGGAAGTTGACGTCACGATTCAGGAACTTCTTGCCCAGCCAGCGAAGTGTACGGGTCTGGATATCAGCACCCTCAAGACGTGAACCCCTGTCTTCAAACCATACAGCAAAGCTGATGAACCATACAAGGTGTCCGATCATGAGAATGGTGGAAAGGTGCGAACTCGAGAAGATCGTCACGGTTTCCGTCCAGAAGTAATAGAAGATACCTGCCGAGTAGTGGTGCGACAGCCCTGCTACAGCATCCCAGGCTTTAGCATCAGCTGCAGGTACACCATACATCATCGAGGCGATCCATGCGCCATCGATATACCAGCAGACAGCAGAAAGACCCTTTACACCCCAGAGCATGGCGAACCAGAGCTGGTCCTGGATGGAAACACCGCAGGTACCGCCGTATACTGGGCCGAGGCAAGGGAAAGAATAGGAGTTTTTCTTCAGGCCAAGATCATCCCAGAGTGGCGAGGTATGCGAGAAGAACGCGATACGTGCCAGGGCGATGAGCGAGAAGAGCGAACCAGCAACAATAACATGAGCCATGACCCAGTCGTTGATGCTTGGATCTTCGAACATCCAGTGAAGAATCGGGAGCGGTTTGAGCCAGTAGAACGACATCATGATGTTGGTGCCGAAGATATTGAGCTCACATATGGTATTCCATACGATGACCGCATAAACGGAAAGCATGGTTGCAAAGCAGAGCGCCATGATGGTACCGAGGATCTTTACCTGTACATCCTGGTCGCGGCCCTTGGCGATCCAGATCGACTTGATCTGGCTGTAGAGGCCGTTGAGCTGGATCTTGAGGAGGTACTGTCCACCATGGTAAACACCAGCGAAAACATAGAGCACACCACAAATAATGTGGTTGAAGACGATAAGGTTGATAACAACCCTGGCCATACCAAACGATTCGCCGTTCTTCGGAAGGATTGCATAAGCAGCAAACTCCTCGAACTCCTTGGAACCGGAGATAATCTGGCCACCTTCCTGTACGAAGTCGAAGCTGACTCGGTTGAACGGTTCACCGTAGATGTAGAATACCAGCTTATCGAGTTCAGCATAGTACGGTGCAAACGAATCCTGCTGGAAGGCTACGAAGGCAATGATACCAAGAGCGATATTGATATAACCAATAGCCGTGAGGTGTACCGAGAAAGCCGCCTTCATATCATCATTGAGGTGAAGGGCTGCATTCGGCGGATTCTTCCACCAGTAGAGACCAAGGGCAAAAAAGACCACGAACCAGACGAAAGACATGAAGGTCTCTGAATTGATGGTCTGAAAATCAGGCACCGGAGCAAAGCCGAGTACGAGCCACATAAGAAGACCCCAGCCGAGGAACAGAAGAGCCATGTAGACTGTGTGCGGGCCGAGAGCATCTTTGTAGGTTTTGGCACTTGTACCCTGGAAGACAACGTCACCGAATTTACCAAGGAACCTGAAATCGCGGAAGTTACCAGCCCTGCCGGTGAACGGATTGGTCAGGTTGTGCGTCCAGTGGCGCCAACCGCCGAAAAGCAGGACAGAACCGGAAATGAAGTGAAAAATCGCCCAGGCCATAAGCTTGGTCGAAGCAAGCATCAGATCTTCAGTCTTCGCACTGTAGGTATCGATGCCAAGAGAAACCATACGAGGCTTGATCGTCAGGTAGAACCAGTTATCATGGAATCCCGGAGCACCCCATGGCATAACCTGCATACCGGACATATAGTATATCCCCATCACGAAGCCAAGCACACCAAGCAGGGCGAGATGTGCACCTACTACCTGCTCGTCATCAAGCTTGTCGGTATCAAAAATCTGGTACCATTTCGTAGAGCGTGTCTCCGTACGCTGAAACAGAAAACGTTTCATTTTCGCCGCGTCCTTTTCCTGGATCACGGATGCCGCACCGGGAGCTGCCTTCCCCACATTACCCTTCGGGGGAGGTACATTCCCCTTCGGAGGAGGGACCTGCCCCTTTGGCTTGACTCCTGCTGGATTCACTTGATCAGCCATTGTATTCTCTCCTTTATTTGGACATATTAACTGGTTGAAGAAACCGATATGAACATATATATCCCGCCTTTCAACTACTGTCTTAAAGCGAGCTTATGTTTTCAACTCCAGGATTTTCCGACCTTTCGTCACGCAACTCCCGTGCCGAGGAATGCGTTTGATTCACTGTCGCCATCCCTGGTGCAAGGGCACAACCTGTAGATCACCGACAGTTAATTTACTAAAAAAAATTCCGGTTGTAGTAGCGAATAAGATAAGAAAAATTATTTAATAATAAATTTTTTTGGGGCTTGCCGGCTGTCCCGGCAAAGCCTCCATCTTTATATATTACAGAACTTACCTCATTAACCACAACGCATTGGACTCGACCTATGAGACTCAGATTCACCAAGATGTCAGGAGCAGGAAATGACTTTATCGTCATCGACAACATGACGCGTTCGACACGCCTGCCGGAGGAACGAATCCGGGAACTCTGTACAAGAAGAACAGGAGTTGGGGCGGATGGCCTGATCATGATTGAGCCATCGGCAACGTATGATTTTACAATGAAATACTACAACGCTGACGGTCGTCTTGGCTCGATGTGCGGCAACGGAGGCAGGTGCGCAGTCTACTTTGCCTATACAATTGGTGTTGCAGGGCGCTCGACTGTGTTCGAAGCCAACACGAATCGCTACGATGCCGAAGTAACCGGAGACTCCATGGTCCGCCTGAACATGACTGACCCAGATGATTTCCGTGACACATTTGAGGCCTGCGGCTATCCATGCCATTTTGTTGACACCGGGTCCCCTCACACCCTGATCGTGACTGACAACGTCGATTCGTTCGATGTAGAGGGTATAGGGCGGGCAATTAGAAACAACACTGAACTTTTCCCGGAAGGGACAAACGTGAATTTCGCCCAGGTCACCTCGCCGTCTACCATAATCCTGAGAACATTCGAACGTGGCGTTGAAGCCGAAACCCTTGCCTGCGGAACGGGAGCGGTTGCATCGGCGATACTGTGCCGCAAACTTGGCCTTCTCGACAGCTGCAGCGTTGGAGTGACAGTCAGAAGCGGCGACAGACTGCAGGTTGATTTTTCACAAGAGTTCAGGGATGTGTATCTTTCAGGGCCTGCAAAAATAATCTTTTCAGGCGAAGTAGACATGTAAGGCAAGACTATGGATACCTCTGTACGTTACCCTGCGGTTGCAGAATCGTTCTACCCATCTGACACCAGGGAGCTGGAGAACCTTGTCAGGAACCTCCTCGAGGAAGCTGACCCGAAGCTCCCGCACACAGAAGGCGCTATCCGGATACGGGGCCTCCTGGCCCCCCATGCTTCCTACGCTTTCAGCGGAAAGGTTGCGGCTACAGCCTTCAAACCCCTCCAGGGACAAAGTTTCAGCACTGTCTTCATTATCGGCAATGCTCATGCCTATCTTTTTAAGGGGATTGCCCTGGATAGTCATGAAACATGGGCTTCACCACTCGGCAGTGTCGAACTGAACCAGGGACTTGCCGACAGGTTACGGAGTTCTGCCCCGAGAATTTTACGAACCCTGACAATCGCGCACCATTCAGAGCATGTTCTGGAAGTCCACCTGCCGTTCCTGCAATCTACCCTCAAGCAGGGCTTTACCATACTCCCATTACTTTTTGGTGAATGTGGAAAGGAGTCAAAAGCCAAAGCTATAGACCTTATCATCGACGCCATTTCCGATGACGACCTGCTTATAGCAAGCAGCGATCTCTCCCATTACCCGGCTTACCATGATGCAACGACAATCGACAAGGAGACGCTCGATTACATTACGGCACTTGATATTGCCGGCCTGAAAGCACATGAGAAGTCCACGATGAGGAAAAAAATTCCGCATGAAGATGCTCTTTTCTGCGGTCCCGATGGCCTGGAGGTACTCATGAAGGCAGCTGCCAGGTATGGGTGGAAAGCCGCTCCCCTGCTCTACAGCAACAGCGGTGACGCCACGTGGCAGGACCGGGAGGCTGTTGTCGGGTACGGAGCGGTCATTTTTTACACTGTTTCACCAACATGAACACCGAGGTTCCAATGAAACGATTTCTTTTTTTCCCGACAGCCCTTGCGCTTGCATTTGCATGCAATACTTCAGATCTCCTGGCGATGGACGATGCGCCTGGAACTGATACAGGTGAAGCAATCTACCAGCAAAGCTGCCGGGCATGCCACAGCATGACACCTCCAGCACAGATCGCTCCGCCGATCCCAGCCCTTGCCAACAGGTACCGCCAGGTATACGGCTCGAAGGAGAAGGCTGTTGAAGCAATGGCATCATTCATGGCATCACCATCCACCGGTGAAGCCGTTCTTGGACGAGGCGCACTCAAAAGGTTCGGGCTGATGCCACCTATAGCGCTCGAACAACAGGATCTTGAAACGGTTGCTGGCTGGGTCTGGGACCAATACAACCCCAATTTCGACACCGGCAGCTGCCGCTAAAAAAGTAGGGGACGTTGTTCCGTACCCACAGTTACTCTCACGTGCTAGCAGGTATAACGTCGCCATACTATGAGTAACTGTGGGTACGGAACAACGTCCCCTAAAAAAAAAGCCCGCATATGCGGGCTTCTGCTTTTATGTACCCTTGGGCAGACTCGAACTGCCGACCCACAGTTTAGGAAACTGTTGCTCTATCCACTGAGCTACAAGGGTATGGGTGGTAATGTACTACTTTTCGAACAAGAGTTCAACACGAAAAGTCATTTTCTGCCGAACATCCTGTCTAGCTGATCAAGTGAAATCTTGATAATGACCGGCCTGCCATGAGGGCAGACATAAGGCATACGGGTAGCGAACAAGCGGTCTATGAGCGAGCGCATCTCTTCAAGCTTCAGCTTCTGCCCGGCCATGATAGCATTACGGCATGAATATGACTTGGCAAGGTTTTCACGCTTTTCAAGCTTGAGTTTCGAGGCATTCTGCCGATACTCGTCGATCATATTCTGGAGAATATATGCTTCAGACCCGTTGCGTACGTCCTGAGGGATCCCCTCGATCATAACGCTTGTGCTGCCGAATGGCCTGAGGCTGAAACCCAGCCTGCCAAGCTCGTCACGAATCTCCTGGAAGATTTCGAACTCCCATGCTTTCAGCTCGACTTTCTGGGGAAACAGCAGTTGCTGGGAGTTCGGCACATTATTGTCCATAACTTCCACTGCTCGTTCGTACAGAACCCGTTCATGAGCGACATGCTGGTCTATGACCATCAGCCCCGTCTTGATCTGGCAGATTATGTACTTGTTGTGCAACTGCCATATTTTGGCATCTTCACTGCTTGCTTCAAGCCTGCCTTCATCCCCCTGCAGTAGCGTTGGTTCCGGCTGGGCGCTCCTGCGAAGCTCACGGGATGGTTCTTCAAAGAGGGCACCCTGTGAGATTGGTGCGTCTGCAACCGGTGAAGGAAATGCTGGAGGGGAAGGCAGCGATGCCGACCTGTAACTCCGGTAAAGGTCTCCTGTTGTTGCTGCTGGTGAAGCAATATCCTGGAATCCGAGCTTTTTCGAAGCCCTGTCGACCGGATCCCTTTCTTCGTAGGACCTGGTTCTCTGGAACCCCTCTCCAATTCCTACATCGGGAGAAAAATCCTGGAGCCTTACGGCGCGCTTTAGCACGGGGTAGAACATGTTCCTGACACTTTTGTCGTCATCGAACTTGACTTCGAGCTTTGCCGGGTGTACGTTGACATCCACTTTTTCGGTATCGAGACCCAGGAACAGGAGGGCGAACGGCACCTGACGTTCTACAAGTAATTCACCATAAGCCTGCTGGAGAGCCTGCTGGAGCATGCGGTTCTGTATAACGCGACGGTTGATATAGAACAGCTGGTCGTTTTTCTGGCGTTTGAGCATACCCGGCTTAGCCACATAACCGAAGATGGAGAGAAAATCATTCTCTTCACGAAGCTCCACAAGGCTTTCTGAAAAACCTTCACCGTAAAAGAAATCGAGCCGCTCGTACATATCTGAGCTTCTGAAATCGAAGAGCTGCTCGTCATCGCTGACCATTTTCCACTGGATTTCAGGGTAAGCCAGCACCTGGGCCTTGACAGCCTCGTAGATATGCTTGAACTCCGTTGCATTGGTCTTGAGAAACTTCCGTCGTGCAGGGACGTTGTAAAAGAGGTTCCTTACACTGACACTGGTACCCTGATCTGCCGGACTGGGCCGGTCTTCAAGGAGATCACCCCCTTCAAAGCGAAGGAGAAGCCCGGCTTCGTCATCAATCCTGCGGGTTTTAAGCTCAAAATGCGATACTGACGCTATGCTCGCAAGTGCCTCTCCTCTGAACCCAAGGGTATCGAGCCGCTCGAGATCTTCAGCACTGGTTATTTTGCTTGTAGCAAACCGTTCCACACAAAGATGGGCATCATCAGCACCCATGCCGCAGCCGTTATCCAGAACCTGTACCAGCTCCTTGCCGGCATCCTTGACAGCTACGACTATCCGGGTTGCACCAGCGTCTATGGCATTTTCAACAAGTTCCTTGACAACGGATGAAGGGCGCTGCACCACCTCTCCGGCGGATATCCTGTTGGCAACGGCATCTGGCAGTCTGGCTATCTTCTGCATAGGGGTTCTTCTGCAACAGCAGCGATTCTTTTTTCAGGTTGATCTTGCGATCTTGAAGTAGAGCGAAAAAAAACTTATGACAAAAACGTCTATTATTCAATACAGCATCAAAAAAAAGCACTCAGGATGATCATGAATACTTTCTCGAGAAAATGCCGGCACCTTGTCGCGTGCCTGCTCTGCAGCGGCCTCGTTGCCACAACTGGATACGCCGGCCCGGGAAGCACCCTTCCCCTTGGTGAATGGCGATTGTTACGTGCTACGGTAACACCTGAATTCGTGGCCATACCGATACCGGTCAACATGGTTGATGCAACCGGACTCATAACCCCCGACAGCACCTGTATCATTGATGCGTCAGCATCATTCCTTGGTAAACGCTACGATTTTTCCGGGAGCGGCAGCATCTCGGTACTAGGCAACCAGATGAACATGACCCTTGAGGAAGGCCTGATTGCAGTAGATGGCCGTGAACGGAAACTGGGCTCCGGGCAGGATACCATCGAGAGCACGTTCAGTATAACCGACGAGGGGCTCATGCGGGTGAGAGCCGTCAAGGAAGCCAATGATATTGCCTACACGTTCGACCTTGAACTCACGACGCCCTGAGCTCTTGCCAGAGCATTCCGAGGAGGGCTTCGCTGAAACGATACTTGTTGCGCTGGCGATTGCCATGAGCCTGGAACACGGTGGTATGCAAGCGGGGAAGAGCCCCTTGGCTACCGTTGACTGCAATGCCTAGACATACCGTGCCTACCGGCTTTTCCTCACTTCCTCCTGATGGTCCTGCAATACCTGTTGCAGCTATGGCAATATCGGCTCCGCTTACCTGCAGGCAACCAAGTGCCATTTCACCGGCAACCTCCCGGCTAACGGCACCGAACTGTGCAAGCGTTTCGCTCCTGACGCCAAGCAGCCGTTCTTTCACCTCGTTAGCATACGTAATATACCCTTCACGAAACACGTCGGATGAACCGGGTACATCTGTCAGGCGGCTTGCAACAAGCCCGCCTGTACAGGACTCTGCAGTAGCAACCGTCAGCCCTTTGCTCCGGAGCAGCCCGACAATAACCTCTTCAAGGGAAAGGTCTTCCAGGGCGTAGACATACTCATGAGCCCTCTCCCTTATGGCATTAACGACATCACGATTATCTCGCTCTACAAGCTCCCTTGAGCTTCCCCTGGTACTGACGCGCAGGCTCACTCCTGCCGTATGGGGCAGGTAGGCAAGGGTTGTACCTTCAGGGAGGGCATCCTCGATATCACTGACAAGCGCAGCAATGGTGGTCTCTCCCGTACCGGTTGTCCTGATATGCGTATGGAGGATCACACCTTGTGAAGATGCAGCAAAAAACGGGATCACCGTGTCCTTCATCATGGCTTCCATTTCGGCAGGCACGCCCGGCAGGAGCACAAGGTAGCCGTTACCGAACTGTTCCCCGGTCCTGATGATCATGCCCGGGGCCATACCCACGGTGTTTGGTATAACGATGGAACCTTCGATCACGTGCGCGTTTTCACGAAGGTTAGACGGGCTCTTTTTCCGGGGAGTGGCCCGAAACCTCGCAAGGGTCCGTTCATAGGTTTCTTCATCAAGAACCAGGGGCTTCTGCAGAAGTTCAGCTACAGCTCCCCTGGTCTTGTCATCACGGGTTGGACCAAGTCCACCAGTCACGATAACCAGACGAGCGCGCTCAAGGCTTTCCTGAAACTGCCCGGTTATAGCCTCCATGGTATCGGCACAGGCAATAATCCGCTCTACATGGATTCCTGCACTGCCAAGGCTGGTACAGATAAACGGAGCATTGGTATTGACCTTCTGGCCTGTAAGCAGTTCGTCGCCTATAGAAATAAGTTCTGCTTGCATCATGGCTTTCATACCAGGTAACTTGCTATTCGAAGAATATCGGCGAACACTCCACCGGCTGTCACCTCGCCACCGGCACCGGGACCTTTGACAACAAGGGGGGTATCACAGTAACGCACAGTTGTGAATACTACGAGGTTTTCCGTCCCGTTGAGGGTTGCGACCGGATTGGCGAGCGGGAGCATCTTCACTCCGATCTTTGCCTTGCCTTCGCTGATCTCGCCGGCATAGGCAAGAGTCATACCTTTTTCTCCGGCCTCCTGCATCATGCGTTCATACTCGGCATCGACCGATGCAAGCTTCTCCATGAACTCATCAACCCCCATATCTCCCTGCAGGGATTCGGGTACGAGGTTTTCGCACTCGATATCACTGTACTCGAGCGTGTAACCGAGTTCCCTGCCAAGGATCAGCATTTTTCTGGCGAAATCTGCACCTGAAAGGTCTTCGCGGGGATCAGGCTCCGTGTAACCGGCCTCTTTTGCCCTGGCGACAATGCTGCTGAACGATCCCCCTTTACGAAGCTCGTTAAAGATGTAGCTGAGGGTTCCTGAAAGAACGCCTTCGATCTTCAGGATGCTGTCACCACTACTACGCAAGTCATTGAGCGTATTGATGATAGGAAGTCCTGCGCCTACATTGGTTTCATACAGGAAACGGGCATTGGATCTCTGCAGGGCCCCGAGAATCGTTTCATACAGCTCCCATGACCCAGCCATGCCGAGCTTGTTTGCCGTGACCACAGATATACTTGATTCGAGTAGCTGCGGGTAAGCCTCTGCAACAGCCTGGCTTGCCGTACAGTCAACAACGATGGTATTGTGCAGGTTGAGCTCCAGGATCTTTTCGATATACTCGCCTATTGTCCCTCCATCCTGGCGCGGCTTGAGCTCTTCTTCCCAATGCGTAAGATCGATTCCCTGTGGATTGAGTGCCATGCTGCGGGTATTTGCCATTCCGCTGGCAACGATATCGAGGTTTTTCTCGCTCCGCAGTATGTTTGCATGATCACGAATCTGCCCAACAAGGCTTTTAGCGATGGTCCCGGTACCGACAATGAAGACATGCACTTTCCTCATAGAGAGGAAGAAACTCTCATGAATACAGTTGAGCGCCTTGTCTTCGTCATCAGCATCAGTCACAAACGATATATTCATCTCGTTGGCCCCCTGGGCTACGGCGATAACATTGATCCCGTTTTTACCGAGGGTTTCGAACAACTGGGCTGAAACACCGGGATGGCCGCTCATTCTGTTACCGACTACACCAATCATGCATATATGCTTTCGCAGGCTGAGTGATTCGATCTGGCGAGCCTTGAGCTCTTCACTGAACTCTTCTTCGAGCAGCTTCCTTGCCCTGGGAGCCTGGCGGGCCTGGATGGCGAAGCTGATCGAGTGCTCACTCGATGCCTGGGATATGAATATGATATTGATCATGTTGCGGGCCATGCTGCTGAACAGCCTGGATGCTATGCCTGGAACCCCAACCATACCGCTGCCAGAAAGGTTTACCAGCACGATATTGCTGATCGAGCTAAGACCGGTCACCGGCCGTGGTTTACCGGTGACCGATACAGGAACCTCTCCGCCGATCATGGTACCGGGAGATGAGGGGTTGAGGGTATTACGGACACTGATGGGAATACCCTCCTTCATTGCAGGACCAACCGCATAGGGATGCAGCACTTTTGCCCCGGCATGGGAAAGCTCGGTTGCCTCTGCATAACTGATATAGGGCAGCACGCAGGCATCACGGACGCGTTTCGGATCAGCGCTGTAAAAACCGTCTACATCAGTCCAGATCTGGATCTCTGTAGCACCAAGGGTAGCGCCGATAATGGACGCCGTGTAATCAGACCCACCTCTTCCGAGCGTTGTAACCGAACCATCCGGAGCAGCCCCTATGTACCCGGTAACCACGGGAACACCTGGCATATCAGCTAACCGCTTGCGTATCTGCTTTGCAGAACTCTTCATCTCGACACGGGCATCACAGTACCTGTCATCGGTGGCAATGATATCCCGACCATCCACATAGTGGGCGTCAATGCCTTCCGATGCCAGGTAAGCTGAGATCATTGTAGCTGAAAAGCGCTCTCCGAAACTCATGACAAGGGCGCTTGTTTTGTCGCTTAGCTCACGAAGCAGCTCCACACCGTGGAGAATATCGCCAAGTTCCTTCATGCCTTCCGCGATAACAGCTTCGGTATCGCGCCTGTATCCATCAGCCAGGAGAGAAGCTACCAGCCTGGTGTGCAGGCGTCCTATCTCCTCAAGCCTCACACGATACCCATCGTCTCCTGATGCCGCCATCTGTGCTGCCTCAAGCAGGTGATCGGTAACCTTGCGGATAGCTGAAACGACAACAACTACCTTGCCACCCTCAAGGGTGCTTTTGAGGATCGAAAGAACGCTTTTGAGCTTCTCCCTGCTTTCGATCGACGTACCCCCGAATTTCAATACTTTCATCCCTCGAACTCTCGGTTTTTGGTGTGTATAAAGCGCGCGTGCTGCATTAATATATAAAAAAAGCGCCCTCCATGGGGCGCTTAAGGATTTTTCCGGAAATGATCGGGATCAGCCCCCCTGCAATGCATCAGCACCGGCAACAATCTCGGTCAGCTCTGTGGTAATAGCTGCCTGGCGTGCGCGGTTGTAGCTGATATTGAGCTGACGAAGCAGCTCTTTGGCATTTTCGGTCGCTGAATCCATTGCTCCCATCCTGGCAGCCTGCTCGGCTGCATTGGATTCGAGCATCATCCTCCAGACCTGGGTGTTGATATGCTTTGGCACCAATACATCGATGATCGACTCGGGCGACGGCTCGTAAATATACTCGCCACCAGCCTCTGTATCTTCACCGGCTTTTTCCGACACTATCGGAAGTAGCACTTCGCTCCTGAGGTTCGGGGAGAGAACGGACTTGAATTCGTTGTACACGACAACGACCTTGTCCACCTCACCACGAGCGTACATGTCTGCAGCATACTCGGCGATCTCTTTGGCAACATCGAAATGAAGCGTCTGGAACACACCGGGATAAGCCTTGACGACATTGTAGTCACGCTTGCGAAGGAAATCATACCCTTTGCTACCTGCGCACAGGATCTTGATACGGCCCTGTTTCTCAAGGTTGCCGTATTCTTCCCTCATGATCCTCTGGGCGAGCTTGATGATATTGGTGTTGAACGCACCGCAAAGGCCCCTGTCTGAAGTAACAAGAATCACGAGGAGGTTCTCCACGTTCTCCCTGGCCGAAAGCATCGGGTTAAGCGTTGTGTCAACCTTCGTCGAGAGCGAACCAAGCATCTCCTTGAGCTTGCCTGCATAAGGACGGGCCTGGATGGCCGAGTCCTGTGCCCTGCGAAGCTTGGCAGCGGCCACCATTTTCATCGCCTTGGTGACCTGCTGCGTTGACTTTACACCTTTAATCCTGGTTCGTATATCCTTTAACGTTGCCATGAATTTTCCGTCGTTGTTGAATTGCTGAATACCTTCTTCAAGCTTACGCTTTCACTTTTTCCTTGAAAGAGCTCATGAATGTCTCAGCAACTTCTTTCAACCTGGCAGCCAAATCGGCTTCCATCTTTCCGGTCTCGGCAATAGTCTTGAGAATATCCGAGTGCTTGTGCTCGAGGAGCGACAGGAACTCTTCTTCGAACCTGCGGACATACTCAACACTCAGGCTGTCAAGAATACCCTGTGTACCGACATAGATGATGGCGACCTGCTTCTCAACAGGCATAGGTGCGTACTGACCCTGCTTGAGGATCTCTACGAGCCTCTGGCCACGATCGAGCTGGGCCTTGGTTGCCTTGTCGAGATCGGAACCGAACTTGGAGAATGCCTCGAGCTCACGGAACTGAGCAAGATCGAGACGAAGGGTACCTGAAATCTTCTTCATCGCCTTGATCTGCGCGCTACCACCTACACGGGAGACAGAGATACCCACGTTGATAGCCGGACGCTGACCTGCGTTGAAGAGGTTGGACTCAAGGAAGATCTGGCCATCGGTAATGGAGATAACGTTGGTCGGGATATATGCCGAAACGTCACCAGCCTGGGTCTCAATGATCGGAAGCGCAGTCAGACTACCGCCACCCTTGACCATCGGCTTGATGGCATCGGGAAGGTCGTTCATCTGCTTTACAATCTCAATATCGTCGGTAATCTTCGCAGCACGTTCGAGAAGGCGGGAATGCACATAGAAGACATCACCAGGGAAAGCTTCACGGCCTGGCGGACGACGAAGGAGCAGGGAAAGCTGGCGGTATGCCACAGCCTGCTTGGAAAGATCATCATAAATAACAAGTGCATGGCGGCCGGTGTCACGGAAAAACTCGCCGAGGGTTGCACCTGCGTAAGGAGAAATGTACTGGAGCGGAGCAGGATCGGAAGCGGACGCTGCGATAACCGTGGTGTACTCCATCGCACCATGCTTTTCAAGCGTGCTTACAACCTGTGCGATCGTCGAGCTCTTCTGCCCGGTCGCCACATAGATACACTGTACGCCCTTACCTTTCTGGTTGATGATGGTATCGATAGCCACAGCGGTCTTACCTGTCTGGCGGTCACCGATGATAAGCTCACGCTGGCCGCGACCAACAGGAATCATGGCATCGATAGCCTTGAGACCGGTCTGGAGAGGCTCGTGTACAGATTTACGGAAAATAACACCTGGTGCCCTGCGCTCGAGCGGAAGCCTGATTTCCGTTTCGATCGGGCCCTTACCGTCGATTGGTTCACCCAGGGGGTTGATTACCCTGCCGAGCATCGCATCGCCTACCGGGATGGATGCAAGAATACCTGAACGCTTGACCGTATCCCCTTCCTTAACGGTGTCTGACTCACCAAACATAACAGCACCAACATTATCCTCCTCGAGGTTCAGCGCCATTCCCATTACATTGTTCGGGAATTCAAGAAGCTCACCGGCAGCAACTTTCGACAAACCGTAAATACGTGCGATACCGTCACCCACCTGGAGTACGGTTCCCACGTCATAAACGTCCGCCTCCGACTCAAACCCAGCAAGCTGCTTGCGGAGTATGGAGGAAACCTCATCAGGCCTGACTGTTGTAGACATATCGTAATTACCTTTGTTATTTGTTAAGAATGGAGAAAGTTTATTTTATTACTTTCTTTCAGAAATCGGACACAGTCAAATTCCTTACCAAAATTTTAAAAGCCAAATTTAATGAAAAGCTTTTAGTTATTCAAATTCTCCAACCAATTTGAGTAGCGAAGCCCGAATGGCTTTTTTCCCTTCATGACATCCGGGGACGCAATTTTTAGTTACGATACCACGAATGAACACTGTCACAGGATTTGCATCTGCAACGATCGGCAATGTTGCCTGCGGTTTTGATATCCTGGGATTTGCCATACGCGAACCCGGCGATGAAGTCACTCTTACCATGCTGGATGATCCACGTGGCGAGCTCCCCGTCTCCATCACATCAATCGAAGGCGATGGCGGTGCGCTGCCCAGGGATGCAAGGAAGAATACCTCCAGCTTTGTTGTCCTGAAATTCCTGGAATACCTGCGCTCGAACAAGGGAATTGATTTCAACGGCCACATAGAGCTTGAACTCAAGAAAAAACTCCCATTATCGAGTGGCATGGGAAGTAGTGCAGCAAGCGCCGCAGCGGCTCTTGTTGCGGCAAACAGACTATTCGGGGACCCCTGCTCCAAAATGGAGCTTGTGCATTTCGCAATTGAGGGCGAACGGGTTGCCTGCGGCTCTGCACATGCCGATAATGCTGCACCAGCTGTACTGGGGAACTTCGTCCTGATCCGGAGCTACAATCCACTCGACATTATTACCATCCCGCCACCCGAAGAGCTTTACTGTACACTTGCCCATCCGCACATCGAACTTAGGACAGCCTATGCCCGATCTGTGCTTCCAAGAACGATCCCTCTCAAGATGGCGACCGAGCAGTGGGGAAACGTGGGCGCATTGATCACAGGCCTCCTGACATCGGATTACGGGCTTATCGGCCGATCCCTTGTAGATGTTGTTGCCGAACCGAAACGGGCACCGCTTATTCCCGGCTTTTATGAAGTCAAGGAAGCTGCGCTTGGCGCAGGAGCCCTGGGTTGCAGCATTGCCGGGTCGGGTCCCTCGATTTTTGCATTCTCTTCGTCAAGGGAGATAGCGACCCGGGTAGGAACTGCCATGGAGGAAGCTTTCAGCTCCATGAAGGACGCCCTGGAGGCAGATATATGGATTTCTCCGATCTGTCGTGACGGCGCCCGCATTATAGACTAATTACAGAATCAGACCACCATTCGCGTCAATGATATTTTACAGCACGAACAAGTCATCAGTACCAGCCAGCCTTAAGAAAGCGACCCTTGAGGGCCTCGCCCCCGACGGCGGCCTGTACGTCCCGTCGGAAATACCTGTTTTTTCACCCGGGGAGCTCGAGCTCCTGCAGGATGCACCGTTCACAGATGTTGCCTTTGCCATAGCGAAGAAATTCGCTGGTGAAGAGGTGCCGCATGACCGGCTTTACTCAATCATAGAGGAGTGCTACACGTTCGATACCCCACTGCACAAGCTTGAGGGGAAGACATTTATAGAGGAACTCTTCCACGGACCGACGCTTGCGTTCAAGGACTACGGTGCAAGGTTTTTGGCAAGAATGACCGGCTTTTTCGCTGAGGAAGACCAGAAAATGATCACGATTCTCGTGGCGACCTCAGGCGATACGGGCAGTGCCGTAGCATATGGCTTCCAGGGCATCGCCAATACCAGGGTGGTCCTTCTTTACCCGTCCGGAAAGGTTAGCCGGTTGCAGGAACAGCAGCTGACCACTGCTGGCGGCAACGTCACCGCGCTTGAAGTGAACGGGGACTTCGATGACTGCCAGCGCATGGTCAAGCAGGCGTTCATGGACCAGGATACCCGTAGGCGTCTGACGCTTACCTCCGCCAACTCGATCAATATTTCTCGCCTCATACCGCAAACCTTCTATTACGCATGGGCTGCACTGAAACTCTCGAAAGAGCACAATGGGAGAAAGGTGGTCTTTTCCGTACCAAGCGGTAACTACGGTAACCTGACAGCCGGGGTGCTTGCGATGAAGATGGGCTTCCCGATAAGCCATTTCATTGCCGCTGCCAACGCGAACAACAGCGTGACGCGCTATCTTGATGAGGGGCGTTACGAGCCAAAACCGACAGTCAGGACGCTCTCTACCGCCATGGATGTCGGAAATCCCAGCAACTTTGCAAGGCTCCAGCATATCTACCACCATAACGCCCTGGAGATGGCCCACGATATCTCGGGCTATTCTACAAGCGACAGCGAGACACTTGCAACGATACAGGAAGTGTACGACCGTTACAACTACATCATGGATCCGCACACGGCTGTCGGCTACCATTCCCTCGAGGCATGGAAACGCACACACCGTACCGACGATCCGACCGTGGTCCTGTCTACAGCGCATCCGGCAAAATTCATTGAGTCGATAGAGGATGCCCTCGGGATTGAAATCCCCATTCCCGAGCGTCTCCAGTCTGTACTCGACAAAAAGAAAGAGACGACACCGATCGGTGCATCGTACAGGGACCTTGCCATATTCCTGGAGAGCTTATGACCCTGCAGACCGTCCTCTTTTTCCTGGTTATCCTGCCCGTCATGTTTCTCGGGCTGCTTATCGCACTGGTGGTCAATATTGCCGACCCGAGTGGCGATAGCTTTGGAAGGATGGCATCGTGGTGGGGACGTTTTTGTGCCCGTGTGCTCGGCATCAGGATAGAGGTTGTTGGTGAGGAGAATTACGACCCGTCACAGAACTACCTCGTACTGAGCAACCATGCCGGCATGGCTGACATACCTCTTCTGCTCGGAGCCCTGCAGCTTAACCTGCGCTTTGTTGCGAAAGAAGAGCTTGGAAAAATCCCCCTGTTCGGATGGGCCCTGAAAAAAGGCGGCTATGTGCTTATCAAGCGCGGACAGAACAAAGAGGCGCTCAAAAGCCTGTTCAATGCAGCTGAAGTACTCAAGAGCGGCAGGTCGGTGCATATCTTCCCGGAAGGTACAAGATCTGAAACAGGCAAGCTGCTGCCGTTCAAGAGAGGCGCATTCATGGTAGCCCAGAAGTGCAACAGGCCGATTCTCCCTGTTACCATTATCGGTAGCAGCGAAATCACCCCTAAAAAAAGCCTGAGAATCAGTAAAGGCACGGTAAAGCTGGTAATCGGAACGCCTTTAGATACAGAAGGAAAGGATGCACGAACGCTGCAGGATTCCGTTTACGACATTATAAGCAGCAACCTCGCCAGGTACAGCGGCGAGGCTGCCTGATACTGCGTCTTACCCTATCCCGCGATACAGCTGCACCATCTCGATAGCTGCGAGAGCTGCATCGAACCCCTTGTTACCGGCCTTGGTGCCTGCACGCTCGATAGCCTGCTCGAGGTTATCGGTAGTAAGCACACCGAAGGTAACAGGGATCATCGTATCGAGCCCTACCTGAGCTATACCCTTGGTTGCCTCTGCTGCGATAACATCGTAATGCGAGGTAGCTCCGCGGATAATAGCCCCGAGAGTAATCACGGCATCATAACGGCCTGAAACTGCTGTTTTCTTAGCCGTTGCCGGAAGCTCGAATGCTCCCGGGCATTTGACGAGGGTAATGTTGTCTTCCGAACCGCCGTGCCTGACAATGCAATCAACCGCTCCTTCAACCAGTTTCTGACCGATAAAATCGTTGAAACGGGAGACAACCAGCGCAAAACGAATATCCCGCGCATCAAGAATTCCTTCAAGGGTCTTTATAGCCATAATCAATGTTTGTTAAAAGGTTACTGGCTCTCCGGGCAGAAGCCCATCAGCCGTTCAATACAGTCTATCATACAATGCCCTGCCGAAATATGACACTCCTGCACCCTGTCTGCAGCTTCGGCATAGGGTACAATGAGCGAGAGGTCTGCCAGCGACCTGATGCTTCCTCCGTCTCCTCCAAGGAATGCAATTGTCTGCATGCCATGCTCCCTTGCATAGGAGAGCGCATTGACAACACTCTGGCTGTTACCACTGGTCGAAATACCAAGGACGACGTCACCGGGAGTCCCGTAGGCTTCCAGCAACCGACTGAACACTGCATCGTATCCAAGGTCGTTTGCACCTGCAGTCAGAGCAGTGGTATCAGCATTGAGGGCGATAGCAGGCAATGCACGACGCTGGACGCTTTTACGAAAACGGATAGACAATTCCGTTGCAAGATGCTGGGCGTCGGCTGCACTTCCGCCGTTTCCGCATAAAAGCAACTTCCCGCCTTGTTCAAAACACCTGGTCACCAGCTGTGCCATCTCGACGATAACACCAGCCTGCGTATCAGCAACCTGTTCCTTAAGATGAGCACTGAACCTCATTGCTGCCCTCACAGCATTTTCAAGCCCGTCCTGTTGTTCTGTCATCTCCTGCTCCTTTATTACCCGTTCTCTTTCCTGCTGCGATGAAATCAGCACTGCCGCCCTCAAGGGCAGGGGTAATATACTGAAAAAATTATCCTTCAATTTTCATACTTTTCCAGTAAGGGTTGTCTGCCAAACCTTCTGGAACTGCATACCATGAAAAAAATACTTGTCCCGACAGATTTTTCCATTCAGGCTACATATGCCCTGGACACAGCGCTCTGCGTCGCTCGTAAAAGCAACGCCGAAGTTCACATCTATCATGTCATAGAGGCTCCGGAATATCCCGAGATCACCGATATCATGGCCTACCAAAAGGCCCTCGGAAAGAATAACCTTCTCGATGCCATAGAGAAAAAGCTCGATGAGATGGCATCAGATGAACGTTGCCAAGGTGTCACGGTCTCCTGGTCCGTGGCATTTTCATCTCCCTATGAACAAATTGCTGCAAAAGCTGACTCAGACTGTTACGATCTGATCGTCATGGGGTCACATGGAAGGCAGGGCCGGCAGAAACTCATGCTGGGATCGACAACTGACAAGGTTATCCAGCATGCATCCTCCCTTGTCCTCGTCATTAAGGAACCAACCTCTTGCTTCAACCCGTCAGATATAGTCTTTGGTTCGAACTTCTACGGGGAAATCGCTGAAGGGTTCTCGGCGCTGAAGCGTTTTGCAGAGATCTACGACGCCACCCTACACCTCGTGAATGTCAATACCAGGTCACACTTTGAAACCTCCCGCTACGCCCGGCAGCTTATGGAAAGCTTTGCCGATGAGCAGGAGCTTGCCAACCATACGATCAATATCTACAATGACGACAGCGAGGAAGAAGGTATACTTCACTTCGCCCAGGATCTGCAGGCTGACATGATCTGCGTTCCCACTCATGGCAAAACCGGGATTTCACACCTGCTTTACGGCAGCATCGCTGAAACTGTCAGCGACCAGGCCTTCATGCCTGTGATGACGTATAAGATCAAGCCGGTACATATCCGTTACGGGGTCATAGGGCCTTTCTCCTGAACATCTCACTACTTCTCGAGCGGTCGGCCGCATTCTTTGCAGAAACGGGCATCGCTGTCGTGATCTATGGAGGAGCAGCAGCTCTCACTCCCCCGCAGTCCTTCATCTATCTTCGTATTCATGGAAGCCATTTCAGCAGACACGATTCCGGTTGGAACAGCGATAATACTGTAACCGGCAATCATGAGCATTGCAGCAAGCATCCGGCCAACCACTGTCTGAGGATATATATCACCGTAGCCGACAGTGGTAATGGTCACAATGGCCCAGTAGACGCCTTCGGGTATGCTGTGAAATCCATGGGCTTCGCCTTCGATCAGGTACATGAGTGCCCCGATGATGCTGACAGTTACCAGCACAAAAAAAAGGAAGAAGAGGATTTTCCTGCTCGATGCCAGAAGGGCCTCCTTGACGTACTCTCCCTCCCTGACAAACTTCATGAGCTTCAGGAGCCTGAATATCCTCAGAACCCTGAAAAACCTGATCACGAGCAGGTACTGCGTTCCCGGAAGAAAGAGGCTGAAGTAGGTTGGCAGGATAGATAGCAGGTCTATAATACCGAAGAAACTGCTGGCGTATCGAACACGGCTTTCAGCAGCATAGAGGCGCATCGCATATTCGATACTGAAGAGTATCGTAAAAAACCATTCAAGGGTATAGAAGAGCCCGCCGTAATCGGCACGAAGCGACTGGACGCTGTCAAGCATGACCACCAGTACACTGAGCACAATTGCAGCGATGAGAGCCAGGTCGAACATCCTAGCCGGAACGGTGTTGTAATCGAAAATGATATGCCGCACCTTCAGGCGGAAGCTACTCTTGTAGTCCATAGTACCTCTGAGAATAGGGGACGTTGTTCCGTACCCACAGTTGCTCCAAAACCTATTGTATCACGCTATAGTATAGTGTAAAATGAAAAAAAACTGCTATTCAGCATGAATCGAAAAAGTTATTGGGGATACGGAACAACGTCCCCTACTACAAAATAAAAAACTCCGCCTCAGGCTGCTGAAGCGGAGTTTTACTTGATCATGAACCGTTATACCAGGCTCAGTGGTATTTTGTGCTCTCTTCCTTGACAAAGTCGACAAGGCACTTGAGATTTGACGGATCGACATCAGGAAGAATGCCGTGGCCGAGGTTGAAAACATGGCCGGACTTGTCGGTATGCTGGCCGAACTGCTTGAGAATCTTCGCTGCTTCTGCGCGGATCTTGTCGTGACTGCCGTACAGCATGCAGGGGTCCATGTTACCCTGGATACAGACGCGGTCTTTAAGTTCAGCACGAGCCTTCGAAATATCCATGTTCCACCCGAGACCCATTGCGTCGCAACCGGTATCGGCGATATCTGACAGAATGGTATTGCAGTCTTTGGAGAAGACAATGACCGGAATTTCAGGATACTTGGTTTTGACTGCCTGTACGCTCTCCTTGATGTAAGGCAGCGCAAACTCACGGTAGTCATCTTCGGACAGGGCACTTGCCCAGGAATCGAAGATCTGTACGGCATCTGCACCAGCTTCGATCTGCATCAGGAGGTACTCGGTGATGACGCGTGAAATCTTGCTCAGCAGCATGTGGGCCATCTTAGGCTCACGATAGAGCATTTTCTTGGCAAATCCGTAATTCTTCGAACTGCCACCTTCAACCGCATAGGTAAAGAGTGTCCAGGCTGCACCTGAGAACCCGATAAGGGGAACACGGTTGTCAAGTTCTTTCTTGGTCAGGCGGATTGCATCGAGAACGTAGCCGAGCTTTTCCTCGACGTCCGGATTGATGAGACGATCGATATCAACCTGTGAACGGATCGGAGGAGTTAGCTTGATCCCCTTCGACTCGATAATTTCCACATTCATGCCCATAGCCTCGTTAACCACAAGGATATCCGAGAAAATGATCGCTGCGTCGACCCCTATGATATCTACAGGCTGTATGGTAACTTCCGCAGCCAGTTCTGGGGTTTTACAAAGAGTCAGAAAGTCTGTTTTTTCCCTGATTGCACGGTACTCTGGAAGGTAACGGCCGGCTTGACGCATTACCCAGATAGGCGTCCTGGAAACAGGCTGCCGCTTTAAAGCCCGAATAAAAAGATCATTTTTGAGCATGCACTGCAAAAGTTTGATGTGTTGAAAAATAATCGACGACGAAGCTGTGAACCTGCCAAGCTACGCTTTTTTAGAAGTTTTTGAAAACCAACCTCCCCGACCGGGGTAGCATCCTCTTCAGGCTTTCCCCCCCACGATATGGCGCTTGATGCCCAACTGGCGTGGCGTGTAGCCAAGTGCGAGACCAACCATTTCAGAAAGATGGAATACCGGAATGGAGTTATTGATATTTGCCTGTTTCAATGCCTTTGACTGGTAGCCGTCAAGTACGGTATGGCAGAGCGGGCAGGGAGTGACGATAAAATCGGCATTCCTGTCAATCGCTTCTCCGAGAGCCTCGGCTGCAACGTTAAGCGACTCTTCCTCTGCAACGAGCAGTGTATGAAAACCGCAGCACCTGTTCTTGTGCTCGTACTCTATGGTTTTGCCACCCAGTGCGTCTATGACAAGATCAAGCGTTGTTGGCTCGAGCGGATTGTCTTTACCAAGCACAGTCGAGGGGCGCAGGATGTGGCAGCCGTAGAACGGGGCTATCTTGTAGTTGCTCAATGGCACCTTGACTTTTGAGCGCAGGGTATCGAGCCCTACGTCTTCTACCAGGACCCAGAGCAGGTGCCTCACTTCCGATGTCCCCTTGTACTCGAGACCCTCTTTTTTCAGAATGCCATTGACCTCATCACGAAGCTCGGGTGATGCATCAAGTTTCTTCTTGGCACTCCTGATGGTAAGGAGGCAGGTGTTACAGGAGGTAACAAGGTCAAGGCCCAGCTTTTCAGCCATGGCAATGTTACGTGCATTGACTAGTGCAAAATGTTTCGGACTGACATAGTCAAGGTTGCTGCCACCGCAACAAACACTTTCATGCATTTTCACGAACTCTATATCGAGATCTTTCTGCCAGAGATCCAGTGACCTGTCAACTTCCTTGGTCATGGCCTCATTGATACAGCTGAGGTAATATGCGTACCGCTTCATACCGGGTTCTCCCAGGTTAATGTTTACGATCCTTTTGGTCCTGTTTGACATGCTCACTCATCTCCTGGAACTCCTCGCGGAATTTCTTGATCCCCTTCGAGGGCTTGACAAGTGGCGGTGGTGGAGGAGTCCTCCTCTTGAGTACCATCTTGAATGCCATGGGCAGCAGGTTCTTGAGTGTCCAGCCCAGGCCATTGGTCCTGACCGGCAGGGTTGCCTCAACAAGCTTGCCTTTCTTCTGGATATCATCCATGAAGGCTTCTGCATGGCGGGCACCGCTTGAATCTTTAGTACCACGCATCTCGAGCGCATCTTCCCTGACCCCGTGAATAGCATCCATAATCGGGATATTCTTCACACAGGTCTCCTGGCAACGGTAGCAGTGTGTGCAATCCCATACACCATGATCCTGGACCAGCGCCTCCATCCTCTTATCGTGTATGCCGTCGCGGCTATCTGCGTTCATCCTGTATGATTTCAGGAGGATAGCAGGAGCGACATACTCCTTGTTTGCCCTGAGAATAGAACATTCCGACATGCATGAAGCACAGAGAATACAGTCGGTCGCCTTGTCGTATTCCTGGAACTCCTCTTCAGCGATCAGGAACTCTTTTTCTCCCATCTGGCTTTCAGGCATCGTGGATTCGATCCAGTTGGAATACTTTTTCATCTTGTCCACCATGGGATCCATATCCACGATGAGATCCTTGATCTGCGGCATATTGCGCAGTGGTTCAACCTTGATGACGTTGGGGGTCTTGCATTTTTCAAGCTCGTCCCATACCTGGGTGGTGCAGGCAAGCTTGGATATGCCGTTAATCCTCATCCCGCATGAACCGCAGATACCTGCCTGGCAAAACAGCCTGAATGACAGGGTTGGATCGACATGCTCCTTGATATAGTTCAACGCCCTGAGAACGGTAATACCTTTTTCTACAGGAATGGTATAATCGTCATAATACGGCTTTGAATCCACCTGGGGATTGAACCGGAGGACCCGGAACGTTATATCCCTCATTTCTTCTTTATGATCTGCCATAACTCCGTCCTCGTGCGTTTAATATGTTCTTTCCTGCAGCTCGTAGCGGCCCATGGTAACAGGCTTCTCTCCGAGTACAGGTTTGCCGTTTTCATAAGTATAGGTCGTATGCTTGTGCCACTTCTCGTCGTCGCGCACAGGGAAATCAGTCCTGGTATGCGAACCACGGCTCTCTTCACGTACAAATGCGCCAGCTGCGACTGTCTCGGCCAGGTCGAGCATATTCTGTAGCTCGAGTACCTGGATCAGGTTGGTATTGAAGACGTCACTTGAATCAAATACCCTGACATGCTTGAAGCGCTCCTTGAGAGCAGCTATATCCTCGATTCCCTTGCTGATCTTGGACGCTTCCCGGAAAATACCGACATTCTGCGCCAGGGTATCACCAAGTTCCTCGCGAAGCTCGCCATAGCGCTCGTAATGTCCCGAGGGCTTCATAAACTCCCTGAGTTCCTGTTCCTTTTCTTCTACTTCCTGGCGAGAAATATCCTTTGCCTCGTGACGGCCAACCTCTTCGGCTGCCGTGTGGCCGGCTATGCGACCGAAAACAAGGATTTCCAGCAGGGAGTTGCCGCCAAGGCGGTTGGCTCCGTGTACCGAGACACAGGCAGCTTCACCTGCAGCGTAGACGCCATCCATAGGAGTACGTCCGAATATATCAGTATCTATACCACCCATAGAGTAGTGGGCTGTCGGCCTGATCGGAATCGGCTCTTCGATCGGATCCACACCCTCGAAGTACATCGACATTTCACGGATCTGCGGCAGTCGAGACTTGATGAGCTCCTGGCCGAGATGGGTAAGATCGAGGTGCATGTAAGGACCTGCCGGACTGTCAAATCCCCTGCCTTCAAGAATTTCCGTTTCGATAGAGCGAGACACCAGGTCACGAGGGCCAAGCTCCATTTTCTCGGGTGCATACCGGTTCATGAACCGCTCACCCTTGTTGTTGATCAGGTAACCACCTTCACCACGGGCCCCCTCGGTAACAAGCAGGCCGCTCTTGCGAAGACCGGTCGGGTGGAACTGGACGAACTCCATGTCCTTGAGGGGAATCCCCGCCCGATAGGCGATAGCCTGTCCATCACCGCTGTTACCTGCAGCGTTACTGGAGCGATTCCAGTACATTTTCGCATAACCGCCGGTAGCGAAGATAACGGCACGGGCCGGAAATGCCTCAATCTTGCCATTTTTCATATTCATGGCAATCAGGCCCTTCGAACGGCTTCCATCAACTGAAAGGCTAAGAACGAGATACTCATTAAAGAACCTCACGCCCTTACGCAGGCACTGCTCATAGAGGGTCTGCAGAATGGTATGGCCTGTTTTATCGGCACAATAGCAGCAACGTGGACGTCCGGCACCGCCGAATGGCCTCTGGGCAATGGTCTTGTCATCGAGCCTCGACCACGGTGTTCCGATGTTATCGAGCTCGCGAATGATCTTGGGTGCTTCCGAGCAGAGTACTTCGGCTGCATCCTGGTCAGCAAGGTAATCGCTCCCCTTGATGGTATCGAAAATATGCATCTCTACCGTATCGTCCTTGGCTGTATTGCCAAGAGCCGCGTTAGCACCGCCCTGCGCTGCAGAGGTGTGGGAACGGTTGGGGTAGACCTTCGAAAGCACGGCGATATTCAGTGAAGGATTTGTTTTCATGGCCTCCATAGCCGCATATAACCCGGCACCGCCACCGCCGACAACTACAATATCAAATGGCTTCATACACTCTAATCTCCTTGTGGAAACGGCGCACGCAGTTTCCGTGGTTACGCGAAACCGGCCTGTACGGCCGGTTCCTGCTTCGTGATATACTCTTAAAGCTGTAACGGCTTATCGTTACAGTGCAACATGGTCATCGTGGGCTGGAAGTTCCTCTACTGCGTGGAGGACATCGGTCATATTGAGGACACCGACAACGGTATTGCTTTCCATGACGGTAAGCCTCCTGACGTTGGTGCGTTTCATAAGCCTGAGGGCGTACTTGACACGCAGGCCAGGATTGATGCTGATGATCGGTTTGCTCATAATCTGGAAAACCGGGGTGTTCCATGGGTCACGATGCACATCTTCACCCGGATCAATAACTTTTTCAAGAATGTCCTTTTCGGTAACGATACCATAGCAGTCATCCTCGTTGCGAGGCTCCACGATCAGGCCGCTCTCATTGCTGTTCTTCATAAGCTGAAGCGCTTCAGCAACGGTGCAGCTCCCTTTGATCGTCTGAAAATTCTTCTGCATGAGAGCTGAAACCGGGAGGGTGCGAAGTTTGACTAACTGATCCATATGAATATACCTCTGGTTGGAAAAGGATGCAGGAATCCTTGGTTGATGATAAACGTGCTTTTCCTAGTAAACTGAATGGACTACCGGTACTGATGGCGCCCTGCGCCTGACCGCCAAACGATATGAAAGGTTAATTTACAAAAAACAACCATTTTGAGCAAAAACAGGGCAGAACAGTCAGGAAATGCCATGCGCCTTCTTGTATGCAGCCCAGTTTCTTTTCAACTCAACGAAAGCGTGCAGGTCGGGCTGGAGCAGGAAGGGATTCCCCTTTTTTTCAGCACCTATGGTCGATTCTGGAGCTGTACCGTAGTCATGACCGGGCATGACGACAGTCTCGTCCGGCAACCGGAGCAACTTGTCATGAAGGGAGCGGTACTCCTCTCTGGCGCCGTCTTCAAGGTCTGTCCCCCCAACTTTACCGACAAAAAGAGTATCGCCGGTAAACACGGTACCACCCGCATAGAGACAGATGGAGTCGTCGGTATGACCGGGAGTATGGATAATCCTTATCTCTTCGGCACCTAACGGGAAAACGGCTCCATCACGGACAGCAATTCCGGTTACAGGGCAGGTATCTCCATGGAGGAGCGGGCGGCAACCGGTAAGTCTTTCAACTTCTGCATTACCGTTTATGTGGTCGTGATGACCATGGGTACAGAAGACATAGCGTACCCTGAACCCCTCTCGGCCTGCTTGCTCCACTAGCATCGACGGATTGTAGGACGGGTCTATAATGCACGCCTCGCGGCTTGCTTCATCAGCGACAAGGTAACCGAAGTTTCTGTCTCCACCGGTCCGGAACTGCTGAACATACATGCTCATACCATATTCTCCACGTTCATCAGAAATGCCCTGGCAGGAAATTCAGGCTCCAGGGCTATCGGATGTTTCTCGAGTTCAGCCATGATAGCGGAGGCTTTGTCATCTTCAAGGATAGCAAAACAGAGCGACGAGTAGGAGCCCACCCCTTTATCTGAAGGCCACCATTTCTGGTTGCTGATTCCCTTGTCGCAGAAACAGCCGGATATGCTCATGGTACTGAACATAAGAACATCGAACTGCCTGAAGAGATCCCGTACCTTGGGCCGGGTCTCTTCATGCCCCATAATTGCCAGGAATTTCATAGATGTTGCTCTTGATTTTAGTTAACATTCTTCCTTTCCACATAGTAATAGAGAAGCGGCACCACGCCCAGTGTCAGTATGGTCGACAGAAGTGCCCCCCACATCAGGGAAATCGCGAGTCCCTGGAAAATGGGATCGAAGAGAATGACCACGGCACCAATCACAACCGTACCTGCCGTCAGGAGGATAGGGCGTGTTCTGACCGCTGCGGACTCTATAACCGCCTGGCGCAGCTCAACGCCATCCTGGACGCGCAGCTGTATAAAATCAATGATCAGCACGGAGTTACGCACCATGATACCGGCCAGGGCTATCATACCGATCATGCTTGTTGCCGTAAAGAACGCACCGTGTATAAAATGACCGGGAATGATCCCGACAAGGCTGAGCGGAATGGCAACCATCATCACCAGCGGCGTCTTGAACGACTGGAACCAGCCGATGATCAGCAGGTAGATGATCACGAGCACAACAGCGAATGCTGTACCAAGATCCCTGAACACTTCAAAGGTAATCTGCCACTCACCATCCCATTTCACTGCAGGACGGTCATCAGTAAACGGAGCTGACGTATAGAGCGGCGCAACACTGTACCCTCCCGGCAGTTCGATTTGTGCTATCGCCTTGTCCATCTCGAGCATTGCATACACCGGGCTCTCGGTCACACCTGCCACATCAGCTGTTACGTACACGACGTTTCTCAGGTTTTTACGGAAACGACTCTTATCCTCATCCCTCTTGCTGACTGTAACGATCTCGGAGAGGGGGATCATCTCTCCTCCCGGCAGGCGGGTCGTCATCGATGCCATACCTTGCGACTTGACAAAGAGGCTGGTGAGATCAAGCACTTCGGAACGCTCCTCCCGGGGAAGACGAACCTCTATGGCAACAGGATCAAGCTCTGTCCCGCTTTGCAGCAGCCCTACCTCTGCTCCACCCAGCGCCATCCTCAGGGTAGCGGTAACCTGCTCGGCCGTCACGCCCCTGTATGCTGCTTTCTCACGATCTATGAGAAGGTCATACACCTCCACCTGGTCTTCAACCATCCAGTCCACGTCAACTACTCCTGGAGTCGCTTCCATGATTTCACGGATCTTTGCTGCCAGCTCGAGGCGCTGTTCCTGGTCAGGGCCGTAAACCTCGGCAACAAGCGTCGAGAGAACCGGAGGCCCCGGAGGCACCTCTACAACCTTGACGTTTGCCCCGTATTGCCTGCCAATCTCCTGCACGACCGGCCTGACCCTCTTTGCTATATCGTGACTCTGGGCAGAACGGTCATGCTTGTGCACCAGGTTGACCTGGATATCGGCCATGTTATCTCCCTGGCGAAGGTAGTAATGACGAACAAGACCATTAAAGTTTATAGGCGCAGCTGTACCTACGTAATACTGGTAGTTTTCCATCTCAGGCACATCTTTCAGGCCTGCTGCAACCTCCTTGGCGACACGGGCGGTTTGCTCGAGCGGCGTTCCTTCAGGCATATCGATAATCACCTGGAACTCGCTCTTGTTATCGAATGGAAGCATCTTGAGTTCTACCATCTTGAGCGGAATCATGGCAATGGCGCCACCCAGCATCACGAAGACAAATGCAAACCCAAGAATGGTTTTCCATCCACTGTCGATAAACGGTGACAGCCCTTTCTGGAATACCTTATAATAGATGGACTTTGAAATATCGTACTCTTCATCGGAATGCCCTTCAGCCTTCAGGAGCCTGTAGGCAAGCCATGGTGTACCCACAAGCGCGACAAAGAGAGAAAAGATCATCGCAAGCGATGCCCCTATCGGCATAGGACTCATGTAGGGCCCCATAAGGCCGGAAACGAAGACCATCGGCAGCACTGATGCAATAACGGTAAAGGTCGCAAGTATTGTCGGGTTACCCACCTCGTTGATAGCAGCTATAGCTGCCTGGAGTTTCGGCATCCGTTTCATCGAGAAATGCCTGTGGATGTTTTCCGCTATGATGATGGAGTCATCAACCACAATACCTGTCACGAATATGAGCGCGAAAAGCGTCACCCTGTTGAGGGTGTAGTCGAACAGGTAGTAGACAAGGAGTGTGAGCGCAAAGGTAATAGGGACTGAGGCAAACACAACCAGTCCTCCGCGCCATCCAAGGAAGAGACCCACAACCAGGGTGACAGCCACAATGGCGCCAAGCAGGTGCTCAAGCAGGGTAAAGACCTTCTCGGAAGCTGTCTCACCGTAGTTACGTGTTTCGGTAACGGTGATGCCCGATGCTATGACCGAGCCCTTCATGAGCTCCACTTTTTCAAGAACCTTGTCAGCAAGTGCGGTCGCATCACTCCCCTTCCTCTTGGCGACAGTCAGGGTGACGGCAGGATGTTCTCCACCATCAGCTTCATCCAGGGCTGCTGCCCCGTAACCGAAAAATGCATAGTTATCAACCTCTTCGGGACCGTCCTCAACATGAGCCACATCACCAAGATAGACAGGAGAGGAATTATAAATCCCCACTACGATACCGCGCACATCGTCGGCAGTCCTGAAAAACTTTCCGGCACGCACCGCGAATTCACGGTTGCCCTGCACGAGCGAGCCAGCCGGAAGCTCTGTATTTGCACTTTTCAGTTGCGAAGCTATCTGCAGTGGCGAAATCCTGTAGCGTTCGAGCTCCTCTGTATCAAGCATAATGCGCAGCTTTCGCTTCAATCCTCCCTGGATTGCCACATCACCGATATTATCCAGGCTTTTAAGCTGGTCAGCCACCTTTGCCGCTGTCTGGCGAAGCTCATAGGGACCGTAACCATCCCCCCATAAAGTAAGGGTAAGCACCGGCACATCATCGATCGTAACTTTCTTTATAAGTGGTGGCTGCATACCCGAGGGCATCTGGTCCATGTTCTTCATGATCGTAGCCCACAGCTTGACCATGCTCTCTTCGGTATCATCACCAACCTCGTAACGAACCGTTACCAGGGCGAAATCCTTCTGCGAAGTGGAATAGACATACTTCACGCCCTCGATTTCAGTCAGGTAGCGCTCTACCGGCTTTGCGACTCGCTCTTCCACCTCGCGAGCTGTACCTCCGGGATAACTGAAATAAAGATCTACAAGGGGAACCGATATCTGCGGTTCTTCCTCACGAGGGGTCATGAATGTAGCCAGCACACCGACAAGCAGTGCGGTCAGCATCAACAACGGTGTCAACTTGGAGTTGATGAACAGCTTGGCAAGCTTTCCTGCAATACCTTCTCTCATTGCTTCTCTTCCTTCTTTACGTTTACTCGGTGACTGTTATGATGGTGCCATCCTGAAGCGACCTTCGAGAAGAGGCAAGCACTGTCTCACCTGCGTCGAGACCGCTCTGCACTTCTACCCGTCCATTCTGGAGGCTCTGGCCGATACGGACCCAGCGGACAGAGAGCGTACTGTCGGGGGCGACCACCTGTACGCCCTGCAGCCCGGCATAGGTAAAGACTGCCTCTTGCGGTACAATGACTGCACCTCCGCCACCTGGAGAGCCTGACCGTTCAGCTGTAGCAACAGCTTCAAGGGGAAGGGTGACCACCTCGGCCGAAGCTTGAACATGCCTCGTCGGGGTATCGGATGAACAAGCTACGAGGCCCAGGGAGAGCATGACAAGGAGCGAAAATATGTTATAGTTCATGATCAGATCAGTTGGGATTGGCATAATACACGAGTTCGCTCGATGCCAGGATATAATCGAACCTTGCCTGGTTCAGGCGCATCATAGCCTGTGTATAGGCCCCTTCACGGCCAAGGAGTTCGAACATCATTGCCTGGCCTGCGCGGTAGCGGTCACTTATAAAATCCAGGCTCACCCTGGCCTCTTCAAGAGCCTCTGAAGCCACATCGATCCTGGAAGCTGCCGTAGCCAGATTCCTGGCCGCACGGCGCACCTCGAAACGGCTGCGTTCCCTGGCCTCCTCGTAGAGATACCCCGACTCCATCTCGGCAGCCCTGGCTTCCGCCTTCCTGCCGGCATTGGCATAGCCATCGAAGAGGTTCCAGTTCATGCTGAGGCCCAGTGTCCAGTTATGACCTTCAAGACCAGGAAAGCTGTCATCATTCCAGGTTGTCTCTGCAAACGCATTGACACGGGGCAGAGACTGGGCATCTGCCATCTCGTATTGCAATGCGGCAGCATCCTTTGCGGCCTTGAGGGCCAGAATATCCGACCGTGTATCCACGGGAGCCCCACCAGCCACGACAGCCGTCGCTGACCCCGTCATGTCGAGTCCATCCTTTGTCTCGATAACGATATCCCCCTCCAGGCGGAGGAGAAACGCCAGGGCATCGGTCATGGTTCGTTCCTGGTCGAGAAGTACCAGCTTCTGCTCCTTGAGCTCGGCAAGGCGCACCTTGGTGGAAAGCATGTCCGACCGAGTCACCAGCCCTTTTTCGTATGCGTTTGCAGCCTCACGATTATGGCGCTGCATCGTAGCTATCGATGTGTCAAGAGCGTTGAGGTTGAGACGCGCAAGCACGAGTCCGTAATATGCTTTTTTCACCTCGAGACCTATAGACTGACCTGCGCGCTCGTACTGGTGCTCCATTGATTCCCGCGCAGCCCTGGCTACCGAACGTCCTTTCCATGCATCCTTGTTGAACACCGGCTGCTGCACTGAAATCCCGGCCTGGAAATTGGTCACAGCATCGGGGTCATTCATCGTTGCAAACTCCATATCCCCGGCACCGATCACACCCTGGCGAAGTTTCCAGGTAAAGACTGCTGCCGGATCATTTGTATGCATCACGGTTTCACTGACGCTCACCGTCGGCAGGTACGCCTTGCGTGTCTGGAGATAGCGACCATCAGCCTGTTCCACACGGCTCCTGGCAGCCTTGAGCGAAAGATTGTTCTCCTGTGCCATGGCCACGGCTTCGTCGACACCAAGCGAAACCGTTTCGGCACCTCTTGCGCTGCCGCCGAACATCATCGTCACGGCAATCGCAGAGACAGCTATCTTCAAACCCTTCATAACTATTGTTAAATTATTGGTACAAAAAAAATCCGGCACCCCTCAGGAGGAGGGGGCCGGAGAGCAACATCATAGTTTCAACAACTTCGAATTCAGTTTCCCCAGTACACGTATAGACTGCACCTGTACAATGAGAAGCGGGATGTAGAGCAGGAAGTAGACAAGTGAAAAACGCTCTACCATATCAGCAGCTACAAGCCCTTTGTTGATGAGAAAGTTCCCCAGTACGAAAAACGCCACACCCGGACATATAGCCGCATAGGCAACAACACTTTTACCGGCACCGCTGATAAATTCACGGAAATACCCCAGCTCTTTCATGATACTGTAGCCGAGAAGTCCGAAGAGCAACTGAACGGCAATGAACATGGTAAAGACAATCACATGGAACCATGGATGTATCACGGCGCCGAAATTATGGACCAGCCCCATTGAAATCCGGTTGATCGTGATTGCCAGGATCGTCAGGATCGGGATAATGATCCAGAGCGACACCGAAGCCTCGTAATTGATACCATGAGCCATCATGGCACGGAATCCAAGCACGATCTTTATGACCCCGAACGTCATGACAATACCCGCAAAAAATGTCGCCAGAATGATACCCAGGCCTGAGGTCACACTGTTGTGGCTCATGGCTGCCGCTGCAGACATCCCGACACCAACCATTGAAAATGTAAAGATCGACAGCATCTGGCTGAGGCTGTTATTTTTCTCGCAGTCAAAATTCCCGTGCACCAGTATGCGGGTAAAAAACACCTGGAAAATAACGCCGGCATAGATCCCGATCAGCAGAAAGGCCAGCATTGCAAACGGAAAGAGATATTCAACTATCCCCCAGAGACCCGGAACAAACAGGGCTCCGAGAATGAACATCACGTTGACACCCATAGCGTAGGTAAGCGGAATAGCCATGAGCTGCACTTCCGAATCCGAAGTTCTAAGCGTTGAGAATGCCGGGGTTTTCCTGAAAGCAATGTACTCCTGAATATTCCATACCAGCAGCCTGTAATGCTGCACAGCGAACCAGATAATGCCTGCGAGACTGACCACAACAAGGGCTTGCCGGGCAATGCCACCCTCAAGGGCAGCGGCCATGATATCCTCAAAAACCGGTATAGGCCTGCCCTGGTGATCCACCATGAACATGAGGAACATGAAAAACGTCACTGCCAACCCGCCGCTACCGAGGGATGCAAGAAAATAGAGGGGTGAATATGTCTCACCGAGATTTTTTCGAATTCGCATAACTGATGTACTGCCCGTACCCTAAGGGCCCGGTTATTCTTTTGAAATAAGTTTCAGGATCTTATCCATGTTTTTATCGTCGTGCCGGCTCATGCACTCATGCAGGCTGCTCTGCAGAACCATGGAGTACGTGGTATCCAGTGCTGCCTTTGCTGCCTGGAACTGAACGATGACCTTGTCACACCGTTCCTTGTCCTCCATCATTCTCATCAGCCCCTGTATCTGGCCGTTGACTTTTTTCAGTCGCAGGATAATATCACTATCCATTCAATCTTCTCCATCATGATGAAACCATGGGAAGGATACCCCTACCCCGTATGGGTATTAAACATACAAAAAAAAATTTGTGCTCCAAATGGCATTCCAGCAGCTTACCCCACCTCACAGCAGATGTCAGACTGCAACTGGCAGAGCATGCTTTCTGTAGCCTTCTGCATAATCTGCGACATGACGGCATCACTCATGAACTTGAGCACACCCTCCGGCATCATGTTCAACGGAAAGGAAAGCTCGAAATCAAGAGCGATATCGGTCTCGAAATGCACAGTTGTCCTGTTCCCCTCCTGGTGCAGCAGGCATATTTCCGCACTTGCCCTGCCTACAAAGGCGTTCTCATGCTGAAGCGGTATATCCGGCTCATCATCCACGCTCACCCACCGGATCTGGCGCCCCATACGATCGGGTTCGCTTACTCCCAACTCCTTGCGGCACATCTCGAGTTTTTTATCGTCAAGCGGTATGAGTTCGCACTCCTGCCTGACGTAGAACACCGCAACAATGGGATTCCCCCGGGGATCCTCAACGGTAAAGACCCACTGGTAAAGGCCGTACTTTTCAAGGTATGATACGTTCGTGCAATAAGGATTGCATTTCAGTATGCGTTCGTGCTGCTCGAAATACTCGCATGAATCCTCGAGACGCGACTCAAGCACTATATTTGCCTTGCTTTTACCTACAACTTCCATATCTGATTGCCCAGCGAATAAATCAATAACTGTTATTAACAGTACCTTTCACATTGCAACGCTAAGGTAAAACGGAGAGTTCCCGCCGGAATGCAGCGGGATTTTTCGGTTTTTCTTTTTATCATACTCCCTGTCAAACACTAACCTTTACCTCCTGACAATGGAAGCATCATCGTTCAACTATACTGCGGTTTTCGCCCCTGTCGCGTACTTCATCCTCAGCATCGTAGGGGTCCTTGCCATCAATAAATTCATCGGCAAGAAAACGGCAGAGAAATAACATCTGGGGTCTCCTACCCTGCTCTTTTTTGATTTGTTGTAGTGGCGAAAATATTGTAACTTATTTACAAAACAGGCGCAAAGGCGCGTACGAAACATAAGTTTCCCTTACTGCCTTATCAACTAAAACCATACGCATCATGTCAAACGGAACAAACACAGATCTGTCGGGTGCAATCAACGGCCTTGTAGACACCATGGGTAAACTTGCCCAGGCACAGGTTGAAATTCTCAACAACACCCTGAAAACCATGACTTCCATGGTTGAGCCAATGGGTAAAACTGTTACCGACCTTGCTGGCACACTTGCCAACACTGTCAACGACGTCCTGAAGAATGTCTCTTCGACTATCGGCGGCAACAAGTAAGTAACTGATGCTTTTTTCGAGTAAGCACCTTATGATCACATAAGGTGCTTTTTTTTTACCCGTACACATGCACAAGGCACTTCTCTCAGAGCTGTTTCCAGGCCTCGATCCTGCATCGATCATCGTGACACCGGTAACCGGGGAGGCTTCGGCACGCAGCTATTTCAGGGCTCAAACACCTTCAGGCTCATTTATACTCTGCCTGGACACCACATTCACGCAAGCAAATGCATCCTCTCATCCATTTGTCGTCCTGCACTCGATCCTTCAGCATGCCAATGTTCGCGTCCCTGCGCTGATCCGTACAAGTGGCAGGTATCACGCCCTGCTCCAGGAAGACTGTGGCACGACCATGCTTCAGGATGCTGCAAGCCTGGCATCCCAACAACCTGCTGCACTCTACAGGAAGGTGATCGACACCATGACAGCGGTACAGTCGATCAGAACTACAGGTAACCCCGTACCTTTCGCGCTCTGGTTCGATCATGACAAGCTGATGGCAGAGTTCGAGTTCTTTATCCGCTATGCGCTTTTGGAAAACAGCAGCGTCCAGTGCCCGACAGGCATGATCGAAACACTCAGGTCGGAGCTATCACACATTGCACAACAACTTGTTCGCCCAGAAGAGTTTGTCCTCAATCACAGGGATTTCCACTCGCGCAATATCATGATGCCTGATGGTAACCCCTGCCTGATCGACTTCCAGGATGCACGCATGGGACTGCCACAGTACGATGCAGTCTCACTCCTCCGGGATTCCTACCTGCAACTCCCGGACCATCTCATGGAAGAACTTGTCACCTACCACTTTGAAAAGCTCCATGAACTCGAGCTTTGTACAACCGGGTACAGCGAATTCCGCTCTATGTTCGACATCATGGCGTTCCAGCGAAACGTCAAGGCTCTCGGTACCTTCTACCACCAGTCGGAAGTCCTCGGTAAAAGCTCCTTCAGGAAGTATATACCCCCGACCCTTGGCTACCTTCCCGGATATATGGAGAGACAACCCGAACTCAAGGCTGCAGGAACTATCATCCTGGACTTGCTTGAACCCACAAGAGCATGAAAGCCTTTATACTCGCCGCAGGGCTGGGTACCAGATTACGGCCCCTGACACGTGAACTTCCAAAGCCACTGGTTCCCGTGCTCAATGTCCCCTCCATCTGCTATACCCTCATGCTTCTCAAGGAAGCTGGCATCAATGATGTGGTATGCAACCTCCACTACCATTCCGGGCTGATCCGGAGCATGCTTGAAAAACATGACTATTTCGGCATGAACATCACATTGTCGGAAGAGGAGGAAATCCTCGGAACTGGAGGGGGACTGAAAAAATGTGAGCAACTCCTTGGTGATGACGACTTCGTGCTGATCAACAGCGACATTATCGCTGATTTCAACCTCTCCGCCCTGGTCGAACAGTACAAAGAACAACAACAAGGCGGCACGCTCATGCTCTTCGGGCATCCTGAAGCCGGAAACATTGGCGAAGTCGGGATACAGAATGGCCAGGTCGTCGATTTCGCGAACCGCAGGGCAACAGGCAGCCGGTCCGGATGCATCTATACCGGGGCCGCAGTCCTCTCGCCAGCGATTTTCCGTTACCTCAGCACTGCTCCATCGAGCATCGTCGATACTGGTTTTTACGGCCTGGTAGAGAACCATGGACTAGGCTATACCCTCCACCCGGGTTTCTGGCATGATATTGGCACACTCCGCTCGCTATGGGCACTCAATATCGAGTATACAGAAGATCTTGAAGCCCTTGCCAAACGGATCCAGAACGCTCTTGGCATTGTTCCGGAAGTTATCGCTCACAACGCTGTGATTGGACATGGCGCCAAAGTGACAAACTCTGTCATCGGCAAGAACTGCAGAATTGGACAAAACGCAACCCTCCAGGCAACGCTCCTCATGCCGGACTCGACGGTCCCTGATGGAGCTGAGCTTGAAAACTGCATCGCCTGGAAAGAGGGTATCATACCGGTCAGCATGAACAAGAACTACTCCAATGAACGTTATTAACGGCCTTGACCGCCTGCTTGAAGAGACCGACCAGCTCAGGAAACGCAACGTCGCCTTACTGGTTAACCAGACATCCGTCACTGCATCTCTCCAGTATTCATGGGATGCCCTGGCTGGGCAGGGAGTGCGGCCAAGGAGGGTTTTCTCTCCCGAGCACGGCCTTTTTGCCACCGAGCAGGACCAGGCAGCTGTCGCACACCAGCCAGAAACCGGGCTTGAGGTCACAAGCCTGTATGGAAGCACGTACGACAGCCTGCTTCCCGACCCGGCACTCCTGGAAGATATCGACCTCCTGATCTTCGATATCCAGGATGTTGGCAGCCGGTACTATACCTATGTCAACACCATGGCGATGCTGATGCAACGCCTCTCGGGCAGCGGCATCGAGTTCATGGTGCTCGACCGGCCCAACCCCCTTGGCGGATTACAGGTAGAAGGCCCCATGCCTGATCCCGACTACAGCTCTTTTGTAGGGGTCTTTCCTGTACCGGTACGTCACGGGCTGACAGCCGGAGAACTCGCCCTGCTTTACAGGCAGGAGATGCAGCTTGACCTTGAGCTCAACGTAGTCAGTATGGAAGGCTGGCAACGGGGAATGGATTTCCCTGCAACCGGGTTGCCATGGGTAGCTCCCTCACCCAACATGCCTACCCCGGAGACAGCCCTGGTCTACCCAGGCATGTGCCTTCTGGAAGGGACCAACCTGTCGGAAGGCAGGGGTACCACGATGCCGTTCCTGCAGTTCGGGGCACCGTTCATACAACCTGAACAGCTGACCCGGCGGCTCAGAGAGATGGATCTCCCGGGCATCACGTTCCGCCCCACCTATTTCAAGCCGACCTTCCATAAATTCAGGGACCAGGTTGTCGGAGGTCTCTTCCTCCATGTCACTGACCCAGGCTCGTTCGATGCATTTGCTACCGGTGTAGCCCTCACCACGGTCGTCTACCAGGAATATCCTGCTGCCTTCCGCTTCCTTGAAGAGGTCTACGAATTCAATGACAGATGGCCGGCTTTCGATCTCCTGTGTGGAAGCGGAAAACTACGGGCCCGGATCCTGGAGGGCATGCCGTTCGACGCTATCAGGGCATCATGGCGGGATGAGCAGGAAGGGTTCAGGAACCACAAGGTACGCTATCACCTCTATTGAAGACAAGGAGACCAGATGCAGACACCCGACTTCCTTATCATCGCGGCATTCCTTCTCGGCACGACCCTGTTCGGCATACTGCAGGGCAGAAGCAACCGATCAAGCGGCGACTATTTCCTGGGTGGAAGAAACATCCCCTGGATTGTTGCCATGTTTTCGATCGTGGCTACCGAAACCTCGGTACTGACCTTTGTCAGCATACCGGGAATTGCCTACAGGGGAGACTGGAGCTTTCTCCAGCTTGCGCTAGGCTACATCCTTGGCAGGGTCCTGGTCAGCATATTCCTGCTGCCAGCATACTTCAGGGAAGGAATCACCTCAATCTACGAGGTGATCGGCAAAAGGTTCGGAAGAAACATACAGAAACTGGCTTCAGCTACATTCCTCCTGACAAGGATCCTGGCTGATGGCGTCCGGTTCCTTGCCACAGCAGTCATCGTACAGGCGGTCACCGGATGGCCCCTCAGCATCTCGGTCCTGGTCATTGGCATAGTCACCCTCACCTACACCCTTGCAGGAGGAATAAAAACCGTTGTCTGGATGGACAGTATCCAGTTCATCCTGTATCTCGGCGGTGGTATCATCACCATTGTATTTCTGCTGGCACAGCTTGACATGAAACCACTCCAGGCAATGACACTCCTGCAGGAAACCGGGAAGCTGGCAGTCATCAACCCTGACCTACACATCCTGACCAATCCATGGGCTTTTGCAAGCGCAGTCATCGGCGGGGCCCTTCTTTCCCTCTCCTCGCACGGCGTTGACCACATGATGGTGCAACGCGCACTTGGCTGCCGGAACCTCGGTAATGCGAGAAAAGCGATGATCGGGAGCGGCATCTTCGTATTCATCCAGTTCAGCGTGTTCCTGCTGGCCGGTTCGCTCATCTTCCTGTTCGAAGGCGGCCGGGAACTCCCTAAAGACAGGGAACTCGCACTGTTCATCGTTGAAAACCTCCCTGTGGGCCTGAAAGGCATTTTGCTCGCAGGAGTCCTTTCTGCTGCGATGTCGACCTTGAGCTCATCGATCAACGCACTGGCATCATCAACCGTGACCGATTTTCTCGGTGGAGGCCAGACCCTGAGAAAATCCCGCCAGGTTAGCTTTGCCTGGGCCGCCCTGCTGATAGCCATTGCGCTTGTCTTCGATGAAAGCCAGCATGCGATTGTCATCCTGGGACTGCAAATTGCATCCTTCACCTACGGTGGACTCCTGAGCCTTTTCCTACTCTCGAAAAGCCGGAGAGAGTTCCACTCTTCAAGCCTTGCAGCAGGTCTCATTACAGGAATGATCGGCGTCTACCTGCTGACATTCACGCCCCTGGCCTGGACCTGGTATATAAGTTCCGGGCTGGTCCTGAACCTTGCAACAGTCCTGGTTGCAGAATATGTTCGTTCGTTGCGCAGCTGAACATGTTCCGGTTTTGCGCATCAGGTTTAATTGAGTACATTTAACTAATTACAACTTCAATTATTTCATCCCAAACAAAGGGTAGTACCATGAATAGACTTTCAGGTGTTTTCACAAACGGAGCAGCAGCATATGGACGTTTTCTGGAGGTATTTATCGACGGTCACTGGTGGGTCGTAGGCGATTACCTGGAAAATGTTGGCAAGTGCACGAAAAGACTTGGCGCTAATGCCTATCCGCACCTTTATGGCGGTAGTTCGGCAGGCCTGATGGGCTCATCTCCGAAAGTATCCGGCTATGCAGAACCAACCAAGCCGGTTGAAAGCCGTTTCAAGGATTGAAGTACCATAGTAGAGAACAGGATCACGAATACATCAAATAAACAAGGAGATACTCATGTCTATTGTAACAGATACGATGAACAGCATGACCGCGCTTGTCGTGGCACAGGTAAAGCTCGTCGATAACACCATAAAAACACTGATCCCAACCGTGGAAACTCTCGGCAAGACTGCTGTGTCGACCATTGAAGCCGGTTCTGCTACCTTCAACTCTGCAGTTTCCGCAGTTTCTGAACCAGCAGCCTCTATCGTGAAAACCTCAGGTGACCTTCTTACTGCAGGCGTTGCTAACATAGGCGGCATTGCCCGTCAGGGTACAGAAATCGTGGGCTCTGTTGGAAGCAATCTCTTCAGCATGGCACAGGCTGGTTTGAGCACTATTGGCAGCGCAATCACTTCATTACTTCCTGCCAGGAAAATCTGAGCCACACAGCTCTACATCAAAAGAAAAAGCCTTCTTGTGAAGGCTTTTTCTTTTCCTCCCGATATGCTCAGGCAAGCTTGCTGAAACAGTATGCAATCCCCTCTTCCTGGGTAACAACCTCTTCACTTTTATTGACCACCTCGAACGTTTTCCCGGCGGCCTCGGGTGTCCAGAGCGACAGCACGAGCAGTTCTGCAACATCAGCACGGTTAATCCAGCCACTCCACATCCTGTCTCCCTGTTCGACATGCAACTCATGCTGTAGCGGTTCGCCATCCCGCAACCCTCCAGGACGAACTATGGTAAAGGAGCGTCCCTCTCCATCAAAGAGTGCTCGAACTTTCTCTTCACCTTCGAATTTCCTCGAGAGCACTCCTCCGAACAGGTTGAGGGGATGGTACCACCGGGTAACAGCCATGGAACTTACCAGTCCGAAATGTTTTACCCCGGCCTGCCTGGCCTGCTCGGCAAGCCGTATAACCCCGTCACGATCCACCTCTGCAGGTGAGGCTTCACCAAACAGCTCACTGGAACCAAGTGCAGAAATCACCGCACTGCAGCCCTCTACTGCGCGTGCCACATCACTATCGCTTTGAATACGACCTTGAATAACCTCTACATTACCAAGATCAGCCGCTTTTTCAGCTGATCGAACCAGCACTTTTACCGGTATACCGTAATGCTGTAGCCTTGCAACCACCCACCGGCCTGTCTTGCCTGTTGCGCCGGTCACAAGTACCTTGCCGCTATATGCTGCTCTATTCTCCATAGTAACCTCCGTTTATCTCGACCTTTCAACTATCTACTTATAAGGTTACAACATCCACACAATCCATTTTGTTTCGTTACATTCCCAATCCATCTCAACCATAACCCCTTTTCTTGCATGAGTGTTGTCCTGATGATTATAGCCTCGGCTTGCTTCGGTACTATGGCAGCCCTGATAAAGGCAGTCGGTCCCGATCTGCCGATTCCCGAAATCATCCTGTTCAGGAGTATCATCCCCCTGCCATTTTTCCTTGCGCTCCTCACACTCAAGAAAAAAAGAATCTTCGCAAGCGCCCGGGGAACGATGCTCATGAGGGCCGGGTTCGGCTTCCTGGCCATGAGCGGGTTCTACTATGCCCTTACTCACATACCCCTGGCAGAAAGCGTTTTCCTTGGAAGAACACAGCCGCTTATCCTTGCCTTGCTTGCCCCGTGGATTGTCGGCGAAAAACCTACACCAGCCGTCTGGGCTGCAATAGGTACAGGACTTCTGGGTATCATTTTCATCATACAACCATCATTTGGCTGGGTAGTTGCTGCATGGGCAAGTATCGGGGCAGCAACAGCATCTGCTGTAGCCCACCTCCTGGTCAGGAAACTTGGAAGAACAGATGAACCAGAAACCATTGTCACCAACTTTTTCATGGTTTCAGCTGTATTGAGCGCGATATGGACAGGATCCTCCTTCACCATGCCCGAAGGCTTCCAGTGGTTGCTGCTCCTGGGAATAGCACTGTTTTCAACATTCGGACAGTTTCTCATGACCCTTGCCTACCGTATGGACCATGCACCGGTCGTTGCAGCAGCAAGCTACTCTTCTGTCATTTTTTCGATCGTATACGGCTACATTTTCTGGCATGAAGTACCAACATACTCCACCTTTGCCGGCGGAGCCCTCATTATCCTCGGTTCAATCATACTGATCCGCTCGAGAATATGATCCCAACAAGGTGAAACGGACTGTAGGCGCTATATTACATGAAGAGATCTGTTACGGCATCAATATACAACGCACATGTCATGAAACACCCGCTTGTAACTGCAGCACTCCTGCTGCTTGCCTCTGTACCGCTTTCACAAAGTTATGGCTTCGATACCGAACACTACAGCCTCATCAGGGAAGGAAGCGAATCGTGGAATGCCATGCGGCAATCCTCCGCCACTGAACAGATAGACCTGACACGAGCCGACCTGAAAGGTGTAGATCTTTCAGACATAGACCTGCGTAACGCACTCCTCCAGAGAGCATCTCTGAACGGTGCAATCCTTAATGGCGCAATGCTCAGCCATGCAAACCTCTCCATGGCGAGAATGGATGGAGTCACCATGAAAGAGGCTGACCTCGGGAAGGCAACGCTCACTGGTGCCGACCTGCAGGGGGCATTCATGAACCGCAGTGTCTTTGCTTCAGCGAATCTCAACCTCACAGACCTCAGGTGGAGCTCACTCAGGGAGGCCGACCTCAGGGGAGCCAGCCTTGAAAAAGCGAGACTGTTCGGCGCAGACCTGCGAGAGGCAGACCTACGGGGAGCCAACATGACGGGTGCGACAATGCTTGGCCAGGCAAAACTTGCCGGGGCGCGCTTCTCGAACAATACCATCTTGCCAGACGGCAGCCGGGCAACACGCCGCCAGGCATCATCGAACGGAGCACGCTACTACAATGAAGCAGAAACAGCCGCTCCATCAATGCCACATGAGATCGCTGAACCCCCTGTAGCCACCACCGATGCCGGCAAAAGCACAGTACTTACGGAAAACGTGCAAAACTGGAACAAGATGAGAGCTGAACGCCCTGAGCTGGCGGCCCCACAGCTTGGAAAGGAGGATCTGAGCAAGACTGCAATGCCTGGAGCAAATATGACAGATGTCTCCATGCAGGAGTCGACCATGGATGGAGCAACGTTCGATAACGCAGATTTTAGCGGTGCAAACCTTGAGGCAACCTCATGGAAACGTGCTGACCTCAAGGAAGCAGTGTTCCGTAACGCAAACCTCAACGGAGCAAATTTCGAACGGGCCTATATGCGATCAGCCGACCTCAGCGGTGCCAACCTCAGCGGTGTGCATATGCACGGCACACGCCTTCAGGAAGCAAACCTGATGAACAGCACCCTGAAAAATGCGAATCTGTATAATGCCAACCTGGAAAAGGCTGATCTGAGGGGAGCAAACCTCGAGGGAGCCCAACTGCTCTATACCGAACTGCGAAGGGCAAAGATCTCTGCAACGACGATCACCCCTAAAGGAACACCTGCTGACCGCAGATGGGCAGTCATGCGAGGAGCAGAGTTTGTTGAATAAACAAGCCCTGGTTATGGCTGTGGGAACCGACTGCGATAAATCACCTGTTCAAGCAGGTGTGGCTTATGGATATTTGGATCCCCCTGGTCGAGCCTGTGCTTCTTGCCGGTTCTTGTCACTACTTCCAGGGTACCGTCTTCCCTGACATTCGTTACCGTCCAGAACTTGTCAACCACGTAGTGATACGTATCCCCGTTTTTCAAGGGAAACACCTGTTTCGCCCTCGGGCCAGGATGTTCAGAACTTTTTCTTTTGCGATATATTATCGGATCTCCAACCTTCAAATGCATACTAGTCCCCCTTCAAACCGGCATCGTGTCCGTTTTGTTACTTTTTCGTTAAATCTTTACCTATTTATTTTAAAAATAAGATTTTTTTATAAAAGTTCCGTTTAACCGGTAATCCCCCATACTTTTTCTCTATGAAACCTGTACCCTGGCGCCCCCGTTATCTTATTGTCACATTGGTTTTCTTCCTGCTGCCTGGCACAATAATCGCAGCGGCCCCAGTCAAGAAGCCTCAAGGAAGACTCTTTATGGTAACACAGGGTACCGCCTCCTATTACGCAGATTTTTTCCAAGGAAGGCTCACGGCTAACGGGGAGCGCTTCAATATGCACGCTCTTACCGCTGCCCATAAAACGCTTCCTTTTGGCTCAATGGTTCGGGTAACCAATCTTGATAACGGCAAAAGCGTTATGGTACGCATCAATGACCGGGGTCCCTATGTTGACGGACGCATCATAGACCTGTCACTAAAGGCCGCAAGGGAACTCGGGATGGTCCACCATGGCATTGGACGGGTACTTCTCGAAGCCTACTACAGCCCCCGCTATTCGTTTTCCCGAGCAACGGAAACGACAGGCTCGTCTCCTTCCATGCTGGTGACCCTCACCACCATGGGGGCACAGCAAATCTCACAATCCTCTACGAACTCTTCCGGAACAGGCTCTGAACAATCCAGCACAAGAGCATTCAGCGCACCACAGTAAGGGCACTGAACGGTAACGTTTCTCATGCATTCCATACTACCCTCCTTGCTTACATTCAGTGATGGGGAACCATATGCAAAATACCAAATAGCCCGGACATGTTCACCCTTCGACAAGCACAAACGCGACAGCCATTCCTCCATCGTGCGAGATTGAAAGCCTGATACGCTCT
>Ga0272444_10000029_pt1:0-55000 | contig 210571 bp, 180 predicted proteins | sample SSMForm13_FD_201033 | JGI IMG/M metagenome (GOLD analysis project Ga0272444, IMG submission 201033) | Marine sediment archaeal communities from Little Sippewissett salt marsh, Falmouth, MA, United States - SSM-Form-13 | ecosystem: Environmental > Aquatic > Marine > Wetlands > Sediment... | reverse complement strand
GGCAGGGAAAGAAGATCGAAATACGACGGATAGTCAAGCAGCTTGAGCACCTCATCGGAAGAAACCTGTTCGGCGGCGATCTCCTTTTCGAAAGGAGTCTTGTCAAAAACTCGCCACAACTCCCGCTCTTTCTCAGGAAAATCTTTCAGCTTCTTTTTATAGGAGCCAATACGGATATATTCAACCCCTTTGAATTGTACCGGATGGCGAAATGCAGCTCCGATTTCAAGCAGCACAACTGGCTTTCCCTCTGCTAAAAATGTGTAGAATCGGAAGTTGATTTTCGGGGAAAGATGGCGCAGCAACCAGTTTTCCAACTCCTCATTACCAACCTTGGCCGATACAGGGTTGAATGTCGTGCCGACAATCTCATGGCTATCATTGTTCACGCCCCAGAGCATCCAGGCGTGAACCTTGCCGGTAAGGGCGGCTGCATTGGCAAGAGCTGAAAGGTATTCGCCGATTTCATCCGGTTCTGCGTTATTGTGCTTGAACTCAGCCCATTCGGTTTCGCGGGGCAACTTCCGTAGCTCAGTCAAGATACCGAGAAGATCATTTTCTAGACGATCGATGCTCATGCCGTCACCTCCCGGAGCAGCTCGACGATTTCTCCTTCAAGCTCTTTGATGTCGGCTTCGATTGCCTCCAGTTCGCGCGGCGGTTCGTATCGGTAGAAGTGGCGGTTGAGCGGAATTTCGTAGCCCACCTTCGTTTTGCTGTGGTCAATCCATGCGTCGGGCACATGCGGCAGCACTTCGCGCCTGAAGTACTCCTCGATGCTCTCTTTCAGCGGCACAGTTTCGGTGTCGCGTAGATCGGCGTCGGGCTCCGGCGCGCCTTTGCGGTCGCGGCAAATCTCAGCCGTCTCGTCGCGCTCGCCGAGGGCGGCCAGCACCGCTTTCAGTTCGGAAGCCGAGAGCTTCACGCTCCGGCGGCGATCGACTTCACGCAAGGCGAGCAGGAACTCCTTGCGATCTTTGAACAGCATTGCGCCATGCTCTGCGGCAAACGCAGCCAGTAAATCTCGAATAACCTGTTGGCGCGCCTTGCCTGCCTCGATCTCCTGCTGGCGGACGGTCTCGTTCTTCTTCTTGCTGCTGGCGATATTTTTGAACGCAGTCTGCTCCTCCAGCCGATCGATCCGCCCGGTCGTCGCCAGGAAGTTGAGCCGCAAGGGTCGTTCAACGGTGATCTTGTGGTACCCGAAATCCTCGTTGTCGAACACCTTGCTGACTACCAATTCCTTTTGCTTGCTGTCGATAGTGAAGGTGCGCGTCTCGCCGTCAGTGAAGTTCCCGTAGATGCGGGTGATGTCGGCAATATGGTCCGGATCTTTCTCCTTGTCTTGCGGATCACCGATGCGGCGGCGCTTGATGACCTCACGCGGCGTAAAGTGCTCTCCAGCCTCTTCGTTGGACTGCTCCGCGCCGATCCGGATCAGCTCTTCGAACACATAGCCCATCTGCATCTGGTCAACCCGCTGTGGGGAAAGATCAACTTTGGAAAACGCCTTGATGACCTCGAACAGGATGTTCTTCTCCGCCATGTGGGCGATCTGGTCGCTGAACTTGAACTTCTCCATGATGGCCCGAACGTTCGGGGAGAAGGCGTTGATATAACTGTTCAGGTTGGGCGGAAGGTTGTTCGGATCATCGAGCAGGGAGTGAATTTCCTCTCCCGAAGGGGTGAACTGCAACTTCGAGAGGGTATAAAACCGATAACCGGAAACAGCCTGCAAGCGCGCCTGCTGGATACGCGGCGACTGGGTCTTTATGGACTGGAACTCTTTGAGCACCACCTTGCGGGTCGGCTGAAGCAGGCACTCGAACCGACGCAGGACAGTAAGCAGCAGAATCACCTTGCGATACTCATTGCGTTTGTACGGCCCTCGAAGCAAGTTGCAGATACTCCAGATAAAACCGGCTATCTGCTTATGTGTTTGTCCATTCATAAAAAAATAAGGGGAATTCGGTTTCGACCAGTGTCAATAACTCACGTAATATACGTCAAAGAATCCTATAGGGTTACGATTGAGGCCTCCACAGGCATACTGCCACACCTTACTTCCCGATGCAGAACCTATCGAAGATCGTGTTAAGCACCTCCTCGTTAATGACGCGGCCGGTGATTTCGCCGACGTAGTCGAGAGCGGAGCGGAGTTCGAAGGCGATGAGCTCGGTGTCGGCTTCGGTGTCGATGAGCTCCCGGGCGTTGTGCAGCGCGTCTTCGGCGTTGCGCAGGGCTTCGTAGTGGCGCATGCTGGTGACGAGCACGCTGGCTTCATGCAGCTTGTCGAGCCCTTCGGTACGTTTTGCCATCGCCTCCTTGAGTTCATCGAGCCCCTCCTGGCGGAGTGCGGAAATTCCGAGTACACGGCAGCCGCTCTCATCTTCCACCCTCTGCATACGCCGCACAGCATCAGGCGCGCCATCGCTCTTGTTGGCGACGACAAGGAGTTCTGTGCCGGCATAGTCATCCCTGATACCCTTGATGGTTGCGACCTCCTCTATGAAGTCACCTTCACTGATATCCATGAGGTAGAGAATGAGGTCGGCCTCGGCAATTTTCTCGTAGCTGCGGCGGATACCTTCATGCTCGATCTCCTCGACAGCGTCACGCAGGCCGGCGGTATCGGTAAGGCGGAACATGGTACTCTGGTAGATGAAGCACTCTTCGATATAGTCGCGCGTGGTTCCGGGCATATGGCTGACAATAGCTCGCTCCTCTTCGAGCAGAGCGTTGAGCAGGGTCGATTTCCCTGCGTTGGGGCGGCCAATGATAACGGTAGCCACGCCTTCGCTCATGAGCCGGCCATGCTGGTAGGAATCGACCAGTTCCCGGACTTCACGACGGAGCTCGTCCACCCTCTCGCGAAGTTCGTCGCGGCTCTGGAACTCGACATCTTCCTCGCCAAAATCAAGTTCCAGTTCGAGAAGAGCTCGTGACTCTATGAGGCGGCTACGCAATGCATCCAGCTTGTGAGCAAGCGCGCCTTTCATCTGGTTAGCCGCGGTTCGGTACGCTGATTCCGACCGGGCATGGATCATCTCCCCGATGGCTTCTGCCTGGGTGAGGTCGATCCGCCCGTTGAGAAATGCGCGCCTGGTGAACTCGCCCGGTTCGGCAAGCCGGCAACCGTTGTCGAGAAGCAGCTTGAGAACGGCCTTGACCACCACAGGACCCCCATGGCAGGTTATTTCCACCATATCTTCGGCAGTGAAGGAGGCGGGGGCGCGAAACAGAAGCAACACGACTTCGTCAACCAGCCGATCACCATCGTAGAGCCTGCCGAAATGGGCCCTGTAGCCCGGACTGTCGGAGAGAGCACAATCCTCGCTGCTGCCTGCTTTTCTGAACACCTTTTCTGCAATAGCAAGCACACCCTGGCCGCTCATGCGCACAATGGCAAGCGCACCAACGCCTAACGGGGTTGCTATGGCTGCTATAGGATCCTGCTGTATCAAGGTTTCTTTCATGACTAACTGATGGTTAAAGGGGTCTTGCGACAAACCGGTCGGGGAGCATGTCGTCGGGCAAGGTAATCATGTCTATGATGATACCGACGAGTGCACCGGTATCCATAAGCTTCCGGGGCTCGAGGTTAGCATTGCGGAAGAATGCTGTATCGGTGGACCCGGGGTTGACGGTCATGACGCGGATACCCGATTCACGGAGTTCCTCCTTTATGGCTTCGGAAAATCCCTCAAGGCCGAATTTCGATGCGCAATAGAGTGCACCTCCCTTGAACCCCCGTATACCGGCTATGGAAGATATATTGAGAATGGTTCCCCGCCCTGCAGCTTTCATGCCGGGCACAACCCTCCTGGTACAGAGGAAGGGGGCTGTGAGGTTGAGAGCAACCAGGCGGTTCCACTCCTCCGGGGCGATCTCCTCGACAGGGCCGAAGAGTCCTGCACCTGCATTGTTGACCAGCAGGTCGACGCTTCCTTCACGATCAAGTACGGTGTCAAACGCTTTGTCGAGCTCCTCTCGATGTGTGAGGTCAGTCTCCAGGAATGTAAACGACGGGCTCTCTATCCCGGCAGGCTTCCTCCGGCTGAGGCCGTAGACCGTTGCTCCGCCTTCAAGGAGGCGCCGGGTAAGTTCAAGACCGATCCCGGAGCTTGCACCGGTGACGATGGCTGTACAATCATTAAGTTTCATGCATGTAAAGTAATCAATATTTTGGGCTCAAAAGAGTACATTAGGCTATGGATACATCATCATACCAGGAGTATATCGACCGTCTGCGTGACGAAGTGCTGCATCAGCATGGTGCAACAGCTGAAGAAAAGTTCAACCGGGTAGTGAAGCTGGTAAAAGTGCTGAGGGAGCGTTGCCCGTGGGACAAGAAACAGACACCCGAATCCCTTGCACACCTGCTTCTCGAAGAGAGCTACGAGTTGGTGCATGCGATAGACACCCATAACGAAGAGGAGCTCCGAAAGGAACTGGGTGACCTGTTCCTGCACGTAGCGTTCCAGGCAGAGCTTGCTGAAGAGTCCGGCAAATTCTCGTTTCCGGATGTGTTCGATGCGCTGTGCGATAAGCTTATCAGCCGTCACCCGCATGTTTTTGCAACGGAAACCGCTGACACCGAACAGCAGGTGCTCCGCAACTGGGAAACCCTCAAGCTGAAGGAAAAAGGGAGACGGGGACTGCTTGATGGTGTCCCGAAAGCGATGTCTGAACTGCTTCGCGCTTACCGGGTGCAGAAGAAGGTTGCAGGTGTAGGGTTCGACTGGGAAAGCGACGAGGGGGTGCTTGACAAGCTTGTCGAAGAGATCGGGGAACTGAGAGAGGCCGATACACCAGCTGAACAGGAAGAGGAGTTTGGTGATCTGCTCTTTACCATTGTCAACTACAGTCGTTTCATAGGAACAAACCCTGAAGATGCCCTGCGCAAGGCAACCAACAAGTTCATCAGTCGGTTCACCACGGTCGAGGAGATGGTCCGGGCTTCAGGCAACAGCTGGAAGGAGTTCTCACCCGAAGAACTTGACCAGTTGTGGCAAAAAGCAAAGTCAACCTCCTGCGATACAGTTCCTGACAAAAGCTGAAGCAGAGTCGGCATACTCCCCTTCTGGAGAGTGCCCTCCCTCATAGACACAGGCCTCATGCAACATTCCAGCGTCCTGCATCCGTTCCAGGTCTGCAGAGAACTGCTCCTCCCTGTAGATCCGGTCACGACGTCCCCGGGCAAGATGCACCGGACAGCGTAGGGCTGAAAGCGGTAGCTCATCAGGAATCCCCCCGCCAAGAAGCATTAAGCCAGACGGAGTTCTTGTCCCATGTATGACAACCCTTGCAGCCATGGCAGCGCCCTGCGAAAACCCGTGCAGCACGAACGTATCGTTGAGCGAATAACCCGCATGGAGTTCATCGATCACGGCATCGACATACCTGAGATTCTCCCCTATACGTCGCTCCCGGTCACGGGAGGTCATCCAGCTCATACCGACCTGTCCCCCGCGAGCGTAAAAAGGGTGCAGGGCTTCGATCGAACAGAGACAGCACGGAAGGTCACCAACCAGTGTCCGCAGTAGTCTCAACGCATCCGCTGCATCCTGCCCGTAGCCGTGGAAACCAACAACAAGCGGCAAGGTACGCTCGCTCTCTGGAGCAACAACCAGGTAACGCCCGGCTACCGAGGTATCGAGATAGCGGCTCACCACGCTCATCTCGAGCCTCCCGCTACAGCGTAATGGGTAGGCTTGATAAACTGCTTGAAGAGCATATCCGCTATGGGCAGCAGGCTCGAGACAGCCACGACAACTGCCCAGTCCTGCAATGAGAGCGGCTTGACATGGAACGCCTCCTGGAAGGGCGAGTACAGTACGAGCACATGCAGACACAGTGATACTGCAACGGCTCCGAGCATCCATGGATTGGTGGTAATGCCAAGCGTGAAGATGTTCCGTGTTTCAGATCGCGCAAGGATGGCGTTGAACATCTCGAAGACAACCAGCGAGGTAAATGCCATGGTCGAGGCATAGCGGTAGTCCCCCGAACTTGCAAGTTCATACATGTAGAGGCCAAGCGATCCCAGGGTAATGACAAGGCTTACCACAGTGAGCCTCAACAGCATGTGTCGATTGACGATATCGGCTGATTTCTCGATCGGCGGACGTTTCATGGTATCAGGTGAACGGGGATCCAGGCCAAGGGCAAGTGCTGGGAGCCCGTCAGTAATGAGGTTAACCCAGAGGATCTGTATAGCCACGAGCGGGAGTGGCAGACCAGCAAGGACTCCGAGAAGGATAATAAGCACCTCACTGATGTTACTTGAGAGCAGGAAGAAGACAAACTTCCGGAGGTTCTGGAATATTGCCCGTCCCTCCTCAACGGCCTTGACAATGGAGGCAAAGTTGTCATCGGTAAGCACCATCGTAGAGGCCTCCCTGGCAACATCGGTTCCTCCCTTCCCCATCGCTACACCGATATCAGCCTGCCTGAGAGCCGGGGCGTCGTTAACTCCATCGCCGGTCATGGCGACCACGTGCCCCCCCTGCTGGAATGCCTCAACGATACGGATTTTCTGCTCTGGACTGACCCTGGCGAAGATCGACACCTCCTCGAGTATGGGAGCAAGATCCTCCACGGCATCAAGTTCCTTGCCACTCATTGCCTGTCCCCCGATACCAAGCTCCTTGCCTATAGCCTGCGCTGTAGGTTTTTGGTCACCGGTTATCATGACGACTGTTATGCCTGCTTCCCGGCACCTTGCAACAGCATCAACCACTTCCGGCCTGGGAGGGTCGTTCATTGCCTGCAGCCCAACGAACACAAGGTCCTCTTCCCTCAACTCCTCCCCTTCAGTAACAGGCTTCCATGCAAAGCCAAGCACCCTGAGGGCATGCTCTGCAAAAACCTCGTTCTGCTGAAGGAGTTCATCACGCCGCTCCTCATCGAGAGGTACCGGTCCCTCTTTGGTCATGACCCGGGTGCAGCGGGCAACGAGTACATCTGGAGCACCTTTTACATACATGACAAGGGATCCACCAGGGGCCCGATGCAGGGTTGACATCATTTTACGGGAAGAGTCAAAGCCGATCTCGTCAACTCTTGGATAGCGTTCCCGTAATGAATCGAGATCATGCCCGTAGGCTATCGCGGACTCGAGCAGGGCGGCTTCGGTAGGATCCCCGATAACCTCTCCATCCGGTTGCCGACGTGCATCGTTGCACAAGGCGCCTATAGCATACAACAACGCTCTTGTCTCTTCAGCATGGCCTGATGAGAGAAAGTCTTCCCGTACACTCATCCGGTTCATGGTCATGGTGCCGGTCTTGTCGGAACATATCACCGAAGATGAACCAAGGGTTTCTATTGAAGGAAGGTGACGTACAATGGCATTGTTCCGTACCATGCGCTGTACTCCCCTGGCAAGAGTGAGGGCAACAATGGCTGGAAGCCCTTCGGGAATAGCGGCAACGGCCAGGCTTATGGAGGTGCGGAATGTCTGCAGGAGATCACCTCCCGCCAGGATGGAAGCGGCGAACATCGCCAACGCTGCACCAGCAACGGCAAATGCCATGTTCCGGGAAAAACGGTTGAGCTTTGTCTGCAGGGGACTCCTGTACTCATCTGCATCCTTGCCGAGCAATCCCGCTATTCTGCCCAGCTCGGTCTGCATACCGGTTGCAGTAACAACTGCTGATGCTCGCCCGCGGGCCACCAGCGTCCCTGAATAGACCATGCAGTACCGTTCGGCAAGCGGTGCGTCCGCACTCACGGGATCGACAGTTTTCGCAACGGGGAGTGACTCGCCTGTCAGCATAGCCTCCTCTGTCTCGAAGTTCATCGCCTCGAATACCCGTGCATCGGCCGGGATACGATTACCCGGCTCGAGGATAATCACATCACCAGGCACCAGCTGTTGTGCAGCGACTTTACCCAGCCTGCCGTCACGAACCACCCTGGCCTGGAGGCTTGAAAGCTTCCTGAGCGCCCCGAGAGCCTTTTCTGCCCGGTATTCCTGGAAAAAGCCGATCAGGCTGTTGAGCACCAGTATGACGGTGATAATTGACGACTCGAGCAGGTCACCGAGCACAAGCGATACAGCTACAGCAAACAGGAGCAACCATACCAGGACGCTCCTGAACTGCTGCAGCAATATCTTCCAGGCTGAAAGCCCTTCGGCTTCCTCCAGCTGGTTTGGCCCGTAACGTTCAAGCCGTGCACGGGCTTCTGCCGACCTCAAACCGTCAGCAGAAGTCCCGAGTTCATCCATAACGGCTGATGCCGCTGTATGCATGGCACTCTGCATGGCTCCTCCATTGTTGCATCAGGTCGCCCGCCCGAAATCCATGAAAACCCGGGTTACCCCAACAGGCGGTTCAGGCCCTTGAGGGCTATCCCCACCCATTCCGGACGGTTGTTCAACTCATAGTTCAGTTCATAGATGGCCTTGTCCATGAGGTATGCCTTCAGGAGCAGGTGCTGCTCTTCACTATCTTCGGGAATCAGATCCCGGCCCTGCACCTGGGCGGCATACTGGTCATAGAAATGCTGACCTGTATAGTAACTCCAGAGCTCTGCCCAAGGTTCAAGTTCCTCAATATCTTCCGGCCTGACTGATCGATCCTGTATCAGCACATTGAACGCTGCATAATGGAATGAACGCATCATGCCTGCAAGATCACGGAACACCGCCCGCTTGATGCGACGTTCGCTGAGCGAACGGGCCGGTTCACCTTCAAAATCGATGATAACGAAATCCTTACCGGTATAGAGAACCTGGCCAAGGTGGTAGTCGCCATGGATACGGATCTTGGACGCGGCAATTCGCCTGGTCTTGATATGCGAGAGCTGCTTGAGGATATCCTGTTCGCCATCGATGATCCGCTCGGCAAGCTCCCTGTACTCTTCGGGAATCGTCTTGAGCTGTTCCCCAAGCAAGACCATGCCGCGCTTAACCTGCTCTCTCATAGACTGGTAGATGGAGCGCTGGTAGAGGGTTGTGAACGGCTCGGGGGCAAAATCGGGGCCGAGCTCGTGGTCGGCGAGGGCGAGGTGCATACCAGCCGTACGTTCTGCAAGTGTTCCAACCATGCCGAGGTAGACTTCCCCGATCAGCTCATGCATGATCTCTGGCATCTCAACGGTCTGGCCGGCAATAACCGGTAGCGGGGGCAGCTCGTCGACATACTGCCGCCGTGCAAGGACCTCTTCATAATAGCGGTGGACATACTGCAGCGTCAAGCTCCAGGCATCACCTTCGTTGGGAATGAAGTTCTGGAGGATGCCAAGCGAGAACCGCTCCTTACGGCTCCGGACGAAATTCAGCGAACCAAGGTAGGCCGGGGCACTGGCAAACTCTGTTTTTTCGGTAAGTGCCCTGCAAATCTCCACTTCGGGTGAAATCCCTGCAGATACTTTGCGATAGATCTTGAAGCAGAGGGAATCCCCGTACATGATCGAGGTATTGCTCTGCTCTGCCCCAAACAGCGATGACTGGGCCTCTTCATCCCCGTCCAGATCAACCATGAAATCATCGAGCTCAGTTCCCTTTTCAGCAAGCAACCTGCCAGTCTGCCCCTTGAGGCTCTTTTCGCCGGCAATCATCCTGAGCAGGAAGCGCTGGAACGGAACATGGAACGATGCATCACTGAGCCACCCGTCCGTATCGCCGACCGTTGCCCGGCAAATAACCTGCTTGAGAAAAGAGCCGTCTTCCTGCGAAATGCTGTCGAGTGGAAGAAACACAACCGGCAACTGGTAGGTCTCGGCTGAACCGCTCGGGTAGGAGACCTCGACCATAAGGTAGAAGGTGTCCTCGAGCCCTTTCATCGCAATGCGCTCGACAACCTTGACCCTGGTAATCTTGCGGGCCTTACCGCCAAACCACCTGCACCCCCTGATATACTCGGGCAGCACCTTGGTTTCAAGGCGTTCGAGCGCCCTGCCGGAAAAGAGCGTCTCGATCGAAGCCACCTTTGCAAAAGGCTTATCCACGTAGCAACGGTAGCAGACCATATCCTCACTCTGGCGAAGCTGGAACCAGAAGTAGCCGTATGGACCCAGGGTTATGGTATAGGGTCGGGATGTGATCACCGGAAAGCGTGTAAAACTGAACACCTCTTCAGGCGTGTACCCTTCATACTCCGACAGGTCAATGCTTGCCGCCTGGGCATTGCGCGACAGATTGATAACACACAGCATGGTCTCGTCTTCAAACGTCCTGGTAAAGATCAGGACCTGGGGAGCGGGAGACTGGATAAAGGTGATATCCCCCCTGCTGAGAGCCTTGTAGCGGTGCGATGTCGACAGCATTCGGCGTGTCCACCAGAGCAGAGAGTTGATATTGTAATCCTGTACCTCGACGTTGGTGGCTTCGTAATGATATTCCGGGTCGATGATGACCGGAAGCTGGAGCTGCTGGGGATTGGCCCTGGAAAACCCGGCGTTGCGATCGCCGTTCCACTGCATCGGCGTACGAACACCGTCGCGGTCACCAAGGTAGAAGTTGTCCCCCATGCCGATTTCATCACCATAATACAGTACCGGGGTACCGGGCAGGGAAAGGAGCATGATGTTCATCAGCTCTATCTTTCGCCGGTCGTTCGACATGAGCGGAGCAAGACGCCTGCGGATGCCGAGATTGATGCGTGCCTTGGGATCGTTGGCATAAACACTGCGCATGTAGTCGCGCTCCTCGTCAGTGACCATTTCAAGCGTCAGCTCGTCGTGGTTTCGCAGGAATGATGCCCACTGGCTGTTATCGGGAATATCCGGTGTCTGGTCGAGAATGTCGATAATGGGAAAACGGTCTTCCATTTCAAGTGCCATGTACATACGTGGCATCAGCGGGAAATGGAAGTTCATATGGCACTCGTCGCCTTCACCGAAATACTCGGCGGCATCTTCAGGCCACTGGTTTGCTTCGGCCAAGAGCATCCGGTTGGGATACTTGCTGTCTACATGGGTGCGAAGCTTCTTGAGGAATTCGTGGGTCCTGGGCAGGTTCTCGCAGTTGGTCCCCTCCTCTTCGTACAGGTAGGGAACAGCATCGAGGCGAAGGCCGTCAACCCCCATATCGAGCCAGAAGTCCAGTACCTTGTAAATAGCTTGCTCAACCTCGGGATTCTCGAAGTTGAGGTCAGGCTGGTGGTGGTAGAATCGGTGCCAGAAATACTGGCCGGCCAGGGGATCCCATGTCCAGTTAGACGCTTCGAAATCCTGGAAGATGATCCTGGTTTCAGAATACTTCTGGGGATCATCGGACCAGACATAGAAGTTGCGTTCAGGCGAACCCGGCGCAGCCCGGCGAGCACGCTGGAACCACGCGTGCTGGTCGGAGGTATGGTTGATGACAAGCTCCGTAATAACCTTGAGCCCCCGCTCATGAGCTTCATGGAGAAATGCCCGGAAATCATCGATGGTTCCGTAATCGGGGTTCACTTCGTAATAGTCGGCAATATCGTAACCGTCGTCACGCAGCGGAGATGGATAGAACGGGAGCAACCAGATTGCCGTGATACCAAGGCTTTCGAGGTAAGGGAGCTTCTGGCGCAGCCCCTCGAAATCACCTATACCGTCATTATTGCTGTCAAAAAAAGTCTTGACATGAGCTTCATAGATAATGGCATCCTTGTACCACAGCGGCTCAGGCTGGTAGGCCACGCGTTTTTTAGGCATAAAAACCCTTGGAAAAATTATGAATAAAGATGGACACAGAAAATATGCGCCGGCATACCGGCGGGATGGAGAGATACGTAGTTCCACTCACCATCCCAATCATAAACGGCCCCGGAAAGCTGGTCTTCCACCCTGAAGCGGTGGTCATGAGAAAGACCGAACTGTTCGAGCGGGAACCGTAACCAGCCATCATGGGCTGCATGGGGATCAATATTGACCACGGTAAGGACAATGCTGGAGCCATCCTCGCTTTTCTTGACATAGGCCATGAGCTTGTCATGCTCGTGCCCCCCTGCCGCATCTACACGAAGGAACGTGATATCTGCCGTCTGCTGCAGAGCAGGATGCTCCCTCCGGATCCTGTTGATCGCGGTTATCTCTGCACGGATATTACCCGGTCTGTCCATATCCCAGGCCTTGATCTCGTATTTCTCGGAATCAAGATACTCTTCCTTGCCTTCATGGACAGGAACATGCTCGCACAGCTCGTAAGCCGGGCCGTACATCCCGTAATTGGATGAGAGTGTTGCAGCGAGCACCAACCTGATAAGGAACATCTGCCTGCCGTTTTTCTGCAGCTCCTCGTGGAGAATATCCGGCGTATTTGGCCAGAAATTGGGCCGCATGAACTCACGCAACTCGGTAGTGGTAAGCTGGGTAAGGTATTCCTGGAGGTCATGCTTGGTATTACGCCAGGTAAAATATGTATAGGACTGGCTGTACCCCCCCTTGGCGAGGCGAGCCATCACCTTGGGACGCGTAAAGGCTTCTGCAAGGAACACGGTATCGGGATACTGTGCCCGGATTTCTGCCAGGGCCCAGTCCCAGAACCGGAATGACTTGGTATGAGGGTTATCTACGCGGAACACCTTGACCCCTTCAGCAATCCAGAAAAGGAAGACGTCGCGAAGGGCTGTCCAGAGCTCTTCCCACTCCTCGCTTTCAAAGTTGATCGGGAGGATGTCTTCGTAGCGCTTTGGAGGATTCTCTGCAAACTGCACCGTACCGTCTGGACGCCAGACGAACCATTTAGGGTGTTCCCTGACCCATGGATGGTCTGGCGAACACTGGAAAGCTATGTCGAGTGCAACCTGTATCCCTGATTTTTCAGCTTCACGGACAAATTCCCGGAAATCGTCGAGTGAGCCAAGCTCGGGATGCACCGATGTATGGCCCCCTTCTGGACTGCCGATAGCCCAGCAACTCCCGGGATCGCCGGGTGCTGCCTTAAGCGCGTTGTTGCGCCCCTTGCGCTTTGTCAGGCCGATAGGGTGAATCGGGGGAAGGTAGATAACATTGAAGCCCATTTTACCAAGCCTGGGAAGCATACGCGAACACTCGGCAAAGGTGCCGTGCTGACCCGGCTCTCCGGACCATGACCGTGGAAAAAGCTCGTACCAGGTACTGAACCCGGCAATGGCATGATCAACCTGCAACGGTAACAGCAGATCGTACTGCGTCATGTGTGCCTTGTCGACATAGCGCTCCATGAGTTCATCGAGCTCACTGCTTTCAGCTGCTTCGACAGCACTGGGTTCAGCGCCGGCAGCAACGATAACCGAACCGAGCTCCTGCAGGCGCATGGCATCCCTCCCCGAAGCCCGTGATGCAGCATCGCGAACCATGAGTGCGCCGATTTCAAGGTCTACAGAAACATCCTGTCCAGCATCGACTTTTTTACGAAGCCCTCGCTTCCATGTAGCAAAATGATCGACCCATGCATCTACGGTATACTCCATCATGCCCGGTTCCCCGGCACGGAAAGAGGCTGACCACCTATCGTTTCCTGATGGTTTCATTGGCGAGACGAGCCACTTTCGAGCGCCTGACCTGCGATACTTGAGTACGGCTGAAAGTATGTCAGCCCCATCAACATAGATGTCAGCCTCAACCTTGATAAGCTCCCCTTCCACGCGCTTGGCAGGGTACCTCCCGCCATCGATTTCCGGAGTAACCCTTTCTATAATAACACGGCTTCTGCCGTCGAACTTGCAGGTGACGGGATGGGGCTCAGGGCCGTAAAAACTTGGTTTCATAAGATGGTCTGTCGACAGGTTAGCGGTAGATACCGTAAAATATGAAAACTCATATACTTTTCTTCCAGCCTTTAACCTCATTGTTACGCTCTATAGGCCTCATTCTTTTATTTCAGCTAAAAAAAGTGATTCTTTACTGAAGAAACCAGGAGCGGCGGGGAGCCGCTCTCCCACTGAACCCCGGTAAACAAGGAAAATAGTATGTTTGAAGGAGAAAAAGAGCGCCTGCATCAGCTGCATCATCGTATAGAACAGTTACGGGGGTATCTTTGACATCGATGAACGACAGCGAAAAATAGAGGAGCTGGAACAGGTTACGACAGAAGCGAACTTCTGGGACAACCAGGAGGATGCACACAAGATCCTCAGGGAGATCAACCAGCACAAGGAGTGGACCGACGGGTTCAGCAAGGTAGAAAGCAGCCTGGCTTCGAAAGAGGAGGAACTCGAGATCGCCGAAGAGCTCGGGGAGGAATCTTTTGCCGAGGAAGTTGCTGCTGCGCTATCCGGCCTGGAGCAGGAGGTTGCATCCCTTGAGTTCCGCAACATGCTTTCCGGAAAGGACGACCCCGGCAATGCGCTGCTTACCATCAATGCAGGAGCCGGCGGCACCGAAGCCCAGGACTGGGCGGAAATGCTCTACCGAATGTACATGCGCTGGGCGGAGCGAAAAGGGTTCAAGGTCTTTACGGAAGATTACCAGGAAGGCGAGGGAGCCGGGATCAAGACGGCTACACTGGATATCCAGGGACCATATGCCTACGGCTACCTCAAGGCGGAAAACGGCGTCCACAGGCTGGTGCGCGTCTCCCCTTTCGATTCGAACGCCCGTCGCCACACATCGTTTGCCAGTGTCTTCACCTATCCTGAAGCCCCTCCTGATGCGGAAATAGATATCCGTAAAGAGGATCTGGAACTCTCGACCTTCCGCAGTGGCGGCAAGGGTGGACAGAATGTCAACAAGGTCGAAACAGCGGTTCGTATCAAGCACGTTCCATCAGGTATCGTTGTCTCGTGCCAGCAGGAACGCTCCCAGTTCCAGAACCGCGAACGGGCAATGAAAATGCTTCGTGCGCAGCTCTACCAGCGGCAAAGGGAAGAGGAAGAAGCCCGCAAGCAGGCCGTGGAAGGGAAGAAAAAGAAAATCGAGTGGGGCAGCCAGATCAGGAGCTATGTCATGGATGACAGGCGTATCAAGGATCACAGGACAAACTACGAACGGCACGATATCGAAGCCGTCCTCGATGGTGACATTGATGACTATATCGAAAAATACCTCTCGGAATTCACCTGATCCGAAACCGCTCCGTTTCGGCATCATCAGCGATATCCATGCGGCAGGGACCCCCGGGACCCCCGCATGGGCGCAGATGGAAACCGACCTGGACAAATGCCTGGAGTTCTGGAAGCGGGAAAACGTGACAACGGTTATCCAGCTGGGGGACCTGATTGACGGACCTCCGGAAATAGCCGGATTGCAGTATCACGCAGTATCATCCCTGCTGGGGCGCTTCGATGGAGAGCTCTGGCATGTCATCGGAAACCACTGCCTGGACCTGTCGCTTCCCAAGCTGCTCGATACAGTAGGACTTCACTCTCCACACTACAGTTTTTTGCTTCAGCACATCCGTTTCATCGTACTGCATGCCATGGATATCACCGTGTCATCGACACCGGAAAATCCGGACGACGAGCAGAGGTTGACACTCTTTCACAACGAACCATGGGCCCAGCCCTATACAGGCGCATTGGGGCAGAAGCAACTGCACTGGCTTACAGAGGAACTCAACAGGGCTCATCCCCTGGGGGAAGAGGTGATTATCTGTTCCCATCTGCCTCTGCTGCGGGAGACAACCGATCAGCGCCACGGCATCCTCTGGAACCATGAAGAAGTAAGCCGCCTGCTCATGACCTACCCGAATATCACGGCTTGCCTTGGAGGCCATTACCACCCGGGGGCGGCATTCCATACCGGAGGCATAGGGTTCGTCACCTTTCCCTCGTTTGCCAACCGCCACATACCGCCATCGGTCTCATGCGGAATTATCGAGCTGGAAAACGGATTTGTAACCATAAGGGACCAGTATCAGCGCATTATACACCGCCTGCCCAGAGGGGGCACAACCTGAACGCCATGCATACAACCGGAACAACAAGACCGACTATCCTCCTTATACTTCTGCTCATGCTGTTTTCTGCCGGCAGGACAGCTACGGCTGCCCCCAACCTGGACGTGGAGCAGCTCTCCTGCAGGCAGGGCGGGTTCTTTGTCACAACGGTATCGGATGTTCCTACACCCCCGTCACTCTGGTTCAACGGAACTGCCTATACCATGTTTCCGCAGGAGAACGGGAGCTACCGGGCCCTGGTTCCGGTTGAAGCGCTGCTTAAACCTGGCAGTTATGCTATCATGGCCCGCCATGGGGAATGGCAGGAAAAAATCCCGGTAAAGGTGATTGAAGACCCTCGTCCAGTACAGGAGGTCTGGCTCGACAAAAAAACCTCGGGACTGAGGGCAACCAGGGAGGAAAAGATGCTGGTAAAAGAGGCACTGCAGACGGTAAGCAGCGGGAAACTCTGGAACGGCAGGTTTTCAAGACCGGCAAAGGGAAGGATAAGCAGTCCGTTCGGGGTCAAACGATCCTACAACGGAGCGCCGGTCTCAAGCTATCACAAGGGAATAGACATAGCTGCCCCGCTCGATACGCCTGTCTACTCCCCTGCTGCCGGAAAAGTGATCCTCACCGGTTATGCTGAAGATCTGTTCCATATCCATGGCAACAGCGTCATCCTTGACCATGGCCAAGGGCTGCTCTCGGTCTACCTCCACCTTAACTCGATCACTGTCAAGCCAGACGATATCGTGTCAAAGGGAGACATAATCGGGCATATGGGAAGTACTGGCATCTCCACCGGATCTCACCTCCACTGGGGAACCTACCTGTACGGCACGAGCGTCAATCCTCTTCTGTTTGAAGAGCGGGCGTACTGAGACCGGTCAGTCGGTCAAGCACATCGATAACGCGTCCTGCTGCAGCTCCGTCCCATTTTTCGGGAATCATGGATTTTGCCGGCTCCTCATCACCAAGCACCTGAGCAAGCTGTGCAGCAGCAGCATCGACATCTGCTCCTGAAAGGACATTGGTGCCAATTTCAACGGTAGAGGGCCTCAGGGTGGTGACATCCATGGTAATGCAGGGAACCTTCATAACCGTGGCCACATCCTGGCCGAGATCACTGTCGGTCACGATACAGCGGGCATCACGCAGCAGGCGGAGAAGATCAGAGTAGCCCGGTATGGCAGCAACCTGCAACCCGGCCGGCAGTTCAAGAGCAGAATCTCCCTGCATGCTTTCACTGCACAACAGGAGTACGGGAAGTTCCCCGGCAACCGTTGACGCAATACGGGCAGCTTGCCCGACATCAGACAGCTCTCTCGTAGCCAGGGCATTGTCACAAAGCAGCACGACATACCCTTTTTCATCTACCCCGAACCGGTCGAGTATGTCGGATGAGAGCGATGCCGGGATAACAGAAGCAAGGGAATCGATCGCCAGGTTGCCGACAAAAAAGATCTCCTCCTCCATAACGCCTTCATTGACAAGATTGTACAGCCCGCTGTGCTCGCTTGTAAAGAGGAGGTCGGCAGCAGCATCGATCATCCTGCGGCTGGACTCCCCCGCAGCATCGCTGCGCCCGTGGCGAAGACCCGCATCAATCGAGGCAATCGGAAGCTCCATGCAGGAGGCAGCCACGGCAGCCGCCAGGCAGAAGCTGCTGTCATCACCGACCAGGACAAGATCGGGACCGAAGCGCATAAAAAGCTTACCCAGCTCCTCAACCGCTTCAGCTGTCCGAGAGACCGGGGAACTCCCCGTGTCAGCCACCACCGTCACCTCTTCAGCAAGGCCCATGAGCCCTGAAACATCAGCAAGGGAAGCTGCTATACCGGATGGAGCCGCAAGCTGCGCCTCGTAACGCCCGCTTTTGCGAAGTGCACTGTACAGGGGTAAAACGCGAAGCATGCCGGCCCGACTGCCGGCTGAAAGAAGTATCTTTTTCACCGTTGAAAGCTTTAGTACATTATCATAAGAAATTAAGCATCCGCACCATTACAAGGCATACATGAACACCTCGAGGACACCTGTCATCATCTTCATCCTCGGCCTGCTCTGCGGGATCGGTTCAGGCGCGAGTCATACCTGCGCCCTGGGCGAAGATAAGAAAATAATTCTCCAACGCGCAGATACAGTGGAAGGTGGAGACCGTATCTCCCCATCCGGAAAAAAGGAACCTGCAAGGAGTGCGCGCGGGCAGGTGGTCATGGAACATGGCGAAATCCGTCTCACCTGCGACCGTGCAACTGAATTCATGGAAAGCGGGCTTGTGGAACTCGAGGGGAACCTCAGGATTTCCGACCCGTCTATGGAGGTTCGAAGCCGGCGGGGCTATTATTACCCGGGAGAAGAGAAGGGAGAGCTTCTGGAACATGTCCGCGGAAGGATGCCCCTGGAATCCCTTTCTGCTCTTGCAGATAAAGCCCTCATCGAGAACGGGAGAGACCGCATCTGGCTGTTTGACAATGCTGTTGCCTGGCATGGGGAAGAACAGCTCAGTGCCGACACCATCATGGTGCAACTCTCAATGCAGCAGGGTAAACGGAGAATCGAACAGATTACGGCAACCGGCATGGCATTTCTCTGCATTCCCGACACCGTCTCTGCGACGGCAGGACTGTACAACCAGCTGAAAGGGGAAAAGATGGTGATAACCCTTTCCGGGAGTGCTGAACGCGGAATTTCCGGTATAGACGTCGAAAAGCAGGGGGAATTGCTCTACAATACCTATGACAATGGCACCCCTTCCGGAGTAAATTATACGAGTGGTACTATCATCGAGATGCGATTCACGGCAAATACCCTGCAGAGCGTTACTGCCCGGCATAACGTTACAGGCAGGCAGTATCCAGCTTCTTTCATTGGCAGTGAAGAGATCAACCTGCCTGGATTCAGGATACGGGAAACTGAAAAACCGACATTCTGAACACCGGACAGGATCGCTATAAACGACGTGCAGCCTCCCCCGAGGGAAGGCTGCAACGGTATCATCTATATCGCTGTGGCAGGCTTACTGGGCCAGCGGACAGGTGCCTGTCGGGCAACTGCCTGAAGCCGAACTCTCGCAGCTCCCTTTGCTATAATCGGTTTTATAAAAACCCGATCCCTTGAGCATAAAACCACCTTCAGCGCTGATCACGCGTTCGAAAGCGTCTTCCCCGCACTTGGTGCAGGTAACGACCGGATCGTCGCTCATACGCTGAAATATTTCCTGCTCATGGCCGCATTTAGCACAACGGTACTGGTATGTAGGCATCGTCGTTTTCTCCTTGTTACTGTGAACCTTTTCTTCAAGGTTTCCTCAATGAATCTGTTACCTTGTCAGCAGGAGGGCTCTGTTGCCGTCTGCACAGCATCCCCCTGTAAACGACAGGTTATTTTATATACTCATATTTTTCAAAAATAAAAATACCCGGGCGTGCTAGCAAAAACCAGGGGCTTCGTTCTCCGCGAGACAAAGTTCCGTGACCAGTCAAAGATCTGCCTGCTCTACACCGAAGAGTTCGGGCGCATTTCGGTACTGCTCAAGGGAGCGAGAAATCCTAAAAGCAGGCTCAGCGGACTGTTCAGCACCGCCAACCTTGTTGAGCTGGTACTCTACCGCAAACCCGACAGGGAGCTTCACCTTGTCAGAGAGGCCCGTTTGCTGGCAAGTCCCATGCAGGGCAATGCCGATCTTGAACGATATACGGCACTCTACCAGCTGATTGACCTTCTCAGGCAGGCGACCAGCCCTGAAGATAACGACAGAAAACTCTTCAGTGCCCTGGTAAAAACGATAGGCTTCATAACCAGTGAAGGAAGTGATCCCTGCCTGGGACTATCGTGGTTCCTGGTGCACCTTGCCTGCTCACTCGGATTCAGCCCCGATCTGCGGAACTGCGCGATTACAGGCCGTCCGATCTCTGCATCATCGGACGCTGCCCTCTGCTTCCTGCCACACTTGGGCGGTGCTGCATACGAGACTGAGGCCAGGCTGAAATCGGAAGAGCGACGCCCGCTGTCAGCAACGGCCTACAGGCTGCTCTCACTGCTTCTGCACCAGGACCTGCAGACGCTTTCCCGTCTCGGAGTTCCGCACAGTGAAAGCTGTGCCCTCGGCACCCTGCTCCATGAGTACTGTTCCCTGCACGCAGGCCATCGCCCCCGCCCCGGAAGCAACCGCATCCTGCAGCAGCTCATATCTGAGACAGAACGATAATAGCATTGCATGCTCCGGCTTTTTTATCTTCCTGAGTATTTCTATCTTGGTGCTTTACCGAGCACGCATCATGTTTTTCACATAATCTTTAACCGCATTGGTGAATATGCCTCAACTAACCAAATCAGCCGAACTCCTCGAAAAAGCCAAGAAGTTCATTCCGGGCGGCGTCAACTCTCCGGTACGCGCGTTCAAATCTGTAGGTGGGACCCCCATTTTCATGGCAAAGGGCCAGGGTGCCTACATGACCGATGTCGATGGCAATACCTACCTCGATTACGTTGGGTCATGGGGTCCATTCATCCTCGGCAGCATGCATCCGAAAATCACAGCTGCCCTGGAGCATACACTGACAAAAATCGGTACAAGCTTCGGCACCCCGATCGAGATGGAAATCGAGATTGCCGAGCTCCTCACCCAGATCGTCCCATCTATCGAGATGGTGCGTATGGTTAACAGCGGAACCGAGGCTACAATGTCGGCCGTGCGCCTCGCAAGGGGATACACCGGTCGGGACAAGATCATCAAGTTTGAAGGCTGCTACCATGGCCATGGCGACAGCTTCCTCATCAAAGCCGGGTCGGGTGCGCTTACCCTCGGTGCTCCGGACAGTCCTGGTGTCACCAAGGGAACGGCAAACGACACCCTGAACGCGAAATACAACAACCTCGAGTCGGTCGAGCTGCTTGTCAAGGAAAACCAGGGTAATATAGCGGCTATCATCATCGAGCCTGTCGCTGGTAACACTGGTGTTATCCCGGCAGACAAGACTTTCCTGCAGGGTCTGCGCGATCTCTGTACCAGGGAAGGAATTGTCCTTATCTTCGACGAGGTCATGTGCGGCTTCCGTGTCGCCCTTGGCGGTGCCCAGGAACGCTATGGCATCACCCCGGACCTTACCACCATGGGTAAAATTATCGGCGGCGGTCTTCCGGTTGGCGCATTCGGCGGAAAGCGTGAAATCATGGAGCATATCGCACCTCTCGGTGATGTCTACCAGGCAGGTACACTCTCAGGTAACCCGCTTGCTCTTACCGCTGGCCTCGAAACCTTGAAAATCCTGCGTGACGAGAACCCGTATCCTGAACTCGAAAGGAAAGCGGCCTTCCTTGAAGAGGGCTTCCGTTCGAACATGGAAAAACTCGGTCTCAACTACGTGCAGAATCGTGTGGGCTCGATGGCCTGCCTCTTCTTCACAGAAACGCCGGTAACCGACTACGATACGGCCGTCACGTCGAACCTCGAGAAATTCGGCAAGTACTACCATGCTATGCTGGACCAGGGGATCTACCTCGCCCCCTCGCAGTTCGAAGCGATGTTCACCAGCGCAGTCATGACAGACGAAGACCTGGAGAAAACCGTAAAGGCAAACTTCGTGGCACTGCAGGCTGCTGAAAAATAAGGCTGGAGGTTACTCTGCCTTAACAGAAGCGGGGGGTATGAAACCATACCCCCCGCTTTTTTTATGAGGCAACAACTAGGCATGAATGCCTGTCATATAACAGCCCTGGCTGCAAGCATACCAAGATAGATGCAGAACATCCCCCCCAGAATACTGCCGAAAAGGTAGATCGATGCATAGAGAAACGCGCCGTCACGCAGCATTTCCATAACCTCGAACATGTAGGATGAGAAGGTGGTGAAGCCACCGCAGAAACCGGCGACAAGCAGAAGGCGAAACTCTGCGGAAATCATGTGGGCTACCAGCGCAAGTTCGCTGAGGAATCCTATAAGGATGCACCCTAAAAGGTTGACAAGCATCGTAGCATACGGAAACCCCCCTACAAGGAACGGCATTGCCGCGCCTGTGAGGTAACGGGCAACCGCCCCGAAAAACCCGCCCGTTCCGACGAGCAGCACTGAAATAAAACGATCCTGCATAGCTTGTCAGCGTCCGATCTCTTTTGTCTGACGAGACTCTATGCGTTTGTGTGCGCAACACATCTCGTCAAGGATGCCCAGAAGGGTCTTGTATATGCCGAGACCTATGATGGTAGGAGCCCACAAGCCGACAAACAGAGCTGCCGATTCGTGGTTAGCTGCACTCCCGAAAAAAAAGAGGTAGATGGAGAGCAGGATAGAAAAACCCGCAGCGGAAAAATAAACGACTGGCTTCATGGCACACAACTGGGTTTACGGGCAATGATATCTGCCTTGAAATTTATCAAATTAACACTATTTATTACTAACCAATTTATCACGGGTCCATCTCACGACCAAACAGGAACACCTATGCTTGCCGATTTCCAGGACATGCTCGGACTGCCGGGCAACATAGCTATCCTTGCCATCTGCGGCCTCTTGCTCTATTTCGGGGCTGAATGGCTGATACGGGGAGGGGTCGACCTGGCCAGAAGGTTCAATGTCAAGCCTTTCGTCATCGGGTTGACGATAGTGGCCTATGGAACCTCCATGCCTGAATTCGTAGTCAGCTTCTTCGCCCATGTGGTTGAAGACTCGGACGCTATTTCAATCGGAAACATCATTGGCAGCAACATTACCAACATTGGGTTGATCCTCGGCCTTTCAGCCCTGATCTACCCGATACATATAGCGTTCCAGAGTATCCGCAACCAGCTGCTGTTTCTCCTGTCTGTCAGCCTTCTGCTCTATGCATTTGCCATTGATGGCACCATTTCCCGCATTGAAGGGGGCGTGCTTGCCATGCTCCTTCTGGCTTACCTTGCAGCCCTCTACCGTTTTCCTGAACGCGCTGAAGAATCGTTCGAAGAAGCCGACCTGCAGAAACCTCTTCTCGCTATGTCGGCAAGCATCGGGCTGGTCGCACTTGGCAGCATCCTCCTGTCAGGCGGAGCCTGGGGATTCGTCAAAAGTTCGATATGGATCGCTGAACAGTTCGGTATTCCAAAGCTCTTCATAGGGTTGTCCATCGTCGCACTGGGAACATCACTTCCGGAACTTGCCACGTCAGTGGTCGCCGCAATCAAGCGGGAAAGCGAAATTTCAATCGGCAATCTTATCGGCAGTAACATTTTCAATATCCTGTTCGTGCTGGGTGGCGTCGGGCTGATCGAGCCACTCTCTCTCCTGGCTCCATCCAGGGTAACGCCGGGAAGCATGGCATTTCCCCACCTCCAGTTTATCGTCATGATCTGTTTTGCCATCTCCCTGCTGCCACTGAGCTTCAGGCGAAGTAAAATCGGCAGACTGTCAGGCGCCCTGCTCCTCGGCGGCTACCTGGTGTTCTACTGGCAACTGTTTGCGCAAGGCTAAAAAGAGTTCAGTACAGAGGCATCCTTCATGCGCCGACTTCCCCGTGAAAGGGCGGCAAGCCCTAGAATGGTGAGAAGGATATCAGGACTCGGCACAAAAAGTGAATCAGGGCATATTGCCTGTACACGCTGCATCAGGTGAGGATCCCGGGTAACAAAAATCGCCTGCACCTCACGGGTATACTCCAGCACAGCCTCGAGCATCGGAATATCCGAAGAGGTATCCCCGCATACCAGGTGAGGCCCCTTGCGAAGGTCGAGCTGGCCACAGCTGTCGATATATTTCAGACCGTCACCTTTATCGAAATCTCTTATCGCTGTGCCCGACCCGATGGTGGCGATCACCTCAATATCGCGTCCTGTGTCATGAGTACGAAGCACAGCTCCATCGGGATCAAGCTCACGGACAAGCTGCTCGATGACTCCCAGAAGCCTCAACGACTCTTCTTCGGGAATTGAATTCATAACATCCTGCCGGGCAAGGGTAAGCTGACCGAATTTGCGCTGCATGCCGGAGCCGATATAGAAAAACTTTTCAAAATCAGGTTCTGTTTCAAGCTCAGCAACCCTCCTGAACAGCTCTTCCAGCACGGCCTCTTTAGCGGGTTCGATAGGGGCTCGATGATCGTTGCCGTCAAGATCAATGAACTCCCGGCCCTTGGATCCTGCATAGATAAAGACATTGTCGGGATTGACCGACACGTCTATAATTCCGAAATCACGCAACGGAGCAGAGGTAATAAATACAGGATGCTCTGTGCACTGGAGCGCAAAACGGGAAAGCAGCACAGCGTTGTATACAGGCTGGATCGATGAACGGTAGTGACCACAGTAATTGTTGGTGGTTCCATCACGGTCAGTGATAAAGCAGTTGAACTGACGGGTCCCGAGAAAGCGCAGCCCTTTGCGAACATGCTCTTCAAAGTCACTGTAATAGCGGCTGAGGTACTCGAGGAACTCATCTTCACCATGCTCAAGATAATAGGTATCTTTCTTGAGTTCACTTATCTCGTAAGTGAGGTCGACCTGCACCGAATGGCTCCCATCTATGCGGATCATGCTTGACTCATGATCCTTGAAATAGACCATTTCAAGCGAACGCCGGGCATTGCGTAACGACTCGACAGAGCGGAGGTTGACGACCCTGGCGGCAAAAACATTCCTGACTATCGGAACCCTGATTTGCCGGGTAAGTGCCTTGAGGCGAAAAAGATCCTTGAAGGAGGAGACACCCTGAAGGTCGATCTGAATATCCGGGATTGAAAACCCTTGCAGCGGAAACAGCGTATCCGCTTCTTCCTTTACCAGCCTGAACGGCTCTACTGAAGCTTGTGTCATGGCATGGGAGATAGTGTGTGCTGTATATACTACAAATATGCACAATTCACTATCGTATATCAACCCCTCGCGGCAACCCCTCCCCCATTGAAGAACGCCCTGGCATGAACTGCGAGAAAGACGGATGAAGCAAGCAGGATAATCGAAGCCCCTGACGGGACATCGGTCAGCCAGGATATCCAGAGTCCACCAAGGGTAAAGAGAGCACACATAGCCGTTGCAAGCCCCATCATACCTGAAAGGGTACGGGTATAACGCCGGGCTATTGCCGCAGGAATCGTCAGAAGCGCCACAACCATAACGATACCCGCAACTCTCACCAGTATCACGACCGTCAGGGCAATGAGCCCGAGGAGCAGCAGGTAAAGGATCGTGGTCTTCAGGCCCGAAACCTCCGCATACTCTTCATCGAAGGAGAGAGCGAGAAATTCCTTATAGAGCAGTACCACGGTTGCTACAATACCGATATCGAGCCCAAGTATCAGGAGGAGATCCGAACGGGGTACGGTCAGGATATTGCCGAACAGGTAACTGAACAGATCGGGAGCATAGCCGGGAGTCAGGCCAATAAAGAGAACTCCGAGTGCCATGCCTGCAGCCCAGAACGTACCGATAGAGGTATCTTCGGCAACCTTGGCTTTTTTGCTCAGGAGCCCGATCCCTGCCGCCGCAGCGAGGCTGAAGGGAATAAGGCCCACAAGCGGATTGATGCCGAGAAAATACCCGAGCCCAATCCCCCCGAATGCTGAATGAGCGATGCCCCCGCTTATAAACCCGATTTTCTTGACCACAACATACGAGCCGATAATGCCACAGGCCAGGCTTGCCAGCAGGGCTGCCGCGATCGCATTCCGCATGAATTCATAGTGCAGGAGCTCTATCATGTCATTCAGTGGCTTTTGAGGTTTCGCTGAGGGACTCCGTGGACTACGATATCCACAGGATAGGGATACATATGTTCTACATCCTGACGGCTCACCTCGCCGGAGTCATGGGAGACCATCGTACAGTTGAGGCAAGCGATACGTGAGACATGCCGACCGATGGTACCGGTATCATGTGTCACGAGCATGATGGTCATACGCTGCTTGAGTTGATCGAGAAGATCGTACATCGAGGTTTTCATCTCCGGATCCACGCTTGCTGTCGGTTCATCGAGCAGCAGAAGTTCCGGTTCAGACACAAGCGCCCGTGCGATCAGGAGCCGCTGCAACTCCCCGCCCGACAACCCCCCGACACTACGCCCGGCAAGGTGGGAAAGACCTACCGTATCGAGTGCTTCATCCGCCATACGGCGATCATGGCTGGAATAACGGGAAAACAGCCTCTTATGCTGCAGACGTCCCATCAATGCAACCTCCCTGACGGTAATCGGAAAACTACGGTCAAATACAAGGTGCTGGGGAACGTAACCCATCCGGCTGCGAGCCTCCCTGGGCGGAAGTCCGAAAACCCTCACGCTGCCCGACTCCAGGCGCTGCAGGCCAAGAATCACGCGAAGGAGAGTTGTTTTCCCTCCCCCGTTGGGCCCGATGATTCCAAGAAAATCACCCTCATCGACACGAAGGGTCACTCCATCGAGCACCCTGTTCCCGCCGACCATGACGGTGGCATCCCGGATATCAACCAGAAGAGCGCTCACCTGAGGCTCCTTTTGAGGACCCCGGTCACAATCCTGAGGTTCTCGATATAGTCTGCTGAAAGAGGATCCACGCTTTGGGTAACACCACCTATCTCACGTGCGATGCTTTCGGCCTGCACCTTACTGAACTGGGGAGAGACAAACACGACACGGATCCCCTCGCTCCTGGCAGCATCGACAACCTGCATGAGCGAACGGGGAGTAAGCTCTTTACCCTCGGCTTCTGCAGCAATCTGTCGCAACCCGAACTCTCCGGCATAATATCCCCAGGCAGGATGGAATACCAGGAAGGCTTCTCCTTCAAGGCCTGCAAGCTCCTGCCGAATAGTGTCCCGGAGCCCGGTAAGACGATGGACCAGGTCACTGTATCGCTGCTGGTAACGTTCTTCCCTCCCGGGATCTGCCGCTACAAGGGCATCTCGTACATTCGAAGCAATAACCAGGGCATTGGAAGGAGAAAGCCAGAAATGAGGATCAATCCGCGAGGTATGACCATGCCCTCCCCTGCTCCGTTCGATCCGCTCAAGTTCGACACCGTTAGATGCGTTACAGATTGCCAGGTGAGGGTAGAGTTCCCTGAAACGCTGCATCCAGTGCAGTTCGAACTCAACTCCCGACCCGGCCATCACGAAAAGCGCAGCATCACCGAGCACCACCATCTGGCCGGGAGTAGGCTCGTAACTATGTGGGTTTGCCCCGGGGGGCACCATCGAGGAGACGCTGACAGCATCACCTCCTATCTCTTGCACAAAAAAGGTCAGCGGCTCTATCGATGTAACTACATGGAACCGGGCATCGGCTTCATGCTGCCCGGCTGCCCGGAGAATCCGAGACTCCGACAGGGGAATGAGCGCAGAAGCAATGAGCAGCAGACCTGCAACGACGGTAGTAACCAGTTTCATCTCGTTTTCACTTGAATTACACGTAATCTAACAGAGAGGCATCTCATACGCAACCTGTTGCTCTGGAAGATGCCTCATTTACTCACAACCGGTTTGCAGCACTCAGTACCGCCTTGATCGATGCATAGCTGATATTGGAATCGATACCTGAACCACAGGCAGACCTGCCGTCGGGAGTATCGATCCTGACGTAGGCTATCGCCAGGGTATCGGCACTATGGCCTATTGCATGCTCGGCATACTCGCTAACAGAAAACTCCAGGCCGGCATGCTCCCTGAGCCCTTTAACGAAGGCGTCCACTGGGCCGTTCCCCCTGGCTGTAAACTCCCGGCCGCCCTCCGGGCCTTCCACCATAGCACTGATCACCGTAGCCTCCTCATCATTCCTTTCAGGATCTTCATCCTCCCAACGGATCTGACACTTTTTAAGCGCGTAAGGGCTTGCAAGCTTGAGATAGCTACGCTCGAACACTGCGTGTATTTCATCCGGGGAGAGCTCCCGTCCTGTCCTGTCGACAACATCCTGTACCGCCTTGCCAAGGTCGGGCTGCATCCAGCGAGGCACCTGGTAGCCGAACTCCTTATCCATGATATAAGCGATTCCTCCCTTGCCGGACTGGCTGTTGATGCGCACAATAGCCTTGTACGAACAACCAACATCCTTGGGGTCTATCGGAAGGTACGGTACGCTCCACTCACTGCCGGCACGGGCCTCGATTGCTTTCATGCCCTTGTTGATCGCATCCTGGTGGGAACCGGAAAAGGCTGTAAAGACGAGTTCTCCTGCATAAGGATGCCTGGGGTGTACCGGCATACGGGTCACGTCGGTATAGACCTCGGCAACGTGCGCCATATCGGAAAAGTCCAGTTCCGGATCAACACCCTGGGTAAAGAGGTTGAGGGCCATGGTAATGATATCAAGGTTGCCACATCGCTCCCCGTTACCGAACAGAGCCCCTTCTACCCTGTCTGCACCGGCCATAACAGCGAGCTCGGCAGATGCTACTGCGGTACCCCTGTCATTATGGGTATGAACGCTGATAATAGCCGCCTCGCGATTCGGCAGGTTGCTACAGAACCACTCTATCCTATCGGCAAAAATATTTGGTGTCGACATCTCAACCGTCGAGGGAAGGTTGAGAATCACCTTGTTGGTTTCAGATGCACCCCAGGTCTCCATGACCGCACTGCAGACTTCCAGGGCATAGTCGAGCTCCGTTCCTGTAAAACTCTCGGGACTGTACTGGAAATAGACCTCTCCGCCCTGATGCTTGCTGGCGAGCTCCCGCACAAGAGCAGTTCCCCTGATCGCAATATCCTTGATCTCCTGTCGACCTTTCCCGAACACCACTTCACGCTGGAGCGTTGATGTCGAGTTGTAGAGATGCACAATAGCTTTCCGTGCGCCACGCAGCGAATCGAACGTTTTCCGTATCAGATGCTCCCGTGCCTGGGTAAGCACCTGTATGGTGACATCCTCCGGAACCAGGTCCTGCTCTATAAGTGTGCGTACAAAATCGAACTCAACAGCTGATGCTGACGGGAAACCCACTTCAATCTGCTTGAAACCGGTATCCACAAGCAACTTGAACAACTGGAGTTTTTCCTTGACGTTCATCGGCACCGGCAAAGCCTGGTTGCCATCCCGAAGGTCTATACTGCACCATACCGGCGCGGCGGTTATGCGTTTATCCGGCCAGGTCCTGGCGGATATGTCAACAGCCGGATATGGCTTGTACCTGCTGCTGTCCATACTTCCCATCGTCACTCTCCTCTTTTGGGCACCCCTAATGTATCACGACTCTTTTTAGAGGCACGCTTTACTTTATGTAATGAAAAAGCCGCCTGCCCGGTTGAGGCGGCGGCTTTACTTATACCTGGTCCCATGCAACGACCTTACCACGCACCTTCCCCGCTCACGGCATGAACCGTGCCAGGTAGAAGCTGTAGACGTAGTGTAGGTACCATGAGAAAAAATTTTTATCAATATAGGTATTAAAACCAAAAGATGACAGCCGTAGTTCCCCGATACAGTCTCAGGGGGCGCAGCTACCGCCAGGAAGGAAGCTTATAAACTGCTTCACCATAAGGTTGTCACCGTTCGAAGCGGCATCTTTTCGCAGCATGAAGCGCGCACGAAGCGCAGCCTTGACTTCCGACCCGGGTGATGTAACAAGGTTAGCATACTTGCGACTGACTGATGGATCGGGGTTTTCAAATACCAGCCCGTATTCGCGACCTGTCCGGCACTCTTTGAAATAAGCCTTGCCACGACTCTCACGATACATCCCCTGCATAAGGTACGGACCTGGCAGGAAATCAGGAATCGACTTGCGGAAAATACTGTAGTTAAGGCGGGATACGATCTCATACCCCATCTGGTCGAGAAGCCTGAGTTCCGAAGCCGATACACGACGAAACTGCAGGGGAAAGCCTGAAGAACCGTGCAGAACTATGCGATCACTGTCCCGTTCCCACCTGCCGAAGTCTGCCTCTATCCTGTCGCGCCCATTACGCTGACCGCTGTAAACACGGCTCAGGCGGAAGGTATCATCATCGAACAGGGTCAGGGTGAGTTGCTGCACACGGCACTCGGCACAAGGAAGCTCACCGTAATAGGTACTGACCCCGGTCCGGCCATCAGGGGCAAAAATATCGTCAGGCATCCTCATGCCGCCAGAGCACCCGGCAACGAACAATAACAGGAGCACCGGCATCATGCGGAAAAGGTATCTCATCATGAACATGGTTACTTGTTTTCTGTACCGTAACAACTTTTCTGTGTGGAAGAAATGTAGCTATCCAACAGGTAAACGGAAACAAAAAAAGGCAGGAGCATCCTGTCTTGCTCCTGCCTTTCAGCTCCGCGAGTAGGATTCGAACCTACAACCCTCTGGTTAACAGCCAGATGCTCTACCGTTGAGCTATCGCGGAATGGTTTTTCCTGAATCTGATTGCAACACACATTTGTTGCTTCAGGTTTGGTAAATATAGGACCCTTTTGATTAATTACAAACCAAAAAACATCAAAAAAAGGGCAAAAAGAGAAAAAAGTATCGACGTTATGAAGTTTTTTTCATTTTACACTCAATTTTTTGTAGATTGAAGGTTCTTTTATTAAGGGTTATTGCGCCATCTCGATGCAAAAAGGACACGACGTGATTGAGATCAGGATCAGCGGGCTTGCCCCGGGACAGCATGTAGAAACATTTACCTGCCGTGCCTCGGATTTCAGTGACCCGGGCCTCACGGATCCCGCGTTTTCAGGCGATATCCATGTGACGGTCGAACTCGACAAAACCGAGCGGGAAATCACGGCCACGATCAAGACGTCGACCGAAGCCAGCTTGAGTTGTGATGCTTGCCTTGCACCGATCCAGCAGGAAATCACCGGAGAATTCAGGGTAATATTCCGCCTGGGCGACACTGAAGGAGAAGGGACGGAAGATAATGAGGAGTTCCGCAGCCTGCAGCAAAATGCAACGGCACTGGATCTGACAGAAGATGTCAGAGAAACCCTGCTTTTGTCGTTACCGACCAAAGTGGTCTGCGACCGTTACCCCGAATGCCTGGAAGAAACCACCGGCACAGGGAGCGGAACCGGAAATGACACTGCCCAAAGCAACTGGCAGGAGCAATTGAAAGGATTGAAACATAAATTTGATTAACAGCACTATAGTAATAAAGAGACACTGTCATGGCTACACCTAAATCGAAGGTATCGAAATCACGCAGGGACAAACGACGCGCACAGTTTACAGCCCGCAGCAAAGCTGCCGGAACAACCATCTGCCCAAACTGCGGAGAGCCGACCCTGCCACACCGGGCCTGCCGCCATTGCGGACACTACAAAGGCCGCCTGGTAACAAAAAAGTCTGCTAACAGCTGAGAAACATTCATTTCATAACAAAGCCCCAAGATGCTGAGATTCGCCGTTGACGCAATGGGCGGGGATAATGCCCCCGCCTGCGTTGTAGAAGGAGTAATCCAGGCTCTAAAGGAAAGCGAGAACCGGTTTGAAGTCCTGCTTATAGGCAGGGAGGATGCTGTTCGTCCCCTGCTCGACAACCATGACACGACCGGACTGAACCTGACCTTTATCCATGCTCCGGAAGTCATCACCATGCATGATGTGCCGGCAACCGCCGTCAAGACAAAGCAGAACTCCTCCCTGGTCATAGGATTGGGACTCTGCAAGCAGGGCAAGGCCGATGCCTTTGTGAGTGCCGGGAACACCGGTGCTCAGATGGCCGCATCCCTGTTTGTGCTTGGCAGGCTTCCCGGCGTTCTGCGCCCGACAATCGCAGCGTATTTCCCGCGGCTCAGTGACGGTCTTACCAACGTGGTGGATGTTGGAGCGAACGTTGACTGTAAACCGGAGCACCTTGTGCAGTTTGCAGAAATGCTCACGGTATACCAGCGTGACGCTGCAGGGATCGAAAAACCCCTGACCGGGCTCCTTAACATCGGCGAAGAGGAAAACAAAGGCCCGGAACTGCTGAAACAGACCTACAAGCTGTTGCAGGAAGCTGACCGCATGGGTAAAATCACGTTCGTCGGGAACATCGAAGGGAATGACATTCTGCAGGAAAAAGCCACGATTGTGGTCTGTGACGGCCTTGTAGGCAATACTCTCCTGAAATTCGGAGAAAGCCTTCCCGGCTTTCTCACCTCGATCTTCAAGCCAACAATCCAGCAACTGGCAGCGTCTGGCGAACTTTCACCCCAGGCAGCTGAAACCGCATCACTGGCGTTCCGCCGGATGTTCGAGCCTTTTGATGTCGAAAAGTTCGGCGGCGTACCGTTCCTGGGTGTCGACGGCATTTCTATCGTCGGGCATGGAAGATCTTCGGAACGTGCGATCAAGAACATGATCTACATGGCCGAGCACATGATCGAAAAAAAGGTCAACCAGCACATCGCTGAATCTCTGGCGCAGGCATGAGAGAACCAAAGCCTGCGGTAAGGCAGCCTCATATCAAACACCTGAACCTCCTATGAAAGCAGCGATAACTGCGACCGGCAAGTTTCTCCCCCAGGAAATCCTTTCCAACAAGGATCTGGAAAAAATGATAGACACCAACGACGAATGGATCCGGACAAGAACCGGTATATCCGAACGTCGCATTCTCCGTGATCCAGACAAGGCAACCTCCTATCTCTGCACAGGTGTCGCGCAACAGATACTGGAAAAGAGGGGAATATCGGCAAGCGAGATTGACTTAATCATTGTCGCGACAATGACCCCTGACATGTTTTTCCCCTCAACCGCCTGCCTTGTACAGCGAAATATTGAAGCCATGAACGCATGGGCCTTCGATCTTTCAGGGGCATGTTCGGGTTTCCTTTATGCACTCAACACTGGAGCCCAGTTCATTGCGGCAGGCACGCACAGGAAAGTGCTGGTCATCGGTGGTGAAAAAATGTCGTCAATTATTGACTATACCGACAGGAATACCTGCGTTCTTTTCGGTGACGGCGCAGCCGGTGTCCTTCTGGAGCCTGCCTGCGACGACAACCACGGCCTTCTCGATGCCAGGCTCCATGCCGATGGGCGGGGAGGGGATCACCTTTACATGCGTGGGGGCGGCAGTCTTCATCCTGCGACTCATGAAACAGTATCACAGGGCCTGCACTACCTTTACCAGGATGGCAAGCAGGTCTTCAAATCTGCAGTCACACAGATGGCGGATATAGCGGTTGAAGTCATGGAAGAAAACGGCCTTACTTCAGATGATATCAGTTACCTTATACCACACCAGGCAAACAACCGCATCATCCAGGCGACAGCCGAACGCATGGGGCTCCCGAAAGAAAAAGTCGCCATCAATATCAACCGCTATGGCAACACGTCTGCCGCCACAGTGCCCCTCTGCATAGCAGAACTTGATGAAGAGGGCCTCTTGAAGCCTGATGACAACCTTGTCCTTGTGAGCTTCGGCGCTGGCTATACCTGGGGCGGCATTTACCTGAAATGGCAATAACCAAACAGAGGACCATGAAAGCTTTCGTATTTCCAGGACAGGGCTCCCAGTACTGCGGCATGGGCAAGGACATCTATGATGCTTACCCGGAAGCCGCCAAGCTTATGGAGAGCGCTAATGAGATCCTGGGTTATGCAATTACCGACATCATGTTCAACGGAGATGAGGAAGTACTTCGCCAGACACGGTACACCCAGCCGGCGATTTTCCTCCACAGCATGACCATAACCTCTTTGCTCGGAGAGCAAGACATTGCAATGTCTGCCGGCCACAGCCTCGGCGAATATTCCGCCCTCTGCTTTGCCGGTGCGCTGGATTTCCAGGACGCACTCACTGTTGTATCGAGAAGGGGTGAAATCATGCAAGAGGCAGCTGAAACCACTCCGGGAGCAATGGCTGCAATCATAGGAATGGATGATGAAGCGCTCGATGGCCTGCTTACTGAGGCCAGTGTATCAGGCATTGTGCAGGCTGCAAATTTCAACTCACCCGGGCAGGTCGTCATTTCCGGTGAAATTGACGCTGTAAAGGCCGCCGTTGAACTTGCGCCCTCCAAAGGGGCCCGGATGGCCAAACAACTTCCTGTGTCGGGAGCGTTCCACTCCCCGCTTATGGCTCCAGCCGTCAGCGAGCTTGAAAAAGCGCTCGATGCTGTAACAATACGTACTGCAAGAATTCCAGTCTGCATGAATGTTACGGCGGCACCAGTGACAGACGCTGGTGATATCAGGCAAAACCTTCTGAGCCAGCTACAGGGAAGCGTTCGATGGACGCAGTCTGTACAGGCCATGATAGCTGCCGGTGTTTCTGAATTCACTGAAATAGGGCCACAGAAGGTTCTGCAAGGCCTTATCAAACGTATCGACAGGAGCGCTGCCATTGCGGGTATCGATACCGCTGAACAGCTCGCTTCGGCTCGTAACACTTAACTGTTTTCCATTAACGATGTTTCGCAAACACACTACAACCATGTTCGAAGGAAAAACCGCCGTCATTACCGGTGCGGCCCGTGGAATTGGGCAGGCCATAGCTATAGATCTTGCCTCCAAAGGCGCAGACATCGTCCTCTGCGACCTCCAGGAGGAGTGGCTCAGGGAAACTGCCGAAGCCGTCGGCAAAACCGGCAGGAAAGTCACCTGCATGGAACTGGACGTCACCAGCCATGATGCTGCGCAGGAAGTTTTCGGAAATATCGCTGCAGCATCCGGCACGATAGACATCCTCGTCAACAATGCAGGCATAACAAGGGACGGGCTCCTTATGCGCATGAGTGAAGCCGACTGGGATGCCGTACTCAACGTGAACCTCAAGGGCACGTTTAACTGCACCAAGGCCGTCACGAGAACAATGATGAAACAGCGCCATGGGGCAATCATCAATATCGCCTCTATCATCGGCATCATGGGTAATGCCGGTCAGGCCAACTATGGAGCATCGAAGGCAGGAGTGATCGCCTTCACAAAATCGACAGCCAAAGAGCTTGCATCCCGCAATATCAGGGTCAATGCAGTCGCCCCCGGCTTCATCAGCTCCAAAATGACCGATGCCCTTTCAGAAGATGTCAGGCAGAATATGCTTGATGCCATTCCGCTCAAAAGGTTCGGGGAACCCCAGGATGTAGCAAACGTCGTCACGTTCCTAGCAAGTGACCTCAGTGGGTACATTACCGGTGAAGTCATCAATATCAGCGGCGGCATGGTGATGTGATTTGGCAGAGGAACCACCGGTTCGTATATTGTCAGACATTCATTTATACAGAAAGCTTATTTGACAAGCACACATATCAATAATTTACCAGGAGCAAGATTATGAGCGCAGACGAAATCAAAAGCAAAGTGTACGACATTATCGTCAGCAAAATGGGCGTCAACAAAGACCAGATCAAACCTGAGTCGAAATTTGCAGACGACCTTGGTGCAGACTCACTCGATACTGTAGAGCTGATCATGGAGCTCGAAAACGAGTTCGACATCCAGATTCCGGATGAAGAGGCTGAAAAAATCGGCACCGTACAGCAGGCAATCGACTACATCGTCAAAGCCAAGTAATTTTCATTCACAACCGCAACTGGCCGCTATGGCCGGCGTTAACAGGAAGCAATGAGTCAGGAACGTAAACGAATCGTCATTACCGGCACAGGCGTTCTTTCGCCTGTAGGCTTGTCAACCGGGGCACTGTGGGACTCCCTCAGCCAGGGAAAAGGCGGAGCCGCCCCCATAACCTATTTTGATGCCACCCAGTTCGCAACCCGTTTTGCCTGTGAGCTCAAAAACTTCAACGCAACCGACTATATCGATGCTAAATCCGCCGGAAGGATGGATCCCTACTGCCAGTATGCGATTGCAGCTTCAGACCAGGCCCTGAAAGATTCAGGGCTTGACCTGTCCGCTATCGACCCATCGAGGATAGGGGTGGTCTTCGGTTCCGGAACTGGAGGCATGACAACCCATGACCAGCAGATGAGGGTCTATCTTGACAGGGGACCTCGTCGTATCAGCCCGTTCTTTATCCCGATGCTCATACCTGACATCGCAGCGGGGCAGATTTCAATGCGTCACAAGCTGATGGGCCCGAACTATGCAACCGCTTCAGCATGCGCCACATCGCTCCATGCAATTATTGACGCGTGGATGCTGATCCAGATGGACATGGCTGATTACATGGTTTGTGGTGGCTCAGAAGCAGCCATTACGCCAATGAGCGTTGCCGGCTTCAATGCCGCACGCGCCCTTTCTACCGCGAATGACATTCCTGAAAAGGCATCACGCCCATACGACAAGGATCGTGATGGATTTGTCATGGGAGAAGGAGCCGGGGCACTGATTCTCGAAACCCTGGAATCCGCACAGGCAAGGGGAGCAAAAATTTACGGGGAAATTGCAGGGGTAGGAGCTTCAGCTGATGCCCACCATCTCACTGCACCCCATCCTGAAGGCGCTGGTGCCGTCAATGCCATGCAGTCGGCAATGCGACAGGCTGGTATAACGCCTGACAGGATTGACTATATCAACACCCACGGGACAGCAACACCGCTTGGCGACCTTGCTGAAATCAAGGCCATCAAGAAGGTACTCGGGGAACACGCATACAAGACAAGCATCAGCTCGACGAAATCCATGACCGGTCACCTGCTTGGTGCAGCTGGTGTCGTTGAATCGATTACCTGCCTCCTGGCCATGGAACATCAGCTCGTGCCACCGACTATAAACATCGATACCCTTGACCCTGAGATTGACGTTGATGTCACTCCGAACAAGGCCAAGGAAAAATCGATTGAATACGTTCTTAATAATGGCTTCGGTTTCGGTGGTCACAATGCGACCCTGATATTCAAAAAAGCCTGATACGTTCAAAAGACTCCGGCATATGGAGCATTTCTGGCAAAAAATTGGTCGCCTCACCCCCTTTCGTTCGAAACGGGAGGAGCCACTGCTGCCACATCAACAGACTGAAGACAACCGCCCGGACAACGAAGCTCCGGGCGTTGTCGATTATGCTGCCCTGGAAACCCTTCTCAACCAATCCTGCGAAAACCCTGCGCTTTATACCGTAGCCCTGACGCATCGATCATGCCTCCAGGATGCTACTGAACCCCTCATTTCAAACCAGCGACTTGAATTTCTCGGTGATGCGGTACTCGACCTTATAGTATCTGAAGAGCTCTACACACAGTTCCCGAACTATGATGAAGGACAGCTTTCCAGCAACCGTGCCAAAATCGTCAATGGCAAGTCACTGGCTGCGTTCGCGCGGAAGCTTGAGATGGGACGCCTGATATTGGTCGGCCCTTCGGCTGACGAAGAGAGGATCAGGCAGAGTGATGCCACACTTGCAGACGCCTTCGAAGCACTTGTTGGTGCCCTATACCTCGACAAGGGCCTTGCTGCCGCCAGAAGTTTCATCAGGGAGAAAGTACTCGCCGAGGTCAACCTCAGCACACTGACATCTGCAGAGTACAATTACAAAAGCAGGCTCATCGAATACACCCAGGCCAGGCAGCTCGAGCACCCAAGGTACATGGTTGTCGAAGAACATGGCGCTGAACACGAAAAAATCTTCCTCGTCGAAGTCAGGATTGGCGAAGAGACATGGGGGCGAGGTTCGGGAAGCCGCAAAAAAGAAGCTGAACAGAAAGCAGCTATGGAAGCCATAGCCACACATACTGACCTTGATATTTGAGCAATTCTCCACGGTCTTCTATATTGAGTTTTCATCTTTGTAACGATACAGCTAACGAATGAAAGAGTCATTGATTTTCGACCTCTCCCGGGAAGGGAGAACCGGTGTCAGTTTCGGCCACATGGATATCGATCCCCAACCGGTAACCGACCTTATCCCCGAACACTTCCTGCGCAAGGAGGAACCAGCACTGCCTGAAGTTCCTGAAAGCGAAGTGGTCAGGCATTTCATCCGCCTGTCGAACATGAACTACCATGTTGACAAGGATATGTACCCCCTTGGCAGCTGTACGATGAAGTACAATCCGAAAATCAATGACCAGCTGACAGAGCTTGCAGGGTTTACCTCCCTCCACCCGCTTCAGCCTGAAGCAACCACCCAGGGAGCATTGCAGCTGATGTATGAGCTCAGCGAAATGCTGGGTGAGATCGCTGGAATGGACGCGGTCACTCTGCAGCCGGCAGCCGGTGCACATGGGGAACTTACCGGCATCCTTATAATCCGGAAATACCATGATGCGATCGGCTCGAAACGCACAAAGCTGCTCGTCGTGGATTCAGCACATGGTACCAATCCTGCTTCAGCTGCACTTGCCGGTTATGATATTGTCGCAGTCAAAAGCAACGCTGAAGGCAGAACGGATATCGATGATCTGAAAGCAAAGCTCGATGGCGACGTAGCTGCACTGATGCTGACCAATCCCAATACGATTGGCCTGTTTGAAAAAGATATCCTGACTATCGAAAAGCTCATCCATGACAACGGCAGCCTCCTCTATATGGATGGCGCCAATATGAATGCGTTGATGGGAATCACCCGTCCGGGCGACATGGGTTTCGACATTGTGCACTACAACCTGCACAAAACATTTTCTGCACCTCATGGAGGAGGAGGTCCTGGAAGTGGCCCGCTTGGTGTAGGAGAGAAACTCCGCAAATTCCTTCCCCGCCCGGTTGTAGAAAAAACCGAAAAAGACGGCCGTCCTTACTATCGTCTGCTCACAGACCGTCCTATGAGCATAGGACGCATGATGAACTTCTACGGGAACTTCAGCGTCCTGGTAAGGGCTTATACCTATATTCGCATGCTGGGGCCGAAAGGAATAAGAAGGGTATCTGAAAATGCTATCATCAATGCGAACTACCTGCTTGAAAAGCTTGTAGGTAGCTATAATCTGCCCTACCCGAAACCTGTAATGCACGAGTTCTGCCTCTCAGGTGACCGCCAGAAAAAGGAACACGGTGTCCGGACACTCGATATGGCTAAACGACTGCTTGATTACGGGTTCCATGCGCCAACCGTCTATTTCCCGCTTATCGTCAGCGAAGCCTTGATGATAGAACCGACTGAAACCGAGACCCGTGAAACCCTTGACCGCTTTGCATCCGCAATGCTCTCCATTGCAGATGAAGCTCACCAGTCACCCGATAAGGTACTCGAGGCGCCCTCGCTGACCCCGGTCAAAAGACTGGACGAAGCCCAGGCCTCGCGGAAGCTGAATATCAGGTGTCCGGACTGTTGATGTTTTCTGAAATGTGACAGTGGAGTATTGGCAGTACGGCAATATGAGGGTATACTCATATAAACGATCTGAACCATGCCATTACGCAATGCAAAAGTCCTCTTACTCAACAGCAGTTACGAACCGCTGAGTATATGTGACGCGCAAAAAGCTATTGTGCTGCTTTTCTGCGGAAAAGCAGTAACGGTATCCCACCACCCGGACAGGTTCATCTGTACTGTAAGCGATTCGTACCCTCTGCCAAGCGTTGTGCGCCTTACCTTCTATGTGAGGGTTCCTTACAAGAAAATAATGCTCAACCGCAAGAACATATTCAGGCGTGACAATTTCCAGTGCCAGTATTGCGGCAGCACTGAACGAACGCTGACTATCGACCATATGCTTCCCCGCTCCAGAGGCGGTGAAGACAGCTGGGAAAACCTTATTACAGCATGTGGCCCATGTAACTCGAAAAAGGGAAACAGGACCCCGCAGGAAGCCGGCATGCCACCGATGAAAAAGCCGATCCGTCCTAGCCATATCATGCTGATGCGCAAATTCATAACTACCGTAGCTGAAGACTGGAAACCCTACCTCTTCATGTCACGGTAATTGATGACAACCATGCCAGACAAACCGTTCCTGCGCCCTGCAGTGCTGCTGCTGTTATTGCAGCTCATCATTGTACAGGCGGCCAACGCAACAATGCCTGCAGATATCTTCACCCGCCAGTCCGTTCAGGCTGATCGGGAACTGGCAGCAATGACCCTGGAGGAAAAAATCGGCCAGATGCTTGTGGCATGGGCTCCTGCTGAACAGGGTGGACGGGACAGCAATCAGCTGGAAATCCTCGAACCCCTGGTGCAACAAGGCAAGGTGGGAGGCATCATGTTCCTCAAGGGGAACCTGCAGGATGCTATTCTGATTTCAAGGCGTTTCCAGTCCATGGCACCCCGCCCTCTGCTCTTCAGTGCTGATATGGAAAAAGGACTTGCCATGCGCCTGGAAGGAGCGACAGAATTTGTTGCTGCAATGGCACTGGCTGCAACAGAAGAGCCGGCAATGGCCTACCGGGTTGCCAGGGCAATCGCCCTTGAAGCGAGGCATGCCGGTATAACCCACAGTTACGGCCCGACGGCAGACCTGAACACCAACCCTGAAAACCCGATTATCAACACCCGTTCATTTGGTGACGATATCGACCGCACTTCCGCCATGGTCAATGCCTATATCGATGGCTTGCAGGATCAGGGCGTTATAGCGACGGTCAAGCACTTTCCCGGACATGGGGATGCCGATACCGACAGCCACATTGCGCTACCGGTGCTTGCCTGGGACCGTCAAAGACTTGATGCGATAGAACTTGAGCCATTCAGGGCCGCAATCAGCCACGGAGTGATGAGCGTCATGGTAGGGCACCTTGCCATCCCCGCCATCACGGGTGATATGACCCCGGCAAGCATCTCGAAAAAAATCGTGACAGGACTGCTCCGTGACGAACTCGGGTTCAAGGGGCTCGTGATTACCGATGCCTTGAACATGAAAGCCCTCTATGGTGAATTCAGTCCCGGAGATATCATCGTCAAGGCTGTTGAAGCCGGCAACGATCTCCTCCTGTTCCCGCCTGATGCACAACAAGCCCATACCACTCTGCTCGAAGCCGTAAAGAACGGACGAGTGTCGGAAGAACGCATCAACGACTCGGTCCGCAGGATACTGGCTGCAAAAGCCTGGGCAGGAGGCTTCGATCCCGGGAATGGAGGGAACCGCAGGTGGAACATCGAGCTTGCCAGAATAACAGCTGAACGCTCTCTGACGCTGATCCGCGACAGGAAAAACGTTTTCCCCCTTGATACGCAGCAGGCAGAGAAGATCGTACACATCAACTTTCAGCACAGCCGGGCAGAGATACCCTCGCGTTCATTCGCAGACAAACTCGAGGAAGAATTCGGAGCAGAGTCATTCCTCCTGGATGCACATGCGACAGCAGATATCTACAACACAGCCCGGAACAGTGCAGCCAGTGCCTCGGCGGTGCTGCTCTCCACCAATGCCGAAGCGCTCTCCGGCGCCCTTGAATTACCGCTCCCCCACCGCGAGTTCATACAGGAACTCATACACACGCTGCCCGATGACCAGCCGCTTATCATGATTTCATTCGGCAGCCCTTACATCATTCGTCGCTATCCGGACCTGCCAGCCTTCCTGTGTACGTACTCCGCACTGCCAGCAGCAGAAGATGCCGTCATTAAAGCCCTGAAAGGAAGCCTCCACCCGAAAGGCGTGTTGCCTGTCTCGCTTGAAGCCCCCCGGCGATAGCTTTTTTTTGTGTACATTCGGTTACAGTGAGTCCAGGGTACCGCACAACACAGCTTCGGTTCGCCAAACAAGTTGTATGCGTACCCTCCTGTATAACCGTAAATGGCCGAAGTAATGACAAAAACCATACGCGACGAGTCCACCGCAAGCGCATTCTGGGGCGCGGTCAACACCTTTTGCGCCCTTGGGGATGTCCACGTCATAGCAGATGCCCCCGTGGGATGCTACAACCTTGTCGGGGTAGCCGTTATGGATTATACCGATGCTATCCCCTACCTTGAAAACCTTACGCCGACAAGCCTGACTGAAAAAGAAATCGCTTCGGCGGGCAGCACCGGCAGGCTGCAGGAGATCATCAGGGAGCTCCAGCCTGGAGGAAAGCGCCTGCTGGTGCTTTCGAGTGCAGAAAGCGAAATGATCGGGAGTAACCATGCAGCGATGCTGAAACAGCACTACCCCGATATCCAGTTCTTCAGCTCAAACTCTTTGGGTGAAAACGAGTGGGCAGGACGGGACCATGCGCTGGCATGGCTCTGCAATACCTTTATTGAAGATGAGCCAGCCCCGCCTGTCGAACCCGGAACGGTAAGTATTATCGGTCCAACCTACGGCTGCTTCAACAGCCCGTCGGACCTTGCGGAAGTGAAGCGACTCATAGCAGGCTGCGGACTGGAAGTACGGCATGTCTATCCTTTTGAGTCTTCACTGGAAGATATATCTGAACTCCGCAAGTCCGAAGTCGTGGTTGTCATGTACAGGGAGTTCGGACAACAAGCTGCAGAGCTCCTTGGTCGGCCGTTCATCCAGGCACCGTTTGGCCTGAATGAAACCGGGAGATTCATCGAGGAGCTTGGACGACTGACCGGGCACGAGGAGGAAGCCGCAAGGTTTATCCGGAAAGAAAAGGCCACGACGCTCAAGCCTGTCTGGGACCTCTGGAGAGGCCCCCAATCGGAATGGTTCCCCACCGTGCGTTTCGGCGTTGCTGCTGATGCAACCTATGCCGATGGCCTCAAGCGCTTCCTTGGCGATGAAATGGGCATGCAGTGCCTGTTTTGCCATAACTCACCGGAAACGGACAACAACAAGCTGCGCGAATCACTCAAGAAAGAGCAGCCGCAGTTCATGTTCGGCAGGATGCCCGACAAGATCTACCTTGCTGAACTCGATGCCAAAACCCGCTTCATACCCGCAGGATTTCCCGGCCCGATTGTCAGACGAGCACTTGGTACTCCATTCATGGGACATTCAGGCGCAGTCTATCTCCTCCAGGAAATCGTCAACGCCCTGTATGACACCCTTTTCAACTTCCTGCCGATTGCCCGAAACACTCCCGAACCAGCACGAAATGAACCGGAGATCCCATGGACAGCCGAAGCCAACAAGGTACTTGAAACCATTGTCAGCAAGGCGCCGTTCATCAGCCAGATCTCCTTTGGAAGGGAGTTACGCAAAAAAGCTGAAGCACTGGCAGCAAGAGAGGGACATGCAACGGTCACCCCGGAACTGCTCCATCGCCTGGGATAGAATTGGCTGACCTTGTGCAGCACCAGTTATTTTTGGAAAAAGATTCTTTTTTCCTATATTTCAAGTCCTCGTATCGTACCAGGGATTATTACCAGCGTCAACAAATGCTGGAACGGCAGCCCTCCCGGACGATAGTAACTGACAGAAAGTGGCTGCTGTCATTCCTTAAACAGGGAAACTGAGGAGACGAAAGCCTCCCAAACAGGATTTGAGAAAATACTGCGCACATGCCTGCACACAGTAACATGCCTGCCGAGGTAGCAATAACGCTCCCTGACGGCAACATACGATCATACCCATACGGCACAACCGGTGCCGACATTGCCGGATCCATAGGAAAAAAACTCCGGAATGATGCACTTGCGATCATCGTCAATGGTAAACCTCGCGACCTGTCGCTACCGTTGCACGAGGATGCGTCAGTCGAAATCGTGACCTTCGACCGTCCTGATCAGCTTGGCAGGGAAATATTCTGGCACAGCGCCAGCCATATCATGGCTCATGCCATAGAGGAACTCTTTCCCGGTTCGCGCTTCGGAGCAGGACCAGCTACAGAACAGGGCTTTTATTACGATATCGCATCTGACCACAGGTTCACCGAAGAGGATCTCCGCGCCATCGAAAAGAAAATGCTGGAGATTGCGGGAAGAGCCATCCCGATCACTCGCGAGGAAATGAACCGTGAAGAAGCTATAGCGTATTTCACCTCAACCCGTAATGATCCTTTCAAGGTTGAAATACTGGAAGATACGCTGAAGGATACGCCTGTGGTATCGATCTACCATGAAGACGGATTTTCCGATCTCTGCAGTGGTCCTCATATTCCTGACACATCGAAACTCAAGGCAGTCGCCCTGTCAAACATCTCGGCATCGTTCTGGCGCGGAGATTCGTCACGGCAGACAATGCAGCGCATCTACGGTATTGCCTTCCCAACCGAAAAACTGCTCAAGCAGCACCTGGCACAGCTCGAGGAAGCCAGAAAGCGCGATCACAGGAAACTTGGTGCCGAACTCGAACTCTTCATGCTCTCACCCGAAGTAGGGAGCGGGCTGCCCATGTGGCTGCCAAAAGGAGCTATTGTCCGTAGTCAGCTGGAATCATTCCTCCGCGAAGAACAGAGGAAGCGTGGTTACCTGCCGGTCTACACCCCTCACATCGGCAACATAGAGCTCTACAAGCGATCAGGACACTATCCGTATTACAGTGATTCGCAGTTCCCACCCCTCACCTACACTGATGACCTGGGTCGTGAGGAGCAGTACCTGCTCAAGCCAATGAACTGTCCGCATCACCACCTGATGTACAGTTCCAAGCTTCGCAGCTACCGTGATCTGCCTATCAGGCTGACTGAATTCGGCACCGTATACCGTCATGAACAGTCCGGGGAACTCAACGGCCTGGTCAGGGCAAGGGGATTTACCCAGGATGACTCGCATATCTACTGCCGTCCGGACCAGCTTGTCGACGAAATCTGCAATGCCATAGATCTGACCAAATTCGTGTTCAGTACGCTTGGCTTCGATGATATCCAGGTCCGACTCTCCCTCCATGACCCTGAAAACCTCGAAAAGTACGGCGGTACGGGCGAGGTCTGGGAACAGGCGGAAAAAGATGTGCGCGAAGCTGCCGACAGGATGGGGATCTCCTATGTTATTGGCATTGGTGAAGCAAGCTTCTATGGCCCGAAAATAGATTTTATCGTACGCGATGCCCTGGGAAGGAAATGGCAGCTTGGAACAGTCCAGGTTGACTATGTCATGCCCGAACGTTTTGATCTCTTCTATACAGGTAGCGACGGACAACGGCACAGGCCGGTAATCATTCACCGCGCGCCGTTTGGCTCGATGGAGCGCTTTATTGGCGTGCTGATAGAACACACTGCAGGTAACTTCCCTCTATGGCTTGCGCCAGTACAGGTAGCCGTACTTCCGATCAGTGAAGAGGCTCATGAATATGCAGAAATGGTACGCGAGCAGCTGCACGTTGCAGGCATACGGGCAGATATTGACCTGCGTAACGAGAAAATCGGCAAGAAAATCAGGGAATCTGAACTTAAAAAGATTCCATATATGGCAATTATCGGCCAGAAAGAGATGTCGTCACAATCAGTATCGTTGCGTCGACATCGCCAGGGTGACCTGGGCACCGTCAGCCTGCAGGAACTGCAGGAGCGCCTGCTGAAGGAAATTGAAGAAAAATCCTGATCAGGATGGTTGCCGGACGCACCGGACTTGATCAAACAAAACTGGACACATGAGAAAAAAACGAAGCACTCCTCAGAAACAGAAACAGACATACAGGGTCAATGAGCAGATCCGCGTACCCGAAGTGAGGGTGGTCTTCAAGGATGGTTCACAGGAGATTCTCAAGACCGGAGAGGCACGCAGAATTGCCGAGCAGGAACATCTCGACCTGATCGAAGTGCAGCCCAATGCCAACCCGCCTGTCTGCAAGATTGACAATTACGGTAAGCTACAGTACATGCTTGACAAGAAGGAGAAGGACCGTAAGAAGAAATCAAAGCCGACAGAGCTCAAGGAATTGCGCTTCCATCCGAACACAGATACGCATGATTTCGATTTCAAGGCAGCGCACCTCGAAGAATTCCTGCGCAAGGGTAACAAGGTAAGGGCGACCGTTGTGTTCCTTGGACGTTCTATTATCTACAAGGACAAGGGATTCGAGCTGATCCAGCGCCTGACGGAACGCCTGAGCAACGTCAGCAACCCTGAAGGTCAGCCTAAATTCGAAGGCAAGCGCCTTTATATCTACTTCGAGCCAGACAAGAAAAAGATAGAAGCGTATGAACGGCAGCTATCAAAGATGAAAAAGGAAGAAAAGCCGTAACAAATTACCGATCAACTAAAAGGATACGATTATGCCAAAAATGAAATCACACAGAGGCGCCTGTAAACGCTTCAAGAAAACAGCATCCGGGAAAGTCAAGCGTGAACGTATGTACGGCTCTCACAACCTTGAGAAAAAGAACAGGAAAAGAACACGCCGCATCCACCAGTCCGCACTTGTGGACAGCACACAGGAAAAACAGATCAAACGGATGATCCTGGCCTAATTTCAACTAACAGAAAACGATACTACGATGCCAAGAGCGAAAAATGCAGTTGCGTCACGTGCGAGAAAGAAAAGGATTTTAAATAAAGCCAAGGGATACTGGGGTTCACGCGGTAATATCATTACGGTTGCCAAACATGCTGTAGACAAGGCAGAACAGTATGCATACCGTGATCGCAGGGTAAAGAAAAGGACCTTCAGGAGCCTCTGGATCATGCGCATCAATGCAGCTGCGAGGCTGAACGGTACATCCTACTCGCGCCTCATGGAAGCGATGCACAAGAAAAATATCGACATTAACCGCAAGGCGCTGGCTGAAATCGCTGTCAAGGATCCTGCAGCATTCACCCAGATCGTCAAAACGGCTATGGATTAACTCTGAGAGAAAGCTACCGGCAGCGCTATGAATAGCAGTATCGCATCGATAAGGAAAGAGACAGAAGCATTTGATCTTACCACACAGGAGCAGCTGGAGGCATTCCGGCTGCGCTTCCTGGTGCGAAAAGGCCTTATAGCAGGTCTTTTTCGGCAACTGAAAGATGTTGCCAAAGAGGATAGGCCTGCTGCCGGTGAGCGTCTCAATGAACTCAAATCCTACGCCGAAAAAAGGTATGAGGATGCCCTCAGTAACCTCCAGGCTTGTGGCCCGGCGCCCAAAACCCCCGCAATCGACCTGACCCTGCCTGGCAGGACAAGATTTCCCGGTTCAGAACATCCGGTACAGAAGGTCCTTGGCGACATGAAAACCATCTTCAGTGCCATGGGTTTCACGATTGAAACCGGGCCTGAACTCGAACGAGGCCTCTACAACTTCGACAAGCTCAATTTCCCCCCGAACCATCCTGCACGTGATATGCAGGACACCTTCTTTATAAAACGGGCTGAAGGTGAGCAGGATGATGTGCTCTTGAGGACGCACACATCACCGGTACAAACAAGGGTCATGCTTGAAGAGGAACCGCCTATCAGAGTTATCTGTCCGGGTAAGGTGTACAGGAACGAAGCTATCAGTGCACGCAGCTACTGTGTTTTCCACCAGCTTGAGGGCCTCTATATCGACAAAGGCGTAACCTTTGCAGACCTGAAAGCAACTATCTACTCTTTTGCCCGCCAGATGTTCGGCGAGGATGTCAAGCTGCGCTTCAGGCCAAGCTTTTTCCCGTTCACCGAACCGTCAGCTGAAGTCGATGTTACCTGTTACCTCTGCAACGGCAAGGGATGCAAGGTATGTAAACAGTCCGGATGGCTTGAAATACTCGGCTGCGGAATGGTCCATCCAAATGTACTCCGAAACTGCGGGATCGACCCGGAACAGTGGTCCGGTTTCGCTTTCGGCATGGGTGTAGACCGAACAGCTCTCCTGCGTTACAAGATACAGGATATCCGCCTCCTGTTTGAGAATGACGTACGGATGCTGGATCAGTTCGTGTAGAATTCCACCCACAAAAAAAGCCCCACGCAAAGTGAGGCTCTTTTCTATCGAATCACTGCTTCCTGTTCATAACAGCCTTGGCCCAGGCTTCCATAGCTTCGTTTGCTGCAGGATTGGGCGCCTCGAGAAAGGTAATGACAAAGGCATTCTCCAGCTCGGCAACACCGATAGAGCGCGGACGTACTGAAAGCACTGCCGGAGAAGGCAGCTCCTTACCAAAACAGAACAGTATGTTTTTTGCAGCCTTGACGTTCTCGGAGATCACGCCATCGTTCAAGGACGCTGTATGCGCATAATGGTCGAATATTCCGATATAGGCCACTACCGGATGGGCATCGATCTTCTCCCTGAAAAACCCGAGTATTTCATCTACCGAGGTATACGACGTTTCGGACTTGTTGATTTCAATAGTATAGATAGGGTACTTTTCCTGAAAAAGGGTCTGTCTCATATCGTTGTGTGAGTACGTATCGTTAAAAAAAAACGCACTGCCGGGGCTGGCAGTGCGTCATACAAGGCATTGGTTCTGACAATTCTGCCAAAAAGATTATTCAGCCTTTCCTTCAGCTTCGACAGTCACTTTGACGGTAGAACTGACATCCATAAATAGTTTGACGTCTGCCTCGTAGCTACCAAGCGACCTGATAGGAGCTTCAAGCGTAATCTTACGACGATCGACATCAACCCCCTCTGCTTTAAGGGCCTCTGCAATATCAGCGGAAGTAACTGTACCGAACAGCTTGCCGGTCTCACCAGCTTTTGCCGATACCTTCAGCGTAAGCTGCTGGAGACGAGAAGCAACCTCCCTGGCGGCAATACGCTGCTGCTCGATTTTCTTGGCCTGCTGCTTACGTTCTGTTTCAAGTGCCTTAAGGGCTCCATCTGTGGCCCTGATTGCCATGCCCTGGGGGATGAGATAGTTGTTTGCATAGCCGTTTTTCACGTCCACGACTTCACCAGCATCACCCAGCGTGGCTACATTTTGTCTTAAAATGATTTTCACTGCTTCGCTTCCTCGTTGATCAGTTGTTCAGTTTGCTATTTGTATTCGTCAGCTACGTAAGGGATAATGGCAAGAAACCTGGCCCATTTGACAGAGTGGGTCAACAGGTTCTGCTCTTTTGCTGACAGGCCGGTGATACGGCGGGGAATGATTTTACCCTGGTCGTTGATAAACCGTTTGAGCTTGCGCTCGTCACGGTAATCAAAGAAAACCACCTGGTTTTTTGAAACCTTTTTCTTTGATGCCAGCGCGTTGCCGATCGACTTGCTCATCGATACGCTTGTACGTTTGTTTTTCATGCTCTCGTTCTCAAGTTTCAATGTGTGCTTCCGCGTTTCAGTCGGAAGTAAGATACTTATACTCGTACTCATGGCCAGGATCGTCACTGTCGCATGAATGGCCCTGCTCGCATTCATCGCCTATGAACCCGTCATAGTCGTCTTCGCCATCCTGCTTTTTCCTCTTGTTGAGGAACTGGATTCTCCTTGCCTTGATTTCCACGACAGTTCTCGAGGAACCGTCCTGGGCTTTCCATGTCCTGCTCTGCAGCTCCCCGTCAACAAGTACAGCCGAGCTTTTACGCAGATTGTCGCGGCAGCTTTCAGCCAGCTTGTTCCAGGCGACAACGCCTACATAACAGACGTCTTCCTGCCACTGGTGATTGCTGTCCCGGAACCGCCTGTTGCAAGCAATGGAAAAATTGACTACCGGAGTCCCACCAGAGTTGGTCTGGCGGAAAACAGGGTCTTTTGTCAGGTTACCTGCAATAACGACACTGTTTATTTCCGGCATTTTCAAATCGGCCATAACCTATCCTCCGTTTTTTCTCAAGGGATCAATGCATCGTTTCATGTTAGCCCTGAAGGGGATACTTACCGCCGTGCACCTGGTTTAGACTCTTCGGCGGCTTCCTCAACCTGGTCTTCTGGGCTTCCTATCACAACACTGTACTTTTCAACACGCTTGCGCATTTCGAGCAACTGGGAACTAAGCTGTACAATCAGGAAACGAAGAATATTCTCATCGTAACGGAATGCTTTTTCCATCTCGGCTATTGATGCCGGTTCAGCAGTGAATTCTACATGTGCATAGAACCCTACAGCCTTCTTCCGGATGGGGTAAGCCATTTTCCTGCGACCAACTTCGAGCACGCTCTCGATCTTGCCGCCTTTGGACGAAATCACGTTTTTCGCCTCAGCCATAGCGCTTTCGATCGCTGCATCTTCGAACCCGCCGTCGATGATGATCGTGCATTCGTATAATTTATTCTGATTCATAGCGCAACTACCATAAAGGTTCATTGTATACAAGGCATGTGGCGGGAACAGAGCCATTGCGCCCGGCTACCGCTCCACGGCTTCATGGCAAGCCATGAACACCACGTGCTTTTTTGGACCTTAAATGTACGGTTTTACCAGGTTATTTCCAACCTGCTTTACGGGGAAAGCTCGTCAAGGAGAGCTTTGATTATTGGCCCTTGCGGGATATCACGCATACAGCGAAAATGCCCTTTCGGGCAACGCTGGCGACCAATATGAGAGCATGGACGACAAGTAAGGCCATCAACTTCAAAGAGACGGCTTTCGACATGGTAGGGAAGAAAACCAAACTCCCGTACAGAGGAACCGAATATTACAAACAGCTTGTGGTGAAACGCTGAAGCCATATGCATCAGGCCGGTATCATTGGTAAGAACAGCATCGCACCGCTCCAGAAGGGCGGCTGTCTGCATCAGTGAACAGCGACCGGAGAAATCAATGGTTGCAGAGGCTGCTTCCGGTGACAGGGAACTCATGATCTCCCGGGCAAAAGGGCTGTCCTCAGCGCCCCCCAGCAGAAGGACCCTGATGGCAAGGCGGGAATGAAGATGCTCGATAATGGAGGCAAAGTCGCGGGGAGGATAACGCTTGGTCATATGTTTTGCCCCGAAACAGACCGCTAGCGTCTTTGTTCCCTCATCGCCAAGCACAGAACTGGCCCAGTCCCGGTCATCGATGGAAGGAGTAAGTTCGCATCCCTTGCCGTCATCACCGATTCCGTAGCCGGCAAGGCCGGCCTGGTAGCGGTCGACAACAGACTCATCTTTTCCGAACAGGTTCAGCTTTGCACGAACAAGCAGCAGTTTTTTCCAATTTTGCTTCTTGTAGCGCACTACCTTTGCCGCCTTGATGGCCCGGGTAATACGGCGCGACCTGATATTATTCTGTAAATCCACAACCAGGTCATACGGCCCTCCGGGAAGCTGGTCTGGCGTGTAGATTTTCCCCAACAGGCCGGAATGCTCGAGCAGGGAACGAAACGGAGGTTTGGTACAGTAGTCAATCCTGGCTCCGGGAAACCGCTCTGCAAGCCTGCGCAGCACCGGGGTCGTCAAAATAATGTCTCCTATAGAGCTAAGCCGTATAACCAGGATCCGTCCGGGTGCATTCATGACCAGAACTCCCACCATCCTTTGCGCCCGGGCTGCTCGTCAGGCATCGTTCTTCTGAGCAGGGCAACGTTCTCTTCGATTTTCGCAAGCATCTCATCTTTACCCGGCAATTCCCCTTTCCGTTCTGAGATCATCTCCCTGGCTGTCTCAAACGCCTTGAGCGCATCATGAGCTCGATCAATGCGGGCAAGAGCAAGCCCCCTGGCAAGAACAGCCGCTATCCAGCGTTTTCCTTCATCCTGATGCAATTCGCCTCTGCGTCCAAAATAACGGAGTGCCCCATCTGCAGCCTCAAGGGCAGCGGGATACTCTCCGAGTGCTGCCAGGGCCTCGGCAAGACCGGCATTACACATCGCATCAAACCCGTCATGCTCGAACACCTCTTCCTGGGGTATTGTGCGTGTAAGCTCCATAGCGCGCCGGTATTCTCCGGCAGCGGCATCCGGCTCTCCCGCCTGGAGCTTCCCGTCAGCCTCCCGTACAGCCAGGTAAGCCTGGGCAACCTGCTTCAATGGTTTCATCTCTCTGTACCTGTTGTTCCAAACAGCTGCTCAAGTGAGTCCGGAATAACCGGACGGCCTGATTTCCCGAGTGCTGTTCCGGTAATTTTCGCTTGCAGGATCAGTTTCTGATCCCCGGCTCGGAATATATCCTGGTAAAATGCGAACCTGAGGGGCGATTCGCGCTGTATGTTGAGGGCGACCAGGAACCTGTCGCCACTCCGCAGAGGGTACCGGTAGTTGAGTTCAGCACGGACAACCACAAGGTTGATTCCCTCCATGGCGTACCCTGCAAAATCCAGCCCCTCTGATTTCAGATACTCGTGACGGGCATGCTCGAGATAGTTCTGGTAGACACTGTTGTTGACAATCCCCTGGATATCACATTCATAGTCGCGAACTGCAAGCTCAATGGTATACGCATACCCGTCCATAACAACTCCTCCACTTCTCTTTCTGAAGAAAAGTGGAAGATACAAAAAAACCTGCTCTCTCTAGAACCGGAAGGTTGCAGCGACCCCGGTTGATGATGGCATGTCTGCGGAGGGAACTACCTTTACACGCCCTCTTTTGCCTAGCACTAGCTCACCGATATCATCAAGCACGTCATCCACCTCAGGATCAATAAGTTCATCGATCATGATTGAGCCGTTCTGAGGATCGACCCTTCCGGGAATCTGTACATCCGCATCGAGAAAGAGGTTGGCTATGCGCCCCTCGGCAGCAGCCTTTGCGACAGTCTCAAGATCTGCAGATCCGAGTCCTTTTGCACGAGCCTCGTCATACTCAACGACAAGACGATTGAGGTCAGCTGCAATGTGGGGCATGACTATCCCCCATGCTTTTGCATGGAGCTCTCCGGATGAGAGCGCATCAGGATTTATCTCTATCCCCTCGGCCATCAGCAGCGGGTTCTGGGTAAGCTGACGGAAAAGGCCCTGGTTTTCCGGTAGCGCTGCCAGGAGTAGCGGCAGGCCTGAAGGCCGGCTATGGTGTTCATGCACAGCCTTGTCGATAATACGGAAATAGCGTTCCGCATCAACCTCTGCCTGTTCTTTACGGGATCCCTTGCCAAATGTTATCCCGGGCCCCTTTGCCCCGCCATACGGACCGGTAACATGGTATGGCTCTTCCGTCTCTGAACCCAGGGCATCCTGCAGTGTTTGTGGCACTCCGGAGGCTGGTGTAATCTCGTCGAGCGACTCTCGTGTCCCCTCAAAGAGCCTCAGGCCGTTACGGCTGAGGGCAAGCAGCTGGTAGCGCTGATAGGACTGGAGGACTCGCAGAAGCGGCTTGGTGTGGAACGAATCGGCCACAACAGTGAATTCCCTTACCGGCTCCTGGAGCCTGAAAACCCTGAACATATCCTGGGACCTGAATACAGCCAGCCCGTCGAGCGTATGATTCCAGAATGCGTGGTCTTCACAAAGATCGTACATGGGCTTCATCAGGCCGTTGATGTTACGCTCGGGGTATTTGCGTCGCAACGATGATTCCAGGACTTTCAGCTGGTTGCGATATCGTATCGGATCCTGCTGGTTTTCAGGATGGGAACGGTGGGTGGCCTGGTAGATAGTCAGGCACGGCGGCTCATGTGGTGCAATAACGATCTGCTGATACTCGGGTACATGCGTATTCATTCTGCCTCCTTAAGGAAAATCGGTGATAATGAACTACTGCAAGGGGGAACCAGCCGTGACAGTAGTGCCACGGAGGTAATTAAGATTAACGGCTGAATGGAAGAAAATGTTTCAGGCAGAGAACAAAAACCCCTACAAACCACATGAGCAGGCTGCTCCCTCATGATATTTTCAACCATCCGCTGGACGGAGACACTGCTTACCGTTTTCTGAGCGAATCGAGGTATAACGAGCTAAAACGACGCAATACCGTCCAGAACAGAGGGTTGGCTACTGTAGGAAAAATCTGGCTGGCGATGCGTCTCCTGTTATTCCGATACAATTCATTCCGGTAAAGCAGCTGCATCAGGCTGGACATACTGATTGCTCCCGATGCTGCAACAACGTTTTCGAGACCAATGATCGCCACCGGGCGGGGAGATGTGCCTGAACGATTACGTATCCGCAACGTCCTTGTTTCCCCTTTATCTTCCATGATAAATTCGACTGCCTCACCTGCCGGACCATCGATTACCAGGATAACAGGTTTGTTCAGTGCCTTTCCCTGATGCTGTCGGGACGCTTGAAAAACCGGTTCGGATTGCGCATACAGCTTCAGGGCATCCGACAATACCGATACAATCTCGTCGTTACCAAGGGATTTATTGGCCCTCAACAAAAAACAGAGCTGCAGGAGGTCCTTCAACAGAACAACAAGCATACCTCCGGGAGAATTTCTCTTGAGCATCGAACGGTAACCACTGAACGCGAGATTACAATAGACAAGCATCCGAAGCAATTGTTCCGTATCCATGCTGCGAGTACTTATCACCGGGCAGAAATTGTTGTAGAGATCCCAGTCTGTAGAGCTGATCCGGTCTTCATCACTATACTCTTTGAAAATCCGTGTACCGGGATACGGGGTCATCGACATGAACAGAGCCTGGCGCAGGCCGAGCCCCTTTGCAAACGCCGGATACTTCATCGTATCCTCCATTGATTCAGTATAGTGACCAATGACAAAGTACCCCTCTGCGCCAATCCCATGCTTTCGGAGCAGGTCAAGAGCTCCATGAATGTCATCCCTGACATTTTTCTTGTTCATCAATGCAAGGGTTTCCTCATTTGGACTCTCTATACCCAGACCGACCTTACGTAACCCTACACGGTAGAGTTTGTCGAGTATGTGTTCAGCACGAACAATATCACGGGCGCGAGTTTCCGTCATGATTCGGAAGTTAGTGAGTCCACGCTCAAGCATGAGGTTGCAGATTGATTCAGCACGCTTGATGTTCGTCAGGAAATTAGCATCCCATATCTTGAGCAGCTTTTTTTTCTCAGGATCATGGAGCAGAGCGATCTCATCGACGACATTTTCGGGACTTCGACCACGCCATCCTCCATGCATGATCTCATTAGCACAAAATGAACAGTTCCAGGGACATCCTCGGGAAGTATAGATTGTATCAATGGTGTAATCCTCCCCTTTTTCACCATAACGTGCCGGGCGAAGCGAACGTAAAGGAAACGGAATGGAATCAATATCCCTGATCAATGGTGCTCGCGCTGTAGAGACAAGACCTCCGCCCTCCCTGTAAACGAACCCCGGAACACTCCTGCCGGGTCCATGACGCACCAGTTCCCTGAAGGGCACCTCCCCTTCACCGAGAATGACCGCATCTACAACGGGAGTGGCAAGTACCTCGTCGGGGCACGCAGTAGGATGAAAACCACCCATCACGACATAAACCCCCTTCCGCTTTGCAATCTCAGCAAGACGCAGGGCATTGCTAAAACAGCCCGTCATGGATGATATGGCTACAATGTCTACAGGACGGCTCTCGAGCAGGCGGGTAAAACTGTCATAGAGAGCATCGTTATAATAATTTTCAGGTATGACAAGAGAGTCCACCTCATCCTGGATTGCTGCAGCCAGGTAACAGATACCTATGCAATCTGTAATGTAACGGGGAAACGGTGTAATGACAGCCGGGGGCGCTTCCACCAGACAAACATGCCTGAAGTATGCCATGATCCATGTGATAAGATTGTAACGAAGGCACGGGCCATCGCAAGAATACTCAGAGAAGACACCATATACAGCTCACGAGTATAATATACACAAGGATAAGGTAAAAGGACAGGGAGGTATAAACACAAAAAGCCCGTTCAGAAGAACGAGCTTTTGTGTGTATGAAGTAAAAAGGCGGCGACGACCTACTCTCCCGCTAATGCAGTACCATCGGCTCACCAGGGCTTAACGACTCTGTTCGGAAAGGGAAGAGGTGATCACCTGGGATATAGTCGCCGTAAACTTGATG